>ERZ781399.15-NODE-15-length-603315-cov-48.596912_pt1 | contig 603315 bp, 468 predicted proteins | sample MGYA00511014_ERZ781399 | MGnify/ENA primary metagenome ERZ781399 (study PRJEB29847, sample SAMN06458254) | wastewater metagenome | isolation source: Wastewater bioreactor | place: South Africa: Cape Town | study: EMG produced TPA metagenomics assembly of the...
TCATTGCTCCATCCTCTCAAGAGATGGAGTCTCCGGGAAAGCCGGGGCGGTTCAGTAAGGATAGACCTTGTGGCCGTGGTGGCGGCGGCTCGTGTTCGGCTTGCGATACAGCGCTTGGATACCCATACGGCGCATCAGCGTCACGACGTGCTTGCGACCGACCGTACACCCTTCCCGCTGTAGAAAATCACGCAGCTTGCGCGAACCCGCCCACGGGTACTCCAGGTGCAGTTCGTCGATGCGGCGCATCAGCACCAGATCGGCCTCGGCAACCGGCTGCGGCAGGTAGTAGACCGTGCCGCGGCTGATATTCACGAGTTCCGCTTGGCGGCTCACCGACAGCTCGTGCGTGCGGTCGATCATCGCTTTCCGCTCAGCAATCCCGCCTTGCTGAGCGCGCCTTCTAAAAAATCGTTTTCCAGCGTCAATTCGCCGATCTTGGCGTGCAGCGCCTTGATGTCGACCGCGGGCTCGCTCGGTCGGCTCTCGCCGAACACGCCGGATGCACCGCCGATCAACTGTTCCTTCCACTGAGCGATCTGATTCGGATGCACCTCGAAGCGCTTCGCCAGCTCTGCCAGCGTCGTCTCACCCTTGAACGCCGCCAGTGCCACCTTCGCTTTGAACGCCGGCGAGTGGTTCCGGCGCGGTCGCTTGCTCATCTTTAGCTCCTTCTGGATGGGGCATATCATCGCCCCAAGGAGCAGAGTTTCCACTTATCGGGCTGTTCAGATTTCCGGGGCCAGCTCTATGGGTGCTGAGACGTCATTTCAGAAGGACAGTGCTGTGAACAGATGGACGTCGGCCTTGTACATCTTTGTGGTTGTCGTATTGCCGCTTGTGGCGGGCTGCAGTCCTCGAGAAATCAGTTGGCGTGATCTGAGGGAAAAGGGCGAGTTGTACGATGAAAAAACGATCTCGATCTGCGGGTGGCTGAGAATCGGGTTCGAGGTCTGCTCGCTGTCGGAAAAACCCTCGAATGACTACAGCGGCCCCGGAATGATATGGGTTTCGCCGGAAGGGAATTTTTCCTGTGCGATGTCCGAGGATGTGGAGGAGGAGAGGCGGTGGGTGGTGGTTACCGGGAAATATCAGCGCAGCAAGGCGTATCCATTGGCCGGATTCGGTCATCTCGGTGCCTACGGAGCGATGATCTCGGATGCTCAATGGGTTCCGGCAGAGAAGGAATGCCGCGATCCCGAGCATTCTTGAATCCCTGGAATCGTGGGCCATCATCGCCGGTTTTTGGATGTGGCGGCTTGCCCGGATAGGCTGCGTCGTCTGTAGAGTCTTGTCTGAATCGTTGCGTCGTCCATGACGTACCGACACCATTGATCGGAAGTCTGCATGGTCCAGACGTTGCTCGTGCTTGCCGTGGTCGCCGGCGCTGCAGATTGCCGTGAGGCGGCGACTGGCATTCGTCTGGAAAAGCTCGGCGCGCTGGCGGAGTCCATATCGAGATTGCCGTCCCCGAGGAAACTGCCTCCTCCGGGGAACGGCATCGTCAGTTTTGTCGTCGGCCCCGACGGCAGCGCGCATTCGATCGAGCAAATCTGCGGGTCGTCGGAGTTCGTCGGACGTTATCTCACCGGGGTGATATCCGTACTCCGTTTCCGAACACCCGCCGCGACGGACAGAAGAGGCCTTCGCCATACGGTCGCGTTGAGCGTCGACGTCGTGGACGAGGTCCAGGCCAAAGTCAGCGATTGGGCTTTGACATCTGCTCCGAGCGCCAATGTTTATCGGTCAGAGCAGTACGGATTCTCCGTGGATCCGTCGAAATTCGCGAGCTTCTGCCCGCAGCCTTCTCCGTCCCCGGCCACAGGATTTTTCTTGTCGTCGGAAGAAGCGGACTGTCTGGAGATTGCTGCTGCGACAGATATTCCGAGAGTCAGGTTCTGGTCCGAATACAACGTCGTCGATCAGTTCGACGGGGCTGCGAGCCTTGCCGGAAATGAGTGCGGCAAGGCTGTCAGGTTGTCTGCTCGCGGATTCGCAGGAGAGCTGAAAACGTTCGAGTGCGTCGAGGTAACAGATGGATCGACGATCTTCCGTTTTTTTGCGCAGACCAGTAACGAGAAGGAAGTTGATCAGCGAGTCAACTATCGGGCTGTCGTCAGTGTTCCGAACGGAAGGCAGGCTTCGGGTGTACTGAGCGCGGTGAGGACGATTTTCATAGGCGAGTGACGAGAACGGTCACCGATAGTGGCCTGCTTGGTTTGAGCATTTGTCGCAGCGTCAGGTGTTTCCTGGGGCAGCGAGCGCTCGGCAACAGGCATCACGCACCGTGCAGCGGGCGCAGGCCTCTGATCTACTGCTCGGCGGCAGCCAGGCGTTTTTGAATTTTCTCCAGCGATTTCAACCCCAGCGCCCCCGGCGCCAGTTGCGCCTGCAGGGTACGCGCGGCAGCCGGCACGAGCTCACGCGCGGCGTCGATGTCGCCGCTGCGCGCGAGCAGGTCGGCCAGCTCGATCGCGATTTCGGCGGTGCCGGGGTAGTTCTCGCCGCGCGCGGCCTTGACGATGCGCAGGGCTTCGCGCATGCGTGTGATCGCGCCGGGCAGGTCGCCGGCTTCGGCGGCGAGCAGGGCGCGGGAACGCGCGAGCTGGCCCCAGCGCGGCGATTCGGCGGCGACCAGGGGCTTGAAGATTTTTTCGGCTTCGTCGAAATGCGCGGCGGCGGCGACGCGGTTGCCGGAGCGGCGTTCCCATTCGCCGAGGTGGAACTGCTGGCGGCCGCGCTGCAGGTCGAGCACGGCGTTTTCTTCGCCGTCGGTCGGGATATGTCGTTGCAGGTAGTCGCGCGCCTCGGCCATCTGGCCCGACAGCATCAGCAGGCGGCCGAGGTTCTGGTGGGCCAGCGCCTGGGCCGAGGAGTCCTCGGCCGCATGCCGCTCGGCGATGCCGACCGACTGGCGCAGTAGCGGCTCGGCCTTGGCGTAGTCGCCGAGTTCCTCGAGCACGCTGGCGAGGTTGTTGATGCTGATGCTGTAGGACAGGCTGTCCTCGCCGAGGTTGGCGCGGGCGCTGGCCAGGGACAGCTGCATCTGTTCGCGCGCTTCGGCCAGGCGGCCCTGGCTGTGGTAGATCACGGCCAGCTCGTTGCGCACGAGCGCGATCATCTCGCTGTCGGGCTCGTAGATCTTGAGCCGCTCGCGCAGCATTTCCTGCAGGTTCTTCTCGGCCGCGGCGAAGTCGCCCATGGCGCGGTAGGTGTTGGCCTGGAAACCCAGCGCGGACAGCAGCAGCGGGTCGTTGGCCGGGCGCGCGATGCGCAGCAGCGTCACGCCGCGCTGGGCGGCGCGGTTGGCCGCCTCGGCCTGGTTGTCGGTCAGCAGGGCTTCGGACTGGAACAGCAGCGCGTTGGAATGATCCTCGCCGCCGCGCAGCTCGGTCGAGGCGTCGTAGCGCGCGACCACGTCGCCGAGCATGGCCACGGCCTCGTTCGCGCGGTCGGCGCGCGACAGCACGAGGCCCACTTCCGCGCGCAGGCGCAGCACGCGCGCGCCGACGTCGTCGCCCTCCAGCGCCGTCGCGCGCTGCAGTCCTTCCTGCAGCAGTTCCAGCGCGCGGGGGAATTCCTGATTGTCGCGGCAGGCGTTGCCGAGCTCTTCGAGCGCGTCGACGAGACTCGGCGACTGCGGTGCGGCCGTGCGCAGCAGGGGCAGGGCCTCATCCAGCGTGGCGATCGCCTCGGTCGGCAGGCCCTGGCGCGCATACAGCCGGCCCAGGGTCACGAGCAGACGGCCGCGCTGGGCCGGATCGTTGTCCAGACCGGAGGCGAGCTGCTGCTTGCCGAGGTCGACGAGTTCGCGCGGACTCAGCTGGCGCCGGCCGCTGCGATCCGGATCGGCCGCTTCGAACAGCGAGATCAGATAGTGCTCCACGGCGCGCGCGGCGGCGCTTTCGCTGACCGCGCGGCGCTCGGCGCTGAGTGCGCGGTCGCGCTCGGCCGCCAGGCGCCAGGTCGACACGGCGATGACGGCCACGGCCACGCTGGCCGCGCCGATCGCGAACGGGTGCCGGCGCAGGAATTTGCCGGTGCGGTAGAACCAGCTGTCGGGTGCGGCGAGCACCGGCCGGCCGCGCAGATGGCGGCGCAGGTCTTCGGACAGGGCTTCCGGCGACAGATAGCGCCGCGCCGGGTCCGCGTGCGTGGCCTGGGCGACGATCAGCGCGAGTTCGGCCGGCAGGCGCGCGCCGTCGGCGCGCGTGAGCACGGCCGGCAGCGCCAGCCCTTCGGGGTTCTGCGCCGGTACGTTTTCGGTCAGCACCTCCAACAGCAGCAGGCCCAGCGCGTAGACGTCGGTGGCCGTGCTGACTGCCTCGCCGCGGCGCTGTTCCGGCGCCGCATACGTCGGCGTGAACCATTGCGCATGGGTCGCTTCCTGGCGCCCGCTGGCGTTCGGATCGAGCAGTTTTGCAATGCCGAAGTCGAGCAGCGCCGGTTCGCCGTCGGCGCGCACGAGCACGTTGGCCGGCTTGAGGTCGCGGTGGATGACCAGGCGCTGATGCGCGTACTGCACGGCCAGGCAGACCTTGCGCAGCAGCTCGATGCGTGCGGCCAGGCTGGCCTTGTGCTCGCGGCACCAGCGCGTGATCGGCTCGCCGGCGACGTATTCCATGACCAGATACGGCTGGCCGTCGGCGCTGGTGCCGCCGTCGAGCAGGCGCGCGATGTGCGGATGTTCGAGCTTGGCCAGGATCTGCCGCTCGCGGCGCAGGCGCTCGGCCGCATCGCGCGTCGGAATGCCGCGGATCAGCTTGATCGCGACCTGGCGGTCGAATTCCGCGTCGGCACGCTCGGCCAGGAATACCGTGCCCATGCCGCCGGAGCCGATCTCGCAGAGCAGCCGGTAGGGCCCGAGCATGAGGCCGCTGACCGGCAAGGCGGCCGCTTCGCCCAGTGCGGCGGCTTCGCCGACGGCGGCGCCGAACTGGCGCGTGACGGCGGCGTTGTCGCGTTCGTCGGCGGCGACGAGGCGCAGCGCCTCCTGCTTGAGTTCGTCGGCGTCGGGCTGTGCCGCGAGCCAGGCTTCGCGTGCGTCAGGCGGCAGCTCCAGCAGGGTGTCGAACAGCTGCTGCAGGCGCAGCCAGCGCGCGTCGCTCATGCCTCCAGCCGCTCCTTGAGCCAGGCCCGCGCGAAGCGCAGCTCGCGGTCGACCGTGGCCAGCGAGACGTCGAGCGTGGCGGCGATTTCCTCGCGCTTGAGGCCGAGAAAATACGTCAGTTCGATGACTTCGCACTTGCGTGCGTCGAGCGCGCGCAGCGCATCGAGCGCACTGTTGAGCTGATCCTGTTCGCGCGGCTCGCTCGGCTGGTCCTCGGCCGAAGACAGGGTCACGTGGATCTGGCCGCCGCCGCGCTTCTCGCTGCCGCGCGCGCGTGCCATGTCGATCAGCATGTTGCGCATTGCGGCAACAACCACGCCGAAGAAATGCCGGCGGTCGCGCCAGTCGATGTCCTTGCCGAGCAGGCGCAGGAACAGTTCGTTGGCCAGTTCGGTCGGGGCCAGGGTGACGTCGCCGTCGAACTGGCGCAGATGCTTGCCGGCGATCGCGCGAACCTGGGCGTAGACGAGCTCGGTCAGCTCCTCGGCAGCGCCGGCGCTGCCCTGATGCCAGGCGATCAGCAGACGGGTGACTTCATGGTCGGCGGCAGCCGGTGATGCGGGTTCGGACACGAGCGAGCCTCCTGCGGATGTTGCGGCAATTGCGCCGCTGACAGCATCGCGGTCGCAATCCCGTCCTCGCAGGCACATCGGCCGCCGCACCCGGCGCTCCGATTCGTTCCATCTGCGAGGAAAAGCATCGTGAAGCATACGAAGACACCGCACGGTTTGCACCGGTACCAATCGGCACTGGCCGCCGCCGCCCTCTGGCTGGCCGTCGCGCCGGCCATGGCCCAACAACCCTGGGTGCCCGGAACGCTGGATCAGACATTCGGCAGCGTCGGAAAACTCACGACCGATTTCTTCGGCGCACCCGACGAGATCAATTCGGTCGCAGCGATGTGGGACGGACGCTTCGTGGCAGCCGGCACCGTCACCGGCCGCAACCTCACGGGCACCGGCAGCTCGCCGAACCTCGCGGTTGCGCGCTACCTGCCCAACGGTACGCTCGATCCGACCTTCGGCACCAACGGCCTGGCCATGTTCGACCGTTCCGGCAACGTCGATGAGGGGTTCGCGGTCAAGGTGCTGCCGGACCGCAGCGTGCTCGTGGCCGGCTCACAGGCGCCTACCGCGTATCAGGACTTCGCCCTCGTCAAGCTGCGCCCGGACGGCAGCCTCGACACGAGCTTCGGCGCGGCCGGCGTCGGCGCCCGCACCGGTTCGGTGCTGCTTGACGTGGGCGGCCCGAGCCAGCATGACGAAGGACGCCTGCTCGCGGTGCAGAGCAACGGCAAGATCATCGTCGCCGGCCACACCACGGTCCCGGTCGGCGGCTTCCGCTACCGCCGCACCACAGTCGCGCGCTTCAGCGCCGACGGCGTGCTCGACACGAGCTTCGGCGGCAACAACACCGGCTACGTCGTGCTTGACGGCGCGTACGCGGCCGATCCGCAGACCGGCGACTACGTGACGGCGATCGCGACGAACCAGCGCGGCGACCTGCCGGCCAACGACAGCATCACGCTGGTCGGCTACACCGCCAACCGCAACAACGCCTATGTCGTGCGCCTGACCCGCGACGGCGTTCTGGACACTACCTTCAACGGTACCGGTCGCGTGAACATCGTCGCCGGCACCAGCAGCGGCGTGCAGACCGGTCTGTCGGATCTGCGCGGCGCGCGCATCGACGATGCGGGCCGCCTCGTTCTCGTCGGCACCAGCAACGATCGTGGCTTCACCTTCCTGCGCCTGCTCGCCAACGGCAGCCCGGATACCACCTTCGGCACGAACGGACGCACCCTGGTCAAGCTCAGCACCGTGTCGCAGTATGACGAGCCGCGCGCGCTCGCGCTGCAGGGCAACGGCAAGATCGTCGCCTCGGGTTATGCGACCACGGCGCCGTCCGGCACGCCGCAGTCGGACTTCTTCGTCGTGCGCCTGAGCGCCAACGGCCAGCCCGATCAGGGTTTCGGCGACGGCCTGGGCCGTATGGTCGTGACCGTGTCGGCCAACAGCGAGGAATCGCGTTCGCTCGCGGTCGAGCCGTCCGGCAAGCTGCTCGTGGCGGGCCTGGCGCGCAATGCCGCCGGTGCGCATGACGATTTCGCCGTGCTGCGAGCGTACGGCGATCCGGACCGCATTTTTGCCGACGGCGTGGAGACGCCGTTGTTCTGAGAGCGGCGGCGGTAGGCTCGACCATCGCCCTGGCCCCGAGACGCCGGCCGCGCATTGCGCGGCCGGTTTCAGTTGCGGGGCGCGCGGCCTCGGCGCAGGCCGCGGGGGCGGCGCCCGTGCCGGCTCTGCGATCGGGAACCATCGGCCACCTGCACCGGCAGGTCGGCAGAGTCCGCGGGTGTCCTGTTTGCCTCTGTTTGTCGTGTCCCGTTCGCCGCGACCCGGCACGCTGTCGCCCGGCCCGGCGATAGGCGATAGTCGGCGCTTGCCGAAGACGGAGCGGTTCTTCCATGCGCGATCCTCATGTGCCGCTGTCCTTGCTTCTGCTGGTGCTTGCCGTCGTGCCGCGGCCGGCCGCCGCCGATTGCGAGCCCGCGACTGCGGCCGCCGCGACATTGGCCGCGCCGCAGGCGGTCCTGAAGCAGGCGCTGGGCGGCGAGGCCGATCCGGACCTGACGCCGGCCGTGCGCGATGCGATCGTCGCGCTCAAGCAGGGGCTGGCCCGGCTCGTCGATGCGGAGGCGGCGTGCCTGTCCGGGGCCGGGCCGCAGCCCGAGGCGTTCGCGCAGACCTTGGCCGCACGCAGCGGCAGCGCAGCGTCGCCGGCCGCGCGCATTCCCGATGCGCAGACCGATGCGGTGCCGCTGTCGCCGCGCTTCGACGTGCGGCTGCTGCAGAAGGGCGCGCTGCTCAGCGTCGTCGCGCGCATCGACGTGCCCTGCGGCGAGGACGCGCTGTGGCTGCTGTACGAGCGCAGCAGTGCGCAGTGGCGGCCGGTGCTGCAGTGGACCAGCGCCGCCTACGATCGCATCGACAGCGCCTGGGGTTCGTTCCAGTACGCGGTCTCGCCGCGCGATGCGGGCGGTGGCTGGTTTGCCGCGACCGCGCACGTGCGGCCCTGGTGCAGTTCGGCCTGGTCCGTCATCGACTATGCGATCGCGCGGCCGGGCGCGACCGCCGCGGCGCCGCAGGTGTTGCTGGCCGAGAATGACGGCATCTGGTGGGGCGGCGACGATCTGGGCCGCCTGAGCGTGGACGCCGCGCACGCGGAACTGCGCTTCCATGGTTCCAGCCTCGATCCGGAGGTACACAATCGCGAATACGTGCGCCGCTACGCCGTGAATGGCGCGCGCGCCGAGCGCGTCGCACCGGTCGCTGCGACGCCGCGCGGCTTCGTCGAGGAATGGCTGGTCTCGGCCTGGCCGCAGGCGCAGCGCTGGTCGGCGGCCGACCCGGCGCTGCAGGCCGCGCATGCGCGGCTGCAGGCGGCGAGCAAGAGCGCTGCGACGACGTTCGGCGCGACGCGCCAATGCGCCGACGGCAGTACGCAGGTGCAGCTCACGATCCAGGACGGCGGCCGTTACTTCCGCATCGAGGGCCGGCCCGTAAGCTACCGCCTGAAGGCCATCGCCGCGCAGGCCGATCCGTCCTGCACCCGCGAGCTCGCCGAACCTTCGCTTTACTAGGCGCAGGCCCCGAGGCGTTCGTCGCCGCGCAGGGCGCCGGCGGGCCAGGCGACCCCATGCAGCGACGCGTTCGCGATGCCGGTCTCGGCCATCGCGCCGAACGGCAGGCCGGCCAGACGGCATTGCACCCAGCGGATCACGGCGCCGTGGGTCAGCACGAGCACGCGTTGCGCCGGATCGGCATCGGCGTCGTCGAGTGCTGCGGCGATGCGCCGTCCGAACGCGGCGAAGTCCTCGGCGCCGGGCGGCGCGTGGTGCTCGGGATCGGCGCGGTAGCGCGCGAGCGCGTCGGGTTCCTCGCGTTGCAGGTCGTCGATGCGCCGGCCCTGCCAGGCGCCAAAGTCGTATTCGACGAGGCGCGCGTCCAGGCGCAGCGGCAGGCCGCGCGCGGCACCGAGTTCGTGCGCGAAATCCGCGCAGCGCCGCATGGTGGACGAAACGACACGGTCGAAATGTTCCTCGACGACGGCGGCACGCGACTGCGCCCAGCCTGTTTCACTGAGCGCATCGTCGAGGCGGCCGCGGTAGCTCGGCTGGCCGGTGGTGCCGTGGCGCATGAGGATCAGCATCCGGCTTTGTCCGACACGCCGGCCTCGGCGAACGTGGCCATGCCCGCGTGCAGCGCGCAGGCCAGGCGCAGCAGCGGCACGGCGACGCCGGCGCCGCTGCCTTCGCCGAGGCGCAGGCCCAGGTCGAGCAGCGGCTGCGCCTGCAGCGCGGCCAGCACGCGCGCATGGCCGGTCTCGGCCGAGCGGTGGGCGAACAGCAGCCAGTCGCGGCAGGCCGGATTCAGGCGCACGGCGGCGAGCGCGGCGACCGAGGCGATGAAGCCGTCGACGAGCACGGCCACGCCCTGCTGGGCCGCGGCGATGTAGGCGCCGGCCAGCGCGGCGATCTCGAAACCGCCGAGGCGGCGCAGCGCCTGGCGCGGATCGGCCAGGTGGTCGCGGTGCCGCTGCAGCGCCCGGGCGATGATCTCGGCCTTGCGGCGCATGCCGGCCGCGTCGAGGCCGGTGCCGGCGCCGGTCAGCGCCTGCGGGTCGTCGCCGAGCAGGGCGCAGGCCAGCGCCGTCGCCGCTGTGGTATTGCCGATGCCCATCTCGCCGCCGACGAACAGTTCGGCGCCGGCCTGCGCGGCCGCCGTAACGCTGTGCCGGCCCCCGGCGAAGGCCCGGGCGAGCTGCGTGTCGTCCATGGCCGGCGCGTCGAGGAAATTGGCCGTCGCCGGCGCGATCCAGTCGCGGCGCACGCCGGGCAGCGGGCCGGGATCGTTGACCGTGCCGAGCTGCACGACTTCCAGGCTCGCGGCCAGTTCGCGGGCGAGCACGCTGATCGCCGCACCGCCGGCGGCGAAGTTGCGCACCATCTCGCCGGTCACGGCCTGCGGATAGGCCGACACGCCGGCGGCGGCGACGCCGTGGTCGGCGGCGAAGACGGCGATATGCACCTGCCTCAGCGTCGGGCAGGTCCTGCCTTGCAGGGCGGCGAGCGTGACGGCCAGCCGTTCCAGTTCGCCGAGCGCGCCGGCCGGCTTGGTCAGCAGGGCCTGGCGCGCGAGCGCGGCGGCGCGGGCGGCCGGGTCGGGGCGGCGGGCGGGGTGTTCCAGCCAGGCGAGATCCATGGCGAAAGGCCTTTTGAAAAGTCGAAGGAAAATTCAGTGGCGACGGTGCAGGCCGCTGGCCGGCCGCGGCGGTGTCTCACAGGCTGCCCTTGAGCAGCTGCGGCAGGCCGGCGACCGTGAACACCACGCGCTCGCAGCGCGCGGCCAGATCCTGGTGCAGGCGGCCGGCCTCGTCGACGAAGCGGCGCGTCAGCGCGCCGAGCGGCACCACGCCCTGGCCGACCTCGTTGCTGACCAGAATGAGCTCGCCGGGAATGTCCCCGACTGCGGCGAGCAGCGCCGCACGCTCGGTCGCGAACAATGCCTCGTCGTCGCGGCAGAGCAGATTGCTGAGCCACAGGGTCAGGCAGTCGACGAGGACGCAGCGCGCCGCATGCGCTTCACGGCGCAGGGTATCGGCCAGCTGCAGCGGTGCCTCGCACAGCCGCCAGTGCGCCGGCCGCCGCGCGCGGTGATGCAGGATGCGCGCGGCCATCTCGTCGTCGCCGGCGGCAGCGGTGGCAACGTACAGCACGGCATCGTGAGTCGCGGCCAGGCGTTCGGCCAGCGCGCTCTTGCCCGAGCGGGCGCCGCCGAGGATCAGGGTGCGCATGGTGTTTCTCCAGACGCCTGGTCGAGCAGGCGTCGCAGTGCGGCGAGGTCCAGATGCTGTTCGATCGCGTCGGCCAGACGGTCGAGCGCGCGTTCGCGCAGGACGGCACGGTCCACGGCCTGCGCATCGGCCAGGCCGGCCCAGCGCAGCAGCGCCGCGCAGGCCGCGGCCGTGTCGAACAGGCCATGCACATAGGTCGCGGCGACGCGTCCGTCGGCCGACAGCGCACCGTCGGCGCGGCCGTCGGCTAGCCGCAGCAGCGGCCGCGTGAGCGCCGCGCCGGCACTGACGCCGCAATGGATCTCGTAGCCGTCGACTGCGGCCGCCGTGCCGGCCAGGCGCAGCTCGCCGTGTACGCGGCGCAGCTGCTTGTCGGGTTCCAGGGTGGTCTGCAGATCGAGCAGGCCGAAGCCGGCGCTGCTGCCGGCCGTACCTTCGATGCCGTGCGGATCGTGGATGGCGTGGCCAAGCATCTGCAGTCCGCCGCAGATGCCGAGCAGTTTTCCGCCGTAGCGCAGATGGGTCTGCAGCGCCGCTTCCCAGCCGTTGCCGCGCAGCCAGGCCAGGTCGGCGCGCACCGACTTGGAGCCGGGCAGTACGATGAGATCGGCGGCGGGCGGCGTCTGGCCCGGACCGACATAGCGCAAGTCCACGGACGGATGCAGGCGCAATGCGTCGAAATCCGTGTGGTTGCTGATTCGCGGCAGCGCCGGCACGACCACGCGCAAGGCGGCGTCGCGGCCGGTTTCGCGCGGCAGCGCGTCTTCGGCGTCGAGATCCAGGCCGTGCAGGTAGGGCAGCACGCCGAGCACGGGTTTGCCGGTCTCGCGTTCGAGCCAGTCCAGGCCCGGCTGCAGCAGGGCCAGGTCGCCGCGGAAGCGGTTGATGACGAACCCGCGCACGCGCGCCTGCTCGCTCGGCGAGAGCAGCGCGAGCGTGCCCACGAGATGGGCGAACACGCCGCCGCGGTCGATGTCGGCGATCAGGATCACCGGACAGTCGACGGCTTCCGCATAGCCCATGTTGGCGATGTCATTGGCGCGCAGATTGATTTCCGCCGGACTGCCGGCGCCTTCGACGACGACGGCGGCATGGCGTTCGACGAGACGCGCGTGCGAGGCCAGCACCGCGTCCATCGCGATCCGCTTGTAGTCGTGGTATTGCGCCGCCTGCAGCTTGCCGATCGCGCGGCCATGCACGATGACCTGGGCGCCGAGATCGCTGTCGGGCTTGAGCAGGATCGGATTGAAGTCGGTATGCGGTTCCAGCCCCGCGGCCTGGGCCTGCAGGGCCTGGGCGCGGCCGATCTCGCCGCCATCGACGGTCACGGCCGAGTTCAGGGCCATGTTCTGCGGCTTGAACGGCGCGACGGCGACGCCGCAGCGATGCAGCCAGCGGCACAGGCCGGCGACGAGCGTGCTCTTGCCGGCATCGGAGGTCGTGCCCTGGACCATGAGCACGCCGGCGCGGCGTTCGGGCGTTGCTGTCGGGGTGGCGGTCGGAGTTGCCGCGGGAGCTGCGGTGGGCGTTGCGGTCGGCGTTGCGGGGGAAACCCATCCCCTCCCATGCCCTCCCCTTGAAGGGGAGGGTTTGTCGGCCGGTTCCTCTCTCCAGGAGAAGGGTGCCTGGGAGCCCTCCCGTTCTAGGGAGGAGAGAGGTGCCTGGAAGCCCTCCGTTTCAAGGGAGGAGAAGGGTGCCTGGAAGCCCTCCCCTTCAAGGGGAGGGTTGGGTGGGGATGGGGTTCTGTGCGCCGTCGATGCGTGTCCCGCGGTCACCTGCGCAAGCGCCGCCTCGAGCCGCTGCCACGCCGCCTCGTCGCCCGGCAGACCGAAACGCAGGCTGGCTGGTGCGTCGAAGCGGCGCGTCAGCACGGCCTCGCGCGCGAGCGCGTCGTGCCACCGCGATGCATTGGGAATTTGTATCCATTGGAACAGATCCGTTCCGCAGCTCCCGGACAGGCCATGCTGTTCGAGCAGGCGGCGCAGGCGCAGGCCGTCCGCGGCGAGCGACGCGCGCGCGGCGGTCTGCCAGTCGCGATCGGCGAATGCGCGCTGCAACAGCCAGCGCGTCGGCGCGGCGACGGTCCAGGGGCCCAGCCGTTCGCGCAGCCCCGCGAGCAGCGGCTCTGCGGCGAGGACGAAACCCGCGCGCGCGCCGGCCAGGCCGAAGAACTTTCCGGGCGAGCGCAGCACGACGAGACCTGCGCGGCCCGTATGCGCGGCGAGACTGCATTCGGGGGTCATGTCGATGAAGGCCTCGTCGACGACGAGCCAGCCGCCGCGCGCAGCGAGGCGCGCATGCAGCGCGAGCAGCGCGTCGAGGCCGAAGCGTGCGCCGGTCGGATTGTTCGGATTGACGATCACGGCGACGTCCGCATCGACCTCGCCGGAGATCAGCGACGCCGCCTCCGTCGCGACGACGTCGTGGCCGGCGCGCCGCCACGCGTGCGCGTGCTCGGCATACGCCGGGGCGGGCACGGCGACGCGCGAGGGGCCGCGCAAGCCTGGCAGCGTCTGTATCGCGGCCTGCGTTCCCGCCGTCGGCAGCAGCGCACGGCAGCCGTAGTAGTCGCAGGCGGCCGCTTCGAGTCCGTCCTCGTCCTCGGGCAGCCGCGTCCAGACCTCGCGCGGTATCGGCGGCAGCGGCCATCCCCGCGGGTTGATGCCGGTCGACAGATCCAGCCACCGCGCAACCGGTATGCCGTACTGCGCCGCGGCGCGCTGCAGGCGACCGCCGTGCTCAAGCACCGGACAGCTCCGCTGCGACGCAGGGCACCGACGACGGCGGATTCGATCGAGGAACATGCGGCGGCATTCAGAATCCCTCGATCAGGCGCAGGCGGGCGAGGTCAATCAGCAACAGGGCCGCAAGCCACAGTGCGACCGCGCAATGGACCAGCCGGATCGCGCGGCGGATCGCCCCGGCGTCGGGCGCGTCGCCCGAGCCCAGCACGGGCCGTTCGTGCCAGATGCCGTCGTAGGGGGCGGCACCGCCGAGCCGGACGCCGAGCGCGCCGGCGCCGGCGGCCATGACCGGCCCGGCGTTCGGACTGTCCCACTGCGGCGCCTGCCGTCGCCAGCACGCCATCGCCGTGGTGAAGCGGCCGACCAGCGCATAGGACAGGGCAGTCAGTCGCGCCGGCACGAGGTTCAGCAGATCGTCGAGCCGCGCCGCAGCCCAGCCGAAGTGTTCGTAGCGTTCGTTGCGATAGCCCCACATCGCATCCAGCGTGTTGACGAGACGGTAGGCGACGACGCCGGGCGCGCCGGCAACGGCGAACCAGAACAGGGCGCCGAACACGGCGTCGTTGCCGTTCTCCAGCACCGACTCGGTCGCCGCCGTGGCGACCTGCGTCGCATCGAGCGCGGCCGTGTCGCGGCTGACGATGCGGCCGACTGCGGCGCGCGCCGTATCGAGTTGGCCGTGATCCAGCGCAGCGGCGATCGGTCCGGCGTGCTCGCGCAGACTGCGCAGGCCCAGGGCCAGATACAGCGCGAACGCGGCGAAGAACGGACCGTAGAACGGCAGCGACTGCAGCCAGTCCGCGAGCAGCACGAACGGCGCGGCTGCGAGTATCAACGCAGTCGCGCCGGCGAGGCGGCTCTGGCGATGCAGGCGTGTTTCGATGGTTCTGGCCAGGCGGCCGAAGCCGACCAGCGGGTGCCAGCGCCGCGGTTCGCCGAGCAGATGGTCCAGCAACAGTCCGAGCAGCAGTGCGGGCATGCCGATCTCCGGCGACCGGGCTTACAGCTCGATGCCTTTCTGCGCCTTGATGCCGGCTTCGTAGGCGTGCTTGACGACGTTCATCTCGGTGACCGTGTCGGCGGCCTCGATCAGCGCCGGCGGCGCGGCGCGGCCGGTGATGACGACGTGCTGCAGCGGCGGACGCGCCGCGAGCGCGGCGAGCACGGCGGCGAGATCGACGTACTGGTATTTCAGCGCGATGTTGAGCTCGTCCAGCAGCACGAGATCGACGTCGGCGTCGGCCAGCATCGCGGCGGCCTTGTCCCAGGCCGCGGCCGCGGCGCGCAGATCGCGTTCGCGGTCCTGGGTTTCCCAGGTGAAGCCTTCGCCCATGACGTGGTAGCTGACCTCGTCGGGGAAGCGCCGGAAAAACGCTTCCTCGCCGGTGGCGAAGCTGCCCTTGATGAACTGCACGACACCCACGCGCAGGCCGTGGCCCAGCGCGCGCGCGACCATGCCGAAGCCCGAGGAACTCTTGCCCTTGCCGTTGCCCGTCGTGACCACGACGACGCCGCGTTCGATCGTCGCGCGGGCAATGCCCGCGTCGACGACGGCTTTCTTGCGCTGCATGCGTTCGCGGTGGCGTTGCGCCAGCGCGGCGTCTTCGGCGTCGCTCACGCCTGCCTGGCCCCGGCGTGGCGTTCGCCGAGCGCGATCACGCCGATCGCATGGGCCAGGCCGAACACGGCGATGTAGGCCATCGCGACGCTGACGAAGCTCGGCATGTAGCGCAGGAAGTTCTGCACGTAGTCGGCCAGGCCGGTGTCGGCGACGCGGCCGCCCATCCAGTAGAACGAGCCGTTGGAGACGAGGAAGGAGACGAGGCAGCTGGCCAGCGCGACGAGGCCGGCCGTCAGCAGGGTCGACGGCTGCGGCTTGTACAGTTTCTTCGCGTACAACGCACCGCCGTACCAGAGCACGCCGTAGGCGACCACGAGCATCGAGTAGGCCGGGGTCACGCAGAAGTCGCTGACGCCGGCCAGGCTGATCGCGATGTAGTCGATGAGGCCCGCCTCGAGCAGCAGCAGTGGCAGCGCGACCGTGCCCGCCAGATAGAAGCCCGCGACGAAGAAGATCGCCATCGACGCATCCGGCAGATGCAGGGTGCTGCCGAGGTGGTGATAGCGCGTCACCAGCATCAGTGCCATCAGGGCGAACAGGATCAGCGATTGCTTGGCGGTGGGCAGGAACTTCATGGACTAACTCCTGGCGGCAAAAAGGGGGGGCGCTGTGACGGCGGCGGCCAGAGCCGCCGCCGTCGCCCGGCTCAGCGGGCCGGACGGTAGCGCAGGGTGACGAAATAGCTGCGACCGGGCTGATTGTAGAACGCGGCGGTCTCGTAGTCGTGATCGGCGACGTTTTCGACGCGGGCCTGCAGCAGCCAGTCCGGCGACAGCGCGTAGTCGGCGCGCAGATCCAGCGTGCTGTAGCCGCCCAGCCGCGTGCGGTTGGCCAGATCGTCGTAGCGCCTGCCCTGGGCGTTCACGGTCGCGCCGAGGCCGAATGCACCGAAACGGCGGTCCAGATCGATGCGCGCCGACTGGCGTCCGCGGCGCGGCAGCTCGTTGCCGTGGTTGGCCGAGGCGCCGTCGTTCTTCGGATCGAGCAGGGTCACGCTGCTGTCGACGTTCCAGCCGGCCAGGGTCGTCGCCCAGCTGGCCTCGATGCCGCGGATCCGCGCTTCGTCGATGTTGCCGGGCGCGAACGTCGCCGCGTCGTAGGCGATCAGATCGTCGACCCGGGTCTGGAACGCATGCAGTTCCCAGCGGCCTTCGCCGGCGCGCCCGCGCAGGCCGACTTCGACGCTGCGCGACTCCTCGGGCTTGAGCGCGGCATTGCCGAAGCCCGGGAAGTACAGCTCGTTGAAGGTCGGCGCCTTGAACGCGGTGCCGTAGCTCGCGACCAGACGCAGATCGTTGTTGAGCGCATAGCCCCAGGCCAGACTGCCGGTGCCGTGCGTGCCGAACTGCTCGTTGTCGTCGTTGCGCAGGCTGGCCTGCACGTCGTGGGCGCCGAACTTGCCCTGGTACTGCGCGAACACGCCGGTCACGTCGCGCGAGCGCTCGTCGTACGGCGTCGTGCTGTCGACGCGGTCGTCGAGGTAGTCCACGCCGACGCTGAGCAGCTGCGCGGTGCCGAGGCCGATGTCGCCCTGCAGGGTGTAGCTGTCGCGGCGCGTGTCGAACTTGCTCTGGAAGAGGCCGCTCTTATAGTTGTCCGAGTAGTCTTCGCTGCGACCGGCGCCGAGGCTGACGACGAGACGCTCGTGCGCCTGCAGGCGCAGCTTGCCGCCGACGACCTGCTGGCGGTAGATCGATTCGTCGACGAAGCTGCCGTCGTAGGTGTTGCGGCCTTCGGCACGCAGCGCATTGGCCTGCAGATCGCCGGCCTCGTCGAAGCGCCAGCCGCCGCTCAGGGTCAGCGAGGAGTTGCGATAAGGATCGGCGTCGGGCTCGTTGGTGAAGCAGCCGGCGCTGAGGTTCGGCCGGCAGGAATTGAATCCGTCGGTGTCGCTGTGGGCGAGGTTGGCCGACAGCCAGCCCTGTTCGCCGTTGAGGCTCAGGCCCGCGGTCGCCTCGCGCGTGTCGTGGCTGCCCAGGGTCGCGCTGAACTGCGGCAGCAGGCCCTGGCCGTGGCCGCGGCGCGTGAAGATCTGGATCACGCCGCCGATCGCTTCGGAGCCGTACAGGCTCGAACGCGGGCCGCGCACGATCTCGATGCGTTCGATCTGCTCGACCGGCAGATCCTGGAACGCGGCGCTGCCGGCCGTGGCCGAGCCGATGCGCACGCCGTCGATCAGCACGAGCAGATGATCCGATTCGGTGCCGCGCAGGAAGACCGACGTCTGCTTGCCGGGACCGCCGTTGCTCGACAGCGACACGCCGGGCAGGCCGCGCAGCAGGTCGAGCAGGGAACGCGCCTGCAGGCGCTCGATGTCCGCGCGCGTGATCACGTTGACCGGCGCGAGGCTGTCGTCGACGGTCACGGCGGTGCGCGTGGCCGTGACGATGATGTCGTCGAGCTCTGGCGTATGCGGCGCGGGTTCGGCCAGCAGCGGCGCGGCGGGCAGGGTCAGGAGCGCGGCAATGGCCGCGCAAAGCGTTTTGCGATGCATGAGTCTTCCTCCGCGCTCACCCGCGCGGTCGAAACGGCGAAAAGTCCGGTTCGCGGAAGGATGACGGCAGCGGAGACGGGGCCGGGGGCACGTTCGCCGCGGCGTCGCCCTCCGCGACACCACCAGGCCCGGCTCGCTGCGCGAGCCTGACCGCTGCAGGCCGGTCTCCGGACTCACGAGTGGAGGCTTGCTCCGGCGCGGCGCCTTCCCGGATTGATCCAGTGGCGTAATGCCGCGTTTGACTCGTTCACCGTTGCGGGGGCAGTGCCGGGATTTCCACCGGCTTCCCGTTTAAGCGTTCGGACGTCCAAACGTCGTCGCGCCACCTGAAAGCGCGCGGATGGTAGCAGGCGAGGGGAGCTACGGCCAGCGCGGACGGCGGCGCGCCGTCAGCCCGCCTGCGCGCGCTCCAGCATCTGCCGCGCATGGGCCAGGGTTTCGCGGGTGATTTCGATGCCGCCGAGCATGCGCGCGATCTCGTCGCGGCGGGCCTTGTCGTCGAGCGCTTCGATGCGCGTTAAGGTCTGGCCGTCGACGCTGTTCTTGCTGACGCGGAAATGCTGATGTCCCTGTGCGGCGACCTGGGCCAGATGCGTCACGCAGAGCGCCTGGCGTGCGCTGCCGAGGCGGCGCAGTTTCTGGCCCACGACTTCGGCGACGGCGCCGCCTATGCCCGAATCGACTTCGTCGAAGACCATGGTCGCGACGTCGTCGAGGCCGAGCGCGGCGACTTCGATCGCCAGGCTGATGCGCGACAGCTCGCCGCCGGAGGCGACCTTGCGCAGTGCGCGAGCCGGCTGGCCCGGATTGGCGCTGACGAGGAATTCGCAGCGTTCGGCGCCGAGTGCGTCGGGGTCCGACTTCGTCGCCGGTTCCAGTGCGACCTCGAAGCGGCCGCCGGCCATGCCGAGCTCGCCCATCAGCGCACTGATTTCGCCGGCCAGGCGCTGTGCGGTCGCGGCACGGCGTTCGCTCAGCCGGCGCGCGGCCTCGCGGTACTGCTGGGCGACGGTCGCGCGTTCGCGTTCGAGCGTGGCCCGCAGCGAGCCGGCGTCGCGCAGAGCCTCGACTTCGCTGCGCAGTTCCTCGGCGCGACCGCGCAGCTCGTGCATCGGCAGGCGGTGGCGGCGCGACAGCTCGTGCAGCTTGGACAGCTGCGCCTCGGCTTCGGCCAGGCGCTCGGGGTCCAGCTCCAGGCCGTCCTGGTAACGCGACAGTGCGTCGGCGACTTCGCCGAGCTGGATTTCCAGGCTTTCGACCATTTCCGCGGTCGCCGCGAGCGCCGGGTCGAGCTCGGCCAGGCGGATCAGTTCCTGGCGCGCCCGGGCCAGCGAGCGGCGCAGCGCGAACTCGCTGTCGCCGTCGACGAGGTCGGCGACGCCGGCACTGCCGCTGACGAGCTGGCCGGCGTTGGCCAGGCGCTTGTGCAGTTCGTTCAGTTCGGCCAGCTGCGCTTCGCCGAGCGCGTGGCGGTCCAGCTCCTCCAGCTGGCGCGCGAGCAGGGCCAGGCGCTCGCCGTTGTCGTCGCCGGCGCCGAGATCGGCCATGCGCTGGCCCAGCTCGCGCCAGCGCCGCGCCGGCTCGCGCACGGCGGCGAGTTCGGCGGCATGGTTGCCGAATGCGTCCAGCAATTGCAGCTGATGGCCGCGGTCGAGCAGGGCCTGGTGTTCGTGCTGGCCGTGGATCTCGATCAGCCGTTCGGCCAGCGCCGACAGCTGCGCCAGGGTGACCGGCCGGCCGTTGATCCAGGCGCGCGAGCTGCCTTCGGCGCGGATCACGCGACGCAGCTGGCAGGCGCCGTCGTCGTCGAGCTCCTCGGCCGCGAGCCAGTCGCGCGCAGCCGGCGCGGCGGTCAGGTCGAATTCGGCGGTCAGCTCGGCGCGTTCGCAGCCGCTGCGGATCACCCCGGCGTCGGCGCGGCCGCCGCTGAGCAGCAGCAGGGCGTCCACGAGCAGGGACTTGCCGGCACCGGTTTCGCCGGTAACCACGCTCAGACCGGTCCGGAAAGCGATGTCGGCCTCGCCGACGATGGCAAAGTCCTTGACGTACAACGAGCGCAGCATCGCGTTTCCTGGCGGCATGGCGAGGGCGCGCACTCTAGCGCGAAGCTGTCTCAGGGCCCAAGACGCCGGCCGCGGCCTGCTATGCTGGCCGCATGTCGCGACATGTCCCCCGCCTCCCGCTCGATGCGCGCGCGCGCCAGCTGCTGCGCGCCCTGGTCTCGCAATACGTGGCCGACGGGCAGCCGGTCGGCTCGCGTGCGCTGGCGCGGACTTCGGGCCTGGACGTCAGCCCGGCGACGATACGCAACGTGATGTCGGACCTGGAGGAACTGGGCCTGGTCGCCGCGCCGCATACCTCCGCCGGGCGCGTGCCGACCGTACAGGGCTACCGCGTGTTCGTGGATTCCCTGCTGGAGGTGCGGCCGCTCGGCGAGCCGCAGGTCGAGGAGCTGCGCCGGGAACTGCCGGCCACGGCGACGACACCGGACCTGCTCAACAGCGCCTCGTCCCTGCTGTCCCAGGTCACCCATTTCGTCGGCGTGGTGACCGTGCCGCAGCACCAGGAGGTGCCGTTCCGGCACATCGACTTCGTGCCGCTGGACCAGCGCCGCACCCTGGTCATCCTGGTTTTCGTCGACGGTCAGGTGCAGAACCGCGTCATCGAGCTGGAACGGGCCTATACGGCCGGCGAGCTCGAACAGGTCGCCAATTTCCTCAACGCCCAGTTCTCGGGCCAGCGCCTGGACGAGATCCGCCTGCGCCTGCTGCGCGACATGCAGGAAACCAGCAACCAGATGAACCGGCTCATGGCCTCGACCGTGGAGCTGGCCCAGGCCGCATTCCAGACGGCGCCGCAGCCGGACATGTTCGTCGCCGGCCAGACCAATCTCATGGGCGTGGGCGTGCACGACCTGTCGGACATGGACCGCCTGCGCGAGCTGTTCGAGGCGTTCCAGCGCAAGCGCGACCTGCTCGCCGTGCTCGAACGCTGCGCCCGCGCCGAGGGCGTGCGCCTGTTCATCGGCGAGGAGTCCGGCTTTGCGGCGCTGGACAAGTACAGCCTGATCACGGCGCCCTACGGCGTGGAAGGGCGTGTGCTCGGCGTGCTCGGCGTGATCGGCCCGACCCGCATGGCCTACGAGCGGGTCATCCCGCTGGTCCAGGCCACCGCGCAGATCCTGTCCGGCGCCTTGAACCGGAATCAGGCGCCCCAATAGCAAGCGGGCTTGTCAACCCGTATCATGCCGCGCTTTTCGCGGGTGACCGGTTCCTAGGACATCCCGCGCCCGTGGGGACGGGAAGCTACTCGCTGGAGTTGGAATGCAAAACACCGAATCGACCGCGCCCGAAGGGGCACAGGGAGCCGAAGGCATGTCTGCCGCCGAAGCGGCCCTCAACGCCGACATGGACGCCCTGAGCAAACAGCTGGCCCAGGCCGAGACCGCCGTGGCCGAGATGCGCGACGTGCTGCTGCGCGAGCGCGCCGAACTGGAAAACCAGCGCCGCCGCCTGCAGCGCGATCTGGAACAGGCACGCAAGTTCGCCAACGAACGCCTGCTGTCGGATCTGCTGCCGGTCTGCGACGGCCTCGAAAGCGGACTGGCCGTGGAAACCACCGACGTCGCCTCGATGCGCCAGGGGCTGGATCTGACCCTGAAGGCGCTGCTCAAGGTCGCCGAGGCCAACGGACTCAAGGCGGTCAGGCCGACCAATGCGGCCTTCGATCCGGCGCTGCATCAGGCCGTCAGCATGGTCGACAGCCCGGCGCACGCCTCGGGTACCGTCGTGAACACCTTGCAGACGGGTTATGTGCTCAACGACCGGCTGCTGCGGCCGGCCATGGTCGTCGTCGCCAACTGAGCGGAATTCCGGGCGGTCGGGCAGTTTGCCCGGAGGCCATCTTGAATAACCGCTGCGCGGCTACAGATACCGCGGCAGCAGCGATCCGGCAGGATCGCCGAACCACTTCGAGGAGCTAAGCAATGGGCAAGATCATCGGTATCGACCTGGGCACGACGAATTCGTGCGTGGCGATCATTGAAGGCAACAGCGCGCGCGTCATCGAGAACTCCGAGGGCGACCGCACGACGCCGTCGATCGTCGCTCTGACGAAGGACGGCGAGACCCTGGTCGGCGCGCCGGCCAAGCGCCAGGGCGTCACCAATCCCAAGAACACGTTCTATGCGGTGAAGCGCCTGATCGGCCGCAAGTTCACCGATGCCGAAGTCAAGAAGGACCTCGATCTCGTGCCGTATTCCATCGTCGCGCACGAGAACGGCGACGCCTGGGTCGCGACCAGCGACGGCAAGAAGATGGCGCCGCCGGAAATCTCGGCCAAGGTCCTCATGAAGATGAAGAAGACCGCCGAAGACTTCCTCGGCGAGCCGGTGACCGAAGCCGTCATCACGGTGCCCGCCTATTTCAACGACTCGCAGCGCCAGGCGACCAAGGACGCCGGCCGCATCGCGGGTCTGGAAGTCAAGCGCATCATCAACGAGCCGACCGCGGCCGCGCTGGCCTACGGCCTGGACAAGTCCGGCGGCAAGGACAAGAAGATCGCGGTCTATGACCTCGGCGGCGGCACGTTCGACGTGTCGATCATCGAGATCGCCGAGATCGACGGCGAGAAGCAGTTCGAAGTGCTCGCGACCAACGGCGACACCTTCCTCGGCGGCGAGGACTTCGACAAGCGCGTCATCGACTATCTCGTCGAGGAATTCAAGAAGGACCAGGGCATCGACCTGCGCAACGATCCGCTCGCGCTGCAGCGCCTGAAGGATGCCGCCGAGCGCGCCAAGATCGAGCTGTCGTCCTCGCACCAGACCGAGGTCAACCTGCCGTACGTGACGGCCGACGCCTCGGGTCCAAAGCACCTGAACATCAAGCTGACGCGCGCCAAGCTCGAAGCGCTGGTCGACGATCTGGTCAAGAAGACGATCGAACCCTGCCGCATTGCGCTCAACGACGCCGGCCTGCGCGTGTCCGACATCACCGAGGTCATCCTCGTCGGCGGCATGACGCGCATGCCCAAGGTGCAGGAAGCGGTCAAGGACTTCTTCGGCAAGGAGCCGCGCAAGGACGTCAACCCGGACGAAGCCGTCGCCGTCGGCGCGGCGATCCAGGGCGGCGTGCTCGGCGGCACGGTCAAGGACGTGCTGCTGCTCGACGTGACCCCGCTGTCGCTCGGCATCGAGACGGCCGGCGGCGTGTTCACCAAGCTGATCGAGAAGAACACGACGATTCCGACCAAGGCTTCGCAGATCTTCTCCACGGCCGACGACAACCAGACCGCCGTGACCGTGCACGTGCTGCAGGGCGAGCGCGAACGCGCCAGTGCGAACAAGTCGCTCGGCAAGTTCGACCTGTCCGGCATCGAGCCGGCACCGCGCGGCATGCCGCAGATCGAGGTCGGCTTCGACATCGACGCGAATGGCATCCTGCACGTGCAGGCCAAGGACAAGAAGACCGGCAAGGAACAGCGCATCGAGATCAAGGGCAGCTCGGGCCTGTCGGACGACGAGATCCAGCGCATGGTCCGCGACGCGGAAGTGAACAAGGAAGAAGACAAGAAATTCCATGAGCTCGTCGCTTCGCGCAACAAGGCCGACCAGCTTGTGCACGCCGTCCGCGACGCGATCAAGAACCACGGCGGCAAGGTCGCCGACCAGATCGGCCGCATCGAGGAAGCGCTCAGCGATCTGGAAAAGGTCATGAAGGGCGACGACAAGGCGTCGATCGACTCGCGCACGACCACCTTGGAACAGGTGGCCCAGCCGCTGTTCGCCGCGGCCCAGGGCGGCGACGCCGGCGGCCCGCAGGCCCAGGCCGGTGCCGGCGCAGCGGCTCAGGACGACGTCGTCGACGCCGAATTCACCGAAGTCAACGACAAGAAGTAAGCCGCAAGGCCGCTGAAACGCAAAACGGACAGTCCGCATGGCTGTCCGTTTTGTTTATCGGCGTGGCAGTAGCGATTCAAGGGGAAAGCCGGCACGCCGGCGACGATCATCATGGCCAAGCGCGACTACTACGAAATCCTCGGCGTCGAAAAGACGGCGGACGAGGACGATCTCAAGAAAGCCTTTCGCCGTCTGGCGATGAAGTACCACCCGGATCGCAATCCGGACGCCGATGCGCAGGAGAAATTCAAGGAGGCCAAGCAGGCCTACGAAGTGCTCTGCGACCGGCAGAAGCGCGCGGCCTATGACCAGTACGGCCATGCGGCGTTCGAGCAGGGCGGCATGGGCGGCGGCCGCGGCGGCTTCCACGGTGCCGACATGGGCGACATCTTCGGCGATATTTTCGGCGACATCTTCGGCGGTGGCCGCGGCGGCGGCCGGCCGCGTCGCGGTTCCGATCTGCGCTACGTCCTCGAACTGGATCTCGAGGAAGCCGTGTTCGGCATCGAGCGCACGATCGAAGTGCCGACCCTCGTCGCCTGCAAGACCTGCGACGGTTCTGGCAGCAAGGACGGCAAGACGTCCACCTGCACGACCTGCCGCGGCCACGGCCGCGTGCGCATGCAGCAGGGCATTTTCTCGGTGCAGCAGGTCTGTCCGCATTGCGCCGGCACCGGCCAGAGCATCGCCAATCCGTGCAAGGACTGCCGCGGCGAAGGCCGCGTCGAGGACGAGCGCACGCTGCAGGTCAAGATCCCGGCCGGCGTGGATTCCGGCGACCGCATCCGCCTGAGCGGTCAGGGCGAAGCCGGCCCGGCCGGCACCGAGCCCGGCGACCTCTACGTCGAAGTGCGCGTGCGCGAGCACGGGATCTTCCAGCGCGAAGGCGACGACCTCTACTGCGAAGTGCCGATCCGCTTCGCCCAGGCCGCGCTCGGCGCCGAGCTGCGCGTGCCGACGCTGGACGGCGATGCCGTGATCAGCCTGCCGGCAGAAACCCAGACCGGCAAGCTGTTCCGCCTGCGCGGCAAGGGCGTGCGCAACGTGCGCTCGGGGCGTCTCGGCGATCTGCATTGCCGCGTCGTCGTGGAGACGCCGGTCAAGCTGACGCGGCGCCAGCGTGAACTGCTCGAAGAGCTCGAAAGCACGATCGAAGGCGCCGAACCCGGCGCGCATACGCCGCGCGCGAGCTCCTGGTTCGACGGCGTCAAGCAGTTCTGGGAACGCATGACGTCGTAAGTCCGGTCGTTCGCGACCGCCGTAACGCCGGCCTCTCCGAAAGCCGCTTCTGCCCGTGCAGAGGCGGTTTTTTTTTCCGGGCTCTTGCCGGCCACGACGCCGTCAACGCGAACGTCCGGGCAGGCGACGGCATCGTCGCGGCGCGGGGATTCGCGCCAGGATCTGTCGCGGCAGCTTGCCGGACTCGACGGCTGTGGTCGCGGCGTACCACGGCCAGCCGGATCGGATGGCCTGGTTCGGCGACTGAACGGGCCAATCTGTCCCGGCCGGCGGGCCGGACTGTCGCGCACAAAAAAGCCCATCAACCAGAAACCAGGGGGAGGGATCCCGGAGTCGTTGGCGATTGATGGGCTGAAAAAACGGCCGCCGGGCGGCGGCCGGTAGTGCGATGAATCGGTCAGCGGATCATTCCGCCGCGGTGGCCGCCGGCTTGGCCTTGGTCTGACGCTTGGCCTTGGTCGCGACGGCCGGCTTGGCGGCGGCGCGGGCGGGCTTGGGGTTCAGCTTGCGGATCTCGCGCGACAGCGCTTCGACGCGCTCGGCGATTTCGTTGAGTTCCTTGCGGCCCGGTACGCCGAGCTTGCCGAGGGCGCGGGAGACGCGTTCCTCGAACACCTTCTCGAGCTTGTCCCAGGTTTCCTGCGTGCGTTCCTTGACCTGGCTGACGCCGGTCTCGACGGCGCCGCGGACTTCGTCGGCCTTGCCGAGCGCGAGCTTGCGCGTCTTCTGCTCCAGGCTGACGCCTTCGCGTACCAGGGTATCGAACAGCTTGGTGCCTTCTTCCTGCGCCTTGGCGAAAGCGCCGAGGCCGGCCAGCCAGATCTGCTGGGCCGATTCCATGATGGACTTGCCGAGGTTGTCCGCCGTCTTCGGCGCCGACTTGCCCTTGGCCTTGGCTTTCAGTTTGGGTTTGCTCATGCGACGCTCCTCGTGGAAGATTCCCGGTACGCCAATACGTCCAAGATTGCGCGGCAGTCTCGGGGCCGGGGCTAGAATATTCACACTATGCAAACGCGCCGCCAGCGGCGCGCCGGCGCCGATCGTGCGCCGGTTCTCGTCGATAAATGGCTTTGTCTATTTCGCTGCATTCTTGCGGCTGCCCGTGCGTCGTCGCGGTGCGGCGACCGCGCTCTCGAGCTCGTCCAGCGCCGTTCGCAGTCGCGCCGTCGCCGTACTGCGCGGCGGCGGCGCAGTGCCGAGCGCATCGCGCAGGCTGCGCGTATCGTCGTCGAGCACCGCGTCGTCGAGCGCGAGGCCGTGACGGGCGAACACCGGCGCGAGTTCGGCGCGCCGCGCACGCAGATCGGCCCGTGTCGAGCGATAGGCGTGCTCGGCAACCTGCAGCCGGTTGTCGTAGCTGAAGACGTTGGTGAAGAACATCTGCACGTCGTCGGGGTTCGGCTCGAACAGCACGACGTCGGCATTCTCGTAATGACGCCGGTACTTGGACAGGCTGGCCTGCATGCGTGATTGCAGCAGGGTACGGAAGGTTTGCGACAGCACGGCCGGCAGGCCGAGCTCGGTCAGGCTGCCGATGCCGCCGCCGGCGGCGTCGGCGCGGTTCGCATCGAACGGCACCAGCGGATTGATGCCGATGACGAGGTCGGCGCCCTCGTCGAGCGCGACCGAGGCGTGCAGGGTGCGCTGCAGCGCGCCGTCGACATAGAACGCGTCGCCGATGCGCACGGGCGGGTACAGGCCGGGCAGCGCCGAACTGGCCTGGATCGCGCGCGAGATCGGTACGTCGTCGAAGCCCGGCGCGCCGAAGCGCACGATCCTGCCGCTGTCGAGTTCCACGGCGATCACGTAGAGCTTGCGGGCGAGGGTGCGGAAATCGTTGCTGCGGCCGTTGCGCGTGAAGATGCCGCGCAGGAACAGCTCGACGGCCTCGTTGTCGAACAGCCCGGTCGGCAGCAGCCGGCCCAGACGCATGAGGTTGTCGGTGACGCTCTGCTGCAGCGGATGGCGCGCGACGTCGACGAGCCAGTCGAACATGACGCCGGGCGCGCGCCACACGCGGCGCAGGTATTCCAGCAGCGCCGGCTGCACGAACACGTCGGGCCGGAAGCGCGCCTCTTGCGATTCGTTGGTCAGGAAGATGCGGCACATCTCCGCCGGGCTCAGCCGGTTGGCCAGACCGGCGACGATGAAGGCGCCCGAACTCACGCCGACATAGACGTCGAGTTCGTTCGGCGCGAGCCCGCGTGTGGCTTCCTCGATCGCGCGCAGCGCGCCGAGTTCATACATGCCGCCGAGCGGACCGCCGCCGGCGACGGCCAGTCCTATGCGGGGAGTGCGGCGCGGCTTGAGCGGGCGGCCGGCGGCCTGGATGACGAGCATGATGATCCGGAGTGGCGGCGGTCGGCCGGATTGTAGTCAGCCACCGCGGCGGTCGGGGCTGGCCGTTGGTCGTATCTCGCGCAGCCGGTCAGACCGTGCCGAAGTGCTGCACGAGGCGCTTCTCGATTTCCTTCTCGACCGCAGGCTTGAGCATGGACAGCAGGAAGCCGAGTTCGGCGGTGACGTGGACCTGGTCCTTCTCCAACGCGATCTTGCCGTTCACGCCCGAGCGCTCGAAATGCAGGGTATTGCCTTTCCAGCCCCAGGTCAGGTCGAACTTCCTGGAAATTTCCTCGGCCACCTCGGTGACGGCGATCTTGGCTTCCTTGACGGGTTTGGCGTGCTTGTGGCGTATGTCGATCGACGGCATTGCTGGGTTCCGCGTTGGTGTTGGCGGGCTTGTGGCCCGGGAGCTTTGCACTATGATGCCCGAGACCGCGCAGTCGGCGTGACGCAGTGCCGCATGCGATCAGGTTGGCGCCCGGGGAGCGCCTTTCAAGCGGGCCGCCTCGCCGGCGGCGACATGGACAATGGGGTAGGGCACGTGCATCGGAGAGCGCTGCTGTGGGCAACCGTCGCGCTGGCGCCCTGCGCCATATCGGCCGCGACGATAGAAGGTCAGATCACCTTGACCCTGGACGGCAAGGCGCTGCGCCCCGAAGAAGCCGCCGAAGCCGTCGTGTATTTCCGGCCGGCCGCGCCGACCACGGTGGTGCCGGCCGGGCAGCCGCTGGAGATGGTCACGCTGCGCAAGCAGTTTTCGCCGCGGATATTGCCGATCACCGTCGGCAGTGAAGTGCGCTTCCCGAATCAGGATCCGATCCTGCACAACGCGTTCTCGACCTCGAAAGACAACGGCTTCGACATCGGTCTTTACGGCCAGGGCGAGGGCAAGGCGCAGCGCTTCGACCATGCGGGCTACGTGCGGGTCTATTGCAACGTGCATCACTCGATGGTCGGTCACATCCTCGTGCTCGACACGCCGTACTTCGTACGGCCCGACGCGCAGGGGCGCTTCCGGCTCAAGGATCTGCCGGCCGGCACGGGCGACCTCGTGGTCTGGCTGGATCGTGCGACACCCTGGCATCAGTCCCTGGTCGCCGGCAGGGCCGAGCCGCTGGCGATCACGCTGGAACTGGCGCAGCGCAAGATTCCGCCGCACATGAACAAGTTCGGCAAGCCTTACGGCAGGAGCAGCGATGGCGGCTATTGAGGCTTCGCGACGCCAGGCCGGATTCGCGCTGCCGCTGGCGATCCGTTTCTTTCTTGCCACGGCGGTCCTGATCCTGCTCGCGGTCAGCGCGGCCATCGTCGTGACCTACGTGCAGGGCGAGCGCATCGCCGACCGCGCGATCGGCAGAACCCTGACCACGAGCGAGGCGGCGCAGCGCGAGTTCGAGCAGCACCGCCTGGAGCAGCTGGAACTGAGCCTGCGCCTCGTCGCTTCCGACGCGAGCTTCGTCAAGTACATCGCCGACGCGAACAGCGCGAGCAATCTGCCCGGGCTGGGCGGCGACGCGGCACCCGACACCATGTCCATGCGCGACCTGCTCGGCGACCGGCAGAAGGACATCGGCTTCAGCCTCGGCATCCTGCTCGACGGCAAGGGCGAGGTGCTTGCGCGCACCGACCAGACCGAGGCCTTCACCGAATCCCTGGCCGCCGACCCGCTGGTCGCGCCGGCCCTGGCCGAGGCGCGGCCACTCAGCGGCTACTGGCGTCTGGCCAACCAACTGTACCAGGCCGCGATCGTGCCGCTCGCGCAGGACCAGAACGTCGTCGGCTATCTGCTGCTCGCGCAATCGGTCGACGACGCGCTCGCGCGCAAGGTGGCCCAGGTCAGCGGTGCGGAAATCGCGTTCTGGATGCCGGTCGGCGGCAAGCCCGCGCTCGTGGCCAGCTCACTGGAAGCGCCCCAGGCCGGCCAGCTGCGCGAGGCGCTGGCCGCTACCGGCGGTCTGCCGGCACCGACCGCGGCTACCGGCGGACATCATCTGGACCTCGGCGGCCAGGACTGGGTCGCGCGGCTTGCGCCGACCGCGGCCGCCGACGCGGCAGACCTCGGTCAGGTCATGGTGCTGGCGTCGTCTGAACAGGTCGTCGCGAGCTATCGCGCGATTCTCAACAGCGTGTTGCTCGGCGGCCTGATCACCCTGCTGCTGGCCCTGCCGCTGTCGTACCTGATCTCCAAGGGCATCCTGCGCCCGGTTTCGGCCATGGCCAGCGCGGCCGAGCAGGCCGCCGCCGGCAACTTCCAGACGCGTCTGGGCACGCAGGGCAGCGACGAGCTCGCGCGACTGTCGCGTGCGTTCGACTCGCTGCTGTCGGACCTGCGCGAGAAAAGCGACATGGAAGGCTATGTCGGCAATCTCGCCCGTTTCCTGCCCGAACCGGGCCAGGAAGGTTCGGGCCTGCCTGTGCATACGCCGCCGCCGCCGGCCACCGTGCCGCCGCGGCGCCAGGACGCGGTGCTGCTGGGGCTGGAATACCGCCAGTTGCTGACCCTGCCGGCGCAGACCGCGCCGGAACAGATCGTCGACGCCAGCAGCGCGATCGACGCACGCCTGGGCGCTGCCGCGACGGCGGCCGGCGCACTGTGCCTGCGCGGCCCCGGCGCGCGCTGGACCCTGGCCTTCAGCGGGCCGCAGCGTCTGCTGCAGGCGCTGCAGCTGCTGCGCGACGAGCTCGCCAGCGCATCGCCGCCGGCCGCTGCGCTGGCCGACGGTCCGGTCGTCCTGGCCGAAGGCAGCGAGGGCACGCGCCTGGTCGGCGCGGTGCAGGTGCAGATCGACCGTCTGCTCTGCGACGCAGCGCCGGGCCAGGCGCTGGCGGGACGCACCAGCGGCGAGAGCCTGCGCAGCGAATTCGGCGCCGATGCGGTCGCCGTCGCGACCGGCGGTTTCAGCAGCAAGCAGTACTACGCCGCCGTGCCCGAACTGCTGCAGCGGCTGCCGGCCGCAGCCGCGCCGGCGGACATCGACAATGCAACCGTGCCGCGCGGCGTCGCGACGACGCCGCGCCCGGCACCGGCCGCGCCGGTCACGGCCGGGCGTGGACGCGACGGCGGCGAGCTTGCGCCCGGCGCGACCCTCGGCGGGCGCTACCGCGTGCTTTCGGTGCTCGGCGCCGGCGGCATGGGCGTGGTCTACAAGGCGCATGACCTGGAACTCGACGACGTCGTCGCGCTCAAGATGCTCAAGCCCGGCGCGCTGCTCGATGCCGAACAGCTCGACCGGCTCAAGAGCGAGATCAAGCTCGCGCGCCGCATCACCCATCCCAACGTGCTGCGCACCTTCGACTTCGGCGAGGTCAACGGCCTGCCATACATCTCGATGGAATACGTGCGCGGCATGACCTTGCGTTATCTGCTGAGCGAGGCGCGGCGCGTGCCGTATTCGGCCGGCCTGCGCATCGCGCGCCAGCTCGCCGCCGGCCTCGCCGCGGCCCACGAGGTCGGCGTGCTGCACCGGGACATCAAGCCGGAAAACCTGATCCTCGAAGCCAACGGCAACGCCAAGCTCATGGACTTCGGCATTGCCCGGCCGGCGCGCCGCGCCACGCCGGGATTCACCCAGCCGGGCACCTTCCTCGGCACGCCGAACTACTGCGCGCCCGAGCAGTTGGCCGGCGAGGAAGTCGACGAACGTGCGGATATCTATTCCTGCGGCGTTCTGATGACCGAGATGTTCTGCGGCGCGCTGCCGTTCAGCGGTTCCAACACCATGGAGATCTACATGGCGCAGATGCAAGCCGAGCCCGCGCGGCCGTCGGCACTGTGGCCGGAAATCCGGCCCGAGCTCGAGACGCTGATCCTGCGCTGCCTCAAGCGCAGCATTGCCGAGCGGCCGGCCAGTGCGGCCGAGCTCGCGGCGGCGCTGGCTCAGTTGAGGGCCTGAGCATGCGCGCCTGTCGTCCCCTGTTCGCGGTGTCGGCCTGGTGGCTGCTGGCATTCGCCGCCGTTGTCGCAGCGCCGGCCCGCGCCCAGGACGGCATCCTCGACGGCGCGGCCGAGGCCGATGCCGCGCCGGCCTCGCGCTGGAGCTGGTTCGGCGAACTGCTGCTGCGCTACGACCATGTCGAGGGGCTGCCGAACGACCGCACGGTCAGCCGCTGGCGCAGCCGCGGCCGCGTCGGCGCCGAATTCGCGGCCATGCCGGAACTGACGTTCGGCGCGGCGATCGAGCTGGCCCAGGGCAGCGACCGCAATGCCGACAACCGCATCAACAATGACAACGAGCGCAGCGACGGCGGCAATCTCGACCAGTTCTGGCTGCGCTGGCAGCCGGCCGAACAGACCCGCGTGCTCCTCGGCAAGGCGCCGTTGCCGCTGGAACTGTCGCCGCTGACCTGGGACGCGGATCTGCGTCCGGCCGGAATCAGCCTGGACCAGTCCATGGCCCTCGGCGACTACAGCCGGCTGCAACTCGTCGTCGGCGGCTTTGCCGCACAGCATCTGTATGACGACGATACCCGCCTGGCCGCGGTGCAGCTGGCCTGGCGCTGGCGCGAAGGCGCGCCGACGAGTGCCACGGTGCTGCTGAGCTATCTGGATTTCTCCGACCTCGGCCAGCTCACGCGCGAGGGCCTGACCCGGACCAATCGGCGAGTACCGGGCAGCGGCCTGCTGCTCAGCGACTACCGCCTGGTCGATCTGCAGCTGGTCGGGCGCAGTGCGGTCGGCGACTGGCCGCTGGAGGCGCGCCTGGACCTCGTGCGCAACCTCGGCGCCGACGACCAGCGCGACGGCGCCCGCTTCAGCCTCGTGCTCGGCTCGCGGCTGCGGCCCGGCGGCTGGGAGTTCGGCTATTCCAACCAGCGCATACAGCGCGACGCCGTGCTGGCCGCGTTCAACGAGGATGATTGGTGGTTCCACAGCTTCACGCATGGCTTCATGCCGTGGATAGGCTACGGCCTGGACGAACGCTGGAACCTGCGCCTGGCCGCGTTCCGCGAGCAGCGCAACGGCCTGCCGCGGCATACCGACCGCATCCTGTTCGACCTGGCTGCGCGCTGGTAATCCCCGGGGGCGCTCATGCTAAATTGCCACCGCGTCATTCAACGGAGTGGGTCGGTCAGCTGATGGAAATTCGCGCGCGCTTGAGCTTTCCGAACGGCGAGCACTCCGACTTCGTGCTGGCACCCGGCATTTGTGGAATAGGCTCCGACCGGGACAACCAGATCGTGCTGAGCGGCGGCGGCATCGCCCCTCATCACGCCCGCCTCGAAGTCGACGGACGCGGCCTGACCCTGAGCGTGCTCGACCCGCGCGCTCATACCCATCTGAATGCGCGGCCGGTGCGCGAGAAGGGCATAGTCCGCCTCGGCGACGTGCTCAGCGTCGACACCGTGCAGATCCTGGTCAAGCCCGAGCGCGACGAGGTCATCCGCACCGCCGTGCCCAGCGAGGCGCCGGCGTCTTCCGATGCGGAGACGCGCGTCCGCACGATTCCCCCCAAGGTCGTGCTGCGCGGCGTGTCCGGCGCCCAGTTCGGCCGCATCGTGCCGGTGCGAGGGCGTCTGACCATCGGCCGCGGCAGCGACTGCGACCTGACCCTCGACGAACCGGAAATGTCCCGCCGCCATGCGCTGATCGAGAACAACGGCGACGGCATCTACCTGCGCGACCTCGGCTCGGCCAACGGCACCTTCGTCAACGGCGTGCAGGTACGCGATGCCGTGCTGCATCCGGGCGACCAGATCGCGTTCGACCGCAACCGCTTCCTCCTTGAAGCGCCTGGCCTGCCGTTGCGCGGCGAACTGGCCGAGGAACGCAGTCCGGTCCATGCGCCGGCCATCACCCAGACCATGCAGGCCGTGACCCTGCCGGATCCAAGCGCCGGCAAGCCCAGGCCGACCGCGGCGCCGGCGGCCGAATCCGCCGCGAGCCGCAACGAGATCTGGTGGCTGATCGCCGCCGCCGCCCTGATCGGCGGCGCCATCGCGCTGCTGCTGCTGTTCGGTTTCTGATCGCAGACGCGAACGACCGTCGGGGCGTAATCGGATGGACTCGCCCTCTCGTTCTTGCCTGGTCGAGTTATCTCGCCCTCGCCGGCGCCTTGACGGCCCGGCGAGGGGGCGTGTCCCTCCGATTACGCCCCCGGCTTGCGCGACGCGCGCACGGGTTCGGGTTGCGGCTGGCCGCGCAGCCGCGTGAACCAGGCCGGCCACGGCAGGCGTGCGGCCATCAGCGCGAAATAGATCGCCAGGTAGACCAGCGGCTCGCGCACGGCGATCTTCTGCCCGAACTTGACCTGCCAGAGATAGTGCAGCACGGCGAGCAGGCCGATCGGGTAGACCAGCTTGTGCAGCTGTCCCCAGCGGCGGCCGAGTCGCCGCATCATGCCCTTGGTCGAGGTCAGCGCGAGCGGCACGAGCAACAGCCAGGCCAGGAAGCCGACCGTGATGTAGGGACGCTTGACGATCTCGCTGAACAGCTGGCGCCAGAACCCGCCGAGATCGATCGCGAGATAGACCGTCAGGTGCAAGGTCGCATAGAAGAACGCGAACAGGCCGAGCATGCGGCGCAGGCGGATCAACGCGGCGACGCCGCTGAACCGGCGCAGCGGCGTGATCGCGAGCGTGAGCAGCAGCAGCCGCAGCGCCCAGTCGCCGCTGCGGTGTTCGAGTGCGGCGACCGGATCGGGTCCCAGGGTCTGCTGCGCGACGTCCCAGATCAGATGCCCCAGCGGCAGCAGGCACAGGGCGAAGACGAGGATCTTGGCGACGACGATCGTCGTCTCGGTCGGCTTCTTCATCAGAAGTTCGCGCGCAGATCCATGCCGGCGTACAGCGAGGCCACGTCCTCGGCATAACCGTTGAACGGCAGGGTCGCGATGCGACGCGCGAACAGGTTGCCGCCGTTGCCGGCGATGCGCCGTTCGCTGGCCTGGGTCCAGCGCGGATGATCCACGGTAGGATTCACGTTGGAATAGAACCCGTATTCGGTCGGCGCGGCAATATTCCACGAGGTCACCGGCTGGCGCTCCCAGAATTCGATGCGCACGATGGATTTCGCACCCTTGAAGCCGTATTTCCACGGCACGATCAGGCGCAGCGGCGCGCCGTTCTGGTTCGGCAGTTCGCGGCCGTACAGGCCCACGGCGAGCAGGCTCAGGGGATGCATGGCTTCGTCGATGCGCAGCGCCTCGCGATACGGCCAGTCGAGCACCGGATAGGCGATGCCGGGCATCTCTGCCGGCCGCTGCACCGTCGTGAACGCGACGTACTTCGCGCGCGAGGTCGGCTTGAAGCGCGCGAGACAGGCACCGAGCGGAATGCCGACCCAGGGAATGACCATGGACCAGGCCTCCACGCAGCGGTGGCGGTAGACGCGCTCTTGGAGCGCGTGCGGCTTGAGCAGGTCTTCCAGCGTGAAGCGGCCTGTGACTTCCGCATGCCCGGCGACTTCGACCGTCCAGGGCTGCGGCTTGAAGCGGCCGGCGTTGCGCGCCGGGTCGCCCTTGCCGGTGCCGAACTCGTAGTAGTTGTTGTACTGCGTCGCGTCGTTCCAGCTCGTCAGTTCTTCGTCGGTCTTCCAGCGCTCGCTGCGCGGCGCCGGCAGCGGCTTGCCGACGGGCCCGGCGGCGGCCGTCGGCGCGGTTTCCTCGCCGCGGCTGCAGCCGCTGGCCAGCAGCGGCGCGGCCAGACTCAGGCTGCGCAGGAAATGGCGGCGCTGCAGGTAGATGGATTCCGGCGTGATCTCCGAGCCGGCGACAGTCGGTACGCGGTAGCGTTTCATCGGTCACCCTCGCTTTGCCGAGCAGACCGGCAGGTCCGCCCGGATCTTTCACCGGTCCGTGGCCATGATGCCGCGAGGGCACCCTTATGGCGCGTGAAAGTCGGGCACGGCCGTTTCCGCGCCGTTCGTCCCGGGAAAGGCCGCCTCAGCGCTCCGGAACCCGCCGGCTGTCGGGGCGCCGGACGCGCGGGCGCGGCATCTGTCCGCCGCTGGCCATGCCGTTAGCCGCCGCTATACTGCGAAAAAATCAGGCCATGTCGAGTGACGGTGCGCGGGGAACCTCACATAGCAGCGGCGTTTCGTTACTCGGCCAGCCTGATCGTCGTGCTGGACGCCGGCGACGGCCGCATCGTCGACGTCAGTCCGGCCGTGTCGGCCGCGCTCGGTTATGACGTGGCCGAACTCCTCGGCCAGCGTCCGATCGACGTCGGCCTCTGGCGCAATCTCGACGAACGCGCGCTGCTCTGGGCCAACCTGCGCAGCCAGGGGCGTCTGTGCGATCAGCCGTTCGAGTTCGTCGCGCGCGACGGCCGCATCCTGCATGTGCTGTCCAACTGCGAGATGTTCGATTTCGGCGGCCGCACCCTGGTGATCTGCATCGGCCGCGAGATCGGCGAGATCGCGCAGAGCACGAACGCCGATCCGGATCTGGCGAGCTACCGCTCGTTGTTCCTGGCCGCGGCCGAAGGCATCTATCGCAGCCTGCCGCGCGGCGGCCTGATCGACGTGAACCCGGCCATGGCGCAGATCTTCGGCTACGACTCGCCGGAGCAGATGCTGCGCGAGTTCGAGCGTTCCGCACGCCACGTCTACGTCGATCAGGACGACTACGAGCGCATGGCCGCCGAGATCCATGCGACCGGCGTGCTGAGCAACCGCCGTTCGCGCGTGCGTCGCCGCGACGGCAGCCTGATCTGGATCAGCGAGAATCTGCGCTCGGTCTGCGACGGCAGCGGACGGCTGCTGTTCCATGAGGGCTCCGTCGTCGACATCACGCGCGAAGTGGCCGCCGCCGCGGCGCTGCGCCAGTCCGAGGAGCTCTATCGCACGCTCGTCGACAACTGCCGCGACGGCGTATTCCTGATCCAGCGCGGCAAGGTCGTCTTCATCAACGAGGCCATGGCGCAGATGCTCGGTTACGCGGTCGACGAACTGACCGGCTGCGAATACATGGACCTGGTCGCGCCCGAATCGCGCGTCGCGCAGGGGCAGCGGCGCGTCTCGCGCGAAAGCGGCTCGCGCGAAGTGCAGGACTACGAGATCCGCATGCTGTGCCGCGACGGCTCACACCGGCTCGTGCAGGTGCGCGCCGATCCCGTGGTCTACAACGGCGACATCGCCAGTACCGGCACGGCACGCGACGTGACCGAGGAGCGCGCCGGGCAGCAGGCTCTGGCCGAAGCCGAGCGCAAGTACCGCAAGCTGTTCCGTCACTCCGTCGTCGGCCTGTTCCAGACCGGTCCCGATGGCCGCGTGGTCGAGGCGAACGCGGCGCTGGCGCGGCTGCTCGGCTTCGGCTCGCGGCTGGAGCTGCTGCAGTCGCTGCGGCATATCGACGACCTGCAGGTCGATACCGACACCTACCAGCGCATCTTTGCTCTGCTGCAGGCCAACGGCCAGGTCAGCGACGAGGAGGTACGTCTGCGCCGGCGCGACGGTCGTCCGATCTGGATCTCGCTGAATCTGCATCTCGTGCGCGACGCCGACGGCCGCCCGCAGAGTCTCGAAGGTTCGATCCAGGACATCACTGCGCGACGCGACGCCGAGCGCGCGCTGCTCAGCTCCGAGGAGCGCTACCGTACCCTCGTCGAGCACGCGCAGATCGGCGTCTACGTCATGCGCGACGGCCGCTACATCTATGTCAACCAGCGCTTCGCGGCGCTGGCCGGTTACGACGAGCGCGAGCTCATCGGCATGCACTGGACCGAGCTGACCACCGACAGCGGCAGGCAGATCATCGAGAGCCGTCTGGAGGCGCGCCGTCGCGGCGAAAGCGTGCCGGCCGAATACGAAACCCTGCTCAAACGCAAGGACGGACGCGAGCTGCGCGTCAGCGTCAGCGCCGGGCCGATACGACTGGACGACGGCGACTATTTCAGCGGCACTGCGCGCGACGTGACCGAGCGCCATCGCTTCGAGACCGAGCTCGAGCACAACGCGACCCATGACGCGCTGACCGGCTTGCCGAACCGCGTGCTGTTCGAGCGTCATCTGACCGAGCGCCTGCGCGAGGCGCATGCGGCCGGCAACTTCGACTATGCGGTGCTGTTTCTCGATCTGGACGGCTTCAAGCTCGTCAACGACAGCCTCGGCCATGCGGTCGGCGACCGCCTGCTGGTGGAGATCACGGCGCGGCTGCGCGCGGCCGTGCCGCCGGGCTCGGTGCTCGCGCGCTACGGCGGCGACGAATTCACGGTGCTGCCGGCCGGCGTCTGCGGCGAGGCCGCCGCCGAACAGCTGGCGCAACGCCTGCTGCAGGCGCTGGCCGAGCCGTTCGCGCTGGGCGGGCACCGGCTGTATTCGGGCGCCAGTCTCGGCATCGTGACCGGCCGCGCTGCCTACGCGACGCCCGAGCAGGTGCTGCGCGACGCCGACACGGCCATGTACCGCGCGAAGGCGCGCGGCAAGGCCGCCTGCGTGGTCTTCGACGAGGCCATGCATCGGGCCGCGCGCGAGCGCCTGCGTCTGGAAACCGACCTGCGCGAAGCGGTGGAGCGCGCCGAGTTCCGCGTGCACTACCAGCCGCTGGTCGATCTGCGCAGCGGCGCGGTGGTCGGCTGCGAAGCGCTGCTGCGCTGGCGCCATCCGCAGCGCGGCCTGCTGCAGCCGCCGCAGTTTCTCGGCGCGGCCGAGGAGACCGGCCTCATCGTCGCGATCGACTGGTGGGTGCTGGAGCAGACCTGTGCCCAGCTGCGCGCCTGGCAGCAGCGCTATCCGGCGTTCGCCGCGTTGCGCGCGAACGTCAACGTCGACGACCGCCAGTTTGCCGAACGCGACGTCGCCGCCGGCATAGGCCGCGTGCTCGGGCGCACCGGCCTGGACGCAGCGTCGCTCGCGATCGAGGTCACCGAGACCGTGTTCCGCGCCGGCCGCGGCCAGGCCGAGGCGATACTGGCCGAGGTCAAGCAACTCGGCGTCAGTCTCGTCGTCGACGATTTCGGCACCGGCTACTCGTCGCTGGATTCATTCGCGTCCTCGCCGTTCGATGCGCTGAAGATCGACCGCAGCTTCGTGCGCGACATGGAATCCAACCGCCGCCATCGCGCGATCGTGCGCACGATTTCCGGCTTCGCCGAGGATCTCGGCCTGGCCCTGACCGCCGAAGGCGTGGAAACCCAGGCCCAGGCCGAACTGCTGATGGCCATGGGCTGCGGCACGGCGCAAGGCTTTCTCTATGCGCCGGCGCTGCCCGCCGAGGAAATGGAGCGGCTGCTCGCCTCCGGATCGGTGCTGCAGCGCCGAGCGTAATGGCATGGAATTGCCCCGAAACGGGCCGCGTTTATGCCGAATTGGCCCTATTTCGACGGTTTCGCTGCGGCATAATCGACATTCGCCTTCGACGGAGACTGTCCCTTGAGCCGTGGTCACAATTTCAGTGCCGGTCCCGCGGCGCTGCCGGAAGCCGTGCTGCGCCGGGCCCAGGCGGAGCTGCTGGAATGGGGCGTCAGCGGCGCCTCGGTCATGGAAGTCAGCCATCGCGGCAAGGAATTCATGGCCATGGCCGAGCAGGCCGAGGCCGACCTGCGCGAACTGCTCGCGATCCCGGCCGACTACAAGGTGCTGTTCCTGCAGGGCGGTGCGACCCAGCAGTTTGCGCAGATCCCGATGAATCTGGCGCGCCGCGATCAGCGTGTCGACTACGTCGTGACCGGCGACTGGGGCGAGAAAGCCGTGCGCGAAGCGCGCTCGCTGGCGCAGGTGCATGTGGCGGCGAGTTCCGCCGCCGGCAACTTCACGACGCTGCCGCCGCGCGCCGACTGGGATCTCGATCCGAACGCGGCCTATGTGCACTACACGCCGAACGAGACGATCCGCGGCGTGGAGTTCTTCGACATTCCCGACGTCGGTGACGTACCGCTGATCGCCGACATGTCCTCGACCATCCTGTCGCGACCCATCGACGTATCGCGCTTCGGCCTGATCTACGCCGGCGCGCAGAAGAACATCGGCCCTTCCGGCATCGTCGTCGTCATCGTGCGCGAGGATCTGCTCGCGCGCTGCCCGGCCGACATGCCGAAGATCTTCAATTTCGCCGAGCACGCGGCGCAGCATTCGCTGCTGAACACGCCGAACACGTTCGGCTGGTATCTGGCTGGCCTGATCTTCCAGTGGCTCAAGGCCGAGGGCGGTCTCGCCGTCATGGAACAGCGCAACCGGCGCAAGGCGCAGACCCTGTACCGCTACATCGACGAGTCCGGCTTCTACGCCAATCCGGTCGAGACCGCCGCGCGCTCGTGGATGAACGTGCCGTTCACCCTGCCGCGCACCGGGCTCGATGCGCTGTTCCTGCAGGAATCCAAGGACGCCGGCCTGCTGGCGCTCAAGGGCCACAAGCTCGTCGGCGGCATGCGCGCCTCGCTGTACAACGCGGTCACCCAGGACAGCGTCGACGCGCTCGTCGCGTTCATGCGCGATTTCGCGCGGCGTTACGGCTGAGCCGACGCGGCGAGAAGCGCGGTGCCGTAGGTTTTGGTGAGCACAGTCTAGGCGGCCCTGGCTGTCGGCTTGCTGCCGCGCGAGCGCAGCCACGACGCGTATTCGTCGAGGTCGCCGTTGAACGCTTCGACCTTGCCGTCGGCGACGCGCCAGTAGGTATCGCAGACCAGGCCGGTCAGATGGCGGTCGTGCGAGACGAGCACGATCGCGCCGTCGAAATCGCTGAGCGCTTCGGCCAGCGCCTCACGCATTTCCAGGTCGAGATGGTTGGTCGGTTCGTCGAGCAGCAGCACGTTCGGCCGGCGCCAGGCGATCAGCGCCAGCGCCAGACGCGCACGCTCGCCGCCGGAGAAATTGTCGATGGCCTCGAACGCGCGGTTGCCCGCGAAGTTCCAGCGGGCGAGGAAGTCGCGGAATTCCTGTGTCGCCACACCCGGCGCGATTTCCTTGAGGTGGTCGATCGGGCTCAGGCCTTCGTGCAGCGACTCCACCGTGTGCTGGGCGAAATAGCCCAGCTGCATGTCCTTGTGCGCCATGCGGTCGCCGCGGATCAGCGTGAGTTCGCCGACCAGCGTTTTCACGAGCGTCGACTTGCCGGCGCCGTTGGGGCCGAGCAGGCCGATGCGGTCGCCGGCTTCCAGGCCGAAGCCGACGTCGTTCAGGATCACCGTCCCGCCGTAGCCCGCGTCGGTATCGTTCAGGCGCAGCAGCGAATGCGGCAGCTTGGCCGGCGCGTCGAACTGGATGCGGATCTGGCGTTCGGCGCGCACGGCCTCGGTGCCGCTGAGCTTGGCCAGGCGCTTGACGCGCGACTGCGCCTGGCGCGCCTTGCTGGCCTTGGCCTTGAACCGGTCGATAAAGGCCTGCAGGTGGGCGCGCTCGGCCTGTTCCTTCTCGAACGCGATCTGCTGCTGGCGCAGATGCTCGGCGCGCTGGCGCTCGAAGCTGGTGTAGTCGCCGGTATACAGCTTGGCGCGGCCATCGTGCAGGTGCAGCGTGTGCGTGCTGACGCCGTCGAGGAATTCGCGGTCGTGCGAGATCATCAGCAAGGTGCCCGGGTATTTCAGCAGCCACTGCTCCAGCCAGAGCACTGCGTCAAGATCGAGATGGTTGGTCGGCTCGTCGAGCAGCAGCACGTCGCTCGGCGTCATCAGCGCGCGGGCGAGGTTCAGGCGCACGCGCCAGCCGCCGGAGAAGTCCGACACCGGGATCTGGTGCGTGTCGGCCGCGAATCCGAGGCCGTGCAGCAGACGGCCGGCGCGCGCGCCGGCGTCGTAGCCGTTGATTGCGGCGAGCTGCTGATGCGCTTCGGCCACTGCGTCCCAGTCCTCGCGGGCGGTGGCTTCGGCCTCGGCGCACAGAATCGCGTGGACCTCGGCGTCACCCGACAGCACGAAGTCGATGGCCGCATCCGGCAGCGACGGGGTTTCCTGCGCCACGCTGGCGATGCGCAGCCGGGTCGGCAGGTCCAGGTCGCCGCGGTCGGGCTCGACCTCGCGCTGGATCGCCGCGAACAGGCTGGACTTGCCGCAGCCGTTGCGGCCGACCACACCCAGGTGCATGCCGGCGTGCAGGGACAGGTCGACGTCGGACAGCAGCAGGCGCTCGCCGCGGCGCAGGGCGAAGTTGCGGAAGGTGATCATGGGGCGGCCGAGGGGGCAAAACCGGCGATTCTAGCAAGTGCGCCGGCTGCCGTCCGGCGCGCCGGCGGGAAAGACAGCGCGGGCGGGGCCAGTCGTGCCCCGCCCCCGCCGTTCTCAGTACAGCACGCGGGCGCGCAGGGTGCCCGGAATCGCGGCGAGCGCGTCCTTGAGCGCGGCCGCGCGTTCCTCGGGCATGGACACGTCGATGACGACGTAGCCGACCTGCGGGTCGGTCTGCAGGTACTGGCCGTCGATGTTGACGTTCTCGCGCGAGAACAGGTCGTTGATGCGCGAGAGCATGCCGGGTACGTTCCGGTGGATGTGCAGCAGGCGGCGGCTGTGCGGATGTTCCGGCAGCGAGGCTTCCGGGAAGTTGACCGCCGACAGGGTGGAGCCGTTGTCGCTGTAGCGCACGAGCTTGGAGGCGACTTCGATGCCGATGTTGTCCTGGGCTTCCAGCGTGCTGCCGCCGATGTGCGGCGTCAGGATCACGTTGTCCATGCCGACCAGCGGCGAGACGAACGCGTCATCGTTGCCCTTGGGCTCGACCGGGAACACGTCGACCGCGGCGCCCGACAGATGGCCGCTGCGCAGCGTCGCGGCCAGTGCGTCGATGTCCACGACCGTGCCGCGCGAGGCGTTGATCAGCGCGCTGCCCGGGCGCATGCGCGAAAGCTGATCGGCGCCGATCATGAGCTGGGTCGCCGGCGTCTCGGGGACGTGCAGGGTCACGATGTCGGCGCGGCCGAGCAGGTCGTTGAGGCTCAGCGCCGAGCGTGCATTGCCGAGCGCGAGCTTGGTCTCGATGTCGTGATAGATCACGCGCATGCCGAGCCCTTCGGCGAGCAGGCCGACCTGGGTGCCGATGTGGCCGTAGCCGACGATGCCGAGCACCTTGTCGCGGACCTCGAAGCTGCCGGCCGCGGACTTGGACCAGCCGCCGCGATGGCATTCGGCATTCTTCTGCGGAATCCGGCGCATCAGCAGGATGGCTTCGGCGATGACCAGCTCGGCCACGCTGCGCGTGTTGGAGTAGGGCGCGTTGAAGACCGGAATGCCGGCCGCTTTGGCCGCGGCCAGATCGACCTGGTTCGTGCCGATGCAGAAGCAGCCGACCGCGATCAGGCGCTTGGCGTGTTCGAGCACGTCGGCCGTGAGCTGGGTGCGCGAGCGGATGCCGACCAGATGGGCCTCGGCGATGCGCTGTTTGAGCTCGGCTTCGGGCAGGGATTTTTCGTGGAACTCGATCTGCGAATAGCCGGCGTTGTGGAAGGTCTCGACGGCGCTGCGGCTGACACCCTCGAGCAACAGCACGCGGATGTCCTGTTTGGGGTAAGACGTCTTCTTCATTGTTTGATCGCGTCAGGAAATTGAGGTAAGGGCCAATGCCGCGCCGGCGGCCGGTAAACAGGGACTATGCGCCCGGGAAGCAGTCTGCCGCAATGCAACACTGGACGGCCAATGACATCACTGGCAGGCTCGCCAGACCCTGCGAGACGAGCCTGCATGAACGACGCCACCCTTGATGCGCTGCGCCAGATGCTGCCGGGACTGAAGCTCCTGAGCGAGCCCGCCGACCTGGAGCATTACGGCCGCGACTGGACCCGGCGCTGGACGCCGGCGCCGCTGGCCATTGCCCTGCCGGCCGACGCCGATGAGGTCCAGGCCATCGTGCGCTGGGCCAATGCGTACGGTGTCGCGATCGTGCCGTCGGGGGGGCGCACGGGTCTGTCCGGCGGTGCGGTCGCCGCCAACGGCGAGCTCGTCGTCAGCCTGGGGCGCATGAACCGCGTCGTCGGCTTCGATGCGGTGGACCGCACCCTGACCGTGCAGCCCGGCATCGCGCTGGAAGCCGTGCACAACGCCGCGCGCGAGCACGGTCTGATCTATCCGGTGGATTTCGGCGCGCGCGGTTCCTGCCAGATCGGCGGCAGCATCGCGACGAATGCCGGTGGCATCCGTGTGGTCCGCTACGGCAATACGCGCAACTGGATCGCCGGGCTGGAGGTGGTCACCGGCAGCGGCGAGCGGCTGAGCCTCAACCGCGGCCTGATCAAGAACGCGACCGGCTACGACCTGCGCCATCTGTTCATCGGCTCGGAAGGCACGCTCGGCATCGTCGTCGAAGCGACCCTGGCGCTGACCGACGCGCCGCCGCCGTCGCAGGTGCTGCTGTTCGCCGTGCCGCACATGGATGCGCTGATGCAGGTATTCGGCGCCTGCCGTTCGCGCCTGACCCTGAGCGCGTTCGAGTTCTTCACCGACCGCGCGCTGCACCATGTCGTCGCCCATGGTGCGCAGAAGCCGTTCGCCGAGAGTTCGCCGTACTACGTCGTGACCGAGTTCGACGCTGCCGACGACGCGCAGCAGACCGAGGCGCTGGCCGTGTTCGAGCATTGCCTGGGACGGGGCTGGGTCACCGACGGCGTGATCGCGCAGAGCGAGGCGCAGGCGAAAAGCCTATGGCGTCTGCGCGAGGGCATCACCGAAAGCCTCGCGCCGCACAAGCCCTACAAGAACGACATCTCCGTGCGCATCGCCGCGGTGCCGGCCTTCCTTCACGACATGCAGGCGCTGCTGAGCCGCGAATACCCGGACTTCGACGTGATCTGGTTCGGCCATATCGGCGACGGCAACCTGCACATCAACATCGTCAAGCCCGAGGGCTACGACTACGCCGCGTTCATCGCCGAGTGCGAACGCGTGACCGAGCGCCTCTGCGAGGTGCTCGTGCGCCACGGCGGCAGCATCTCGGCCGAGCACGGCATCGGTCTGGTCAAGAAGCCGTATCTGGGCAGCGCGTGCAGCAGCGGAGAAATCGCCCTGATGCGCGGCATCCGTGCCGTGCTCGACCCGAACGGCATCATGAATCCGGGCAAGTTGTTCTGACCGGCCGCGGGCGGCAGGGGGCGGCCGCGCATATCGCGCATCCGCATATGAGCCGGCGCGGACGGGTCGCGTATAAGCTGGGCAGTCGAATTCCGAGACCGCAATGAACAGTGAACAGAAAACCCCGCTGAATCTGGCCGAGACGCGCCTGCGCATCGACGCGATCGACCGCGAGATCCAGCAGCTCATCGCCGAGCGCGCGCGCTGGGCGCAGCAGGTCGGCAAGGCCAAGGGCGAGCTCAAGGCCGCCGTGGACTACTACCGCCCCGAGCGCGAGGCGCAGGTGCTGCGCATGGTCGTGGACCGCAACGCCGGCGGCCCGCTGAGCAACGAGGAAATGGTGCGGCTGTTCCGCGAGATCATGTCGGCCTGCCTGGCTCAGCAGGAGCCGCTGAAGATCGGTTTCCTCGGTCCCGAGGGCACCTTCAGCCAGCAGGCCGTGCTCAAGCACTTCGGCCATTCGATCAAGGGACTGCCGCTGGCGACGATCGACGAAGTGTTCCAGGAAGTCGCCGCCGGCAGCGCGGATTTCGGCGTCGTGCCGATCGAGAATTCCAGCGAGGGCACGGTCAATTCCTCGCTGGACCTGTTCGTGACTTCGCCGCTGAAGATCTGCGGCGAGATCGAGTTGCGCGTGCACCAGCATCTGCTCGCGCGCACGACGCGGCTGGAGGACATCGAGCGCGTCTATTCGCACCCGCAGTCGCTGGGCCAGTGCAAGGCCTGGCTGCGCGCGAACCTGCCCAAGGCCGAGCGCATTCCGGTGTCCAGCAATGCCGAGGCCGCGCGGCGCGCGCGCAATGCCGACGACGCCGCGGCGATCGCCGGGGAGACCGCCGCGCATGTCTACGGCCTCAAGGTGCTCGCGCGGCAGATCGAGGATCGCCCCGACAACACCACGCGCTTCTTCGTGATCGGCCGCGAACTGTTCCCGGCCTCGGGCCACGACAAGACCTCGCTGCTGATGTCGGTCAAGGACAAGCCCGGCGCGCTGTACGAGCTGCTGACCCCGTTCGCCGACCAGGGCCTGTCCATGACCAAGATCGAATCGCGTCCGGCGCGCACGGGCAAGTGGGAATACGTGTTCTTCGTCGAAATAGAAGGCCATGTCGAGGACGCGCGCGTCACCGCGGCGATCGAGCAGGCCAGCGCGCGCGCGGCCGAGGTCAAGGTACTCGGCTCCTACCCGGTGGCCCTGCTGTGAGCGCGGACATTCTCAGTCTCGCCAACGCGGCAACGGCCAGGCTGCGCGCCTACGATCCGGGCCACGATCTGCCGGCGCTGCGTGAAGAATACGGCGCGCGCCTCGTCGAGCTCGGCTCCAACGAAACCTCGCTCGGCGCCAGTCCGGCCGTGGCGGCCGCGATCAGCGCGGCCCTGCCCGAGATCTACCGCTACCCCGATCCCAAGGGCGGCGCGCTCAAGCGCGCGCTGGCCGCGCAGCTCGGCCTCGACAGCGCGCACATCGCGCTGGGCAACGGTTCGCACGAATTGCTGATGCTGATCGCGCAGTGCTTCGCCGACGCGCAGACTTCGGTGGTCTATTCGCAGTACGGCTTCGCCGTGTTTGCGATCGCCACGGCCGCTGCCGGCGCGACGCCGGTCTGCGTGCCGGCCCTGCCGGCCGATCACGCGGTCGCGCCGCTGGGCCATGACCTCGATGCGATCGCCGCGGCCGTGCGTGCGGACACGCGTCTGGTCTACGTCGCCAATCCGAACAATCCCACCGGCACCTGGTTCGACGACGCGGCGCTCGATCGTTTTCTCGCCCGGCTGCCGGAGCATGTGGTCGTCGTCGTCGACGAGGCCTATGCGGAATACATGACCGCGCCGGGCGCCGGTTCGGCCGTGCGCCTGCTGCGTGCGGGGCAGGGCGGTCACGACAATCTCATCGTCACGCGTACGTTTTCCAAGGCCTATGCGCTGGCCGGACTGCGCGTCGGCTATGCAGTCGGCTCGACCGCGGCCATCGCCGTGCTCGAACGCCTGCGGGAGTCCTTCAACGTGAACAGCCTGGCCCTGGTCGCGGCCGAAGCCGCGTTGGCCGATACGGCGCACGCACGGCACATCCGCGAATTCACCGCGGCCGAACGCGAATGGCTGGCGGCGCAGCTGCGCGCGCGCGGCCTGCGCGTGTTTCCGTCGCAGACCAATTTCGTGCTCGTGGATTTCGGCCGCGATGCGCGCGAGGTCGAAGCGCAACTGTTCCGCCATGCCGTCGTCGTGCGACCGATGGCCGGCTACGGCCTGCCGACCTGCCTGCGCATCAGCGTGGGTACGCGCGCCGAGAACGAACGATTGCTGGAGGCGCTGGCATGAGCGGCGGCAACGAGACCTGGACCAGCCGACGCGCAGTCGCGGCGCTCGGCGGCGATGTCCGCGTGCCCGGCGACAAGTCGATCTCGCACCGCGCGGTCATGTTCGCGGCACTGGCCGACGGGGTGTCGCAGGTCAGCGGCTTTCTCGAAGGCGAGGATACGCGCGCGACGGCGCGCGCGTTCAGCGCGATGGGCGTGCGCATCGAGCAGCCGTCGGCCAGCGTGCGCATCGTCCACGGCGCCGGTCTGCACGGCCTGCATGCGCCGGCTGCGGCGATCGACTGCGGCAATGCCGGCACCGGCATGCGCCTGCTGACCGGCATCCTCGCCGGCCAGGCCTTCGACAGCACGCTCATCGGCGACGAATCCCTGTCGCGCCGGCCCATGCGCCGCGTGATCGAACCGTTGACGCGCATGGGCGCACAGATAGCCTCGGAAGACGGCGGACTGCCGCCGCTGCGCGTGCATGGCGGCCGTGAGCTGCGCGGCATCGACTATGCGCTGCCGGTGGCCAGCGCCCAGGTCAAGTCGGCGCTGCTGCTGGCCGGCCTGTATGCCAAGGGCGAAACGACCATCCGCGAGCCGCATCCGACCCGCGATTACACCGAGCGCATGCTCGCCGCGTTCGGCTGGCCGATCGCGTTCTCGGCCGGCACGGCCAGCCTTGCCGGCGGCCATGCGCTGCGCGCGACGGACATCGTCGTGCCGGCGGACTTTTCCTCGGCCGCCTTCTTTCTCGTTGCGGCGAGCCTCGTGCCGGGTTCGGATCTGCTGCTGCGCGACGTCGGCATCAACCCGCGCCGCACGGGCCTGCTCGATGCGCTGCGCCTCATGGGGGCGGACATCACGGCGGAAGACCCGCGCGAACTCGGCGGCGAAGCCGTGGCCGACCTGCGCGTGCGCCACGCGCCGCTGCACGGCGTCAACGTGCCCGAAGCGCTGGTGCCCGACATGATCGACGAGTTTCCGGCCCTGTTCGTGGCCGCGGCCGCGGCCAGCGGCACGACGCGCATCAGCGGCGCGTCCGAGCTGCGCGTCAAGGAATCCGACCGCATCGCCGTGATGGCGCGCGGCCTGCGCGCACTCGGCGTGCGCATCGAGGAGACGCCCGACGGCGCGATCATCGAGGGCGGCCGCCTGGCCGGCGGCGAGGTCGACAGCGCCGGCGACCACCGCTGCGCGATGAGCTTCGCCGTGGCCGGCCTGATCGCCGACGGAGCGATCCATATCGCCGACTGCGCCAACGTGGCGACCTCCTTCCCGGGTTTCCTCGCGCTGGCCAATGGCTGCGGCTTCCGGCTCGGCTGAACCCGCCATCGACAAGGTCGGCAGCGTGCGCGATGCTCGCCGGTCAGGCGCGCGTCGCGATACGGGGCAGGGCAGTGCAGGGCAACGGCGACGCGCGCAGCTTTCGCGGTGATTTCGAGACTCATCTGACCGTGGCCGCCGCCGCATCGGACTTCGCCGCGCTGCAGACGCTGGCGGCCGGACTCGGTGCGCGTTTCCTGCATATCGTGCTGCCGCGCGGACAGGCGCCGTCGCAGCCGATGCTGAGCTGGCGTGATCGAGGCGAATTGAGCGTGGTGCGCGAGCTCGCCGCCCGGCGCGGTGCTCGGTTGCAGCAGGCGGGGCATCACGTGACGCGCTGCAAGATCGAGGCGGCACCGGACAATGCCGGCATTCCGCAGGATGAATTCCCGGGGCCGGACCAGTACTTCGAAAGCCATCTCAAGATCGCGCTGGCGGGCGGCGACGACATCGCCGCCGTGACCGCGCTGGCGCAGCGCCATGCGGCGCATCTGTCGCGCAATGCCTTGCGCCGTGACGAGGGCGGGTGCGAGCAGCGTTTCGTGACCCAGCGTCTGCCCGGCGCCGGGTTGCGGCGGGCCCGCGCCGGAATGGACGCGCTGGCCGCGGCGCTGACCGCGCTGGGGCATGCGCCCTTGCGCAGCGAACTGGAGTTCGTGGTTTACGACAGCAACCAGGCCCTGGATGCGGGCTGGATGGACGGCGGCAGCTGATGTGGTTCCGCCTGCTCGAACTGCTCCGCGGCGGCGCCAGAGCGAAGCCTGCGCCGCCTCCGGATACACCGCCTTCCGAGGATTCGCGGCCGCCGTCGCCCGAACGCTCGGGGGTTCCGGTCGACTGGCGCCGGATATACGCGGACCAGCGGCCTTACATTTTTCCGCCGGCCAGAGGGGCGCCGCGGCCGCCGGAGACCTTGCCGCCGGGCTATCGGCTGCTCGGGAGCGAAGGACCCGAGTTTTTCGATCCGGCGGTACAGCACTACCGCTGTGCGTTCCGGCATGCGGAACCGGTATTCGTCCAGGCCGAGGACCGGCAGCGCTGGCTGGCCGCGCGTCAGCGCGTCATGGACCACGTGCTCGGCCTGATTGCGCGCTCGCCCTGGCAGTCGCGGCTGGTGCTGCGCGGCAGTGCACTGCTGCGCACTCAGCTCGGCGCCGCGGCGCGCCGGCCCGGCGATATCGACTGGGTCGTGCTGCCGCCGGCACTCGCGGCGAATTCACCGTCCGGCCGCGAGATCATCGACGACATCGCACGCCTCGTCGGCTCGCGGCCGCAGGTCGATGCCGGCACCACGATCGACGCGGAGCGCTACGCCATCGGCGCGATCTGGACCTATGAACGCGCCGAAGGCAGACGCCTGACCTTCACCTGGTCGGTGGACGGATTGCCGCCGGGCACGCTGCAACAGGATTTCGTCTACGGCGAGCCACTCGCCGAAGCGCCTGCAGAGACCGCGGTCACCCTCGGCAGCGGCGCGACGGTCGAACTGCTGGCCGCGTCTCCGGCGCTGTCGCTGTGCTGGAAGCTGCTCTGGCTCGGCAACGACATTCATCCGCAGGGCAAGGACCTGTACGACGCCGTGCTGCTGGCCGAGTGCACGCGGCTGCCGCCGGGTCTGCTGGAAGCCGTCGTGACGCAGGCCGCGGCCGCCGCGCGCGAGCAACCGATGCCGTTGCCGCCGGAAATCGACGAATGGGACGTGGACTGGGAGAACTTCCGCCGCGAATACCCTGACGTCGCGGGCGATGTCGAGGACTGGAAGCGGCGTCTGGCCGTCGCGCTGGCGCGGTCGCCGGATCGCGATCCGGCATCGTTGACGGCGAGGTAGGAGGCTCGACCGCCTGCGGGGCGCGGAATCCCGGCTTCAGCGCCGCGCCGTCTCGTCGCGCGCGGCCAACGGTTTTTCCCGCGCGGCATTTCTTCCGCGCAGACTCGCAGCCGCTCGCCTGGTCCTGATGTTCTGCCCGTCATGCTGGCGAGCCCAGCGCTGTGCCGAACTGCTAAACTCGCAAAGTTTGTTCCGCGAGCCAGAGCACCATGAGCCGATCCGACAAGCCGGTACCCGTTTTGACCATCGACGGGCCGTCCGGCTCGGGCAAGGGCACGATCGCGCGGATCATCGCCGAGCGGCTGGGCTGGCATCTGCTGGACTCCGGGGCGCTGTACCGTGCGGTCGGTTACGCGGCCTCGATGGCCGGCCTGGATCTGTCCGACGCGGAAGCGATGACGCGCTGCGCCGAAACCACGAAGATCACTTTCCGTGATCCGAAAGACGGCCGCGAAACAAGGGTTTACGTGAATTCCCACGACGCGACCGACGAGCTACGCACGGAGACTGTCGGTGCGGTCGCGTCCGCCATCGCGGCGATTCCGGACGTGCGCACGGCCCTGGTCGACAAGCAGCTGAGCTTCCGCCGCCAGCCGGGTCTGGTTGCCGACGGCCGCGACATGGGCACGGTCATCTTCCCGGACGCGGCGTTCAAGGTGTTCCTGACGGCCAGCGCCGAGGAGCGTGCGAAGCGGCGCTATAAGCAGTTGAAGGACAAGGGCCTTGCCGTTACACTTGCATCCCTTTTGCGCGAGATCGAAGCGCGCGACGCCCGCGATGCGGCGCGTCCCGTCGCCCCCTTGAAGCCGGCAGCGGACGCCGTCTTGATCGACTCGACCGGAATGCCCGTCGACGCCGTCGTGGACAAGGTGCTGAGCCTGATCCAGACCGCCTGAGCGTTGCCTTCTTCGATATTTCGCAAAAGGTATAAAGGTCCCGCAATTTCGCGGGGAACTCCATGGTGCCCGGATCGGGCGCCCCAACAGGCAAGCCGGCTGCAACGGCGCCGTCACGGCGTACGCGCTGCGGCTTTTTTCCATTCTGGAATCAACATGACTGAAAGTTTTGCCGAACTGTTTGAACAAAGCGAAGCCGGGATCAAGTTCAAGCCTGGCACCATCGTTACCGGCGTAGTCGTCGACATCAAGTCGGACGTCGTCGTCGTCAACGCCGGCCTCAAGTCCGAAGGCATCGTGCCGATCGAGCAGTTCCGCAACGATCGCGGCGAGCTCGAGGTGGCCATCGGCGACGAGGTCAAGGTCGCTCTCGATTCGCTCGAGAACGGATTCGGCGAGACCGTGCTCTCGCGCGAGAAAGCCAAGCGCTCGCTCGTGTGGGACGAACTCGAAGAGGCCCAGAAGGCCAACGCCACCGTCACCGGCCGCATCAGCGGCAAGGTCAAGGGCGGTTTCACGGTCGACATCAAGGACGTCCGCGCGTTCCTGCCGGGCTCGCTCGTCGACGTGCGTCCGGTGCGCGATCCGGTCTATCTCGAGGGCAAGGAACTCGAGTTCAAGATCATCAAGCTCGACCGCAAGCGCAACAACGTCGTGGTCTCGCGCCGCGCCGTGGTCGAGAGCGAATTCAGCGCCGAGCGCGAGTCGCTGCTCGAGAAGCTGCAGGAAGGCGCCGTCATCAAGGGCGTGGTCAAGAACCTCACCGACTACGGTGCGTTCGTCGACCTCGGCGGCATCGACGGCCTGCTGCACATCACCGACATGGCGTGGAAGCGCGTCCGTCACCCGTCCGAAGTGGTCAACGTCGGCGACGAGCTCGACGTCCGCGTGCTGAAGTTCGACCGCGAGCGCAACCGCGTCTCGCTCGGCCTCAAGCAGATGGGCGAGGATCCGTGGGTCAACATCGCCCGCCGCTATCCGCCGAGCACCCGCCTGTTCGGCAAGGTCTCCAACGTCACCGACTACGGCTGCTTCGTCGAGCTGGAGCCGGGTGTGGAAGGCCTGGTCCACGTCTCCGAAATGGACTGGACCAACAAGAACGTCAACCCGAGCAAGCTGGTCCAGGTCGGCGACGAAGTGCAGGTCATGGTGCTCGACGTGGATGAAGAGCGCCGCCGCATCTCGCTCGGCATCAAGCAGACCCAGTCGAACCCGTGGGAGACCTTCGCGGCCGTCCACAAGAAGAACGACAAGGTCCGTGGCCAGATCAAGTCGATCACCGACTTCGGCATCTTCGTCGGCCTGGAAGGCGGCATCGACGGCCTGGTGCACCTGTCCGACATCTCCTGGCAGGCCACCGGTGAAGACCTGGTCCGCCAGTTCAAGAAGGGCGACGAGGTCGAAGCGGTCGTGCTGGCCGTCGATCCGGAGCGCGAGCGCATCTCGCTGGGCATCAAGCAGCTCGAGCAGGATCCGTTCGGTCAGTTCATGGCCGGCTCGCCGAAGGGCAGCATCGTGACCGGTACCGTCAAGGAAGTGGACGCGCGCGGCGCGACCATCGACCTCGGCGACGGCGTTGAAGGCTACCTGCGTGCGAACGACATCGCCAAGGAACGCATCGACGATGCGACCCAGCACCTGAAGGTCGGCGACAAGGTCGAAGCCAAGTTCATCGGCATGGACCGCAAGGGCCGCACCCTGCAGCTGTCGATCCGCGCCAAGGACGAGGAAGAGCTGGCCTCGGTGCTCGAGGAATACCAGTCGAGCACGCTGGGCACCGCCAAGCTCGGCGCGCTGCTCAAGGAACAGCTGAAGAAGTAAGCCGTTCCGCTGCATCGAAGTCGAAGAATGGCGGCCCCGTGCCGCCATTCTTTTTTTTGCAGTGCAGTAATGCGTGAATGGATTCGCGGAATGCGCTAAGCTCGCGTTCCGTAACGGAACTCTACCCGGCGGAGCCGAACCCACCATGACCAAGTCCGAGCTGATCGAGGCCCTGGCCGACCGGCAGAAGCATCTTGCGTTCAACGACGTCGAACTCGCGGTTAAGAATCTGCTGGAACAGATGAGCCAGGCCCTGTCGGGCGGCGAGCGCATCGAAATCCGCGGCTTCGGCAGTTTCTCCCTGCATTTCCGTCCGCCGCGCATGGGGCGCAACCCCAAGACCGGCGCCGCAGTGGCCCTGCCCGGCAAGCACGTTCCGCATTTCAAGCCCGGCAAGGAACTGCGCGAGCGCGTGAACCAGTCCGAGGAACCCATACGCTGAGTTCCCGTCCGTGTCCGGCGCGTGCGCGCCGGCACCCTGAAGCGGATTTCCCATGCGTGTCGTCTGGATAGTTGTCGCGCTGTTGTTCGCCGCCGCCGGCGCCGTGTTCGGCGCACTCAACGGCGGCGAAGTGGCGCTGGATTTCTATGTCGTCGCCGTGACCGTGCCCAAGGCCGCGGCGCTGCTCGCCGCCTTGCTGGCGGGCTGGCTGGTCGGCGGCCTTATCCTCTGGCTGGCCGTGGTCATGCCGCTGCGCCGGCGCCTCGCGCGCCAGCGCCGAGAACTCGCCCTGCGCGCCGCCGCGCCGCCCCGGACCGCGGAATGACAGCCACGGCATGAATCCGCTCTACCTGCTGTTCCTGCTGCTGCCGGTCGCCGCCTTCTCCGGCTGGTGGATCGCGCGGCGATCGAGCGCACGCACCTCGGGCGAGCGCGTCAGTGCGCTGTCCAGCACCTATTTCCGCGGTCTGAACTACCTGCTCAACGAACAGCAGGACAAGGCCATCGAAGTCTTCGTCAAGCTGGCCGAGATCAACCGCGACACGGTCGAGACCCATCTCGCGCTCGGCAACCTGTTCCGCCGCCGCGGCGAAGTCGACCGCGCGATCCGCGTGCATCAGAACCTCATCGCGCGCGAGGATCTCAACGACGCGATGAAGACGGTCGCGCTGCTGGAGCTCGGTGAGGACTACATGCGCGCCGGCCTGCTCGACCGCGCCGAGACCTTGTTCTCCGACCTCGTCGCGATGCGCGCGCATGCGCCATCGGCACTCCGGCACCTGATCGGCATCTACCAGCACGAGCGCGACTGGGACAAGGCCATTGCCCACGCGCGCATGCTCGAGCAGATGACCGGCGAGTCGCAGTGCGCGCTGATCGCCCAGTTCCACTGCGAACTGGCTGCCGAGGCGCGCGCGCAGAAGCGTTTCGCCGATGCCGCCGGGCAGATCCAGGCGGCGTTCGACTGCGCGCCGCGCAACGTGCGTGCGAGCATGTTGCAGGGGCAGGTGTTGGCCGACCAGGAACACTATGCCGAAGCCGTGACCGCGTTCGAGCGCGTCGCCGAGCACGACGTGGACTTCGTGCCCGAGATCCTGCCGCTGCTGCTCGATGCCTACGCCAAGAGCCAGCAGATGCAGCGCGCCGAGGAATTCCTGCGCCAGATCATCGAGCGCTATCACGGCATCTCGCCGGTGCTCGCATTGACCAAGCTCTATGCGCGCAGCCGCGGCGAACCGTTCGCGGTGGATTTCCTGACCCGCCAGCTGCGCCAGCGTCCGTCGGTGCGCGGCCTGATGGCGCTGATCAATGCGACCCTGCACAGCGCCACCGGCGAGGCGCGCGAGAACCTGCTGATTCTGCAGGACCTCGCGCGCAAGCTCGTCGAAGGGCAGGCCATGTACCGCTGCAACCGTTGCGGCTTCGGTGCCAAGGCGCACCACTGGCAATGTCCGAGCTGCAAGAGCTGGGGCTCGGTGCGGCCGATCCACGGCGTCGCCAACGAATAAGGACGGCCGCGGCCATGGACGCCTGGCTCATTCCGCTCGCCGCGCTGATCTGCGCCCTCGTCGCCGAGGCGGCGATCCGCTACGCGCATCATCGCCAGCTGCTCGACCAGCCGGGCCGACGCCGTTCGCACGCCATGCCGACGCCGCGCGGCGGCGGCATCGGCATCGTCGTCGCGGCGACGGCGGTGCTCGCGCTGGCGTTGCGGCCGGCCCAGCCGCTGCCGGCCGCATTGCTGATGCTCGGCCTGCTGCTCGTCGCCGGCATCGGTTGGTGGGACGATCACCGGCCGCTGCGCGCACTGACCCGGCTGGCCGTGCACCTGGCTGCCGGCGCGCTGCTGGTCGCGGCGCTGTGGTTCTGGACCGTCACCGGCGAGGCGGCGTCCGGCTGGGCGGCCTGGCGCAACGATCTGCCGTCGCAGCTGTGCCTCGCCCTGGCCGTCGTCGGGGTGCTGGCCGCCGCCTGGTCGATCAACCTGCACAACTTCATGGACGGCATCAACGGCCTGCTGACGGCCCAGTCCGCCTTCGTGTTCGGCCTGGTCGCGCTGCTCGGTGCCGTGGGGCTGCCGCATGGTCTCGGTCCCGTGCCGGCCGCGCTGGCGGCGGCCTGCGTCGCGTTCCTGCCGTTCAATTTCCCGTTCGCGCGCATCTTCCTCGGCGATGTCGGCAGCGGCGCGCTGGGTTTCCTGATCGTCGCGATGCTGGCCTGCGCGGCGCTGACGGAACCGCGCTGGCTTGCTGCCGGTCTGTTGCTGGCCAGCAGCTTCGCCGTCGACGCGACGGCGACCTTGCTGCATCGCATCGCGCGCGGACGCCGCTGGTATAGTGCGCACCGCGAACATCTCTATCAGTGGCTCGTGCGCAGCGGCTGCTCGCATGCCCGGGTCGTGGGCTACTACATGGCGTGGAATCTGTTGCTGGTCGCACCGCTGGCTGTGCTCGTCGCGCTGAGGCACGACGCGGGTACCGCCGCCGCGGCGGTACTGGTTGTCTATACGGCCGGCTTCGCGCTGTGGTGGCGTGCGCGTCGGGCCGTACTCGCCGGAGTGCGCCACCGTGCCTGATCTCCTGCGTCGAAGCATCGGTCTGATCCATCCGCGCCTGGCCGTGGTCGGCCACGATCTGCTGATGGTGTGGCTCGCCTGGATCGCGACCTATGCGATCCGCAATGCGCTGCTGCCCGAACCGCAGCCGGTGATCTGGTTCGGTCCCGAAGTGATCGTGCTGCTGGCCGTGCAGGCCGCGGTGTTCTGGTGGACCGGGCTCTACCGCGGGCTCTGGCGCTTCGCCAGCCTGCCGGATCTGTGGAACATCGTGCGCGCCGGCGCCATCGGCGCGGTGCTGGTGGCGATCACGCTGTTCCTCTACAACCGCCTCGCGACGGTGCCGCGCGGCGTGCTGCTGATCTATCCGGCGGCGCTTGTCGTTTTTCTCGGTGCGCCGCGCCTGGGCTATCGCTTCTGGAAGGATTCGCGGCTGGATCTGTTCAACGACAGTCCGAGCCAGCGCGTGCTCGTGCTCGGTGCCGGCCGCGCCGGCGAGGCGCTGGTGCGCGATCTCAAGCGCGAGAACCGCTATCGCGTCGTCGGCTTCGTCGACGACAACGCCCAGCTGCGCGGCGCCAAGCTCCACGGCGTACCGGTGCTGGGCACTCTGGAGAAGCTGCCGCAGATCGCCGCCGAAGTCGCCGCGCAGATGCTGCTGATCGCGATGCCCTCCTCGAGCAACGCGCAGATGCGCCGCGTCGTCGAGCTGTGCGAGTCCACCGGCCTCGCGTTCCGCACCGTGCCGCGTCTGGACGACGTGGTCTCGGGGCGTTCGCAGTTCAATGAACTCAAGGAAGTCGCGATCGAGGATCTGCTCGGCCGCGATCCGGTGGAGCTGGACTGGACCGCGATCCGCAGCGGCCTGACCGGCAAGCGCGTGCTCGTGACCGGCGGCGGCGGCTCGATCGGTTCGGAACTCTGTCGCCAGGTCGCGCGCCTGGGCGCGAGTTCGCTGACGATACTCGAACTGTCCGAATACAACCTCTACCGCATCGAGCAGGAGCTGCGCGCGGCCTGGCCCGACCTGATCCTCGATGCGCGCATCGGCAATGCCGGCGATCCGGCCACCTGCGAACACGTCTTTGCGGCGACGCGGCCACAGGTCGTCTTCCATGCGGCAGCCTACAAGCACGTGCCGCTGCTGCAGGGCCAGCTGCGCGAGGCCGTGCGCAACAACGCGCTGGCCACGCGCTGCGTCGCCGATACCGCCGACCGTCACGGCGTGGAATGCATGGTGCTGATCTCCACCGACAAGGCGGTGAATCCGACCAGCATCATGGGTGCGTCAAAGCGCATCGCCGAGCTGTACTGCCAGAACCTCGCCGGCCGCTCGCGCACGCGCTTCATGACCGTGCGTTTCGGCAACGTACTGGATTCGGCCGGTTCGGTCGTGCCGCTGTTCCGCGAGCAGATCAGGAACGGCGGTCCGGTCACCGTGACCCATCCGGAGATCACGCGCTATTTCATGACGATTCCGGAAGCCTGCCAGCTGATCCTGCAGGCCGAGGTGCTCGGCAAGGGGGGCGAGATCTTCGCGCTGGACATGGGCGAGCCGATCCGCATCCGCGATCTCGCCGAGCAGATGATACGGCTCACCGGCAAGATCCCCGGCCGCGACATCCAGATCGCCTATACCGGACTGCGCCCCGGCGAGAAGCTGTTCGAAGAGCTGTTCCATCCGCTGGAGAACTACCGCAACACGGCCCACGCCAAGATCTTCCTGGCCCAGCCGCGCAGCATGAGCTGGGAGCTGCTGAACGCACAGCTGGCGCGCGCGACCCAGGCCGTGCAGGAGTTCGACGAGGACGCGCTGCGCCGCTGCGTCGCGACGCTGCTGCCGGATTTCGCGCGCACGGCCGAGGAGGCCGCCGTCGTCGCGTTCGAGCGGCAGCAGCGCTAGTGTCCTGTTCGCCAATGCGGCCAGTCGATTCCGGCCCGATCTCGCCGCGGCACGGGGCCATGCGGCTTCTTCCCGCTGTCATCGCGCTGCGCTGCCACCGCACGGCGCTTCCGCTTCGTTCCCCATTCCCCGATTGCCTGATCCGCTAGGAGTCCGCATGTCGCAACGTCTACGCAAGGTCGTCTTCCCGGTCGCCGGTCTCGGCACGCGCTTCCTGCCGGCGACCAAGGTCGTGGCCAAGGAAATGCTGCCGGTGCTGGACCGGCCGCTGATCCAGTACGCCGTCGACGAAGCCGTCGATGCCGGCGCCGACACGCTGATCTTCGTGACCAACCGCTACAAGCACGCGATCGCCGACTATTTCGACAAGGCCTACGAACTGGAAACCAAGCTGGAACAGGCCGGCAAGAAGGAGCTGCTGTCGCTGGTGCAGAACGTGCTGCCCAAGCACGTGCGCTGCGTGTTCGTGACCCAGCCCGAAGCGCTGGGCCTGGGCCACGCCGTGCTGTGCGCCAAGCCCGTCGTCGGCAACGAACCGTTCGGCGTGATCCTGCCCGACGACCTGATCTGGAACAGCGGCGCGAGCGCGCTGCGCCAGATGGCCGAACTCGCCGCGTTCGAGAACTCCGGTGTGATCGCCGTGGAGGAAGTGCCGCGCGAGCAGACCAACAAGTACGGCATCGTCGACGCGACGCCGATCAACGACCGCGCCGCGCTGATCAAGCTCATGGTCGAGAAGCCCAAGCCCGAGGACGCACCGTCGAATCTGGCCGTGGTCGGCCGCTACGTGCTGCCGGGCCGCATCTTCTCGCTGCTGGAATCGACCAGGCCCGGCGCCGGCGGCGAAATCCAGCTGACCGACGCGATCGACGCGCTGCTCAAGCAGGAACGCGTGCTGGCCTATCGCTTCGAAGGCGAGCGTTTCGACTGCGGCAACAAGCTCGGGCTCGTGAAGGCCACGATGCACTTCGCGCTGCAGGACCCGGCCCTGGCCGCCGCCACGCGCGAGTTCGTCGCCGGCAAGTAAGCGCAGGGCGCACGGAAGGCCGCGATGCACGAGCACGATCTGAGCTACATCCTGAACCATCTCGGCGAGGAGGATCGCTCGCGCCATCGCGGCGCCGTCGCGCCGCCGATCTACCAGAGTTCGATCTTCGCGTTCGAGACCGTCGCGCGCATGCGTGCGGCTTTCGGCGACGAGCTCGACAACACGCTGTACACGCGCGGCAACAATCCGACCGTCGAAATCCTGCGCAAGAAGCTGGCTGCGCTCGAAGGCGCCGAGGACGCCCTGCTGTTCGGCTCGGGCGCCGCGGCGATCGCTGCCGGCGTGATAGCCGGGCTAAGGTCCGGCGACCACGTGATCTGCGTGCAGAAGCCGTATTCGTGGACGCGCGGCCTGCTGCGCGATTTCCTTGCGCGCTTCAACGTGAGCCACAGCTTCGTCGATGCGCGCGACACCGCGGCGATCGCTGCCGCCGTGACGCCGCAGACGCGGCTCATCGTGCTCGAAAGCCCGAACACGATGACCTACGAGCAGCAGGATCTGGCCGCCGTCGCCGCGCTCGCCCGCAGCCGCGGCATCCGTACCCTGCTCGACAACAGCTATGCGACACCGCTGAATCAGCGCGCGATCGCGCTGGGCATCGACCTCGTCGCGCATTCGGCGACGAAGTATCTCAACGGCCACAGCGACGTCGTCGCCGGCGTGCTTTGCGGCAGCAAGGCGCTGATCCGCGAAGTGTTCAGCGGACCGTACATGACGTTGGGCGCGATGCTGTCGCCGCACGACGCCTGGCTCATGATACGCGGACTGCGGACATTGCCCGTGCGACTGCGTCAGATCGCCGAGACCACGCAGGCCGTCGTGGCGTATCTGAAGGCGCATCCGAAAGTCGAACGCGTCTGGTATCCGCATGACGCCGACGATCCGCAATACGACCTGAGCCGGCGCCAGACCAGCGGCGCCAGCGGTCTGCTGTCGTTCACCATTCGCTGCGACAGCACGCGCAGCATCGAACGGTTCTGCGATGCGCTGCGACGGTTCCTGATGACCGTATCCTGGGGCGGCTACGAATCGCTGCTGTTTCCGGTGGCGGCCGTGTATCCGCCGGATACGCGCGTGGCCGAGGCGCGGGCAGGGCAGGTGCCGGTCAATCTCGTGCGGCTTTCGATCGGCCTGGAAGACGCCGACGTACTGATCGCCGATCTCGCCCAGGCCCTGGATCGCGTGTAGGGTTGCATCAACGCTTTCGGAGGAAACATGCGCTTACCGTTCTGCCTGCTCGCGGCTTCCGCGCTGCTGCTGTCCGCCTGCGGCGCGCTGCCGGCGCGCACGACTTCCGAGTCGGCCGTGTCCGTGCCGCAGGAACTGGCCGGCGAGTACGACAATCATGCCGAGCGCTGGAATGCGTCGGCCGGCGGCAAACAGGCGCCGGCGACCAATGCGGCGCCGGCCATCCATCACTGGCTGACCCACCCGGGCGGCGACAGGAAGCAGTTGCTCTGGCGCGTCGTGCTGCCGGATACCACGCCGGTGCAGGAGGCGCGCTGGCTTCTGATCAGCGAAGGCAACGGCTTCCTGCCGTACCGGCCGCTGACGGCCGACGCCGAAGCCGTGTTCCTGAATCCGGTCAAGAACGTGCGCATCGACGACAAGTCCTGGGCGCCGCTGAATGCCTGCATGCTGAAAGCTGCCGCCACGCGCAACGGCCTGGCCTTCGCCGCCGATCCCTCGGCCTGCAGCGCACTGCTGCCGGGCATCGGCGCCACTGCCGCGCTGCTGCCGCTGCGCTTCGAACTCGTCAACGACCGCCTGCGCGTCGTGATGGTCGCCGATCAGGCCCGCGGCGTCGATGCGGCCACCCTGTCGCAGCGCGTGCGCTGGTTCACCGGCTGGGATGCGCTCAACGGCGGCGGCGTGAAAGCTTTGCCCGACAACAACGACTGGCACCTGCGCCGCGATCTGCGCCTGCACAGCGAAGGCGGCCGCATGCCGCTGAAATTCCGCGACGGCGCTGCTTCGGGCTATTCGCTGGAACTCGCGCGGCTGACCTATCGCGAGAGCAATACCGAGGTGCTGCGCCTGGGCGTGATCGAAGACGCCAGCGGCCGCATGCTGAGCTATGTCTGGGCCGATCCCGATGCCAGGCGCATCGGTCTGAGTCTGGGCTGGCTGCAGGTCGGCCTCGAAGTCGAAAACACCGCGCGGGACACGCGCGCGCAATGACCGCTTTGCCCGCCAGCTACTACCGCGCGACGGCGACGGCCTACGGCGGCTTCGCGCCGCTGGCAGGCCGCCATGCCAAGCGCGTGGTCGTGATCGGCGGCGGCTATGCAGGTCTCAACACCGCGCTTGGCCTGGCCGAGCGCGGTGTCGGCGATGTCGCGCTGCTCGAAAGCGAAACCGTCGGCTTCGGCGCGTCGGGCCGCAACGGCGGCTTCGTGTTCGCCGGCTACTCGCGCGGCGAGCAGGCGCTCGTGCGCGAGCTCGGCCAGGACAATGCCAAGGCGCTGTTCCTGAGTACCCTGGGCGGCGTGCAGCTGATCCGCTCGCGCGTGGGCAAATACCGCATCCCCTGCGCCATGGTCGACGAGGGCGTGATCTGGGCCAACTGGTTCCACGATCCGCGCATCCTGCGCGAGCGCCAGGAATTTCTGGCCGAGCAGTTCGGCGTGCATTGGGACTGGGTGCCGAAATCCACCGTGCGCGAACTGCTGCGCACCGAGCGCTACAGCGACGCGCTGTGGGAACGCAACGCGGTGCATCTGCACCCGCTGAACTATGCGATAGGGCTCGCCAGGGCGGCGGCCGAGAAGGGCGTAGCCGTTCATGAACACTCGCCGGTCACCGCGCTCGCGCGCCACGGCGAAGGCTGGCGCGTCCGCACCGCCGGCGGCGACATCGAAGCCGAACACGTCGTGCTGTGCTGCGGCGGCTATCTCGCCGGCCTCGACGGCCAGGTCGACCGGGCCGTGCTGCCGATCGCGACCTACGTCATGGTCACCGAGCCGCTGGGCCCGCGCCTGCGCGAATGCATCAATACCCGCGCCGCGGTCTACGACACGCGCTTCGCGTTCGACTACTACCGCCCGCTGCCCGACTCGCGCCTGCTCTGGGGCGGCCGCATCTCGGTCCGCGACCGCTCGCCTGCACGCGTGCGCGATCTGCTCTACCGCGACCTGCTGAAGGTCTATCCCCAGCTCGCCGGCACGCACATCGACTTCGCCTGGTCCGGCCTCATGAGCTACGCACGTCATCAGATGCCGCAGATCGGCCGCAAGCCGAACGGGATCTGGTACGCGCAGGCCTTCGGCGGACACGGCGTGGCGCCGACGACCGTCGCCGGCGAACTGCTCTCCGCAGCGATCGCCCAGGACGACACGGCCTGGCAGCGGTTCGCACCGTTCGGGCTCGTCTCGGCGATGCGGCCGGCCGGATTCCTCGGTGCGCAGGCCAGCTACTGGTGGTACCAGGCGGCGGACTGGTGGAATGACAGGCGGGGGCGTTAGCCGCAAGCGGGCACCTGCGTGTCGCTCGGTCGCCTGCGGTTGCCGAATTCGTGACGGACGCCAGGCGGATGGTTCCGACCAGGCTCGCGAGCGCGCTGGCGAGGCGGTTCCGGCGACTGCTTCCTATTCGAAAACGATCTTCACCTCATAACCCTTGCCCGTCGGCCAGTCGGTGCGCAGCACTTCGACGGTTGCCCTTCCCGCGGACTTCGACAGGCTCGTTCCGCTGGCGATCGCCGCGGCGATCTCGCTCGGCAGCGGTATTCCGATCACTTTCGCGCTCAGGATCTGCGCGGCCTTCAGCAGCTCGTCATGCGCAGGAACTGCGGATTCCCTGTCGTTGACGTTCAGCACGAGCTTCGCCCGGCTGGCGGTCGTCGGGCCGCCGTCCACGTAGTACGCGAGATTGTTGGCCAACGGAAAGGCGGTGCCGATTTCCTTGTACGGAGACGAGCAGCCGAACTGATCCTCGTACTGGTTCTTCCAGCCTCTCGTTGCCAGACCCACGCCCTTCAACAGGGCGCAGGTTTCGCCCGGAGCGGTCGTCACGAGTGCCGCGTCGGCGGATACCGACAGCATGGATAGCGCGAGAACCGGCAGACAAGAGCGCAGCGTCATATCTATCTCCGTATCCGGCAGTCGCAGCGACATGAGCCATGGTCGCGTGGACGTGCGCGGCTGATGGTTTTTCCAGCTTTCGTCCCGCAGTCGGACGAAAGGCGGGCGCATTCCGCCATCACACTGTCGCGGTCGGCCGCGTTCTCTCACCGGGGTTTGCAGGGCCGTTGCGTCCGGCGCCGCGGCGGCGGCCTTTCGACACGGACGACAGACACGATCGCGCGGAATCGCGCCGGATCGAACGAAGAAGCAATGTCAGCGGCAATCGACCGTTAGATGGCTGTTGCCGTAGCGCTCACCTGTCGCTAACGCCGCGCCATTTATCTGTTTGATCCTGTGTTGCTTCCGGAGTCAGGTCATGAACAAGCGTCAGGGTGAAATCGAGAAGCTTGAGCGGGCATTCTGGGATTCTCTTGTAGCCGGCAAGCCCGAGGTCGCCACCGGCATGCTGACCGAGCCGGCCGTCATGGTCAGCGGGCATGGGGCGAACAAATTCGATCATGCGGCCTACACGCGCATGGCCAGGGACGACCGCTACAAGCTCGTGGAGTATTCGATCTCGAACATGGACGTGATCTTCCCGCGCCACGACGTCGCCATCGCGACGTATCAGGTCGACCAGCGCATGGAGATGCAGGGCAAGCCGGTGCAGATGAACGTCTACGATACCTCGACCTGGGTGAAGGTCGACGGCGACTGGCGCTGCGTCATGCACACCGAAAGCCCGGCGGAGAAGAAGCCGCATTGATCGGGCGACTGCGGCGAGCTCGATGCGAACCCGGCCGGACTGCGCAGCGGATTCAGCCGGATCCACGCATCAGGCGAGGAGCGGCTTTCGCGACAGCGGCGACGGTTTCGCCGTCAGGCCGCCTGACTGACGCCCACGGACACGCGCGTGGCTTCGCCCAGCCAGCGCACGACGTCCTGACAGGCCTCCCGCCGCGGGGCGCCGGCGTCGCGACGGGATCGGTAGATCGCACGCTGCAGATCCGCACTGGTGCCGCGACGGACGATCGCGCGCGCGTGCCGTGCGTCCGCCTGGCAGCCGAAATGAGCGATGTCGGGTTCGATGAAGTCCAGCAGCCGTTGCAAGGCGTCTTCCAACGGTTCGCGCCGGCCGCCGTGGATTTCGTCGACGAACTGCGCGCGTACGCCCTGGCGCTTGGCTTGCCAGCGGTTTTCCTCGACCAGCATGCGGGTCAGCGGAGTGCGTGCGCGGCCGGCTTCCGGCTGGCGCGTAAGCGCCCTGACCAGACAGCGGAACAGGTGGGCGATGCACAGTGCATCGTCGACGTGCGTGCAGCTGTCGCAGAGCCGCAGCTCCAGGGTTGGAAAGCGCGCGGACGGGCGTATCGCCCACCAGAGCTGGCTCGCATCGGGAATGACGCCGGCCTTCAGCAGCCCCTGCACGAACGCGTCGTATTCGGCCTGACCGCCGAAATGGTCCGGAATGCCGGTGCGCGGCCATTCGTCGTAGGCCGCCTGCCGGTACGAAGCCAGCCCCGTGTCCTGACGCGACCAGAACGGCGATGACGTACTCAGCGCGAGCAGCAGCGGCAGCCACGGCACGATCCGGTTCATGACGTCGACGCGGTCCACGCCGCCGGGCGGCGCGACGTGGACATGCAGACCGCAGAGCAGATTGCGCCGGCCGATGATCTGGAAGTCCTCGATCATGCGTTCATAGCGCGGGGCGACGGTGGTGATCTGTTCGCGCCATTCGCCCAGCGGATGCGTACCCGCGGCGACCAGCGACAGGCCGAAATCGGCGGCGACGTCGGCCAGCCCCGTCCGCAGCGCGACCAGCATCTGGCGCAGCTCGCCGGGATCGCGGCAGACCGGCGTCGTGGTCTCGATCTGCGATTGCATGAGTTCGTAGGTCGCCTCGCCGGCGACATGGCGGTTGCAGGCGCGTACGAAGCCCGCGGGCATCTGCGGGACGATCAGACCCGAAGACGTTTCGGTCAGGAAGAATTCTTCCTCGACACCGATGCTGTAGTCGCTCGACATGGCTACCCCTGTGTCCGCACCAGTCGATGGGAGCGTTGCTGCGCTCGCGAATCTCGCCGCGAAAATCAGCCGTGGTGAATGCAACAGTCCGTCATCTTTATCTGCCGGCGATTAGCATTTCGTTAAGCCGCGGACAGTTGTGGACTGCATGCGCCGGCGACGTGCGGGAATGTCCATCGCTGCGAGAGATGCGATTGCAGGGCGCGCGGCCGCTTCAATCGCGGTCCGGCGCACCGAGCGGAAACAGCGGCCGGTACGGCCGCGCTTCCTCCACGGCGCGTGCGAACGACGGCCGCGCGAGCAGGCGCGCGCGATAGTCGCGCAGCACGGGATAGTCCTCGGAGATCCGGTGCGTCCAGTCGGCGTAGAACAGCGCGGGAGCGGCGGCGCAGTCGGCCAGCGTGAAACCGGCGTGCGTCGCCCAGGTGCGTCCGGCCAGTGCCTGGTTCAGCCAGGCATAGGCGAGTTCGAGCTTGTTTCCGGCGAAGGCGCGCGCTTCGTCGCGCTTGGCCGGATCGCCCGTCAGCGCGCCATTGACCGCATGCTGTACGGGGCTCATGACGTGCAGATCGAAGAAACGGTCGAGGAAGCGCACGTCCAGTGCGACCCTGGCGTCGCCCGGCAGCAACGGCACGGTGCCCGGACGAGTCAGCTGCAGGTATTCGATGATGATGCTGGTTTCGACGACTTCGTGCTCGCCGTCCAGCAGCAGCGGGAACTTGCCCAGCGGCCAGCGCCGCAGCCAGTCGGCCGCGTGCTGCGGCGTGTCCGGGCCCAGGCAGCGGAACTCGAACGGCAGCGCGTTCTCGTACAGCGCGATCAGCACTTTCTGCGTGTACGAGGAAAACGGATGGCCGTATAGCGCGAGCGACATGGGGAACTCCACAGTCAGGACAGGCTGCTTGCCGGGCGCAAGCGCGTAGACCGTAGTCGCGCCGCGGGCACGGTGCAAGGGGACCGAAGCGGCCCTGCCGGCGGGCTGATGGCACTTGCTTTGCCCTTCGTCTGCCGGGTCGATTCGCGCGCGCCGTCGCGGGTCGTGAAGCGACTGTCCGTCCTTCGACGCCGCCCGCTGGGCAGTCGTGGAAGTCCGGCCCACCGGCGATTCTGCGGGCGGCTGACTGAGGCCGCGAAGGCGGCCGGCATTCCGCAGCCGGCACTGTCTACGGCCATCGCAATCCGTGCACCGACCGCGCGATGCGTACGAGATCGCCGCCTGTGGCCGTATCCGGCAACTGGCTCATGCGCTCGAAGATCTGCGCGAGCCGCGGCGCGCTCTGGGCGTGTTGCGCCAGCGACAAGGCGTGGCGCAAGGTCGCTGCGTCGAGATCGGTGCAGCAGGCCGGCGTGCCCGGTTGCTGGCGCCAGGATTCGGCCAGGGGGCCGGCATCGACGGCATCGAAGCCGAGCGCGTCGATCAGCGCCATGACAGTCTGCCGGGCAGCGGCGTCGTCGCCGGCGACGGGCAGGGCGATGCGGTCGACGGCGGCGGCGGGTCTGGCCCTGGTGGCCAGGCTCTCGGCGAGCATCGTATTGAACGCCTTGATCGCGGGACGGCCGATCTGCCGGGCCACCCATTCGCTGTGCGGCATTCCGGCTTCGATCTCGGCGATCGCTTCGTCGGCTGCGCCCGGATAGTAGTTGCCCGCATCGACGATGATCGTTGCGGTAGGGACGGCGGCGAACAGCGTGCGCGGCAGCACGCGAATGCGGTGCTCGGGAATCGCGAGAATGACGAGCTGCGACTGGCGCAACGCCTCGGCTACGTCGGCGGCTCGTGCGCCGACCTCGATGGCGATCGGGCGTACCGCGTCGGCGCCGCGCGAGTTGGCCAGCCGCACGACATGACCGGACTCGCTCAATCGGCGCGCGAGGATTGACCCGATCTGGCCGGCGCCGACAATGCCGATATTCATGGCGTGCTGCTCACAGGAAGGGGCGCCTTTTTTCGCGGAAAGTCGCGGCGCGCACAAGAACGCACGCCGGTCTCAGTCACCTACCTGGAGGTAAGCATGGGCGCCCGACGGCATTGGCCTTGCGAAGACGCACAGTTCCGCGCGGCCTGCGCGAGTGCTGCGAGCGAAGCGCTGCGCTGCATCGAGGGCAAATGGAAGATGACGCTCCTGTCCCAGCTGTTCGCGCTGGGCACCTTGCGCTTTTCCGAACTCGAACGCCTCGCCGCCGGCATCACGCAGAAAATGCTGGCCCAGCAGCTCCGCGAACTCGAGCGTGACGGCATCGTGCGCCGCACGGTTCATGCGCAGGTGCCGCCGAAGGTCGAATACGCGCTGACCGATCTCGGTCGCGCGCTGGGGCCGGCACTGGCGGCGCTGCTCGACTGGGTCGAGCTGCGCCGCCGGAGTCCGGCGGCTCGGTCCGGACTCGCCGCATGCGACGAATGCTGAGTTCGCCTGCGGTGGCCGGGCGGTGCCGCATCGTCAGTGCGGCGGCAGCCCGTTGATCGTGCCGCGGAACAGACCCTCGGCGATCAGTCCCTGCTGTTGCGGCGTGACGCCGTAGCTGACCATGACCTGGCCGCAGTCGACCAGCGCGGGTTGCAGCGGCGCGATGACGAGGTAGTAGTTGCCGCTGTCGACGCGACTGAGGCTCACGCTCTCGCTGACGCCGGGGCCGGAGCTGTCGACCGCCGTTGCGCAGCCGGCCGTGCTGTTGCAGCGCATCGGCAGCAGGAACACGGCCGGATCGTAGCCGACATTCTGCGGCGTGACGGTGATCGTGCCGGCCGGATAGGGCAGCGACAGGTTCAGCACACCGGCACGGCCGGCCAGCGCGAAGGTGCTCCAGCAGGCAGCCACCAGCGACGCGTCGCCGAAACAGGTATTCACGAACTGCATGCCGTTGGCGACCAGCGGCGTCGGCGCGGCGCAGCTCTGGGCACCGGCGTCGGCGAGCGGCAGCGACAGCAGGACGGCGACGGCGGCGGCGCCGACGTCGCGGCGGCTGCGGACGGTCAGATGCATGGCGGAACCTCGGCGGCGGGGAAGGGGCGCGGCCGGCGCGGCGAGCGGCGCCGGGTCGCGATGGGCACGCAATGTGGAAATGGAAGCCGGCACGTTGCTGGCATGTGCCGGTCGTCGGCGGGACGGCGGCGCGATCGCCGGCCGGTCGTGACGGCCGTTCGAAACGGCGGCAGCGCGGAAAGCCGCGCAGCGATCACACCGACTGCCTGTATTTTTTGGAGCCGGCTGCATTTTCGGAAGTGGTTTCCCGGCGCGTTGCGCATGGCTGCTGCTCATCGGCGAGTCGGTCGGAATCATTTGCTATAAAGAACGCGCTTTCGCCTCGGGCTGCGACACACCGAATGAGCTATCTGCCGCTGTTTCTCTGGACGTCCAATCTGGTGCTGGACACCGTCGGCCATGTCGCCTTCAAGATCGCCGCGGCCGGCGGGCGCGAGGACATCGAAGCGCAGCACTGGTGGCGCATGGCGGCGCAGCCCTGGCTCTGGGTCGGCATCGGCTGCTTCGTGCTGGAGTTCGTGGTCTGGCTGGCCTTCCTCACCTTGCTGCCGCTGTCCGAAGGCGTGTTGCTGGGCTGTTTCAATATCGTCGTGCTGATGCTGATCGGACGCTGGCGTTTCCAGGAGAAGCTCACGCCCTGGCGCGTGGCCGGCGTCGCGTTGATCGCCTGTGGCGTCGCACTCGTGGGGCTCGGCCGATGAAGCGCTTCTACCTGATCGGCTTCGGCCTGCTGATGGCTTTCGATACGCTGGCGCAGTTGTCCTTCAAGTGGGCCGGGCTGCACGGCGGCGATCCGACCTTCGATCTGCCGTGGCTGCTGCGCGTGTTCGCGCAGCCTTACATCTATGGCGCGATCATCGGTTACATCGGCGCTTTCTTCAGCTGGATGGTGCTGCTGACGCGCGCGCCGGTCGGCCCGGCGTTCGCGGCGTCTCATCTGGAAATCGTCAGCGTGCTGCTGCTGTCGGCCTGGCTGTTCGGCGAGCGTCTGACGCCGCTGCAGTGGCTCGGCAGCGCGGCCATCGTCGCCGGCATTCTGTGTCTCGCGCGCGGCGAGGCGGAAGCCGAAGCCGAGTTGGCGGATGCCTGAATCCTGGGCCGAGCTGCCGCCGACCGCCGGCCTGCCGCCGCGCTGGGCCGACCTGTGGCCGTTCGGCGCGCGCGTGCCGCTGCTTCCGCCGGGAGTCGGCGACGCAGCCGCGCTGCTGTGTTCGGGGACGGCCGCGCTCGTCGTGGCGCTGCAGACCCTGCAGCAGCGCAGCGCGCGGCGCGAAGTCGTGGTGCCGGCCTATACCTGTCCGCTGGTTGCATTGGCCGTCGCCCATTGCGGGCTGCGGCTGCGGCTCTGCGATCTCGCTGCGGGCAGTCTCGACTTCGACGGCGCCGCTCTGGCGCAGGTCTGCGGTGCCGACACCCTGGCCGTCGTCGTCACCCATCTCGGCGGCCGCGTCGCGGATCTGGCGACCGCGCGTGCGGCTGCCGATGCGGCCGGTGCCGTGCTGATCGAGGATGCCGCGCAGGCCTGGGGCGGGTATCACGGCGATACGCCGCTCGGCCTCGTCGGCGACATCGGCTTTTTCAGCCTGGCCGTCGGCAAGGGCATCACCGTGTACGAAGGCGGCCTACTCGTCGCGCGCGATGCGCCGCTGCGTGCGGCGCTGACCGTGCAGGCGGCACTGACCGCGCCGCCGCGTGCGGGCTGGGAGCTGCGACGCAGCGGCGAACTGCTCGCGTATCACCTGCTGTACCGGCCGCCGGGCCTGCGCCTGGCCTATGGCTGGCCGCAGCGGCGCGCCTTGCGTCGCGGCGACTGGATCGCTGCGATCGGCGACGATTTCGACGCGCGCATTCCGCTGCACGGCGTCGGCGCCTGGCGGCGCCGCGTCGGCGAGCGCGCGGCGCGGCGCTGGCCGGCCTATGCGGCCGCGCTGCGTGAACAGGCTCTGCGCCGTCTGCCGGCATTGCAGGCATTGCCGGGTGTGCAGGCGTTCACCGACCGCGACGGCGACCGCGGCGCCTGGCCGTTTCTCTGGCTGCGTCTGGCCGATGCGGCCGCGCGCGATGCGGCGTTGCGCGCGCTCATCGGGCTGCGCCTCGGTGCCACGCGCCTGTACGCGCATGCGCTGCCGGACTATGCCTACCTGCGCGGAATCGTCGACGCGGAAGCGGACGTGCCGCAGGCGCGCGCACTGGCGGCCTCTTCGCTGACGCTCACCAACAGCCTCTGGTGCGACGACGCGGCGTTCGCGCGCGTGCTGGCGACCCTGCAGCGCGTGCTCAGCCGCTGAGCGCGGCGAGCAGGCGCCGGTTCAGTGCGGCCTGGTCGGCCTGCCAGCGCTGCAGCTGTTCTGGCGGAATCGCCGGCTGGCCGTCGACCGCGCTGAGCCAGCGTTTCCAGCGACTGCGATAGACGTAGCGGGATACCTCGCCGTTGACGTCCATGCCGACCAGGCGCGGCGCGAGCGCGCGGACTGCCGCGCAGAGCTGGTCGGCGCGCAGTTTGCCCTGGTCCCAGTTGGTCTGCGCGTCGTCCGGATGCAGCACGTCCTTGTCGATGGACAGATAGACCGGCGTCGTGTCGCTGCACCATTGCGCGTGCAGCGCGGCCATCAGGGCCGGCGCATCGGCGAACGCGTGGAAGGCATGGCCCAGACCCAGCCGTGCGGCCCAGCGGTTCGGCGCGCCGATGCACCAGTAGCGCAGCCGGCCGCGGCGCAGCGGGCTCCAGCGGTTTTCCCACAGATGCGCCGCATCCACGTCGGGGGAAGTGATGCCGGCCACGTCGATGCCGAGTACGCCGGGCAAGGCCGCCGCGCGGCTGACCCAGGAACCGCAGTGAATGCCGGCGAGAAAGCGCATGTTGTCCGGATGGTTGTCGAACACGACCACGCGGCAGGGCTGCCGCCGCGCGGCGCGGCGGATCAGCGGCAGGCTCAGGTGATGGAAATCGCCGCTGCCGAAGAACACCGGCGCGAACGGTTCGCCGAACGTCGCCGGCAGGGTCGCGTCGAACGCGTCGAGCGCGCGGCGCGAGCAGGCGAAGCGCACGGTCTCCTGCCAGTCGCGCCGGTCCAGCACCTGCGCGCCCTCCAGCTGCACCGAGCCGTCAAGATCCAGGACGATCGGCCGCACCGGAATCCTCCTGCCAGTGACTGTCGCTTTCGAACAGGCCGCTGATGCGGCGCAGCAGCACGCGCAGCAGCGGATTGCGCAGATAGACCGCGTGCCGCGTCAGGGTGAAGCGCGCACCGAGATAGGCCTTGATCGTCGGATCGGTCCAGCCGGCAATGTAGCGGCGCAGGCCGCGCCGGCAGGCCTCGTCGAGGTTGTGCGCCCAGCTGACGAAATACAGGTTGAACTCGCGCGCCTGCGGGTAGCGCAGGCCGATGTACTTGTCCACCAGCGCGTCGCCGGCGACGTAGCACAGGTTGAAGCCGAGCAGGGTGTCGCCGTGGCGGTATTCGAACACCAGGCCCCGGCTGGCCGCATCGCGCAGCACGGCGGCGAAGAACGCGCGGCTCAGGCGGTCGAAATGGATCTCGCTCTGCGCGTAGACGGCGTCGTACAGCGCGTAGTAGGCGTCGACCACGGCGTCGTCGTCGAAACAGGCCGCGCCCGTGGCAATGCTGCGGATGTCCAGTTCGGCGCGCGCGCGCAGCTTGCGCCGCAGATCCTTGCGCCGGGAGGCCGACAGCGAATGCAGCCAGCCGTCCGCGTCGGCGAACTCGATCGGCAGCCAGGCCAGCGCCTGGCCTTCGAGCAGCACGCAGCCGCGCGCGACCAGGGCGTCGCCGAGACGCCGTGCGACGGCGTTGTGCCGCGGCGCGAGCAGCGGCGACTCCTGCGGCAGATCCTTGACGATCAGCAGCGCGTGTTCGCGCGCCGGTCCGCGCATCAGCGCGTCCACGAAGGCGGGCACGTCCAGATCGGCCGGCAGCACCGCGTATTCGCTGACCGTGGTGCCGACGAAGCCGGCGCGCCAGCGCAGCGCGCGCTGCCACCAGCCGTACCCGGGCAGGCCCTGCACGCGCCGGCGCAGCGCGTCGTCGGCCGTGGTCAGCAGGTCGAACGGCGCGACGAAGTAAGGCACGCCGCCGCGGAGCACGCGCGCCTCGAAGCCGTCGGGAGGATGAGCGAGAAAATGTTCGACGAGGCTGACCGGTTCGACCAGCGAAGCATCGGCGAGCGCGGCACCGCCGCTCGACGCGGCCGCATTCATGCGGCGGCTCCGGCCGGCGCCGCGGCGCAGCAGGGCTGCGATGGTCGACGGCCGGCATGCGGCGGCGCCGGGTCGGGGCCGATGACTCGAATCTGCACGCGTTCCTGCCTGTCGTTGCCGACGGCGCACCTTAGGCAGCTTTGTCCGACCCTGCAAGCCGAGGCTTTCACGGGAACCCTTGCCCTATGGTAAGAATCCGACCGGGCAGCCCGGTGCAAGAATTCGCCCCGGTCGCAGGAGCAGGCCATGCCCGGCCGCGTCAGCGCCGCAGAGGTCAGGAGCCGATGACAGGGATCCGCTGCAGACAGGGAGCGAGTTCGGTCAGGCACCGGTCGCTGCGCGGCTGCGCCCGCGCCGCCGCCGCGTCGCTGCTTGCGGCCGTGCTCGCCGCCTGCGCGCCGCTGCCGACGCAGCCGGATCGCGAGGTGCCGCTGCCGCAGTCCTGGCGCGGCGCGCCGGCCGGCGCCGCAGCGACTGCGGATCCGGCCCGCTGGTGGCGCGAACTCGGCGATCCTGCACTCGACGCGCTCGTCGACGCGGCGCTGGCGCAGAACCTCGGCCTGGCCGAAGCGCAGCACCGGCTGCGCGCCGCCCGGGCGCAGTCGGAAGCCACGCGTCTGCGCTTCGTGCCGCAGCTCAATGCGCGCACCCTGTCGGCGCCGAACGTCGAGAGCACGGCCAGCTATTTCCAGGTCGGATTCGACGCGAGCTGGGAGCTCGGTCTGTTCGGGCGCCGCGACGCGGAAAAGCAGGTCGCCGCGGCCGATGTCGCGCAGGCCGACGCCGACGTCGCCGCCGCGCGCGTCTCGGTCGTGGCCGAGACGGTACGCACCTACCTCGAACTGCGCGCGGCGCAGGCGCGCTGCGACGTGCAGCGGCGCCAGCTCGCGGCGGCCCAGGCGACGCTGCAGCGCGCCCGGCGTCTGCAGGCCCTCGGGCTCGGCGGCAGTACCGAAGTGGACAAAGCGCAGTCGGCCTGGCAGTCCGAGCAGGCGCGCGCGGCCCAGCTGGCCGGGCTGCCGCCGGCGCAGGCGCAGGCGCTCGCCCAACTGCTCGGGCGCACGCAGATTGACCTGGACTGGCTGCAACCGGCGCCGCTGCCGGTCGTGCCGGCCGCCGCGGCCGCGCCGGCGCCGGCCGAACTGCTGCGCACGCGACCGGAGATTCGCCGGGCGGAATGGGCCGTGGAGCGCGCCGCCGGCGAACTCGGCATCGCCCGCGCCGAGCTGTGGCCGCAGCTCAACATCGGCGGCTCGCTGACTTATGCGAGCAAGCTCGACGGCGACGAACTGCTGCCGCCGACCAGCATCGTCTCCATCGGGCCGATGATTTCGATACCGCTGCTGGACTGGGGCATGCGCCGCGCTGCGGCCGTGGCCCACGGCGAACTGCTGGCGGCGGCGGTGATCCGCTACCGCGCGGCCGTCGTCGACGGCGCCGCCGAAGTGCAGAACAGCCTGGCCGCGCTGCAGACCGCGCGCGAACGCCATGCGGCATTGGCCGCGCGCGTGGCCGAGGCGCCGCAACGGCTCGCGCGCATCACTCGGCTGCAGGCGCTGGGGCTGGCCGATGCGAGCGGGCTGGCGGAGGCCGAGCGTGCCGAGATCGAACTCGACGCCGAGCGCCTCGACGCCCAGGCCACGGCGCTGCAGGCGCTGGTTGCGCTGTACAAGGCGCTCGGCGGCGCGCCGCCGCCGCTGGAGGCCGCGCCATGATGGGACTGGCGCGCAAGACCCTGCGCTACGAGTGGCGACGCTATCTGCCGGCGGCGCTGGCCGTGGCGTTCTCCGCGCTGCTGATCCTCGTGCAGGCCGCGCTCGTGCTCGGCGTGTTCGCCGGCGCCAGCGTCTACGTGACCGCTTCCGCCGGCGAACTCTGGATCGGTTTCCCGGGTACGCAGAGCGTGGACATGGGCCGGCCGATCCCGGCGGTGGCCGAACTGCAGGCGCGGCTGGACCCGGCCGTCGTGCGCGTGGAGCCGCTGTACTGGGGCGAAGGCGACTGGCGCGGCACGCAGACGCGCGGCGGCGTGTCGGTCTATCTGAGCGGCATCGACCCGGCCGGCGCCGGGCTCGCCTTCGCGCGCGTGCTGAGCCCGGCGCAGCGCACGGCGCTGCAGGAGCCCGGCGCGGTCATCGTCGACGCAGCCGATCTCGACAAGCTCGGCGCCCGCGTCGGCAGCCAGGCGGAAATCAACGGCCGGCATGTGCGCGTGGTCGATGCGGTCGCCGGGCTGCGGGCGCTCGGCGGCATCAACGTGCTGGTCTCGCTGGCCACGGCGCGCGTGCTGGATCCGGCCGGCGGCGCCACGCCGAGCTATCTGCTGCTGAAGCTGGCCGATCCGCTGCAGGCGCCCGCGGTCGCGCAGCGGCTGCAGCCGCGCACGGCGAATCCGCGCTATGCGGTGTGGCCGCGCGACGAGTTCGCCACGCGCGCCGTGCGCTTCTGGCTGTTCGATACCGGCGCCGGCCTCGCCTTCGTGTTCGGCGCGCTGCTGGTCGCGCTGGTCGGCACGGTCGTGACGAGCCAGTCGCTGGTCGGCGCGGTGTCGGGCAACCTGCGTGAATACGCGACCCTGCGCGCGCTCGGCGTCAGCCAGGCGGCGCTGCGCCGGGTGGTGCTGGAGCAGGCGCTGTGGGTCGGCTGCGGCGGTCTGCTGCTGGCCGCCGGCATAGGCGCGGTGCTGCTGGCCATCGCCGCGGCGGCAGCCGTACCGGTAGCCATCGACGTGCTCGGCGCCGTCGTCGTGGGCCTGCTCGTGCTGCTGGTCGCCATCGGCTCGGGGCTGGCGGCGATGCGCTCGCTGCGCCAGGCCGATCCCATCGTGCTGCTGCGCTGATGAGCACCGACCCGATCGTCGCCAGCGGCCTGAGCAAGTCGTATCGCAGCGGCCGCATCGTCACGCCGGTGCTGCGCGGACTGTCGCTGACCTTGCGCGCGGGCGAGCTGTGCCTCGTCGTCGGGCCGTCGGGTTGTGGAAAAAGCACGCTTCTCGCGTTGTTGAGCGGGCTGCTGCAGCCTGACCAGGGCAACGTGGTCGCGCTGGGCCGCGAGCTCGGCCGCCTCGACGCGGCGGCGCTGGACCGGTTCCGGCTCGATCACACCGGCTTCGTGTTCCAGGGCTTCAACCTGTTCCCGGCATTGACCGCGCTGGAACAGGTTGCCTTGCCGCTGGGCTATCTGGGCCGCAGCACCGACGTGGCGTTCGCGCGCGCGGCGGCGGCGCTCGAGGAGGTCGGCCTGGCCGCGCGCCGCGGGGCGCGGCCGGCCGAACTGTCCGGCGGCGAAAAGCAGCGCGTGGCGATCGCGCGCGCGCTGGCCAAGGATCCGGCGCTGCTGTTTGCCGACGAGCCGACCAGCGCGCTGGACGCGGCCAACGGCCAGATCGTCATCGACCTGCTGCACCGCGCCGCGCGGCAGCACGGCGCCTGCGTGGTCTGCGTCAGCCACGACCCGCGTCTGATCGGTCATGCCGACCGCGTGCTGCGCATGGAAGATGGCATGCTGCTGTCGGACGAGCGCCATGCGGCGCCGTTGCTTTCCGCTGTTACGGAGCGTTGTCCATGAGGCCTTCCGCTGCACTGCATCGCACGTTCGCGTTCGCGCTGCTCGTCACCGCGCTCGGCGGTTGCGGCCGCCCGGCCGCCGAAGCGCCGCCCGCAGCGGCCGGCCGCTACGCGGCGATGGCGCGCGGCACGGTCGATGTCGAGGGCGGCCTGCTGACGATCTATGCGCCGCGCGACGGCCACGTCGTCGCGGTGCCGGTCGGCGAAGGCGACGTCGTGCGCGCCGGCGATCTGCTGGCCGAGATCGACCCGGCCGCGACCGATCTGGCCGTGGCCACGGCCCAGGCCGAGGTCGCCCAGGCCCAGGCCCAGCTCGCTGCGCAGGACGTGCGGCTGGATCCGGCGCAGCGCCGCGCCGCGCGCCTGAGTGCCGCGCGCCGCGAAGGCCTCGCCACCGAGCAGAGCGCCGACGACGCCGAGGCGCTGCAGCAGGGCCAGCGCGCCGAGCGCGACGTCGCCGCGGCCGCGCTGCTGCTGGCCCGGCAGCATCTGAAGACGGCGCAGTGGGAGCGCGAGCAGCGCAGCGTGCGCGCGCCGGTGGACGCGACCGTCGCGCGGCGCCTGGTCACGCTGGGCAGCAGCGTGCTCACGCAGCCGCCGGGCGAGCTGTTCGTGCTGCTGCCGCGCCAGCCGCTGGTCGTGCGCGCGGAGATCGAACAGGACTTCGTCGAGCGCGTGCATGCCGGCATGAGCGCGGAGATCGTCGACGAGGTCGCGCCGGACAAGGTCTATGCGGCCAAGGTGCAGCGTCTGGCCGAGGTATTCAGCCGCCGCAGCGGCAGCGATGCGCCGAACGAGCGCCAGGACGTGCGCGTGCTCGAATGCACGCTGGTGCTCAAGGATGCCTCGCTGCGCGTCGGCCAGCGCGTACTGGTTCGCTTCATCGCCGGCACCTGAGTAACCTGTGAACGCGTGCAGACCGGTGGCGGCTGCGCCCCAGGAGACTGCGTCGGGGACCGGCGCACCCGCGTCGCGGCACAACGGACCTGCGGCGGGAACACGGGACGAGCAGCAGGGCAGGAGAGCGATGCCGTGAAACGGATCGAGGTCGACACTGCAGGCACCGGCATGTCGAGGCGGCTCCAATATCTGCAGCCCGGAGTGCACAGGGGTTTTCCAGGCAGCTGTAAGACAAGGTTTTTTTCCGAAGCCGGCGCGCGGCAAGCAGATTGCATAGGCGTGACGTCCCCGTTTTCCGGTGCTGCCATGCCGAATGCGCCGTCCTGTTCCGCCACCCGCTCCGTCCCCGGCTGCGCCGCACCATGATCGAGCCGCGTACGGCCAATGAATTCGTATTCCGCGGCGGCCGCTGCGGCGTGCTGCTGATCCACGGCCTGACCGGCACGCCCAGCGAAATGCGCCAGGTCGGCCGCGGCCTGCACAAGGCCGGCTACAGCGTCTACGGCATGCAGCTGGCCGGCCATTGCGGCAGCGAGGCGGATCTGCTTGCGACCGGCTGGCAGGACTGGTATGCCAGCGTGCGCGAAGCGGCCGAGCGCTTCGGCGCCGGTCTGGACCGCCTCTTCGTCGGCGGTCTTTCGATGGGTGCGCTGCTCGCGCTGAAGCTCGCTGCCGACCATCCGCAGCGGGTGGCCGGGCTCGCGCTGTACGGCACGACCCTGCGTTACGACGGCTGGGCCGTGCCGCGCATTTCGCGGCTGTCGTTCCTGCTGCCGCTGGTCACCGCGCTGGGCCTGGGCCGCAACCGCCGCACGATGGAAACGTTTCCGTACGGCATCCGCGACGAGCGCATCCGCGCGCGCATCGCCGGCGCCATGCTGTCCGGCGACAGCGTCGCGGCCGGCCTGGCCGGCAATCCCTGGCCGTCGCTGGCGCAGTTCCAGCGCCTGTCCTGGCGCGTGCGGCGCCAGCTGCATCAGGTGCGCGCGCCGAGCCTGCTCGTGCATGCGCGCGAGGACGACATCGCCAGCCTCGGCAATGCGCGCGAGATCGCCAGCCGCGTGTCGGCGCCCAGCGAGCTGCTGGTGCTGGAAAACAGCTATCACATGGTGACGGTCGACGCCGAGCGCGATCTCGTCGCGCGGCGCAGTGCCGATTTCTTCCGCGCCATCGTCGTGCCGGCTCCCGAACGGGCCGCCGCCGCGCCGCTGGCCGCGCCCCTGGAGGCCGGCGCCTGAGCGGCCGGCCGATTCGCCCTCCACCGACGAGGTTTCGCGTGACTATCGCCATCGAAGACGACGTTCGTCGCATCATCGCCACCGAAATGGACCTCGATCCCGCACGCATCACGCGCGAGGCCACGCTCAAGCAGCTGGAGATTCCGTCGCTCGACGCGATCGAGATCATCTTCAAGCTCGAAGAGCATTTCGACATCACCCTGCCGGACCGCGATCCGAATTTCGACACCGATTCGGTCGGCGGCCTCATCGACGCGGTCGAGCAGGCGCTCGCCGCCAAGAACGGCGCGGCGGCCGCGGCGCCGTGAGCGCCGTGCCGCGCGTCGTCATCACCGGCGCGGGCGCGGTGTCCGCGGCCGGCCTCGGCGCGCCGGCGCTGTGGCAGGCCATGCGCGATGCGCGCGGCCTGATCGCCGCGCATACGGTGGCCTACGATCCGACGCCGGCCAAACCGCGGCTCGCGGCCAGCCTCGCCGATTTCGACCCGGCGGCGCACTTCGACGAACGCCGCCTGATCCTGCTCGACCGGGTCAGCCAGTTCGCGCTGCTCGCCGCGCGCGAGGCGGTTGCGCAGGCCGGCATCGACTTCGCCCGCGACGGCGTCGGCGAGCGCACGGCGGTGATCGTCGGCACCGGCATCGGCGGCGAGCTCAGCCGCGACGAGCAGTGCCAGAAGCTCTATCACGACCGCAGTCCGCGCATACACCCGATGAGCATCGTGCGACTGATGCCCAATGCGCCCGCCTCGCAGATCGGCATGGAGTTCGGCGCAACGGGCCCGACCTTTGCCGTCAGCAGCGCCTGCGCGTCGGCCAATCACGCGCTGGCCCAGGCGCTCGGCCTGCTGCGCAGCGGCCAGGCCGACGTGGCCCTGGCCGGCGGCAGCGAAGCCTGCCTGAGCTTTGCCACGTTCAAGGCCTGGGAAGCCATGCGCGTGCTGGCCGACGATACCTGCCGGCCGTTCTCGCGCCAGCGCCGCGGTCTCGTGCTCGGCGAAGGCGCCGGCATGTTCGTGCTGGAAACCCTCGAACATGCGCAGGCGCGCGGCGCGACCGTGCTGGCGGAATTCGCCGGCGCCGGCATGAGCGCCGATGCGGGCGACATCGTCGCTCCGTCGGCGGCCGGCGCGGCGCGGGCGATGACGCGCGCGCTGGCCGATGCGCGGCTGGACCCCGCCGACATCGACTACATCAACGCCCACGGCACCGGCACGCCGGCCAACGACCCGACCGAATGCGCGGCGATCCGCCTGGTCTTCGGCGCGGATGCGCAGGCGCTGGCCGTGTCGTCGACGAAAGGCGTGCATGGCCATGCGCTCGGCGCGGCCGGCGCGCTGGAACTCGTCGCCGTGCTCGGCGCGCTGCGCGAAGGCGTCGTGCCGCCGACGGCGAACCATCTCGAGGCGGATCCGCAATGCGATCTGGACGTCGTGCCGAACGTCGCGCGCGAGCGGCGCGTGCGCGCGGCGCTGTCCAGTTCGTTCGCGTTCGGCGGCCTCAACGCGGTGCTGGCCCTGCGCGCGGCCTGAGCGGTCGTTTCACTCCGGCTCGCTCGCGCCGCGCGTGATGCGGATGCCGAGCTTCTTGATCCGATGCCAGAGGCTGCGTTCCTTGATGCCGAGCAGTTCGGCCGCACGCACCTGTACGCCGTTGCTGCGCTCCAGCGCGCCGAGGATGTAGCGGCGTTCGAGTTCGTCGAGCGTGCGTTCCAGATCGAAACCGGCCTCCGGCAGTTCCACCGGCGCGGCCGCGCGCGGCACGACGGCCGGCAGCACATACGGCGGCAGGTCGCCGACGTCGATGCGCGGACCGCGCGAGGCGATCAGCGCGCGCTCCACACAGTTGCGCAGCTCGCGCACGTTGCCGGGCCAGTTGTATTCGTGCAGCCGCGCCAGCGCCTCGCTGCTGAACCCGGCGCCGGGCCGGCCCATTTCCGGGCCGAGCAGGCGCGCGAAATGCGCGGCCAGCTGGGCGATGTCGTCGCGCCGCTCGCGCAGCGGCGGCAGCGCGATCTGTACGACGTTGAGGCGATAGAACAGATCTTCGCGGAACTGGTTCGCGGCCATCATCGCCGGCAGGTCGCGATTGCTCGCCGCGACGATGCGCACGTCCACCGCGGTCTCGCGCTGGCCGCCGACCGGCGTGACCACGCGGTCTTCGAGCACGCGCAGGATCTTGGCCTGCATGGCCAGCGGCATGTCGCCGATCTCGTCGAGGAACAGGGTGCCGCCGTCGGCGCGCGTGAAATGCCCGTCGCGTGCCATCGCTGCGCCGGTGAACGCGCCCTTGACGTGGCCGAACAGCTCGCTCTCCAGCAGGGTTTCCGGAATCGCCGCGCAGTTCACCGCGATGAATGCACGGTTGCGCCGCGGTCCGGCGTAGTGGATCGCGCGCGCGACGACTTCCTTACCGGTGCCCGACTCGCCGGTCAGCAGCACGTTGGCGCGGTTCTGCGCCACGTCGCGCACGGCCTCGACCAGGCGCCGGTGTGCCGGCGAGCTGCCGATCAGGCGCTCCAGGCCGTAGCGCGCGCCGAGCTCGCCCTTGAGCCGCGTGTTCTCGTCGAGTGCGCGATGCAGGGCCAGCGCGTTGTGGATCACGCGCTGCAGTTCCTCCATCTCGAACGGCTTGCTGACGTAGTCGAATGCACCTTCCTTGATCAGGCTGACCGCGTCCTTGAGGCTCGCGTAGGCGGTCACGACCACGACCGGGATGTCCGGCCAGCGCTGCTTCAGCGTGGCCAGCAGGCTGCGGCCGTCCATCTGCGGCATGCGCAGATCGGTCATGACCACGTCGATGCGTTCGCTCTCCAGCAGCGCCAGCGCGGCGCGGCCGTCCTCGGCGGCGACGACGCGATGGCCGGCGCGCTGCAGGGCCAGTGCCAGGATCTCGCGGAAGCGCGCTTCGTCGTCGACGACGAGGATGGTGCTGCTCATGCGGCGGCTCCGTGCCAGCGGGGAAAGGTCAGACGGAACAGGGCGCCACCGCCGCTGCCGCTTGCGTAGCCGATGCGGCCGCCGTGGCCTTCCATGACGCTGTAGGCCTTGGCCAGACCCAGGCCCGTGCCGCGCGCCTTGGTCGTGAAGAACGGGTTGAACAGGTGCTCGACGTCGGCCTCGGCCACACCCGGGCCGCTGTCCTCGACCTCGATCACGACGTTCTCGGCATCGGCCTGCTGGCGCAGGATCAGCTCGCCGCCTTCGGGCATCGCATCGACAGCGTTGAGGATCAGGTTCAGCAGCGCCGCATGGATCTGCCGTTCGTCACCGTCGACGAGTGCGTCGGCCGCCTCCAGGCGCCGCTGCACGCGGATGTTCGATTTGGCCAGCTGCGCGTCGCAGACCGCAAGCACGCGCTCGACGACCTCGGCCATGCGCAGCGGATGCAGCTCCGGCGGTGCCGGCCGGGCGAAGGCGAGAAATTCGCTGATCAGATGGTCGATGCGCGCGGTTTCCTCGATCACATAGCGCAGCAGGCGCGCATCGTTGTCGCCGAGCGCCGGATTGGCCTGCACGAGCTCGGTGGACGTGCGGATGATGCCGAGCGGATTGCGCACTTCGTGGGCGATGCCCAGGCCGACCGTGCCGAGCGCCGACAGGCGGTCGCGACGGCGCAGCTGCTGCTCCAGCTCCTGCATGTGGGCCAGGCGTTCGCTCATCTGGTTGAAGGTGCGTGTCAGATGGCCGAGCTCGTCGCGCGAGGACGAATCCGGCACGGTCGGGTAGTCGCCGCGGGCGATGCCCTCGGCGGCCCGGGCCAGTGCACGCAGCGGCGTGGTGATGCGGCGGGCGAGGAGCACGGCGGCGCCGACCGCGAGCAGCGAACCGATCAGCATGACGCCGAGGAACAGGCGTGTCTGGTTCATCGGGCCGGCCAGGGTCTCGCGGTTGCGCAGGCCCACCGACAGCGCGCCGACCAGTGCGGCACTGTCGGTGCGTATCGGCAGATACAGGGTGCGGTACTGGCCGTCCTCGGCCGCGGCGTCGTAGTGCTGGCTGTCGCCGCGCTGCAATGCGGCCTCGGCGGCAGCAGGCAGCACGCTGGGTTGCGGCGGCGCGCCGAGCGAGGAATAGAACTCGCGGAAATGTTCGCCGTCGCGGTAATAGACGCGCAGATCCAGCGACGTGAACAGGCGCGAGTGGGTAATGAAATTCTCGTCCAGGCGCACGCCGAGCAGGAGGCGGTAGGTCCTGCCGCCGCGCTGGAAGGCGCGCTGGCCGGCCACGAGCATCTGCTGCTGCTTGCCGTAGACGAGCGGGTAGAGCAGGTGATCGGTCGGCCCGTTCGCCGGCAGGATGGCATCCGCCGGCTCGCTGCTGAAGACCAGCTGGCCCTGCTCGTCGAGCACGGCCAGCACGTCGTAGCCGAACAGGCCGACGAGCTGCTGGAATTTCGGCGGCAGCGCGGCGCGGCCCTGCAGCAGGCCGTCGACGACTTCGTCGTCGTCCACGAGATAGGCGGCCGTGGCGACCGCGCCGGTCTGCGCCTCGCGGATCACGTTGAGGAACAACGTGCCCGTCTCGCTGAGCCAGTGGCGTACGTTCGCGTCGAACGTGCCCGAAACCACGCGCACGGCGAACCAGGTCGAAGCCAGCATCGGCAACACGGCCACGGCGAGAAACGCGCCGATCAGGCGCGCCTGCAGCGCCGCGCGCCGGCGCGGCGCCGGCGCGCCGGCGCTGGGCGCATCCACGGCGCCGCTCAGCCGCGCACGGCGCGGGTCAGCAGTTGATCGAGCAGCTTCATGGCCAGGTCGATTTCCTCGTGGCTGATGGTCAGCGCGGGCGCCAGGGTGATGGTGTTCTTGTGGTAGCCGCCGACGTCGAGCACGAGGCCGTAGCGCTGGCCGTCGACGAGCAGGTCGGCCTGCATGCCGATGTCGACCATGCGATCGAGCAGCGCGCGGTTCGGCGTATAGCCGTCTTCCTGGCAGATCTCCGCACGCAGCGCGAGGCCGAGGCCGTCGACGTCGCCGATGACCTTGTGGCGCTTCTGCAGCTCGCGCAAGGCGTCGAGGAAATACTCGCCCTTGGCCATGACCATGGACTCGTAGTCTTCCTCGGCCAGCATCTTCATCGTCTCCAGGCCCACGGCCGTGCCGAGCGGATTGGAGGCGAACGTGGAATGCGTGGAGCCCGGCGGGAACACCTTCGGACTGATCAGTTCCTCGCGCGCCCAGATGCCGGCCAGCGGGTTGAGGCCGTTGGTCAGCGCCTTGCCGAACACGACGACATCGGGCTTGACGCCGAAATGCTCGATCGACCAGAGCTTGCCGGTGCGGAAGAAACCCATCTGGATCTCGTCGACGACGAGCAGGATGCCGTACTTGTCCAGCACGCGCTTGAGGCCGGTGAAGAAATTGCGCGGCGGAATCACATAGCCGCCGGTGCCCTGGATCGGCTCGACGTAGAACGCGGCGTACTCGCACTGGCCGGCCTTGGGATCCCAGACGCCGTTGTATTCGCTCTCGAACAGGCGCTCGAACTTGGCCACGCAGTAGTCGCCGTATTCCTCTTTCGACATGCCCTTCGGTCCGCGGAAGTGATACGGAAACTCGATGAACTGGGCGCGATCGAAATGGCCGTAGCGGCGGCGGTAGCGATAGCTGGAGGTGATCGCCGAGGCGCCGAGCGTGCGGCCGTGGTAGCCGCCTTCGAACGCGAACACCAGGCTCTTGCCCTGGCTGGCGTTGCGCACGAGCTTCAGCGAATCCTCGATCGACTGGGAGCCGCCGACATTGAAATGCACGCGGCCTTGGAGACCGAACTTGTCCTGGTTGTGCAGGCACAGGCGCTTGGCCAGTTCGATCTTCTCGGCATGCAGGTACTGGCTGGCGACCTGCGGCAGGCGGTCGAGCTGGCGCTTGACCGCCTCGTTGAGACGCGGATTGGCGTAGCCGAAATTGACCGCCGAGTACCACATCTGCAGGTCGAGATAGCGGCTGCCGGCCGCATCGAAGAGATAGCTGCCTTCGCAGCGGTCGAAAATCTTCGGCGGTTCGATGTAGTGGACGGTGTCGCCGAAGGAGCAGTAGCGGGCTTCGTCGTGCAGCAGCTGGTCTATGGACATGGCGGGCTTCAGGCAGGGACGGAAACGGCGTCGGCGTGGTGCTCCAGCTCGGCCAGCAAGGGCAGCGCGTCGGAGAAATCGGCGATGGGGCGGTGAGGGATGCCGTGGCTGCGGCAGTAGTCGATCAGACGGCCCTTGGCGAAGACCAGATCGGCTTCGCCGGCGACGCAGAAGTCCGAACTGCCGTCGCCGATCAGCAGGGTCGGGCGGCGCGGCGGGGACGCATCGGCAACCGCGCATTTGCAGGTGCCGCTGACGCGGCGGCAGGATTGGTCCGCGTACGGAAAGGCCAGGCGCCAGTCGCGCGATCCCCGGCCTTCGAGGCGGTTGCTGAATACCGGCAGATCGTTCAGGCCCAGCCGCGCGAGGCTGCGGCGTATGCAGCGGTCGATGCCGTCACTGACCACGAGCAGTTCATGGCCGGCGCGCCGTGCGGCCTGCACGAACGGCACGAAATGCAGATCCAGGCGCAGCGCGTCGATCGCCGCATCGAGCGCCGCGGCGTCGACGTCGAGCAGCGCAATCTGCCCGGCCATGCAGGCGCGCGAGCCCAGGCGGCCGGCCTTCCAGTCGGCTTCCAGCGCTTCCCAGCCCGGACGCGCGAAGCGCTCCAGCAGCAGGTCGGTCGCATCGTCGTGGGAAATGGTGCCGTCGAAATCGCAGAGCAAGGTCCAGCAGGGCGCAGCGGTCGAAGGCATGAGGGCTTCCTTGGCAGTCGGCGAGCTTCAGCAAGCGACATGCCATGTCGCTGCCGCAGGGCGGAGAGCGCGCCGGCGCGGGGGGCGCCGCCGCCGCGTGGCCGATCCATCGCAATTTGTGGGGCGAAGGCCGCAGGAATTGGAGTCTTCAGGCCCGGCCGTGTGCCGTCCCGGCCGCCGGCACCGGGCCACTGCGACGGTTCGGAATGGCGGCGTCACGATGCGGCGGTCTTCTCGCCGGCGCGCAGGCGGTAGCCGTCGCGGCCGGCGGACTTGGCCTCGTACAGCGCGGCGTCGGCGCGTTCGAGCAGGGCCGCTGCGCTCAGCGTGTCGTCGCTCTGCACGACCGCGACGCCGACGCTGGTGCTCAGCTGCAGGGTCAGGCCGTGTTCGGGCAGCAGGAACGGCTTGCGCATCGCGGCGACGATCTTGGCCGCGGCCGCCGCGGCGTACTGCGAGCGGCGCATGCCTTCGATGATGACGGTGAACTCGTCGCCGCCGAGCCGGCCGATCACGTCGGACGGCCGCAGCACGGCGGCGAGGCGCTGGGCGAAGGTCTTCAGCACGGCGTCGCCGACCGCATGGCCGTAGGTGTCGTTGACCAGCTTGAAGCGGTCGATGTCGAGATACATCACGACGAGCATGGAGCGCTGGTCGCGGCTGCGTGCAAGCGCGCGCTCCAGGCGGACGAGGAAGCCGGCGCGGTTGGCCAGGCCCGTCAGGCTGTCCATCTCCGCCGCCTGGATCCAGCGCTGCTGCTCGACCTTGCGGTGGGTCACGTCCTGGGCCATCACGTGGATGCCGAGCACCTGGCGTCGCTCGTCGTCCCACTGCGGGATGTAGACGATTTCCAAACAGGTATAGCCGTCGTCGTGCTGTTCCTCGTCCTCGTCCTCGTCCTCGAACACGACGCGCTGGCCGGCCAGGGCCTGGCGCAGATAGGGCTCGCGGCGGCGATAGGCCGCCGCGCCGAGCAGGCTGCTCGCGTGCTGGCCGACGATACGGCCGCGTTCGCCGGCGTAGTGCAGCTCGTAGGCGACGTTGGCGAACTGGAAGCGCAGCGCCGCGTCGAGGTAGGCGATCATCGCCGGCATCGCATCGGCGATCGTGCGCAGGCGCTGCTCGTTGCGGCGCAGCTTTTCCTCGGCGATGTGCTGGGCGGTGACGTCCTCGACGCTGCCGGCATAGCCGATGACTTCGCCTTCGACGACCAGCGGCGCGGCCTGCACGGCGACCCAGACCGTCTGGCTGTGATCCGGACGCAGGCGCAGGCGCGCCTGGAAACGCTTCAGCGCCGCCGTCGCCGTGCGCCAGCCGCGTACCACGCGCTCGCGGTCGTCCGGATGCACGGCCTGTTGCCAGCCGCCGTCGCGGGCCTCGTCGCTGCGCAGCCCGGACATGCGCTCGAACGCGCGATTGACGTAGCTGAAGGCACCGTCGAGACCGGCGCGGAACAGGCCCAGCGGCGAGCCGTCGTTGACCGCCTCGAGCTCGGCCTGCTGTTCGCGCAGACGCTGTTCGGCCTGGCGGCGCTCGGTGATGTCCAGCGCATAGCCCATGACGAACGGCGTGCCGTCGGCGTCGTCGAGCACACGGTTGTTGTAGTCCCAGATCCGCGGCGAACCGTCCTTGTGCTGCACGAACAGCAGGCCCGAGTCGGCCTGCTGCCGGGCGATGCGCTGCAGGTAGTCGCGGAACCGCGCGTGCAGCGCCGGCGGAATCATTTCCAGCATGGGGCGGCCGACGAGCTCGTTCACGCGATAGCCCAGCGCACCGGCCGCCGCCGGATTGATCGACAGCAGCACGCCGTCGAAATCGTGGGTGCAGATCAGGCCGAGGCTCTGCTCGAACAGGTCGCGGAAGCGCCGCTCGCTGGCCTCGATGCGGCCTATGGCCTGACGCTCGATGGTGACGTCGCGCGCCATGACCAGGCGCGCCGGCCGGCCGGCGTAGCGCAGCTCGCGCGCGGTGATCTCGACCAGGAAGCTGCGCCCGGCCGCGTCGCGATGGCGCCAGATTTCCGCGTCGGCCATGCTCGGCAGCGGCCGGCTCAGCGACTCGCTGAGGCGGATGTGTTCCTCGGCCGGGCGTATGTCGTAGAGGTTCAGTTGCAGGAATTCCTCGCGCGTCCAGCCGTAGGCGCGCAGCGCCGCATCGTTGACGGCGAGAAAGCGCAGGCTGACGCTGTCGTGGACCCACATCGGCAGCGGCGCGAAATCGAACACGGCCTGCAGGTCGTCGCGCTGCAGGCGCATGGCGTTGACGCCGGCGCGCAGCGCCAGGGTCTGCGTGATCACGCGATGCAGGGTTGCCGCATCGAGCGTGGGCAGAGCCAGCCAGGCCGAGGCGCCGGCTTCTATCCAGCGCCGGCCGCGCGCAATGTCGTCGCCGTCGTCCAGCGCGATCCATGCCGCCGACGGCGCGACTTCGGCCAGCTGCGCGTAACCGGCAAAGTCCGGGTCAACGGCTTCGACGAGCAGGATGTCGCAGTCGGCGGCGGGCAGCGCGCGCAGCGCCTGGCCGATATCGCCCAGCGGCAGCAGGCGATCCGTCGTGGGCATGAGGCTGCCGACGGCGCGTATCAGGGCCTCGCTGCCGATCAACCCGATGTCGTGGCCTGCTTTCATCGACGCTCCGTGCGTGGCGGTCGCAGGGCCCCCTTCGGGAGCGGTCCGATTCTAGCAATGCCTTCGCGTTCGCGGCAGCCCGCATTTTCGCCGCGATGCAGCAGGCGCGGCCGGCTGCGGCGGAATCAATTAATCGCATTGTGTGCAAATCCCGGCGGCGCCTCGAAGCCGTGGCCGAACAACCGGTCGGCCACGGTCGCGGCCGCCAGTCGCACGATGTCGTAGTCGCCCGAGCCCAGCGGTGCTTCGCGGCCCCAGTACAGTTGCACCTGGCTGGTCGAGGTGCCGACCAGCGGATGCGGCTGCACGTCACTGGCCTCGACGCTTTCGTGCTGCGCCAGGACCGGCTCGAAGTTCGCCGCGTCGGCGCTGCGCCGCGAATGGATGTCGTACTGGGCGCCGTTGGCGTGGATGTAGAACACGACGAAGGCGTCGTCGGGCATCAGTACCGGCAGCGAATCGTGGTTGTCGCCGGCGACGGCCAGCGGTATCGCCGACGCGCTCCAGTCGTGCGGGTCGGTCGTGGTGCGCGCGTAGATGCCCAGCGAGCTGCTGCCGACCTGGTACGTCGCGAGATAGCGGCCATCGCCGGCGCGATACGCAACGCGCGGCAGCTGGCTGCTCGCCGCGATCAGCGTGCGCAGCTGATCCCAGCTCGCGCCGCCGTCGCTGGACTGGGCCAGATAGCTGCCGCCGCTCAGGCGCTGGTAGCTCATCGTCAGGGTGCCGTCGGGATGGCGGATGACGTGCGGATTGACCTCGCCGCCGCCGGGCCAGCCCAGTTGCAGCTGGCCCTGTTCAGTGAACGCGATGCCGTCGGGGGAGGTGGCCCGGTACAGCCGAAAGCTCGAACTCGCGCCGGTTCCCTTCAGATAGAACAGCGCGAACGAGCCGTCGCCGAGCTGCAGCAGCGCCGGATGCCGTTCGTTCGCGGCGCTCGCGACCGCGAGCGTCGGCGTGGACCAGCTCGCGCCGTCGTCGGCCGAGCGCGCGATCCACAGATCGCCGGACAGGCTCGCGTCCAGCCGTTCGAATGCCAGCAGCAGGCTGCCGTCGGCGGCGCGCAGGATGGCCGGCTGATAGTCGGTGCCGCTGCCGCCGATCACGGTCTGCTGGGCATGCGACAACGGCGCGTTGCCGGCGAGCAGCATGGCAAGCAGGCAGAGCGACAGGCGCAGCCAACGGCGCAGGCGAAGCCGCATGGACGAGTCTCCGGGAGTAAGGCCGCGACGCCGCGGCAGCGTTACTCATACGCGAAAACGCGCGCGGAATGCACATCGCGCCGCGTCGTGGTGCGGCGTCGGCGCAAAAGCATCTGCGCGGCGTGACGGAAGCGTGCTTCAGCCCGTGGGGCAGGGACCGCCCGCATCGGCCCAGGTCCTGAACTTCGCGACGAACTCCGCGTGCGGTACGGATACCGGCGCGCGCGTGCCGCCGGGATTCCAGCCCCAGAGCACGAGCTTGTCCTCGCTGACGTGCTTGAGCAGCGCGGCGAAGTCGCGGCCGCCGTTCTCGTTCCTGTCCTGGATCATGCGGCAGAGTTCCGGCGGGCTCAGACCCAGCGTGACCATGCGCTGTTGCGGCGGCGGCAATGCCCAGTGCGGCGCGCCCGGTGGCGCGTGCGGGCCGTAGCTGTCCGGCGCGTTGGCCTCGCCGTGGCAGGTCGAGCAGGGCAGGCCCTCGGCGCCGTGGCCGGTCGGTCCGCGCGCCACGCCCATCGCATGCGGCAGGCCCTGGTCGAACTGCAGCGGCTGGTCGCCGGGTATGTGACAGTTCTGGCAGCGCGGGTGCTGGAACACCTTCTGCACCGTCGCGAAAGCCTCGACGGCGGCCTGGCGCTGAGCCGGATCCGGCCCGGAGTTACAGCCGGCCAGTACGGCGGCGGCCACGACGGCAACGATGCGCGACAGACGGAACATGGGCCTTCTCCTTCAGCTCGTCGCACGCAGCGGCAGTTCGCGCTGGCGCTTGCCGGTCAGCGCGAACAGCGCATTGGCCACGGCCGCGGCCACCGGCGGCACGCCGGCTTCGCCGACGCCGCCCGGCTTGTCGGTGCTCGGCACGATGTGCACCTCGATCTTCGGCATCTGGTTCATGCGCAGCACGCGGTAGTCGTGATAGTTCGACTGCTGCACGCGGCCGTTGACGATGTCGAGACGGCCGAACAGCGCCGCGCTGAGGCCGAAGACGATGCCCGATTCCATCTGCGCGACGATGCCGGCCGGATTCACGGCGATGCCGCAGTCGATCGCGCAGACCACGTTGTGCACGCGGATCGCGTCGTTGTCGATGGACACGTCGGCGACCTGTGCGACGAAGCTGCCGAAGGATTCATGCACCGCCAGGCCGCGCGCGCGGCCCGCCGGCAGCGGTGTGCCCCAGCCGGCACGTTCGGCGGCGAGTTCGAGCACGCCGAGATGGCGCTTGTGCTCGGCCAGCAAGGTGCGGCGATAAGCCAGCGGGTCCTGGCCGGCGGCCTTGGCCAGCTCGTCGATCAGGCTTTCCATGACGAAGCCCGTATGCGTATGACCGACCGAGCGCAGCCAGAGCACTGGAATGCCGAGCTCGGGCGAATGCAGGCTCACGTGGTGGTCGGCGATCTGCTTGAGGTAGGGCGAGTCGGCCACGCCTTCGACCGAGGTCGCGTCGATGCCGTTCCTGACCATCATCTTGAACGGCGAGTTGCCGAGGATCGACTGGCCGACGATGCGATGCTGCCAGGCCACGGGCTTGCCGGCGGCATCCAGGCCGACCGCGACCCGGTGCACGAAGGCCGGCCGATAATAGCCGCCGCGGATGTCGTCCTCGCGCGTCCAGACCGTCTTGACCGGCTTGCCGGCGGCCTTGGCGACTTCCACGGCCTCGGTGACGAAATCGCTGGTCGGCGTCGCGCGCCGGCCGAAGCCGCCGCCGAGGAACATCGTATGGATCGTGACCTGCTCGGGCTTCAGCCCGGTGATGCGCGCGGTCGCGGCCTGGTCCATGGTCTGGAACTGGGTGCCGGTCCAGACCTCGCAGTGGTCCTTGTCGATCTTGACCGTGCAGTTCAACGGTTCCATCGGCGCATGCGCGAGATACGGCACGGCGTAGTCGGCCTCGATCCGCGTGGCCGCCTTGACCAGCGCTGCGGTCGCGTCGCCGGCGACGCTGGCGGGCAGGCCGGCGTCGGTCGCGGTCTTGAGGAAGTCGCCGTGCAGCCTCTCGCTGTCGAGGCTCGCGTTGGGGCCGAGGTTCCATTCGATCTTGAGCGCGTCGCGGCCGAGCTTCGCGGCCCAGAAATGGTCGGCGACGACGGCGATGCCGCTGGGCACCTGTACCACGTCGCGCACGCCGGGCACGCGTCTGGCCGCGCTCGCATCGAATGAGGCGACCGTTCCGCCGAACACCGGTGCGCGGGCGACCACGGCGGTCAGCAGGCCTTCGAACTGCACGTCCATGCCGAACTTCGCGCGGCCGTCGAGCTTCTCGGGCGAGTCCAGACGCTTGTGCGGCTTGCCGATGAGGTTCCAGTCCTTGGCGTCCTTGAGCGTGACGGTCTTGGGCGGGGTCAGCTTTGCCGCGTCGGCGGCGAGTTCACCGTACCGCGCGCGCTTGTCGCCCGCGATGACCGTGCCGTTCTCGCAGCGGCAGTCGGCCGCCTTGACGCCGAAGCGTCTGGCTGCCGCCTGGACCAGCAAGGCGCGGGCGGTCGCGCCGGCGCGGCGATAGCGCTCGAACTCGGTCCAGGTGCTCATCGAGCCGCCGGTGAACTGCATCGGCATGCCGACCGCGAAATAGTCCGGCGCGGCGGGGGCGTGCTCGACCCTGATGCGGCTCCAGTCGGCGTCGAGTTCCTCGGCCAGCAGCAGCGGCAGCGAGGTCCAGATGCCCTGGCCCATTTCCGAATGCGCCAGCAGCACCGTGATCGTGTCGTCGGGCGCGATGCGCAGGAACGCGTTCGGCGCGAACGGCGCGGCCGCATCCGCGGCGGCCGGAGCGGCCTGAGCGAGACGGTTCGCGCCGGGCACGAAGAAGGCGACGACGAGGCCACCGGCGCCCAGGGCCGTCGTTTTGAGAAAGTTGCGTCGCGACGTGCCGGCAGCGGTTTTCATGCGAACCTCGCAGCGGAAAGCAGAGTGTGGATCAGCCCTTGGCGAGTTCCGCCGCGCGATGCACGGCGGCGCGGATGCGCTGATAGGTGCCGCAGCGGCAGAGGTTGCCGCTCAGGGCCGCGTCGATGTCGGCGTCGCTGGGTTCGGGCTTGGCCTTGAGCAAGGCCGCGGCCGACATGATCTGGCCCGACTGGCAATAGCCGCACTGCACGACGTCGAGCTCGGCCCAGGCGCGCTGCACCGGATGGCTCGCGTCGGCCGACAGACCTTCGATCGTCGTGACCGATTTGCCGGCCACCGCGGAGACCGGCATCACGCAGGCACGCAGCGGCGCGCCGTCGACGTGCACGGTGCAGGCGCCGCACTGGGCCATGCCGCAGCCGAATTTGGTGCCGGTGAGCCCGGCCATGTCGCGGATGACCCAGAGCAGGGGCATGTCGTCGGGGACGTCGAACTGCTGCGTCTTGCCGTTGATCGTCAGGCTGACCATGGAAGCTCCTGAGGCTGCCGGTAGAGGTGGCTAGGAGAGACGAGCGGCGAGCAGGGCGGACAGTGAACCCGCGACGGCACGGCGGTTCGACCGCGCAAGCATGGGCGCGGTCCAAAAGGCCGTCAACCTGTCGATGGACGGGGATGGGGCGGGATCAGCAGGCCGGCGATCTTCGGTCGGCGGGCGGTCGGTCGGGGCAGGTTTCTCTGTTGCGGGAGAAGGGTGCAGCCATACCCGCGGGCATGTGCGCGAATCCCGTCGCACATTGCTTTGAATTCTTCGCGATAAATTCAACAAAGCCAGTGGCGTCGCGGGCCATCTCTGCACGGCAACGGCAACCCCATCCCCACCCATGCCCTCCCCTTGAAGGGGAGGGTTTATGACGGTCGGCGAAGACCTGTCTGAAACGAGCGAGTTTCCCAGCGGCTGGCCGGAAAATACCCTCCCCTTCAAGGGGGTGAAAAGCCGTCGCTCAGAACCGCAGGTTCTGACGGCTTTTAACGCCCAGCGGGCCGGAGGGCATGGGTGGGGATGGGGTTGCTTCGTCGTCGACCACGGAACGCAGAACCCGGGAAGCGACGAGCCCTCTCCGCCGGCCGCAGCCGACGGAGAGGGCGTTGCAACACGGACGACCCGATGACGCCGTTACTGGTCGGCGATCACCGACGAAAACACCGGCTGCGTCGCGCCGCGGATTTCGGCGCGGGCGATGGCCCAGTGCGCGTCGTTCGGGCGGAACGTGCTGATCACGCGCGTGCGCAGGCGCAGCTGCACCTGATGGCCGGCGAGGCTGGCACCGAAGCGCAGGGTGTCGTCGCGCCAGCCGCCGGAGAGGCCGCTGAACGAAGCGCTGCCGGCGCTCAGCAGCGGTGCGGCGTCCTGCCAGTCGCCGCCGTCGATGCGGATCTCGATGCGGCCGTAGCCCGGGGTAACCGGCGAGCGGTCGAAGTCGAAGTCGTGGCGCAGCACGAACTCCAGCGGCGTCGTCGCCGAGACCGTGAACGGCTGCGTCGCGAGCCAGGTGTTCAGGCCCAACTGCGCATCGCTCATGACATAGGCCCAGCTGCCGTTGTAGCGGCGGCGCTGCCAGTCGAGCACCTCGGCGAGGTCATCGCCCTCGGCGCCGAGGCAGACATACAGCGCGCAGCCGTGCGGATAGTCGTCGAAGCCGCGAATCCAGTCGGCCGCGAACGTCGCCGGATGCGCAAGGCTGTCGACGTTGCGGTCGCGGCGCAGGTCGACGTTGAACTCGAACGGCCGCACCGTCAGCGCGAACGCTTCCGGATGCTGCGTATCCCAGGCGAACGCCTGTACCGGCAGGGTCAGCGGACCGAAGCCGCTGCGCACGCGCACCGGCAACGCGATCACGCGGGTCTGCTCGGGGGCCAGCGCGATGTTGTCCACGACGATGCCGTTGGGCAGGTCGTACAGGCCCGGCAGCGGCGGCACGGTCAGGGTGACGCGGCTCAGCGGCGCGAAACCGCTGTTGCGCAGGGTGACCAGCACGTCGCCGTTCTCGTTGCGATCGAGCACGCCGTCACCGTCGCCGCCGTTCTCGCGCAGGCTCACCTCGACGATGCTCAGCGCATGGTCGAGGTCGCGGAAGCTTTCCTCCACGCCGCGCAGGCTGAACGACTTGCGCGGCGGCGACAGCGCGCCGGAACCGAAGCCGCGTTCGGCGAAGCCGCTGCGGCAGCGGCGATAGTCCGCTTCGCTGTCGGCGCGGATCGCGAACAGCAGCGCATTGCGCGCTTCGGTGTAGGTCGCGTCGGTCGGGAACAGCTGCAGGCCGCCGACCAGCCAGCGCAGGAAGTCACGCTGGCGCGTCTCGAACTGCGCCGACGGCGCGGCCGCGAGCACGTTGCGCGCGCACTGCCACAGGGCCGTGGTCCAGACCTCGCCGGCGGTATGGATTTCCGCATTGACGAGCGAGCGCGCCTTCCAGTCGTAGGGCTGGCTGCCGGCCGGCACCGGATTGTCCTGGCTGATGTGGCGCAGGGTCAGCGGATTGCGCTGCAGGTCGCTGGAATACGGATAGCGGCGTATGCCGTGGTAGTAGCTGTTGTCGGGATTGGTCGGCGAACCGGCGATCGGCAGGTCGTCGCCGCTGAAGTCGTAGTCGAGGTTCATGTAGGCGCCGACCGCGTACGCGGCCGAGAACGCCGGCTGGCCCGGCATGGCCCAGCGGTCCTGCTCGCGCACGGTCACGAACAGGCCGACGAAGTCCGCCGTGCCTTCGTTGAGCGCGCCGGGCTGGCCGTAGTAGTCCGAGGTCGTCAGGCGGCCGAACATCGTATGCGCCCATTCGTGGGCGAGCACGCCGAGATCGAACGCGCTGACGTCGCGATGGCTGCGGCTCTGGGTGTTGTAGCCCAGGGTCAGCGCCGGGCTTTCGCCGTCGGTCGGTGCATAGGTGAAGGTGGTCAGCGAGGCCGCATGCACGAGCAGCGGATCGTCGGCGATGCCGCCGCGGCCGTAGTTGTCGGTCTGGCTGTTGCCGGCGGCTTCGTCGTAGCCGGCGGCGTAGAACAGGTCATGCAACCAGTTCGTCGCATAGAAGCCCTGCACGATTTTCGCGTTGAGCCCGATGTCGCCGGTCGGAACCGGCGCCGTCGCGTCGCGGCACTGGTCGTAGTCGTTGCGCGTGGTGTCGACGTCGTAGGCGTAGTCGAAGCGGAACGGCGCCGTGGTGCGTGCGCGGAAATCGCCTTCGGCGGCGTTGAAGCCCGGCCCCCAGCCTTCGCCGCTGCAATAGTCTTCCTCGACCGTGTCGGCATTGAAGAACGCATCGACGTTGTTGCCGCGGGTCTCTTCCGCCGTGGCCGCGAGCCAGGGATCGCCGGTGCCGGCGTCGCTGAGATGCACGAGGTTCATCGGCGCTGCCACGGTCGGCTTGTAGCCGTTGGCCTGGCCGGTCGGATGCGGGTTGGTGTAGCCGTAGGGATCGACGTAGGGGCGGCCCTGGGCATTGGCGAACACGCGATAGTCGAATGCCTGCAGGTCGTGGATCTGGCTCTGCCGGCGCAGCACGCGGCCGTCTTCGGCCGACACGACCAGCGCCAGGGCCAGCGGACGCGATTCGCCGGTGCGCTTGCCGAGCACTTCGGCGTAATACGCGGCGGTCAGTCCGTCTGCGGTCGGATACCAGACCGGCTTGATGCGGGCCGGGCGCAGCGCCGTGAAGTCGCCGCTGCCGGTCAGGCTGATGCGCAGAAAGTCGCCGTTGCTGCGCTTGGCCGCGCCCGCATCCGGTACGGCGGGAATATCGAGGCTTTGCAGCGCCTGCTGCAGCGCCTGTTTCGCGTCGAGCGCGAAGGTCGGCAGCGCGGCGTTGTCGAGCTTGGCCGGCAGGCTGCCGCCGCTGGCGCGGGCTTCGCCGCGGGCGTCGCGCAGCAGGCTCAGTCGCGCGCCGTAGATCTCGATGCCGGCGATCTGGGGCCGATAGATTTCGATGCGGTTGCGCCGATCGGCGCTGCGGCGCAGTTCCAGACCGGCGAGCTGCGGATAGCGGCCCTGCAGCAGCGGTGTGGCGTCGGCGCTGCGCTTGGCCGCCGCCGGCGAGGCATCGAGCCAATCCAGATGCTGCTGCAGCGCGGGCGGTTCGGCGCCGCTGCGCGCGAGAGCCAGGGGAGAAACCGAGAGTCCGGCGAAAGCCAACCAGCACAATGAGACGTAGTTCACGAAGATACTCCGGCGAAAGGCCCGGCGAGCGTAGCAATCGCATCCTGTCTACGCAATTCTTCGTACGAACGCTGCTGCAATTTTTTCGCACGGCCATCGGCGACGCCGCGACGGCATCGCGGACGGCGCAGCGACCGCGGTGCGTCATGCTGCCGTGCAGCATCGACGGCAGCGTCGCCATCGTTGTACGTTGTCTTTCGTATTTTTCGGCGCTGAGGCAGAATCGCCGGCGCGACGATCGTCGCGGTGGGACTCCATACCAGCAATCACCCGGCAGGCCGACCGGCTGCGATGTCGCGCGGCGCCGTCAGCGGAGAACGAAGCATGGTCAGTCGGCGGGACGTGTTGATCGGAGCGGGCGTGGCGGGACTGTCGGCAGCCTTCGGCGTGGCCTCGGCCGCACGCAGCGGCAAGAAGACGCAGCCCGCACCGCGCTGGAAGCCGTATGCCGGAACCTATTCGATCGACGGCGCCGCGAGCTTCGACTTCATCTACACCGAAGAGGCCGAGGCCGTGCGCAAGGAACTCGCCGTGCAGCGCGCTTGCGGCCTAGGCGCGGTACTGACGACGGCGGCGCCGCAGGGCCGCTTCTGGCTCGACGATGCAGCATACGAGCGCAGCAGGAAGACGATAGAGCGCTGGAACGCGATTGCCGCGCAGCATCCGGACCATCTGTACATCGTGCGCAGCGCGGCCGATCTGACCCTGAAGGCCCGCGGCTCGCGCACCGGCGTGATTCTCGGCTTCCAGGGCACCGAATCGCTCGGCGAGGACGTCGCGCGCATCCCGCAGTTCCGCGAACTCGGCCTGCGCGTCGTGCAGCTGACCCACAACCGCCGCAACCTCGTCGGCGACGGCTGCATGGAGCCCGGCAACGCGGGACTCAGCAACTACGGCCATCAGGTCGTCGAGGCCCTCGAAGCGAACAGGATCGTCGTCGATCTCGCCCACGGCGCGGCACGCACGATCAGCGAAGGCATCGCGGCCTGCAGGAAGCCGATGCTGATCAGCCATACGGGCTGCCGTGCGCTGTCGGACCTGCCGCGCAACGTGCACGACAGCGAGCTGCGCGCGATGGCCGATCGCGGCGGCGTGGCCGGCATCATCTTCTGGCCTTACCTGCGCAAGGACACGCAGCCGATGGCGATCGACGTGATCCGCCACATCGAGCACGCGATCGACGTCTGCGGCGAGGACCACGTCGGCATCGGCACGGACTGCGGCGTCGCGCCCGTCGAGCGCACGCCCGAGTTCGAGAAGCAGAACCGCGAGTTCATGAAGGGCATGGTCGAGGACGGCATCTTCGAGAAAGGGCGTCCCGAGGATCTCTACATCTTCATTCCGGATCTGAACGTGGCCAACCGCTTCGAAGTGCTCGCCGCGATGCTGTCGCAGCGTGGGCATTCCGATGCGCGCATCGCCAAGATCCTCGGCGGCAACTTCGCGCGCGTCATGGGCGAGATCTGGGGCTGATCGCCGGTGTCACCGCCGAGCCTGCCTTGCGCGGAAAAGTAGCGCGTGTTTGACACGCTTTTAATCGCGTCTGTCCGACACTGCCGGCTTGGACAAAGGAACACGGCAGATGGACGAATCAAGCCGGCCCAGCCTGCTCGTGGTCGATGATGACGAGGGATTTGTCGAGGCGGCCGTAACGCTGGCTCAGCTGCACAATTTCGAATCGAGCGCCGCGCCGAGCCTCGGCGCCGCCCGGGCAGCGATGCGACGGCGGCGCTTCGATCTGGTGCTCGTCGATCTGCATCTGCCGGACGGCTCGGGCTTCGACCTCGTCGAAGAGATGGAATATCCGCACAGCCCGGTCGCGGTCGTGACCGGCAATGCCTCGATCGCGAGCGCCGCGCGCGCCGTGCGCCTGCCGGTCAGCGACTATCTGATCAAGCCGCTGGAGCGCGCGCGATTCGATGCGCTGCTCGAACGCGCGCAGGCGCACTGGCTGGCACAGCAGCCGTCGGCCGCCGTCGCCGCGCCCTGCGGCGACTTCGTCGGCACCTCGGCGGCCATGCAATCGGTTTACCGTCAGGTGCGCCGTATCGCGCCGACTGCCGCCAACGTGCTGCTCGTCGGCGAGAGCGGAACCGGCAAGGAACTTGCGGCGCGCGCGATCCATGACCTCAGCGGCCGCGGCGGGCCGTTCGTCGCGGTCAATTGCGGCGCGGTCGCGCCGGAGCTGCTGGCCAGCCACCTGTTCGGCCACGAGCGCGGCAGTTTCACCGGCGCGGTGCGCCAGCACCGCGGCTATTTCGAGCAGGCCCAGGGCGGCACGATCCTGCTCGACGAGATCACCGAGATGCCGGCCCCGCTGCAGGCGCATCTGCTGCGCGTGCTGGAAACGCGCAGCCTGATCCGCGTCGGCGGCGACACCGAGCAGGCGCTGGACGTGCGCATCGTCGCCGCGACCAACCGCGATCCGGAGGACGCGATGGCCAACGGTCGCCTGCGCGAGGACCTGTTCTTCCGCCTCGGCGAATTCGTGCTGCAGCTGCCGCCGCTGCGCCTGCGCGGCGGCGATCTGGAACTGATCGGCGAGTCGCTGCTCGCCGGCCTGAACCGGCGCTACGGCGCCGACCGGCGTTTTGCCGCCGGAACCTGGAACGCCGTGGCCGGCTATTCGTGGCCCGGCAACGTACGCGAGCTGCGCAACGTGGTGCATCGCGCCTACATCCTCAGCGAAGGCACCGAGATCGAACTGCCGCCGCTGCACGACACGGCGCGCCATCGCGACGAGTTCGATGGCTGCCTGGTGTTTCCGGTCGGCACGCGCCTGGACCTGATCCAGCGCGAAATGCTGCTGCGCACGCTCGCGCATTTCGGCGGCGACAAGGCGCGCACGGCCGAAGCGCTCGGCGTCAGCATCAAGACCATCTACAACCACCTCGCCCGCTACGGCGACGATGCTGCCGCCTGAGCGTCTGGCGGCGCTGCGTCTGGCGCCGCTGCGCAGCCTGCGCGCGCTGACCGATCCGCGTCATGCGGCGCTGCGTACGGCGCGGCTGCTCAGCGCGGCGGCCGGCGGCGCGCCGGTGCGCTGCTGGCTGCCGACTCTGGGCTGCGAAGTCCGCTGGGGCCGCAGCGCCAGAGGTGCGGCGAGCTGGCGCGGCGTGCCGCTGGCGCATGCCGGTGCCGAGCTGGGCCGGCTGGAGCTGCGCGGTTCGGCGATGCTCTGGCGCAGCAGCGGCCGCATCGCCGCGCTGCTGGCCGAGCCGCTGGCCCTGCTGCTGGCGCTGCACGCCGATGCGCCCCAGGCGCTGCGCGGCGCCGTGCTCGCGCCGCAGCCGCTGCACGAACTCAACAACGCCGTGCATGCGTTGAGCCTGCAGGTCGGCGTCATGCAACTGCTGCTCGAACGCGGCGACGCCGCCGAGGCCAGCCGCTTCGCCGGCCTCTGCGCGCGTCAGGCCGACCGGCTCGTCGCGCTGGTCGGCGGCCTGGCGCATCGCTGAGGCGTGCCGGCACGCGGCGTCGATCGTTCCGCACGGTGCCGACACGCCCCAGCGTCGGCCGGCACGACGGTCCCGCCGCCGGCGCGGCGGAACCGCTGCCGCAGGCTCAATGCTTCTTCTGTGCTTCTTCCGTCGCGCTGCTGCCGCTGCGCGAGCCGGCACTGAGGCTGCCGCCGCCGGACGTGCCCGACAGGTTCTGGCCGGTGCCGGCGCTGCGCACCGTGAGCCGGTTCTCCACGTCGCGGACGCCGCCGCACGCGTCGGCGATGTCCTCGACGCGGTGCTTGAGGTAGCGCGCATCGACGCTGCCGGTCAGGGTGACCGTGCCATTCTTCACCTCGACGTTGATGTCGCTGGCGTCGATCATCGGATCGTCGGTGAGACGCTCGTTGACGTCTTCCCGGATCCGCTCGTCGGAGCGCAGGTAGTTCTTCGGACCGCGGCCGCGCAGGCTCTGGACCGGGTTTTCGCTGCGGCCCTGGCCGTAGCCGCTCATGCCGTAGCCTTCGCCATAGCCCTGCGGACCGCGGTAGGGCTGGCCGTAGTTGCCCTGACCGTAGCCGCTCTGGCCGTAGCGGCCGTAGACGTCTTCGCGCTCGTCGCCGTACCAGCCGCCGCGGCCCTGCGCCGGGCGGTTGCCATAACCGAGATCGCTGCCGTAGGCGCCGACATAGCCCTGGCCGCTGTCGTCGTAGTCGCGCCAGGAAGACCGGCTCTGGCCGTAGGTGTCGCCGACGGCTTCACGCGCGTGGCCGTACGGCTGTGCGCCGCGCTGCTGCGCGTAGTGGGTCGGCGCGACCGTCGGTCCGTAGCGGCGATAGTCGTCGCCGCTGCGCGAAGCCGCACCGTAGGGCGGCTGCGGGCGGCCGGTATGGTCGGGATTGCCGCGATAGCCGCTCGCGCCGGCGTAGGACCGGTCCGCACCGTAACCGCGCGGACCGCTGTGTTCGTCCTGGTAGTCCTGGTGGCCGAAATGCGGCTCGTTGCCGCGGCCGTAGCGCTGACGCGCGAAGTCGGGGCGGTAGCCTTCGTCCGGCTCATAGCCGGGATACGGGTCGCGCCAGTCGTCCTGGGCGGCGTAGCCGGCGCGCCGGTTTTCCTCGCGCTCGTCACTGCGATAGTCGCTGCGGTAGTCGCCGCGTGCGGCGTAGGGGCGTTCGAGGTCGCGGTTGCTCGTTTGGCGCGATTCGCGCTCACGATCGTAGCGTTGCATGGGTCTGTCTCCTCGGAATTCCTGTGCAGCCGCCGACGCGGCGGCCGCTGTGGAGGAGCAAGACCTGTGCCACGCTTGGATATTTTTATACATTCCGCCGCGGCCTTCGGCGGCGCGGATTCGCACCGCCGCGTGGGCCGTCGGCGCGGTTCCGCGCCGGAAACTCCTTCCGCGCCGCTGTAGCAATTTCATCGCGCTGCGCCGTCGTTGCAGCTTGCACGTTCGAGCGCAGCCGCCGCGCGAAATGCCGTCGCCGGCCACGCAGACACAGGCATTTGCGGGGTCCGCGGCGGCGGCACGCAACCTGCTCTGTACTCGTGCCGCTTCCGGCCATTCGAGAATCGAGGAGAAAACCATGTCCAGGACTTCCGCAGTTGCCGCCGCCCTGGCCGTCGCGTTTGCCGCCGCGCCGCTGCTGTCGGCTGCCAACGACGACAGGCTCAGCCGCGACCAGACGCCGACCGGCGAACACGTCCCGGTATTCGATCAGATCGACAGCGACGGCAACGGCATGCTCGACAAGGACGAGTTCGCGCGCGGCACGACGGCCGAGAACGTGACTTTTGCCGAAGTCGATCGCAACGGCGACGGCAAGGTCTCGCGCCAGGAATGGGACGAGCACAAGAAGCTCAAGAAGTCGCAGTCTCGTCCGTAGCATTGCCGCTGCCCGCAACCGCCGCGCGGCGGCCGGCTGCACGACAGCGCGCATGGCAGCCGCCTGTCCTGCATGACGGTTGTCGCGCGCGTTGCGTTCAGCGCAACCGGACGGACAGTGCCTGCTTCGCACGACGCCGAGCGTCGCTGCTGAGAGGTTCAGACCGCTGGCGGCAGATCACCGCATCGAAGGCTGTCGACGGACGACCGTCCCGGCGTCCGGGCCTTTCGAGACGGGGAGTGCGCAGCGATGCGGGAGCAGCGGGCAGGGCAGATTTCGGCGGCACCGGCCGCCACGGACATGCAGCGAAACGCCGCTCGTGCGCGGTCCGGCAGCGGTGCGTGGCGCGCGGGAGTCATGGCCGCACTGGCCGGCATGCCGTTCGCGGCGATCGCACAGACCGTCGATGACGGCAGCGGGCTGCTCGCGGCGTTCCACACCGTGCGCCTGCTGGTCTATGTCGCCGTCGTGCTCGGCCTGGCCGCCGGACTGGGCCTGTTCCTCTATCGCCGGCAGCGGCTGCTGCGGCATTCCGTGCCCGCGGGCCTGATCGTCGCCGTGCTGACGGCCGTGTTCTCGCTCTGGCTCATGACCTTCACGTTGTCCTCCGCCGACGCCGATCGCTGCGTCGAGGCGCCGCTGCGCAGCGGCGCGGCGGCCCAGGCCTACGACCTGTACTGCGCCGAAGCGCGCGAACACGCCGCCAATGCACTCGGGCTGGTCAGCCTCGCGCGCTGGATCGAGGACGAGCGGCAGCGCGACCTGCCGGTGGGCCCGACCGCGACGCGCGGCTGGCCGCTGGTTTCCGCGGCGCTGGCCGCCTTGCTCGGTTTCCTGCTGCTGCGGCCGCTGCTGCAGCGACTGTTCATCATCGTCTGAACCGTCCCCCTACGAGCGACTACACCATGACACGACCTGTCCTGATCGGCGTGGGCGGCTCCGGCCAGCACGTCATCCACGCCTATCTGCGCCTGCTCGCGCTGACCTTCTCGCCGGCCGAGAGCGTGCCGCACATCTTCATCGTCGACGCCGACGCGCGGCTCGGCGCCGGCCCCGGCAAACGCAGCAGTCTCGTCGACGACATCGCCGGTCTGCAGGCGGCGCTGATGCACGGCGACACGACGCCGGCGGTGCTGGAGATCATCCGGCCGTTCCGCGTCGGCGCGACCGAAGAGGCAGCCTCGCCGATACTCGGACAGCTGATCGGTGTGACCGGCAACGACGCGGTGCGCCAGCTCGCCCAGGGCTTTCTCGCCGACGATGCGGACTGGGGCGACGACTGGTCGATCGAACTGGCCAAGGGCATGATGGCCAATCCCAAGGTCGGCTCCCTGGCGCTGGCGCACAAGGCCGAGGTGCTCGGCGACGGCTCGACCGCGCGCGCGGTCGGCGCGCAGTTCGGCCGGCTGTTCGACGTGCTGCGGCCGGACACGCGCGTGGCCATCGTCGGCTCGAATTTCGGCGGCACGGGTTCCGGCGTCATTCCGGCGCTCGTGCGCCGCCTCGACGGCTACCCGATCGAAGCGGTACGCGCGTTCCTGACCTTGCCCTGGTTCACGATCGAGGCCGAGGCCGGGCAGGGGCAGGTCAGCGCCGCACGCAGCCGCGGCGACGTGGATCCCAAGGCGCGCAATTCCTCGCTCGGGCTGCATACCTATTTCGACGAATTGCGCGGCGGCGCGCGGCAGGGCGACGGCCTGCACGGCGGCGGACAGCGCGAAGGCCTGCTGCGCTCGGCCTATGTACTGAGCCAGTCGATGGCGGACTGGCAGACCGAGCGGCGCGGCGACGACGGCAACTACGACCAGCGCGAGAATCCGCATGTCCTGAATCTCGTGCAGGCCTGCGCGATACAGAACTTCCTCGGTCTGGGCGTCGGCAATGCGCCGAGCGGTCAGCTCTACGGCATCAAGACCAGCGAACCCGGCGAAGCGCGCGGCCGCTTCGACGCCGCGCGCTCGCCGCATCTGCGCTTTCGCGCCGGCAGCGACGATTCGCGCCAGCTCGGCGATCTCGTCGCCGACGCGGAAGCCGTCGCCTATGTGCTCGACGTCTGCGGCCGTCTGCTGCAGGCGGCGGAGGACGGCGTGCTCAAGCTCAAGAACGTCGACAGGCTCGGCAGCCAGGAGGAGCTCGACCGCTTCCTGATCGCGCTGTCGGAGGCGCTGCGCAAGGGCAAGGTGACGCGCGGCTGGCTGTCGCGGCGTACGACGGCGCCCGACGATGTCTTCCACGAACTCGGCGCCCAGCTCGTCGCACAGGCGCAGGAACTGCGCCGGACCCTGCTCTGGCTGGACGCGCACGCGGCCAACCGGGCCGGCGCCGATGCGGCGCAGGCCAACGGCGTCGTCGGCTACAGCACGGCGCATCTGTTCCGCTCGCTGGAGGACGCGAGCCTCGACGAAGGCGAGGGCGCCGACAAGCGCTGGGAGGATCTGCGCCTGGACGTGCGCAATTTCGAGGGCCAGTCCATGGCCAGCGCCAAGCCGATCAGCCAGGCCATCATGCTGCTGATGCAGCTGTTCGCCGACGGCAATCGCAAGAACGCGGCCGCGCCGGTCGACGCGCTGATCGCCGAATTCCACAAGGCCTGCGAGGTCGACCCCGGCGAGGCCGCCTCGCGTGTGGCTGCACGCACCCTGATGCGGGCCCTGCACCGGCGCGTGTTCGACGCGCGCGACAAGGCGCGCCGCAAGGACAGCGTCAGCGACGACCGCCAGCTCGCCGATGCGGCGGCGCCCGGCGGCGGCTTGCCGATGCTCAACCTCAGCGCGCTGACCGCGACGCCGATCGAGGACGCGCGCCTGGCGCAGATCAAGCTCGATGACGAGGACATCGGCAACGTCGACCGCTTCGGCGCCGACCATCCGCGTTCGCTGGCCTATCTGGATCCGTACGCAGGCGCGAATCTCGGCAACGGCGGCCGCCTCGACCTGACTGCGCCGGTGCCGACCGAGCACGGTCTGCGCGGCATCCCGAACGTCGCCGCGCCGCGGCTCGTGCAGAAATGGCGGCTCGAACACTGCCGCCCGCGTACCGCGGCCGAGCGCCGCGCGCCGGCCTGGCGCGACGACGAAGGCCGTCTGCGCGCGACCGAGGCCGGCATCTATCTGCAGGCGCAGCGGGTCAACGAACTGGGTTTCTGGCTGCTCGTGTCGGCGGACTCGCGCGTGAGCGTCGCGCACGACCTGTTCACCGCGCAGAATCGCGGCAGCGCATTCGCGCGCCTGTTGCGCCGCGAGCTCGAACTCGCCGACGGCGATCCGCTGACGGCGCTGGTCTTCGCCGCGAGCAGTCCCGATGCGGGCAAGCCCATCCTGCTCTGGGACGGCGCGACCTGGTACGTCGCGGCCAACGGCGCGGCGCGGCGCTTCGTCGCCGCGCTGACCGGCGAGCTGCCGAGCGTGCGGCGCTGCTACCGCAACGACAATCCGCTGACCCGGCTGGAGCAGCCCAACGAAACGCTGACCAAGACGCTGGACCGCTATTTCGCACGCGAACTGCACGCCGTGGTCGGGCAGATCGACGCTGCCGATCTGACCCGCGGCAGCAAGGCGCTGACCAGCCTGCGCCTCGTGCTGGGCGACATCCTCGAGGATCTGCCGTCGGTGATAGGCAGCAATGCGCATCGCGGCGACGCGCAGCATCTGTGGCTGCGCCGCAACGGCGCCGGCGCCGCGTCGATCAGCGTCGCGCCGCACCGCATGCTGACGGGTTTCCATGCGCTGCGCTGCCGGCGCAGCGTCGTTTTCGTCGATCAGAACGGAGCCCCGAACGGCCTGCTGCCGTTCCGCGCCGATGCCTGGGAACTGCTGGAAGGCGGCAGCGAGAAGAACCGGCTGGTGCTGGCACCGTCGCATTCGCGCAAGCTCGACGCGCACAGCCTCGCGCTGCGGCGCGTGCAGAAGATCGAGCTCAACGTCAGCGGTCTCGGCCGCTTCGATCAGGAATATCCGTTTGGCGCCGAGCCGCTGACGATGGTGCAGCAGGAGCTGGCCTGGTCGTTCGGCATCTGGCCGAACTTCCAGGCCGACGACTGGAACTACTACATCGTCTCGGGCTCCTCGCGGCTGGGCGATCCGGACACGCCGCCGCACTCGCGCAAGAGCGCGCCCAAGGAAGTCGACCTCGACTGGATGAACGAGGGGCTGCGCGTCGCGCTCGTGGTCAAGGGGCGGCGCCACGCCGGCGGCGCGCTGGAGGAGCTCGGCCGCATCACCGACGGTCTGCCGCGGCGCATCTACGGCCGTCCCGAAGTGCTCGAAGTCGTCGTCGGCGACGAAGTGCTCGGTTCGCGCCCGATCGGCCTGCAGCGGCTGGACCCCGGGCGCAGCTTCGACATGCTCGGCATTGATTTCGGTACCTCCAATACCTGTGTCGCGATCCAGGAGAAGGACGGCGACGCCGGCTCGCGGCGCAATGTGCCGCTGCTGCCCGGCGGCACGTTCGACGACGTCCGCAGCGACGTGCTGTACCACTACCTGGACTCCTCGGGCGATCTGAACGAGAAGGCGAACTTCCTGTCTTCGGCGGCGGCCTTCTTCCACGTCAAGAACGCCGTGGTCAGCGACGAAGGCCACACCGTTCCGAGCGAGCTGCTGGTCGCGCTCGACTACGAGCCCACCGTCGCGAGCAAGCAGAAGCCGCTGCTGCTGCGTACCTACGCGCGCGAGGCGATGCCGCTGCACGACCCGCTGGCCGACGAGCGGCCGGTGGAACTCCAGGGCTATCCGCTGGTCTCGCCGCTGCTGACGCCATTGCCGCCGCAGCCCTATGGGCTTGGGGCCGAATCGCTGTCGTCCTGGCTGCGCGACATGGTCAAGTACGGCGACGAGCGCCTGTTCGGCGATCTCAAATGGCCGCGCGGCAACGACAACGACCATCGCAAGGCGCGCGGCCTGCGCGCGCTGTATCTGGAGCACACGCTGGTCGCGGCGCTGGCCCTGCTGCGTTCGCGCGGCTACCAGACGTTCTCGACCTTCGTGGCGACCCAGCCCGAGGCACTGTCGCGGGTCAAGAACAATTTTGCCAAGACCTTCGCGCGCGATCTGGAACAGGTCATCGTGCAGCTCGGGCGCCAGACCGGCATGTTCGCGCCGCCGGAAAAGCCGCCGGCGGACCAGCCGCCCGTGCGTTTCGTGTCCGAGACGGTCGCGGCGCTGTGGATGATAGGGCTCAACAATCCGGCGCTGCCGGCCAGCGTGCTGACCATCGACGTCGGCGGCGGCACGACCGATGTCGGTGTCTGCCTGCGCTTCGGCCGCTCCGGCCGCGGCGAGGCGAGTTATACGGCGAGCGCGCAGTTCGCCGGCAACCGCCTGCTCGAGGCACTGGCCGCGCTCAAGGAAGTCCGCGCGTCGTTCAACCCGGCCCCGGGCGAGACTTACAGCGTCGACGCGATCAAGTCGCTGCTCAAGTCGCAGCTGCGCCGGGACGGCAGCGCGCGCGCCAGCAGCGAACGCACCGCGCTGTTGGCGGACATGTTCTTCGACGCGATCTACGAATACGCGTTCGGCGTGTTCCACCGCTTCATCCAGTGGCATCCGGAGTGGGTGCAGCAGTTCGCCGCCGACCCGCGCCAGAAACTCGAAGTCGCGCTCCTCGGCAACGGCTTCAAGCTGTTCGACGCGTTCCAGGCGCCCGGCAGCGGCGACAGCCTGGAGCGGTACAACCAGTCCATCAAGCAGCGCCTCGTGAAGGCCGGCCTGCTGCCGGCGGTCGTCGCCGAACGCCTGGAGTTCCGCCTCGTGGATTCGAGCAAGAGCAAGCTGATCACGTTCGGTGGGCTCGATGCGGCACGCGAGGATCTGCTCGACGACCGGCGCGACCAGTACGTGCTGCTGCCCGAGGGGCTGGTTTCCCATGGCCCCGGCGGCGACAGCGAAGCGCTGAAGCGGGCCACGCTGATGACCGCGGCGCAGTTCCGCGAGCAGTGGATGGGACTCGGCAAGGGCGAGTCGCGCTCGAAGCGGCGGCTGGTCTTCGATCTGTCCGACGACCAGCTGGATGCGCGCTTCCCGCTGACCGCGCCGTACTGGAGCGGCCGGCTGCGCAACGAGGATGTGCACAACATCTTCCAGAACGGCAGCGAATTCACCGAGTTCTATGCCGACCCCGGCGCGCTGTATCTGACCGGCGTGCCGTCGGTGGCGGCCAGCCGCAGTTTCGCCTGGCTGATGGCGCAGCAGGCCGGGAGCGCCGCATGAGCGCGAACCGACGGTCGCTCAGGTCCGGCCTGTGGTCCGGATTCGTCGCTGCGGCGCTGCTGCTGTCGGCCTGCGCCCAGGAAGTGTCGCTGCCTGCCGCAGCAGCGGGGCCCGCGCGGGACGCGGCCGCCACGCGCAAGGAGGTCCCGCAGGCGGCCGTCACGACGACGCCCGCAAAAGCGGCCCAGAGCGGCGACCCGTCCGCCGCGGCCCCGGGCATCGACTCGGTGCCGGCGGCCGCTGCGCCGCCCAGGGAAACCCCGCCGGCACCGGCGGATGGGCCGGCAGGAACCATGGACAGGACGTCCCGGCAGCCGGCGCCGGCTGCCGAACGTCCGGCGCCGACGGCGGCCGCCGATTTGCCCGCGGCGGCCGAGGCATCCAATCGCGGGATTCTCTTCGCGCTGGGCCTGTTCGGCGCGGTGCTGCTCGTGATGGTGGCCTGGATGGCGCGCTTCGAGAGCAGCTTCCCGAAGCAGATGCGCGAGCTGCGCGAACAGTTCGCGCGGCAGGGGCGCCCCGCGGACAGCGTCGCCGCCGTGCCGAACAAGGCCGGCCTCGGCGAGCGCCTGCTGGCGCTGGAGCAGCGCGTGCTGATCCTGGAGGGACGTGGGAACCGGGAGGCGTCGGCGCGCACCTCGTCGGTGCCGCCGACCTCGCCGTCATCGCGGTCGGCGATGCATCCGGTTTCGGCACGGCCGAACACGGCCGACGCGCGACCCGGCACGACGCCGGATTGGCAGCCTGAAATGGCGCAGCCGCGCGGACCCGGCGAAGTCGAGCCGGCGGACGTCGCGTTCCTGTCCGCCAATGCCAGGGCGCAGGACTACGCGACGACGGCGATGACGCGGGTCGAAGCGGCTGCGCCGGCCGAGCAGGATCCGGCGGTGGCGCTGCAGCGCCTGCTCGTCGGCATCCAGATGGCCGCCGACATCGTGCTCGCGGAAGGCAAGGTGCGTGACGTGGAGGCGCTGACCCAGGAGATCGCCGCGCGGCTGACTCCCGAGCACGAACGAGCGCTGCGCGCGCAGGGCTGGCGCGTCGGCGCGCACGGCGCCTCGTCCGGTCCGGACTTCAGCAATCCCAAGGTGCTCTCGGTGACGAAATCGGACGGGCGCGGCTGGCTGATTCCAAACCGGCGCGTTGTATACAACTACAATTTCATCAGCTGGTTCAGCGGCGACGGCCGCCAATGGCCGAATTTCCGCCAGGCCGCCGACTGCACCGTCGACGCGGCTGGCTATGTGTCCGTCCAGCAGCATTGCCTGGGAAAACTATGAACCGCCTTCCTCGTCCTGTCCGTCAGCAGCAGGGCCGCGGCAGCAGTGGCCTGCTCGTGCTCGTGCTGTGCGCCGCCGCGCTCGTCGCCGGTCTCCTTGTCCTGGCGCTGCGCGGCAGGCCGGCTGCTCCACCGCCTGCGCCGCGTCCTGCCGTCCAGAACGGGGCTGCCGCGGAGCGGGCTCGCGTCGCGCCGAACGCCGCCGTGCAGCAGCAGTCCGACGCCTCGGCGCCGGTCACGCCGCCGTCCCCGTCCCCGCCCGCTGGCGGAGCGGCACTGGCCGGGACGGCGCTGCCGCCGTCCTGTGCCGGCGCGCCGCCGTCGCCGCCGGCGCCGGCGCCGGCCGAGGACGTGCCGCGCGGCGTGCACGTCGTGCTCGACGGTTCCCGCAGCATGTGCGGCTATCTGCGCGTGGACGACGAGACGCGACGTTTCCGCGAACTCGTCGGCGAGCTGATGCTGTGGATGGATACGGACAAGAATCATCGCGTGCTGCTGCTGCGCCAGGCGCCTGCAAGGACCAAGGGCGGCAGGAGCCTGGTCCTGCAGGATGCGCCGGCCAATCTGAAAGCCGTCGTCGGCGATGCCTATGTGAATCGCAGCTGCGGGCCATTCGACGCCGGCAGTTCGGACATCGAGATCGCCTTCGATCCCGCGGCGACGAAGACACCGCCGCGCTCGCTGCTGCTGATCTCCGACATGGTGCTCAACGAAGGCGCGCAGCGAGGCTTCGTCGATCGTTTCCGCGACTGGTACCGCAAGCAGCCCCGCGGCGCGGCGGTCAGCGCCGGCATCGTGACCGTGGCGCTGCCGTTCGCGGGCGACTATTACGCGGCCACCTTGCGCCGGGGCAGCCCGGGTCTGGCGGTGCTTGCGTCGCTGCCGCGCCACGACCGGCCGCTGAGCCTGGTCTGGTTCGCTGCCGATGCGGACGACGCGCGCACGATCCGCGAACTGCTCGCGAAACTGCACCTGTTCGACACGCCGCGACCGGAATGGCTGCTCTACGGTCTGCAGGTTGCACCGACCTACAGCGAAGATCCGGCCGACTGGCTGCCGCCGCAGCGCCGCGGCGCCGCCGCGACGGCGCTGTTTGCCTCCTATGAGCAGAAAGTGATTGCCCCGCGCAGCGGGCGCGATGCGGAGTCGCTGGCCAGTTGCGTGGCGGCGCCGGTCTGCAGCGATACCGGCGAGCTCACTGTTCGCGTCGACCGCCGCTGCCGCGACAATCGCGAGCTGCTCGATGCCTCGGTCGACGCGGTGCAGCTGCAGCTGCACCTGGATCCGCGCTCGGGTTTCGTCATTGAGCCGGAGACGGTGGCGCAGCCGTCGGCCACCGAGCGCAATCGCAGTCTGCAGCTGACGCTGACGCGCGCGACGCCGCTGCGCACCACCTTGCCGCTGCGCCTTGCCGTGGCGCCGGCGGCGCTGGACAGCGAACGGCTGGAGGCGCTGAACCTGCGCGACGAGGACTGCCTCGGCCAGGCCGAGGGCAACGCGCGGAAGATTGCCGCCTGCATCGGAACGATGCAGCGCCGCACCTACGGCTATGCGGGTCTCGTCAGCCTTTTCGTCGCGCGCGCCCGCGACGTACGTGGTGAACACATCCAGGCCGAGTCGCCGGCGCTGCAGATCGTGTTCGATCCCGATCGCAAACGCTGAGCGGCCACGCATCGCCGATGAGCAGCGTACGCGTCGAACTCTGCGTCGCCGCCGGACTGGCGGACACCTTTGCGCTGAATGCCGTCCACTACGGGCTGGTCTACCACGTGCGCCAGAGCCGGGGCACGCGCACGGGCGAACTGCTGGTCTATCAGCCGTTCCGCAGCGAGGACGGCTATTTCAGGGATCTGCCCGGTGTGCAGGAAGACCGCGCGCGCATGGAACAGGAGCGCGGCAGCGAGTCGGAACTGGATCGTTGCCTGGTGCGCAAGTCGGCCTTCGTCATCGACCCCTCGGCGCTGCGCGCGCCGGTGGCCGGCACCTTGCAGCGCGTCTTCGTACTGCTGCGGCCGCAGGGCGGCGAGCTGCTGTCGCGGCGGCTGGGGCTGAGCCTCGCGCTGCGCGCGCCCGAGCTGCAGCGCACGGCCTGCAGCGACGAAGGCGTGCCGCTGAAGCCGCTGTGGTCCGATGCGGAATGGCGCGCGGACCGCACGGCCGAGGCGGTGCCGTTCGGCGGCGACCTCGCGCGCTATATCGAGGCATTGACCGCGCAGGCGAACCGCGTCGTCGATGTCCAGGATGCCGCGCCGGAAACCGCGACGTGGCCGGCCCCGCCGCGGCGCGAGCCGCCGCGCCCGGGGACGACGGCAGCGCAAAACGCCTCGCCGGAGACAGCGCCGAAGGAGCCGGTAGGTCCGCCGCCGCAGGCCGCAGCGGCTGTTGCGCCGGCGTCGGCGAATCGGCCGCGGCGCGATGTCGAGACTCCGCCAGCTGAGACCGCCGAACGGACGGCACCATCGCGACGGTTTCGGATCCTGCTGCTGCTCGTCGTGCTGGCCGCCGTCGCCGGGCTCGTCGACCGCTACACCGAACGGTGGTGGCGCAGGCCGCAATCCGCGGCCGAGGCACCGCTACCCGGCGCGCGGGTGCCGGAGCCGTCGTCCGCCCCAACGGCCGGTCCACCGGCAGCGCAGCCGGCACCGGTGGGCCGGAACAAGGCCGCACTGCCCACGCCGCCGCCTTCACCGCCGGTGCCGCAAAGTGAGCGGCCGGCGCCGGCGGCAGCACCGGCGCCGTCGGTGCCGGCGCGCGCGGAACCGGGCGAAGCCGCGCCGGTCGAGTCATCGCCGCCGATCGTTGCGACAGAGACGGTGCCGCCGATTCCGGCGCCGATCGACCCGGCCGGGTCGGCGAGGATCGGCACCGGCGCGAGTTCCGTGCCGGTATCGCCGCAACAGGCCGAACCCGCAGCAACGCCGCCGTCGCGGCCAAAGGCAGACAGGACCGCCGTCGCGATGCAGGCCATCAACGTGCCGCAGGGATCGTCGGCCTCGACCCTGGAAGACCTGTCGGTATTCGTCTACGAGGAACATGACAGCGCCATTCATGCGCTGCTCGACACGGTGCGCCCGAACGACCGGAACGCGTTCGCGCGCCGCCTGCAATGGCTGCGCGCCAATGTGCCGGCGACGCCGGCGCCGGGCGCGCAGCTGCGCGGCCGACGCGAGACCTTCGACGCGCAGCTCGGCGCGCTCGTGGCGCAGGCGGACCGCGCCGGCGACCGCGCGGCACTGCGTCGCGCAGTGGCCCTGTCGGAGCGCTTCCTGCAGAGCAATTTCGGCGACGCGCCGGCGCACCGCAACCACGCGCTCGCTCTGGTCGCGCTCGGCGACGGCAGCGCGGCATTGCAGGCGGGGTTCTACGCGATTGCGTTCGATCCCGAGGCGCCGGGCGGCTATCTGGCGACCGGCCTGGCTTTCGCGCGCGCCGGTTACGGGCAGCTTGCGGTCGACGCGTTCTGCGTCGCGCTGCGCACCGGCGGCTATGCCCCGGCGCTGCTGGCCGATATCGAGCGCATCAGGCGCGGCGAGGATTTCGACTTCGCGGCGGCGCGCACTGCCATACGGGACATCGACCAGCGCTGTCCGCGCGACCGCTGGGGCGGCTGAGCCGCGCCTGACCACATCGGGTAGCCGGGCCGTCGCCTAACCCAGCACGCCGTCGCTGTCGGGCGGCCTGGCCAGCGTCTTCAGGCCTTCGTCCGCCGCACCGACGAAATGCCGCACCAGCGGCCGCGTGCCGGGCTCCAGCGCCGTCAGCACGCACTCCTGCAGCCGGCGTTCCTCGTTGGTCACGCGTTCGTGCTGGCGCAGATGCTCCAGCCACGACGCCACGCTGAAATACTCGAGGAAGCTGCCGGGCAGGGCGGTGTCCTCGGCGATGCCCCAGGTGATCGCGCCGTCGCGCCGGCGGCTGCGGCCCAGTTCGCGCAGCACGCTCAGGAATGCGGCGCGCTGCGCCGGCACGACGTGGTATTCGATCGTGATCAGCACGGGGCCGCGGTCGGAGTCCAGCGGGTCGGCGACGACGGGCAGCGCCCAGTGGCCCGACGGCGTGACGTCGACCTGCGCGGCGTCGCGCAGGCGCCAGCGCTGGGTCAGCAGCGCGGCGAGCGCCGTGCCGACGGCCGCGGCCAGCAGCGCCGCCAGCACCGAGTAATGCTGGGCCAGGCTGCCCCAGCCGAGGCTGCCGACGGCCATGCCGGCCGAGAACACGACGATGTACAGCGCCAGCGCGCGGGCGCGCACCCAGGCTGGCACCGCGGTCTGCGCCGCGATCTGCAGCGAGGACAGCACGCTGATCCAGGCGAAGCCGGCGACGAGACAGATCGGATACAGCGCGCGCAGGTCGCGCAGCAGCGCGACACCGGCGATGCAGCCCGCGTAGACCAGGCTGGCCAGCAGGAACAGGTGGTCCGCATGCAAGCGCCGGCGCAGCAGCGGCAGCAGCACGGCGCCGCTGATCGCGCCGATGCCGATGCAGCCCAGCAGCAGGCCGTAGGTGCCGGCGCTGGCCTTGAGTTCCTGGCGCACGACGATCGGCAGCAGCGCGGTCAGCGCGCTGGCGAACGCGAAGAATGCGCCGGTGCGGACCAGCACGGCCTGCAGCACGCTGGCCTGGCTCGCGTAGCGCAGGCCGGCGCGCAGGGCCAGGCCGAAGGATTCCGGCGGCAGCACCGATTCGGCCGGCATGCGTTTCCAGCGCCACAGCGCGAACACGATGGCGAGAAACGTCAGCGCGTTGATCGCGAACGCCGTGGCCGCGCCGGCCTGGGCGACGATGAGACCGCCGATCGCCGGACCGGTCGCGCGCGCGATGTTCATGCTCAGCGAGCCCAGCGCGACGGCGCTGCCGAGCAGCGGCTTGGGCACGAGCTCGGGCGTGGTCGCCTGTTGCGCCGGCATGGCCATGGCCGCGCCGCAGCCCAGCGCGAAGGTCAGCAGCACCAGCGACCAGGGACCGAGCTGGCCGAGCTGGGCCAGCACGGCCAGGGTGCCCGCGGCGAGAAACATCCACAGCTGGGCGAGGATGAGATAGCGGCGCCGGTCGACGATGTCGGCCAGGGTGCCGGCGACGATCGCAAGCAGCACCACCGGCAGGGTGGTGGCCGACTGCACCGCGGCGACCATCAGCGGCGAGCCCGTGGTCTCGGCCATGATCCAGGCCGCGGCCACGTCGTGGATCCAGGTGCCGATGTTGCTGACCAGCACGGCCAGCCACAGCGAACGGAAGGTCGGATGGCTCAGCGGCGCCCAGGCGCCGGCTTCACGGGGGGCGCTATCGTGTTCAGACATCGAGTATTCCTCGGCGCAGGCCTATGGTCACGGCATGGGTGCGGTCGTTCGCGCCCAGCTTGGCGAGAATGCTTTTCATGTGAGCCTTGACGGTTTCCTCGCTGATGCCCAGGCGCGCGGCGACGATCTTGTTCGAATTGCCGGCCGCGACGCCCCGCAGTATTTCGATTTCGCGCGCACTCAGCGGCGTGTCGCCGGCGTGTGCGGCGATCTCGCCGGCGACCTCGGCAGCGATGCGCCGGCGGCCGGCCATGACGCCGCGCACCGTGTCGACGAGTTCCTTGCGCAGCGAACTCTTGAGCAGATAGCCCTGCGCGCCGGCCTGCAGCGCGCGCAGCGCCTGCGCGTCGCCGGCATAGGTCGTCAGCACGATGATGCGTGCGCCGGGAAATTCGGCGCGGATCGCGATGATGGCATCGACGCCGTTGCGGCGCGGCATCTGCAGGTCCATCAGGGTCACGTCGGGCCGGTGCGCGCGGAACGCGGCGACGGCCTCGTCGCCGTCGGCGGCTTCGGCGACGAGCTGCAGGTCGTCCTCGCCTTCGAGCACGCCGGCGATGCCTTCGCGCAGCAGCGGATGATCGTCGACGACGAGCAGGCGTATCGGTGCGCCGCTCACCGGCGGGCTCCGGGCCCGCGCCGCCGTCGGCTGCGGTGGGGCGGCGAGCGCCGCGGCGCAAGAGGGCAGGGATGCGGCATGGACACCTCGTTCGCTCAGCGTTTCAGGGATTGCCGGCCGACAGCAGCCGGACCAGCCGCTGCCAGCGGCTGTGGTCCGGCAACGGCAGCAGCAGTTCGATTTCGCTGCCGCTGCCGCGGCGGCTCCAGATGTTGAGCTGCGCGCCGAGCGCCAGGGCGCGCTCGCGCATGCCCGACAGCCCCCAGTGGCCGGCCTTGCCGCCGGCATCGAGGATGTCCTCGGCAATGCCCTGGCCGTCGTCGCGCACGCGCAGACGCAGGCGTTCGCGCTCGGCCACGATCTCGACCTCGATATGCCGGGCCCGGGCATGGCGGAATGCGTTGTACAGCGCTTCGCGGCCGATGCGGAAGATCTCGTCGCGGCGCAGCGAATCCAGTACCGGCAGGCGGCCTTCGACGACGACGCGGAATTCCGCCGGATAGGCTTCCGCCAGTTCCGCGCCGGTGCGGGCGAGCGCCTCGGGCAGGCTCGGCGCGTCGGCGCCGAGGCCGGCGCGCAGATCCTGCACGCGGTCGCGGGCCTGGACGACCAGCGCTTCGGCGCGGTCCAGGGTCGTTTCCAGCGCGTCGCGCAGCGGCTCGGTCCGCGGCACCTTGTTGGCGATGGCCTGGAAACGCAGGATCAGCCCCTGCACGCCCTGCAGCAGGGTATCGTGCAGTTCGCGCGCGATGCGTTCGCGCTCGCGATGGCGTTCGTCCAGCCGCGCGCGCAGGCGCGCGGCGAGCTGGCGCAGGCGCAGCAGGTACAGCGCGAACAGGGTCGCAGCCGCGGCCAGCGCGCACAGGGTGTAGAAAATCCAGGTTTCCACGAAGCGCGGCTCGATGCGGAAATCCAGGGTCGCGCCGGTGCGGTTCCAGACGCCGCTGTCGTTGGCCGCGATCACGTCGAAGCGATAGGCGCCGGGGCCGAGGTTGGCGTAGAACGCGCGCCGCCGCGTGCCGGCGTCCTGCCAGTCGGCGTCCACGCCGCTGAGGCGGTAGCGCAGCTGCACGCGGCGCGGCACGGCCAGGCTCAGCGCGGTGTAGTCGATCTGCAGATCGCGCGTGCCCGGCAGCAGCGCAAGCCCATCGCGCACCGCGTAGTCGTAGCCGCCGGCGCGCAGCGCGCGTATTGCGACCGGCGGCGCGGCGGCATTGCTGTAGAGCTGGGCCGGGGCTATGCGTGCGATGCCCTGATTCGTCGCGAACCAGAGCCGGCCGGCAGCGTCGCGCACGGCCGACGGCGAGGCCGGGAACTGCAGCGCGACGCCGTGCAGGCCGTCTTCCTTGTCGAATACGCGCACCGCCGCCGGCCGGCCCGTCGCGGCAGCCGCGCGCAGTGCCGCCGGCAGGGCCTGGACGATGCCGTGCAGGCCGTTGAACCAGACCGCGCCATCGGCCGCGACGACGATGCCGCTGACACCGTTGAGCAGCTCCGGCGGTTCGGTCGCGACCGGCCGCGCGCGCTCGCCCTGCAGCAGCGCGACGCCGTTTTCGCCGGCCACCAGCAGGGCGCCGTCGAGGGGGGCCAGCGCGGTGATCGTGCCGGCCGGCATGCCGTCGGCTTCGGTGTAGACCTGCTGCTCGCCGTCGCGCCAGCGCAGCAGCCGGCTGTCGGCATAGCCCAGCCAGAGTGCGTCGTCGGCGCCGCGCAGGAGTACCGATGGGCTTTGCGGGGCCAGTGCCGGTGCGGCCGGCTGCCAGCGTCCGTCCGCATGGTGCTGCAGGCCGCCGGGTTGCCACAGCGCATACAGGCCGTCGGCGCCGTCGCCGGCGATCAGGCTGGCCGATCCCGTGCCGTCGGGCGACGGCAGCGACGCGAGCCGGCCGTCCTGCCAGCGCCACAGGCCGGGCGTGCTGGTGAACCAGATCGTGTCGTCGCGGCCGGTCGCCAGTCCGGCGATGTTGTCCACCGGCGCGGTGAACAGGCGCTGCAGCGGGCCGTCGTGCAGCGCGTACACGCTTGCGCGGTTGGCGATCAGCAGGCCGTAGCGCTCGCTCGCGCCGATCGCATAGCCGAGCTGATCGTCCAGCCGCGCGTCGCGCAGCATGCGCACGTTGTTGTAGCGGAAGCGGTGCAGGCCGAGGTTGGTGCCGGCCCAGACATTGCCTTCGCGGTCGCTGAGCAGCGGCACGGTCTTGTTCGAGCTCAGTCCGTTGTGTTCGTCGGTGCTCGCGTCGAAATCACGGTCGCGCAGGCCCTGGCCGTTCGCGATGTCGGCCAGGCGCGAGCTGCGGCGCACGCCGTGATTGTTGCGGTCGGTACCCCAGAACACGCCGTAGCGGTCAAAGCGCATCTGCGCGAAATGGATCGGCGGCACGGCGCTTTCCTGCGTCGCCGCGACCGCATCCGCGGCGCCGGCAAACGCGCGCGTGCCGAGCTTCTTGTCGGACAGCCACAGACGTCCGTCCGGCGCCTGCGCGAGCGAGGCATGGCCGCCGCCGAGTGCGACGCCGGTGGAACGGAAGCGGTGTTCGCCCGGCGGCAGATAGACCAGCGTGGTGTCGGTGGCGACCCAGAGCGTGCCGTCGGCAGCGGTCAGCACGGCGTCGGCGCGATGGCCCGGAAAATCCCAGTCGGCGCCGACCGGCTGCCAGCGCGTGCCGTCGAAGCGCCGCAGGCCGTCGCGCGTGGCCGCGGCCCATAGCGCGCCGCTGCGATCCTCGGCGAAACCGGTGGTCATCGTCGCCGGCGCGCCGGCCGCGGCGTCGTAGTGCTGCCAGCGCCCGTCGCGCAGCACGCTGATGCCGCCGGGCAGAAAGCCCATCCACAGCGCGTCGTCGGCGGCCGTATACAGCGCGGTCACGTTGCTGTTGGCCAGCCGCTGCGACGGCGGCGGCGCGTAGCGCTCGAAGCTGATGCCGTCGAAGCGGAACAGGCCGTTGCCGGTGCCGAGCCACAGATAACCGTCGCTGCGCTGGGCCAGCGCCCAGATGTCCGGCGGCGCGCCGTCCTGCAGGCTCCAGGCGCTGTGCTGGTATTGCGGCGCGGCCAGCGGATCGTCCGGCGCCTCCGCCTCCGCCGCCGGTGCCGGCATCGCAGCGAGCAGCGCGCAGAGCAGCAGGCCGTAGCGGCCTGGCGCGGTGCTGGAGCTGGCTGCGATCACATGTCCTCCCGCGCGGCCGCGCCCGGACCGATCACTGTACACGCCGATGCTGCCGCGGCATCCCTCGAAAGAGGGAGCGCGCGGCTCCGCGAAACGGGGATGCCGCGGCGCGGCGGCGGTCATAGCCTCACACGATGCAGCGCTTGTTTTCCATCTTTCCGCAGGGACTGCCGGGCTGTGGCCTGGCCCTGCTGCGCATCGGCGTCGCCGCCACTGTCCTGCAGCAGACGTCGGATCTGGATCTGCCGCTGCGTGTGGCCGCGCTGTTACCCGTCGCCGCGTTGCTGGCCGGTCTGCTGACGCCGTGGTTCGCCGCTCTCGGCGTCGCCCTGGTCCTGTTGCAGGCGGCGCTCGGCGCGCTCGCGCCGCTGCCGGCGGCGATCGCCGTCTGCCATGCCGCGGCGCTGGGTCTGCTCGGTCCCGGCGCCTATTCCCTGGATGCGCGCCTGTTCGGACGCCGCCGACTGACGTTTCCGCGCCCATGAGCCAGCCTTCGACATCGACTCACGTTCCGCGCCGCGCGCCGTCGCGCGGCCGCGGCCTCAGTGACCGCGCGCTGCAGCGCGTGACCGACTGCATCCGCGCCAATCTCGCCGAAAACCTGTCGCTGAGGCGGCTGGCGGAGGCGGCCTGCATCAGCCGCTTCCATTTCGCGCGCCTGTTCCGCGCGCGCATGGGCATGAGCCCGATGCAGTACGTGCGCCTGGAACGCATCGCCATGGCCCGATACCTGCTCGCGCGCAGCGACGCGCCGAACCTGTCGCGTATCGCCGCGGCGCTGGGTTTCTTCGACCAGAGCCATTTCACGCGCGTGTTCGGCCGCATGACGGGCCAGTCGCCGGGGCATTACGCGCGGACGCAGGTGAACGCGCGTGCGGCGCCGGCGATGATCGTTCCTTCTCAGAGCAGGGTTTCGGTGAAATAGCGCGACAGACGGCGCGAGGCGCGCTGCTGCCAGGCATCGGCGGTAGCGAGAAAGCCGCTGAACTGCCCGGCCGCCGCGCGGCCGCGTTTCTTCTTCGCGTGTTCAGCCTCGGCGGCGCGGAAGCGGTAGTGGTCGTACACATCGAGCACGTGTGCGGCATAGGCCAGCGCCAGCGCGCGGTGGCCGCGCACGATGACGAGGTTTTCGTCGTTGGCGTAGGACGCCTTGTAGCCGAGGTTGTGGCTGCCGAATGCGACCGTGCAGTGCTCGGGATCGGTGGGATCGAGCACGAGAATCTTGTCGTGGATGATGGCGCGGCCCGTGGTCAGGGTTTCGTCGAGCTGGAAGTTGCCGAGCTGGCGGCCGATTTCCCGGTCGGTCAGCGCGGTCGCGCGCACCACCGACACGCCGCCCTGGACGAATACGTGCGGCGACGATGCTGCGACCTTGTTGCCGGCTTCGTCCGTGCTGCCGGGTCGGTAGCCCCACATGGCCTGGGTATCGGAGATCGCGCCGACGACCTCCAGCGAGCTGTCCTTCTGGCCCAGCGCCACGGCCTCGGACACGATGGAATTGATTCCGCCGCGCGAGGGCATGAAGACGAGGAAGAAGATCGAGCGCCGCGCCTTGCGCATCAGCGAGAACAGCCGCGCCATGTCCGGCGGTGGCGGTGCGGGTCTGGCGGCCTTGGGGGCGGGCGGCTGCTTCTTGCCCGGCATGTTCGGCGAAAACCAGGTTTCCACGCTGGCCGGCGGCGTCAGCGTGGCCGTGACAGGCGTCTGGCCGGCCTGCTTGAGCGCATCGTTCTGGCCGGCGCCGGAATTGCGCGCGGACAGCGGCCGGGGTGTGGGCTGCGCGTCGTCGTGCAGGCGCTGCCAATAGTCCAGGAAGCCCGCTGCGATGTCGGCGTCGTCGATGCGTATGCAGTTGTTGCTCTGTCCGGCCACGCCGGACCAGGTCCAGTTTGTCGAGCCGGTCAGTACGGAGGTCGCACGGCCGGCGTCGTCGACGTGGACGACGAACTTGTTGTGGCCGATATGCCCGGAGCCGTTGAACATCCGGTCCTGCATCGCGAACGCCGTCGGCTTCTTCTTTGCAAGCTTGCGCAGCCGCGCGCGTGCCGGTGCGTTGCGCGTGTCGTAGACGGTCGGGGTCTTGCCGTCCTCATCCTCCTCGTCGCCCTTGCCGCTGCCGGCGTCGGAGAGGATCAGGTCCAGCCGTTCGGCGTTGTCGGCGAGCAGTTGCTCCAGTTCGGCGTCTTCCAGCTCGTACAGCGCCGCATGGAAGCGTCCGCCGGGCCGTTCGAAGAAGCCGCGTATCGTCGTCAGCGTATCGCCGGCCAGGTAGTTGCGCAGCCAGTCGCCGGGTCGCCTGAGGTGGCTTTCGAGCTCGCCGGGCTCGATCTTCCCGTCGCGTTCGAGCACGCGCACGAGGAACTGCGTGGACAGGATGCCGTTGGTGAAGGTCGTGAAGAACGGCGGCCGGCTGCTGGTCACTTCCACGATGTTGGTGTGTTCGGCCGGCGTCAGGTAGCCCAGCGGGATCGGCGTGCCGGCATAGCGGTTCTCGACGATTTTTCGGGTCCGGCTGTCCGTGTGCGTTTCCGGCACGACGATCACGGCTTCCATGCCGGGCTCGAACCGGCCGACTGCGCGAATGCGATAGCGCACGCGCTCGCCGGCGGGGCGCAAGGTGGCCGCATCGCGGCGGCGGCGCAGGGTCAGGTCGCGCCAGGTGAATTTCTGCACCGGCCAGACGCTGGTGTTCTGCGGCTGCCAGTCGGGATTGTCCTGACCCTCGAAGGCGACATAGGACGCGAGCGGCCGCTCGTCGGTCGTATTACCGCCGGCGTCGAGGTATTCGCGGACGATATGGAAACCGAGACAGCCGGGTATCGAGGGCGGGTCGGTTTCCCAGGCAATGAACGCGACTTCGTTGTTGGCAAATGCCGTGGCGCGAACGATCTTCGCCATGCGCTCCTCCTGCCGGGGCGGTTGATCGGTTCGTCAGTCGTCACTCCGGCTGGCGAGGCCGCATCGGGGCGGCCTGATCCAGCTAGTGCGCCGGATGTGCAGTTCCTCGCAGCCGTCGGCGGCGCCGTGCAGCCGATCGGGGACGGGAGTCGGCGAGGTGCCGGCGGTGCGTCGGCGCGGGCCGGGTTGCCTGACCGGCAAGGGGCGCCGGCGGAGCCTGTGTCGTCCGGTGCGCCGACCCACCTTGTGTGTAGCGATTCCGGAAACGATCAGTTTCGATTGTCCCCGTTTTAAAGCGACCGCGCCGGGACTAAGTTAGCGCCCCTCATCCACATCGGAGCAACGACATGATCGAACGCCGTCCTTTCAGCAGCCTCGGCGGAGCCAACCACGGCTGGCTCGACGCCAAGCATCATTTCTCGTTCGCGAGCTACCACGATGCGCAGCGCATGGGCTGGGGCGCGCTGCGCGTCTGGAACGACGACACGATCGCCGCGAACACGGGTTTTCCGCCGCATCCGCATTCGGACATGGAAATCATCACCTATGTCCGCGACGGCGCGATCACGCACCAGGACAACCTCGGCAATCACGGCCGCACCGAAGCGGGCGACGTGCAGGTCATGAGCGCCGGCAGCGGCATCCAGCACGCCGAGTACAACCGCGAGTCGGAAACGACGCGGATCTTCCAGATCTGGATCATTCCCGACAGCCGCGGCGGCAAGCCGACCTGGGGCGCCAAGCCGTTTCCGAAGGGCGACCGCGCCGGCCGCTTCGTGACCCTGGCCAGCGGCCAGCCCGGCGACGACGACGCGCTGCCGATCCGCGCCGATGCGCGCGTGCTCGGCCTGACCCTGGCGGCGGGGCAGAGCGCCGACTACGCGTTTGCCGCGAACCGCTGCGGCTATCTCGTGCCGGCCAAGGGCGCGATCGAGGTCAACGGTCAGCGCGTCGATGCGCGCGACGGTCTGGCGATCCGCAACGAGACGTCGCTGCATGTGGTCGCGCTCGACGATGCCGAGGTCGTGCTCGTCGATACGGCGCCTTGACGGCGCCGGCTCGATGATCCGGCGGCGGCGGCGCGGCGCCGCCGTACGGAACAGCACGAACCTGCAAGGCGCCGGGCCGGCCTCATGCGAGGCTGCACCCACCGCCATCGCGGCCGCCGCGAGTTACGCCGCGGCCGCGGTGCGCACGAGTTTCCTTGGGGACACGAGGCCGCCATGCCGCACGATGGACCGGATCCGATCGACGAAGCGCGCCGCCGGCTGCTGATCGCCGGCACCGTGGCCGGCACTGCGCTGGCCGCCGCGCCGCTGCTGGCCGGCGCGGCCGCGCCCGCATCTCCACTTTCCAGAACCGGAGGACGCACCATGGGTACCATCACGACCAAAGACGGCGTGCAGATCTATTACAAGGACTGGGGGCCGGCCAAGGGCGAGCCCGTCGTCTTCAGCCACGGCTGGCCGCTCAACGCCGACAGCTGGGAAGCGCAGATGTTCTTCCTCGCCGACAAGGGCTATCGCTGCATCGCCCACGACCGCCGCGGCCACGGCCGTTCCAGCCAGCCCTGGGACGGCAACGACATGGATCACTACGCCGACGATCTCGCCGCGCTGCTCGATCAGCTCGACGTCAAGGGCGCGAGCCTGTTCGGCTTCTCCACCGGCGGCGGCGAAGTCGCGCGCTACATCGGCCGCCACGGCACGAAGCGCGTGAAGAAAGCCGGCCTGATCTCGGCCGTGCCGCCGCTGATGCTCAAGACCGACAAGAACCCCGGCGGCCTGCCGATCGAGGTGTTCGACGGCCTGCGCGCCGGCTCCATCGCCAATCGCGCGCAGCTGTACCGCGACATCGCGAGCGGCCCGTTCTACGGCTACAACCGCCCGAACGCGAAGCCCTCCGCCGGCATCATCGACACGTTCTGGATGCAGGGCATGATGGCCGGGCACAAGAATGCCTATGACAGCATCGCGGCGTTCTCGGCCACCGACTTCACCGAAGACCTGAAGAAATTCGACGTGCCGACCCTGGTCGTGCATGGCGACGACGATCAGATCGTGCCGATCGATGCGGCCGGCCGAGCTTCGGCCAAGCTCGTGAAGAACGCGAAGCTGATCGTCTATCCGGGTGCGCCGCACGGCCTGGCCGACACGCACAAGGACAAGCTCAACGCCGACCTGCTGGATTTTCTGAAGTCCTGACCGCGGCATCGCGCCGCCCGCGAGGAGAACTGCCATGTACGGCATCACGGCATTCGGCTGGGTGCATACGCTGATCAGTCTGTTCGCGATGGCGGCGGCCGTCGTCGCGCTGGCGCGCTACGGCGGCATCGCGCTGGCGACGGCGCCGGGCCGCGCTTTCGTCGGCCTGACCGTCGCCAGCTGCGTCACCGGGCTTTTCATCTTCCATCACGGCGGCTTCGGCCCGCCGCACGTGCTCGCGCTGCTGACACTCGGCGTGCTCGGCGTCGCTGCGCTGGCCGAGCGCCGGCGCCTGTTCGGTGGTGTCTCGGTCTACCTGGCCACGGCAGCCTATTCGCTGACGTTCTTCTTCCACTTCATTCCGGGCTTCACCGAGACCCTGACGCGGCTGCCGCCGGGCGCTCCGTACGCGAACGGGCCCGATGATCCCAAGCTGCAGACGCTGATCGGCGCGACCTTCGCGGTATTCGTGATCGGCATCCTCGGGCAGCTGCTGCGTCTGCGTCGTCGCCGGCGCACGGTCGCGCCGCAGCGGGCCTGAGCGCCGTGCGGCGGCGGTTTCTCGCCCCGTGCCGGCCACGCGCCGGACATTGCCGATGCTGAGATAGCCATCGCCTTCGCGGCAGGCCGGCACGACGGGACCGGCCCGCGCACGGTTGCTGCAGCGGTTCCAGCCGAAATAGGCGCTGAGGCGTTCGGCTTGCTGCAGGCTGTCCCCGTCAACGTGATGTTCGCGCACGCGCTGCAGCCGATTTCGCGAAAGTCGTGCGGCGGCCGTGAGGTCGGGCGACGGCCTGGGCCGGGACGGCATCGTCGGCCGGCGCGAATGCGCCGACCGGTACGGCGCTCAGCGCGCCTCGCGCACCTGCGCGGCGGTGCCGCTGCCGCCGGCCACGACGCGTTCCTCGCTGGCCTGGACGACCTTGCCTTCGACGATCCAGAGACTGATCACCTTGTCGGCGAAACGGTAGGTCCAGATTTCCATGGCCGGGGACGTATCGTCGCCGTCGATGCGGTCCAGTCGCGCGGGTTCGCCGGCGGCAGCGCGGATTGCCGTGGCGGCGTCGCCCTTGCCGATCAGGGTGCGGCCCAGCAGCACGCTCTGGGCCGACGCGGCGAGCGGCAGCAGGGACATCAACAGCAGGGCGAAGCGTTTCATGCGTGCATCTCCGAACGACGAGCCGGTCAGAGGTCGCGCAGCGGCGCCGCTGTCCGTTGACTGGATTGCGTGCCCGCGTGAACGGCTGCATCGGTGGCCACCGCAGCGGGCTTCTGTCGCAGGCCGGCAACGGCCTTGCTGATCCGGCACAGTGTGGCAGCGGCGTGTTGCAGCGTCGTTGCGCTCGACAGGGAGATGCGGCGTAGATCCCGCAATGCACTCGCCCGCGCCGGATCCGCGCGAGCGCGCAGCGGTGCGGCCGACAGGATGACCGGCGCCTCGCGCCGTTGACGGATCACGCCATTTTTCAACGGCGGCGAGAACGGTCAGCCCCGGCAGCGGCCAGTCGCAGAGCGGGCCGAATCCGGCGCAGCGTCTTCGGCTGACCTGCGCTGCGGCGGCGACTCAGCGCTTGGCTTCGGGCTTGGGCCTGGTATACGGCACGAAGTCGCCGAGGCCGACGCTGCCGGTCAGCATCTTCGACGTCGGATCGACGAGCTTGACGATGTCGATGTTGCACAGCTGCGACGAATGCGTGTCGGTGACGAGCACCACGTCGTCGTGCAGGAACGCCGCGCCGGCCTTGGGGTGGTTCACGTAGAGCGTGCCGCCGAGGGTGTCGTAGATGATCGCGGTCCTGTCGATGATCCGGGTCGAACGGATGTCGCGCAGTTGTATGCATTTGACCGGCTCGCCGGCGCTGCGGCCTTCGATGGCCTTGGCCAGCCGTTCCTCGGGACTGAGCCGCGCGGCGGCTGCCGCGGCAGCGGTCAGGAGCAGGGCGGCGGCGAGTGTCGATGTCGCAAGGCGGGATCGCATGGCAAGAGTTCCTCTGTGGCTGGCGAACGCGCTTCGCCGGTGACGCAGACGCGGCTGGGACGCCCCGCGTCGCAGGCGCCGGGCCGGTCCCGCTCAGCATCGGTTGCCGAGCCACGCGGATCAAGCGGCCGGCGCCGCCGCGGCGGCGGCAGCGCCGGATGCGCCGTTGCGGCCGTGCCCGCCGCAGGCGGACCGGCCCGTGACGCCGCGCCTCAGCCCAGGTTCAATCCGAAGTTGATCTTGAACAGGATGAGCAGGCCGAACACGGCGAACAGCGCGGCAGCGACGAAGCGCATGGTCGACAGCCGGAAGCGCTGGGCGAGCTTTTCGCCGATCAGCACGGCCGGCACGTTCGCGGCCATCATGCCGAGGGTCGTGCCGAGGGTGACGAGGGCCAGATTGGCGTATTTCGCGCCGAGCGCGACGGTCGCGAGCTGCGTCTTGTCGCCCATCTCGGCCAGGAAGAACAGCACCAGGGTGGTCAGGAACGGGCCGTAGCGGCTCGGTTCGGGCTTGTCGTCGAGCGTGTCGGGAATCAGCGCCCAGGCGGCAAAGCCGAGGAAGGCCAGGCCGAGTATCCAGCGCAGCAGGTCGGGGCCGAGGAAATGCGCGACCCAGCCGCCGACCAGCGCGGCGAACAGATGGTTGAACACGGTCGCGGCGAAGATGCCGGCAATGATGGCCCAGTGCCTGCCCCGGAATCGCGTGGCGAGGACGAACGACAGCAGTTGGGTCTTGTCCCCGATTTCGGCGATGGCGACCATGCCGAACGAGGCGATCAGAGCTTCCATGTGGATTTGTCCTGGGGCCGGCGAGAAGGAACCAATGACTCGACCACCCATCGCCGGCCCCGGCTTTGGATCGTAGAGTCAAAGGTCTCGCCCAGCTACTGCCGCCGACGCCATGGTCCGTGGACCAAGTCTGTTGACGTCGGCTCCTCCTGTGCGGAGGCGGCTACTCCCCAGTGACGGCGCGCAGCCTAGTGATTCGCGCCGCGCGATGCAAGCGGTGCGGCCTGCGACCTTGGTCGTTCCGCTGACGGCCGCGGCCCTGGCCTTTCGACGCCGTCGGCTCGAGCGTAGCCCTGTCGTGGACTTCGCTGCGGCACGCTGCCGCAGACGGCAGCCTGGCGCGGCCGTGCCGGTCGCATTCTGCGCCGCGGCGCGCCAGGCTACGCGGGTTGCGTCCGGAAGCTTTCATGCTCGTCGCCGCCTGCTCGTGATCTGGCGGTGCCTGTTCGCCCTGGTTGCCTGCCAGGGCGCGATGGCGGCGCGGCTGAGTCACGGTTTCCCCGGCGACAAGGCCGTCGCCGAGGCCGGTCGTCACGGCCTGGCCGGCGATGATGCCGATACGGCGGATTCGGCCGATTGCCGCGGCAGCACGGCCACACCGGATCTCGGCAAGCTGCCGACAACGCGCTCGCGCGCAGCGCAGCGGAGATCGGTGCCGCGTGCCTGGGACTTGCGCGCTGGTATCCGGCCGGCGCGCAGCAGGCGCTGCAGGCGTTGCCGGAACTGGACGTCGCGGAGATCGACGCGGCGCGGCTGGACGATCAGGCCGAACTGCAGGTCTGGGCCGGGTGCGAATGCGCAGCCGATTCGGCCGTGGCTGTCGCGAAAGCGATCCGCGCGCGCATCCGGGCGCCGCCGCGGCGCCGCGGTCCTCGTTCGAGCCCGTCGACGATCCGATGGCCGCGCCGGCGCACGAACATGATGATGAGCATCCTCACTGAATCCGATTTCCTGTTGTCCCCAGCGTTTTCCTGACCCGGAGTGACCCGCATGAAACTGCACACGCTGTCCCTGAGCCTGATCCTGATCGCCGCGCCGGCCTGGTCGCACGGCAAGGAGAAACACGATGCCGCCGTCGTCGCCGGTCGCGACGACAGCCGCGCCGAGCAGCAGATCGCGCCGGCCGCGGCGGACGCGGTTGCCGTGGTCGAGCGCTTCTCCGCGGCGCTGGCGGCCGGCGACGTCGACAAGGCCGCCGCCGAGCTCGATCCGGCCGTACTGATTCTCGAAAGCGGCGGCGTGGAACGCAGCCGCGACGAATACCTGCTGGCCGGGCATGCCAGGGCCGACGCGGCGTTCCTGAAAGAGGCGCAGGTCAGTCCCAGGCGCCGCACGGCGCAGGCGTCGGGCGAACTGGCCTGGGTCGGCAGCGAGAGCGCGATTCATGCGAAGAAGGGCGAGACCGTACTGGCCATTGATTCGACCGAGACCATGGTGCTGCGCAAGACCGCGCAGGGCTGGAAGATCGTGCACATCCACTGGTCGTCGCGGCGCGCCGGCGGCGATCACTGAGGTCGCGCATTGCGGACCTGCGCGCCGTGCGGTCGAGGGCTTGACTCTGGACCTGGATCCAGGGTGCAGACTCGCGTCTGGCAGGTTGTCGAGAAGCGGCCGGCCAGGCGATCCCGACCGGGATCGCGCGAGAGTCGATCGCGCCAGCGATGGATTCCCGCAGAACGTGCGCGAGCGCTGCTGGCGCCGTTCGATCCGAAGCGGGCAGAGGCCCGTTTTCGGCATGTTTAGAGGAGATCGGACATGACCAGCCTGAGCATAGGCCAGCTCGCCGAGCAGGCCGGAGTGGCCATCGACACGGTGCGCTACTACGAACGCAACGACCTGCTGACGCCGGCCGGCCGGCTGGCCTCGGGCTACCGCCGCTACGGTACGACCGAGCTCAAGCGGCTGCGCTTCATCCGCCGTGCCAAGGCGCTGGGCTTTTCGCTCGACGACATCCGCGCACTGCTCGCGCTCAGCGACGAGCGCGACGTGGCCGAGGTCAAGCGCGCGGCCCAGCGCAAACTCGCCGACATCGAGCTGCGCATCGCCGAGCTGGAGCGCATACGCGGCGGCCTGCACACCTTGATCGCCGCCTGCCCGGGCCACGGTCGCGCCGAGGCCTGTCCGATCCTCAATGCCCTGACGCAGGAGGAATCCGCATGAAATCCAACGACGACACCACGACCGGCGGCTGTTGCGCCGGCGCCGCCAAGCCTGGCACGCCGGTCCCGGCGAAGCAGGACCAAACTTCGGCCGCGTCCTGTTGCACCGGCACGACGGCGATGCCGGACAGCGCCGCAGCGGCGCGCACGCATCACGATCATCGTGCCGATGAAGCCGACGCACCTGCCGGCCCAACCGCTTCGTGCTGCAGCGCGACGCCTGCGGCGCCGGACGCGCACTCCGCTCATCGCGCGCATGACATGTCCGGGGCCGCTGCGACTGCTGCACATCGCGATCATGCCGCGCATCGCCGCGATGCGACGAAGAGCACGGCGGCGTCCTGTTGCGGCAGCTCCGGGCACACACCGGCGGCGGACGCGGCCCCGGCGGCGCAGGCCGGGCACGGCCTTCCGGCGCATCACGCGGCTCATTCGCAGCACGCAGGCCATTCACATCACGCACCTGCGCAGGCGGCGGCCGGCGGCCTGACCGACCCGGTCTGCGGCATGCGCGTGAGCGAGGACTCGGTGCACCAGGCCGAGCACGACGGCCAGCGCCACTACTTCTGCTCGGCCGGCTGTCGCAGCAAATTCGTCGCCGATCCGCAGCGCTTTCTGGATCCGGCATCGGCCGCGCCTGCCGTGCCGGCACCGCCGGGCACGCAGTACACCTGCCCGATGCATCCGGAGATCGTGCAGGACCATCCGGGCACCTGTCCGCTCTGCGGCATGGCGCTGGAACCGATGATGCCGAGCCTGGAGGAGGGCGAGAATCCCGAACTGACGGATTTCCGCCGCCGTTTCCGCTGGACCCTGCCGCTGTCCGTCGCGGTGCTGATTCTCGCCATGTTCGGCCACCGCCTGCCGCTGCTGTCGGCGACTGCGCGCACCTGGATCGAGCTCGTGCTGTCGGCGCCGGTCGTGCTCTGGGCCGGCGCGCCGTTCTTCCAGCGCTGGGCCCAGTCCATCGCCAATCGCAGCCCGAACATGTGGACCCTGATCGGCACCGGCGTCGGCGCGGCGTTCAGCTACAGCCTCGTCGCGACCCTGGCACCGGCGCTGTTTCCGGACTCGTTCCGCGAACACGGCCGCGTCGGCGTCTACTTCGAGGCCGCCGCGATCATCGTCTCGCTGACCCTGCTCGGGCAGATGCTCGAACTCAAGGCGCGTTCGAGCACCTCGGCCGCGATCCGGGCGCTGCTCGGCCTCGCGCCCAAGACCGCGCGGCGACTGCGCGAGGACGGCGGCGAGGACGACATTGCGTTGACCCACGTACACGTCGGCGACCGCCTGCGCGTGCGCCCCGGCGAGAAGGTGCCGGTCGACGGCGTCGTGCTCGACGGCCGTTCGCACGTCGACGAATCCATGCTGACCGGCGAGCCGATGCCGGTGGAAAAGCTGGCCGGCGCCAAGGTCATCGGTGCGACGATCAACGGCAACGGCAGTCTCGTGATCCGCGCCGAACGCGTCGGCTCGGAAACCGTGCTTGCGCAGATCGTGCAGCTCGTCGCCCAGGCGCAGCGTTCGCGCGCGCCGATGCAGCGTCTGGCCGACAAGGTCAGCTTCTGGTTCGTGCTCGGCGTGCTGGCCGCCGCTGCGGCGACCTTCCTGGCCTGGGGCCTGTTCGGTCCCGCGCCGTCGTGGACCTATGCCGTGGTCAATGCGGTCGCCGTGCTGATCATCGCCTGTCCCTGTGCACTGGGCCTGGCCACGCCGATGTCCATCATGGTCGCGACCGGCCGCGCGGCGCAGGCCGGCGTGCTGTTCCGCGACGCCGAGGCGATAGAGCGTCTGCGCACCGTCGACACCCTGATCGTCGACAAGACCGGCACCCTGACCGAAGGGCGCCCGGCATTCCGCGAAGTGCTCGGGTTCGGCGGCCGCGACGAGGCCGACGTGCTGCGGCTCGCCGCGAGCCTCGATCAGGGCAGCGAGCATCCGCTGGCCGAGGCCATCGTCGCCGAGGCGCGCCGGCGCGGGCTGGTGCTGGAAGCGGCGGCGGATTTCGAATCGGTGACCGGCCTGGGCGTGCAGGGCCGCGTCGCCGGTCGACGACTGGCGCTGGGCAATACCCTGCTGATGCAGAGCCGCGGAGTCGACCCGGACGTCGCCCGCGCGCGTGCCGAACAGCTGCGCGGCGACGGCGCCAGCGTGATGTTCCTGGCGGTCGACGGAGCTCTTGCGGGCCTCGTGGCCGTGGCCGATCCGCTCAAGGCCAGCACGCCCGAGGCGATCGCCGCACTGCAGGCCGCCGGCGTGCGCGTGGTCATGGCCACCGGCGACGGTCTGACGACGGCCGCGGCGGTGGCGCGGCGTCTGGGCATCGCCGAATTCCACGGCGAAGTGCGGCCGCAGGACAAGGCCGCGCTGGTCACGCGCCTGCAGGCGCAGGGTCACCGGGTCGCGATGGCCGGCGACGGCATCAACGATGCGCCGGCGCTGGCCGCGGCCGATGTCGGCATCGCCATGGGCACCGGCACCGACGTGGCCATGTCCAGCGCGCAGGTCACCCTGGTCAAGGGCGATCTGCGCGGCATCCTGCGCGCGCGCCGGCTGTCGCAGGCCACCGTGCGCAACATGCGCCAGAACCTGCTGTTCGCGTTCGCCTACAACGCGCTGGGCGTTCCGGTCGCGGCCGGCCTGCTGTATCCGCCGTTCGGGCTGCTGCTGAGCCCCATGCTCGCGGCGCTGGCGATGAGCCTGTCCTCGGTCTCGGTCGTCGGCAACGCGCTGCGCCTGCGCGGCCGCGTGATCGACGGCGACGTGCAGGCGTAGGTGATGCGGCCGGTTGCGGTGAGCACGGCGGACCGCAACGGCGAGACGCCCGCAGTGCGAAACTCGCGAACGAGTCGCGTCGATTCCGGCGCCCGAGGATGGGCGCCGGTCTTCTGCATCATTCCTGGCGGCGGTTCTTCGCAGCGCAAGAACCCGGACGCTGCGGTTCGCTGCGCTCACCGCAACCTGCGCCGGTGCGGCGTCAGCCGGGCGTCAGCGTCTCCTGGACGAGATCGAGCCAGGCTCTGGCCGCGCCGGGCAGATAGGCGCCCTTGCGCCAGACCAGGGCCATGCGCCAGTCCGCGTCGCGCTCGTCGAGCGGCACGGCCTGCACGCCGGGATGTTCGCGCTCGGCCGCGATCATGCGCGGCAGGAACGCGACGCCGAGGCCGGCACCGACCAGGCCGATCATGAAATCGACCTGGCTCGTACGGGCGGCCACTACCGGCTCGAAGCCGGCGCGGCGGCAGCCGTCGAGAATCATGCGGTGCAGCGAGAAGCCGCTTTGGAACAGGATGAACGGCTCGGCGGACAGGTCGGCCAGGCGTACCGAGCGACGGCCGCTCAGCGCGTGGCCGGCCGGGAGCAGCGCGACCAGCGGTTCGTGGCGCACCGGCAGCTGATCGAAATCCGCCGCGACCGGCAGCAGTGCGCCGGCGAAGTCGACCTCGCCGGCACGCAGCACGTCCTCGAGCTGGTCGCTGCCGTGTTCGACGAGACGGATGTCGATGCCGGGATAGCGCTGGCGGTAGATCGCGAACAGCGGCGCGAACAGGATGCTGCTGCCGACCAGCGGCAGGCCCAGGCGCAGATGGCCTCGCTTCAGGCCGCGGACCTCGGCGATTTCGGCCAGCAGATCGTCGCGATCGGCCAGCAGCTTCAGACCGCGCCGGTAGACGACTTCACCGGCGGCGGTCAGCACGCTGCGGTGGCCCAGCCGGTCCAGCACGTTCACGCCGAGCTCGTCCTCGAGCTGTTTGACTGCCTTGCTGACCGTCGACTGGGTCGCGAACACGGCCTTGGCGGCCTGGGAAAAGCCGCCCTGACGGACGACCTCGATGAAGACGCGCAACGGTCGGAATTCCATGGTCATTCCGTTTTCGACTGAAAATCAGTCATTCAATTCATTTTATACATGCTTTGTCGCCCCCTACATTGGCGTCCATGACGATCGCGCGGCGCTGGCCGGACCCCGGGGATTTCGTACGCCGCAACGGCCTGCCGCAGATCGCGCTGCTGCTCGCGTTCTGGCTGGCCGGCGAGGCGCTGGCGCGCCTGACCGGCGTGCCGCTGCCCGGCGGCCTGCTCGGACTCGGTCTGCTGTTCGCATTGCTGGCCACGCACACGCTCGACGTGCGTCTGTTCAAGCGCGGCGCCGACTGGTTCCTGGCCGAGATGCTGCTGTTCTTCGTCCCGGCCGTCCTGGGCGTGCTCGACCACCGCGAGCTGTTCGGCCTGACCGGGCTCAAGATCCTGCTCGTGATCGTGCTGAGCACCGCGGCCGTCATGCGGGTGACCGCCTTCGCCGTGGAGGCCGGCCTGCGCGCCGGCCGCGACGATGCGCGCTGAACTCGCGACCTGGCTGCAGGCCGCGTTCTGGTCGGCACTGACCCTGGGCTGTTACGCGGCGGCCAGGCGCATCCACCGGCGCTGGCCGCGCTGGTGGCTGATGCCGCTGGCGCTGACCCCGGCGCTGCTGGGCGCCTGCGTGCTGGCGCTGCATGCGAGCTATCGGGATTACCGCCAGGGCACGCACTGGCTGGTGCTGCTGCTCGGGCCGGCCACGGTGGCCTTCGCGGTGCCGATCTACGAACAGCGTGCGCTGATTCGCCGGCACTGGCGCGTGCTGCTGCTCGGCATGGGCGCCGGCAGCGCGACGGCGCTGCTGACGAGCTGGGCGCTGGCCACCCTGCTCGGCCTCGACGGGGCGCTGCGCCTGAGCCTGTTGCCCCGTTCGATCAGCACACCGTTCGCGATGGAAGTGTCCGGCGACATCGGCGGCCTGCCGGAGCTCACGGCGGTCTTCGTCGTACTGACCGGTGTGCTCGGCACCGTCGTCGGCGACCTCATGCTGACCCGCGTGCGGCTGGCCTCGGCGCTGGCGCGCGGCGCGCTGTTCGGCGTCGGCGCCCACGCTGCCGGCACGGCGCGCGCGCATCAGGTCGGCCCGACCGAAGGCGCCGTGGCCGGCCTGGTCATGGTGCTGACCGGACTGCTCAACGTGCTGGCCGTGCCGCTGCTGGCCTGGCTGCTGCGCCAGCTGTAAACCGGAAAACGGGTTTTTGCCGGTTTGAGGGCGGGCGGCCGCCGTGCGGGCCGTGCCGTTCCTCCGCGACGGCATCGCATGCGCGGCGGATGCGCGGACGGTCCGTTCCCGGACCGCCGAGGCCGACCGTTTTCGACAGCCGCCAGGTAGCAGCCACGCCATCGGCGTCCCGCGGGACAGGGCGGCCACGGCGCACGGTCTCAGGCGAAGCGCTCGTCCTTGCCGTGGCGCTCCAGCCACAGTGCGGCGAAGCGCGTGAGTTCGCTGGCCGTCTGCAGGCCGAGCTTGCGCTTGATGGATTCGCGGTGGGCTTCGATCGTCTTGGTGCTGCGCGATTGCAGGCGCGCGATCGACGCCGGCGACTGTCCCTGGGCGATCAGGCGCAGCACGGCCAGTTCGCGCGGCGTCAGCGCGTCGACGCCGCTCGGCGCGCCGGCCGGCGCCGCGTCGTTGAAGCGCGCATTCATCGCCGCGCTGATGACGGTCTCGCCGCGCGCGATGCGCTGTACCGCCTCGATCAGATGGTCGGTCGAGGCTTCTTTCATCAGATAGCCCTGCGCGCCGGCGCGCAGCACGCGCTGCGCATACAGCGCCTCGTCGAACATCGACAGCACGAGGATCGGCGTCGTGTCGCCGCGGGTGCGCAGTCGGGCGATCAGGTCCAGCCCGGATTCCTTGCCCAGGGACAGATCCACGACGATCGCGTTCGGACGCTCGCGCTGCGCGAGCGCCAGTGCGTCGGCCACGTTGCCGGCCTCGCTGCAGCTGGCGATGACCGGCGCGGCCAGCAGCAGCTGGCGCAGGCCCAGACGCATGATCGGATGATCGTCGACAACCAGCACTCGCATTCGTAGGTTCTCTTTCACGTCGGCGGCCTGTGGCTTCAGGCCGGATAGATGCCATGCGGCACGGTCAGCATGACGACGGTGCCGCGCGCACCGCTGCGCACGCGCAGCCGTCCGCGCAGCTGGCGCGCCCGGGCCTGCATGCTGCTGAAGCCCAGGCCGGTGGTTTCATGGTGGGTGAAGCTGCCGCTGCCCATGCCGCTGCCACGGTCGACGATGGACAGGCGCAGCCGCGTGGAGCGGCGTTCCAGGCGCACGAGTATGCGTTCGGCGCGGCCGTGGCGGATCGCATTGTTGATCGCTTCCTGCACCACGCGCAGCATGTGCCGGCTCACGTCCGCGTCGATCGCCTCGACATTGCGCCAGGCGCGCGCCGGGCAGTAGACGCAGTCGACGCCGAACAGGCTGCTGGTGTCGGCGCAGAGCCGGCGCAGCGCGTCGCCGACCTCGCCGTTGGAAAAGTGCGGTGAACTCAGCTGGTGCGACAGGCTGCGGCAGGACTCGACCGAGCGGTTGGCGATCTGCGCGATCCAGTTGGCGTCCTGGCTCAGGCGGTTTTCCTCGCGCTCCAGCCGGTTGGCCAGCGCCTTGGCCAGGAAGGCGATGCCGGCGAGCTGCTGGCCGACGTCGTCATGCAATTCCTGGCCTATGCGCGTCTGCGCCTGTTCCTCCATGTCGAGGATGCGCCGGCGCAGTGCGTCGGAGTCCGCGCGCAGGCGCGCGAGCTGGCTGACCTTGCTGCGGATCTCCTCTTCGATCTGCACTTCGTCGCGGCGGTCGCGCGCGATCGCGATCAGCGGGCAGTGCGGCGAATGGCCCAGACGCGCGACGATCAGGCGCACTGGCACGGCAGTTTCCGGAGCGGCGCCGAATTCGGTCAGGGTGACGGCAACCTGCTCGCCGGGCAGCGGCAGCAGGCTCGCGCCATCGGCGCTCAGGGTGGATGTCAGATGGCTCAAGGTGCGCGGCATCGCGGCGTCCGCATGCAGGCCCACGCGCGCGAGGTCGCCGGCCAGCACGCGCTCGACGCGGCCGTGCGGATCGCAGAGCAGGATCCAGTCGGCCAGATGCGGCAGCAGGCGGCTGACTTCGGTGTCGCCGAGTCCGTCGCCGGCGGATTCGCTGCGGCCGACGGATGCGGCGGGAGCGGGCGGTACGCGCCGATGGTGACGCAGCAGGAGCAGCAGGGAAGCAGCGACCGCCACCAAGGTGGCGTAGAGCATCCAGTTGCGGCTGATGTCGCGCAGCGAGGCGGACCAGGCGGACTGGCGCTCGAGCTGGATCAGCAGATCTTCGCGCGCGGCGCCCAGACGCAGCAGTGATTCGCGGCGACGGCTCTCGAAGTTGCCGGCGCCGGCGTCGCCGGCCTGCGGGTCGTGCACGGCGCGGCGCAGCGCCTGATGCTCGAGGGTCAGCCGCTGCAGGATCAGTCGCGTGCTGGCCGGCATCTGCGCCGCGAGCGTATCGGCCAGGGTCAGCAGCTCGGCGACGTCGCGCTCCATCGCCGCGGCCGTGGTCTCGGTCGGTGGTTGCGGCAGACGTTCGGCGCGTTCGATGCGCTCGCTGAGTTCCTCCAGCCGCAGGCTGAGAAACGCCGTCTGCGTTGCAGACGCCTGTGGCTCGCGCGTGCCGCCGGCCGGCAACAGCGCTATCACCGGAAGTGCGCACAGCAAGGCGCCCACCAACAGTCCCGGCGACAACGTCAGCACGGCTGGGTACGACGTTGCCGCTTTCCCTGGCTTCTTGTCTCGCATGACCTTCGCCGATACCCTGGCCGCACGGCAGGCCGCCCCCGCACGATAGACAGTGCTCGTGCGGATGGATAGAGACCCTCCGTCGCAAAGTCAACACCCGTCCGACGTCCGGCCAGTACCGCGAGGGGCAGCTTATGAGGGCAATGCGCGATCGCTCCTCGCATTCGCTGCGCCGCGTGTTCGCCGCCGCCGTGCTGTTGGCCGCCGGCGCGATCGCCGCGCAGGCCACTGCCGTGCTCACCGCGCAGATCAATGCGGGCGTTGCGGCCTACCTCGTCGGCGAAAGCTACTGGTCCAAGGCGCGGGCTCGCGTCGAGGGCGGTCTGCGTCGCTACGCCGACGGAGGTCAACGGCAGAATCTCGACGAAGCGCGTGCCGGCTTGCAGGTGCTGCTCGCAGACCGTGACGCACGTCTCGCTTTGGAGGCGTCGCCGCCGGATCTCGACGCGGCGCGCGCGGGCTTTCTCCGTGGCATGAATTCGGCGGAAAACACCGAATACCTGATCTGGATGTTTCGCTACTTCCGCCATGCGCCGTATTTCGGCGATGCGGTGGAACGCTGGGTCGCCTCCGACGAGGGGGTGCTGCAACTGGACGAACTGCTGCGGCGTTTCGAGTCCACCTCGTTCGACGATGCCGCGGCCATTGCCGCGCTGCGGCACGAGGTCGTCGTCACCGGCGAGCGGCTGCGCACGCTGCAGCTGGAGTTCCTGCAGATGCTGGCCGACGGTGTGGAACGGCTAGGCGCGTTGATGAATCTGCTGGGCGCGGCCGGCTTCGTGCTGCTGGCGTTCTGCATGTTCCTGCTGCTGCGCGCGGTGCAGCGCCGCGTCGTCGATTCGGAGAACAGTTTCCATTCGGTGTTCGAACGCGCCGACATCGGCATCGCGCGGCTGGATGCCGAGGGCCGCTTCCGGCGCGTCAATCCGCGCCTGTGCCGTCTGCTCGACCGCGACGAGGACGCGCTGCGCGGCAATCCGCTGAACGACTACGTCGACGAGCTGCACGGCGCGGCCAGCATCGACTTCGGCCGGCGTGTGCCGGCCGAGCGCACGGCGCTGCTGGAGTCCTGCAGCCTGCGCCGCCGCGACGGCAGCCTGGTGCACTGCCGCCTCAAGCTGTTCGCGCTGGCCGCGCGCGGCGACGAGGCCTCGGAATGGATCGTGCTGCTCGAAGACGTCTCCGAGACGCACCGGCTCACGCGCGAGCTGGCCTATGTCGCGAGCCACGACGCGGTGACCGGACTGATCAACCGCCACGAGATGCGCTCGCTGATCGCGCAGACCCTCGCGCGCTGCCGCCGCGACCATTCCTTCCATACCCTGGTCGTGCTCGATCTGGACCAGTTCGGCCTGATCAACGACGCCTACGGCCAGGCGGCCGGCGACGACGTACTGCGGCGCACCGCGGCGACCCTGGTGCAGCGGCTGGGCTCCCGTCACGTGCTCGCGCGCATGGGCGCAGACGAATTCGCCGTGTTGCTGGAGGATGTGCCGCTGACCGAGGCGCAGGCCATCGCCGAGTCGCTGCTGCGGGCCGTGCGCGAGAGCAGCTACCGCTTCGACGCGCGCCGTTTCGAGCTCAGCGCCTGCGCCGGCATCGTCGAGCTGGGGGCCGCGGCCCCCGACACGAGCTGGGCGTTCCGCGCCGCGCAGACCGCCTGCAACCTGGCCAAGGAGCAGGGCCGCAACCGCATCCGCGTCTACGTCGAGTCGGACCAGGTCGTCGCGCGGCGGCGGGCCGATGTCGAATGGGTGCAGGAAATCCGCCTCGCCATCGCCGAGCAGCGCATCTACCTGTTCGCCCAGCGCATCTGCGCGCTGGACGAGCCGCAGCAGCTGCAGTTCGAGGTGCTCGTGCGCCTGATCGACCGCAACGGCCGCCTGCATGCGCCCGGCGTGTTCATTCCGGCGGCGGAAAAGTACGAGCTGGTCAGCGCCGTCGATCGCGAGGTGGTGCGCCAGCTGCTGGCGGCCCTGGTCCAGCGCCGCGACCAGCTCGACCGTATCACCCAGTGCCATGTCAACGTCTCGGCGCAGTCGGTCAGCAGTCCGGAGTTCCGCGCCGGCGTCATCGCCGACATCCGCGAGCACGCGATCCCGCCGGGGCTGCTGTGCTTCGAGCTGACCGAGACCACGGCGATCTCCAATCTGGCCGAGGCCTGCGCCTTCATCGACGAGATGCACCGGCTCGGCTGCCGCATTGCGCTGGACGATTTCGGCAGCGGCATGTCCTCGTTCGGGTACCTCAAGTCGCTGGCCGTCGATGTGCTCAAGATCGACGGCATGTTCGTGCGCCGGGCCGCCGAGGACACCTATGACCAGTCGGTGCTCGGCGCGATCGCCCATGTCGGCCGCGCGCTCGGCAAGGTCACCGTCGCCGAATGCGTGGAGTCCGAGGCCGTGCTGCCGGTGCTGCGCCTGCTCGGGGTCGATGCGGCGCAGGGCTTCGCGATCGAGAAGCCGCGGCCGCTGGAGGAACTGCTCGAAGCCGCGCTGGCCGACACGGTCCAGACCGCCGGCGCCTGAGCGGCGGCTTCACGCCTGTCGAATTGTTGTCATATTTTTCAACGGGCCGGGTACGGCCGGGTCTGCCGCGACCAAAGTCATGCCGATATCCTCGGCGTCGGTGCGCGTCGGCACTTGCGTTTCAGCCATCGCTGCTGATGGTTTGCACATTAGTTTACAAATAGGGGAATCCCCTATTCATGCCTCGTGAAACCCTGGCATAGCCTGACAGAAATCCCTGGCGCTCGACGCGGGGACGACAGGATGCTTCCAGGGGCAGGAGCGTGGCGTGTTCGAGCTCGACAATTTCGAGTTGATGCGTGGCAGGCGCCGAATCGCGCGCATCGGGGCCTTGCGTGTCGCCAGCCCGGGCCTGCTCTGGCTGGTGGGCCCGGGCGGCGCCGGCAAGTCGACATTGCTGTCGGCCCTGGCTGGCGGCCAGTTGCCGGACGAGCCCTCGTTCAATGGCGACGCGCGCCTTGACGGCGTGGCGCTGGCCGCGGGCCAGACCGCCGTCGCCTGGCTGCCGCAGCACGCGCAGCTGACCGGAAGCGCCTGCCTGCAGGACGAACTCGGCCGGCGTTGCGCGCTGTCGCCGGATGGCGTGCGGCTGCTGCTCGAACGCGCCGGCCTGGCCGGCGACGCCGAACGCGAGGTCGATGCGCTGCCGGCGCCGCTGCGCCGCTACGCCGCCGTGTTCGCCGGCCTGGCCCGGCCGGCCGCGCTGTACCTCGTGGACGAACCGACAGCCGGTCTCGACGGCACACAGGCCGAGATCGTGCGCGCCTGCCTGCGCGAGCGCGCGGCGGGCGCGATGGTCGTCGCCGTCACGCACAACCGGCAGGACTGCCTCGCGGTCGGCGGCGACACCGCCCTGCTGGCCGGCGGCACGATCCGCGAGCTGGCGCCGACGTCGCGCTTCTTCGGCGCGCCGGCGACCGAAGCCGGACGCATCTATGTGGAGACGGGCAACTGCAATCTCGCGCCGGTGCAGAACCCGCTGCTGTCGGTCGACGGCATCTGGTGGCTGGTGCCGGGCCTGCTCTGCGGCATGAGCCGGCCGGGCCTGGTCGGCGAGGCGCCGGCCCAGTACCGCCAGCTCGCCGGATCCGGCGTCGGCACCTTGCTGTGTGTCGAGGAGCGCTGCAGCTATCCGCTCGAGCCGCTGCGCGAGCTCGGCATCGAACGCCATCACTTCGCCGTACCGGACATGGCGCCGCCGAACTTCGGCCAGGCCGTGGACATGTGCCGGCTCAGCGAAAGCGCGATCCGCGCCAACCGTGGCGTCGCCGTGCATTGCCGCGGCGGCCTCGGGCGCACGGGCACGGTGCTCGCCTGCATCCTGATCTGGTTCGGCGACGCGCCTGAAGCGGCCATCGCCAAGGTGCGCAGCGCGCAGCCGCATGCGATCCAGACCCCGGTACAGCTGCGCTTCCTACACGACTTTGCCGACCGCATCCGCGGCTGGCACGACCCGCAGTACCAACTTGGAGGAAAAGCCCATGTCTCTTGATAAAGCGTTGACGGCCGCGCAGGCCGACATACCCGAGTGCGTCGCCGCCGGCTACGTGGACATGGTCAGCGGCATGCTGCTCGGCGTGAAGACCGTGGACTCGCACCCCAGCGAAGTGCTGGACCTCGTCGCCGCGGCGACCGGCGACCTGTTCCAGGGCAAGACCGTCAGCGAGATCGAGAAGCTGTTCGACAAGGCGCGCGGCATCACCGCGGCGCACAACCACTATTTCAAAGAGATCATCGTGTTCAGCACCAACCTGATCCACGTGTTCTGCCGCTCGAAGAAGAACCCGAACCACGCCGGCGTGTTCGTCACGCGCGCGTCGGCCAACGTCGGCATGGTCATCGTGCGGGCGCGCTCGTCGATGGAGAAGTGCGACGGCGCCGTCTGAGCGTCGTCGCGGCACGTGACAGTCCGCCGCGTTCGTGCATTCCGTCCGGGTCGACGGGATGGCCGGGCGCCCGCAGGTCGGGCGTCCGGCGAGATCGCGCGGAACGACAGCAGGGCAGGGCCGCGATGCCGCGGACCTTGCCCGGTTCTCAGGAGATACACGCCGATGAGTGGCACCGACTATCCGCCGCGGTCCTTCCGCGTGGCCTGCGCCCATTTCAGTCCTGAGGAGCTGGAGGCCACGCGCCGCCTGCTCGGTCTGCTCGGCACGCACCTGAAGCAGCGCTGGGTGCTGGCCGAGGCGGGCGAGCCGGCCGACGTGGTGTTGTTGAATCTGGATCAGCACACGCCGGTCGAGTTCGACCGCCGCGCCGCCCTGGCCGGGTGTTCGCAGCGGCCGCGCGAACACCCGGCCGGCACCTTGCACCGGCCGCTGCGCGGCTACGAGCTGCTGGCGTTGCTGAACAAGGAGGCGCCCGCAGCGCAGCCGGACAAGCCCGCGGTCGCCGAAGCCGCGGGACGCTACCGGCTGCGCTGCTGGCCCTACGAAGCCAATGGCTGGGACGTGGTGCAGTGGCGCATCATGGCGGCGATGCGGCGCACCTACCGCAGCGCGCAGGAACTGGCCGAACACAGCGGCGCGACGCCGGACCAGGTGCAGCGCTGCATCGAGGCGGTGAACCGGCTCGGCGCGCTGGAACGCGCCGTCGACCGTCAGCCGGCCGCCGCCACGGCGGCGCGGCCGGCCGGGTTGCTGCGCCTGGCCGTGCGCGTCGGCGCGATACTCGGATTCTCGCGATGAGCGCCAGTCACAAGCTGCTGTTCATCGGCGAGCCCGGCGCCGGCAAGACGACCTGCATCGCTGCAGTCAGCGACATACCGCCGGTGACCACCGACGTGGGCTGCACCGACGAGCTCGCGCTGCGCAAGCCGACCACGACGGTCGCGTTCGACTACGGCGAACTCGGCATCGGCGGCGAGGACCGGTTGCTGCTCTACGGCCTGCCGGGCCAGGCGCGCTTCAAGTTCATGTTCGACATCGTGCGCGAAGGACTGCTCGGCGTCGTCGTGCTCGTCGACGGCTCCACCGAATTCGCCGTGCAGGGCCTGCGCGAGACCCTGGAGACCTATGCCGGCGAGGTGCGCGAGCTGCCGCTCGTGATCGCGCTGAACAAGCTGACCACGCCGTCGGAAACCCTGCTGCGCCAGTGCCGCGCACTGCTCGACCAGTACGGTCTGGTCGCGCCGATACTGCCGGTGGACGCGCGGCGCCGCGCCGACATCGTGCGTCTGTTCGAACTGCTGTTCATCCTGCTCGACGGCGAAGCCGACATCCCGGCCGGGCGAGGTGCTTCCCAATGGCATTGAACGAAACGACACGCCAGCTCTGCACCGCCGCGCTGGAGGATCTGCTGCTGCGCTGCGACGACGTGACCGCGGCAATGATCGCCGTGCGCGACGGCCGGCCGTTCGCCGAGAAGATCCGCGGCAGGCTGGAGCCCGGCAAGTTCGCCGCGATGGCCAGCTCGCTGGCCGCGCTGGGGCAGTCGGTCATGCGCGATCTCGGCGCCGGCATGCTCGATCACGTGCTGATCGAGTCGGTCGAGGGCAAGCTCGTCATCGCCAACGTGCCCGGCAGCGGCGGCCTGCTGATCCTGGCCGTGCTGGCCCGGCGCGAGGCACGGCTCGGCCTCGTGCTCGGCCATACCAAGACCTGCGCGCTGAGCGCCGGCGCGGCGATCAGCTGACCGCGACGGCACGCAATCGCGGCGGCGACGGCGGCGGCTTGCGCTGAAGCCGGCAAACGCGGTGCTGATCGCGGCGTTGACCCGACGCGACGCGGCGTGCAATGGCGCAGCGGCGTGAACGCCGCAGGCAGCGCCGATGCCGGCGCAGGAAAGTCGCCGCGTCCATCGCAGCGACGAGCATGCACGGGGCGTGCGGTCCGTCTCAGTAAGGCTGCGCAGCGCCTTGCCAGGATTCCGCCGGCACGGCCGCCGGCGCCGGCAGCGCCTCGTCGGCCGGAAATTCCGGCAGCAGTTCGCGATAGACCTCCAGCGTGCGCGCGTTGACGCGCTCGACGGCGTATTCGGCCGCGACGCGCCGTCGTGCCGCCTCGCCGAGGCGCTGCAGCAGTGCGCGGTCGTCGTCGAGGCGGGCGATCGCCCGGGCGAGCGCGCCCGCGTCGCGCACCGGCACGAGCAGGCCGTCGACACCGTCGCGGACCACGTCGCGGCAGCCCGGCACGTCGGTCGTGACCAGCGCCAGGCCGCAGGCGGCCGCTTCGATCAGCGAACGCGGCAGGCCTTCGCGATAGCTCGGCAGCACGGCGGCGTCGATGCCGCGCAGCAGCGCCGGCACGTCCTCGACATGGCCCAGCCATTCGATGTCGCCGGCGGCGTGCCAGCGCTCGATCACGGCGGCGTCGGCCGAGGCCGGGTTGCCCGCATCCGGCGCGCCGGCCAGCAGGAAACGGATCCTGCGTCCGTCGGCGCGCAGGCGCCGCGCCGCTTCGGCGTATTCGGCCAGGCCCTTGTCCCAGAGCAGGCGCGCGGCGAGCAGCACGCGCAGCGGCGCGCCGGCCTCGGCGCGGCGCGGCGCCGGCGCGAAGCGGGTCAGATCCACGCCCGAGCTCGGGATCAGGCGCACCGCCGCCGCATCGACGAGGCGCGCCTGCAGGAACAGCGCGCGGTCGTCGGCGTTCTGCAGCACGAGGCGCCGACGGGCGCCGGTCAGTGCCTGGCGCAGCAGCAGGCGCACGACGGGCCGCAGCAGACGCGCGCGCGCCTCGTCGCTGGTGAACACGTAGCCCAGGCCGGTGATCGCGGCGATGCAGGCCGGCACGCCGCTGACGCGCGCAGCCAGCGAGGCGTAGACGGCGCATTTGATCGTGAAGCCGTGAACGAGATCGGGCCGTTCCCGGCGCAGCAGCCGGCACAGCCAGAACAGCAGGCGCGCCTCGCGCAGCGGGCCGAGGCTGCGCCGCTGCAGCGGCACGGCGATCCAGCGCAGGCCCAGGGCGTTCAGGCGTTCGCCGTACGGGCCCGGCGGCGAGGCCAGCACGACCTCCACGCCGCGCCGGCGCAGGTTCTGCGCGAGCGCGAGGCGGAAGTTGTAGAGATACCAGTCGGTGTTGGCGAACAGCAGGATCTTCATGGCGCGTCTCCGTGCGGTCGAGGCAGCTCGCGCAGCACGCGCGCCGGCACGCCGCCGACCAATGTCCACGCGGCGACGTCGCGCGTGACCACGGCACCGGCGGCGACGACGGCGCCGCGGCCTACGGTCACGCCCTGCAGGATCACCGCGTTCGCGCCGATCCAGACCTCGTCCTCGACGACGATCGGGCCGGAGGTGCGGCCGCGGCCCTTGCCGGGCAGGTAGGTCAGGCCGTGGCCCATGGTCTCGAACGCGACGCGCGGACCGATCTGCACGCGGTCGCCGATGCGCACGCGGTCGTAGACGACGGTGAACGCCGTGTCGACGTTGAGAAAGCTGTCGCGGCCGATCGTGATGTAGCGGCAGCCGCCGTAGGGCCGCACGCTCAGCGGGCCGTAGATCGTGCTGCCGCGGCCGACCGTGACGCCGGCCAGGCGATAGAGCACGGCGCGATAGCGGTCGAGCAGCCACAGCCGCGGCAGGTTGTTGGCCAGCACCAGGAACACGGCCTCGCGCAGCGACCAGTGCGCGAGCGACGAGGGCCGGCCTTCGTGCGTGTCGCGATGCATCAGTCCTCCTCGAAGGCCTGTGCGTAGGTGCACAGGCGCAGGTTCTGTTCGGCGATCAGCGGCGCGAGTCCGCCGTCGCGCAGGAAGCGCCATTCGGCCGCCGCCGCCGCGCCGATGCGCGTCAGACCTTCGACCGCGTCGGCGTCGCGGACCAGATGCACCATGAGTTCCAGCGGACTGCCGCGGGCCGCCGCGAGCAGTTCGCGGTAGTGCGCCGCAGCCGGCTGCGCCGGCACCGCGCCGAAATCGAACAGGCTGGCGAAGCCGCGGTTGCTGCGCAGGCGGCCGCGCCAGCGCCAGGCGTTGCGGCGATTCATCAGCGCGAGCAGTGCGCTGCGCATTCGGCGACCGGGATCGGGCCGCGCCGCGCGCAGGCGCAGCACGTCGGGCTGGCGCAGCGGCAGCCCGCGCGCGGCGCATTCGGCGGCGACGATGTCGAACACCGGCGGCAGCGCATGCACGTGCTGGTGGCTGTCGACGTGAGTCGGCTGCAGACCGAGCGCAGCGAACGCGTCGAGCTGTGCCTGCAGTTCGCGGCGCAGTTCGGCGCGGTCGAGGCGGCCGCGCAGCGCGCGGCCCGCGATCTCGCCGCGGTCGGCAAAACAGCCGTCGGCGCCGAGCAGCGACCGCACCGTCGCGGCCGGCGCGCTCGGCGTGCCGAGGGTCAGGTTGAAGTGCAGGCCGACGCCGAGCCGTGGATGCGCGCGTGCCAGCACCGCTGCGGCCGCCGCGGCCGCGCCGTTGACGAGCAAGGTGGTGCTGGACAGACAGCCTGCCGCGAACGCGTCGACGACGGCGGCGTTGACGCTGTCGCAGAGGCCGAAGTCGTCGGCGTTGACGATGAGCCGCCTCATGCGCGCCTCGCAAACAGCTTGCGCAGGAACAGCAGCGGCTCCATCAGCGCCGGCAGCGGATCGCGGCCGTCGAACACCGCCCAGCTGCGGCCGCGGGCCTGCGCCGCGGCCGCGGTCTGCGGCGGCGGCAGCACGAAGTCCGCGCCGCGGCGCCGGTAGAAGCGTGCGGCCGCCAGATCCTTGAGCAGGTAGCGCCAGAGCACGCCGTCGCGCTGCCGGTCGTCGGCCGGCGCGGCCTCGCCGCGCAGGTCGCGCGCGCAGGCCACGGCGATGCGTTTGCCGGCGGCGTGGCTGAGGGCGAACCACAGGGTCGGGCGCGGATTGATCTCGATGACTTTCAAAACGCCGTCGCGCGGGTCGCGCTTGAACTCGGCGCCGCAGATGCCGTGGAAGCCGATGCGGCGCAGGAAGTCCTGCGACCGCTCGCGCGTTTCGGCGCAGTCGGCGCTCAGCGCGAGCGAAGCCGAGCCGAAGCCCGGCGGATACTGACGCAGCTTGCGCGCGACGAAGCCCTGCTGCGCGTTTCCGGCCGCATCCACGTAGGCGCCGAACAGCGTGATCTGCGATTCGGGACCGGGCACGATTTCCTGCACCAGCCAGGCGCCGCTGTCGCGCGGCAAGGTCGCGGCCAGACGGCGCAGTTCGGCCGGCGTACGCGCGATCAGCAGCTTGGCGCCGCGCAGGAACGGCCGCGCCTTGTGCACGAGCGCGGGCTTGAGCAGGCACGGACACGGAATGTCCGCGGCCAGCGCGTCGAGCTCCTGCGCATCGGCCAGCAACCAGACACCTGGCGCGGCCAGGCCGTGGCGCCGGCACAAGGCATGGAAACGCTGCTTGTCGAGCAGTTCCGCGGCAATGCCGCCGTAGCAGCCGGCGAAGCGGAATCGCGGCGCGAGTTCGGCCTGGCGCGCGATCAGCAGCTCGATGTAGTGGTCGTTGGTCGGCAGCAGCAGCGGCGGCGTCGCCTGCGTGTCGGCCAGGCGACGCAGACGTGCCATCAGCGCATCGTCGTCGCCGACCAGCCAGCAGGCCTGCGCGGCGCGCGAATAGCGCGCGCAGCCGGGGCTGCGGTCGACGCCGACGACCGCATGGCCGGCCTCGTGCAGCTCGCGCAGCGCGTACAGCCCCGTGGGCGACAGTCCGAGCACGACGGCGTCGATGCGCATGGCGGCGGCCTCAGAGCTTCAGCCGCTGCAGCGCGCGGTAGATCGGACCGCGGCCGTGGACGAACACGCCGTAGACCATGAAGGTCAGCAGCAGCGGCAGCGCCTGCATGCGCCAGCGGAACATCGCGCCCATGTTGGTCGCTGCCGAGCCGTACACGGCGAGCAGGCCGAACGCGAACACCGCCAGCGGCAGCGAAGCCTGGCGCGCGTGCTGCCAGCTGTAGCGCAGGCCGCGCACGAGACTGGGCAGCAGGCACAGGATCACGAGGATCTCGGGCAGCGCCATGAGCTGGCGCTGGCTGCCGATCTGGGTCAGGTCGACGGAGACGAAGAAGAAATACAGCGCCGCGACCGCCGCGCGCAGGGTCGAGCCCAGATCCTGGCCCCAGACCGCGGTTTCCGGCGCGGCGAAGAACGCGCCGCTGCCGTGGCTGATGTTGATGCGCGACTGGTTGATGTAGTCCAGGTCGAAATAGTGCGACTGGCGGATGTAGTCGGCGCCGAACACGCCGAAGCCGGCGAACCAGGTCGCCGCGCCGATCAGCACGACGAGGCCGGCCAGGGTCGCCAGCAGCGGCGCGGTGCGGCGGCCCTCGACCGGGATGTAGCAGGCCAGCACGAGGAACAGGCAGACGAAGAACAGGTATTCGCGCAAGCCCAGCAGGATCAGCAGCGCCGCGGCCATGCCGGCAAGCGCGCCGGCGCGGAAGCCTTCGCGCAGGCGCACGACCGACAGCACGAGCAGGCTCACGCTGAAGATCGACGCCGGGTCCTTCAGCATCAGGCACGACCAGTAGACGAACGACGGAAAGAACGCGATCAGCAAGGTCACGACGCGCGCGAGCTTTTCCACGCGATAGACCGCCAGCACGATGCGGAACACGATCAGCGGCGTCAGCGCGCCGAGCAGGATGTTCACGCTCTGGATGTACAGCGGCTCGGGACCGAGCAGCCAGTAGACCAGGCCGGTGAACTGGAACCAGCCGTTGTCGATCCAGTTCGGCGCGTTGAAGAAGCCCTCGTGCATCTGTGCGGCGATCGCGACGCCTTCGCGGTGGTAGCGCAGCGAGTCGGGGCTCAGGCTCAGCTGGCGTATCGCGTCGGTCAGGGTGATCAGGATCACGCCGGCTGCGCGTACGAGCAGGCCGCCGACGAACACGCGCAGCAGGAAGCGCCGCGCGGCCGGTCCCGGCAGCGGGCCCGAGGTCGGCGGCAGCGGCGCGGCCATGCGGCGCTGCGGATCGCGCTCGCGCCGGGCGAGCAGCCAGGCCAGCACGAGGCAGCCCAGCGACAGCACGACAGCGGCGATTTCCAGCGTGGTCTCGAACATGTTCAGCCCGTCGTCCCGAGCAGCCGCGCATAGGCTGCCGCATAGCGCGCGCAGCCCTCGGCCAGGGAAAAATGGCATTCGGCCAGCGCGCGGCAGCGCGTCGCCAGCGCCGGGTCCTGCCACAGCCGCTGCAGATGGTCGACGCTGCGCGCGCGCGCTTCGGGCGCGAAGTCGGCGAGCACGCAGCCGGTGTCGCCGGCACCGAGCAGCGCGTCGAGATCGCCGATGCCGCCGTTGCTGATCACCGGCACGCCGCAGGCCAGGTATTCGCCGACCTTGGTCGGACAGCTCGCGAGCTTGGCGAAATGCGGCCGTATGAACGACAGCGCCGCATCGAAGCGCTGGATTCGCGCCGGCACCTGCGCCGGCGGCAGCGCATGCAGCTGCACGCAGTCGGCCGGCACGCCGTGGCGCGCGAGCGCGGCCTGCAACGGTGCGGTCGCGCTGCGCGTGACGAGTTCCAGACGGCTCTGCGGAAGCCGCGCGCGCACGGCGGCGAACCATGCGACGACTTCCTCGGGCAGGTATTCCTCGCTGAGCGAGCCGACATAGCCCAACAGCGGCTGCGCCGGCGTCCGGGCCGGAGCCGGGCGGAAGCGTTCCAGATCGACGCAGGTCGGGATCGTCGCCAGCGGCGGCAGCGTGCCGCCGCGCCAGGCGGCGAAGCCGGCCAGCTCGCGCGCGCCGCGCTCGCTCAGCGAGACGATGTAGTCGCTGTCGCGCAGCACCTGCGCTTCGAGCCGCTTGGCGATGCGGTAGACCGCGCCGTCGCCGCGCAGCCGGCCGCGATAGACCTTCTCGTCGACCCAGAAGCCGCGCAGGTCGTTGAGAAACGGCACGCCGCTGCGGCGCTTGAAGCGCTGCGCGATCAGCGCCGGCAGAAAGCTGCGCGCGTGTACGAGACGAAAACCGTGCCGTGCGTGCAGCGCGCGCACGACGGCCAGACCGCGGCGCACGTCCAGCAGCGCCGACAGCGGTCCCCAGCCGGCGCGGCTGCGCAGCCAGTACCAGCGTATGCCGTCGGCCGCGAGCGATTCGCGCAGCGCCGCCTCGTGCTCGCCCGCGAGCGGCCGGCGCTCGAAGGTCAGCAGGGTGAAGCGCAGTCCGGTCGCGGCGAGCCTGCGCAGATAGGCCAGCACCTGCGACTCCACCAGCGGTTCGCCGATGCCGTTGTAGGACAGATACAGCACTTCAGCGGCGGCGGGCATGTCCGGCGACCTCCTGCAGCACGGCGACGAACTGCGGCCCGAGCCGCTCCAGCGAATAGCGCTGTTCCACCTCGGCGCGCGCGGCAATCGCGATGCGCTCGCGCAGTGCCGCGTCGTCGATCAGACCTTCCAGCGCGGCCTCCCAGTCGGCCGCGTCGCGCACGAGGAAACCGGTCGCGCCGTCGCGGATCAGTTCGCAGTTGAAGCCGATGCCGGTGCACACCGCCGGTACGCCGGCGGCCATGTAGGTGCGCGCCTTGCCGCCGGACTTGCCGAGCGACCAGTCCTCCGGCGGCAGCGGCATCAGGCCGATGTCGAATGCGTGCAGGTCGGCCACTTCGCGCGCGTAGTCCCAGGCGCGGTGCTCGACCGGAATTTCCGGATCGGCGAATGCGCCGCCGCCGACGACGAGCAGGCGCAGCTGCGGATGGCGCCGGCACAGCGCGCGCAGCGGCGCGCGCAGCAGGTCGAGGTATTTCTCGGTGCTCGGCGAACCGAGCCAGCCCAGGGTCGTCGCCGCGCCGTGGTGCGCCGGCCGGCGCCGGAAGCGCGCGAGGTCTTCGGCCACGTGCAGGGTACGCGCCGTGGCGCCCACCTCGGCGGCGCGCGCGCGCAGCCAGTCGTTGCCGGCCAGCACGCAGTCGGCCAGACGCAGGATCTCGCGCGTGCGCGCGCCGCTGCGCAGGCCGTCGGCGAAGCCGTTGTAGGTGCTCGGCTTGACGATGAACAGCGCGTCGTCGTAGTCGAAGATCGTCGGTATGCGCCAGCGCCGGAACAGCCGTTCCATCAGCGGCGGCCCGAGCGGCAGGCATTCGCGCTGCAGGAAGATCAGGTCGTAGCGGCCGCAGCGCCACAGTGCGGCGAGCCGTCGCGCGAGCGCCGCGGCGGCGTGCAGGCTCTTGCGCAGCGCATGGCCCGGGCGCTGGGTCAGCGCATACATGGCCGGGCTCATGAAGCACTGCACGCGGTAGTCGATGCCGGCGGCTTCCACGTAGGGCAGATACTGGAACACGCGGTAGCGGCTGCTCGCGCCGGCCGGCGGGTACTTGGTCAGGAACAGCACCTTCATGCGCCGCTCCGCGTCTGCGCGACGTCGGCCAGGAAATCGGCCAGGCGCTGCGCGTTGCGCCGCGGATCGTGGTGTTCGTCCGCATGGCGCCGCGCGCGCGCGGCCATCGCGGCACGGCGCGACGGATCGGCGAGGAGGCCGCGCAGGGCGCGCTCCAGTCCGTCGAGACTGCCGGGCACGGCACCGAGCCCTTCGCCTTCGATCAGGCCGCCCGGATCGAAGCGCAGCGACAAGGTCGGCGTGCCCTGCTGCCAGGCCTGGATGAAGTTGTTGCCGAAGCCTTCCGGGTCGCAGGTGTGCACGAGCGCGAGTGCGCCGGCCAGTAGGCCGTTGACCTGCGCCGGCGTGCGCTGGCCGAGGTAGTGGAAGTTCGCCGGAGTGCGCTTCGGGTCGGCAATCCAGGCATAGCGCGGGCTGATCAGCGCGCCGACGAGCAGGAAATCCAGGTCGAGATCGGCGCAGCGGCGCGCGAGTTCGACGAAGTCGCCGGGATTCTTGTAGTCCTTGACCTGCGCGACCCAGGCCACGTAGCGGCGCGGCCACTGGAACGGCACCGCGCTGCGCTCCATCGCGTCGGGAATATGGATGCGTCGCGCGACCGGCAGGCGCTCGGTGTAGTGCGGATTCAGGCTGACTGCACCGGCGGCCCAGCGCAGGCCGCTCCAGTTCCAGCGGCTGCGCAGGCGCTGCCAGACGATCGAGGCGAGCCGCCGCGGCGTCGGTGCCGCATGCTTGCGGTGATAGCTCCAGGGCTGCACGTCCTGCAGGCTCGACACGGCGAACACCAGCGGCACGCCGGCCTCGCGCAGCTGCGCGGCGGTGCGGCGCAGCGCGATCTTGTTGTGGCGCAGATAGACGACGTCGGGCGAGGTCGCGCCGAGCAACTGCGCGAGCGACGCCGGCGAGCCGGGCGTCCAGCCGCTCAGCGCATACGGCGTGGCCGCTGTCGAGGCGGCCACGCCGTGGGCGGCGCCGTAGTGCACCGTGTGGCCGAGCGCGGCGAGTTCGCGGGCGAGCAGGTCGCACTGGATCTCGATGCCGCCGAGCGCGCGGCCGAGGTGCTGGGCCAGGATCAGGATGCGCATGGCTGCACCGTTGCCAGAACCAGGCTGTGCCGGCGCGGCGGCAATTGCGTGACTTCGCGCAGGCGCAGGCGCAGGCCTTCGCGCACGCGGTGCAACAGCCGGCGCAGCCGGCCGGCGCCCGGCAGGGCATTCGTCTCGATCGCGTAGAAATGGCGATAGCCGTGCTGTGCGAGCTCGGCCAGCACGGCGTTGCCGCCGTCCTCGCCGTCGGCGCGGTTGGCCTCGAACAGCACGACCGGCTGCTGCGTGCGCAGCAGGCCGGCCATGCCGCGCAGCGCGGCCAGCTCGTGGCCTTCGATGTCGAGCTTGACCAGGCGCAGCGGCAGGCCGGCCAGCGCCGTCGCGTCGAGTACCGTGTCGCCGCGTTCCACACGCACCGGAAAGCTGCGCGTGGCCGAGGCGGCGAGTTCGGCGGCCAGACCCGAGCGGCCGAGATTGCCGTGCAGGTCGGCGTGGAACGGACGCTCGCCGGCGGTGTCGCTCAGGCCCAGCGCGAGCAGGTGCACGTTGTCGACGCCGTTCATGAGCAGGCTGGCCTGCAGCAGGTGCGTGCAGACCGGATTCGGCTCGACCGCGACGACGCGGGCGAAGCGGCGCGCGAACCACAGCGTGTGATTGCCGATGTTCGCGCCGACGTCGACGGCGACGCCGGCGCGGAACGCCGCGGCGCGGTCACGCAGGAAGCGCTCGAACAGGGCCTGCAGCAGCAGATCCTCGTACCAGCCGTGGGCGAGGATCTGCGCGCCGATGTCGTCGTCGGCGAAGCAGGCGATGCGCGGCGCCTGGCGCCGCCGGCGCTGCGCGGCGAGGCGGCGCACGCCGCGGCTGCGCGCCAGGCGCGCGACATAGTCCAGAAAGGAAATCCGGTATTCGGCCACGACGTTCACGGCAGCGCCCTCCCGGGCGAGCGGCCGCGGCGCAGGCGTCCGGCCCAGCCCGTCGGCAGCAGGCTCAGGACCAGCCCGGCCGCCACGCGCGGATCCAGCAGCAGGCGCGGGCGCAGCCTCAAGGCCTGCACGAGCGCACGGCGCCCCGCCGCGTGCTCGCCGCGCAGCAGGATCAGCTCCAGTCCCTTGAGCCGGTGCAGCCGCGCCAGGCGCGGCGCGCGCAGGCGGCGCACGGCGTCGGGCAGCTCCGGCAGCGCGAAGAACGCCTCCCAGTAGCGCAGGTTCTCGCGGTACATGAGCTCCACGTCCTTGCCGGTGTTGGCCGGGTGGTCGCGCATGACCGCGACGCAGTCCTCGACGTAGTCGAAACGCCACTGCAGCGCGAGCTTCAGGTAGATCGCCTCGCCCTCTGCGCGGTAGGACTCGTCGAAGCGCACCTGTTCGAAGCACGCGCGGCGGAACAGCGGCGTGACCGGATAGACGAAGTTGCCCCAGGCGACGAGTTCGCGCAGCACGTCGCCGCGATGCAGCGGCAGGTCCACGGGCTCGGTGCGGCCGTCGGCCTCGAAGAAGCGCGCGCCGCGACCGTAGACCACGCCGGTGCGCGCGTCGCCGTCGGCGAAGCGCGCGACCTGCAGCCGCGTCTTGTCCGGCAGGTACCAGTCGTCCGACGGCAGGAAGCAGACGAACTCGCCGCGGCACAGGTCCAGCGCCTGGTTCACGACGTGGCCCTGGCCGCGGTTGACCGGATTCAGCACGGCGCGGAAACCGTGGCGGCGCGCGAGCGACTCGATCAGCGCCGGACTGCCGTCGCGCGAGCCGTCGTCGACGACGATGAGCTCGAGCGGCGCATAGGTCTGCGCAAGCACGCTGTCGATCGCGCGCTCGATGTAGCGCGCATGGTTGTAGGACGGAATGATGACGCTGACGAGCGGATTCATGAGGGCCTAGCCCGGAGGCGCCGGAACGCGCCGGCGGCGAGCGTGCGGAACTGCAGGTCGCGCCAGCTCGACAGCAGCCAGGCCGCGGCGATCGCCGCGGCGGCGGCCAGTCGCGCGGCCAGCGACGGCAGCGCCAGCGCTGCGGCGACCGCGGCGGCGACGAGCAGCGCGCCGCGCAGCAGCGCGGCTGCCGCCGCTCGGCCGATGCGATAGGCGAACGCGCGGCCGACGACGGTCGCGGCAAGTACCAGCTGCAGCACCTGCGACAGCAGATAGGCGAGCGCGACGCCGGCCAGCTGCAGCCGCGGCAGCAGCAGCGCGCTCAGACCGAGATACAGCGCCGCCCAGGCGAAATACAGCCCGCAATAGGCCCTCAGGCGCCGTCGCGCGAGCAGCGACAGGCCCAGCGTTTCGGCGATCACCCGGCAGAAGTCGCCCGGCAGCAACAGCAGCAACAGCGCCGCGGCCGGCTTGAACGCAGCGCTGAACAGCAGCGGCATCAGCCACTCGGCCGACAGCACGATGGCCGCGATCAGCGGCGGAACCAGGTACATGTAGACCGTCAGCGCTTCGTCGATCTGCGCGCCGAGGCGCCGGTCGTCGTCGCAGACGGCGAGTGCCGGAAAGTAGTAGCTGCCGGCCGACGCGTAGATCGCGGCCAGATAGACCGTCGCGACCTTCCATGCGGTAGAGAACAGGCCGGCCGCGTCCAGGCCCTGCGCGCCGATGATCCAGCGCGACACGACCAGCACGACGAGGATGCCCGTGGCGACGAGCAGCAGGCCGTTCGCGCCGTAGACGAGGTTTTCGCGCAGTTCATTCCAGGCGAAGCAGACCGGCTGCGGCGTGACCGCGCCGCGGCCGTAGCGGCGCCGCGCCGCGGCGTACAGCAGGGCGAATTTCACCGCGTGCAGCAGCGACAGCGACAGCACCGCGCCGGCCAGATCCAGGCGCCAGACCAGCACGACGAACAGCGCGAGCCCGATCAGGTCCGACAGCACCTGCGTCAACACCAGCGCGCGCGTTTCGCGCGCGGCGCTGAGCATCGCGCGATAGACCTGCGCGCAGACCGCGAACGGCATGCCCCAGGCGACCAGCAGCACGAGCAGGCGGCGCTCGCCGCCGTCGTGGAACAGCACTGCCGAGAGCCAGCCGGCCAGCGGCGTCGCGGCGAGTGCGATGAGCAGCGAGCACAGGCCGACCGCGGCCAGGGCCGAAGTGGCCTGGCGCGTGACCGCGGCCATGTCGCCGGCCTCGCGCGCGAGCGCGATGCGCTTGACCGCGCCGCTGCCGATGCCGAGCCCCGACACCGTGGTCAGCAGGCTCCAGGCGCTCGTGGCCTGATTGAGCACGCCCATGCCGGCGGTACCCAGCAGCAGCGCGGCGATCTTGCCCTTGAGCACCTGGATCAAGGTACCCGCGGCCGAGCCCAGGCCGAACGCGGCGACGGCGGCGGCGAAGCGCTTCATTCCGGACGCATCCGCAGCAGCCGCGCCGGCACGCCGCCGACGATGGCGTAGTCGGGCACGTCGCGCGTGACGACGCTGTTGGCGCCGACGATCGCGCCGCGGCCGATGCGTACGCCGCGCACCACCACGGCGTTCGCGCCCAGCCAGACCTCGTCGCCGATGACGACCGGCGCGGTGCGGTAGCCCTGGTCCTTGATCGGGACGTCGCGTGCGTCGAAGCGGTGGTCGATGTCGAGCACACTGACTCCTGGCGCGAACAGGCAGCCGGCGCCGATGCGCACGTCGTGGAATGCGCTGATGCGACAGCCTTCGTTGATCGTCGTGCCGTCGCCGATCTGCAGCAGCCCGTTGCCGGCGATGACCACGCCGCGGCGCAGGGTCACGCGTTCGCCGAGGCGGATGCGCGCATCGCCGAGCAGGCGCACGCCGGCCTCGATCGCGCCGCGCCGGCCGGCTTCCTCGAACTGCCAGCGGCGCAGCAGAAAGCGCAGCCGCGGCAGCAGCCGGCGTACGCGGCCCAGGCGGTGGCGCAATGCCCGGCGCAGCGCGCGCAGCCGCGCGGCCGGTCCGGCCGCGGCAGGAGCGGGAGCGTCCTGGGCCTGCGCGCCCATCTCAGCCGGCCTCCGCGACGAAGGCCGCGTAGTCGCGGTGATAGTCGGCTTCGTCGTAGCGCTGCGAGGCCAGCACGAGGCAGACCGAGCCGGAGGAAAATCCGTCGAGTTCGCGCCAGATCATCGGACCGATCAGCAGCCCGCGGTAAGGCCGGTTCAGCTGCACGCGCCGGCGCCGGCGGCCGTCGTCGAGCACGACCTCGAAGCTGCCGGCGACGGCGATCAGCAGCTGATGCAGCGCGCGGTGCGCATGACCGCCGCGCTCGGCGCCGCCGGGCACGTCGTACAGGTAGTAGGCGCGGGCGATCGAAAACGGCAGATGCACGCCGCCTTCGACGAAGGTCAGGTTGCCGCGCGGGTCGGTGATGCGCGGCAATTCGATGAGCCGGCAGTCGTCGACGGAGGCGGCAGCTGCCGGCGACTCGGTATCGGCGGGGCGGACAACGCTGCGCAAAGGCATCTCATTCCTCCTGCAACGGCGACAGCGCGCAGGCCGCGAGCAGGGCGCAGGCCAGCGCCGGCAGCGGCACGCGCAGCGGGTAGTCGACGAGACCGTGCAGCAGCACGGCGCCGGTGCCGAGCGCACAGGCCCAGCGCAGGCCGTCGGCCGCGTCGCGCCAGAGACGGCGCGCGACGGCGGCCAGCGCGGCGGCATACAGCAGCGGGCCGATCAGGCCGAGCTCGAACAGCCACTGCACGGGCTCGTCGTGGGCCTGGTTGACGTAGACGGTGTCCAGGGTCGCGAGGCTGTCGAACGTCGCGAACACGCTTGCGAAGCTGCCGGGACCGGCGCCGAACGGGAAGAAGCTCAGGGCCGCGGCGAAGCTGCGACGCAGCAGCGCGGCGCGGCCGTCGGCGACGTCCAGGGCAAAGCCCTGCAGCAGTGCCGGACCGGCTGCCGGCAGGATGGCGAGCGCCGCAACGGCGGCCAATGCCAGCGCGAGCAGCAGGCGGCGGCCATGCTGCCGGTGCAGGCACCAGACGGTGATCGCGACCGCTTCCAGCACGAGCAGGCCGGCGCCGGCGCGCGAGCGCGTGATCAGCACGGCGGCGACCAGCAGCAGCGCCGCGAGCGCGCCGAGCAGGCGCCGGCCGGGCGCCGTGGCCGGTGCGTCGAGCGCGAACACGACCGGCAGCGGCAGCAGCAGCGCGAGCAGGCTGGCCAGATGATTCGGATTGGCGAACACCGCGGCGCCGGCCGCAGCCGGCTGCGGTCCCTGCAGCAAGGTCCAGCCGGCGAGCGCAAGACCCAGCGCGACGAGCGCCGCGAGCAGGCGCCGCCGCGTGGCCGCGGTGGCGCGCTGCGCCGCGACGAACAGGGCCAGCGGCGGTACGAGCTTGAGCCAGGCCTGCCAGCTCGCGTCGGGGGCGAGGCTCAGCGGCAGCCAGGCGTCGGCGCCGAGTTCGGCCAGCGCCGGCTGCAGCAGTTCGGCGCGGCCCGGCAGGGCGAGCAGCCAGTGCGCCGGCAGCGGCACGAGCCAGGCGAGCGGCAGCAGGCCCAGCGCCAGCGCGACGCGGATCGGTCGGGCGAGCGGAGCGGACGGCGTGCGCGGCCACAATGCGAGCAGCAGCGGCGCCAGTGCGAGCAGGGCGAGCAGGCCGTCGCGCCAGCCGAACACGGACAGGCCGCCGAGCCCGGCGGCGCCGGCCAGCAGCAGCGCGCTGGCCGGTTCCAGCGCCGCGACGGCCAGCGGCACGGGCGGCGCCGCCGCGACGGCGGGCGCACGCCGCGACCGCGCCAGCGCTTCAGCGGCTGACGGGCGGGCGGTCGTCATCGTCGTTGCGGTTGTGATCCCAGTAGTACAGCGCCGGAATCAGCAGCGCGGCCGCTACTGCCCAGCGCTGGCCCGGCGTCAAGGTCGTCAGCCGCGTGCCGGTCGCGTTGCCGGCGTCCATGACGGCGGCGGCGCGGTCGTCGTCGTCCTCGTCCTGGCGGGTTTCGCCGATGGCCTGCTGGAACGCGACCAGTCGCGGCGGCGCGCAGTCGGCCTGCTCGGCGATGGTCAGCAGCGAGTCGCCGTCCAGTCGCTGCTGGCAGCCGCTGCGGAATGCGATCAGCGCCTCGGCGCCGTCCAGGGTCATCAGGCGATCGCCCGGGTACAGCGCGGCACCGGCAGCGGCCGGCGCGACCTCGGCGCCCTGGGCCAGCAGGACCTGGCCGCCTATCGCGACGAGGCTGGCGACCGGCACACGAACGACCGGGGCTTCGCCGGCGGCAAACGCGCCGGAACCGGCGCAGGCCAGCGCCAGGGCGAACAGGACTCGTGGTTGCATGGGGATCTCCCGTCGGCAGCGGAGCGGCGCGCAGGCCCGCGCCGGGGCATGGTCGGAAGCCGGCGTTGCCGCACCGGCAGGAAACGGTTGCGATGTCATGGTTCGGCTCCGGTGGTCGTCAGGTTCAGCGCGTCGAACCAGAGCTCGGCGCCGGCGTCGCGGCGGGCCCCGCGCAGGTTGAGCTGCACGCGCTGGGCGAGGCAGTCGCGCTCGGGCACGCGGAAGTCGAGCGCGAAGGGGTTCCACGACGGCGTCGGCTGCGGTGTCGCGGTGCCGAGGCGCTGCGCGCGCGGCGCGAGGCAGTCGACGCTCCATTCGGCGGTCGCCGACGCCGCGGCGCCGTCGGCATAGGCCAGGCCGCTGAGCCGATAGGCGCCCGGCGGCAGCAGTACGATCTGTGTCGCGCCGGCCGCTGCAGGCCTGCCGTCCAGACGCACGCGCAGTGCGCGCGAATCGCGTCCCGGGGCGGCGGCCAGCGTGGCGGCGGCGCCGTCGCCGCGGCGCAAGGTCCAGTCGAAGCCGCCGCCGGGCGGCCGCTCGAAATCGCCGTTGCGCAGCAGCGGACCGCTGCGTTCGGCGGCTGGCTGCAACGCGAGCCAGAGCAGCCAGGCCTGCGGATAGTCGCCGAGCGCGAGCAGGCGTTCGACGACGACGACGCCCTCGGCCGGGGTGGCCGGCACGGCGGCATTGCGCAGTGCGAGCAGCAGGCGGGCCAGCGCGAACAGATCCTCGTGCTGTGGCGGCGCGCTGGCGAGGAAGCCGCGCCGCCAGCTCGGCGCCGGGGCGAGCACCGCGACGACCGCGGCACGCCCGCTGTCGCTGCGCAGCCACTCGTGCAGCAGCGGGAACAGTTGCGGCGCGCGCTGCGGCGCGAGGCGCAGGATCGCATCGACGTGTTGTGCGGCGCCGGCCAGATCGCCGGCTGCGTTCGCCGCGTCGGCGAGCCAGGCGCGCGTGCGCAGGTCGGCCGGACGCAGGCGCAGCGCGCGCTGCAGACAGACGCGGCCTTCGGCGCTGTCCACGCCGGCCAGTTCGGCCCGCACGCGCTGCAGGCGGCCGTCCAGTGGCGCGCGTGCCAGCGCTGCGCGCAGCATTTCCGGCTGCAGGCCTGCGCGGCGCAGCGCGCCGGCGCTGTCGGCGGTTTCGGCCGTGGTTCGCGCAAGGGCGAGCACGGCCTGCGGATTGCCCGGATCGCGGCGCAGCACGCGCGCCGGATCGCCGCTCGCGCCGGGGCCGAGCTGCAGCGCCCTGGCGGCAACGAGCGCGGCCACCGCGATCAGCAGCAGGCGGCCAGCCAGGCGCGCGGGATCGGGCATTTCAGCGCCCTCCGTTGTGGTTCAGGCGCACGATGTGCAGTCCGTCGGCATCGCGCGCGAGGCCGAGCAGGATCTGGCCCTGCGTGTCGCGGCGTCCCTGGCGCGCCTCGACGCTCGCCGCATAGCGGCCGTGACCGAGCGCGCGCGTGCCGTCGATGCGCCATTGCATGTCCTGCAGGCGCAGCTCGCGCCGGGCATGGTTGGAGAACAGACGGCGGTAGTCGACGCGCAGCTGGTCCAGGCCGTCGCTGCCGTTGCCGGCGACGTTCGCGTCGAACAGGGCCAGGAATTGCTCCACGTCCGCGCCGGCGTAGAGCTGCTCGAAGCGCGTGACGAAGGCGCTGATTTCCGCGTCGGACAGCGCTGCAGCGGTCGGTGCAGCGGTCGGTGCTGCACTTGCGGCAGGCGGCGTGCGTCGTTCGGCGCTGTTCGCCGGCGGCGCCGACACCGGCGCCGGCGCGGGCAGCGCCAGCGTGCGGCGCGGCGGCGCGGCCACTACGGGTGGCGCGATGCGCGGTGTGACGGCCGCCGTTGTCACGACCACGGGCGCAGTCGCCGGCGTCGGCTCCGGCGCCGCCGGCAGGCCCGGCGCCGCATAGGCCGCAGCGAGCACGCGTTCGGGTTCGGCGTCTGCAGCGACGGCCACGACCGGCCGGGCCGGTTCGACCGTCGCGCGGGGAGGCGGCGGCAGCGCGTGCGGCGTGCGGCCGAGCCAGAGCAGCAGTGCAAGCAGCGCGGCGGCGGTCAGTGCGCCGGCGGCGGCGACGAGCTGGGGCAGCCGCCGCACCGTGCGGCCGGACAGCCAGGGACGGTCCAGCGGCTGCCAGTGCGCGATCGCGGTGGCGCCGGCCGGGATGTCCGGCTGCGGCCGCTGCCGGTCGTAGTCGGCGCGCCGCTGCGGAATGCGCAGCGCACTCCAGGCGCGATTGACGCGTTCGGCGAACACGCTGTTCAGATTGTCCGGATCGCGGTCCGGATGCAGCCAGCGCATCAGTGCGCGGTAATGGCGCTTGAGGTCTTCCGCATCGACGTCCGCCTCGACGCCGAGCACGCGGTAGTGGTCGGCACCGTCGAAGAACAGCAACTGATGCAGCAGCAGTGCGGCGGCTTCGGCGAGTTCGGCCTCGTCCAGACCGGTAGCCTCGCGCCCGCCGGCGATGGCTTGCGCATCGCCGCCGGCCAGGCGCAGCACGTCATACAGCTGCGCCGGCAGCGCGCGGCCCGGCAGCAGCGCCGCCCGCGTCGGCGAGCGGTAGACGCCCAGCAGGAGGTCGAACGCCTCGTTCATGCCCGGCGCGCGCGCGGCGCCTCCAGCTTGGGCTGTCCGCCGTAGGCGTAGTAGTTGTAGCCGCCGTAGCCGTAGACCGCGCCGCCGTGGCGCGGATCGAGCTTGGTCAGCACCACGCCGAGCACGCGCGCGCGCGCCGCGTTGAGCCGCTTGAGCACGCCGCGCGCATGGCCGAGCCGCGTCGAGCCGGCTTCGATCACGAGTATGGTACCGCCGGCGAGATTGGACAGGATCGCCGCGTCGGCGATGCCGAGCATCGGCGGACCGTCGATGATGACCTGGTCGAACGAGGCCGCGGCCAGGCGCAGCAGGGTGACCAGACGCGGGCCGGCCAGCAGCTCCGCCGGATTCGGCGGCAGCGGTCCGGAGCACAGGCAGGCGAGATTCTTGACCTGGGTCGGATGCAGGAATTTGAGCGGCCGGCTCGCGCCGGACAGGTAATTGCTGAGACCCGCGGCATTGGGTACGCGCAGCGCCTGGTGCAGGGTCGGGTTGCGCAGGTCCGCGTCGATCAGCAGCACGCGCTTGCCGAGCTGGGCGAAGTGCAGGGCCAGGGTCAGCGCCGTCGTACTCTTGCCCTCGCCGGGGGCCGAGCTCGTCACGAACAGGGTGCGCGGCACGCCGGCCTCGGTGGAGAACTGCAGCGCCGTGCGCACCGAGCGGTAGGACTCGGAGAACGGCGAGCGCGGATCCTTGAGCGCTTCCAGCGGCGAGCCGCGTTGCAGGCGCGGGATCAGGCCCAGTATCGCCAGGCCGAATTTCTGCTCCACGTCCTCGGGCGACTTGATCGTGTCGTCCAGATGCTCGAACAGCAATGCGAGGAAGATGCCGGCGGCGAGGCCGGCGAACAGGCCGAGCAGCAGGCTGCGGCCGAGATTCGGACTGAAGCGGCCGGCCGGCGCGCGCGCGCGGTCGACCACGGAAATGTTGTTGGCGGTGATGCCGCCGGCGACGCCGATCTCCTTGTAGCGCTGCAGCAGGCCGTCGTAGAGCTCGCGGTTCGTGTCGACCTCGCGCTTGATGATGTTGTACTGGATGCTGCGGCCCTGCAGGTCGAGCAGCTGCGCCTTGAGTTCGGCCAGACGCAGGCCGAGCATGCTCTCGGCGCTGCGCGCGGCTTCGAATTCGGAGCGCACGGCGTTCTTGATGCGGCCGATCTCGCCGGCGAGCTGGCGGTCGATCTCCTCGATCTGGCCCTTGAGCTGTTCCATTGCCGGATAGCCGGGCTTGAAGATCTGCAGCTTCTCCTGGTACTGGCCGAGCAGTTCGGTGCGCCGGTTCTTGAGCTGGCCGACGATGCTGCTGAGCAGTACCTCGGGCAGCGCGTCGGCCGGCGTGGTCTGGCTGCGGCGGTATTTCGCCTCGGCCTCGATGCGCTGCTGCTGGGCCGCGGCGAGGCTTGCGTTGATGCTCTGCAGTTCCTGCGCCGCCGGCGACTGCTGCTGGTCGATGCTGACGATGCCCTGCTGCTGGGCAAACTGTACGAGCTGCTTCTCGGAATCCTCGAGCTTGAGCTTGAGCTGCTGCAGACGCTCCTCGAGATAGTTCTTCGCATAGGCCGACGCGTCGAAGCGCCGGTCGATGTGCGTCGCGATGAAGGCGTCGGCGATCGCATTGGCCATGGTCGCGGAGAAGCCCGGATCGAGGCTGTCGAACTGGATGCGCACGAGACGCGAGTTGCGTACCGGTTCCACCGACAGATGGCGCTGGACGTAGCTGGCGAGGTCGTCGCGGCTGGGCTCGGGCGGCTCGGCCTCTTCGGCGGCGTCGGCCGTGACCGCGGTTTCGCCGGCCAGCCGCGCCCAGAGCCCAGGCGCACGCTGAGCGGCGGCGGCCAGGCGGATCTGCCCGGCGCCCATGCCGGCGGCGACGCGTTCGGCCAGCGAGCGGCTGCGCAGCAGTTCGTACTGGGTCTGGTAGTAGTCGCGGTCGCCTACGCCTTCGGCCGGCGCGACGCCTTCGCTCTGCACGATCTTGATCGTGTCCTGGTCGATCTGCAGCGTCGCGCTGGCGCGGAATACCGGCGGCGTCAGCAGGGTCTTCACGAGCACGACGCTGAGCACCGAGGCCAGCACCGACAGCAGCAGCCATTTGCGCTTGAGCAGGATCTGCCAGTAGCCCAGCAGGTTCAGGCGTTCCTCGTCGCCGCCGTCGGCAGCAGCGATGGCCGCCGCCGGCAGCTGCGGAACGGCCGCGGGCTGCAGAGCCGCATCGCGGCGCCGCGGCAGCGGGGCGCGGTGGCCCGGAGCGAGTGATCGGTTCATGGCGATCTCCCGAGACGGCGCATCAGAACGGACGGAACAGGGCGAACACGGGAATCGACTCGATGAAGCGGCGCAGCGCCGTGCGCGGCCCCGACTGGTCGACCACGACGATGTCGTCGCCGTAGATCTGCGGGTCTTCGTTGCGGCCCGCGCGGATCGCGGCGATGTCGAACACGGCAACCATCTTGCGTCCCTCTATCGTGCGGAACACCACCACGCCCTGCGGATTGGCCAGCTGGTCCAGGCCTTCGGACATCGCCAGCGCCTGCAGCAGCGAAGTGCGCCCGGTCAGCGCATAGATGCCGGGCTTGCGCACGGCGCCTTCCACGGTCACGCGCTGGCTCGTGAATTCCTTGATGAAGATCGTGACCTGCGGATCCTGGATGTAGCCCTCGCGCAGGCGCGTGGCGATCTCGGTCTCCAGTTCGGCCACGGTGCGGCCGCCGGCCTGCAGGGTGCCGATCAGCGGCAGCGAGATCTGCCCCTGCGTGTTCACGCGCACGGCGCGGCCGAGTTCGGCGACCTGGAATACGCTGATCTCGATCAGATCGTTCGGGCCGATGCGGTATTCGGACTGGGCCTTGTACTCGCCGGCGTCGGTGATCACGTCGGGCGGCGGCAGCTTGCTGGTCTTGCCGTCGGCGACCGGGCGGGCGTCGTGCGGCCGCACGTTCGGCGCGGCGCAGCCGGCCGGCAGCAGCGCGGCGAGCAGCACGACGAAGCCGCCGAATCGGCGCAGACGGCCGGAAATCACTGCCATGCGAAAAGCTCCTGTACGCGTCGCCAGGTGCCGGTCCGCGGCTGCGCTGCTGCCGTCGGCAGCGCGGCCAGGGCCGGATCGAGATTGCGCAGAATGGCCTGCGGCCGTTCCAGCACGAGGCGCTGCGCCTCCGCATCCCCGACGCGGCGCGCGGCCGCGTCGCGGCCCTCGGCCAGGCGCGGGGCACGCTCGCCGTTGTCGTGCGCGTCGGTCGCCAGCAGATGAGCGCAGCCTTCGTCGAGCAGGCGCTCGCCCCAGTAGCGCGGGCGGCGGCCGAAGCGGCCGGCAAGCGCGCCGGCGGTCAGCTGCATCCAGACGCCGCGTTCGGTCAGGCGGCGGAACACGTCGTAATGGCCTTCGATCCAGGTCAGCCGCTCCGGATGGGTGATGACCGGTACATAGCCCAGCGTCGCCAGTTCGAACACGGCGCTCTCAAAGCGCGGCGGCATGGCGTGGTGCGGCGGCTCCAGCAGCAGGTAGCGCGAGCCGTGCAGGGTCGGGGCCTTGCCGGCGTGCAGGCGCTCGGGCAGGTCCGGGGCGAGGTGCACGTCGGCGCCGATCACGAGCTGCAGCGGTATCTGCCGGCGCTGGAGCTGCGCGGCCAGCTGCGCGACGGCGCGGCGTATGCCGTCGCTGTCGTTGTCGTAGAGCCCGGGGTAGATGTGCGGCGTGCAGGCGATCACATGCACGCCGTCGGCCACGGCGGCGCGCGCCATGGCCAGCGCGGTGGCCAGATCGGCGGCGCCGTCGTCGATGCCGGGCAGCAGATGGCAGTGCAGGTCGATCATCTCAGCGGCGTCGCAGCGGCAGGCGCTGGTCGGGTAGCGGATAGCCGGCTTCGGCCGTCGTCGTCCTCGGCACGCGCCGGCGCAGCCAGGCCACGGCGCGTTCGCGCCGCCGCGTTGCGAGGTAGTGCAGCAGCAGCACGACGAAGAAGGCCAGCACGAGCACGAGTTCCGCGCCCGTGTGATGCAGCCAGGCCAGCGCGGCGGCGCCGGCGGCCAGTGCTGCGAACGCGCACAGCCGCACGATCTGCTGCGGCGTATGGCCGGCGTCGCGCAGCAGGTGATGCAGATGATTGCGGTCGGCACTGAACGGCGAGCGGCCGGCCAGCAGGCGGCGCGTCATGACGACGACACAGTCCAGCAGCGGCAGCGCGACGAGCCACGGCGCGACGATGCCGGCGGCGGCGTTGCCGGGAATCCGCGCGAGGCTGAAGGCGGCCCAGACCACGGTCAGGCCGAGCAGCGCGCTGCCGCTGTTGCCGAGGAACAGGCGCGCGGTCGGCTGGCCCGGACGGCGCAGGTTGAACACGAGAAAGCCGCCGACCGCGCCGGCGATCAGCAGCAGGTCGCCGGCCAGCGCCGCATCGCCGGCACCGAGCGCGACCAGCACGAAGAAACCGAGCGCGATCAGCACGAGGCTGCCGGCCAGACCGTCGCTGCCGTCGATCATGTTGACGGCGTTGATCGTGCCGACCGTCGCGAGCATGCTGAACGGCACGGCCCAGACGCCGAATGTCAGCAGGTGACCGACGCTGGCCGCATGTACACCGCCGACGGCGAGGATCAGACCGGCGCAGGCCTGCAGCACGATGCGCAGCCGCCAGGACAGATCGAGACGGTCGTCGACGACGCCGACGACGACGAGCAGCGCCGCGGCGCCGAGGTAGGCGACGAAGCCCGGATCAAGTTCACCGCGCAGCAGCGCCGTCGCGAGCACGCCGCCGAAGATGCCGAGTCCGCCGACGAGCGGGGTAGGGCTGGCATGGTCGTGGCGACCGCTCGGAATATCGAGCAGACCGCAGCGCCAGGCCAGCGGCATCAGCACGAGACAGGCCAGCGCCGTCGTCACGGCCGCAGCGATCGCGTACCCCGCATCGAGTGAGCTCATTCGGCATCTCCCCACGGTCTGAGTGCCTGCCCCCGAAGGCGTCGGACAACACCGGCCCGTTGCTCCGCAACGGGCCGCGCCGCCGGCTCCGCGGCACGCAGCCGCGGGCTGATTGAGTACCGCACAGTTTGGATGAGATTAGTTAAACATCTCAAAGATGGCAAACAATATTATTTTCACCGGTATAGCTTAGTAAAGAAGTCCCGTGTCGCCACAAGTGGCCTTCCCGCGATGACCGTGCCAGGCGCCATCTGTCACCGGATTGCCGATTCATGATGTTTCCGGCCGCCGGTCCGGCGCTTCGCGCCGCCGGTCGGATCAGGCCGCCGCGCAGCGGGTTTCGCGGCAGCGTGCCCAGCCGTGTCCTGGGGTGATCGCGCATCGCCCGGCAGTTGACGGCCCCCGGCCGGCACCGGCGGATTGATCGGCATCAACTCGTTCTAACGCGCCGGGGTGCAGCATGGGATCGGTCCGCCGCAGCCGCGGCGGGGACGCGTCATCCGACGCATGTCTGCTCTGGAGGCTCCCCATGAACTCACTGTCTCGCTGGAATCCGTTCAAATCCGCCGGCCAGTTCGATCCTCTCGCCAATGTCGACGAGCTGTTCCGTACGTTGGCCCGCCCCTGGCGCGAGGCCGATCTGACTCCCGACTTGCGCATCGACGTGTCCGAAGACGACAAGAGCTACCACGTGAAGGCCGACCTTCCGGGCGTCAACAAGCAGGACATCGAGATTTCCCTCGATCGCAACCGGGTGTCGATCGCCGCGGAGATCAAGCGCGAGAGCAGCCGCAAGGAAGGCGAAAAGGAAATCTATACCGAGCGCAGCTACGGCCGCGTATTTCGCTCCTTCAGTCTGCCCGGCGACGTCGACGCGGCGGCGGCGAGCGCCCAGTACGACGGCGGTGTGCTGAATCTGACCCTGCCCAAGAAGGCCGACGGCAGCGCGCGGCGGATCAGCGTAAGCTGACCCGCTGGCGTGGTGCATGCCGGTCCCGGCAGGAGGCCATCGGTGAACAGGGAAAATCTTTCGCCGGCCGGCGAGGCTTACCGCATCGTCCGCTACATCCTGATACTCGCCGTCGGCTACGGCTGCTGGCGGGTGGTCAGCCCGTTCGTGCCGGCGCTTCTGTTCGCACTGGCGATCGCCGTTTCGCTGTGGCCGTTGCACAGCCGGGTGCTGGCGCGTCTGGGCGGCCGTTCGGGCCTGGCGAGTCTGGTGACCTGCCTGCTCGCCAGCCTGCTCGTGATCGCGCCGGTCGTGCTGCTGATCGTCTCGCTCGACGAAGCCCTGCGTGCCGGCCTGGCCTGGCTCGACGCGGCTGCCGAAGCCGGCCGTCGCGGCCCGCCGGACTGGGTGGGCCGCCTGCCGTGGATCGGCAGCTACCTCGGCGAGCTGTGGACGTCAACGGCGGCCGGCGGCGGCGTCGCCGACTGGGTCGCGTCCTGGGCCGCGCCGGCGCGCGGCTGGCTGCTCGCGGTCGGCAAGCGCATCGGCAACGGCCTCGGCCAGCTCGTGCTTGGCGCGCTGTTGCTGTTCGCGCTGTTCCGCGACGGCGAATGGCTGGCCGGGGCGCTCGTGCGCTTCGTCGAACGGGCCGGCGGGAGTTTCGCGGTGGAACTGCTCGACGTCGCGCGCCGCGCGCTGGTCGGCGTACTGGTCGGCGTGGTCGGCACGGCGACGGCGCAGGCCCTCGTCGCGATCCTCGGCTTCGCGATCGCCGGCGTGCCGCATCCGCTGCTGCTCGGCGCGGCGACGTTCGTGCTGTCGCTGCTGCCGATTGGGCCGCCGCTGGTCTGGGGCGGCGCGACGATCTGGCTGGTGCAGCGCGGCGAGGTCGGCTGGGCGGTCTTCATGGGCCTGTACGGCCTGCTCGGCATCAGCGCCGTGGACAACCTGGTCAAGCCGCTGCTGATCGCCCGCACCAGTCACCTGCGGTTCGTGCTGACCCTGATCGGCGTGTTCGGCGGCGTCATCGCGTTCGGCGTCGCGGGTATCTTCATCGGTCCGGCGCTGCTCGCGGTTGCGGCGGCGGTGGTCAGGACCGTCGCCCAGCGCGAACCGGCCGCCGCGCCGGCGCTCAGCAAGGCGGAGTGAGCGCGCCGGAGGCTTGTGTCAGCAATACCGCAGCGCCGTTCAGGCGGCCTTCGCGCAGATCCTGCAGCGCGCGCTCGGCCTGCTCCAGCGGATAGCTCGTCACTGTCGGCGTCACGCGGTAGCGCTGCAGCGTGCGGAAGTATTCCACGCCGTCGGCGCGCGTGAGATTGGCGACGCTGCGCAGCTGACGTTCGCCCCACAACAGGGCGTAGTCGAACGCAGGAATCGTGCTCATGTGAATGCCGCCGCAGACGACCGTGCCGCCGCGATCGACCGCGCGCAGCGCCATCGGCACCAGCTCGCCGACCGGCGCAAAGATCAGCGCTGCATCGAGGCTCGCCGGCGGCGCTTCTGTGGAATAGCCGCACCAGGTCACACCGAGGCGCCGGCCGAAGGCGAGGGCGGCCTCGTCGCCGGGACGAACGAATGCGTAGACCTCGCGTCCCTGCTGGAGGCAGAGCTGGGCCAGCAGATGCGCGGCCGCGCCCAGGCCGTAGAGGCCGATGCGCTGCGCGTCGCCGGCCATGCGCAGCGCGCGAAAGCCGATCAGTCCGGCGCACAGCAGCGGCGCCGCCGCCGCGTCGCCATACTCCGGCGGCAGCGCGAAACAGTACCGCGCATCGGCGATTGCGTAGTCGGCGAAGCCGCCATCGGCGGTATAGCCGGTGAAGCGGGCGCCGGGGCAGAGGTTCTCCTGTCCGCGCCGGCAGTAGAGGCAGCTTCCACAGGTGCTGTGCAGCCACGGCACGCCGACGCGCTGCGGCGGTGCGAAGCATTCGACGCCGGGGCCGACCGCATCGACGTAGCCGACGATCTCGTGCCCGGGCACCACGTGGGGCTGCGGATTCGGCAGCTCGCCGTCGATGAGATGCAGATCGGTGCGGCAGACGCCGCAAGCCGCCACGCGAAGGCGGATCTGGCCAGGACCGGGCTGCGGCAGCGGCAGCTCCCGGGCTTGCAGCGGCCGTCCTGGGCCATCGAAGACATAGGCTCGCATGACGAACTCTCCGTGCTCCGGACCGGAGCGGCCACAAAGCATGCTACGCCGTCGTCCGGCGGAGTGCCGGCCTGCGGCGCCGTGACGCGGACAGGGTCCCCATTGACCTGAATCAATGTCGCCGGCGGCGACGTCTGGCCTAGTGGCGCTGCCGGCGGTGACGGTCTCCCGGCCCGCGGCGTACTGCTTTCTGCTTTCCTCCCGGCGGAGAAATAGCCATGTTCAAACGTATCCTGGTTCCCACCGATGGCTCCGAAGGTTCCCGGCGCGCCGCGCGGCTCGCCGCAGAGCTGGCCGAGCCGCTGCGGGCCGAGCTGGTCGGCTTTCATACCATCCCGCCGTTCCACGTGCTGGATTACCGCCCAGGCCAGATCGAGGAATCGCAACAGTCCTATACCGCCTATGCGGAAAAGCGCGCGGCGACCTTGCTGGCCGACTGGCGCAGCGAGGTCGAGTCGGCTGGCGCGCGCGCGACGACGGTGTTCGTCTATTCCGATGACCCCTATGCGGCGATCATCGCGGCCGCCGAGGAGCAGGGCTGCGATCTCGTCGTCATGGCTTCGCACGGTCGCCGCGGCATGGCTGCGCTGATGCTCGGTAGCGTCACGCAGAAGGTGCTGACGCACTCGGCGATCCCGGTGCTCGTCGTGCGCTGAAGCGGGCCGCGACGCGACGCGGCCGGCGCCTGCGGGCCGGCGTCGCGCGTTCGGGCGGTTGATCGGCATCAACACGCGAATCCGCGCTGCGGCTGATGATCGTCGGCGAAAGCCGCAGCCGCGGCGCGCGCAGCAGGTCGTCGCATGGGCAGCCGAATCCTTATTGTCCAGGGCCATCCCGATCCCGCCGGCGGGCATTTCTGTCACGCCCTGGCCGATGCCTACGCCACGGCGGCGCAAACCGCGGGCCGCGAACTGCGCCGCATCGAGGTCGCGCGCCTGCCGTTGGACTGGCTGCCGAACGAGGAAGCGTTCAATTCGGCGCCGGTGCCGGAACCGCTGCAGCAGGTGCAGGAGCAGATCCGCTGGGCCGACCATCTGCTGATCGTGCATCCGCTCTGGCTCGGCATGATGCCGGCGCGACTCAAGGCGTTCTTCGAACAGGTGCTGCGGCCGGGCTTTTCCCACCGCGCCGAGCCGCGCCGCTTTCCCGAGGCGCTGCTGCGCGGGCGCAGCGCCCGCGTGATCGTGACCATGGGTATGCCGGCACCGGTCTATCGCTGGTGGTACGGCGGCCACGGCACGCGCGCACTGCGCCGCAGCATTCTGGGTTTCTGCGGTTTCGCGCCGGTGCGCGAGACGCGCATCGGCCTGGTCGGCGTGCCGGCTGTGCGCGCGCGCGCGTTGCGGCGGCTCGCCCAGCTCGGCGCGCAGGGCCGCTGAGCCGTAGCGGCGCGCCGGCAGTGCCACGCACGCGGCCGGTGCCCCGCTGCGGACAGGGATAACCGTGCGGCCGACCTCGTCCGCGACGCCGGGCTCACTCGTGGCGCAGCGCCTCGATCGGGTCCAGGCGCGCCGCGCGCCGCGCCGGAAAATAGCCGAACAGCACGCCGATCGCGGCCGAGAACGCGAAGGCGAGCAGGTTGATCTGCAGATCGAACAGAAACGGAATGTGCATCGCCGTGGCGGCCCAGGCTGAGCCGATCGCCGCGAGTGCGATGCCGGTCAGTCCGCCGAGCGCGGAAAGCACCACGGCCTCGATGAGGAACTGCAGCAGCACCTCGTGCTCCAGGGCGCCGATGGCCAGACGGATGCCGATTTCGCGCGTCCGTTCGGTCACCGAGACCAGCATGATGTTCATGATGCCGATGCCGCCGACGAGCAGACTGACCGCCGCGACCGCGCTGAGCAGCATGGTCATGACGCGCGTGGTGCTCGACAGCGCGTCGGCGATCTGGCGCGTGTCGAGTACGTTGAAGTCGTCGTTCTCGCCCTCGCCGATGCGCCGCCGTTCGCGCATCAGCCGTTCGACGGCCGCCTTGGCGTGGTCGATCGAGGCGCCCGGCGACACCGCGAGCAGGATGGCCGCGACGTCCTGGTTGCCGATCAGCCGGCGCTGCACCGTATGCAGCGGCATCAGGACGACGTCGTCCTGGTCCATGCCCATGGCGGCCTGCCCCTTGGCTGCGAGCAGGCCGATGACCTCGCAGGAGAAGCCGCGGATGCGGATCGCCCCGCCGATGGGATTTTCGCGGCCGAACAGCTCGCGCCGCACCGTTTCGCCGACGACGCAGAGCGCCTTGCCGGCGCGATCCTCCGCGTCGCTGTAGAGACGGCCCTGCGTCAGCGGCCATTTTCTGGCGCGTAGATACGCCGGCGTGGCGCCGACCACGGTCGTCGACCAGTTGGCAGCGAAGCGGACCACGACCGCCGCGTGCGTCACCGAGGGCACCACGGCGTCGAGCGCGGTGATCTGCTCGGCGACGGCGCGGGCGTCGGCGAGCTTGAGCGGCGCTGCGGCGGCGGAGTCGCGGCCGGCGCCGAACCGCTGGCCGGGGCGCAGGATCAGCATGTTGCTGCCGAGACTTTCGATCTGGTCGGCGATCGCGCGCGTCGCGCCGTTGCCGAGAGTGACCATGGTGATGACCGCGCCGACACCGATGACGACGCCGAGAATGGTGAGAAAAGAGCGCAGAAGATTGCGCCGGATCTCCTTCAGCGAAAGCAGCAGCGCGTTCCAGATCACGGCCGGCGCTCGTCGCTGTCGACGCGCCCGTCGACGAAACGGATCACGCGGTGCGCGTAGGCCGCCATGTCGGGTTCATGCGTGACCATCAGCACGGTGATGCCGCGATCGCGATTCAGCGCCGCGATGATCTGCATGATCTCGCCGCTGCGCTGCGTGTCGAGATTGCCGGTGGGTTCGTCGGCCAGCAGCACATCGGGTTGCGTGACCATGGCACGTGCAATGGCTACGCGCTGCTGCTGGCCGCCGGACAGTTCGGCCGGCGTATGCCGCACGCGGTCGCCGAGCCCGACGGCTTCCAGCGCGGCCCGCGCCTGCGCGTGGCGCGCGGCCGTCGTCTCGCCGCGATAGAGCAGCGGCAATTCCACGTTCTCCAGTGCCGACGTGCGGGCCAGCAGGTTGTAGCCCTGAAACACGAAGCCCAGGCAGTGGCGGCGCAGCAAGGCGCGCTGGTTGCGCGAGAGCTTCTCGACGGCGATGCCGCGGAATTCGTAGCTGCCCGTCGTCGGCACGTCGAGGCAGCCGAGGATGTTCATCGCCGTCGATTTGCCCGAGCCGCTCGGGCCCATGATCGCGACGAATTCGCCCTCGCGCACTTCGAGGTCGACGCCGCGCAGCGCCTGCAGCAGGGCGTCGCCCGTACCGTAGGACTTGGTCACTCCGCGCAGGCGCAGCAGCGGAACGTCCGGTGCGGCCGGCACGCTCACGGCGACGCGGCCGTTTCGGTGATCACGCGCGTTCCCGCGGCCAGGCCCGAGACGATTTCGGTCTGCTGCCCGTCGCTGGCACCGACCACGACGTCGACCGCCTGCGGCAGGCCGTCGCGAAGGATCCAGACCTGGTGCGCGCCGCGCGACGATTTCGTCGCGGCCGTTCGCGGCATGCGCGGCAGGAGACGCTCGACGAGGCTGCCCGAACCCTGCGCCTGGGACTGTGCCTCGGGCTGGAAGCGCAGGGCCGCACTGGGCACGAGCACGGCATCGCGGACGGTGGCCGTGACGATCTCCGCCGTAGCGGTCATGCCGGGCCGCAGCGACAGATCGGCGTTGTCCACATCGAGCACGGCGACGTACGACACCACGCCGTCCTTGACCTGCGAACCCAGGTCGACGCGGCGCACGCGCGCGCGGTAGGTCCGCGCCGGATACGCATCGACCGAGAACGTGGCCTCCATGCCGTCGCGCACGCCGCCGACGTCGGCTTCGTCCACATCGACGTCGAGCTCCATTTGCGACAGGGTCTGCGCGATCGTGAACAGTACCGGCGCCTGCAGTGAGGCGGCGACGGTCTGGCCCGGCTCGATCTTGCGCGCCAGGACGACGCCGTCGATCGGCGAGCGTATCGAGGCCTTGGCCAGGTTGGTCTCGTCCGCATGCAGCGCGGCGCGTGCCTGCAGCGTGTCGGCGGCGGCGCCGGCGACCGCGGCCCGGGCGCGCGCGAGCGCGGCTTCGGCGGCGTCCAGCTCCGCTTGCGCGGGCAGCTTGCCGGCGCTCAGGCGTGCGATGCCGCGCAGGCGCTGCAAGGTCAGTTCCGCCTCGTGCGCGGTCGCTTCGGCGAGGCGGGTCTGCGCCTGGGCCGACGTCACCGCGCTGCGTGATTTGTCCGCCTGGTCACGCAGCCTGGCCGTGTCCAGCTGCGCCAGTACCTGGCCGGCGCGCACCTGGGCATTGGCGTCGACGGCGACGCTCTCGATGATGCCCGACAGCTCGCTGCCGACATCCACCTGGGTGGTCGGCTTCAGGTTTCCCGTGGCGGACACCTGGACCGTGATGTCGCCGCGCGCGGCGGCGGCAGTCTGATAGACGGGGGCGGCCGACGGCCGGCGCAGGCCGGACCAGAGCCCGTAGGCCGCGGCCGCCGCGAGTGCGACGGCGAGCAGGACGTACGGCAAGCGGCGCCAGCGGCGGCCGGCGGAAGTACCCAGCAGGCGTTCCAGTTCTATGGCAGGCGTGGCGCCCATGGCGGTCCGGAGAGAGGCAGCGGTTTTCGCGGCATTCACGCTAGCGCCGATCGCAGCAGCGCCGTTTGATCGGCATCAACTGAATGCGTGTCGGCCGATCCTCAGGGGCTGGGCGGCTCGCGCAGCTGGCGCCGCAGCGCTTCGGTCTCGTTGCGCCAGGCGTCGGCGTCGCCGTAGTCGACGAAGTTCGCATAGCGGGGGTGGGCGGCGGCGAGTCGGCGCGCATGCTTGATCGGACACCAGTACTGCTCGGTGCGGGCGCCGATCTCGCGCACGTAGGCGATGACGCCGTTGGCGTACGAGCAGTAGGCGCAGTTGAGTTTTTCCAGCAGGTTCAGATAGCCCAGATAGCGCCGGTCGAAGACCAGGTAATCGCGCCGGCGCACCTTGGCGATGCCGTAGACCGGAAAGCAGACGGCCTGGTAGATCGTGACGAACAGGTCGAGCAGCGCGAAGGGGACGATCAGCGCATAGATCAGCGGCGCGGTCAGGGCGATCAGCGCGCGCGCGCCGAACACATAGCGCAGCAGCCGGGACTTCATCGCCCGATGACGCCGCTGGACCGCCTGCTCGAAGGCGATCCGGCCGTCCTCGACGCGGACCTGCAGATCCGCGCGGGCCAGGGCGAGCTGCACTTCCAGCTCGTCCTCCAGGGTGCGCAGGCGCCGGACAAGATCGGCGATGGTGGCGTTCACGGCAAGTCTCCCGGCAAGGTGGCGTCCGGCAGTATCGCGGCTGCTCGGCGGCACGGGCTTGAGGCAGGTCAATGGCCGCTGCGGGCCGGTTGATACAGATCAATCCGCCCGAGGCGATGCGGGCGCACGATCGCCTCGCCTTCCTCGGAGAATCGTCATGACTACGAAACCGCCGCTGTCCGAAGCGCCGTCCGCGCAAGCGCTGGCAACGCGTCCGCTGTCGCCGGACACGCTGCACTGGGTCGAGTTGCTGAGCGATGGTACCCACGTGCTGATCCGCCCGATCGGCAAGGCCGATGCCGAGCTGGAGCGCAATTTCATCCGGCGCCTGTCGCCGCAGTCGCGGCGTATGCGCTTCCTCGGCCAGATCGGCGAACCCAGCCCGGAGATGATCCGGCGTTTCACCGACATCGACTACGAGCACGACATGGCGCTCGTCGCGCTGGTGCATCGCGACGGCGCCAAGCAGGAGATCGGCGTTGCGCGCTACGGCATCGCCGCCGATGGCAGCTGCGAGTGCGCAGTCACGGTGTCCGACGAGTGGCAGCACCGGGGCCTGGCGACCGTGCTGATGAAGCATCTGATCGCGATCGCGCGCGAACGCGGCATCCGCGAGATGGTGTCGATCGACCTGGCCGAGAACGGCGCGATGCGCGATCTCGCCGCCGGGCTCGGTTTCGCATGCCGGCCGGACCCGGACGATGCGATGCAGGTGATCTATCGCCTGACGCTCTGAATGCCGCGCCCTGCGGGCGCCCGCGGCCTCCGCCATCGGACGCCGCGGGCGTCGGCGTGTGCGGCTATCCTCGCGGCAAGGCGGTTCGGGGCCTGCCTGTCGTCACACGGCATGCGCTCATCGGAGTCACGGCGACGACGATGACGGCCGGGGCTCACCGAAGACGCGGGTTCCCCGCTCGCCGAACCGTGCCGATGCGGCAACTCAGCCGCTCGCCGCGTCGCGGCGAAATCCGCGCAGGACCTGGCGCGTCGCGCAGATCGCCGCGCTGGGCAGCACGAAGGCCGCCGCGGCCATCCAGCCGGCCGGCGCCGAAAAACGGAAGACCGCGGCGACGGCCGGCAGGTAGAGAGCGGTCGCGAGCAGTGCCGAGGTCGCGGCGACGATGATCCAGAACGCGGGATTGTCCGCGAGCAGCGCGCCGCCGAAGCCGCGCTCGTCGCGGTTCAGCGCGAGCAGTGCCAGGTTGCCGCCGACGATGGCCGTGAACGCCAGCGCGCGGATTTCCGTCTCGGCCAGGCCCGCGCGCCAGGCGAGCAGATAGGCCGTGGCGGCTCCGGCGAGGCCGGCGAGGCCGTCGACGAGGGCGCGCGCGATCTCGGCGCCGCTGAAGATCGGCTGCGCGGCCGGCCGCGGCGCCAGGCGCATCACGTCGCGGCGCATGGGTTGCCGTTCGAAGACCAGCGTGCAGGCCGGGTCGATGATGAGTTCGAGAAAGACCACGAGCACCGGCGACAGCACGAGCGGCCCGCCGAGCAGCAGCGGCGCCAGCGCCATGCCGGCGACCGGCACATGCACGGCGAGGATGTAGCGCAGCGCGCGGCGGATGTTGGCGAAGATGATGCGTCCGTTGCGTATGCCCGCGATGATCGAGGCGAAGCCGTCGTCGAGCAGCACGATCTGCGCCGCCTCGCGCGCGACGTCGGTGCCGCGGCCGCCCATGGCGATGCCGACGTCGGCGGCCTTGAGTGCCGGGGCGTCGTTGACGCCGTCGCCGGTCATCGCCACGACGCCGCCGGCCGCGCGCAGCGCGCGCACCAGGCGCAGCTTCTGCTCCGGAGTGACGCGGGCGAACACGTTGCAGCCGGCGGAGGCTTCGGCGAAGCCGCGTTCGTCCAGCGCCGCGAGCGTGTCGCCGGTCGTCGCCTGGCGCGCGTCGATGCCGGCGGCCGCGGCAATGGCCAGCGCCGTCGCCGGATGATCGCCCGTGATCATGACCAGGCGCACACCCGCGGCGCGGGCCTCGGCGACGGCCTGCGGCACTTCGGCGCGCAGCGGGTCGGCGAAGGCGACGAGTCCGGCGAGCGCGAAATCGAAGCCGTCCGGCGATGCGGGCATCGCCTGGCCGTCGTCGGCGACTTCCGTCCCGGCGACGGCCAGCACGCGCAGGCCGCCGGCGGCCATCCTGGCGGCCTCGGCCAGCAGCCGTGCGTGCGCGTCCGCGCCGAGGCGGCACAGGGCGGCCACGGCCTCCGGCGCGCCCTTGCAGGCCACTGTCAGCCGCGCGGCGCCCTGCGGGCGCCAGACATGGGTCTTCGCCGGCAGCTGCGGCGTCAGCGCATAGCGCTGCACGATCGCGCCGTCGCCGGGCCGGTGCGAACCGCCGGCGGCCTCGATGACGGCCTTTTCCATCGGGTCGGTCGGCACGGGTTCGCCGGCCAGGGCGGCCAGCCGCAGCAGATGATCGAAGGCCGCGGGGGGCGGTGCGGGGCCGGCCGCCGTCCACTGCTCGCCATCGGCCGCGAGCGCCTGCACCGACATGCGGTTTTCGGTCAGCGTCCCGGTCTTGTCGACGCAGAGTACCGACACGGCGCCCAGCGTCTCGATCACGGGCGGCCGGCGCACGAGCACCTGCAGCCGCGTCAGGCGCCAGGCGCCCAGCGCGAGAAAGATCGTCAGGACGACCGGAAACTCCTCGGGGATGTTCGCGATGGCCAGTGTGATGCCGGCCAGGACCGCGTCGACGAAGTTGCCGCGCGTGGCCCAGAACAGGGCGACGACGAGAACGCAGGCGGCCAGGCCCAGCACGGCGAACACGCCGACGAGCCGGTCGAGCTGGCGTTGCGTCCGCGTCCGCTCGACCGGTATCGCGCTCAGCGACGCGCCTATCGTCCCGATCCGGGTGCGCGCGCCGACGGCGCGGACGCGGGCCGTGGCGCGGCCGGCGACGACCAGGGTGCCGCTGTAGAGCATCTGCGCGGCGGCGTCCGCGCCGGTGCCGGCCGGTCCCTTGGTGACCGGCATCGACTCGCCGGTCAGCAGCGATTCGTCGACCGACAGCGCGTGCGCGCCGACGATGCCGGCATCGGCCGGAACGCGGTCGCCTTCCTCCACGACGAGGAGGTCGCCGACGACGAGTTCGCGCGCATCCAGGCGCGTGAGCGCGCCGTCGCGCCAGACCAGCGCCGTCGGACTCGCCAGATCCCGCAGCCGGCGCAGTGCGCGCTCCGCGCGGCCGCGCTGGAACACGGTCGTGCCGATGACCAGAGCGACGGATGCGCTCATGAGCACGGCCTCGGAGGTATCGCCGAGCAAGGCATACAGCGCGGCCGCACCGGCCAGCAGCAACAGCATGGGTTCGCGCAGCACGCCGAGGATCAGCGCCGGCACGCCGATGCTGCGGTCCTGCGGCAGCGCGTTCGGTCCGTCGCGTTGCAGGCGCGCGTGCGCCTGTTCCGAACTCAGCCCCTCCGGGGCGCCGTGCCCGGCGAGCGGCGCCTCCGGCGCCGGCGACAGGTCGGCCGGCATCGGTCAGTGCCGCAGGAGCACGGGAATGGCCGCATGGGCGAGCACGTGCCGCGTGGCGCCGCCGAACACCCATTCGCTGAAGCGGCTGCGGCCGTAGGCGCCCATCACGAGCAGATCCGCCTCGGCCGCGGCGGCGGCGGCGAGCAGCGCGGGGCCGGCGCGCTCGCCGCTGCCCGGCAGCGATTCGTGCTCGACCGGAAGTTCATGCTGGCGCAGATAGGCCGCGAGATCGAACGGCGGCAGCCAGTCGGGTGCGGCGCCGGATTCGGGCAGTTCGCCGCTCAGTACGACGATACGTCTGGCCCGGCGCAGCAGCGGCTGCGCGGCATGGATCGCGCGGGCGGCTTCGGCCGAGCCGTTCCAGGCCACGGCGATGCAGTTCAACGGCGCGACCTCGGCCAGCTGCGCCGGCACGACCAGCGTCGGCAGGCCGCAGCGCAGCGCCACCGCGCCGAGTCGTGCGACGTCCGCTTCGTTCTGCGCATTGCGCACGACGAGCAGGTCATGCCAGTTGCCGAGCTGACGCAATACGTCCGGCAAGTCGCCTTCGGCCACCTGCCAGCGCGGACCGCGGACACCGAGGCCGCGCGCCCACGCCTCGAACGAACCCGCCGCCTCGGTCGCACGCCGTTCGGCTTCCCGCAGGTTCTGCAGCAGCAGCCCGAATTCTTCGGCGGCACCGGGCCATCCGCCGGAAACGCGCGGTGCGGGCAGGACGAAGGTACCCGTCAGCGTAGCGTCGCTGCGCACGGCGAATCGCGCCGCGGGACCGAATTCCGCTTCCCAGTTCCGGCAGGTGTCGCCGAGGGCGAGAATGGCAGACATGAGTGTGTCTCCTCGAAGGTCGGGCTGGCGGCCGCTCCGGTCGCCGGTCGCCACGGGTGCCGCGGTTCAGCTGACGACCAGCACCGGCAGGCCGCAACGTGCGAGGACCTGCTGCGTCTGGCTGCCGAACAGCAGCGCTTCGAGCGTGCCGCGGCGGTGCGAGGCCATGACGATGAGGTCGCAGCCCAGTCGGCGCGCGCTGTCGACGATGACCTGATAGGGATGCTCGCCGCGTTCGCAGACGATGTCGCAGTCCACGCCCGCAGCCTGCGCGACGCGGCGCGCGTAGTCGAGCATGCCGTGGGAGTCCGCGCCGCCGGGCGGCACGCTGCCGTCGGCGCGCGGTCGCGCGGGGGCCTGGACATGCAGCGCCGTGATCCGCGCGTTGAGTTGCCGCGCGAGCTGCACGCCACAGCGCGCGCAAGCCTCCGACGATGCGGAGTCATCCATCGGGAGCAGCAGATGCCTGTACATGCACTTCGCCTTTGCGGCCCTCACGTGTCCAGTAGGACACCGGCGCATCGTTGGCGTATTGATTTCACTCAAGTCCGGCGCTCTCGCGCCGGCGGCCGGCACTGCAGTGGCCGTTTCAGGGCGGCGCGGTGGCGGCTCCCGAGCCGGCGGCCGTGCATCCGCCGAGGTAGGACGAGCCGTGCAGCCACTCGGCGAGCGGAAAGTAGGCGAACACGAGCGAGCCGTCGCGGATGGTGTCGATCAGCGGCGCCGCCACTTCCCGGCGCACGGCCGGACAGCCCAGGCTCCGGCCGAGCCGGCCCTGGCCCCTGATGACGCCTTCGCTGACGTAGTCGGCGCCATGCATGACGATGGCCCGCTCGATCGCCTTGTCATTGAAGCCTGCATCGAGTCCGCGCAGGCGCAGCGAATAGCCGTTGTGACCCGTATAGGTACCTGCGGTGAGGAACACGCCGACGCTGGACATCAGGCTGCCGGCCTCGTTGGAGAACCGTTCCGCGAGGTTGCCGCCGCTGTTGCGTCCGTGCGCCACCCATTCCTCGAACAGCAGGGTTGCCGGAGACAGGTCGAAGACCCACAGACGGCGCTGCGTGGACGGTCTGGAGTAGTCGATGACGCTGAGTGTCCGCGGTGCGCTGGCCGGGTCCCTGGCGCGCACGCAGGCCACGGCATTGGCCGCCAGCTGCAGGACGCCGCGGTCGGCATTCGGCGCTGCCAGGGCGAGCCGGTTCGCGAGATCGCCGGCGGCTTCCGCGGCCGCCAGCGCGGGCGGCGCAGCGAACAGAACGAGCGCCGCGCGGGCGGCCAGGGAAATGAACGATGCCATCGGCAGCGGGTTCACATTGCAGGGCAGGGCAGACTAGCGGATTCCCGGCGCCGGATCGAACCGGCTACTGCTGAGTCTGCTTTGACGGAGCCGGCGGGACGCCGGCGCGGATACCCGGCAGGTTCGTGACGAGTACCGTCGTTCCCGCGTCGATCTCCGCGTACAGGCGGCGCGCGAAGTCGGGGGGGACGCGCAGGTGCTCGGCCAGTTCGTCGAGGGACAGCGTCGCATTCACGTAGTCGAAGGCGTAGGCCGACCAGCGACGGCGCGGCCACAATGGATCGAGTCGGCTGGGCTCGTCGTCGAACTGCGCACCGGCGATCAGCACGAGCGATCCGTTCGGGGAAAAGCCGTCGGCGATTTCCAGCGGCGATTCGGCGATGAGTTCGCCGCCGCGCAGCACATAGACGCGCCGGTCGCGCAGGGCCACGAGAATGCTGAGCGGGTCCGGTGCGTGCGGCGGCTCTTCCCGCCACCAGGCGTCGGTGCGTACGCCGGCGGCCATCGGCGAGCCGGAGGGCGCGACCGGAGCGAGGAAGGCCGGACGCGCGATCGACAGGGCAGAAGTCTTTGCGCTCGCGACGATGATGGTCTCGCCACGGCGCGTGACGTCGAACAGCTTGCTTGCAAACGCTGCCGGCAGGCGGATACAGCCGTGCGAGGCCGGATAGCCGGGCAGCGTGCCGGCATGCATCGCCACGCCGTCCCAGGTCAGGCGCTGCATGAACGGCATCGGCGCGTCGTCGTACAGGTCGGATTTGTGGAACTTTGCCTTCTGCAGGATCGTGAAAGTCCCTTCCGGCGTCTCGTGACCGCGGCGCCCGGAGCTGATCGTGCTGACTCCGATGGCCACGCCGTTGCGATAGACGTAGAGGCGCTGCTCGTCGAGGCTCACGACGGCGACGACAGGGCCGGTCGGCGAGGCTTCCGGAAACCAGCGGTATTGCCCGGGCTTGAGCACGACGGGCGCTGCCGGATCGGCGGCGATGCAGCGCAGCGCGGCGAGCAGGCAGGCCAGCGCCGCCAGGAACGCGACGATTCGCCGCCGCGCGCGTCCGGGCGTCGACCGCGCCGCGGCGGTCGACATCGGGGTCGCGCGGACCGGGGGGAAAACCGTGGAAGAAGGAAGCGGCATCGCCGCCTACGTTGCCGGCCCGGCGCCGGCGGTTGTTGACGCCGATCAAGTGCGGCGCACGCGACAGCCGTTCGGGAAACCATATCGGCCGCAGTATTGATCCAGGTCAATGGCGGGCCTGACGTCGCGCGTAGGCTTGTCCGGTGTCGTCCTGTCGCAACGCGACGCGCGTGGGCCGGGCGGCGGAAGCCGTCGGTCTGTGGCGGCGATCGAGCAACCCAGCGGAGACCCTCCATGACCGCATTGACCCAATGGAACCCGTTCAAGCGCCTGCTGCGCCTGGATCCGGCCGCCAGCTTCGAAAATCTGTTCCGCGACTCCGGCCTCGCGCCGATGCTGCGTGATGTCGACGCGGCCTCCGAGATCCCCCTGGACGTGACCGAGAACGCCGAGTCCTACTGCGTGAAGGCGCAGATTCCCGGCGTCGACAAGAACGACATCGACGTGTCGGTGGACGGCAATCGCGTGGCGATCAGCGCCGAGTTCAGGCGCGAGGAGAAGAAGGACGGCGAGCGCGAGCTCTGCATCGAGCGCTACTACGGGAAGGCGTTCCGGGCATTCACGCTGCCCGATGACCTGGACGCGGCGAAAACCTCGGCGAGCTATGACAACGGCGTGCTGACGCTGAGCTTGCCGAAGAAGCACAACGGCGACGCGCGCCGGATCGCCGTGAGTTGACGAGGGGCGGCCGTTTCCCCGCAGCCGGGTGGTGCGGCCGCATTTTTCATCCAGCTACGGAGAACTGCAATGGACGACAAGAAACTGCGTCGGGACGTCATCGACGAACTGGCGTTCGAACCCAGCCTCAACGCCGAAACGATCGGCGTCACCGCCGAGCGCGGAATCGTCACGCTGAGCGGCCATGTCGAGTCTTATCCGCAGAAGATGGCCGCCGAGCGCGCAGTGTGGCGCGTCAAGGGCGTCAAGGGCATTGCCGAGGAGATCGAGGTCCGCCTTCCCGGCCACAAGCGCCGCGCAGACGACGAGATCGCCCAGCGCGCGGTCAGCATCCTGGCCTGGAATACCGAGGTGCCGTCGGATGCCGTGAAGGTCCGCGTTGCCGAGGGCTGGGTCACGCTGACCGGCGACGTGAGCTGGAACCACCAGCGCCAGGCCGCCGAGCGGGCGGTGCGCGAGCTTTCCGGCGTCGTCGGCGTCATCAACCGCATCGAGCTCACGTCGTCGGTACAGCCTTCCGACGTCAAGCAGCGCATTGCCTCGGCGCTGGAGCGGCACGCGAAAGTCGAAGCGGAGCGGATAGGCATCGCCGTCGACAGCGGGACGGTCACCCTGACCGGCGACGTGGACGACTGGGACGAGCGCATCGCGGTCGAAGCGGCCGCCTGGTCCGTCAGCGGCGTCCGCAGCGTGGTCGACCGGCTTCGCATCGTCTGAGCGCGAGCGCCTTTCTGCGGCGACCTGCGCCGGAGGCGTCCGCCAGGATGGCGGACGGGTCGCGGTGACCACCCGCACCGCGACAGCCGTCGACGCAGGTCGCGCAGAAGGTTCGTGCCGACGTGGCAATTCAGCCGGCGTGCGGGTCGGACCCGTCCGCGCCGGCAACCGGGATCCGGAGCCTCGGCCGGCAGTCGTTTCCCCATGACGTGCCGGCTGCTGCGCCGCCGCGCGGCGCGGTTCGCATCCGCGCGGCCGGCGGTGGGCGACGTCGCGCTCGACGGCCGCCGCGGCCGGATCGGCCAGGCCCGCGCAGCAGCGCGAGCCATGGCGTTCCGCAAACCGGCGCGGCATCGCGTCTACGCCATCGGCAGCGAACCAGTGCCGCAGGCAGCGTTCTCGCGCCACCTCGACGAGTCGCTGTACCAGCCGGCCGCTGGCGCCGCGGCCGCATCCCGCCGGTGTCAATGCGGAACGGCCGTGCCGCGGATGGCGATGCGGACACTGTGCCAGCCCTGAACGAGCAGCGCGCCGAACAGGGCCAGCGCCATGTCGCGCTGCGCGTCCCATTCGTCGCCCTGCGTGCCGAGATAAGCCTGGCCGAGCTCGCCGCCGAAGACGACGGCGGCGGCCCATTCGATCAGCTCGAACAGCGCCGACTGGGCAAGGATGAACAGGACCGGCAGCGCGGCCGCCCAGACGCCGCGTGCGCCCACCTGCCTGCGCAGCAGTTCGCCTGCCACAGGCACCAGCAGCGCTCCGGAAAGAAAGTGGATCAGGCGGTCGTAATGATTGCGCCGAAAGCCGAACCAGGCGTCCAGGGACTGCCCGGTCAGCGCACGCCACGCGTCGTCGTAGGGCACTTCCGCGTAGGTGTAGTGCGCGCCGACCTCGTGCAGGCACAGGAAGACGAATACGAGAGTGTAGGACGCGTCGGAAAATCGGAAGCGGCGTGCGGTAAACGCGAGCAGCGGCAGCAGCGCGAATACGAGCACGTTTTCCAGCAGCCAGTCCTGCCGGAAGGACGGTCTGAAGGCCAGCGCCAGCCAGTACAGGCCGAACAACGCGAGCAGCACGGCGGGATAGCGCAGGCTCGGCACGTCGCAAGCCGGCGGTGGATGCTGGCGTCGGGTCATGGCCGAAGCAGGGGATGACGACTGCGCGCGCGCGGCTGATGGCCTGAGCTTGCGCTCCTCGGCCTGCAGGCGATGATCGCGGTGCCCGGCCTCGCCGCCGGGCGGGACGTCCGGTCCGCCGCTCTTGTCCAGTCCCGCCGTACGGAGCGCTTCGGTGGACCTCGCTGATTCGAGCGGCATGAGAACCTCCGTGGATCCAGCGCTGCGACGGCTGCTTGAGGGGCGGCGACGATTCCCGCGCGTGCCGCGCCGCCGGCAGCCCGGTCCTGCCGGCCGCGTCCAAGTAGAAGTCGCTGCGGCAGCGGCGGTGTTGATCCAGCTCAACCGATCGTGCAGCGTGTCGCCCGACGCGCGATGCCGCCGGGGAACCGCTCACAGGCCGAACGGATACGTCTCGGGCAGTTCGTGTTTCTTCCAGAGGTCGGTCACCTCCAGCGGCTCGACGGCCGAGGTCTCGTCGACATGGAAGATCGCGTCGAACTGCGCGGCGAGCGAAGCGGTGAAATAGTGGCTGCCCAGTTCGGTCTCGGGCCGGTATACCACGCCGATGGCGCGCTCCAGGCGGGGCTCGCTCAGCGCCTGCGCGGCGGCGCCGCGCAGAGGCAGGAAGAAGCGATCCTTGCCGGTGCGGTACAGCACATGCTCGTGGCTTTCCGGATGCGCCGGACGGACCCAGCGGCGTTCGGCGGGCGCATCCCAGTCCCGGGCGGCAGTCACATGGCCGGTATAGGTGGTGAAGCCTATGCACAGCGTCCGGGTCGCTCCTGCCTGCTCGCGCAGCAATTGACCGACATTCCATTCGCCGCGCTGCGCCATCTGCGTGGCGCGGGCGTCGCCCAGGTGCGAGTTGTGCGCCCATACCACGATCCGGCCGGCGCGGCCGCCGGCACGCAGGTGCCGGCGCAGCGCGAGCACGGTGTCCGTCATGTGGCTGTCGCGCAGATTCCAGGTCAGCACGCGGCCGCCGAACAGGGAGCGGTAGTAGCGCTCGGCGTCGAGGACGAGGCGTGCGTTGCGTTCGGCGTGGAATCGTTCGTCCGCCGCGTCCGGAGCGTCGGCGGCGGGCCGGGGTTGGCGGGCGAGTTCCACCAGCAGCGTCGCGGCGGCCTCCCGGCAGGAAGGGCGAAGTCCCGCGGCCGCTTCCGCACCGTATTCCTGCGGATCGCGCACGTGGTCCATGCACGCATACAGGCGCCGTGCCCGTGCCGCCTGTTCGGGATCGACGGTATCCAGGTAGGCCACAACCGCGTCCGCGGAGCGATAGAGGCTGTACAGGTCCATGCCATAGATGCCGACGCGGGACGAGTCGGGCCGCGCCGCATTGCGCTCGCGCAGCCAGCGGACGAACTCGCGCACCTCCCGGTTGCGCCACATCCAGGCCGGGAAGCGCCGGAAGTCGGCAAACGCCTGGTCCAGCGTATCGTCGCCGCGCCCACCGGCGTAGCGGTGCAGGCGCAGCACGTCGGGCCAGTCGCCTTCCACGACCACCGCATCGAAGCCGGCCTCCTCCACGAGACGCCGGGTGATGGCCGCGCGCATGGCGTAGAACTCGTGGGTGCCATGTGTGGCCTCGCCGAGCAGCACGTAGTCGCGGCCCTCGGCCATCCGCAGCAGTGCATCGTAGTCGCCGGCTTCTTCGGCGAGCTGCTGAGCAGCGGCGCGAAGGACCTCAAGCGGAGCAGACACGGCGGTGCGAATGTTCATGCGAAACGGCTCCTCCTGACGAGGCTGCGGCAAGCATCGCGCGCCCGACGGCGCCGATGTTGACCCAGGTCAACACGCGCGTCGGCCGGCAAGGCACGGTGGCGCCATCGGATCGGGAGACGAGCGTCATGACCGGACTGCCTTTCCAGGATCGCACTCAGGCTGCGCATGCGCTGGCCGATGCGCTCGCGCCGCATCGCGGGTCACGGCCGGTCGTGCTCGGCATTCCGCGCGGCGGCATTCCACTGGCGCGGATCATTGCCGACGCGCTGGAGGGCGAGCTCGACATGGTCCTCGTGCGCAAGCTCGGCGCGCCCGGGAATCCCGAGTATGCGATCGGCGCGGTGGATGAGCGCGGATCCATCCTGCTCAATGACGACTTCGAGTGGACCGGAGCCGATCAGGCCTACATTCATGCCGAGGCGCGCGCTCAGATGGCGCTCATGCGCGAGCGCCGCGCACGTCACGGCGGCGGGAGCGTGCACAGTCTGGCGGGCCGCACGGTCATCGTGGTCGACGACGGGCTTGCCACGGGTTCGACGATGGAGGCGGCGCTACGGGCCGTGCGCGTACAGCATCCCGCGCGGCTCGTCTGCGCCGTGCCGGTCGCGGCTGCGGACAGTCTGGTGCGCATCAGGCGGGTTGCCGACGAAGTCGTCTGCCTGGCTGCGCCGCGTCCGTTCCGCGCCGTCAGTCTCTGCTACCGGCACTTTCCCGAAGTGACCGACGAGGAGGTCACGGCGGCGCTGCAGGGATCGCCGGTGCCGCAGCGGGAGCAGGCTCCAAGCCAGCTCGTGCGCATTCCTGCAGGATCGCAGACGCTCGAAGGCGTGCTGACGATTCCGGATGCGGCCGTCGGCCTGGTGATTTTTGCGCACGGCAGCGGCAGCAGCCGCCACAGCGCGCGCAACCGCGTCGTCGCCGACGCCCTCGTGCGCCGGAATGTCGCCACGTTGCTGTTCGACCTGCTGACGCCCCAGGAAGACGCCGTGCGCGCGGCGCGGTTCGATATCGATAGGCTCGCCGAGCGGCTCGAAGCGGCGACGGCCTGGACTAGCAGCCATCCGCGCTGCCGCGGCCTTCCACTGGGTCTGTTCGGCGCGAGCACCGGCGCGGCTGCCGCGCTGTGCGTTGCGGCCGCGCGCCCCGACGCGATCGCCGCGGTCGTATCGCGCGGCGGACGTGTGGATCTGGCCGGCGGCGAAATGCTGCAGCGCGTCCGTTGCCCGGTGCTGCTGATCGTCGGCAGCGCGGACCGCGAGGTCCTTGCGCTCAATCAGGCGGCGCGCCGCGGCATGAGCGCCAGCGCCGAGCTGCAGATCGTCCCGGGCGCCGGCCATCTGTTCGAGGAGCCCGGCACGCTCGAAGCGATGGCGGCGCTCGCGGCGGACTGGTTCCGGCGCCGGCTCAGCCTCGCCGGCAGCGGCCCCGGCGTTCCGCACGCGGCGCCTTGAGACGACTGTCGACCGACGTGTCGCCGCAACCCCGAAAGGGGCGCCGCGGCGCACCGCACGCGGTGTCGCGACGGGGGCAGCCATTGATCGCCCGGGGACGAAAGCCGAGACTCGCCGGCGACGCCGACCGATGACGACGACAACGACGGAGCCGCGGGACCGATGTGGGACACCCTGATCGCCAGTTACGACACTGCCCGCGTGCAGACCCTGGCGGGCATCCTCGTGCGCCACGGTTTCGGCGACCTGCTGCGCCGGCTGGGCATCGCACGCGCGCTGCACCGCGTCGACGGCACGCTGCCGGTGGAGCGGCTGGAGCACTGGATATCCGAGCCCGCGCCGGTGCGCGTGCGGCATGCACTCGAAGAGATGGGGCCGTGCTTCGTCAAGCTCGGCCAACTGCTGGCGACGCGCGTGGACCTGTTCCCGCCGGAATGGATAGACGAGTTCAGCCGCCTGCAGAACGCCGTGCCGCCGGTACCGTTCGAGGCGCTGCGGCGTGAAATGGAAGAGTCCCTGGGAAAGGCGGCCGAGGTGGCGTTCCTGAGCATTGATCCCGCGCCTCTGGCGGCCGCGTCGATCGCCCAGGTGCATCGTGCGCGGCTGCCGGACGGACGCGAGGTCGTGATCAAGGTGCGCCGCCCGGGCATACGTCCGCTGGTAGAGGCGGACCTGCGGCTGCTGCAGTTCGCGGCACGCCGGATGGAAGCGCGCTTTCCGGGTCTGCGGCGTTTCCATCCGGTCGGCATGGTGCGCCAGTTCCGCCAGTCGCTGCTGCAGGAGCTCGACCTGGCGGCCGAATGCCGCAACGCCGAGCGCATCGCGGCGAGTTTTTCCGCCGATGCGCGGATGCTCGTGCCGGCGGTGTACTGGCCGTGCACCAACGAACGCATGAACGTGCAGGACTATGTCGACGGAATCCCGCTGGCCGACCTGGACAGCCTCGACCGGTCCGGCGTCGACCGCGTCGCGATCGCGCGCACGGGCGCGCAGCTCGTGCTGAAGATGATGCTGCGCGACGGCTTCTTCCACGCCGATCCGCATCCGGGCAATGTCTTCGCGCTGCCCGATTCGCGCATCGCGCTGATCGATTTCGGCATGGTCGGGCGCCTGTCGCCGGCGCGCCGCGGCGAAGTGGTGCAGCTGCTGTTCGGACTCGTGGAGCGCGACGCCGAACGCGTCTGCGCCGTGCTGCTCGACTGGGCCGGCGAGGCCGCCGTCGATGGTGCGGAACTCGCGACCGACGTCGACGCGTTCATCGACCGCTACCACAGCGTGCCCCTGGCGCAGCTGGACCTCGCCCGCATGCTGCTGGACGTGACCGTGCTGCTGCGCCAGCACAGCCTCGCGCTGCCGGCCGATCTGGCGCTGCTGATCAAGGTCTGCCTGACCCTGGACGGACTGGGCCGCCGCCTCGATCCGGCTTTCGACATGGCAACCCAGGCGCGGCCGTTCCTGCGCCGCGCGATGATCGAGCAGTACCGTCCCGCGGCGCTGGCGCGGCGCGGCCTGAACGCGCTGGCCGATGTCTCCGCGCTGCTCGTGAGCGTGCCGCATGAGCTGCGCCGACTGCTGCGGACCTTGCAGGCCGGCAAGACCGGAGTGCGCCTGCAGGTCGAGGAGCTGCGCGATTTCAGTCGCGACGTGAGCCATTCGGCCAACCGCCTGGCCGGCAGTCTCGTGATCGCCGCCCTCATCGTCGGTTCCTCGATCACGATGACCGTCGCCGGCGGACCGACCTTGCTCGGCCTGCCGTTCTTCGGCCTGCTCGGATTCGTCGGCGCGTCGCTCGCGGGCGTATGGCTGCTGTGGGCCATCTTCCGCAGCGGCGGCGGGCGCTGAGCCGGCGGCGTCGGGCCTGCCCGCCGGATCGCTGCAACTCCCGGCCGCGTTCATTGCGAGCCGGCGCGAACCTGCTGCGTGATCCGATCCGGCAGCACGCGGCGCCTGGCGCATGGTGCGCGCATCTAGCCGCGCTGGCCCGGCGGCGGGCTGTCCGCCGGCGCTACCGGATGCCTGCTCTCGCGCCCGCCGGAACTGCGCCCATACTCGACGCTGGGCAGGCGCCCCTTGGGCGCCGGATAGAGACTGATCATTTTCATGATCTCGTCGGGCATCGCCGTGTCCACCGGCAGACCGAGGGCGGCCGCTTCGTCGGAAGTGATCGGATAGTCGTGCGTCCACTGTCCTTCAGACAGCGAAGAGGCGATGTGTTCGATCAGATCTTCGCGCAGCCGGCCCGCCAGCAGCGAGGACACTGCGCGGCGCGCCTGATCCAGCGCCATGCCTGCCTGGTCGTCGAGGATCAGGGTTTCATCGTCGACGTCCTTGTCATCCTTCCGGGCGACGGCCCGCCGGATCGACGCGGCCGGATAGCCGTCCAGCAGTGGATCGACCGGACCGAGCACGGCGTGCTGGCACATCACGATGCGGTCGGCGGCCAGCGCGATCAGTGTTCCTCCCGACATCGCGTAGTGCGGCACGAACGCCGTCACCGTGCCGCGGTGGCGGCACAGCGCGCGGGCGATCTGCAGCGCCGCGAGCGCCACACCGCCGGGCGTATGCAGCACGATGTCGATGGGGCGGTCCGGTTCGGTTTCGAGGATGGCCCGGATGATCTGCTCGGAATCCTCGACGTCGATGTAGCGCATGAGCGGCACACCGAAGAAGCTCATCGTTTCCTGGCGGTGTACCAGCAAGATCACACGGCTGCCGCGTTGCGACTCGACCTGCTTGCGCAGCCGGCCCCTCGCGTTCGTCAGCAGGCGGCGCATGAGCAGCGGCTGCAGCATCGACGCGAAAAGCAGCCACCACAGCAGATCCGTGCCGAACCAGTCGGGCATGGCGCGCTCCCGCGGGTCAGTGCGAGGCCGGACCGGGCCGCAGCGTGAACGAGGGCTGGAGGCGGTCGAGAATAGTCGTGATGCCGGTGTATTCCGGCTCCGCCATCGGCAGCATCGCTGCGCCGAAGAAACCCTGCCTGCGCAGATCCACTGCCTTGTCGGTGACACGATCGCGGATGCGATTCCAGAACGGATGGGCGAAGACGTCCTGGGGTTCGGTCAGCCTGCCGTCGTGGACGCAGAATGCGGCACAGCTGACGATGGGCGGGCCGTCGAAGTAGCTCACGCCGCATTCCAGCGGCACCGGCATGAGCGGCATGTGGTGGGAGCCGCGCATGCCGCCGCCGACCAACGGTGCCAGCGCATAGGGCGCGAGGACTTCGCCGGTGGCGGGAAAGTTCTTCTGTACGCGTACGAGCATCACCGGATCGTCCTTGCCGGTGTACTTGCCGGCGATGTTGTGCAGTCTCGTGGTGCAGGCGGCGACGGCCTGTTCGCCGGTGGCGACCGAGATGACGGACTCGACCACATAGCGTTCCGGATCGCGCAGCAATGCGGCGATCTCGTGCAGCTGCGCGGGCGCCTGGAGCTCGATCACGCGGTCCTGCCCGGTGTGGGCGACATCCATGATCACGAAGCGGAACCCGCGGCTGAGTTCCGGCGAAAGCATCAGGCCCGGCGTGTTCATGGGGTCGGCGAACGCCAGGTAGAGGGGCAGGTTGAATGCGCCCGGATCGGTCTTGTCGGCAGCGAAGAACAGGAACGGTTCGGCGGGCCGTTCCTCGATCTCCAGCTCGGCCACTGCCGGTCCCAGACCGCGGACGTTGCCGGAGAACGCATCCTTCAGCAGATCCTGGCCTGCGCCGTAGAGCCCCTGTTCCCGGGCGATGCTGGTGGCTTCCACGAATGCATTCCAGGCAAACGCATGCACATCGGAATTGCCGCGGCCATGGCGGTGCGTCATCAGCAGCGCGATATCGTCGCCGGTGCTGCCGACATACGCGTCGATCAGCAGCGAACCCTTGCAGGCGGCGGCGCGATTGCGCACGCGCTCGAGCATCGCGTGCGAAGGACGCAGATGACCGCCGATGGAGCCCACGTCGGCTTTGATGACGCTGAGAGTCAGTTTTTCCATGGTCGATCTCCCGCTCGGACCATGCCAGCTTGCGCGTTTTGCGACCCGGCGAGTTGACCGGCGTCAATGCCGCCACGATGCGGTGCATTCGCTGCCGTGGCGGCGCGTCGCTGCAAAAAACGCAGGGCCGCGTCGCGCTGCGGGCCGGCGGCAGCCCGGCGCAGTTCGCCGCGAAAGAGCGGTCTGGCGACTACGAAGCCCTCGGATGCATCACCGGTGACCGCGCTGCGGCCCGATGGCGACGGCGCGCCGCCCGGCGTCGACGACCAGGATGCTTGCCGGCTGCCGGCGCGGATCGGCGGCCGCGACAGCGTGGTCTGCCTGGCGCGCATGCGGCTGACGGAAGTGCCGAGGCGGATGGGTCTGTGACGGTAGAACCCGGCGCGGCAGCCGCGCGAATCCCCTGGGCAGACGGTGCAGGTGATCGGCGGCATGGTGAGAACGGACCGTTGCGCCGGCCGATCTTCCGCCGGCAATGCGGCAGGCAGCGCCGCCGATACGGCGGCGGCCGGTTCCGACAAAAATAGGGCACAGGGGGCGTAGCGTCATACAATGTCCGGACTCCATCCGGAGTGGCGACGATGCATCGCGATTCCTCTGCCTGTGCGCTGCTGGTACCGAGGTGATCGGTATGATCGGGCACCTGTTCGACCTGATTCCCGACGCGCTCGTTCTCGTGGATGACGCCAGGCGGATTCTTCAATCCAATGCTCAGGCAGATGCGATGCTCGGCTATCCGGGAGGGCTGGCCGGCGCCAGCGTCGACGATCTGCTGCCCGACGACGCCCGCAAGCGGCATCGCGAGCACCGCGCTTCCTATGCGGCAGCTCCCCGGGTGCGGCCGATGGGGGCCGGATTTCAGCCGCTGCTGGGCTGCCGCCGCGACGGCAGCGTCTTTCCCGTCGAAATTGCGCTGAGTCCCGTCGACCCGTCGTCCCAACGACGCTACCTGGCCTCGGTTCGCGACATATCCGGGTCGATACGCGAGCGGCAGCGGGTCGCCCGGGCGCGCCACGACAGGCTGGTCGCGCACGTCGGCGAGTTGGCGCTGATCGCCAGGAGCGAAGCCGAGATCGTGGCAGGTCTGCCGGAAAAGATCGCCGAAGCCCTTGGAATCGAGGCCGTCCTGGTGCTGTCGTCGTGGCCGACAATGCCGGGACATCCGCCGGCACGCCGCGTTGCCGCGTTCCCCGAAACCATCGGATCGGCGGCAACGGCCGACCTGTTCGACCCGATTCTGCTGAGCACGACGACCACGGTGTTCGGCGACCTGGCAGCGGAGACTCCGCCGAAACTCCTGCGCAGCGGCTGGAGCGAAGGATTCCGATCCGCGGCTCTCGTTCCGCTGTTCGAGTGGAATCAGACGGTGGGCGTCATCGTTGCACTGTCGGCCCGGCTGCACCATTTCGAGCACGATGCGGTGCACTGTCTGAAATCGGTCGCGAACCTGCTGGCCGCGTTCCTGCAGCGGCGCCAGGCCGAGGAGCGGCTTGCCCATGCGCAGCAGCTGGAGGCCGTAGGGCAACTTACCGGCGGAGTAGCGCACGACTTCAACAATCTGCTCACCGTGCTTTCGGGCAATCTGCAGCTCATCGAACTGCAGGGCTCGTTCGCCCCGCCCATGGCCGAACTGCTGGACTCGATGCGTCACGCTGTGGACAACGGCGTGGCATTGACGGCGAAGCTGCTGACCCTGTCACGCCGCCAGAGCCTTTCTCCGCGCGTCATCGATCCCCGGAATCTGCTGGCGAGCCTCGGCGCGGTACTGTCGCGGACGTTGAGGGAGAACATTCGTGTCGGCGCGAGCTGTCTTCCATACGCGCCGGCGATCTTCGCCGACGGGCCTCAACTCGAATCGGCGCTGCTCAATCTGTGTTTCAACGCACGCGATGCAATGCCGCGCGGCGGCCGGCTGACGATCACCGCATGCGGGATAGTCCTGGGCGCCGCCGCGGCGCGGCTCGAACTGGAGCCTGGTGAATATCTGCAGGTGTCCGTTCAGGACACGGGAGTCGGCATGGCTCCCGAGGTGCTCGCACGCGCGCTCGAGCCGTTTTTCACCACCAAGGAAAGCGGCAGAGGCAACGGGCTGGGACTGAGCACCGTCTACGGTTTCGTGCGACAGAGCGGCGGACAAGTGCGGATGAGCAGCCGGCTCGGCTACGGCACGTGCGTGGACCTCTACTTGCCTTCCGCTGCTGCAGACGCAGGCGACGGTCAACAGGCCCGGCTGACGGTCGGCCCGGCGCCCGTCGCCGCCGGCGAAACCCTGTTGGTCGTCGAGGACGATACGGCAGTACTTGCGGTAGCCGTCGCGTTTCTGGAATCCCTGGGCTATGTCGTGCGCAGCGCCGCCGATGCCGACGGCGCGCTGGCCTGGCTGAAGAAGGAACCGGCGATCGCGCTGCTGTTCGTCGATGTGGCCCTGGGCCCGGGACTGTCGGGCATCGAACTGGCTGCGCTGGCCAGAAGGCGCCGGCCGGATCTTTGCGTATTGCTGACGTCGGGGCACGATGCGTCGGTCGGCACGATGGATGACGCGGTGCTGTCCAAACCGTATCGCCGGCAGGATCTCGCCGACGCGATCCGGCGGCAGTTCGACGGGCGTGCCGGTGCGCGCAGGCACCGCCGATGACGCCCTGCAGGCTGCCGAAGCAGAGTCAGCCTGGGCGATGCGGCGATGGACTGCCGGAAAAACGGGCAGGAGCGCGTTTCCCGACACCCGCTAGCGTTGGCGGTATGCGCTTCTGCGCCGGCGCGTTGCCGGCGGCATCGCGCCACGGGCGGTGCAGGGCATGGTCCGCTTCACTCGACGGGTTACGCTGATCCAGCCCGGCCCTGCGTTCGCACGGGCAATTGACGCACGTCAAAGGTCTGCATGCCGCAAACGGTAAGTTGCCGCAACCCTTCGTGGAGGACCGTCATGAACAACCTGATCCGTGGATTCAGCTTCGTCATGACCCTGCTTGCCGTCCTCCTCCCCGTTGCGGCCGGCGCCGAGGAGAAGAAACTCGACTGCAAGCTGGCGTTCTCTTCCCGGGAATGGTCGGCGCTGTATACCAGCGCTGTCGGCGAAGGAACGGTGACTTGCGAGGACGGCTCGAAGCTGGCCGTTTCGATCCGCGCCAAGGGGGTGGGCATCAGCGCGGGCAAGTGGAAGATCGACGAAGGCAAGGGCACATTCACGCACGTGCGCGAGATCGGCGACGTGCTCGGCCATTACGCGGCTGTGGGCGCCGATGCGGGTCTTGCCAAGGCAGGCTCGGCCAAAGTGCTGAGCAAGGGCAAGGTATCACTGGCGCTCGTCGGCAAAGGCGAGGGCTGGGACATCGGTATCGCGGTCAGCGAGTTCACGATCGACAAGATCGTCGCGCCGTCGCGTTGACCTCAGCATTCGCTTCCCGCTGCACGGCATCGGTGTGCGGCGGGCGGCAAGTCGACGGAGAGGGCGATGAAGCGCCTGGCAGGAAAAGTGTGCGTGGTGACCGGCGGCAGCCTCGGCATCGGCCGCGCGTGTGCGTTGCGCATGGCGGCCGAGGGCGCGCGCATTGCCGTCTTCGACCAGCTTCGCACCGAAGGCCGTGCGCTCGTGCGCCAGCTGATCGGCCAGGGGAGTGCGGCGGCGTACTGGCACGTGGACGTGGCGCGGGAACGCCAGGTCGCCAAGGCAATGGGCGAGGTGGATACGCGTTTCGGCACCATCGACGTGCTCGTCAACAACGCCGGAATCGCAGGCGCAAACAAGCCCACCCACGAGCTGACGGAAGAGGACTGGGACCGCGTGCTGGCCGTCAACGTGAAGGGAGTCTTTTTCTGCACCAAGCATGCTGTTCCATTCATGTCGCGCCTGGGTTGCGGCAGCATCATCAATCTTTCTTCGATCTACGGTCTTGTCGGTGCGCCGGATGTGCCGCCGTATCACGCGGCGAAAGGCGCCGTAAGACTGATGAGCAAGACCGACGCACTGATCTACGCGAAGCAGGGCATCCGTGTGAATTCGATTCACCCCGGCTACATCTGGACGCCGATGGTGGAAAACCATCTGCGTGACAGCGGCGTGCTCGATCTGGAGGCCGGCAGGCGCGACCTCGCTGCGCTGCATCCGTTGGGGCGCGTCGGCGAACCCGACGACGTCGCCTGGGGCGCGGTCTACCTCGCCTCCGACGAGTCGCGCTTCGTCACCGGCAGCGAGCTGGTGATCGACGGCGGCTACACCGCACGGTGAATGCGTGCGTGCTTGCTCGATATCCGGAGCCGGGCATATCCGGCAAGCCGCAGGAGCGCACACAGGAGCTGGAGTTCGAGCCGGTAATGATGCAGCCCCCCTCGGAGTGGCCGTACGCGAGGATGCGCTGACGTTTCGCGGTCAGGCATGCAGGCAGAAGAGGGCGGCCGGACGGTGCTCCGGCGCGATGGAAGATCGCCGGCGTATTCGTTGACCTCTCGTTTCGCCGCGGGCCGATGCCGGCACTATGCAAAGGATGCCAGCGCCCGGGGCGTTTCCGGCCCGGTCAGGGCTGCGGACGTAAAGCAGGATCACGGATTTCGATGTGCCGGCGCCGACGACATTCTGCGGCGCGCAGCCAGACGTTCGCCGAGCTGGCCCGGTCCGAGTGCGGTCAGATCGTGGCCTATTTCGCAGGACAGCTGTCGCTTGAGCGCCTTGCCGAGACGCGCATGCAGCAACCCCAGGAACCGCGGCGGTGCGAGCAGCACGAGTTCGTCGAAGTGCCGAGCCTGGAGCCCTGCGTCGAGGGCGTCGCACAATAGCCGGGCGAACGCCTGCTGGCTCTTGTCGCGGTCGTTCATATGGGGCTCGATGGCGTGCCGCGCGCTGTTCGCGCTTTCCTGCGAGCGCGGCAGACGATCCGCGTGCATTCCGCGGCCCGGAGCGTGCCCGTCCGGGTTGGTGAAGCAAGCGACCTCCACCGGCAGGTCGGATCCGTCCTCGGCGAACAGCCGTGCCCGCGTACCGTTTGCGGCCAGTATCCAGGAACGTGTCATTGGTGCTCTCCCCGACGAGAAGGATGGAAATGCACGCTCGCATTCGAGCGCATCGCCACGGCGCCCGTATTGACCCAGGTCAATGGGCTCCGCGCGGATCGACGCTCAAGCCGTATCGCGCAGGACGCGCGCCGCGCAACCGGTTGTGCGGCGATGCGCAGCGGCAGGCAGCGCCGCCAGGAACCGGAGGGCAGGGGCCTGGCATGCCGGTCGCGATCGCGTCGTTGTCGGCGCTGTTGACGATGTCGCCGCCCTGTGCGGCTCGCCGGTCTACCCCGCACCGCCGGCGCGGCTGTCTGTCAAGTGAGCCTGGCGAGATCTGCAGGACGGTCGTTCACCGCGACTGCGCGCGCGCCGCATCGGTCAGCAGTTCATCCAGTGCCTCGCGCGTCAACAGACGGCCGTCAAGCACGACGGCATGGATTCGGCGCGTGTTGCGGATGTCCCGCGTCGGGTCGGCATCGAGCAGGATCAGGTCGGCGCGCCGGCCGGCGGCGATCGTGCCCGAGTCCGCATCGATGCCGAGGAAACGCGCGGGCTGTACGGTCGCCGCGCGCAAGGCCTCGCGCGGCGACAGCCCGGCCGCGACGAGCAGGGCCAGCTCCTCATGCAGCGAGTAGCCCGGATAGACGCCGGGCATGGGCGTGTCGGTGCCGGCCATCAGCACGACACCTTGCCGATGGAAGATCGGCGCAATGCGACGCAGCATCGACCAGCGCTCGCGGAACAGGTGATGATCCTCCGCCGTCAGGCCCGCCTGGGCGCGTTGCCAGCGCAGCCGCTCGTCGGCACGCAGATAGATCCAGCGCGGATCGGTCGACAGCGCGGCCGCCGAGCCCTGTGCTTCTGAGTGCGGCAGCACCAGCGTCGGAACCTGCACCTGCCCAGCTGCGGCCAGCGCGGTGGCGACGTCGCGGCAGCGCCGCGTATCGAAATACTGCGCGGCCTGCACCGCGTCCGCATCGAGCCGTGCCGGCGAAAGTACCTCGCCGCCTGCGGCACGGTGAGTAAGAAATTCGGCTTCCAGCGCGGAACAGGCTTCCATGGCCTGCATCAGGTGCTCGTTGTCCCGCTGGCCTGCGCCGGCCGCCGCCTGCAGCGCGACCTGCGCCGGCACGTGTCCGATCAGCGGAAGTCCGCGACGCCGGGCTGCTGCAAGAGCCGCCTGCCATTGCGCCTGCGGCAGCTCGGAGAACACCTTGGCGAAATCGGCCCCCGCGTCGGCCGCCGCCTCCACGGCGCTGGCTGCCGCTGCCGGTGTTTCGCCGCCGACGGCGATGCCGGCCGCGACGATGCGCGGCGCCACATGCTCGCCACGCTCCAGCGCCTCGTTCCAGCGCCGCACCTGCGTCAGACCGGCCGCATCCGTACTCATCTCGCGCACCGCAGTGACGCCATTGGCGACGAACAGCGGAAACGTCCAGTCGTTCGGCGGCCGCTTGGACACGAGGTTGAACAAGTGCACGTGCAGATCGACGAGCCTCGGAATCAGATAGCGCCCGCGGCCATCCACACGCTGCGCCCCGGCCGGGATGACTGCGTCCCGTAGCTCGGCGACAGCGACGATGCGGCCGTCCTCGATCAGCACCGTGCGCGGCGCCGGCGAGCGCGCCTGTGCGGGATCGACCACTGTCACCTCGACGATGGCCATGGACTGCCGCGCCGGCAGAGCAGGGCCGGCGGCAATGCCGCCGGGTGGAACGCAGAGCGCGAGCAGACCGGCTGACAGTCGCCGGACACGGCTCGGCAGGTTCGTGCGGTGGTGCGGGCGCATGGGGCGTTCTCATCGGCGTCGGGAGATATCCGGATCGGCGCGATGGCCTGTCGATCATTCGCCGAGCCGCATGGTAGGCACTTGATGGCCAGCTCGCAGCAGTGCGGAGCCTGCGGGCAGCAACGAGCCGGTCGCACGGGCCAAGGTCCGCAGCGCCAACCCGCGTGGCGGATGTTCGACGCCCGCGGCGCGCCGACGCCGGTGGTTGGTGTCGAAGTCCTCCGCACACCTGTACGCGGAACGGCCGATCCGTATTGACCCTCGGCAGGGCGCCGACTACGCTGCCGCTTCACTCGGGGGGCGCATGAAACCGGCAAGCTGCAGAGTCGCGGCGCGTGCGCTGCGAACCGTCGCCGTTGCGATGGCAAGCTTCCTGCCCGTCGTCGGCGCGAACGAGACGACGCAAGCACCGGCAGTCACCTACACGCTCGACGCACACGTCGTGGCCGGCGGTTCTTCCGTCACGTCGGGCAACGCCTGCTATCGACTGCGCGCGACGATCTCCGAACCGATCGTCGGTTTTTCGACGAACGCCGGCCACGTGCTGTCCTCGGGTTTCCGTGCCATCGTGCCAGCGCAAGGCGGCGACGATATTTTCTCTACCGGTTTCGAGGCCTGCCCATGAAACGCCTGCTCGCGTACTGCGTACTGCTGCTGGCCGCCGCATCGGACGCGGCGTTCGCGGTAACGCCGCAATCCGCGGCATTCACCTATCAGGGCAGCCTCAGCGCGAACGGGCAGCCCGCCAACGGCAATTTCGATCTGACGTTTGCCCTGTTCGACGACCCCGCCGGCGGCAATCAGGTCGGCGCCACACTTTCCCAGCCGCAATACCCGGTGGCGCAGGGCGTATTCACCATCGACCTGAATTTTCCGGGCGCCTTCACCGGCAATCAGCTGTGGCTGCAGGTTTCGGTCAACGGCATGCCGGTGCTGCCGCGCCAGGCGGTGAATGCCGCGCCGGTGGCGCAGTACAGCTTGAACGGCAGCACACGCGGGCAGGGCATCTATGAGGTCTACGGCACCGGGCAACTCGTCGTCAATACGGGGGTAGTGGCCTACACGGTGATTCCGGGACTGACGCAGACGATCTACGTGCCGGAGAACAGCGTCGTGCATGTACACAGCGACGGCGGCGTGCAGAGCACCGGCGCGACGTCGGCGACGTATTCGGTAGTCGATATTGGCTTGTTCGTCGACGGCGCGGCGACCACTACGGGCGGGCAGCGCCGGCTCTCGATCGCCAACACCACCGCACTCGCCCAACTGATCGCGAACTGGTCGATCGACCATACCTACTCGTTGCCGGCGGGCAACCACACCTTCGACGTCAGAGCGATCAGCGGCGCGAGCGGCAGCAGCCCCGCGAATGTCAGCAGCGGTTCGGCTCCGCAACTGCGCGGCGTGCTGACGGTGACGGTAATCAATCGGTAACTGCCGACGAAGCCGGATTCTCGTTCCGGACCGTTCACTTATACGACGGCCTTCGGCGGATGGGACGCGCCCGCTCGAAGTGGTTCCGTTCCATAGCTGGGTGCGCAGGCGGACTTCACCTCACGGCCATCGGCACGACCACACTCGAGCACGCGCGTCCGGGGGTGGGGTCTGCTGAGCCCTGCGTACGATCTCGGAAGCGACGGAAGCAGCCGCGCTGTCTGCCGAAGCTTCTTGTCCGGCGGGGTTCAGCGTTGAAGTAGCGGCGGGGCAACTATGGCGCTGATGGCTGGGCCGACTAGCGCCTTGAATTTGACATAATATACATATTCGATCAAAAAGATGATCCACTGCACCCGTTTGTCTTGTCGTTGCTCGTTAACGTTGGCACTAGCGCGGTAACCCTGTCATGCGCGGTAATGCTGTCATTTCCCGACAACCGCAGTGGACATAAATTATTGAAGTTAAATAGGAATTTGTACTCCACGGTATTTGGTCGAGCTAACCGTTCGTCGAGCAAGCACTCTGAAGCATCGATCCGAAAAACGTGAAGCGTTAGTCCGAATTTCGGAGTCGGCGCCCAGATCGGATCCATGCTTCCACCGTGAGGCGAGTTCACGGGCGGTCGTTCATGCGCAGGAAAAGCCCGAGGTCGTTGCCGTGAATGGCACTTTTCCACGCCCGGCCGACGCGGCTGAAGCGATGGTTCTCCAGCAGCCGCACCATGGCGGGGTTCGCGGAGATTTCCGTCGAAGCCATGAGATTTCCGGGGCCGTAGGCGGTCAGTAGCTCGCGCACCACCGTTGCGGCAATTCCCTGCCCCTGGTGTGTCGGCTGGGTATACAGATAGCCGAGTTCCCAGTCGAAGGCCTCCTCGAGCGCCGGCAATCCGGCCAGCCAAAAATCGGCGACGGTCTTGCGCTTGATCGCACCGATGGCGATGGGAGCGGCATCGGTGTTGACGATGCAGAGCAGCTGGCAGCGGTCCACCTTGTCGGCGGTGTTGCCGCGAACCTTGCCCTGTTCGCGAAGCAGCGCAGCGAAGACGGCTCGGCCGGCCTGGTCGAGCGTTTCCGGGGTGTGCAGCACACACGTGACCGTCACACCATTCCCCTGAGTGCCTTTTCAAGTGAGTCGCTGTAAAAAATCGCCGAAGTGCACTATAAATCGCCGAAGTGCACTATAAATTGCCGCGAAGCGCGAAATTTGGCGCTGGAAGCGCCGTAAAAACTGCCGCAGGATGGGCAGACCGCACCCCGGGTGTGACGCGCGGCAATCAGCACGGGCCGATCGGAGGCTTGCCGTGCACAGTGAAGCCATCCGCGCGCGCCTTCTCGTCGCGCAACGTCACGTCGCCAGCGGCCATCGAATCGTTGAGCGCCAACGCGATCTGGTGGATCGGCTGCACCGGCTCGGGTTCAACACAGTCCCGGCAGTCGAGCTGCTGCGGACGTTTGAGGGTATCCAGGCCCACTTTGTTGCCGACTGCGCGCGCCTGCGCGGGGAACTGGAGGCCGCGGAGACTGTGCGCTCGAAACGCGGCCGATAGGCGAAGGGCCTGGCCGTGGCGCCGCGATCGGCTCCTGCGCATCGTGGTTGAGGCTTCAACAAAGGCGACGCGTCTAGGATTTCTTGCCGGCGTTGCTGCGAATCAGATCGTTCAGCGAGGCTTGACCGGTGCGTTCCAACAACGTGTCGAGGTGCATGTCGCTACGGACGCCGAAGTCCCGGTTGTACTGCCGTTCGATCGTGCCGACGTTCGTGTCCCCGCGCTTCTGCCGCAGCGGACCGCTCTCGTTGCGCGATCGCTGCCCGCGCATGCCGGGGGCATCTTTCTTCGCCATGGCGTTGCTCCTCCCATAGGCTGGCTCCGAGGGATCCAGTGTACGGGCGTCGGGACGCGCTGCAAAGGCGGGCCTTGCCAGCGCTGGCGTGCTGACGTCAGGTGCCCGTGGGGGCGGGTGACGGTGTCTCGCTGGGTGAGACGGCTGCGCGCCGAGCGAGCACTTCGTCGAAGGCCTGGAGGCGTGCCGTGGCTTGCGCCGCGGTGGTCTCGGCGACCTGGCGCGCGGCTTGTTCCGTGGCCAGCGCCTCGCGCATCGCCGCCAGGTCCGCCCGCAGCCCCTCGCCGGCGAGGTGTTCGTGGGCATACCGGATCTGCAGGGCGTCGTGCTCGCGGGCGACGGGCCGGAGCGCCTGGGCCTCCTCGTCGAGCCGGCGTAGTTGGGCGCGCGCGTCACGTGCCTCGCGGTCGTGCTGGCCGGCCAGTTCGGTCAGGCGCACATTGTCCCAGTTGAGCTGCACAAGTTCCTGGTTTTTCGCCATGAGGCCGTCGCGTGCTTCGCGCAGTTCCACCTGCAGCTGCTGGATCTGGTGGTCGTGCCGGCGCTGCTCCTGATCGCGCTGCTCTTTCACCGACGTCCGGTAGTGCTCCAGCGCCTCGCGGGCGTGCGCGTGCTTCTGCTCCAGCGACTGCGTGTGCGCCTCGTGCTCGGCCAGGCGCGCGGTCAGGCCGGCGATGCGCTCGTGGAGTTCCCGGATCGTGGTGTTGGCCTCCCCTCGCGCGGTCTGCGCGAGCTGGAGGGCCGTCCGTTCGGCCTGCAAGGCCTCGTCGGTCCGCTGCAGATGGGCGGCCAGCGCGCGGGCTTCTTCGCGGACCTGCGCCAGTTCGGCCGCACGCTCGCGTAACTGGGTCTCGCAGCGGGCCTGCGCCTCGGCGATCCGCTGGTCGGCCTCGGCGCTGAGCTGGCCGGCCAGGCGGCTGACCAGGTCGGCCAGGGCGTCGCTGATCGGAAACTTGCCCCCGACCCCGCTGGCGTCCTCGGCCTCGAGCTCCTTGAGGTAGCGGTGGATCGTGGTCTTGGACCCGGTATTGCCCAGGGCCACGCGCACGGCGTCCACGGACGGGTGCTTGCCCTGGGCCAGCAGCGCCTGGCGCGCCTTCTCGACTTCGCTCTTGTACACCCCGCCTCGGGCCACGGTCCGCTCCTCGGTGAATTTCGTACGGCATTACATACCACGTAATTACATACTATAAAAGAGGCAAACAGGCCCGTGTCTGGCAGGAATTCACAGGCGGGATAATGGTGAATTATCCCGCCCTATCCGGCTTGCAGCCGTGGTACACCGTCGTTCGCGTTACGAAATGCCCCAACCTCCCCCGTCCGGACTGCGGCCTGCGGCGGCGCGTGGTTCTGGCGTCTGTGCGCCTTCGCCCTGTCACTGATACAGTCACGATTCGTCCATCGGAGCTGGTCAATGGCGCGGTCATCGTTGCGCGACAGATCGAATCCGGCCGGCGGCTCGGGCGATCACGCCGGGCACGCAGGCCGCCGTAGGCGCTTTTTGCTTCGGACCTTCGGATTGGGCACGTCTCGATGCGATTGACGCCCTTCCAGGCCGAACACGCAAAGCGGCAAGCGCTGCTCGCCCGCGGCTGGCCGACTTCGCGCGCCGTCGGCGAAAGATTGGGTGTGTCGAATCCGGCTCAGCACGCGGCAGAGCTCCGCGCGGATGGGCGGCTGCTCGGTTGTTGGGCCGCCGACGCCGGAACGTATGTCCATCCGGACTGCCAGTTCGATGCCGAGGGCCGGCCCCTGGCTGTCCTGCACGAGCTCCTCGCGCTCTTGCCGGCATCGGGCGACGATGGCGGGTGGCGGCGGGCGTTCTGGCTATACGGACCGCGAGACGCACTTGATGGCAAGGCGCCTGCCGATGAGCTCCACGTCGAGCCGGATCGGGTGCTGGCCCTTGCACGCGCGGAATTCAGTTCGTAGGCGGGCTGACTCTGGCTGAGGCCTGAATCCGCTGCTGGGTCCTGGGCTTGCATCGCCGCGCTGCCCGCGTCGCACCAGTCGCGACGCAGCCAACCAGGCGGCGAAGAACAATTATCGGCCAACCTCATGAATTGGCGTAATTTTCTGGGTTCTGTGGGGCATTTTTCTACGTATCTCGGCCGAGCCCCTGCTTATACTTTCTTGACGACTGCTACCCTCGCGCCGACGTGCTTCCGATTGCCGATGCCCATTTGGCCTGCTACCGCCGACGCTGCCGGCAATGGTGTAAAGCTTGACCCTGTAGCAGCTACAGGGCTTACGCTCGTGGTTCACCCAGGGAGTGACGCATGAGCGGTTTTGGCTGTGGAATAACTTCGGAAGTAGCGATAGCGCGGCCCCAAGCGCAGCGCGCCGTGCTGTGGTGGGTCCTGGCTATCAACCTGGGTATCTTCGCCGGGGAATTCGGTTCGGGCGTCTGGGCCCGCTCCACCGCACTGCAAGCCGATTCGCTCGACAGCCTCGGCGACGCCTGGGTATACGGCCTGAGTTTAGCCGTGCTGGCGCGCTCGCTACGGGCCCGCGCCGGCGCGGCGCTGGTCAAAGGGGCGCTGCAACTGCTATTTGGCGTTGGCGTGCTGGTGGAGGTGGGCTACTCGCTGGTGGTCGGTGCCGAACCGCTGTCCACGCTGATGATGATCGCCGCGACCTCTGCACTGGTCGGCAACAGCGTGTGCCTGGTCCTGTTGACCCAGTACCGCGGCGACGACATCAACATGCGCTCGGTCTGGCTGTGCTCGCGCAACGACGTCCTGGGCAATCTTGGCGTGATCGCGGCCGCTGGCCTGATAGCAGCAACCGGCTGGATGGGGTGGGACGCGCTGGTGGGCGCCGCCCTGGCGACGTTGTTCTTGCGCACGGGCTGGATTGTCTGGCGAACCGCCTGGCCGCAGTACCGGCACGGTGTGGAACCGAGCGGCGCGCGCGAATCATGAGTGAGCGAGCTCGCTGCGCAAACGTCGTTCTGGCCGCAACACTGATGACGGGGTGCGCGTCCCTGGGCAATCCGCGGTCGAACGAGCGCCTGGGTTGGGTCAAGGCGATTATCGAGGGAGCTGCGATCACGGATCGCGCCACACACCCGTGCGTGGCGCCGCTCGGTGCCGGGGAGATTACGGCTCATCGCTGGGTCGTCGTGGGCATCCCCCACGGCCGTTACCGGCGCATGCACACTGTGATGCTGCCCGACGCGATCACCGTCGCGAAGGGCGATCGCGTCCTGATCAATACCGCGGACTGCGCGGTGCCTTTACGACGCTCGGAATGAGGCATGCGGCGCTTTCATCGGTGCGCTGGACCGATCGGCGATTCGCGTCGTGGCGCGCCCAAATGCAATTGTCTAACAGTGCCCGTTGCGCATAGGCTGTCTCCGATGCTGCCATCCACACCGCCATTGCTCACCCGTCTGCGCCGCCGCATGGCCGCGATGACGTGGCTGCTCGCGCTGCTGGTCCTGGCCAAGGCAAGCTTCGCCACGGTGTGCCTGACTGACGGTATGTCATCGGCGCCGACGGGGATGACGGTGTTTGCCGACGCGAACGATGTTCGCCCGGACCCCTCCCTGGACGGCGACGGCGGCCTGTGCTGGCACGGCGGCGCCCAGGGCTGTCACTGTTCGTGTGTGCACGGATCCGCCATTGCCCCTGGCCATTGGTTTCTCGCCGCCGCGCCCGCGCCAGCGATGATGATCGCATCGGTGTCACCGCCGATTATGATCGCGCTGCGCGACGACAACCTGCGTCCGCCCATCGTCTGAACTCCCGTAAGGCCGCGCTCGCCTGAGCGCTCTGGCGGACGCCCCCTGCGGTCGTCCTCCCCTTTGTTTTTCGGAGTTCTTCCATGTCAGTACGGACACGGGCGCGATCGCGCGTCCTGTGGCTGGCAGCGTCGGCAAGCGTCTGCTTGTCGGTCGCGGCGGCTACGCCCCCCTCGGAATCGGCTTCTCCCTTCGCCGCCGCGCCGCCGCCGGCGATCACGCAGGCGCCGCCCGCACTCACCCAAGCCCTGCGTGAGGTCTGGGCGCGCAACCCCGCGGTGCAGGCCGCCGAGGCCAAAGCCGCCGCAGCCCAGGCGCGCTCGCAAGCGGCCGCGCAGCCGCTCTACAACCCGGAGGTCGAGATCGGCGCGGAACGCGCCGATGTCAACACGCGCAGCGTCGGCATCAGCCAAACCCTCGACTGGTCAGGCAAGCGCCGAGCGCGGGTGGGCGTCGGTACCGCCGAGTGGCGAGCGGCGGAGGCCGAGCGCGATCAAATCCGCCAAGACATCGGCTTGCAGTGGCTCGGCGGCTACGCCGCGTTCCAGGTGGCTAGCGAACAGGTGAGCCTCGGCAACGAACGCGTCCGCATCCTGGAACAGTTCGCCGCGCTGGCGCAGCGCCGATTCACCGCCGGCGACATCCCATCGCTCGAGCGAGATTTGGCCGAATTAGCGCTGCAGGAGGCCCGCGCCCAGCAGGCCGAGCTGCTCGCCGACCAGGCGCAGGCGCGGCGTGCCCTGGCGGCCGTTGGCGGCGACGCGGCGACGCTGCCGGAGTTGCCGCGTGCGTTACCGCCGGAAGCCGAACTGCCGATCGCCGATGGCCTGATCGAGGCATTGCCGGCGATCCGACAAGCCCGCGCCGAGGCCGAAGCGGCGCAAGCGCGCATCACCGTGGCCGAACGCGAACGGCGTGCGGATCCGACCGTCAGCCTCAGCACCGGCCGGGTGACCGATGGCCCGCTGCGCGACAACCTGCTGGGTGTGACGCTGCGCATTCCGCTGTTCGTGCGCAACAGCTATCGCGCCGAGGTGACCGCGGCCCGGGCCGACGCGGACCAAGCCGATGGTCTGGTCCGCGATCGCCAACTGCGGGCGATCGCTGAAGCGAATGAAGCCGGTGCGGCCTACAACGCGATGCACGACGCCTGGCTTGCGTGGGAAAGCAGCCGTGCCAACCGCGTGGGCGACCGCGCTGCATTACTGCAGCGACTGTGGGAAGCCGGCGAGTTGAGCACGGCCGACTATCTCGTGCAGCTCAAGCAAAGCATCGATACCGAACTCACCGCGACGGGCCTGCGGGCTCGCGTATGGCAGGCGTGGGCTGACTGGCTCGCCGCCACGGGGCGCCTGAGCGCATGGCTCGGCGCCGCCCCCACCGACCTGACCGACAAGGAATGAACCGATGAAACGACACTGGATGCTGGCCTTCGCGTTGGCGGGACTTAGTGCTGCCCTGATGGCCGTTGAGCCCAAACCAAAGACCGAAGCGCCCGGCAAAGAACAAGGCGAGGAACACGCCGAAGAAAGCCCCTTGGCCATCGATGCCGCGACCCAAAAACAGCTCGGCATCGTCACCGGCATCGCCGAGCGGCGCACGCTGGAGGAAGAGCTCAAGGCCCCCGGCGAGGTCAAGGCTAATGCCTATGCCACAACGTTGGTGTCGCCGCGCATTCCTGCGCAGATCGTGCGTCGGCTGAAGAAACTCGGTGATGAGATCAAGGCCGGCGAAACGCTGGTCATTCTCTCCAGTGTAGAGGTCGCCGAGGCGCAAGGTGCCTACATCGTCGCTGAGCGGGAATGGCAGCGCGTGCAGGCGCTAGGCGCGGAAGCGGTGTCCGGCAAACGCTTCACCGAATCGCAGGTGGCCCGCGACCAGGCGCGAGCGAAGCTCCGCGCCTACGGCATCGGCGACGGCGAAATTGCCGCCCTGCTGAAGCAAGGGTCGGCGCGCGCCAGCGGTGAATTCTCGCTGGTCGCCCCGCAGGCGGGCCGCCTCACGTCGGACGATTTCATCGTCGGCGAACGCGTCGAGCCGGGCAAAGTCCTGTTCACCATCGTGGACGAAGCGACCGTGTGGGTCGAGGCGCAGCTCGCGCCGTCAGCGGCCGAGCGTGTCGTGGCCGGTGCGGCGGTTCGCGTGATCGCCCATACGCAGACGCTGACCGGCAAAGTCGTTCAACTCTCGCATCGTACCCAGGAAGGATCGCGCACGTCGCCCGCGCGCATTGAGGTCGGCAACGACGGCGACCTGCTGCACACCGGGGAATTTGTAGAGGTGTATATCGCGACAGCCAGCACGACGCAGGCGTTGGCGATACCCACCGAAGCCATCGTTCAGTTGCAGGGACAGCCGAGTGTCTTCGTGGCGGAGGAGCCGGGCCATTTCGAAACGCTGCCGATCACGCTCGGCGAGGTGCGCGGTGAATGGACCGTCGTCACCGGCGGACTGGAGGCCGGTACGACCATTGCCGTCAAGGGGGCGTACGCCCTCAAAGCACGATTGCTGAAATCGGCGCTGGGAGAAGGTCATGGTCATTGATCTGCGTCGATCGATGGCGGGAGCCGCGCGATGCTAAACGGCCTCGTTGAACTTTCGCTGCGCTACAAAGTGCTGGTCCTGATCGGGTTTGTGGTGCTGGCATTTCTGGGCTATCGCGCGGTCAGCACTGTGCCGATCGACGCCTTCCCGGACGTCACGCCGGCACAGGTGAATATCTATACCGAGTCGCCGGGCCTCGCCGCCGAAGACGTCGAGCAACTGCTGACGTTCCCGGTTGAATCGGCCATGGCCGGACTGCCCAAGGTGCAGGAGATCCGGTCGGTCAGCTTGTTCGGCCTTTCCTACGTGTCGGTGTACTTCGCCGACGACATGGAGATCTACTTCGCCCGCCAACTCGTCAACGAACGGCTACAGGAAGTCGGTGATCGGCTGCCCGCCGGCTACGGCCGTCCGGAAATGGGCCCGAATGCTTCGGGCCTGGGCCAGGTGCTCTGGTACACGATCGAGCGTGCAGACGCCAAGCTCAAGGACACCATCACCGACATGGACCTGCGCACGCTGCAGGACTGGACGGTGCGCCTGATGCTACGCACGGCGCCGGGCGTGGATGACGTGACGTCCTGGGGCGGCGGTGAACGCCAGTTCCAGGTCCAGATCGATCCGTTGAAGCTGATCAAACACCAGCTCGGTTTCAAGCAGGTCATCGAGGCGCTGGAGGCCAACAATGGCCAGGTCGGCGGCAACTTCATCGACGTCGGCCGCGAGCAATACCTGGTGCGCGGTTTGGGACTCGTCAAGAACGCACAGGACATCGGCAACATCGTGCTCAAGAGCGAAGACGGCACGCCGGTCTATGTGCGCGACGTGGCCAACGTCGTACCCGCACCCGCGCCCCGCTTTGGTGCGGTAACGCGCGACGGCGAAGAAGTCGTGCTCGGTATGGCCCTGGCCCGCATCGGTGAGAACGCGAAGAACGTGGTCGAAGCGGTCAAGGGGAAACTCGACACGGTACGTACAGCACTGCCCGAAGGGGTCGTGCTCAAGCCGATTTACGAGCGCACCGATCTCGTCAACAAAGCCGTCAACACCGCCGTACGGGCACTGGTCGAAGGCTCGATTCTCGTTGCGGTCATCTTGTTCTTGTTCCTTGGCGAACTGCGCTCGGCGTTGGTGGTGATTGTGGCCTTGCCGATGGCCATGCTGATTGCCTTCATCTGCATGGGCGAGACTGGCATGTCCGCCAACCTCATGTCGCTGGCGGGGCTCGCGATCGGTATCGGCATGATGGTCGATGGCGCCGTCGTCATGGTCGAGAACGTGTTTCGTCTGATGGCCGAGCGCCACGAACACGGCGAACGGGTCGACAAGACCGCGACGGTACTGACGGCCGCGCGCGAGGTGGCCAATCCGATCGCTTTCGCGATCGGCATCATCGTCGTGGTGTTTCTGCCGCTGTTCAGCCTCGAGGGGCTGGAGGGCAAGCTGTTCAAGCCGATGGCCATTACGATCAGCTTCGCGATGGTGGGCTCGTTGCTGCTGTCGCTGACGCTGATTCCCGTGCTCGCGTCGATGATCCTGAAGCCCAAGGAAGAGAAAGACACGTGGCTCGTGGCCCGCCTCAAACGCGGTTATGCGCCGGTACTCGCGTGGGCGTTGGAGCGCAAGAAAGCAACCTTGGGCATCGCGAGCGCGGCTCTGGTGGGGAGCCTTGTTCTGTTCCCGTTCCTCGGCAAGGAATTCATGCCGCAGTTGCAGGAAGGCTCAATCATGTGGCGCGTGACCTCCATTCCGTCGACCTCGCTCGACGAATCGATCGCGGTGTCCAAGAAGATCGCTGACGCCTTCAAGCAGTTTTCCGAAGTGGAAACGACGCTCGCGATGATCGGCCGCGCCGAGAAGGGCGAAACCGCTGATGTGAACTACATGGAAATCTATACAGCGCTGAAGCCACCCGGCGAATGGACGACGAAGCGCGACATCAAGCAGCTCGAAGAAGCCATGCAGGAGACGCTGGAGCAGGTCGTGCCGAACACCGTGCCGAGCTTCACCCAGCCGATCCAGATGCGCGTGGAGGAGCTGATTTCCGGCGTGCGCGCGACGCTTGCGCTGAAGCTCTACGGCGAAGACTTGGTCGAGCTCGACCGTCAGAGCCAAGCCCTTAAGGCGGTGCTGTCCAAGGTGCCTGGTGTGGCGGATCTCTCGCTCGAAGCGAACGTGGGTAAGCCGCAGATCAAGGTGAGCGTGAACCGCGACGCGCTGGCCCGCTATGGACTCAACGCCGAGGATGTGCTGACCGTCGTGCGCAACGGCATGGGGGGCGAGCCGGTGTCGACCTTGCTCGATGGCGTCAAGCGATTCGATATCGCGGTGCGGTTGGAGGACGCGTCCAAGACATCGGTTGCGGCGACCGAACAGATTCCGCTGCGCACGGCGACCGGCGCGATCGTGCCGCTGGGCCAGGTCGCGGAAGTGACGACGGCCGAAGGCTATTCGTTCGTGCGCCGTGAACAGTTGCAACGTTACGCGGTCATTCAGATGGACGTGCGCGGCCGCGACATCGACGGCTTTGTGCAGGAAGCCAACGCGGCGATCGCTCAACAGGTGAAGCTGCCGGCGGGCTACTGGATCGAATGGGGGGGCGCGTTCGCCAACCAGCAGCGCGCGTTGGCCAAGCTCGCGGTCATCGTGCCGGTCACGATCTTCTTCATCTTCGTGTTGCTCTATACCGCGTTCAACTCGGTGCGCTATGCCGGGCTGATTCTGGCCAACGTGCCGTTCGCCACCATCGGCGGCATCCTGGCCTTGGCGATCACGCAGCAGTATCTCTCGGTGCCCTCAGCGATCGGCTTCATCGCGGTGTTCGGTGTCGCCATGTTGAACGGCATCGTGCTGGTGAGCTTCTTGAACGAGCAGCGCGAACGCGGCCTGTCCATTCGCGAAGCCGTCGTCCAAGGCACGGCGCTGCGCATGCGGCCGGTGATGATGACCGCCAGCGTGGCCGTCCTGGGCCTCGTGCCGATGCTGCTGTCAACGGGCGTCGGTGCGGAAACCCAACGACCACTCGCAGCCGTGGTCATCGGTGGCCTGATCACCTCGACCCTGCTCACGCTCGTGCTATTGCCTGTGCTGTACGAATGGATCGAAACCCGTGCCGAACGGCGCGCTGCGGAGGAATCGGCATGAAAGAGATCAAGGCATTTGTGCACCGCGGCCGCGTCGCCGACATCGTCCATGCGCTGGAAGCGGCCGGCTACCGCCAGTTGAGCGTGTTCGATGTCAAAGGGCTCTTGCGGGCCTTGAACGAGCGCGAGTCGCAATACTCGATTGCGCTCGGCGAGAAGGTGACCTCGGAGGTGCAGTTGGGCCTCGTGTGTCCCGACGAGGACGTCGATCGCGCGGTGCAACTGATTCGGACGTTCGGTCGCACCGGACAAGCCATTGCCGGTTGGGTCTACATCAGCCCGGTCGATCTAGCGTTGCCGATCGAGGGTGGCGAAACCAAAGCCTTGCCGCCGCGACCCTAGCCGCGCGCGCGCCGGAGCTCCTGCTCCGGCGCGCTTTCTCAAGAGGAGAACATCATGAAGGCCGTTTTTGCCTACCTCAACGGCGACTGCGTCGCCGACATCGTGGCGGTGCTGCGCATCGCGGGGTTGACGCAGCTGACGGTTGTCACGGTCGGTGCGTCGTTATGGCCAATGACCGCGGCCGCACGCGCGCACTTGCCGCAGATGGGTGGTCCAACGTTCGCCGACGTGAAGCTCGAGGTGATTTGCCCCGATATCGACGTCCCTCGCGTGATCGATGCGATCCGCGCACACGCGGCCGCCTACCACGAGGGCACAGCCTGCGCGTACGTGCTGCCTCTCGAAGCAATCGTAGCGCTGCACGCGCCCGATGCGGCCGTACTCACGTCGCCGTGACGATCACGGCCCGATCCGGACGACGTCTCACCAGGAGCGTTTCATGAGTCACGATCACGCCAGCGGTGCCCACGATCACGGGGTCGCCACGGCCCCGGAGCGTTCGCTGCGGTGGGCGCTGCTGCTCACCGGCAGTTTTCTGATCGCCGAAGTCATCGGCGGTTTGCTGACCAACAGCCTGGCGCTGTTGTCGGACGCGGCCCACATGTTCACCGATGCAGCCGCTCTGGCCATCGCGCTGGTGGCGATCCGCATCGGCAAACGGCCTGCGGATGCGCGCCGGACCTTTGGCTATGCGCGCTTTGAAATCCTGGCCGCCGCGTTCAACGCTGTTCTATTGTTCTTGGTCGCGATCTACATACTGTGGGAGGCGATCGAACGCTTCCGCTCGCCGCCGCCCATCCAGTCGACCGGCATGATGGTGATTGCCATCCTGGGCCTCGTCATCAACATCATATCGATGCGCTTGTTGAGCGCGGGCAGCCAAAAGAGCCTCAACGTCAAGGGCGCGTACTTGGAGGTCTGGAGCGACATGCTCGGCTCGGTCGGCGTGCTGATCGCCGGTCTCATCATCCAGTTCACCGGCTGGAGACCGATCGATCCGATCGTGGCGGTGCTGATCGGCTTTTGGGTACTGCCGCGCACGTGGGTGCTGCTCAAGGACAGCCTCAACATTCTGCTCGAAGGCGTGCCCTCCGGGCTGGCTGTCGCCGAGATCGATGCCGAGATGCGCGCCGTACCGGGTGTGATCGGTATCCACGACCTGCACGTGTGGGCGGTGACCTCTGGCAAGGCGCTCTTGACCGCCCACGTGGTGCGCGACACCGCGGTCGGCGGCTCAGACGCCGACGTCCTGGCGGCCGTGCGTGAACGCCTGCAAACGCGGTTTGACCTGCACCACACGACACTGCAGCTTGAGCACGTAGCGTGCAGTACCACGGCGTGCCAACTGCTCGACGAAGCCCCGGGCCATGCGGACCACGCCTGATCGGGAGTCCCAAAGTCCTATCGATATCGTGCCAGTCGACGCCTGGCGGGGCGAGCTGATCGTCGGCGACGGCTGGGCCCGGTTTTTTGGCCGGGCCGGCGCTGTCGCGCCGACGGCATGCCGCTCAGTGCAGGTCATCACGGCGATCTGCAGCTGGACCCGGATTGCGACACACGCGACTGCGGCGCTGCCCGTGGCGGGGATGATCCTGCGCAGCGGGGAAACGTGCCGCATCGATGGAGAGCGCCCCCAGGTCATGGTGCTGTTTGCCGATGCTCGCTTACCGGGCGGCCGTTGGTTGGAAACCCATGCCAAATTGCCGGTGCAGCGGCTCATCAGCAACCGCGCCGCGCAGTGGCGACGCCTGTTATTCGCGTTAGATCCATCGACCGACCTGGGCGCGCTGCTGGCAACATCAGTCCACGGCAGGGTCGACAGTACTCACCTCATCCACGCCGTCGAGGCGCGAATCGCGACGGCGGCGATCCTCGCCTGGCAGCGAGTAGCGCGTACCGTCGAGGTCTGTCGCGAAGGTACCGCGCTGCAGCAGGCGGCACGGCAGGCCGGATTTCCGAGCATGGGCCACTGCACCCGCGCATTCCGGCTGCTGTTCGGGCTGTCGCCGACCATGCTCTTGGGCGCCTGTCACGACGGCCGTTCGGCCGCTGCTGCGCCATAGTGCCGCCGGCGAGCTTTCCGCTGGGCGAGGCAGTGGCGGGGCTTGCCGCGCTGAGCCACTGGCTCGCGTTCGGCGCAGGCTTCGCCGCGTGCAGCGCGCTGTTCGTATTCGCACAAGGCGCCGAGCGCTCCGGCCGCCGCGCGCTCGGCATCGGACTGCTGCACGTCTGGGCCTTCGTCGCATACGCCTTGTTGGCCAGCGCCCTGCGGTGGCCGCCGCAGTGGCATCGCTGCGGCCACCACCCGCGGGTGACGTTGCTGCTCCTGGCCGGTGCCGGCCTGGGGGCGGCCTGGTTGCTGCTGGGACTGCCGATGCTGCACCGCTGGATGACCGAACGCCGGCGAGGCTCGGAGTGAGTGCCCGTCTTACCCAGGGGACTTCTTCACACCGCTACGCCGGTTCAAGACAAACCCCGCGACCGCCGCGATCAGCACGAGAAGCTGCGCGAGCAGCGGCTGCAGCGACGGATACACGCCCAGGAGCGCGACGCGCGGCCCGTCGATCGGACGCACGCCGATCCAACCGGCCTCCTGCAGCGCGGCAACCCCCTTGCCCGCGAGCACAATGGCGAGCACCGCAATCAGCAGCGAACTCCCGGTGAAGAACTGGGCGATCGGCAGCCGCTTGCTGTAGCGCAGGAGTACGAGGGCGATCACGCCCAGCAACACGACACCCGTCAGCAGACCTGCCAGCAGGGCCATGCCGTTGTTCTCGTTCCACAGCGCGATGTAGAACAGGATCGTCTCGAACACCTCGCGGTACACGGAAATAAACGCAAGCGCGAACAAAAACCACGCCGAGCGCCGCGTCAGCGCGGCGGATAGTTTCTCGCGCACGTATTGCTGCCAACGACCGGCCAGGCTCTTCTGGTGCATCCAGATGCCCACGCCCAACAGCACAGTGGCGGCAAACAACGACGATACGCCCTCGGTGACTTCGCGACCCGCGCCGCTGATGCCGACGGCGTAGGTCGCCACGCCCCACGTGAGCCCGCCGGCGACCAGCGCACCGATCCAGCCCGCATGCACGTAGCGCAGCACGTCGACGCGTTCGGCCTTGCGCAGAAACGCGATCATGGCAATCACGATCAGGAGGGCTTCGAGCCCTTCGCGCAGCAGGATGGTCAGGCTGCCGAGGAATGCGGCCGTCGCATCGGCGTTCGCCGCGTTCAGCGCCGAATCGGCGTCATCGATCAGCGATTGCAGCACCTGGGCTTGCTCGGCAATCGCCGGCACCGTGTCGCCGCGCGCGATGCGCGCGCGGTACTCGCCCATCGCGTGCTCGACGCGATCTAGCAAGCCGCGATCGCGCAATGCCAACGCCGGCTCGATCGGCTCGAAGCCGTCCAGGTACGCCGATAGGGCCAATGCGGTGGCGCGCTCAGGGTCGCCGCCGGCATAGGCCGCTTGGCTCTCCACGAGCCGCTGGCGGGCCAAGACCAGGCTCGCCGCTGACGTGCTACCGGCGGCCACGGCCTCCGGGTGAGCGCGCACGAAAGCGACCACCGCACGGGCGGTGGGTTCGCCCACACTCACAGCGAGTTCCGCTTCCGTGGCCCGGGTGACGGCGTCAAGACTGGGAAAGTGCGACCGCAACGCCGGTGTCGATTGCCACCGTTGCTCGCCCTCGCGTTGCAACGCCGGCGAATAGGCGAACAACCCCACACGAAACGCCAGCGCCCAGCGATCAGCGTCCGAGAGCGCCGTGAACGCCGGCATGGCGGTACCGGCCACGCCCTGGCTGATCACCTGATACAGCGCAAAGACGCTGCGCTCGCGCGCCCGCGCGGCGTCGACAAAGGCAATCGGCGGCGGCATTAACGCCGCCGCGGCAGGCCCGTCCGCCAGCCCTGTCACGCCGTGGCAACTGGCGCACTGGGTCGCGAACAGCGTCTCGGCACGTGTAAGGTCCGGAAGTCCGCGCGGGGCGACGGCAATGCCGTAGGCCGCGAGCAGTGTATCGGCCAGCCCCTGCGCCCGGCGTGCGACCTCGGCCGCGTCAGCTTTGGCGGCCACCGCGGCCACCAACTGGTCGGCCTGCGCGAGCTGCGTGTCACGGTCCGGCCCGGCCGGTAGCGCCGCCAGTCGAGTCCGCGCCGTGGCCACGAAGTCCTGCATTTCCTGGTATTCGGTCGCGCTCACGACCGCGTGGTTCGCGACCGCACCGCCGTAGTCGACGCCGACGTAGTCGAGCAACTGCCAGATTTGCCGCACGTCACTGTCGAGCGCCGCCGACGGCGCTGCGTGTGTCGGCACTGCGGCAAGAACCCCCCCGGCGAGCACCATAGCAATCGCGATGGAGCGCCGCAGGCGTTGCCCGACCGTTTCCCAGAGCCTCGTATGCCTGGCGCTCATGCGCGCTCCTCAGGCGCGGCGGGCAACCGCCCGGCATTGCGCGCCTCAGACAGGATTTCCAGCGCCTCCTTGCTGACGTACAGGCCGATCAGTGCGCCGACGACGAGGTCCGGATAGCGCCACCCCGTTGCCAGAATCAGTACACCGGAAACGATGACGCCGATGTTGGCCACAACGTCGGCCCGAGTAAAAATCCAGGTCGCGCGCAAATGCACTTCGCCTCTGCGGAACGGCCGCAGTAGGCGCAGCACGGCGAGATTGGCGGCCAGCGACACCAACGCCGTGGCAACAATGGGCCAGCCGACCGGTTCGCTGCCTACCCAGGCCCGGCGGCCGACCTCAATCAGTACGCCGACACCCAGCAGCAGCAACAGGCTGCCGCTCACGCCCGCGGCCCGTTGCTTGAATCGCGCGCTGCGGCCGATCGCCGCCAAGCCAATCGCATAGGCCGTGGCGTCCGACAGCATATCCAGGGCATCGGCCAGCAGGCCCGTCGACTGGGCCAGCCAACCAGCCAGTGACCCGATGACGGCCATTGCCGCATTCAGGGCCAGTGCGATCCATAACACGCGCCGCTCGGCGGCCGTGTTCGCCTCGGCATGGCAGCCGCAGTCGCTCATCGGGGATTCCCTTCGGTGATGTTCGTGATCTCGGCCGATATCGGCATGCGCGCAAACGCGCTGACGCGGGCGCCGCCGGTGTTGCCGCGCGGCATCCAGAGCCAGGTGAACAGCGCGGCTGCGACAATGCGGAATAACTGCCCGGCGATTTCTCGGGTATCGCGTCGGCGGATTGCCCAGCGCAGGAACGCCACATGGCTACGCACGTGCGTTCGCGTGCGAGGTTGTCCCAACACATGGGCACGCTCAAACGCGGCGTAGGCAGCCGCGGCGTCTCTGGCATCGAGTGCCGCGTAGCCCTGCGTCAACGCCGCGTGGAACGCGGCGTCGCGCGGACCGATCGTTCGTAGCGCCGGTTGGAACGGCCAGCGAAGCTGTGCGCCATAAGCCGCCGGAACGGTGTCCTCCCGCAGCCCCACATCGCCGGCACCGACGTCGCCGGGACGATCGAGAAACGTGCCGAAAACGCGGTCCCAGACCAGCCAGAATTCGCCGAAATTGACCTGCGCGTTCTCGTACTCGCGCTTGTGGTGCCAGCGGTGCAGCTCAGCCGTCCCCAGCCAACGCCGCAGCGTCCCCACCGAGTAGTCGAGGTTGGCGTGCTGGAACGCCAGATGCACGCTCAATATCGCGAGCCACACGCTCACGATTAGCGCAGGAGCGCCCAGCGCCACGACCACGAGCAGGCCGGGGCCGGCCATCAGCAGCGCGCTCAGCGGATGCCGGCGTTCGCCGTTGAGCCAGTACAACCGCTCGGCGCTGTGGTGAATCGCGTGCAGTCGCCAGGCCCACGCGAATCGGTGGCTCACGCGGTGCATCGTGTACAGGCCAAGGTCCAGGATCGCGCCGGCGAACAGGCACTGCACCCACACGGGCCAAGTCGCGGGCCACGCAATGGCCGCTGGTACGGCCGTGCGTAGCGCGTGCAGCCCGTAGGCCGTGCCGGCCAGCAGCCCGAAGTTGACCACACCGTGCAGCACGTCCGCACGCGTGTCGCCATGATCACGCTGCCAAGCACGCTCGAACGGCTGCAGGCGCTCGAGCAGCGCCACCGCGCCGATGCTGGCGGCCGCGGCGATCAGCAGCGTCGGCCACGCCGGCAGGACGCCTAGAAACACGACCGTGGCTACCGTCGCCATCGCGCCCATGACGAGGGGATAGGCGCCGTAGCGCACCGCAACAACAAGCATGGTCGATCTCCTGACGCCCCTGGTCAGGGACTTCGAAGGGCGCTAGTCTAAAGTCCGTAGTCGCTCCGGAGTCAAGTCGATGAAGATCAGCGAAGCGGCCGCCGCCAGTGGCTGCCATCTGGAAACGATCCGCTACTACGAGCGCATCGGCCTTTTGTCCAAGGCCGCCCGCCGCGACAACGGCTATCGCGACTACACGAGCGCCGAAGTGGAACGACTGCGCTTCATCACGCGCGGGCGCGAGCTTGGTTTCAGCCTCGAGGAAATCCAGAGCTTGTTGGCCCTGGCCGAGCAAACCGACATGTCCTGCGCCGACGTCGACCGGCTGGCGCGCAAGCATCTCGTCGACATTCAGGGGCGTATCCAGGCACTGCAACGCATGGCGCAGGAGCTGGCTCACACGATTGAGGCCTGCGCCGGCGGCGCTCGAGCACGTTGCGCGATCCTGGGCGACCTACAAGCGTCTGCGGATCGCTCCGCGTCGATTCGCTCGGTGGCTTCAAAGGACCCGGCGCACCGCGGCCGGAAGTCTGGATGCCGGCCTATGAGCAGCGTCGAGTAGGTACTGGCCGGCACACAGGAACAGCACGCTGCCGCGGGGGGCCATCGGCAGACGTCGCTGCGGCCGCAACCTGAAATGAAGAAGCCCGCAAACGCGGGCTTCTGAAGAGGCGGGGCGGAATTCGTAGCGGGCGAACCCAGACCTACGCTCCTTTCCCCTTTAGTTTGTCGGTGGCGCTGGGGCCAGGGAGCCAGTATACCTCTCCCCCGGTCTCGCCCACTACCCCCAGACTGAACCCATGCGGACTGACAGGCATCTGACGGCTTTGGTCGGCCCGACACCCGCGCAGCGCTACTTCCTGGGATGTTGGTACAACCTCGTCCACGCCCATTCGCTTGACGCGTTCCGCGTTCGCGTGATGAACCCCGGGACCATGGTGCGGGAGATCCAGCAGGCGCTGGTGTTCAGCGAAGCCAAGCCAGAGGACAAAACCGTCATCCTGGATGAGGCCGAAGGTCTGCTTACGGCTGATCCGATTCTTCTCGCCGACGAGTTCGCGGGGCTCCGGCCGCGCCTGCTGGGCCTGTTCAAGGACAAGATCAAGGCGCTGACGAAAGGGTCGACCGAGGAGCGCATGCTGCGCTACACGCTGCAGGAGCTGGCGCCGCTGCTGCAAACCCACTACGTCTTACGCGCCTTTGATGCCCTGGATCGTCTGCTGCTGCCGCCCGCCGAACCGCCAGCGCCGGTCCCAGCGCCGGACTACCCTCATATTCACGCGGTCACCGCAGCGCTCCTGAGCACGCTCCTGGATCGCGATTTCTCCCTGGAATCGTTGTTTCGGATCTACGCGGAAATCCTGGTCCCCCGGCACGTGCCGGGGGCCTACCACTTCGATCGCAAGCTCGGGTTGACCCGCCAAATTTTGACGGGTCCCTCGCACCAGTACGACGTGACCTTCGCACTGGACCTCATCACGCGGCCAGAAGAACTGCCCGCCGCGCTGGGCAACTTGGAGATTGCGGATACGCCACCCTTCAACCTCCAGGCCGGCCATGCGAAAACGAGCTATTTGACGGCCCAGCCCAAGCGCCGTTTCGCGACAGTGCGCGGTATCTCGGCGGCTGATCGCCGTGCCGCTGGGCTGTATGCCTACGAACGCGTGGCCAATATCGTCAACCTCCTTCGCTTCGAATACGAGCAGGCGCGCCTGCACATTCCCGATCACTTCGCCGTGCTGGACGTTGCCCGCCCGACGGGCGGACACGTTTATCCGTTGCCGCGCGTGGTTCCCAACCCGGCGACCTCGCTCAACGGGGTCGACGCGGCCCAGTTCGTGGCCAGCGTCAACGAGTTGTTGGCGGGTGCGCACTTCACCGACGAAGGACGTGACCGCATCACCTCCGCGTTTCGGCTCTACCGCCAAGGCCGCGATCAGGACACGATCGAAACGAAGCTGGTGCACTGGTGGACGGCGCTTGAGTATCTCGTGCGAGGCAGCCAGGCCAGTGGAAGCATCGGCAAGTCGATCGAAAACAGTGTCAGTCCGGTGATCGGCTTGAGCTACGTACCGAAGCTCTTGCTCGCGTTGCGCACCGTGCTGCTCGATCATGGCGTGGGGCTCAACGACAGCCAGGCCGTGCCCATCGACGTGCGTAGATGCTCGATGGCGACACTCTGGGAAGCGATCGAAGATCCTCTGCAGCGAGCTGCTGTGGTCAACGGCCTGGCCGCGGAACCCTTCCTGCAGGTCCAGGTGCATGAGTTGTTGACAGACCTCGGCAGTCCTGCGGCGCTGCTGGATCGCCTGAAGAAGCACGATAAACGCGTGCGCTGGCATCTTCAACGCATCTGGCGTACCCGTTGCGACATCGTGCACAGCGCGGGCCGAGGAGCCAATCATCTGTTGCTTTGTTCCAATCTGGAATATTACCTCAAGACCACGTTGCATGGCTTGCTGGGATCGCTGCGGTCCGTTCCCACCTTGAGCGGCCCTCACGAGTATTTCGATCGCGAGGCGTTCCGCTATGACGGGCTACTAGCGGCGTTGGGAAGCAACGATAAGGCACGGATCCGGTCATCTTTCCCGGCCGATGCCCGATGACACGTCGCGGGGCGCACGGTTCACTCACCGAGGGCGTAGCGGCGCTGATGGGTCAGAAGAGGCAGGATGGCGCCGCGCTTTCACAGCGCGCGGTCGCGATCGGGATAGGTCAAAAGCCTAAGAAGGTCTTTTGTGCAGCGGGGAGCAGCTGGTCCTTGTCCGTGATCGTCGAGGCTTTGAGGCGGCGAGCGCCATCGGGCGCGACGATGACGATTTCCTTGTGTTGAACAAGCTGTTCCAGTGCTTCTTTGTACCGAGCACTGTCCGCCGGCGACAAGTTGCACGTCGTCGCGAACAGTTCACCGAACGACAACCCTTCATCGTGCGCGTAGATGAGCTGCGGCAATTGCGTCATCAGCGACTTGACGCTGGATTCGCCGGCGATGTCATCAAACAGGAACCCGAACGCGCCCTGCCCCGTGAAGGCGCGGTCCCGATCCGCGCTGTAGCCCAGCACCCGAAACATATCGATGCCGGCACCGCCGTAGTGAATGAAATGGTTGTTCTTGCTCCAATGCACGCGGGCCATGACATCGCGGGCACGGGGGTGTTGGGACAGGTGGACCAACCAGTAATCTCCATGCCCTTCCGTTCGGATGAAGAACAACGTGTAGTACCGGGCGCCGCAGGCCTCGACGAGTTCCCGGTACAGACAGCTCTGGATATACAGGCGCCAGTCTTTCTCGTTGCGCTTGATATCCTCGATCGTTCGATCGCGCAGGACGTCGGGAATGCCGATGTCGGCGAGCGTTTTCTTCGTTGCCGCCGAGTCGTTGGCGTAGGTGAGAAACGAGTCGACGTTGAAGGTCAGCAACACCTCGGCCGCCGGCAGCGCCTCAAAAATGCCACGGATCTGCGCGGTCGGGACTTCCGCGTAGCCGTACTGATCCAGCAGGAAGATCGAGCGACCGGCGCGCGGGCTCTTCTTACTGATGAACTGAAGAATGGATGCCGACTGATCCTCGAAGGCGCTGTTGAACAGGTGGATGTCCTGGCCAATGCGGGCCCCGTAGCCCTGCTCGATCAGCGTACGCTTCAGCGAGGCGTAGGCATTGCCATCGAGCTCCACGAAGAAGTAGTCGATGTTCATCTGCAGCGGCCTTTGTCGGCCGCGGTTGAGAAGCTCGGCGGCCGCGGTCGCTGACTGCAGGAAGGCGAACGGCGAGCCGTAGACCGTCTGTCGGGTGACGTCGTGGACGTAAATGCCGCCGCCGGCGAATCCATCGACCAGTGTCAGCCGCAATTCTTCCTGCTGCGGTGAGACCACGAGGGTCTGGATGTAGTCGACGAGGTAGGCGCGCAGGACATCGTGTTTAGCGACACTGTGCTGCTGAATGACCGCCGGTTTGCCGTCGGCAGGCCATTGGTACGGCTTTCGGGCCATCGTCCGCTCCCCCTAGAAGGCGTGAGCAGGCATTTCATCCCAGGTGCGGCCGTTGAGCAATCGTCCATTTTTGGATTTGGCGCGGCGTTTGCCGTCAGCGCCCCACCCGCCCCACTGTTTGAAGAAGAAGGCGACCTCTTGTTCAGCACATTGGCGACGGACCGCGTCAGCCCACTCGGGTTTCATCGGTCGGGCTTTTGGGCCGGACTCCCCGCCGACGATGACCCAGTGAACGTCGCGCAAGTCCAATTCGCCGACATCCTCGAGCAGCGGCTCGACGGAGAGAAATCGAATGCGCGCGGCCACGGTGCGCAGGTAGTCAATGCGCGGCACGCCATGGCGGCGGTTCTCTACCGAAACCCCTAGCCACACGTTGGGCGGGACCGTGCGGTTGCGAAAGTACCGGGCCAGGCGCGCCGCCCGCTTCGTGAGGATTTGGTAGCTGTGTTGCGGCGTGGCCGCGATGACGGCAAACACCTGATCGATGTAGACCTCCGGCACCTTCTCGTGGAAGAGATCGGACATCGAGTTCACAAAGTACACCGTGGGCTTCTGGCGTTTGCCCGGGTCGGCCAGGCGCTCCGGTAACAGACGCAGCGCGAATCCATTCTCGTAGCCTGGCGTGCCCATGGCCTGCAAGCGCTTTGCCATGGTCTCGGCATAGCAGTGCTTGCAGCCCGCAGAGATCTTGGTGCACCCCACGATCGGGTTCCAGGTCTGCTCGGTCCATTCGATTTTCGAGGTGGTCGTCATGACGGCCGCTCCAGGATACGCCTCATTACGCCGGTCCCGTCTCAGAGGCTGAGATCCGGGTGGCGTCCGGTCGAAAACTATGCGCATACTTATAGCACTTTATGCGCATCAAATCCGCACACCTCGACGCGACCGTTTCACCGAGCCAGGCTCAGAACCTGGGGCGGGCGATCGACCGCTGGCGCCGGATACAGGGACTCACGCAGACGCAACTGCTGCGCACCGCGCAGGTCTCCCAGGGACAGCTCAGCCGCATTCTTGCCGGCCGATTCACCCGCGCCTCGACGGCCGTCCACCGCCTGTGCCGTGCGGCGGGCGTCGACATCGCGGATCACCTGACGGATCCACCACGGAGCGCCGCCTGGGGCACGGTGTTGGAGCGCGCCTTGCACCGCAGTTGGGACGGCTCGCCCGGCCATGCTCGGGAGCTGATCCGGCTCTTGCGGGTGGCCAAGGCCCTGCGCAGACCCTAGGCGCGGTGTATCCTTTTTCTCGTTGTTTCCGTCGGGTTGGCGAGACTGTGTGCGAGGCGGCTCGTGGCGACGCTTCCCGGCGATTTGGCGACATCCGGTGGCTGACGGACGCCCGCCTTCCATGCTGTACTGATGCATGCCATGGACCGACTGCCCCAATAGCCGTGTGGACATGGGCACGCGAGTAACACGCATCGAGCGGGAGATACAACGAGAAAACAGCATAGGCGCGAGCGCGGGCAAATCTACAGCTCCGCTTGTCCGAGCGGCGCGATAACTACTTAATGGTCCGCTGCGCGACAACCTGCTGGGGTGTGACGCGCTCGCGTCCCACTGTTCGTGCGTAACAGCTCGTGGGGTTGACCTAGATCAATATCCGGTTGCGCCACCCGGTGCAATCTACCTTTGCCATGAACTGCCACAGCCATCGACGTTCGCGTACGCGCCTATCGATTCTGATGGTCGCGCCGCTGCTGGCCAAGGCACTCAAGCTTGCGCGCGATATGGGCGTTCCGGACATCAGCCTTGGCTGGTGCGATGCACTGAATTGCCATGCTGAGCCACGGCCTGAGCGGGGTTGGCTCAGCATCTTCATGAACGAGCGCGCATCGTGTGCGAGTTCCGTACCTACCCTTCAATTTTGTGAGGCTTGCAGGACCGCGAGGCGGACGGCCGGTTCGACCGTGTGTTCTCCGTTGACATGTTCGAACTTAGGCGATCGAAAAGACCACTACGGCGCACGAGCATGGTCGCCTTCCGCAACCGGCATGCGCGGTTCTGGCAGGCTGGCTTCGCGCCCGTAGCGCGGATCGGCGGCTACGCCGCGTCTTGCTAGTCGGAGCCACGCCATGTGTTTTTCCGCAACCGCCAGTTTCACCGCCAGCGCCCTGCTAGCTGGCATCGGCATCCTCGCTTGGCGTGCGACGCGCTCGCCGCATGAGCGCCTGTTCGCCGCGATCCCGCTGTTGTTTGCAGCCCAGCAGTTCACCGAAGGCCTGGTCTGGATGAGCTACCCCTGGGACGCTCCGGTCCTGCGAGCCTGGGCAACCCAGGTGTATTCGGTGTTCTCCCACCTGCTTTGGCCCGTGCTCGTGCCGTGGGCGGTGCGAGCCGTTGAACCCGTGCGGTGGCGTCGCTGGGCACTGGCCGTGCTCGGGCTGGGTGGCTTTCTCAGCGCACTGTTTCTGCTCGCCACTATGGTGGCGACACCGATTACCGTGACACCGACGGGTGACCATCTCGAATATCGCTCGCCGCATTTTTTCCTACCCGTTTCGCTAACGCTCTACCTCGCGTCAACGACGCTCGGCCTCACGCTGTCGAGCCGACCAGCCATACGCGGATTCGGCGTGCTTGCGATCGCCTCCGCTGCGGTCGCGTACGCGGTTTATGCGCGCTGGTTCATTTCCGTCTGGTGTTTTTTTGCCGCCCTGATGAGCGTGATGGTCTACGTCGCGCTCGCTAAGCGTCCGTTGCGCTCCATGACCACCCGATCCGCCGTTCCTGAAGGAGATTTGCCATGAAGACCCTGATCGCCGTCATCTACAAGCACCGCCCCGAAGCCGCTGCGCAGGTGCTTGCGACGCTGCAGGACCTGCAGCACGAATACCTGATCGATCTGGAGGACGCGGTCATCGTCCGCCGCAACGACAAGGGCAAGCTTTTCCTGCAGCAGTCGATCAACCTCACTGCAACCGGCGCTTGGTCCGGCGCGTTTTGGGGGCTGCTGATTGGCATGATCTTCGGCGGACCGCTCGGGGGGGCGATCGGCGGCGTAGCCGGCGCTGGCCTCGGCGCTTGGTCGGGCAGCCTTGACGACTACGGGTTGGACGACGATTTCGTCCGCGAGGTAGGCGAGGAGGTCGAGCCCTGCTGTTCAGCGTTGTTCGTGCTTGCACGCTCGATGACGAATGACAAGGTCATCGCTGCGCTCGAGGGCTCCGGTGGACGCCTGCTGCGTACGTCGCTTCCCGTTGACGTGGAGCAACGCCTTCAGGCTGCCCTTGACGCGCAGCCCGCCGACTGAACATCCGCAACACGCCGTCGAGGTTCACCCGGCGGCGTGCCCGTACATCATTTCGTCCGGAGCATCCATGTCGTTCCCATCCCATGCGTACCTCATCGGCGGTGGTATCGGCACGCTCGCGGCGGCCGCGTTCATGATCCGCGATGGAGGTGTTCCGGGGGATCGAATCACGCTCATTGACGCCGGCCGGCAATGGGGCGGCGCGCTTGATGGCGCGGGCGATCCGGAACGGGGCTACACGCTGCGCGGTGGGCGCATGCTCACCACAGACCACTACGAGTGCACGTGGGATCTGTTGCGCTCCATTCCGTCAGTAGAATATCCCGGGCAGAGCGTGTTCGACGAAACCGACACCTTTAACACGCTCCACGTGTCGCACGCGCGGGCGCGGCTGGTTAACCAGTGCCGTGCGAAGGTGCCGGGCTCGTCGATGGGTTTTTCGATGCGCGATCGCGTCGAGCTGCTCGCTCTCGTCGAGACCGACGAAGCGTCGTTGAGTGACAGCCGCATCACGGACTGGATGTCACCCCACTTCTTCAAGACCGATTTCTGGCTGATGTGGGCAACGACCTTTGCGTTCCAGCCGTGGCACAGCGCTGTTGAGTTGCGGAGCTACTTGCATCGTTTCATGTCTGAATTCCCACGCATCGAGACGCTCGCTGGGGTCAAGCGGACCGTGTACAACCAGTACGACGCGCTGGTCAGACCGCTCGTCACATGGCTGCGCGCAGAGGGTGCACATTTCATCGCCGATTGCACGGTAGACCGTATCGACCATAGTGTGCTCGACGGGGTATTCGCCGTGACTGGGCTGTACTGCGAGCGGGCGGGCACCCCTTGGAAGATCGACATTGGCGCTGATGATCTCGTGATCGTCCAGAATGGCTCGACGACCGATGCGTCGAGCCTGGGAGATCACTACACCGCACCGGTGCAGCGAGGGCTGGCCGAGAGCATCAGCTGGCGGCTGTGGGAGCAGCTTGCCGCGGTCCATGAGGATTTCGGCAGACCCCGTGCCTTCAACCGCGCGCCCGCACAGTCTAGCTGGGAATCCTTTACGGTCACTCTGCGCGACCGCGCGTTCGTCGACGCTATGGTCGCATTCAGTGGAAACCAGCCGGGTACCGGCGGCTTGGTCACGTTCAAAGACTCGAACTGGTTGATGTCAGTGGTGGTCCCGCATCAGCCACCCGGTTTGACAACTGGCACAGACAAAAAAGGGGGCTCAAAGCCCCCTTTTTCGACCTGCCAATCGAGTCCGAAGCTACTGCTGGCAGTACACCGTGCAGAGCATCTGGGCGCCGGCATCAGAACAGGCCAGCATTACCCGCGTACAGATCGGACCACCACCTTCAATTCTATAGTCACCGCCCGTCCGATTGGCTACGAAGGAAGCCATGTCCCGAGCGTACTCGAAGCCGTTACGCCCCCAGTAGCGGCGGATATTGGTCTCAGTTCCGGACGGATACTGAACGTCCCACTTGTCACGCGACCCCACATACTCGGACTTAATGCCGTTTGTGGTCACGGAGATCTTGACGCGCGTACAAGAACCGTCGTCGCTACAGAAGTCCACGGTAAATTCCGAGCCAATGCCGCTGAACTGAACACCGCCCGTGACGCCGCCCGTCCCGCCTTCAATGTAGGCGGCCGTCGCCGGCTTGAGAATTCCGTGGATCAAGCGGGCAAGCCGCCCGTCAACCGTGGAGGCGCTGTTGGCGCCGCTGATCATGTCGTTGACGCGCTCCATAAACCGGAATCCTTCCCCACTCGGGAAGTCCCAGCCGATTCGCTGCGGGTCAAAGTAGCGCGGTGCCACGTCGCCGTAGGTCAATCCCAGGTTCGTGATGTCGATTCGGAACTGCTTCGAGAACGCATTCGGATAGGCGGCGCTCAACGATTTCATCTCGTTGAAGATCGCCACAACATCCGGATCGACACTCATTTCCCACAGCGTGCGCACGGCCGTGCCGGAAATCGTAGAGACCCGAGCGTCTTGTTTGGGCTGGGGCTCTACGGGCACCGCGTCAAGGACGACATTCGTCGGGTTGTCGAGATAGACCTTGAACTTGCGAATCGAGTTGCCTTGCAGGTCGTACACAAACCGTATGCCCAGACCCGGCGTCGACAATGCGATCTGTTCTTCCTGTGCTCCCGAACAATTATTGCAGGGGATGGCGGGTACAGCCGCGTTGGCGGCGCTGGTCATGATGCCTGCAACCAGAGCCGCGCCAGCGATGAGATTTTTCATGATTTCCCTTGTCCATAAGTATGAGAACGCCCCGAAGCGCCCTGAGAACTCGGAATTTCGACTTGGGAAGGCTCACGAACGAGAGCGGGAGGCGAAAAAGTGGCCTGTCCTCTACGTTTCGGATAATTTTCGTGTATTCATCACACTCCCTGTCCCCGCACAGCGGCTATCGGAATTTCCCTCCATTCCGAGCCCGATGAGGTCAATTGACTTAGGTCAATCTGCCACCATGCCAGAATCGGTACCGTTCACGCACGATGAAGAAGTTTCGCCGCCACCGCCTACGTACGCCACTAGCGCTTTTGGCGATGGTCGCACTGTTGTGGTCGCAGCTACTCCTAGCCAGCCACCCGGCCTGCACCTTAGCCAGCATGGCGATGGCCAGCGCCCACGCTGCCGGGATTGACCACGCCGACCACACGTCGCCCCCCTGCCATTCGTCCGGCTCATCGGACACATCACCGGTTTGCGATGCCCACTGTAGCCGTGGGGATATGAGCCCGGACGTGGCTCGCATTCCGGCCGTGCCGGCCCTGGGCCTGTTGCCCGTTGTACCGGTCGTGACAGTGCAGTGGCTGCCCCAGTGGCCAAGTGACGCGCAGGCGCCGGAGCCTTTGCGGTCTTGGCATCGACCGACCGCTCATCCAGCCAGCCTGCTGCTGATCTGATCCCCCGCCGATGACCGGCCGGCGCCGCTGTGCGCCGCGTCGGTGCCATTGGCTCGGCTGCCTTTGGCGGCCGGTGCCGTCCTACCCACTCCTGCGGGCTCGCATGGTCCGCAGTCCGTGCAAGGCGCACACCATGGGATTCCTGTTTCCTCATTCCACCTGGGGGCCCCGCCCCATTCTGCTCCGCCGTATCCTGCTGAGGGCCCTGGCGTTAGCCGCCCTGCTCATCTGCATGCCGGCAGCCGAGGCTGAAACGCCGATTCCTGGCGCCGATGTGGCGTCGATCCGTGCATGGTTAAGGGCGAACAACCCAGATCTTCACGCGATGCAGGCCGAGGCCGAGGCCGCCCAGGCGCGAATCTACCCGGCGGGGGCGCTGCCCGACCCTATGATCTCAGTCGAGTTGCAGGGAATCGATGCCGATCGCCCGACTCTGCTGCCGGCAAACGTCGGCTCGACCACTTACAGCCTCAAGCAACCCGTTCCATTGTGGGGCAAGCGTGGTTTGGCCCGAGAGATTGCCGGACAGCAAGCGTACGCCGTCCAACTCGAGCGCGATGCGACGGCTCTGGGGCTGCTTGCCCAGGCCGAGCAGGCCTATGTGCGCTATTGGCATGCCCGCCAAAGCGTCGTTGTCGTTGATCGATTGATTGAGTTGCTGGCTCAGGTCGAAGAGGTCGCCCGTGTGCGTTACAGCGTGGGCGTCGCGGCGCAGCAGGATTCCATCCGGGCTCAAGTCGCTCGCACCACCATGCAGCGCGAGCGTATCGAGCGCTTGACCGTCCGCCGTGAGGCGGCCTCCACACTCAATGCGGTGCTGGGACGCCCAGCCGACGCGCCGTTGGCCGAGCCTGCGGGAGAGCCGATTTTGGAGGTGCCGGCCGGTTCGCTCGCCCAGGCTTTGGCCAGACTGGAGGACGCGCAGCACCCAGCCCTGCAGGCGCGTCTGGCACTGGCTGCGGCCGCTGACACCGCAGCACGGTTGCAGCGCCGCCAGCGTTTTCCGGACATCACCATAGGCATGGGGGTGATGCAGCGCGCCAACCGGGTCGACAGCCTGGAGGTAATGCTCGAAGTGGAGATTCCTCTGCAGCGGCGCGCCCGGCGCGAACGTGAGCGCGAGGCCATCTTAATGGGCGACGCGGCACGCTCACGCGTCCAGGCAATACGCAACGATCTGCAGGGACAGCTGGGTCAAGCCTGGGCTCAGGCCGATAGCGCCCGCGATCAGCGCCAGTTGATCGAGCAGACGTTGTTGCCGCAATCGCAGGCCAACTTTGAGTCGGCCTTGGCCAGTTACCGGGTCGGCGATGTCGATTTCGGCACGTTGTTGGAGTCCCTAGAAGCGTGGCAAGGCGCCGACCTGTCGCGGGTCGATGTCCGCCGCGACGAACTGCTCGGTGCCGCCGCCGTGCGCGCCATTGTCGGGAGTGTCGAATGAACCGCATGAGTTGGCGTGTGTTGGCGATCGCTGTGGGGATAGCTTTGGTAACCGGTTGGTGGGTGGGTCGATCGGCGGCCCCGAAACCCGCGGTTGCCGAGCACTCAGTGCCTGCCGCGGGGGAGCGCAAGATCCTGTACTACCGAAACCCGATGGGCCTACCGGACACGTCGCCCGTGCCCAAGAAGGATGCCATGGGCATGGACTACGTCGCCGTCTACGCAGGCGGTGAACCGGCGGCCGAGCCCGGGACGGTGGTTTTGCCGCCAGAGAAGGTCCAGAAGTTGGGTGTGCGTACCGAGCTGGCCGTCCGCGAGTCGCTCGCCGGTGCTGTGCGGGCGAGCGCTACTGTGCAGGTTGATGAGACCCGCCAATTTGTGATCGCGCCCAAGTTCGAAGGATGGATCGATACCCTCTACGCGAACCAGACTGGCATGACGGTACGGCGGGGGCAGCCGTTGATGGCGCTCTACAGCCCAGCGTTGGTGGCTGCCCAAAGCGAATACCAGATCGCCGAGGCGGCCGCCCAGCGGCTTGATATCGCGGATCCGGCCAGCGCCGCGACAATGCGGCAGTTGCGCGATGCCGCGCGAACGCGGTTGCGCAACTGGGACATCGTCGGCGCCCAGGTCACCCGGAGCGGCCGTGATGCGCGGCTCGTGCTCACGGCACCAGCGGACGCCGTGGTGATCGAAAAACGGGTCGTGCAAGGGGACCGCTTCGAGCCGGGTCAGACCATTTTGCGTTTGGCTGATCTGTCCACGGTTTGGGTCGTGGCCGACGTGCCGACCTCGGCCTCGGCGAGTCTGCTGGTAGGCGGGGCGGCGACCTTTCAAACCCCGAGCTTGCCAGGCGAGCGTTATGAGGGCCGCGTCAGCTTCATTCAGCCGGTCGTGAACGCAGTCAGCCGTACGATCGGCGTCCGTATCGAGCTCCCGAATCCGACGGGCGCGCTGCGACCGGGATTGTTCGGGGATGTGGAGCTGGCGGGCACTGCGATTGAAGCGGCCGTCGTCATTCCGCGTTCGGCGGTCATTGATTCCGGCGCCCGGCAACTGGTGCTGGTGCAGACGGCGCCCGGGCGGTTCGCGCCGCGGGACGTCCGCGTGGGCGCTCGGTCCGGTGATCGAATCGAAGTGCTGTCGGGTGTGGCCGTTGGCGAGGCGGTGGTGGTGTCGGCCAATTTCCTGATCGACGCCGAAAGTAACCTGCGTTCCGCTATGCAGGGTATGGTCCACGGCACGGCGTCCCCGCCGACTGTCGAAAGCACGACGGCGCCAGCCAACGCCCAAGAGGCTCCGGCCAAGCCCGATCCCCATGCCCGTCATTCGGGAGGCCAGTGAGATGCTCGCCCGCCTGATCGACTGGTCGGTCCGCAATGTCTTTCTCGTCCTGGTCATGGCCCTGGCCATTACGGCTGCCGGCATCTATGCCGTACTCAGAACTCCGCTGGACGCCCTGCCCGACCTCTCTGATGTCCAAGTCATCGTATTCACCGAAGTACCGGGGCAGGCGCCACAGGTAGTCGAGGATCAGGTCACATATCCCCTGACCACGGCGATGCTGGCCGTGCCCAAGTCCAAGGTGGTGCGCGGCTTCTCATTCTTCGGAGCCTCGTTCGTCTACGTGATCTTCGAGGACGGCACCGACATCTACTGGGCGCGGTCACGCGTGCTCGAATACCTGAATTTTGCGTCCAAGAAGCTACCCGAGGGCGTGACCCCGACATTGGGACCGGACGCCACCGGCGTGGGCTGGGTCTATCAGTACGTGCTTGAGGGCGAGCAGCGGTCGCTCGACCAACTGCGCGCTATCCAGGACTGGTTTGTGCGCTACCAGCTGACCAAGGCCCCAGGTGTCGCCGAGGTGGCCAGTGTCGGCGGTTTCGTGCGCCAGTACTCAGTGACTGTCGACCCGGGGCGGCTGCGCCAGTACGGGGTGCCGCTGTCGCGCATCTCCGAGGTCATTGCCAGCAGCAACCGCGATGTGGGCGGACGCGTGGTCGAGATGACCGAGACCGAGTACATGATCCGGGGCCGCGGTTATTTGCGGGGTGTCGGGGACATCGAGAATCTGGTGGTGAAGGCCGATGGAGGCACCCCGATCCTCATTGGCGATCTGGCCCGGGTGGAGCTGGTGCCGGATGAGCGCCGCGGTGTGGCGGAGCTTAACGGCGAGGGCGAGACGGTCGCGGGCATTGCGGTGGCGCGCTACGGCGAAAATGCCTTGACGGTGATTGAAGGGCTCAAGCAAAAGATCACCGAGATCCAAGCCGGATTGCCGGAAGGGGTATCGATCCGTGCCGCGTACGACCGCTCTGACCTGATCCATCGCGCGATCGCCACACTGCGGTGGACCTTGATTGAAGAGAGCGTGATCGTCGCTCTGGTCTGCATTGTGTTTCTTTTTCACGTCCGCAGTGCCCTGGTCGCGATCATCATGCTTCCCGTGGGCGTGCTCATTGCCTTCCTGGCGATGCGCTTGCTGGGGATGAACTCCAACATCATGAGTCTGGGCGGCATTGCGATCGCCATTGGCGCGATGGTGGATGCCGCGATCGTGATGATCGAGAACGCGCACAAGCACATTGAACGGGATGACGGGACCACGCCCCGCATCCAGCTGATCATCGACGCTTGTCGTGAGGTGGGACCGGCGCTCTTCTTCAGCCTCCTGATCATCACGGTCTCGTTTCTGCCGGTGTTCGCTCTGGAAGCGCAGGAAGGCCGCCTATTCCATCCACTGGCGTTCACCAAGACCTTTGCCATGGCTGGGGGCGCGCTGCTGTCGGTGACGCTGGTGCCGGTGCTCATGCTGCTGTTCGTGCGCGGCAAGATCCTGCCCGAAGAAAAGAATCCGGTGAACCGATTCTTGATCGCGATTTACCGACCCGTGATCGCCGTCGTGCTGCGTCACAAGACAGCCACGCTGGTCGCCGCATTGGGTGTGATGGCTGCCTCGGTGTGGCCGGCCGCGCACTTGGGTAGCGAATTCATGCCCACGCTCAACGAGGGCACGTTGTTGTACATGCCGGCTTCCCTGCCGGGCATGTCGGTAACCAAGGCGTCTGAACTACTGCAGCAGCAGGACCGGATCATCAAGTCTTTCCCGGAAGTCGAATCGGCGTTCGGCAAGGCCGGTCGGGCCCTGACCGCCACCGACCCGGCCCCGGTGGAAATGTTTGAGACCGTTATCAACCTGAAGCCCGAAGACCAATGGCGCGAAGGCATGACCATCGACACGCTTATCGGGGAGATGGACCGTGCACTGCAGTTCCCTGGGGTGGCCAACTCCTGGACGATGCCGATCAAGGCACGCACCGACATGCTGGCCACCGGCATCCGTACGCCAATCGGCATCAAGGTGTTTGGGACGGACTTGGTGGAGATGGAGCGCCTGGCCAAGGCAATTGAGGCGGCGGTGCGGACCGTGCCAGGCACGACCAGCGCCTACGCTGAGCGACTGACAGGCGGCTTCTACATTGACATCGAACCCGATCGGCGGCAGTTGGCGCGTTACAACCTGCCGGTAGGCGAGCTGCAGGACGTGATTGCAGCGGCGCTCGGCGGGGACATGGTGACGACGACGGTGGAAGGCCGCGAGCGTTTCGGCGTGATTGTTCGTTATCCGCGCGAACTGCGTGACAACCCGGAAAGGATCGCCCAGCAAGTCCTGGTCTCGACGATGGACGGAGCTCAGGTGCCGCTGGGTGAGTTGGCCACCATCACGATCCGCAAGGGGGCACCATCGATCCGTACGGAAAACGCGTTGCTCTCGGCCTACATCTACGTCGATACCCGCGAGCCGGATCTCGGGGCCTACGTGCGCGCTGCGCAAGACGCTGTGGCGAAGGCAGTCACCTTCCCGCCGGGGTACTACGCGACCTGGAGCGGCCAGTACGAGTACATGCAGCGGGCCATTGCGAAGATGAAGATCGTGGTACCGGTGACCCTGGCGCTGATCTTCTTGCTGCTGTTTTTGAACTTCCGGCGGATCACCGAATCGCTGATCGTGATGCTGTCGGTGCCCTTTGCATTGGTGGGCGGCGTGTGGCTCATGTGGGCATTGGACTACAACCTCAGCGTCGCTGTCGCGGTGGGTTTCATCGCCCTGGCCGGTGTCGCCGCCGAAACCGGGGTGGTCATGCTGATCTACCTCGACCACGCCTTGGACGCCTGCGCCAAGGCGCGCCGTAGTCGGGGCGAGTCGTTGACGCTGGGGGATATTACCGATGCGATCGTCGAGGGCGCGGTCGAGCGCGTACGGCCCAAGATGATGACCGTCGTTGCAATCATGGCCGGTTTGCTACCGATCATGTGGAGCACGGGCACTGGCTCGGAAGTGATGCGCCGCATCGCTGCTCCGATGGTGGGTGGCATGGTGTCGTCCACGATCCTGACCCTGGTCGTCATCCCGGTGATCTACGCGTTGGTCAAACGCCGGGAGCTGCTGGCCCCCCGGGGCCGTACCGTATCCGCCAGCAATTTGTCGGACGCAACACAATGATCGCCCAGGGGCTGGTCATTGACCTGGGTGCGGCACCTAGCTTTAGGGTCCTACCACCCCGTCGGCGCCCTGTCGCGAGGCGGCATCCGGTCATGCGCTGCGCCAAGCCGGGGGGCGCAATAACGTACCGGACCGTCGCCCGGCGGTGTTGGCCAGACCCCGTAAGACGGGATCTGCTCTGCCTCCAATTTGCGTAAGGAGTTCGCCATGACCCACCACGACTTGCACGCTGCTCCGCCGTCGCGCTCCCCTGCGCCGTGGTGGATCCGGCTGGCTTTTTGGGGCTTTCTGGCCATTGCTGGCTTTTTTCTGGTCGTCGAGCACGGCGTGCATCTGTTCGGTGCCCTGCCCTATATCCTCATTGGCGTGTTCCTCGCCTTGCACGTGGGCATGCACGCTCGTCATCGCCACGGCGGGCATCGCCACGCGGGATCGCCCCCCCCACCAGCCGCCACGCCGGCGCCTAAGCGCCCCGCGCGCACCGCCGACCGTTCGCGTGGCGGTCATCAACACTGAACGAGGAGACGGTCATGTCCAGTGGATCAGGTTATGGCTTGTGGACTCTGGCAGTCCTCAATGCCGTGCTTTTCATCTTCTTTGCCTACTCCTTCTACACCCCGTCGACCCGCCGCGACTGGCGCAGCTTCGGCATGTATTCGGCATTTATCGTGGCGCTCTTCGCGGAGATGTACGGCTTTCCGCTCTCGTTGTATTTCCTGTCGGGGTGGCTGAGCAGCCGCTTTCCGGAAGTGAATTGGCTATCGCATGACGCCGGCCACGTGTTCGAGATGGTCGTTGGATGGCGCACCAATCCGCATTTCGGACCGTTCCACGTCATGAGCTTCGTGTTCATCGTCTGGGGATTCTGGTTACTTTCCAGCGCCTGGGCGGTGCTTTACCGCGCCCAGCGGTTGGGCAAAATGGCTGCGACGGGTCCCTACGCCCGGATCCGCCATCCGCAGTACGTAGCCTTCGTGCTGATCATGTTCGGATTCCTGTTGCAGTGGCCGACCCTGATCACGTTGGCAATGTTTCCGATTCTGGTGATCGCTTACTGGCGGCTGTCCAAAGCCGAGGAGCGCGACAGCCTGGCGCGATATGGCGAGGCATATGCGCGCTACCAGGCGGCGACACCTGCGTTTATTCCGGGCCGGCGGCGGCCGGCGGTGACGGCATGAGCCCGCTCCTGTGCGTGAATCGTCAGGCCCGGCGTCTGCGAAGGGTCATTGTCGGCGCGGCATTCGTCGCGCTTGCCGCGGCGGCGCAGGCGGCCCCCACGGACCAACGGATGCAAAACGAGCGGGTCACGCTCTATTACGGCGTGGTCCCTGCCGCGCTGTCCCAAGCCGTCCTCTCGGCGCATCCACCGCCTGCGGACGTGCACGGCACGGTTCGCTTCGCTGCCGGTACTCATCATCTGGTCATTGCGCTGTTTGATACCTCGTCCGGCCAGCGCATCACGCAGGCTACGGTAACGGTGCGTCACACGCCCCCCAGAGGGGAGGCGACGACCAAAGTGCTGGAGCCGATGGCTTTGGGAGACACGCAGTCGTTCGGGGCCACCTTCGTCATCGCCGAAGGTCGCGACCATCGCTTTCGCATTGATGTGCGCTGGGGCGAGCGCGTCGAGCGGTTCGATATGGTGTACGACAACCTGCATGGCGGTCCGTGATGGGCCGTCGCGCTTTGGGCTACCTCGGGAGAGCCACGTAATGGGGCGCCGAATCGTATGGAGTTTTCTCGCGGTGGTCGCGCTGTCCGGCGGCGCCGCACTCGTCTACCAATGGCTGCGGATGCCACCTTTGCCCGCTGGGTTTACCTACGGCAGTGGTCACGTGGAGGCAACCGAAGTGCGCCTGGCTGCCGAAACGGGCGGCCGGGTCGTGGAGCAACGGTTGGTGGAAGGGCAACCCGTCCGGGCTGGGGATGTGGTGCTGGTCATCGATCCGGTGACCACGCAGGACCAGCTCACTGGCGTGCAGGACGAGGCGCGGGCCGTGCGAGAGAGCGTGGCCGCCCTGGACGCGCAAATTGCCTCCTGGCGGCATCACGTCGAGACGGCCCGGCAACAACGCGCTCGTATCGAGCGGCTGGTAACGACTCGAGTCGCAACGGCCCGGGAATTGGACAGCGTCAACGACGCCGTTAACCAAGCCGAAGGCGAGCTGGGGCGGTTGCGGGGACAGCGGTCGAGCCTGCAGGCACAAGTGAGCAGCGTCGAGTCGCGGGTGCGGCTGGCACAGACCAATGTCAGCCGGACCGAAGTCAAGGCGCCGCAGGACGCCACCGTCCTGGTGCGCGGTGTTGAGGTCGGTGAGGTGATCCAGCCCGGACAGCCACTGGCCTTGCTCGCCGATTTGCGCCGGATCGAACTCAAGGTGTATCTGGCGGCCAACGACGCGGGCCGGGTCAAGCTCGGCCATGCGGCACGGGTGCGGGTCGACGCCTACCCGGACCAGCTGTTTGCTGCCACGGTCGCGCGGATTGATCCGTATGCCCAATTCACGCCGCGCGACATCCACGTGCCCGATGAGCGGGCGCAGATGGTCTACGGCGTGACGTTAGTCATCGACAACGTCCAGCAACAGCTCAAGCCGGGCATGCCCGCCGATGCGTGGATTCGATGGGACGCGCAGGCGGCATGGCCTGTGCCGTTGCGCGTGCCGCAGTGAAGCCCGAATCCCGTCTGGTGGCGCAAGGCCTGGGTCGCCGGTTTGGTGCACGCTGGGCCGTGCGGGAGGTCAGCATCAGCCTGGCCGCGGGCGAGACATTGGGCGTGGTCGGGGCCGATGGCGCCGGCAAGACGACGTTGCTGCAGATGTTTGCGGCCATCCTGGACCCGAGCGAGGGGGCGTGTACTGTCCTGGGAAGAGACTCGCGCCGGGAGAGTAAGCGTATCGCCGCCGGCTTGGGCTACATGACGCAAGGATTCACTCTGTACGACCGCCTGAGCGTCGAGGAGAACCTGCGCTTGGCGGCCAGGCTGCGTGGCGTCAGTGACACCGATTACGGGCCGCGTCGGTCGCAGTTGCTGGCCATGGCCGGTCTGTCGCGGTTCACCGAGCGCCTGTCGGGCAAGCTCTCGGGCGGCATGCGCAAAAAGCTGTCGCTGTGCACGAATCTGATTCATGCGCCGCACCTACTGATTCTGGACGAACCGGGCCTGGGCGTGGACCCGCTGTCGCGGCGGGAGCTGTGGGCCATGCTCGCCCGGTATCGCGAGACCGGCGTAGCGACGATTGTGGCCACGTCCTACATGGACGAAGCAGAACGTTGTGACCGGGTCTTGTTGTTGCGCGATGGCCAGCCTCTGGCCCTGGACTCGCCGGCCGGCTTGCGGGCTCAAGCCGCGGGGCGCGTATTCGAGGTGCGCGGTGCCGACCTCATCCAAAGTCTTCCCGCCCTGCGTGCCCTGGACCACGTAAGGGGGCTGCAGGTCCTGCCCGACCGGGTGCGTTTCCAATCCCGTGAGCTCGCCTCCTCGCCGCCCATCCCCGGCAGCCAACCGGCGGAGCCGGTGCTCGAGGACGTATTCGTTCTGCATGACACGGCCACTGAGCCCGACATACCGGCGCCGACGGCGCCAGTAACCCTTGCGGCTTCCGGCCTCGGCCTGATGACGCACGATGTGTCGGTCGTGTTCGGGGGCTTCCGGGCCGTGGATCGGGTATCGCTGTCGATCCAACCGGGAGAATTGCTGGCCCTGCTGGGACCCAACGGGGCGGGCAAAACCACGCTGATCCGGGGCTTGTGTGGTCTGGTGCCGTTCACTGAAGGCCAAGCCCAGGTTGCCGGCTTGCCGCTGCCGGGCCAGATCGCGGCGGTGCGCCAGCGCGTCGGCTACATGTCCCAGCGGTTTTCGCTCTACCTCGACTTGACGGCGCAGGAGAATCTCGCTTTCTTTGCCAGCGCCTATGGGCTGGGCGGTGACCACGCGCGCGAGGCCATCGCGCAAGCGACCGCGCAGCTAGGACTGACGCTGGCCCCGGGGCAGCTGGTGGCGGCGCTGTCCGGGGCCGAGCGCCAGCGGCTGGCGCTAGCTTGCGCCATTCTTCACCGGCCAGCGGTGCTGTTCCTGGACGAGCCGACGTCAGGCGTGGATCCCCTGGCCCGCTACCGATTCTGGTGGCTGATCCGGTCCCTCGCCCAGGCCGGCATGAGCATTCTGGTCACGACCCATTACCTGGACGAAGCGGCGTATTGCGACCGTATCGGTCTGATGCACCAGGGGGCGCTGATCGGCTGGGGCACGCTGGACGCGTTGCGCGTTCAGACCGGGTTACCCGGGGACGCTACGGTCGAGGCCGTGTTCGTGCAGGCCATTGCCCAGGCAACGGCGCGGACGGGAGCGACCGTATGAACCACCGGCGTATTTGGGCCTTGATGGGCAAAGAGTGCCGGGAACTGGCCCGTGATCCCCTGACCATCGGCCTGGCAATCTTGATGCCCCTGGTGATGCTGTTCTTGTTCGGTTACGCCGTCACCTTGGATGTCAACGACATCCGCCTGGGTGTGCTGGACGACGACCGGTCGCCGGCGAGCCGGGAGCTGGTGGATCGGTTCACAGCCAGTGGCTACTTCAAGCAGAGCCATACCTTCGATACGCCGCGCCAGGTCGAGCAGGCGCTGCAGCGTGGTCAGGTGCGGGTGGTGCTGGTGGTCCCGCGCCGTTTCCAGCAATCGGTGCTCCGTGGCGAAGACGCCCCGGTCCAACTGTTGGTGGATGGTGCGTTCGCCTCCAGTGCCGCGCTCGCCCTGGGGTATGCCGAGGCCATTGTCGCCAGCTATCCCGCGGCACCGCGCCAGCGCATCGAGACGCAGGTGCGGGTCTGGTACAACCCCGGCCTGCGCAGCGCCAACTTCGTGGTTCCTGGGCTGTTTGCGGTGATCCTGATGGCGTTTCCGCCACTGCTCACGGCCCTGGCGATCGTGCGCGAGAAGGAAAGCGGGACGATCGAGCAGATCTACGCCTCGCCGGTAACCTCGGCGGAGTTCGTGTTGGCCAAGCTCCTGCCCTATGCTGGGGTTGCGCTGTTGGAAATGGCGTTGCTGGTGGGCGTGGGGATCGTATGGTTCGAGGTGCCGTTTGCCGGTAGTCCGGCGTTGTTGGCGGCCGCGTCGGGGGTTTACGTGCTCACTACCGTGGGGATCGGCCTGTTGGTCTCGACCATCACCCGCACCCAGCTCAGCGCCATGTTGGTGGCGCTGATCGTCAGTCTGATGCCCTCGTTCCTGTTTTCGGGCTTCTTGTTTCCCGTGTTCACGATGCCGTTGATGCTGCAGCTCTACAGCACCCTCGTGCCGGCCAGTTACTTCGTTGAAATTTCCCGAGATGTAGTACTCAAGGATGCCGGATGGGCGGCGCTCGCCCCCAACCTGACGTGGCTGGCGATGTACACAGCGGTGGTGTTTGTTTTCGCGGCGTGGCGCCTGCGCCAAAAGGTGGCGCCATGAGCGGGCGTTTTGCCGGTCTGCTGCGCAAAGAGGTGACGCAAATCTTGCGCGACCGCACCGTGCTGTTCCTGATTTTGTTTCTGTACACCGTAGAAGCGGTGATGTGCACGTTGGCGTTGACCTTTGAGATCCGCGAACTGCCCGTGGCCGTGGTGGACCAGGACCAAAGTGTGGCGAGTCGGCATTTGGTGGCTTTGCTGCAGGCGACCGAGACCTTTGAGCTGCGCGAGGTCAGCGATCAACCTCAACGGGGTGAACAGGCCTTGCAGGCCGGGCGCGTGGCCATGGTTTGGGTCATTCCGCCGGGGTTTGAGCAGGCGTATCAGCGTGGTAACCGACCGATGCTGCAACTGTTGCTCGATGGCACCAACTCCAATGTCGCGGAGAACGCACGCCATTACGCCATGCAGGTGGTGCGGCGATTCGAAGGCGATCGTCCGCCGCTGCAGATGGCGCTCGCTATGCGCGCAGGTCAAGCCGTGGCTGTGCCCCGGGTCTGGTACAACCCCGAGCAGGAAACCAAGAATTTCATGGTGCTCTCGATGCTGGCCCTGGCTGCGATGCTGGTCGGCGTCATGGTTCCGGCCGCATCGATCGTGCGCGAGAAGGAGCATGGCACCATCGAGCAATTGCTGGTGACGCCCGTTACCCCACTGGAACTGTTCGCCGCCAAGACGATCCCAACGGTGGCGGTGAATCTGCTGGCGATCTTCCCGGCCCTGCTGATCGTGGCAGCGTTCGACGTGCCCCAGCGCGGCAGTCTGGTAACGCTGCTGGTGCTCGCGGGACTGTTCCAGCTCAGCGCGATCGCGATGGGAGTGTTCGTGGCTGCGGTGACCCGCACGTTGCAGCAGGCGCTGCTGCTGGCGTTCTTCGCCCTGTTTCCGGTGCTGTTCCTGTCGGGCACCATGACACCGATCGAATCGATGCCGCTGGCACTGCAGCGCGCCTCGCTGCTCAGCCCGCTGCGGTATTACATGGAGGTGCTGCTGGGCATCTTCCTGAAGGGCGTCGGCTGGGTCGAGCTGTGGCCTCAGGCTCTCGCGATGACTGGCATTGGGCTCGCGCTGTTCGCGGCCGCTGCCGGGGTGTTCCGGCGCAAGCTGGGCTAGGCCGCGAGCCAAACCGTCGTCGCGCCTGCCGCGGCCATCAGCGCATACGCCAGGGCCAATGGTCCGGCCACGGCGCGCCCGGCCAGGCCTGAGGCCAGCGCCAGCTTGGTGCCTTGGTTGACGGCTGCGCCGAGTAGCAGCGCCCAAGCCGCGACCTGGGCCGGCACAATTCCTTCCCCTACCATCCGCCCGATGCTGACAATGATGGCGTCGACGTCAGCGAGACCGGCGATCGCCGATGTCAGGAACAACCCCGCTTCTCCCCACGATTCCGTCAGCGCCCGGCTGAACAGCGCGACCCCCGCAAGCAAGGCCGAAAAACCCAGCGCAAAGCGCAGCGCCAGCGGATTGGGGAGAACGGGCTCGGGCAGCGGGGTGCCGGGCGACCGGTGCCACAGCAGCCCGAGTGCGCCGCCAGTGGCCGCCATGGCGGCCAGAAGGGGCCCCAGACCAGCGAGCAAGGGCGGCGCCGTCACTGCGATCACGCCGATCATGCGCGCGAACATCGCGGCGCAGGCCAGGATGGCACCCGCGGCGGCCGGGCGAGCCAGGGCGGGGGTCGTCGCGGCCACCCGCGCTAAGGCGGCGGTCGTGGCCGTTGAGGACACGAGGCCGCCCAACAGCGCAGTGATCAGCAGACCCCGGCGCGGGCCGGTGACGCGCATAGCAACGTATCCCGCAAAGGACAAGCCGGCAATCAGTACCACCGCCCACCAGAACCGGTAGGGGTTAATGGCGCCAAAAGGCCCGAAGCCTTGGTCGGGCAGGACCGGCAGGATCACCACCGAGATCAGCAGCAGCTGGGAGGCGGCGGCCAATTCATCGCCCGAAAGTCGGGCAATGCTGCTGTGCAGCGGCGCCTTGAGTTGCAGAAGAAGCACCATGACCACCGCTGCCCCGGCCGCCGCCGCCGGTGCACCGCCGGCGGCCAGAGCGCCGATCAGGAAGGTCGCCAAGCCCGCCATCAGTGTGGTCAGCCCCATCGTGCGGTGCATCCACACGGTCGCCAGGTAGCCGGCTACCAGCGCCAGTGCCACGGCGGCGCCGAGCGCGATCAGTATGCCGGGACCCCACCGCTGGGTGCCCACTGCGCCCAGGCCGCCCAGCAGTCCAATTACACCGAACGTGCGAAGCCCGGCGGGCCTATGGCCTTCGGCGACTGCGCGCTGACGCCAGCCGCGCTCGACACCTACCAACAGGCCGGCGGCTAGCGCAAAAAGCAAGCCCGTCAGTTCGTCCACGCATCAACGCTCGCGAAAGATGTTGGGGTTAGCATCGCATGGCATGGTCGCCGGCCGTCAAGGAGACCGAAGCCGCACGGGTGGCATCATCGCATCGGAGACGACGGATACGGTGCCCCGCGCGCCCGCTTGGGCGTATCGTCATAACGCCGGCTCCGGTGAATTACCAATGGCGATGTTGATCCAGGTCAATCCCCCGCGTGAAGAGGCTGGCTAGGATGAGCACACGATGAACCGCATTCGCCGCCACCGTTGGTGCACGCATCTTTCGCTCCTGGTGGCGATCGTACTGGTGTGGGCTCAACTGGTGCTGGCCAGCCATCCGGCATGCGCCTGGCGCGCGATGGCATCGGCATCCGGGTACTCGTCCCCCGCGCTGGCCGCAACCGCGCCTTCACACGCCCACCACGGCGCTGGCTCCCCCGCTGAACAAGCTCCTCCGCCCTGTCATGAAACACAGCAGGGCGACGACGAGACGGTGTGCGCCTACCACTGCAGCCACGGTGATCTGAGCAAGGATGCGGCGCGCGTGTTATCGGTACCGACGCTGGGGCCGTTGCCGCTGATGCTGGCTGTAGTAGTGAGGCAGTTGCCTGCCGCACGTTTCGCCTCAGAAGCATATCCCCGCGGCGCATGGCACCGACCTACGCCGCACCCCGCGAGTCTGCTGCTGATCTGAGCCGTCGCCGATGATCGGCCGGTGCCCACCAGGGCTCCGGTCGTCTCGGTGCAGCCGCCCTCTGCGCGGCCTGCCCCGCCGACTCCTACCGCGCCCCGCCTGGGCAGCGGTTCGTGCGAGGCCATGACCATGGAAATCTTTCGCTTCACGCGAGCAATCATTGCCGCCCCCGGCTGGCCGGCGGGCCTTGACCTGCGTCCGACACGCAGGTTTACGGTCCCCGGCAGGTTCTGCGGGAGCACGCGATGACAGCCGATCTGCGCAAGCCCGAGTCACCGATGACCGTGCGCCGCTTGGCGCAATTGGGTGGCGTGACTGTACACGTCGTACGCAACTACCTGCGTCGCGGACTGCTCCGGGCAGCTAGCCATACCGAGGCCGGCTACCAGCTGTTCTCACGAGCGGAATTGCACCGGCTGCACTTTATCCGAACCGCGCAGCGGCTGGGCTTCACGCTGGCCGAGATCGAGGAAGTCCTCCGGCGCAGCCGCCAGCGCAAGAGTCCGTGTCCGCTGGTGCGCGACATCATGGCTCGGCGCCTGGACGAAACGCGGGACCAGCTTGAGCACCTGCTGGCGCTGCAGAGGCGCATGGCGCAAGCCGTTGCACAGTGGGCTCACCTGCCCGACGCCGTACCGACGGGCAATGACGTATGCGTCCTCATCGAGGCGGTTGCGGTCAGCGAGGGCGCTGCCTTTTCCAAAACCACCCCGCGCCGCCTGGTGGGGCGCGCTGCCACGCCGGAGAAACTCTCATGAGAACCACTCGTGGGTCGCGACTTGCTTGCGGAGTGTCCGCGGCTGTGACGGCGGTCCTGCTGTATCTGGCGTGTGCCTTGGTCGTGGCTTGGTCCCCGGGCGCCCTGGCCGCGGGGTTGGGCGTGATCGTGCACGGCCTGAGCCTGACTGGACTCTCGCCCGACGTCGGCGAATTGCGATGGGGCGCGGTGCTGATCGGCTCGCTCGCGATCGCCGGCTACGCCTTCATCGCCGGCGTCCTGTTCGCCACCGTGCATCGCTGGATGGAGAAATAGTCAATGAGCCGCTCTCATCACGTTGTGCTAGTTGGGGGGCTCCTCGCGGCCACGCTGGCTGCTGCCGCGCCGACCGAGGCGACCGCCCCGAACGATTCCACGGTCATCCTCCACGTCGCCGGCTACGCCGACGTCACGGTCACTGACACAGCCGGTGATGCTGGCACGCTGGGCGCAGTGACGTTCGCGCCCATCGTTCATCTGCAAGTCGGTGAACGCTTTCTGATCGAGGCCGAGGCCGAATTTGACGCGGATGATCGTGGCGGCGAGGCGGCAGGCTTGGAGTACGCCACCGCCAACTGGTTGCTGGGCGACTCCTCTGCCCTGGTGGTTGGCAAGTTCTTGAGCCCGGTGGGCTATTTCTTCCAGAACTTGCATCCTTCCTGGATCAACAAACTCGCATCGGTCCCCGCCGGCTTTGGCCATGGTGGCGCCGCGCCATTGACTGACGTCGGTGTTCAATTGCGCGGCGGGCGCTCCCTCGCGGAGGGTCACCAGCTCAACTACGCCCTTTACCTCGCCAACGGGCCACGGCTGGGGTTGGAGGGCATGGAAGGCCTGGATCTGGACGTTGAAGGCTCATCGACCAATCGGGATGGCAAGCGCGTCTGGGGCGGCCGCGTTGGCTGGCTGCCGCGGCCCGGTTTGGAGCTGGGCGCGTCGCTGACGCGCGGTGACGTCGTGCTGGATTCGGGCGAGATGGGAGCCAGCATGGCCGAGCCTGCCCGCGCCTACCGCGTAGAAGGCGTTGACGTCGCCTGGCAGGCCAGTCGTGCGGTGGTGTTGCGCGGCGAGTGGATTCGCCAGCGGGTAGGCGATGCGGCGATGAGCGCGGTCCCTGCTGGCGCCACGTGGCGGGCCTGGTACGTGCAGGGCGCCTACCGCTTCGGGGCTGATCGTTGGGAGACCGTCCTGCGGGTTGGGGACTCGCGCTCCCCGCACGGCGAGTCGACCGTCCAACAGACCGCACTCGGTTTGAACTACCTGATTCGCCCCAGTACCCAGCTCAAGCTCAGCTGGGAGGTCAATGACAGTGATGACGCCGTGGCCGAGGCCGACCGCGTGCTGCTGCAATTCGCCCACGGCTTTTGAGGAGAAACGCCATGACCACTTTCCTCCACCGCGCTATGTGGTTGTCTGCAAGCGACGTACGCGCCCTGGCGGTGGCGTTCGGATTGGCCATTTTTTCCATGCCGGGCGTCGGCTCCGCCAGCGACGGCAAGGCGCTCTACGAATCGACCTGCGTGGCTTGCCACGGGCCCGCCGGTAAAGGCGCTATTCCGGGGGTGCCTGACTTGGCCACGCGCCTGAGCAAGCCCGACGCTCAACTGGTGACCAACATTCTCAATGGCGTCCAGACGCCCGGCTCGCCGATGGCGATGCCGGCGAAGGGCGGCAATCCCGCTCTGACGGCGGAGGATGCGCAGGCCATCGTCACCTACCTGCGATCCACTGCCGCCGCCCCATCGGCTGGGAAGGGGACGCCCACTTCCCCGCTGGCTGCCTCCTCTCCTGCGCCGTCCGACGGGGTGCTCTCCATGGGAACCGCGCAAACCAACGCGTTTGCCCGCGGCGCGCAAGCGTGGGCTGACACGTGCGCCCGTTGTCACGCCATGCGCGATCCGAAGACCGAATCCGATCGCAACTGGCAGGTGGTCGTCACCCATATGCGGCTACGCGCCGGCCTGGACGGCGCCCACGCTGACGACATCCTCGCTTTCTTGCAGGGGAGCAACTGACATGCGCGGCGTCTCCTGCGATGCGTCGACGCTGGCGATGACGAGCGGAATGGGTCATCGCCGCCGTGCCCAAGACCCTCAACACCGTCGCCGTCGTGGCCTGCCGTGGGCCGACCGGCACGGGGCACTTCTGGCCCGCCGCCCGGGAAAAACCGGGGCCGATAACGCGCCCCTGACGGCGCCGTTGGGGAGGTGCTGTACGCCTGCTGACACACACTCGGCAAATCCTGAGCCCCATCCACCGCTCAACGGAGCTTTCCAATGACGAAACCTACAGTCCATTCCACTGCGCCGGCCCGACGCCGCACCCGGATGGTTTTCTGGGTCCTGATGGGTTTCGCAGCCTTCTACCTGATTGCCGAACACCGGCTGCATCTAGCGGGCCTGGGGCGCTGGCTTCCGATCCTTATCTTGCTGGCCTGTCCATTGCTCCACCTGTTTGGTCATGGTGGTCATGGCGGCCACGGTTGGCCCGGCGGTCCGGACGATCCGGACGTGGATCGCGCTGCCGCCAAGGACGTGCCACCCGCGAGCGATTCCACTAGGCCGCCGGCGGCGGCTCCGCGCGCGACTCGCCCACACAACCATCGGGGAGAGCTGCCATGAATACTGCCATTCCCGGTTATGGTCTGTGGACGCTGGCCGTGCTCAATGCCGCGTTCTTCATCTTTTTCGCGTGGAGCTTCTATACCCCGCTCACCACGCGCGACTGGCGCAGCTTCGGCCTGTACTCGGCGTTCGTGGTCGCGCTCTTCGCCGAAATGTACGGCTTCCCACTCAGCCTGTTCCTGCTGTCGGGCTGGCTCTCGTCGCGCTTCCCGGAAGTTAACTGGCTCAGCCACGACGCCGGTCATGTGCTTGAGATGCTGTTCGGGTGGCGAAGCAATCCGCATTTCGGGCCGTTCCACATCCTGAGCTTCGTGCTGATTGGCGGCGGTTTCTGGCTGCTCTCCCGCGCTTGGCCCGTGCTGTATGTGGCCCAACGCCGCGGCGAACTGGCCCAGACCGGCCCCTATGCCCGCTTACGGCATCCGCAATACGTCGGCTTCGCGTTGATCATGACGGGCTTCCTGGTCCAGTGGCCGACGCTGCTGACCGTGATTCTGTACCCGGTGATGCTGATCTCCTACGTGCGCTTGGCGATCAATGAGGAGCGCGACTCGCGCGCACGCTTTGGCGCGGCGTACGATCTGTACGCGGATGCCGTCCCGCGGTTCTTCCCACGCCGCCGCAGGGCGCCTGCGGTGACCTCATGAGCCCCGGTGTGAACGGCATCAGGGTGCGTTCGTGGCCGATTGGCGACATGCTGACCGAAGGCTGCGCCCGCGCGCTGGCGGTCGAAATTCGCGCGCTTCGGGGTGTGCAGGATGCACAGGCCAATTTCGCGAACGGTACGCTACAGGTGCGCTACCACCGCGACGCAACGGATCCGGCAGCTATCACCGCGGCCATTCGCGCCTGTGGCTTCACCTGTCGAACCCCATCTGCCGCAATCGCCCCACCGGCGGGGCCGTTTGCGCCGGCGCTCCACCATGACAGCCATGACGGGCACGCTGGCGGCCATCCACCCGCGCCATCGCCACCCGTCCTGGCACAGGCCGCCACGCGCGCGCCGCGGGCAGACCATGAACACCCTGCTTCGTCCAGTGCGGGCGCAGCGGATGCGCATGCCGGTATGAACCATGGCAGCGACCTGCACGCCGCGGCGGCGGACATGCGCCGGCGGTTTATCGTCGCCCTGGTGTTTTCGATTCCGCTGTTCATCTGGTCGCCGATGGGGCTGATGCGCACGCCCCCGACGCCGCTTGGACTGAGCGACAACCTCTGGTTGTGGCTGCTGGCCAGCGGCGCGGTTCTATACCCGGGTTGGCCTTTTTTCGCGGCCGCGATTCGCTCGCTGCGCCGCGGAGTGCTGGACATGGCGGTGCTGGTGCTGCTCAGCGTGGGCACCGGCTACGGCTTCAGCCTGGGTGCGACGTTTGTGTTCGACGGACCCAACTTCTACGAAGCCTCCTCGGTCCTGCTGACGTTCATTTTGCTGGGCCACTGGCTGGAGATGCGAGCCCGGGCCGGTGCCTCCGACGCCATGAAGGCCCTCCTCAAGCTCTCGCCGCCGCGGGCGATCGTGCGCCGGGACAACGCCGACGTGGAAATCGCCACTGACGATGTCCAGGTGGGTGACGTGGTCGTTGTGCGCCCGGGTGCCAAGGTGCCGGTAGATGGTGAGGTGCTCGAGGGCCAGTCCCAGGTGGACGAGTCGATGCTGACGGGCGAATCGATGCCAGTCAAAAAGGTACCCGGAGCTCTGGTGGTAGGTGGCACGATCAACCGCAGCGGCGCCTTCACGTATCGCGCAACCAAGGTCGGCGCCGACACCGCGCTGGCGCAGATCATCCAACTGGTCCAGGCCGCGCAGAACTCCAAGGCGCCGGCGCAGCTGCTCGCCGACCGCGCCTCCCAATGGCTCGTACTGGCGGCGATCCTCATCGGCCTGCTGACGTTCGTCGTGTGGTTCTGGTGGATTGGGCAAACACTCCTGTTCGCACTCACCCTGACGATCACGGTTTTTGTCATCGCCTGCCCGGACGCGCTGGGGCTCGCCACCCCAATGGCGATCATGATCGGCACAGGTCTGGGCGCGCGCCACGGCATCCTGTTCAAGCACGCCGAGGCCATCGAGCAGGCAGCACGCCTGGATGTGGTGATCTTCGACAAGACGGGCACGCTGACGGTCGGTCAGCCGGATGTCGTGCAGGTGGTTTCTGCTATCGGATGGGACGAGGTCGCGCTCGTCAACGTCGCCGCGGCGGTGGAGACTCACTCTGAGCACCCGCTGGCGCAAGCCATCCTGAAGCATGCCGGTCCCGTCGCCGAGCGTGCGACGGACTACACCAACATCGATGGCCAGGGCGCCATGGGACGCGTTGGGGGGCGCTGGGTCCATTTGGGGAACCAGTTGCTGATGACTGCCCAGGGGGTGGCCGTGGCGGAGCTTGAGGCCCGCGCCGAACACCTCAAGGGGGCCGGCCGTACCGTGATCTATGTCGCCGTTGACCGGCGCTTGGCCGGTGTCATCGCGATCGCTGACGCGATCCGGCCAACCTCGCGGGCCACGATCCAGGAGCTACACCGGCGCAAGGTTCAGGTGGCGATGATCACCGGCGACAACCGCCCTACCGCTGAACGGGTGGCTGCGGACCTGGGCATCGACATCGTGCTGGCCGACGTCCTGCCGGGCCAGAAAGCCGAAGAGGTCAAGAAATTGCAGGCCCGAGGCCTGAAAGTTGGTATGGTCGGCGACGGCGTCAACGATGCGCCGGCTCTGACCCAGGCCGAAGTCGGCTTCGCGATCGGCGCCGGGACCGACGTGGCGATCGACAGCGCCGATACCGTGCTGATGCGCAGCGACCCCTACGACGTCGTGCGCGCGATAACGATCGCCCGCGGCACCTTGCGCAAGATGCATCAAAACCTCGCCTGGGCTGTTGGCTACAACGTTCTGGCGTTCCCGTTGGCTGCCGGCGTGCTCTTCCCGTTCGTGCTCTCGCCCGAAATCGCCGCGCTATCGATGTCCGGCAGCTCAGTGATCGTGGCGGTCAATGCGTTGTTGCTCAAGCGCCTGCCCCTGGCCACTGCCGTGGCCGAACCGCCCCCCGAGCCCTTCACCGAGGCCGCGTCATGACGACGGTTTGCGCCTCGATCGGTTTCCCATCCCTGCGCGATCGTACTCGACGCCGGCTCGCCGTGGTCGTCCTGAGGCTGCCGTGGGCCGGAACCGCCGACGCCGCCGAGGTCGGCTTCACGCAGAATGCGCTATTGCGCGTTCACGGCGCGGAGTCCAACGCCAGCGCATTGGGCGGCGGGCATGGGCGAGAACGACGGCGCTATAGAGGCCCGGAATTCGCCGTAATCCGGCCCTGTCGCGCTGCGGCCACGCCCACGACGGCGCGTTGGCGAGTGGCCGAGTTGAGCCGCCGATGAACGATCGGCGCACGTCACATAGCGGCCCCGCCCGGATCTCCGAGGGCCGGCACAACACGGGCGTCCGCTCCCGAGCGCCGTCTCCGCGCCCCGTTCTCTCTCTTTCAAGGACTATCCCCATGACTTCCGCGTCAACGCGCTCGCTGCACTTCCTCGGCGCCGCCGGTACTGTCACCGGCTCGCGCTACCTGGTCCAGGCCGCGGGTCAACGCATCCTGGTCGATTGCGGCCTCTTCCAAGGCTACAAGCAACTGCGCGAACGCAACTGGGCACCGTTTCCGGTGGCGCCGGCGTCGATCGATACCGTGCTGCTGACCCATGCTCATCTCGACCACGCAGGCTATCTGCCGGCCCTGGTCAAGCATGGGTTTACCGGCAAGATCCTATGCACCGAGGCCACCCACGACCTGAGCCAGTTGCTGCTGCCCGACAGCGGCCACTTGCTGGAGGAGGAAGCGCGTTATGCGAAGAAGAAGGGCTACTCCAAACATGCAAACCCCTTGCCCCTGTACACGCAGGAAGACGCGATGACCTGCCTGACGCACTTTGAGGGCCGCCCCTTCCTGGAGCCGCAGATCCTGGCGCCGGGCGTCAGCGTCCGCTTCATTCCGGCCGGCCATATTCTTGGCGCCGCCCAGATCGCGCTGATGATCGATGGCCGTCGTCTGCATTTTACCGGCGATCTTGGCCGGACGAGCGATGCACTGATGCGGGCCCCTGCGCCATTCGAGGGCGCCGATGTGCTGGTGTGCGAGTCGACATACGGCAACCGCCGGCATCCCGTCGCCGACGCCGAAGCCGAGCTGGCGCCGGTGATCCGGCGCGTGGCCGCCCGCGGCGGCGTGATTATCGTTCCGGCCTTTGCGGTCGGTCGGGCGCAAGCGTTGATGCTCCATATCGCCCGGCTGCGTCAGCGCGATGAAATCCCACGGGTGCCGGTGTATCTCAGCAGCCCGATGGCCATCAACGCCACCGACCTCTACCACCGCCACCACAGTGAACATCACGTCACCGATGCCGAGTGCCGGGACATGTACGACCTGGCCACGATGGTACGTACGGTGGAAGAATCCAAAGCGCTGAACCTGCAACGCGGGCCCATGATCATCATCTCGGCCAGCGGCATGCTCACCGGCGGGCGGGTTCTGCACCATCTGCTCGCCTTTGGCCAGGACTCGCGCAACGCAATCCTGCTGGCGGGCTATCAGGCCGGCGGCACTCGCGGTGCCGCGTTGGAGCGCGGCGAGAAATCGCTGCGCATCTTCGGCCGCGAAGTGCCGATCAATGCCGAGGTCGTCGCCATGGAGAGCTTCTCGGGCCACGCCGACAGCGAGGAACTGCTCACTTGGCTGCGCCCGGCACCGGTCCCGCCCACGATGACCTACATCACCCATGGCGAGCCGGACGCGGCCGACGCCCTTCGCGGCCGTATCGAGCGGGAACTCGGCTGGCGCTGCCGGGTCCCCGAGCACCTGGAACGTGTGTCGCTCGCCGGCGAGGCCACGGTATGACCGAGCACGCCCACAATCGCTTGCGTGTCGTGCGCGCGGGCATCGACACCTACCAGCAACCCGTCGTCTACATGCACCGCGATTGCCCGGTCTGTCGGTCGGAAGGCTTTGCCGCCCTGACGCGGCTCCAGATGCAGGTGGGCGCACAGCAGGTGATCGCCACCCTCAATGTCGTGACGGGTGATCACCTGGCCGTCGACGAAGTGGCATTGTCGGACGCCGCCTGGTCGGCCGTCACGCCCGTCGACGGGGCGTTCGCCACGTTCCAGCATCCCGAGCCGGCCGCCTCGGCGAGGGCATTGCGCGCCAAGGTGTTCGGGGCTCGCCTCAACGACGCCGATTACCTCGCCCTGATGCGCGACACAGCCGACAACGGTCTCTCAGACATCGAGCTGGCGGCGTTCGTGACGGCGTGCGCCGGAGAGCGTCTGGATCACGCTGAGACCCTGGCCCTCACCCGCGCGATGGTGGCGGTGGGACAGACGCTGGACTGGGGTGGCGGCCCGGTGCTGGACAAGCACTGCGTGGGCGGCCTGCCCGGCAATCGCACCACGCCGATCGTGGTCGCCATCGTCGCCGCGCTGGGGCACTGCATCCCCAAGACCTCCTCCCGGGCGATCACCTCACCGGCCGGCACGGCCGATACGATGGAGGTTATGGCGCCCGTTGCGTTGGATCTTGCGGCGATGCGTCGCGTGGTCGAGCGCGAGGGCGGTTGCATCGTCTGGGGCGGCAATGTGCGCCTGAGTCCGGCCGACGATGTCCTCATCCGCGTCGAGCGCCCGCTGGATTTTGACAGCGATGGGCAATTGGTCGCCAGCGTGCTGTCCAAGAAGGTCGCAGCCGGCGCGAGCCACGTGTTGATCGATATGCCGGTCGGACCTACCGCCAAAGTGCGATCCGACGCCGCGGCGCAGGCGCTGACGGAACGATTGACGGCGACCGGGATGGCCATGGGCCTGAATTTGGCCGTGCATCGTACAGACGGCCGCCAGCCGGTCGGCATAGGTATCGGCCCGGCGCTGGAGGCCCGCGACGTGATGGCCGTGCTGCGCGTCGCGCCTGACGCGCCCGCCGATCTGCGCACGCGTGCCTTGGCGGTCGCCGGCGCGTTGCTGGACTTAGCTCCGGGCACGTCACCGGGCCAAGGGCTCGCTCTCGCCACACAGGCGCTGGACTCCGGGCGGGCGTGGGCCAAGTTCCTGGCGATTTGTGAGGCGCAAGGCGGCTTCACGGAGCCGCGCGAGGCGCCGTATCAGGCGCCGGTATTGGCACCCCGCGCCGGGCGCGTCGGCGCCATCGACAACCGGCGTCTGGCCAAACTGGCCAAGCTGGCCGGCGCGCCCGGCGCGGCCATGGCGGGCCTTGCTTGCACGTTGCGCCTCGGTGATCCAGTCACGGCCGGGCAACCGCTGTACACCGTACACGCTCAATCTCCTGGCGAGCTTGACTATGCCCTGGCCTACGCCCGGGCCCACCCCGAGATTGTGTTCCTGGAGGCAACATGAGCCGCGTCCTGATCCCCTTTCCCGATCTGCAACCCCTGGCCCTGGAACTCGGGACGCGCTTGCATGCGCGCACGGCACCCGTGGGCTGGCGCCGATTCCCCGACGGGGAATCACTCGTGACGCTCGACCCCCAACTTGGCGGTGCCGACGTGGTCGTTGTGGCTGGGCTGAGGAATGTGGACTCGGTCGCGCTGGCGCTGCGCTTCGTCGCCGAGACAGCCCGCGAGCTGGGCGCCCGTTCAGTCGGTCTGGTCGCTCCGTACCTGCCCTACATGCGCCAGGACAAGCGATTTCATGCCGGCGAAGCGATCAGCGCGCCGATCTTTGCCCGCTTCCTGCAGCAGAGCGTCGACTGGCTGGTGACGGTGGATCCGCACCTGCACCGCAATCCGCGCCTGGATGGGTTGTTCTCGATCCCTACGCGCCATGTTGCCGCGGCGGCGGCGATGGCGGCGTGGGTGCAGGCCAACGTGCCCGACGCGATCCTGATTGGCCCCGACAGCGAATCGGCCCAGTGGGTCGGCGACATCGCCGCGCGGGCGCGCGTGCCTTTTCAGGTGCTGACCAAAGTCCGGGAGGGCGATCGCGCCGTACGCGTGAGCCTGCCCGATTCTATCGCCGCTCGCGGCCGCACGCCGGTGGTGGTTGACGACATCGTCTCCTCCGGCCACACGATGATCGAAACCCTCAAGCACCTCGCGGTCCTGGGCCTGCCCCCGGCAACGTGTCTGGTTACCCACGCCGTCTTTGCTGAGGACGCCTACGAGCGACTGCTTGCCGTCGGTGCCCGGCGCGTCGTCAGCACCGACACGATCCCGCACCCGGCATGCAATGCCATCGCGATGGCGCCGGAATTGGCGCTGGCCTGCGAGGCGCTGCTCGCGGCGCCCACGCCGCCCGTCCCCGCCCCGTGATAGCGCCGCTATCGGCCCGCTGCGCCTTGGAGATTCGATGAACGACCTGACCTCCTGCCTCGCCCGCGCCACTGGCGCGATTGAGCAACACCGGATTGATCAGTTAGCCCGGCGCTATGCCCAGGCTGAGCCTGCCTTCGCCGCGTGGGCCGCCGGCTATGGCGTCATCGAGCACACGCCGATCACGCAGCTCCGCGTGCGTGCCATGCTCGAGGAACTGGTTGCCACGGGCGCGCTGCCAGACACGGCGACCGGCTACCGACGACTGTGTGCAGCCGACCGGATTGCCTGCGCGGGAATGTGGTTGGTGGCACACATGACGTACGCTCGACGGGTGCGGCTTGACGGCGTCGGGCTGACTGCCGAGGACTTCAAGCCGCAGCCCGAGGGCCATACCGGCGGCGCGTTGAATATGGTGCCCGCCTACACGGGTTATCTGGTGATGAACGCGCTCGACGGCAGGACCCGCGCCTGGATGATGGGCCAAGGCCACTGCGTGGCGGCAATCGATGCGATCAATGTGATCGTGGACAACATGAGTCCTGCGCATGCCGCTCGCTACGGCTTGAGCGAGCCGCAGCTGGCGCAGTTCGTGGCCGACTTTTACTCCTACGCGCTGACGCCCGAAGGGCGCCCGGCCTCACCATTGGGCTCGCACGTCAACGCCCACACCGCCGGCGGCCTGCAGGAGGGCGGTTACCTGGGCTTTGCGGAGTTGCACTACGTGCACGCGCCGCTGCCTGGCGAACGGCTGGTCACGTTTCTCAGCGATGGCGCCTTTGAAGAGCAGCGCGGCGGTGACTGGGCGCCGCGCTGGTGGCGTCCGGATGACTCCGGGTTGGTCGCCCCGATCATGGTGCTCAATGGCCGACGCATTGAGCAGCGCAGCCAAATCGCGCAGCAAGGCGGTGACGATTGGCTACATCGCCACCTGCAGCTCAATGGGTTCGAGCCCATTGGCCTGGATGGCCGCGACCCGGCCAGCATCGCCTGGGGCATCCATGCCATCGAGTCACGGCTTCAGGCGTGCACCGAGGCGGCCGCGCTGCATCCCGACCGTGATTTCCGGATCCCGCTGCGCTACGGCGTGGCCGAAGCGCCCAAGGGCTTCGGGTTTCCCGGCGCCGGCACCAATGCAGCCCATAACCTCCCGCTGTCGGGTAACCCCCATCGCGATGCTGCTGCCCGCGAGCAGTTCAATGCCGGTTGCGCGCCGCTGTACGTGCCCCCCGCCGACCTTCAGGCGGCGGTTGCGGCCATCAATACCCACGCGGTTCAGGGGCGGCCGCGCGAGCGCGATCATGCATTGGTGACCCGCCTTGTGACGCTGCCAACCGTGCCCGAGCCGGCGTGGGCAGCGCCGGGGACGAGCGGCTCGCCGATGGCAGCGCTCGACGGCCAGTTCGTGCGCTTGGTGCAGGCCAATCCGCACTTACGCCCGCGCGTGGGCAATCCCGATGAATTGCGCAGCAACAAGCTCGACGCGACTCTGGATTGGCTCAAGCACCGGGTCCACGTCCCAGAGCCCGGCGTCGCCGAATCCCGTACCGGCGCTGTGATCACGGCGCTCAACGAGGAGGCCGTCGTGTGCGCGGCGCTGGCGAACAAGGGTGGGCTCAACCTCGTAGTGACGTACGAGGCCTTCGCCCCGAAGATGCTCGGCGCCCTGCGCCAGGAACTCATCTTCTCGCGGCACTTGCGCGAGGCGGGTCGCCCACCGGGGTGGCTCGGCGTGCCGGTGGTGTTGACCTCGCACACCTGGGAGAACGCCAAGAACGAGCAATCCCACCAGGATCCGACGCTGGCCGAAGCCTTGCTGGGCGAAATGGCCGATGGTGCCCGCGTGTGCTTTCCGCCGGACGGCAATAGCGCCATGGTGGCCCTGACCCATAGCCTGCTGGCCGCTGGCACGATCACGGCGCTGGTGGTGCCTAAGCGCGAGGTGCCCAATCGGCTCACGCCGACCCAAGCCCGGCAGTTGGCCGACGAAGGGCTACTCGTGCTGCACGGCGATCCCGGCACCGCCGCGGTCCTGCTGGCCGCGACCGGCGCCTACCAACTGGCAGAGGTGCTAAAGGCGTATCGGCGACTGCAGGAGTCCGGCATCGACGCGGCGGTCCTCTATATCGGTGAGCCAGGGCGGCTGCGGGCCGGGCGCGACGCCCGGGAGTCCGCCTACGTGCTGCCCGATGCCGCGGTGCTGCGTCACTTTCCGGTCGGCCGGCCGCGCGTCTTTGTCACCCACACCCGCCCGGAGCCCTACCTGGGCGCCCTGCGCCGGATCGACACCGGCCCTGCCACCACACGGGCACTGGGCTTCCTGAACCAGGGCGGCACGCTGGACGTGCCGGGACTGCTGTTTGCCAACGGCTGCACCTGGGCGCACACGGTCGCCGCGGCGCTGGCGGTCCTGGGTCGGCCCATGGTCGACAGCCTGAACGCCGACGAACAATCGGCATTGGCGGGCTGCGGCGACCCCTCCCTGATCCTCCGCCCGGCATGAGTATACCCCGGTCCCGGACCGCATCGCGCCTGCCGCGCAGCCTGCAGATCGCCAGCGCCCTGGCCGGCTTTGGCTGGGCGTGGTGGCGACGGCACCGGCGCTCTCCGGACACCCTTCCGGCCCGCCTGCGCGAGACGCTCGAGCGCCTGGGCACGACCTTCGTCAAGCTCGGGCAAGGCTTGAGCCTGCGCCGTGATCTCCTGCCAGCGCCCTTCTTGGTCGAGCTCGAGGCCTTGCACGCCCATGTGCCGCCCTTCGAGTCGGTATTGGCCGTCGCGGCGATTGAATCGGCCTTCGGCCAGCCCGTGGATCAGCTCTTCGCCGAGTTCGAGCCGGTGCCGTTTGCCGCTGCGTCGGTGGCGCAAGTGCATCGGGCTCAACTGCCGGACGGACGCACGGTGGCGGTCAAAGTACGCCGGCCCGGCATCGTGGCCCAGGTGCATGCCGACCTGCGCCTGCTACGGCGATGCGTCCGCGTCGGGCAGTGGCTGGTGCCGGGTTTGCGGCGCTACCAACCGCTGGACTTGATCGATGAGCTGGGGCAGTGCTTGCACCAGGAAATCGACATGGTCCAGGAAGCCCGCAATATGCGGCGACTGGCCAGCACATTCGACCCTGTGCCCTATCTGGCCCTGCCCCATGTGATCGAACCCCGGGTCGCCCCGGCAGTCATCGTGCAGGAGTTCAGCCATGGCGCGCCACTGGCCACCCGCAATGGTACGCCGCGCGGGCGTGAGTTGGCCGGCCTGCTGCTGGACGCGTACGTGCACCAGCTCCTGGGCGACGGGGTATTCCATGCCGATCCCCACCCCGGCAACCTGTTCGAACTGCCTGACGGCCGGTTGTGCTTCCACGACTTTGGCTCCATCGGTTTCCTGGACCCCGCATCACGCACGGCCTTCGCCCAACTGATCGAGGGGCTGATGATCGATGACGCCGCGAGCGTGCTTGATGCCGTCGTGGCGATGGGTTTTATTTCCGGCCCGATTGATCGGCGGGCCTACGTGCGCGCCATCAGCGAAATCCTCAGCAGCTTGGCCACTTTACCCCTGAACGAATGGTCAATGGCCGATGCCATCTGGCGTGTGGCCCGGATCGGCGCCGGGGCGAACTTCCGCCTGCCGCGGCACCTGTTGGTGCTGATGCGCACGCTGTTCCTCGTCGAGAACACCTTGCGCGCCCTGGATCCGAAGCTGGATCTGATGCAGGCCCTGGGGGACGCTCAGCGCAGGGCCCAAACCCTCCAGCCACGGACGGTGGGCCGTCCGATGCATGAGCAGTTGCTCAGGAGCGCCGAGCAGTTGCCGGTCGTGGCGATGCAGATGCTTCGACAGCTGCAGCTTGATGAGGGTCGACCCGCGCTGCCGCTGCATCACCGCGGTCTGGAGCCGATGGAAACGACGTTGGCGCGCACCGGCAATCGCCTCGCCTTGGCGCTGGTGACGCTCGGTCTATACCTGGCGGGCTCGGTGATGATGCAGCACGGCGCGGGTCCCCGCCTGTGGGGGCACCTTCCCGTGCTCTCGGCGCTCGCCTTCGCGGCCGCGCTCGTACTGTCCTGGCGGCTTGTACGTGCCATCTCGCGCTCGGGGCACTTATGAATGCGCCGCGCAACGTGTTAACGCTCAATGTCGGCTCGGCGACCGTCAAGGCGGCATATTACGCGGTGGGCCTTGACGGCATCCCGGTCGCGCCGGCGGCCCGCGCCACCATCGCCGTGCGGCCCGAAGATAGCGATGATGCCCGCAGTGCAGAGCGCTGGTTGTCGCAGCTACTGCTGCAGTTGCCGGCGGGGGCCGGGCAGCCCGCGCGGGTGGCGCACCGGGTTGTGCACGGAGCGACCCGGCCGGGTCCTGCCATCGTCACCGAGGCGTTGATGACGGAATTGGCGGCGCTGACGCCGTTGGCGCCCCTGCATCAACGCTCAGCCCTGCGCCTGATCGATGCAGCCCGTCGACGCTGGCCGGCGGCGCCACAGGTCGCTGCCTTCGACACCAGCTGGCATGCAACCCTGGCGCCCTGGTCCCGGCGTCTGCCGCTGCCGGCGTCGCTGCATGCCGCAGGCGTCCAGCGCTACGGCTTCCACGGCTTGGCGTTTGCTTCGGCGATGCGTCAACTCACCGTCCTGGCCCCTGCCGTGGCGGCGGCACGTCTCGTACTGGTGCATCTGGGCGGCGGTTCAAGCCTGTGCGCGGTGGTAAACGGCCGCAGTGTCGACACCACCATGGGACTGACGCCGCTTGACGGCGTCCCGATGGCCACGCGGTCGGGCACGCTGGATCCGGGCGTTGTGCTGTATCTGGCCCTCACCGTGGCCATGCCGTTGCCCGAGATCGAGCACCTGCTGTGGCACGAGTGCGGCCTGCGCGGTCTCGCGGGCGGCAGCGGCGATATGCGTGTGCTCCTGGCCGACCCCAGCGATGCGGCAATCGGCGCCCGCGAGCAGTACGCGATGCGCATCGCCCAGGCCATTGCCGCCATGGCGACCAGCGTGGGCGGCATGGACGCGGTCGTGTTCTCGGGCGGTATCGGCGAGGGTGCCGCCCCGATCCGGGCCCGGGTGGCCGAGCACCTGCGCTGGACCGGTCTGCGTCTTGAAGCCGCCGCCAATGACGCTGGGCTCGCACGGATCGATGCCGGTGACTCGACCATCGCAGCGTTCACCGTACGCGCTGACGAAGCGTGGGAACTGGCCCTGGCCGCGTTGGACCGAACGTTGCCATGACGCCATCTGCTCCCATTTCGCCAGTACCGCGGCCTCGTTGCCGGGACGAACGGCTGCGCCAGCGCGTGGCCGCGTTGCTGGCGCGGGCACAGGTGCAGGTGGACGGCGACCAGCCGTGGGACCTGCAGGTACACCACCCCCGGGTGTTTGCCCGCGTGCTCGCGCAGGGCTCGCTCGGCCTGGGCGAGTCCTACATGGACGGGGACTGGGACGCGGCCGCCCTGGATCAGCTCCTCGCGCGGCTACTGGCCGCCCGGCTCGACCACCACGTGATGGGGTGGGGTGATCGCTGGGCGGCGCTGCGGGCCCGGTTGATCAACGCCCAGGCCGGGCGTCGCGCGTTTACCGTGGGCAAGCGTCACTACGACCTGGGCAACGACCTATATCGGATCATGCTGGGCCAGCGACTCGTGTACAGCTGCGCGTATTGGCGCACGGCCTCGGACCTCGACGCGGCTCAGGTGGCCAAGCTCGATCTGGTCTGCCGCAAGCTTCAACTCACGCCGGGCCAGCGCGTGCTCGATATCGGCTGCGGGTGGGGCGAGGCGCTCAAGTTTGCCGCCGAGCGCTACGGCGTCAGCGGCATCGGTTTGACGATCTCTGGTGAGCAGGCAGCGTACGCCCGCGCGCTGTGCCACGGCCTTCCGATCGAAATCCGGTTGCAGGATTACCGAGCGTTTGTCGAACCGGTGGACCGGATCTTCTCGATCGGCATGTTCGAACACGTGGGCGTGCGAAATTATCGCGTGTTCTTCGACCTCGCGGCGCGCTGCCTGCCAGCCGATGGATTGATGCTGCTGCATACGATCGGTACGAACGTCTCGACCAACCGCACCGATCCTTGGATTGATCGCTACATCTTCCCCAACTCGATGCTGCCGTCGGCGATGCAGATCGCCGCGGCCACCGAGGGCCGGTTCGTGCTCGAGGACTGGCACAACTTCGGTGCGGACTACGATCGCACCCTGCAGGCTTGGCGCGACAATGTCGAAGCCGGCTGGGACCGCCTGCCGGCGCGTTATGACACACGCTTCCGGCGTATGTGGCAGTTTTACCTGGCTGCCAGCATGGCTACGTTCCGCGTGCGCAAATGCCAGTTGTGGCAAATCGTGCTCTCGCCCGAGGGCCGACCCGGCGGCTACGTAGCCCCGCGCTGATCGTGCCCCGGCCCTCCTTCGCCCAGGATCCGCTATGTGCCCATCCACCATTGCCACTGTCCAACCTCTGGGAATCGGCGCGCTGACGCGACGTTGTGCCACCTGGCAGGGCGACTCCACCACGGCTGCGATTTCGTTCCGGCTCGCGATCCACCCCATACGCGGTCGCGAGTTGTGTTTCAGTACGCTCTGCCATGGGTTGACCCGTGCCGGCAACCGGTTGGCACGGGCGACGTGGCAGCAGTCCATCGCCGGCAGGCTGCGATGGGTTCACGGCGCCAAGTTGCGCCTCCGGCAAGTGGGAAGGCCAATGGTTGCTGCATTCGTGCCGGCGCTGATGGTGAGCCGCCGCGCCATCACGGCATCGGCATCGAGAAGCTCTTGAACGCCATTGACACGCCCGTTCCGGCGCACACCAGTGGCTCATTGCGCGGGGCCGCCATCCGCTTGGCCGGTGCCGCATTGGCGTCGGCCTTGAGTTACGGCATTGCGCTGCCGGTCCTGCCCCTGCTGATCGCTGCAACGGGCACCGAACCGGCGGACATCGCCCGGCATACCGGCTGGTTAATGGGCGTCTATACCTTGACAGGCGTGCTGACCGCACCGCTGTGGGGGCGCGCGTGTGACCGCGCTCACCCGGTGAATGTCTTGCGGATCGGCCTCATCGGCCAGGGCATGGCGCTGTTGCTGCTACTGTTGCCGGTCACGCTTCCGCTGTTGTACCTGACCCGCGTGATGCAGGGGGCACTGGCTGCCGCGGTGTTGCCGGCCGCACTGACCTGGATGTCCACGCTCGCCACCTCGGAAGAGGCGCGCTCGGAGATGTTCGCTCGCCTGTCACGGGGCGCCCTGCTCGGCGGTCTACTAGGGCCCGGGCTGGGAGGATGGTTCGCACAGGGCACCGTCTTGGTGGTGCCAGTACTGCTGGCGAGTACGATCACGGTTATTGCCTTCGTCCTGCTGCCACGGCACGTCTCCGACGCCCGCCATCGAGCTGCCAACGCCGTTCAGGGGACTCCCGGCGGACGTGACCGCAGCCGATTGGCTCTCTTGATTGCACTGGCGGCGCTGGCCGGTCTGGCGATGGGCGTCTATGAGGTGGGTGTCGCCACTCGCGCCCAGACCCGACTTGATCTCGACCCGAGCGACATCGGGATGATGTTCACGGGGTGCGGTGCGGTCATGCTGGTCACGCAATGGCTGGTGTTCCACCGCGGCCATGACCCGCGCCGGGTCTGGCGCTGGGTACCGCCCGCTTTTTTATTGTCCGCGGCGGGCATCCTCGCATTGGACTACGCCGGTTCCGGCATTGCGCTGAGCCTGGGCGTGGCATTTGTGGCGGCCGGCGCCGGCGTATTGCAGCCGGCACTGACGTACTGGGCCTCGCGCACGGCCGGACCGACCGTCGGATGGGGCCTCGGTATTCGTGCCGCGTTGACCTCGCTCGGTCAAGCCAGCGGATCGTTCCTGGGGGGATTCGCGTTTGTGGCAAGTGCCCTGGGTTGGAGCCTGCGCGGCCTGATCCTGGTGGCACTGTCCGGTGCAGCGTGGGCAGCCTGGCAGCTGGCGCGGCGATGGAGCGCACTGCAGTCGCCCGACGCCGCGACGCCGGCGACCGCGGTATCGACGCAAGAGAGGCGTTGAATGGCACACGAGTTGAACTTCTCCGTTGGTGGAGTGACCACCAATCCGACGTTACCGGCCGGATGCCGGCACGGCACGCGGGACGGGGGCGAAGGATCCCGCCCCCGGCTCAGGTCCAGGCCAGTCCCGTCGTCTGGCGTTCACTCGACGCTGGCGCGTCGGCCGAACAGGTCGCCGCATCGTCGGTCCGCGAAGGGGTGGGCACGAAGCCCGTCGTCCTCGCACGGGAATGGCGCGGGACGACCATTGCTACGCCCCGGCGCGGACCCACGGCGATTACCCCGACAGTCTCCCGCGCTGCCGTCCCCAAGCCGCCCGCCGATGGGGTCGTGCTGGCGAGGGCCCTTGCCCGTCGGGCGAACGGGAAGACCATCTCATCGAGCGGAGCTTCGCCCCGCATGACCTCTCCCCCTCCTCTCCCCCCGTCGGCATCCTACGCCGGCTGCACCGTCGAACCGCTCGACGGCGACTGCTTTTGCATCACGCTCGACGCCAGCGCCTTGCGTGACGAGATGCAATCCCAATTGCGCGATCCCGACCTGATGACATGGCTCGATGAGCGCCTGCCGACCCTGTTTTCCGCACGGCCGGTGTTCATCACCCACGCCCAGCAGGAACGCATGGTAGAGATCATTCGCGCCGTGACATCGGTCGTGGCCTTGCCGGGTTTTCGCGAAGCAGTACTTGCCAGATCACCCGCGATCGCCCGACACGCCCCCGGTGGCGCCCTCAGCGTCTTTTTTGGCTACGACTTCCACGTGACCGCGGAAACCCTGGGCTTGATCGAAATCAACACCAATGCCGGCGGCGCGATGCTCAACACCGTTCTCGCGCGGGCGCAACATCGGTGCTGCCCGTCGCTGCCGGACCCCGCGCCCGCCGCGGCAGCGATGGAAGCCGCCATCGTCGCGATGTTCCGCAACGAATGGCGCGTGAGTAATCGGACTGGCCCGCTGCGCTGCATCGCGATTGTCGACGAGGCACCCGCGCGGCAATACCTGTACCCTGAGTTTGTGTTGTTCCAGCGATTGTTTCGGCAACACGGCCTGCAGGCGGTCATCGCCGATCCGTCGGAATTGACGTTGCATCGCGGCGTACTCAGGCAGGGCGACACGGCGATCGACCTGGTCTACAACCGCCTGACGGACTTCTCGCTGGAAACGCCCGGTAACGGTGTCCTGCGCGAAGCGTACCTGCAGCACGCGGTGGTGCTGACGCCCCATCCACAGGCGCACGCGCTTTACGCCGACAAACGCAATCTGGCCTTGCTCAGTGACGAGTCCACCCTGCAAGCACTGGGCGTGCCCGCGGCTACTCGCGACATCCTGCTGTCGGGCGTCCCGCGCACAGAGCTTGTCACGCCTGCCAACGCCGAGCGTCTGTGGCGTGAGCGCGGCGGACTGTTCTTCAAGCCGGCAACAGGGTTTGGCAGCCGCGCAGCCTACCGCGGCGACAAGCTCACTCGGCGCACCTGGGACGATATCCGGGCCGGCGACTACGTCGCCCAGGCGATCGTTACCCCCGGTCAACGGCCCCTCTCCCGCCAAACCGGTTCGCAGACGTTGAAGTTCGATATACGCAACTACGTTTACGACGGTGGGGTGCAATGGTCAGCTGCGCGGCTCTATCAGGGCCAAACCACCAATTTCCGTACGCCCGGCGGCGGCTTTGCGCCGGTCTATTTGCGGATACCGTCATGATCCGCGGGTACAGGCGCGGTGGCGGAAGCTGTTCTGGCGAGAAGCGCTGCCATGATCCTGGCCGCGTATCGCGCCCGTGTTGCGTACCCGGCATCGAACTTGACCGCACTCAGCTTGCCGTTCTTGTCGGAGTCGGGCACGTCCGCGTGCGGACCCCGCTTGTGCTCGGCGAGCGTGACGCGGCACTGCCGGGGAGCACCAGACGCACTGGACAACTACCCGATTGCTGTGAGTGTGTCGTTGGCGAGTTCGTTCAGAGCGTCGGCCGTGGGTTGCGACGAAACGGCATGTCGCTTTGCTGCGCCGGAAGCGACGGCGGATCGACGGCCTACCGAAATCGTACTGCTGAACCGCACCGGCGTCGCCGGCGCGACCCCGCGTAATGCGCTCAAAGGAGATAGTGATGAAACGCGTTTACTCCCTGGTGGTGCTGCTTTCCGTTCTAGCGGCGACATTGCCCTTGCCCACATCGGCCGCCCCGTCGGACCGAACACGCGACGGTGTTATTGCGAAGATCAATGGCAGCGTCCTGGAAGTGTGCTTTCGTCGCACATCACCGCCAGCTATTGGCGACACGATCACGATCGTTCGGGAGTGGATCCCGTTCTCAAAAGGAACGCCCGCTACACCGCGCTATTCCACTGTCGGGCATGCGCGGGTGACGGGCTTGGCGCAAGCGCCGTGCGTCACTGCGGATATGCTCGATGGTACGCCGAAACGTTACGACCGTGCGCGGCCGGCGAGCGAGGCAGCAGGTGTGCCGCAGCCATAGCAATGCAGCGATCCCGGCTTCGGTCGGCCGCCACATCGATCGCACGACCCTGCGCGAGACGACTCGTCGCAAAACCCTCGTCGCCGCATTTCGTACGAGCCGCTGCGCGATACTGCGCTCGAAACAATGCGTGCGTGGCGCCACGCGCCGCTTTACTGCATTCGCGTCACGCGAATGACGACCCGCCCATCCACTACGGATGCAAACGAGACGACGCCGTTCTCGTGCAAGCGCACCCGTGCACCGGGCGGAACGCCAGGATATGCATCAACCCGGTGGTAGTCACCCCAGTAAGCGGCCCATTCCACCAAAGGGTTGAGTAGCGTCCGGTTGTCAATGCCGCCTTGGAGTGCATAGGCGGCGGCTATCGCAAAGGCGAACGCGCCGATGGCGTTGCCGAAGAGCCACATCTGACTCAACCTGTCGCGCTCACTGGGCAGGAAGCCAATGCCCAGTGTAATCATACCCACGAGGTTGGCGATGGCGACGATGACGACCCACCAGGTGACGACGTAGGTCAACAGCCCGACCATACCGACCGCAACCTCAAAGTCCTGCGGCGGTAGCCGAAGAATTTCCGCCACTTGATTGCGCGCGAAGATCAACGACACAACAAGAATGATGGCATGCAGGACAATGTGGAAAAACTGCGCGACGGCGCTGCCCCACAAGCGGCGCAACCACGGATAAACGGTCAAGACGAACCCGACGATAAAGCAGGCGGTTCCCGTCGCGAAGAGCGTGCCTTGCCCTGCGCGATCGCCCGCGACCAATCGCCAGCCGATGCCCAATGCATACAGAACCCAGCCGGCGGCATGGGCCTTTTGAGCAGCGGTCAGTGCGCGCGGTACGGTGTCCGGGGCTTCGGAAAGTGGCATGGCGAGTGTCTTGGATGAGGCTGACCGGCGAGCATCGCACGCCTCAGTGTCCTGGCATGCTTCCCGACATCGGCAGGCTGGTTTCGGTGTACGTCAACATCAACAGTCCAAAGATCAGCAGCGGCAACCACCAGCCAGCCTCCAGCACGCCCGTGCGGGCACTGAGCGCGCTTGCGGCGGCACGCCCCAGAGCTGCTACGGTGAGGCTGATTGCGATGGCCCGATGCTGCAGCATCATGACCATCGGATCGACGCTGGCAGTGTGCTGCTGATGGACCCAGAACCCAACGCCCACTAGCAAGAGAGCCACAGGCAACACATACGACCAGCCTGGGGCGCGCAGCCGACCGCGCAGCAGCAGGACCTCGACCACGCCCGCGATCAGCATCGCGCTCCCCTGTGCCACGTGCTGCAACGCCTGCACCAGATAGTTCGCGGGTCGCGCCTCACCGTGGATCCACCAGTCCGCTCCGCTCTCGATGCCATAACCGATCAGTAAGATCGGTAGCAGCCAGGAAATCCATCGCGTCGTGAGTAGCCCCACTGCTTGCGCCAGCGACAACAAGGCCACCGCGACAAACGCAGCCCCTCCGATCCAATGCACTTGTTCTGACGTCAATTCCATGGCGATTGCGACTCCGACGGCGAGAGGGCTCGATGCTCTCATCGGGCTACGGCAGAGGCTTGTATTCAGCGGAATCATTCCGAAGTTCCTTTCTTGTGCTGGCCGTCCGAGCCGCGCCGCCCTCTGAAAATGACAAGTTTGTAATGTTCGGGTCATTCCTCGCTCCCGGGCTGCTTGCCAGGATGCGTCACCGGCCGATACCTGGGAGGGGAACCATGTCAAGGCGGTGGAGCGGCAACACCTGGATTGGCTCGGGCGCGGCATACTTTGTCGGCGATGTGCACGACAATGACCTGCATGCCCACTACGTTATTCAGATTGCAATAGCGACCGAGGGAGCCGTCCGCGTTTCCGATAGCCACGGACAGGAGCATTGTGCAGATGCGTTGATCATTCCGTCGACCATGCCGCATTGCGTGCGCGGCACGACTTTGGCCACTGACACGCTTCTCATATTCCTGGAACCGGCCAGCGAACTGGGACGTACGATCAATGCGCAGTACCCGTGGGTCGCCGGCGAGTTCGTGCCGGTGCCCCATGATCGCGTTGATGCTGCGCGACGCGTGTTCATGGACTCCAGTGAGATCGACGGCGAGCCGTTGGTGCGTGCACTCACGGCTGCTGTTACAGGCGGTGCGTGGCGGCACCGGGCTGTGGATCGGCGCGTTGCCTGTGCGTTGGACTACATCGATCATCATCTGACCGATGCCGACTCGCTCGATCATGTTGCTGAACGCCTCAGCGTAACGTCGCGCTACCTGCGCAAACTCTTCGAACGCGAACTAGGAATTTCTCCGCAACGTTACCGCCAGTGGTGCAAATTGCGCGCAGCCTTGCGTTGCGTGTTGGCCGGCAATTCCTTCACCGAGGCGGCAGCGACGGCTGGATTTACGGATTCCGCGCATTTCTCGCGCACGTTTCGCAGCATGTTCGGCGCGCCGCCGTCCAACGTCTTTGACTCTGCGCTCGTGCGACGCGCTAGCATCGATACAAATCAAGCGGTATAGATGTATTTCGTTCGACGAATGGCATACGGGATTATTCAGCATCGTGATGAGAACCCGGTTCCGATTTGTGCAAGCGGCGCGCAAGAACAGCATCCCTGATTCCGCTGCATACAAGCTACACGCCAACAACGCGTACACAATCTCTCCACGCCGCTGAGACGGACGCCGGGGGGCGCCGCTCAGCAAATCCTTGATCAATCGGCTTCGCCTGTCGCGCTGTGACGGGTAACGCCTTAATGTGGTCTTTCGCATGACACAACGACCGTGGTTTGCTCATCCAACGTTCTGGTTGTTCGTGGGAACAGTTGCGGTTTTCTATGCATCGCTCCTGCTGTGCTACGTGGGGTTCCTTCCGCTTGCCGCCGCGGCAGCCACCAACGCTGTACTGCTCTATTCGATGTACAGCGTCAGTCACGATGCGATTCACGGTGTCGCCAGTCCTCATCCGCGACTCAATGACGCGATGGGACGCGTGTGCGCTTTTCATGAGGGCATGACGTTTCCACTATTCAAGCTGTCGCACATGATGCACCACCGCTATACCAACCATCCCCAGCACGATCCTGACTGGGTGATCGGTCGTCGCCCGCGTTGGTTGTTGCCGCTATGGGTCGTGGTACGTCTGCTGCACGACAACCACTACATGATTCGGCAGGGGCTATGGCGCGGCCGCACCGCGTACTGGTTTGAGCATGTCCTCACGCTCGGTGGTCAGCTGGCCTATTTCGGATTGCTGGCCGGCGTGTTCGGTGTCTCCACAGCCGTGTGGATCTGGATCGTGCCGTTGGCCGTTGCCGGTGCGGTGGTTGAGCTGCTGGTTGCCTGGCTCGTGCACTACCCGCAGGAGTCGCAGGAGCGTTTTGAGCACACCCGTCTGATTCGCTCACGCGTCCTGCAGGTCCTGATGTTCAACCACAACCTGCATATCGTGCACCACTTCTGGCCACGTACGCCGTGGTTTGAGTACCCCGACCGACTTCCCGACGCCGAGCGCTTGATCGGCCTCGCCCAGTCAAAGCGCGCGAGCGCGTAGCGGTTGCGGTCTTTTTCCGAAGAGGAGAGAAGTCATGAGTTTGAAGAACAAGCGCGTCCTGATCACAGGCGCGGCCGGTGGTCTCGGCCGAACGACGGCAGAGCTGCTCGCGCAAGCAGGCGCGCGTGTGGTCGGCCTGGATGTGCGTGATGTCGGGGCGGCGTGGCGCGCCGGACGTTTCATTCAGTGCGATCTCACGGAGGGTGCGCAGGTCAGCGACGCGCTGGTCAAGGCGTTGGACTATCTCGGCGGAGGTATCGACATCCTCATCAACAATGCCGGAACGCTGTCGTTGCAGGACGCGGGGATTCGTCCAACGGCCGGATCGCGGCGCAGTGTGGAGGTGAACTTCTGGTCCGCGTGGGCATTGGCCGCTTCGGTCATGCCGTATCTCCTGCAGTCCGGCGGAAAAGTCATCAACATCGCATCGCTTTTTGCGTACATCAATGCGCCACTGATTCCCTCCTACGGCGCCGGTAAGCGCGCGATCACCGCGTTCTCCGATTCGCTGCGCATGCAGTATCACGGCAAGGTCGGTGTCACCACGCTGTACCCGGGCTTCATCAATACCGACATTCATGCCGATGCTGTGCGACAAGGGCTTTCGGTGGAAAAAATCATCGATATCCGACCGTTTGGGCTCAAGTTGCTGAGCTTCGAAGAGCCGGTGGAAGCGGCCGCGCAGGGCGTGATTCGCGCCTGCCGGCGCAACTACCGCGATGCCGGCACGACGCGCCTGGGATCATTGTCGCTGTGGTTTGCGCGCCATGTGCCGCGCTTCGTCGATGCGTTCATCCGTGTCCGCGTGAACTATCTGGTTCGCCGCGGGACGTTGAAGATTGAACTCGATCAGCCGGTTTTTCCGTAAATCGCCCCCCTAGCCAGAGCAACTCTTGTGGAAACTTCCCTTACCGTGCTGTTGACGGGTGCGACCGGCGTTGTCGGCTCGGCCCTGGTTCCCCGGCTGATCGAGCGTGGCATCCGCGTCGTGGCGCTCACACGCTCCACGCCTGTGGCCGACGAACGCGTCGTCTCTGTGGAGGGCGACATTTCCGTGCCGGGCTTTGGCCTGGATCTGGCGGCATTGGCGCAGCGCTTTGGTCGTATCGACTGCGTTATTCACTCCGCGGCACTGACCCATTTCGGCAAGTCCGAAGATCAAATGCACCGTGCCAACGTGCTCGGCACGCAGCACGCCGTGACGATCGCCAACGAGCTCGATGCGCGCTTCATGTACATCAGCACGGCCTACACCCACGATCTCAAACTGCCGGCCTACCTCAAAGAGTACTCAACGTACTGCGAGTCCAAGCGTCGGGCGGAAGCGCAGGTCAAAGCCCACGCGCGTGACTGGACTATCGTGCGTCCTTCGATCGTGGTCGGCGATTCGGCCACGGGTGCTATCTCGCGCTTTCAAGGGTTGCACGCGATCGTGGGGGCGGTGCTGCAAGGGTATGCGCCGATGATTCCCGCCAAGGAGGATGCGCTGGTCGACTTGGTGCCGCAGGACGTGCTCGCTCAGGCGATTGCCGCGCTGGCCCGGCGCAACGGTCGTCACCGCGAATACTGGATCACGCGCGGTCGTGCGGCGACCCGGGTAGCGGACGTTCATCAGCTTATGGACCGCTTCTCGCAATCGTGTGGCTACACGCGCGCCATGCCCAAGATCGTTGACCCGGAAGTCATCGATCGACTGTTCATTCCGGTGTTTCTTCCCAGCCTGCCGGAATCGGCGCGTCGGCGTCTCAACGCGCTGGTCGATCATGCCTGCTATTTCAATCTCAGCGAACCGTTTCCGAGCAACTACGACGATCTGGCGGACGAATTCAGTTTGCCGGCGATGCCGGACAACGAGGCCGTCATTCTCAACAACATGACCTACTGGGCGGCGCAGACGGGCTATCGCGAGCGTGCCGCATGACTTACGCCGACGTCGAGGAAGTTATCGACACGCACTACGATCACGTCAACAGCGGCATGGCGCGGCTGATGCGTCTGCTCAATGTCGGCGTGGAGCAATCCTCCGATGGCGCCTACGTTGAAGATCACCAAGGTGTTCGCTACCTCGACTGCGGTGGCTACTGCGTGTTTTTGCTGGGTCGACGCCATCCGCGCATTCTGCAGGCGGCGTACGCGCAGCTGGAAAATGTCGCGTTGGGCTCGCGCCTACTGGTCAATCGTCAGCAAGGCGAAGCGGCCAAAGCACTGGCGTCCATCGCGCCGCCGGGGCTTCGCTACGTGTGGCTCGCCAATTCCGGGGCCGAGGCAGTCGAGGCCGCGATCAAGCTGGCCAAACTCAACGGCCGCACGCGTTTTGTCGCCATGGAAGGGGGATTCCACGGCAAGACGCTGGGCGCCTTGAGTCTTACGCACAGTCCCAAGTACCGCGAACCCTTTCTGCCGCTGTTGCCCGACGTGACGTTCGTGCCCTTCGGTGACGCGGCGGCGCTCGCCACTGCAATCGGCGACAACGGAGCGACGACGGCTGTGGTGATGGAGCCGCTGCAATCCGAAGCCGGCGTGGTGATTCCGCCGCCGGGCTACTTGCGCGACGTCGAGCATATCTGCCGACAGCACGGCGCGCTTCTCGTCATGGACGAGATTTCGACCGGGTTGGGGCGGACTGGCGCCTGGTGGTATTGCCAGGAAGAAGACGTGACGCCCGATATTCTTTTATGCGGCAAGGCGCTCAGCGGTGGCCTGGTGCCTGTCAGCGCGCTCTTGTGCACGCCGGCACTCTACGAAGCGTTCAACAGCGAGCCGCTGGTCCACACCTCGACATTTGCCGGATCGCCGCTGGTATCGGCTGTCGTCAAAGCCACGATCGACACGCTGTGCGATTTGGATGCGCCCACGCGGGCGCGGCGCCTGGGTGATCGCATCGTCAATGGCCTTCTGGCCATTCAGCAGCGCTGGCAGTTTCCGTTCGTCACCGCCGTGCGTGGACGCGGCCTCCTGATCGCGATCGCGTTCTCCGACGATGCCTTCGCTGGCGAGTTCCTGCTGGAGATGGTCGCTCAGCACGTGCTGATCTCCCATTCCCTCAATGCTCACGCGATCGCACGTCTGACGCCGCCGCTCATCTTGAGCGATACCGAAATCAGTTTTCTGCTCGCCGCCGTCGAATCCGCGCTGACGGCCATACACAAACGCTATTTCGAGACGGAAGGACAGCGCTCATGAAGACCGTCAATCTGCAGTTCCTCATCACCCAGCCGGCGACCTCGGTCTATGAGGTCATCGCCGACTTCCCAGCCTACGAAACCTTTGCCGATGCCGTGCGCAAAGTCGAGCTCTACAACGTGAAGCCCGGTAGCTGCGAGAGCTTCTGGGAAGTGAAGTTCCGCGATGGCCTGCTGCGCTGGCATGAACGCGATGCGTTTTATCCGGAAGAGCGTCGCATTCACTTCTCGCAAACCAAAGGCGACCTGGCGATCTTCGATGGCGGCTGGCATGCCGAACCGCGTCAGGATGGGACGACGACGCTCACCTTCCACGCGGTCCTCGATTTGGGTCTGCCCCAGCTGGCGTCGTTGTTGGAGCCCATCGCGGTGCAGGCTCTGCGCGAGAACATCGCCTCAATTGTGAACGGTCTGTTCGAAGGCCACGTACAGCCACACCCGATATCGGTCTCGAGCGAGGTCGTGGCCGGCGCAGGAGCGGATCGTGCCCTTTCTTCGCTCTGAGTTCGCCGTGCTTGAGCAAGTGATGCCGGGATTTGCCGCGGCCGTGCAGGCCCGTCCTTTTTTGGAGCGCGAGCACGAAGCGTCGGATCTTTTGACAGTGTTTAAGACACACGGCGGCGTGGATCTCGCCATTCCGCGGGCACACGGTGGCAAAGGGCTGAGTGCGACCGAATTGGTGCGTGTGCAGCGCGCGCTGGGGGTGCTCTCACCCTCGCTCGCGGTCGCCATCAACATGCACCAGTTCTCCGTCGCGACGCTCGTGGAAATGGCCAAGACGTCGACGGGCGTGGAATGGATGCTGCTGCAGGCGATTGCCGAAGGCCGCATGCTGGTGGCGTCGGCGTTTGCCGAAGGCGCGGCCGGCGCGAGCATTCTGGAGCCTTTCCTCAGCGCGGAACCGCACGCGGAGGGCTTTGTGATCCGCGGATCCAAGAAACCTTGCAGTCTGTCGCGATCGATGGAGCTTATCACGTTGAGCCTGCACGTGCCGTCGGCGGGTGGTCCACGCCTGGCAGTGGCGCTCTTGCCCGCGGATACCCCGGGCATCGAAGTACGCCCGTTTTGGTCAGCGCCGGTGCTGCGCGGCGCGCAGAGCGATGAGGTAGTGTTCAACGATGTGGTCGTGCACGAGAAGATGATTTCGTATTCCGGTACACGCGACGAACTGGACCAAGTACAGATTGCGGGCTTCATCTGGTTCGAGCTGTTGCTGACGGCAAGCTACCTGGGCGCGGCCAGCCGCCTGGTCGAAAAACTGGTGCAGTCACCGCGCGCGGGCGGCAGCGAGACGACGGCATTGGTCTCTCGTCTGGAATGCGCCATGAATGCGCTGCTGCAACTCGCGGGCGAATTCGACACGACGGATGCCGAACGCATCGGCCTGCTCGGCCGCATTCTGCTCACGCGCTACGCCATCCAGGATGCGATTGACGCCACCAGCGCACGCGCCACAGAAGCGCTGGGCGGCATGCGCTTCTTAACCGATCCTGAGGTGCCGTACCTGCTCACGGCCACCAAAGCACTCGCTTTTCATCCGCCTTCACGCACGTCGATGCAAGACTCCCTGGCGCACTGGCTGCGCGGTGGGGAGCTCGTGTTGTGTTGAGACCTGCACGCATCCCGCTTTCCCTGTCGAGGACGCTATGAAGCGAATGATCCATACCTCCCTGCTGTTGGCATTGGCGCTCAAGATCGTTGCCGTTCCCGTCGCGGCAGCGGCGCCTACAGCGCTAACCCCCTTGGCGCATATCGAGGCCAATATGCGCGCCGAAGCATCGCGTGATGAAACCACGCGTGTGACTATCACACTGAAGAACGCACAGGGCAAAGTGCAGGAACGCATCCTGCACTGGACCACCGTCACGCTCGCCAATGACGACAAACGATCCCTGCTGTATTTCGATCGCCCCAAGTCCATTGAAGGGACGGGGTTGCTCACGCACGAGAACAAGGGGAAGGAAGACGAGCGATGGCTATACCTACCAGCGTTGCAAAAGACCCGTCGAATCTCCGGTTCCGACAAATCCGATACGTTCATGGGAACGGATTTCAGCTACGAGGATCTGGTCACGGAGGAACCGGAGAACTACGACTACGCCTTTGCTGAGGCGAGCGATTGCACGGGTTGTGTCGCCATAATCGCCACACCGAAGAACGAAAAGGAAAAGGCCGAAAGCGGATACGCCAAGCGCGTGCTGATGCTTGACACGACCACGCACATGGTCGTGGCCGCGGAGTACTACAATAAGAGCGGCACCCATGCGAAATCGTTCCGTGCAAGTGATTTTCGGCCGGTCAACTCCGCCGGCGCCATACGTCCATTTCGTATGGAAATGGTCGATCTGATCAACCAGCACACCACCGTCATGGCTTTCGACGGCTATCAGATCGACACCGGCGTTGTGGCCGACTCGATTTCATTGCGTTCGCTGACACAGGTGCGCTGAGCGATGCGTCGTCTCGTTGTGCTTTCCTGTCTGCTGGCGGGGAGTATCGCTCCATCATCGGCGCTGGCGTGGGACTCGACCGTCACCCTCACCTACCTGAGTCACTTCGCGTGGGATCCGCCGGCCGGCAATTCCTCCGATCGCCAGGGCGTGTACGCGAGCTGGAAAGTCGATCACGCAATCGGGCCCTACGCGGCGCACGTCAAAGTGTCGGCCAACGCTAACCCGGAAGCCGACCGGGCGGTGTACGACGATCGGTTTGCGGTGGATGAATTCTTCGTGCGTCGTCAGATGGGCGCTTGGGATATGACGCTGGGCCGTCAGCCGATTCGCGGCGGCCGTGCCACGCTCGTTAATCCCACGGACTACTTTGACCAGCGCGATTACCGGGATGCGCTGCTCTCGACCGACCGTCTGCGGGCGACGGACGCGTTGCGCTTGGTGGGCTTCCTGGGTGGATATCGCTTAGACACGGTCTATGCGCCGCGTCACACACCCAGTCTCATGCCCCACACCGATTCGCGCTGGTTTTTCCGTTTGCCGCGTGATGTGGAGGTGGAGGGTCAATCGGTACCGGTGTCCTACACCTGGGCCGACTACGCGACGCGCCACACCGATTTGTCGCGGCCGCAAGTGCTGCTCAAACTTGACCGCGATGCCGACGGCGCGAGCTATGCCGTGAGCTACTTCCGCGGTGAAGACAATCTGCCGGCCTTTGGTGCACGCGATCCGGTCGTGACGTCGGCGGGACTGGTAATCCCGATCGACCAAGCGTTTCCGGACAAAGCCGCGATCGGCTTCGATGCCGAGGTGTTGTTGGGCAAAGCAGTGTTCAGAGCCGAAGCCACGCGCGTGTCACTGTACTACGGCGATGGTTCGCGTGATCGTTACGACCATGTCGTCGTCGGATTTGACGTCAATCTCGAGCACGGCGTGTTCGGTGAAGAAACCTACGTCGCGCTGGAATACAGCAAGCAGTTCACGCGCGAGGGGCAACGTTACGAAAAAGAAGACTTGCGCCACATTCTCTCCGATGCGCTGCTCGGCCGCGTTGAAGTCTCCTGGAGCAGCCGCGACAGCGTGGCCACCGAACTGGTGTATGACACGCGCCGTCGCCATTCCGCGGTGATGCTCGAATGGAAACACGAATGGAGCGATCACCTGACGATGCGGGTCTCGGGTGATCTGTTGGGTGGACCGGCCGACACGTTCTTCGGCCAATACACACGCAATGACCGCGTCGGACTAAGCTTGGAGTACACCCTGTGAATGCCTTTTTTCGTCGTCTGGCCGGCCTGCGGCCAGCGCTCGTTATCGCGCTCCACACGCTGTGCGTGGTGGTCATGGTGTTCGGTATTTCGACGCTGACCCTGCGCAACAACGACGATGCCGATCTGCCCGGGAACGATCCCATCGTACAAACCAACAGGAAATTTGAGGCGATCTTTGGTGGCAAAGACCGCGTGCTCATTAGCCTGGAGAGTGACGACGCGTTTTCGCCGACATCGCTAGAAGCTACGCGCGCGATCACCGACGCCTTTGTCGGGCTCAAATGGGTCGTGGGCAACGAGATCAAAAGCCTTTCGACCGCCAAGAATATCGAAGCCAATGACGACGGTCTGGAGGTCGATACCCTCTATGGCGCGGCGCCGGTGACTGCGGTAGACGCGGCGCAGGTACGACGTAAGGCTCTCGCCAATCCGCTGATTCAGGGACGGGTCGTTTCTGAAGACGGGCGCGATTCGCTCATTCTGATCAATGTTGTGCGCGGGTCCGATCAGTCGCAGGTGTTCGAGGACACCTATCGCATCGTGGAGCCGTATCGGAATCGGTTCACCGTGCGCGTCATCGGTGACTTGATCCTGTCTGAAGCAATCGATCGAGGGATACAAGACGACGCACTGGTGCTGTTTCCGATTGCGATCATCGTGCAGCTGCTGATCCTTTGGGGTGTGTTCCGCAATTGGCGCTTGGTCGCTGCCAGCGTGGTATCGACGGTCATCGGCATCGTCTGGACGATGGGACTGATGGGATGGATCGGCTATCCGGTGACGGTTGTCACCACGTCGATTCCGATCCTGATTGCGGTGACGGCCAGTTCGTATGCGATTTATTTTCTTCACGCGTTGCTGGAAGAACGTCTGGTGTGCGACGACTTGGCCGTCGCGGTGCAAACGGCGATGGCCAAGGTCGCCTATCCGCTGTGGATCGCCTGCCTAACATCCGCCGTCGGTGCGTATTCCCTGATCGTCTTCAAGGTCTCCGCCATTGCGGAGCTGGGCGTCGTGACCGCGATCGGTACGGTCGCGTCGCTGATCGTTGTCATCACGTTACTGCCGGCACTCGTGCGCTGGTGGTGGAGCGACACCGCGGTCTCGGGACGCCCGCCGGGCCTTGAAGCCAGCTCCCGCATCATGCGGGCGGCGGAACTGGGTCTGACGCGATTGGCGGCGGCCAGCATGGCGCGTCCCGTGACCACGCTCGTGCTCTACCTGGGACTGCTGGCGCTGACGCTGTGGTCCCTCACGTACTTGCGCACCGGCGCCAACTTCGCCGAGTACCTGCCCGACGGTCATCCGATCAAGACCGACATGGCCTACTTCGATGCACGTCTGGGAGGGTCGCGCTATTTCGACATCCTGGTCGAAGCCAAGGCCAACGAGGGCGTGCAAGATCCCGCGTTCTTGGCCCGCGTCCAGGCGATTCAGACCTACGCGGAATCGTTGCCGCAGGTGGGTCGTACACTGTCGTTCGTCGATGTCTTGCGCCGCATCGACGCAGTCGTGGCCGGAAAATCGACGGGCGACATTCCCGCGAGCTTTGAACAGGCCGCGCAGTACCTCTTGCTGTATTCCATTTCGAGCAGTCCGGAAGATTTTTCCGATCTCGTGGACTACGACTACCGGCGCATCAAAATTTTTATCCCGGTCAAGACGTCGGAGCAAGATACCCACATCGCGATCTACCGCCAGCTCAAGGACTATGTCGCGCAGCAACCCAGCGACGGCATACGCGTGGAGTACGGTGGCAACCTCCTCGTGTGGCTCGCCCAGATGGACTACATCATCATCGGCAAGATCCAGAACATCATCTCCTCGGTGATCACGATCGTTTTGCTGTGTGCATTCTTCTTTCGTTCTGTGCGCTACGCCCTGCTCGCCGCCGCCCCCATCGTGCTCGCGATCCTCGCCACGTTTGCGCTGATGGCGGCGCTGGGATTGCGCTTGGAAGTTTCCACCGCCGTCATCACCGGCATCACCATCGGCATCGGCATCGATTTCAGCTATCACTTTCTCTATCACTATCGTGCGGCGCGGGAACGCTGTCCTTATCCCCTTGATGCCATTGTGGAGGCGATCGCCGCGTCCGGCGCAGCGATTCTCTTCACGGTCGTGGTAACAGTATTGGGTTTCACCGCCTTCATCTTTTCCGCGTTCACACCGATCCAGAATTTTGGCTACCTGGTGTCGGTCAACATGGTCTTTTCAGGGTTGGCGACGTTCACGCTGATTCCCGCCATGCTGGCACTGCGCCGCTCGCGCCCTATGGGGTCTCCTGTCATGACCGTGGAGACCAGCCATGCAGGCTATTGAGTATCGCTACGCGACCGAGCGCACGATGCCCGTGCCAGCCGAGGCGATCGCCCGGGCGTTTCACGATCTGCGGCTGATGGCACGCTGCACGAGTGATGTCGAGACGTTTGAATGCGGCGACGACGACACGGCACGCTGGACACTGACCACCCAACGCGACCTGGGAATCGTGTTTCAGCCGCGCTATGGCGTGCGCTACATCTGGGAAACGCCCCGCACGTTGTCCTGGCGCACGATGGCGCAGGAGAGCGACACGGTCGCGCTCGATGCGCGCGTGCAATTCATCGACCTCTCCCCGACGCACTCGCGAGTGTGCATCAGCGAACACGTACAGTTTTCTCTGCCGGTTTCGTTCATCACCGCAAAACTCGTGCGGGTGATGGCTGCACGCCAGACACTCGCCGACATGAATGGTTTCTTGGAGCGCATGGAAGCGGCGGTCGTGACGCAGACGATGGCTCAGCCCCGTTCATGAATTCCCACGCGGTCACACTCGCCGTTGACCACGTCGCCGCCTTGAGCCCGACGGTATTTCGTGTCGGTCTCAAGCCCACGCGTGAGCGCGTGCCGCGGTATGAGGCTGGGCAGTATCTCAAAGTCGTGATGCCCGACGGCTCGCTTCGCCCGCTCTCGATTGCGAGCCCGCCCGAATCCGACCACATCGAACTGCAAGTGCAGCGCCGGAGCGACGCGATGGCGGGACGCACGTTGGTGGATCACCTGCGGCAGAGCGCCACGGTCGATTGCCACATGCCCTATGGGCGCTGTCGTCTGCCCCCGGATCAACGTCCCGTGATGATGATCGCGGGCGGCACGGGCATCGCTCCCATGCGCGCCATGCTCGCCTCCTCGATCGCGCGCGCTGAAACCCGCCGCATCGAGTTGTACTGGGGCGTGGCAACACCCGACGCCTTGTTTCTTGATGCCGAACTGCGCGCACTCTCGAGCGCGCATCCTCGGGTGCACTACCACCCTGTCATTGAGCACGCGCCCTCGCACTGGCGCGGCGCCGTCGGTTTTCCGCATGCGCTGGCGTTGCGGGAACACCCGTGCCTGGCGGGGTGGTCGATCTTCTGCAGCGGCTCGCCCGGCATGTCGCGGGCGGTAGTCGCGGCGCTGCAAGCGCACGGCGTGCATCGGGATCAGTTCTTCTGCGATTGGCTCGACATTCTGCATGAGCGCAACGATTCGAGTTGACCGCACTGAATCGCCGTTCACTGCCCGCGCTGCGCGCGCGCTGCCCCCATCACTGAATTCAAGGAATCCCTCATGCAGGACACTACACTTTCTCCGACCGTCGCTGTCACGCTGCACGACCACTACGCGCGTGCCAGCAGCGAGCTGCGTCAAGCAGGTCATGCCCTTCAACACCACCGAGTCTTCGGTATGGTGCGCGACCTGGACGATTTACGCCTGTTCATGCGCTGGCACGTCTTCGCCGTGTGGGACTTCATGTCGCTGGTCAAACGGCTTCAAATGGATTTGACCTGCGTCTCTCTGCCCTGGATGCCGCCGCGACATCCCAAAGCCGCGCGCCTTGTCAATGAAATCGTGCTTGGCGAAGAATCCGATGAGACCTTGAGCGATGGCCATACCAGTCACTACGATTTGTATCTGGAGGCCATGCGCGAGGTTGGCGTAGAGCCCCTGGAAGTGAACCGATTCCTCAACGAACTGCGCAACGGACGCGGTGTCAGCGAGGCGTTGCAATCGGCCCAGGCACCCACCGCCGTCGCTGACTTCGTGCGAGCGACGCTGCTCACGGCCGAGACCGGCAGTACTTACGAGGTGCTCGGCAGTTTCTTTTATGGGCGCGAGAACGTCATCCCCACGATGTTCTCGGCGCTGCTCGCGGAATGGGCGATTGATGAAGCGAGCGTGCCCACGTTTGTGTACTACCTCAAGCGCCATATCGAGCTGGATGGCGACGCTCACGGCCCTGCGGCCGAAGCCATCATTGATGAACTGGTGGCCGATGATCTGGAACGGCGGCTGGCCGTGGTTCGTGCGGCGGTAGCGGCGGTCCGTGCGCGCATCGCGCTGTGGGACGCATTGGCTGATGCGTTGGCACGGCAGGACATGGCCGCCGCGTGAGCCCGCCGGCGGTTCGCTGTCAGGCCGCGAGGGCGGGCTGCGCGCCGTCCCTCGCGTCCACCGGAAACACCACAGCAAACCGTGTGATGCCACCGAAGGACACTACCGACACATCCCCTCCATGCGCCTGTACGATCGACTGGCAAATGGCAAGCCCCAGACCGGCGCCTTCGTCGGTGCGTTGTCGCGATGCATTGCCCCGATAGAAGCGGTCGAAGATGCGCACGATTTGATCGGGCGGAATGGTGGGCCCGGGATTCTCGACGCTCACCAGGACCGTAGTCGCCGATGCAGCCACCAAGACGCTGACCGTGCCGCCGTCGGGCGTGTAGCGAATCGCGTTGACAACCAGATTGCCGAAGGCGCGCCGCAACATGACGCGATCCCCTTGGATGTGCCCTTCGCCCTGCTGTACCAGCCGCACCTGACGTTCGGAGGCGAGCGCCTCGTAGTAGTCAAAGAGCGCGGTCACTTCGACCGCGAGGTCCACGGATTCCCGATGAGGAATGATGAGTCCGTGATCGGCCTTGGCCAGAAACAGCATGTCCGCAATCATGCGTGCCAGATGTTCATACTCTTCAAGGTTGGAATAGAGTATTTCGCGGTAGTCCTCAGCGCCGCGCGGTTTGGAGAGGCAGACTTGGGTCTGCATCATCAAATTGCTGATCGGCGTGCGCAGTTCATGCGCCAGATCGGTGGAGAAATCCGTCAGCCGCTGCAGCGCATCGCTGAGACGATCGAGCATCGCGTTGAAGGCCTGCGCGAGCGGCCGCAATTCCACGGGAATTTGTGCATCCGAGAGACGCTGGTGGAGCCGCTGTGCGGAGATCGATTCGGCCACTTCGGCCATATCACGAATCGGTAATAGCCCGCGGCGTGTCGCGATCCAGGCAAGGCCGGACATCAGCAGCAGCGCGATGCCGCAGATCAGGGCAAGCTGGTAATCGAATGAGGTCAAGAAGTCCTGGTGATGCGAGGTATCGGAGGCCAGGTAAACCAACATGTCCTGACCTTTCGTCCCGGTGCTGACCCAGGTCACGACGCCACGAAATGAAGCGTTCGCGCCGTCCCAGGCGATCGGCTGAAAGGGCAAGTTCGCATCACGCGCAGGGCGCCACGTGCCAGGCCCCGCCGGAATCTCGGCATGACCGCTGGCGAAGCGGAAACTGCCCTCGGGAAACTCGATACGCACCAGGAGGCTGTGATGGCCCACCATCGCATCCGTCAATGTGCGCGTGACCTGCGCCGCGTCCTGGGGCGATTTCCATTCCTCCAGGATATGTCCGATCAGCTCGAGCTTGCCCTCCCAGACCTTGCGGTCCTGCGTTTCAAAGTGATGCTCCACCGAGGCATGAATGAGCAGCGCCACGGTGACGAAAATGATAGCGGCCAGCGAGGTATACAGCAGCGTGATCCGCCACGCGATCGAACTAAGGGCTGGCAGACGATTCACTGTGACTCTCCAGCACGTAGCCCATTCCGCGCACCGTGTGAATCAACCGGGTCTCGAACCCGGTGTCGACTTTGGTTCTCAACCGCTTCATGGCCACTTCCACCACGTTAGTATCGCTGTCGAAGTTCATATCCCAAACTTGCGAGGCGATTAGCGTACGAGGCAAAATTTCACCTTCACGCCGCATCAACAACTCCAACAGGGCAAATTCTTTCGCGGTGAGATCAATGCGACGTCCGCCGCGGAAAGCGCGTCGACGACGTACGTCAAGCTCCAGATCCGCGACCTGCAGCGTTTCGCTCTCACGTCCGGGATGACGTCGCAACAGATTGCGCACACGCGCGAGCAACTCTGCGAAGGCGAAGGGTTTAACCAGGTAGTCGTCGGCGCCCAGTTCCAAGCCGTGTACGCGATCTTCAATCTGGTCCCGCGCCGTTAGGAACATGACGGGCGTTTCTTTGCCGGCCTGGCGAAGATTGCGCAGCAGGGACCACCCGTCGCGCTGCGGCAGCATGACGTCCAGCACAATGAGGTCGTATTCCTCCTCCAGCGCTAGCTGTTCTCCCGACAATCCGTCTTGCACCCAGTCAGTCGTGAAACCGGCTTCAGCGAGACCGCGCTTGAGGTAATCCCCAGCCTTGCTCTCGTCTTCGATCAACAGAATTTTCATCGGACGCGTACGTTTTTCCAGCAAAGGGCGAGCAAGGTAACGGGTGCGTTGTGCGTTCACGGCACGGCGCCCTGGACGGCAGAGCCCGTCTCGTGCAGCGCAACCGCGATATTGCCGGTGGCCATGCGCCGTCGCCGTGCACACGCCCAGCGCAGCACAGGTCGCACGCGATAGCGACCGCCCGGTCGCGCGACGCCGCAGTGTAAGACGTTCATGGGAGCTCCACGCGCGATGCGCTGAACGACGCAGCGCGCATCGACGGACACGACGAAAACCCCACACACAACTGTGCAGGGTCACCAACGCTTCAGTCGATCAGCCAGCGGGTGGGCGAAACGGCGGCGTGGGAGCGGGCCGGAGAATGCCGCTGTTGAAGACAATGGGCATCAAACCCGCGCGGCGTACGACGCCGCTTATCAGCATGTTGGTGCTGACACCGCAAGGCAAGACACAGCCGCAACGACACGAGGTTGAGTCGCAGCACTCCGGAGATGACACTGTCGGAGTATCTGCTTCTGCGGCAGCGGCCGGGTGGGTGGTGCCGCCGTGATGCGCGCTCGCGTGGGTGTGCTCATCCTGGGCGTCGATGAGTCGCCCGGCATGATGGTGGCGATGATGGGCCTGGTTCATCGCGGCCATGGCAAAGGGCGCTGAAAATCCGTTAAGAATCAGCGTGAGCACAAGAACTGAGCGGAGAACCCTTTGGAGCATCCGGGAAGAGTGCGACGCGAGGGGCGAAGTTGCAACAGCTTCCCAGGCCGGTGTGATCCGACTGCCGTCGGCACGCGGGCGAGTCGATCGTACACGGTGCGCTCGAACGGCGTCGAACGCCCGAACTTCCTACCACACCCGCACTGGTGGGTCTTTGGCGAAAACGGAACTCTTGGCGAATAGCGTCTCTATATTGACTCCCAAATCGTAGGCGAGGCACAGACGCTGTTGAACGGCAAACCGCGATCGTTCCGTTCGACACGATTGCAGAATGATTGGATAGCATGGGGGATTGACCCGGTAGCAGTGAGGTGACCCACGATGGGTATCGAGCAGCGGCAGGTTCGGCGTTGGCACCGGTGGTTGGCGGCCATCATCGGCCTGCAGGTCTTGCTGTGGGTCGTCTCGGGGCTCTACATGAGCGCCGCCCCCATCGACTGGATTCACGGCGACTATTGGGTGAAGACCGAGCGGCGGGCGTTGCCGCCGGCCAGCGTGATCGCGCCCGCGGAACTGCAGCGGCAGTTTCCGGACAGCGAGCGCTTTACGTTGAAGACGCTGCTCGGCCAACCGGTCTACGAAGTGCACCGGCCCGGCTCGATCGTGCTGGTCGACGCGGTCTCAGGCGTTGCCCGCGCGCCGCTGGATGCCGAGGCGGTGCAAACACTGGCACAGGCGCGCTTTGCGCACCCGCGGGCCATCCGGTCGATCGAGTGGCTCGAGGTCGCGCCGGCCGAAGTCAGCAGCCGTCCTGCCCCGCTGTGGCGCGTGACCTTCGAGGGCGCCTCAGCACCGACGCTGTACTACTCCCCCTACAGCGGCGAACTGCTGGCCAAGCGCTTCGCCGGCTGGCGCATTTTCGACGCGTTGTGGATGTTGCACATCATGGATTACGCCACGCGCAGCAACGTCAACAACGCGCTGCTGCGCCTGGCGGCCGGGATCGCCCTCGCCTTCGTGGTGACCGGCGCGGTGCTGCTGCTGGTGTCTCGGCGCCGGCCCGTGGCGGTCCGGTCGGTGCGTCTGCCGCGGCGGCCGTGGCCGGCGCGCCTGCACCGATGGGCCGCATGGGCGATCGGCGCGCAGCTCCTCGTCTGGGTGGCCAGCGGCTTGACGATGAGCCTGTTGGATCATGCGGCGGTCGAGGGCCACACCTACGTCCGCCCGGCCGCCGCCGGCGAGGCCATCGACTACGCCAGCGTGCAGGCGCCCGGCGCGCTCGCGGCCCGCCAGACCGGCGAGGTGCATCGCGTCGCGTTCCACCGCGCCCTCGATGGTCCGGTCTACCTCGTGACCACCGCGACCGGCGTGGACCGCTACAACGCGCGGACCGGGGAGCCGCAACCGGTAACGGCGGCCGTGGCGCAGGCGGTCGCCGCTGCGGACTACAGCGGTCCGGGCCGCCTCGGTCCTCCTGAGTGGATGGCCACGGCGGACGCGGAAACCCGCGGCCACGACGGCGTGTTCTGGCGGGTTCGTACCGATGACGACTTGGCAACGACGATTTACGTCTCGGCCCGGACTGGGGGGGTGGTCGAGCGGCGCACCCGGGTGTGGCGTCTGTTTGACATCGCTTGGATGCTTCACATCATGGACTACCGGCAGCGCGACGATTTCAACCACCCGCTGCTGATCCTGATGGCGCTCGGCGGCGTGGGCCTGTCGGTCTCCGGCGTGCTCCTGGTCTGGCGGCGCTGGCGCGCAACCAGCCGTCGGCCGGTCGTGGGTTAGCCCCCTGGCCGGCGGGCGCGACAGCCAGCGCGGCTGTGGCGTCCGCGGGGGCGCCGCGGTTACGCCGCCGGCCCCATCGCAGTGCAGGTCGTCACCGAGATCGAACTCAGGCTCGGGGCAGCGCCGCAATCCCAGGTTTAGCCGACATAGGGGTATCACTGCCTAAGGACTGACCGAGCAATCGATAAGGCTAGCGGATGATTTCTGCCGTTGGGTGGGCCAGCCGGTCCAGCGTTGGACACGACGCGCCGGCCTGTGCACGGCGGCACTCCTCCAGCAGCCGTTCCAGATCCGCCTGCAGTTGCCGCAGGTCGTTCAGACGCCCGCGCACTTCCGCCAGTTTCCGTTCGGTCAGCTGCCGTGTTTGCTCGCAGGCCCGCTGCCCCTTGACCTCGAGCAGGCCGGCAATCTCATCCAGGCTGAAGCCGATCGCTTGCGCTCGACGGATGAACTGAAGGCGGCTGACCTCGTCGGCGCCGTAGCGGCGCACGCTCCCCACCGGCCGCTCGGGCTCGTCCAGCAATCCCCGTCGCTGGTAGTAGCGGACGGTTTCGACATGCACGCCGGCGGCGGCGGCCAGCCGGCTGATCGTCATTGCCTGGGTGGACATCGCTTGACTCCGTACTCAGGTACGGAGATTACCATCGCTGCCATGCGCCAGGATCCCGCCCGCTCCCCCGTCCCCGCCCTGCTCGGCGCAGTAGCAGCAGCGGTCGGCGCGTCCGTTTGTTGCGTGCTGCCCTTGGTGTTGGTGCTGCTGGGAATCAGCGGAGCCTGGATCGCCAACCTCACGGCTTTGGACGCCGGGCGTCCTTGGTTGAGTGCTGCCACGCTGCTGTGCTTGGCGTGGGGATTCTGGACCCTCTATGGGCCGGCTGCACGCTGTCGCACCGACGGGATCTGTGTCGATCCGACGCGATTGCGCCGCCGACGAACCTGGCTGTGGTTCGTAACCGTTCTGATCGTCTTGTTGCTGCTCTTTCCTTACTACATCGGCTGGTTTTTGTAGGAGACGTTCATGCAGAAGATCGTTGTTGGTTGGATGCTTACCCTCTGGATGGGCCTGGCGGTGGCAGCGACGCCCCGACAGGTCGTTCTGCACGTGGAGAACCTGACCTGCCCGGCTTGCCGCATTACGATCGACACGGCGCTGGACAAGGTGCCCGGCGTGACAAGCAGGCTCGTCAATATCGAAACGGCCACGGTAACCGTGATGTTTGATGCCGAGCGCACCACCGTCGCGGCCGTTGCTCAGGCGATCACCGAGGCCGGATTTCCCGCGACCGCGAGAACCAGCGATGGCTGAGCTGCAGTTGCACAGCACGCTGACCTGTCCGCACTGCGGGCATCAGGCGACCGAGACCATGCCCACGATGGCCTGCCAGTTCTTCTACGAATGCCTGGCCTGCTATACGCTGCTGCGCCCCAAGGCCGGCGACTGCTGCGTGTTCTGTTCCTTCGGCACGGTGCCATGCCCGCCGATCCAGCTGAGTCGGAACTGCTGCGCAGGCGGGGGCTAATCGCTACGCGGCCCTGGTCCGGTCTCCGACGGCGCGTGGATCGCTTCCGCATCACATTGCGGTGTCGCCGAAACGCTTCATGGGGCGGATCACGTAGCGCCGCATCTCCCTTGGCGCGTCCCCGTATTGCCGCTCGAACGGCACGCCGCCCACGCAGGACTCCTGCTTCGGCGCGCGCCAAAGCGAAACCCGTGGGCTGAGCTTGCGCAGGCGCCATTCGATGGCGGCTCGCGAACCCGACCGACCGTGAAGTGACGTGCCGCGCGGCGCGTCTTCGAGTCGTCATATCGTTCGATTATTCTGGATACATGGAATCAAAGACGGCCGTCCAAGCGCTCGCTGCCCTCGCTCAGGACAGCCGACTCGCCGTGTATCGGCTACTCGTGGAGATTCCGGTTCATGAGAAGCCACCGTTCCGGAGCATGTGAAGCCAGGATTCCGGAGCATGAGAGGCCACGGTTCCGGGCCATGTGAAGCCAGGATTCCGGAGCATGTGAAGCCAGCCTGTGCGGCCCGATTCCGGTCCATGGGAAGCCAGTGCGGATGCTCGGTTGGCGTGGATCACTCTCGCGGATTTACCGCGAGGTTCCCATGGCTCAATCGAGGATTCCCATGCGCCAGATTCGTGAGTTGTTGCGATTGCATTTCGAGGAGGGGCTCGGCCAGCGCGTGATCGCGCGTGCGCTGGGTGTGGTGCGCTCCACCGTAGAGCGAGTATTGCAGCGCTTTGCTGCGTCGGGGCTGGCGTGGCCGCCGGATCCGGCGCTGACCGACGCGGAGCTGGAACAGCGGCTGTATCGCGGCCCGGCGCAGACGGGTTTGGCCAAGCGCTGTGTGCGTCCGAACTACGCCGAGGTCGCCAAGGAGCTGTCGCGCAAGGGTGTGACGCGACGGCTGTTGTGGGGCGAGTACCGTGATCGGCACGCCGACGGTATCGGTTACAGCGTGTTCTGCGATGAGCTCGCGGCCTTCCTCGGCGACCGCGATCTGGCCTACCGCCATGATCACGTGCCCGGCGAGAAGTGCTACTTCGACTTTGCCGGCCTCACGCTGCGTTACCGAGACGGTGCTGCAACGCGCGATGCCCACATTTTCGCCGCCGCGCTGGGTTGGTCGAACGCGATCTTCGCGTACGCGTACGCGGACGAGACGGCGCCGAGCTGGCTCGACGGCCAGCAGCGCGCGTTCGTTGCGTTCGGCGGCGTGACGAGGATCGGCGTGCCCGACAACCCCAGGCCGCTGGTTGCACGCGCCGATCGGTACGAGCCGACGTTGACCCCGGTATACGACGACTTCGCGCGTCACTACGGCCTGATCGTGATCCCGGCTCGCGTGCGTAAGCCCAAAGACAAGGCCGCCGTCGAAGGCGCGGTCAAAGTCATCGAGATGCGCATCCTTGCAACCGCGCGCGATCGCGTTTTCCCGTCGCTCGCTGCGTTGAACGACTGGCTGACCGAAGCGGTCGCCGCGCTCAACGCCGCGCCGTTCCAGAAGCGCGCGGGTTCGCGGCAGAGCCAGCTGCTCCAGGAGCGCGCGCATCTCGCACCACTGCCGACGGCGCGCTTCGAAGCGCCGACGTACCTCCGCCGCAAGGTCGCGCGTGACTATCACGTCGACGTGTATCGGCAGTACTACAGCGTGCCGTATCAACACGCCGGCCAGACCGTCGAAGTGCGTCTGACACGCGAACATGTCGAGGTATTGCGCAACGACACGCGCATCGCGCTGCATCGACGAGCGCTGGCGACCCAGCGTTTCGTTACTGAGACCGATCACATGCCCGCGCATCACCGCGCATTCCGCGATCCCAAGATCATGCAGCGTGCCACAGCGATCGGCCCACAGACGGTGACGCTGATCGAGACGCTGTTCGCCAAGCGTCGACATCCAGAACAGGCGATCCGCAGCGCACAGGGCGTGCTCGCGCTCGTGCGCGATCACAGCGCCATGGCGCTGGAAGCCGCCTGCGCGCGTGCCATAGCACTCGACTCGGTCGGCTACGAAGCCGTGCGCCGGTTGCTGCTCGTGGCGCAGGTCCAGACACCTCTACCGCTACCGGCGGTCACTCACGAGCACGTACGTGGCGGCGACTACTACGGCGCCACCAGCGCTGCGGAGGTGAACCATGCTGCATGAGCCCATTCACCAGCAACTGATCCGCCTGGGCTTGCGCGGTTCTGCCGACGCGCTCGCGCGCCTGGCGATCAATGCCGACGTCATCGACACGCTCGCCGTGCTGCTCGAAGCCGAGTGCCTGCATCGCGACAGCCTTGCGCAAGCGCGCCGACTAAAGCTCGCCAAGCTCGGGACGCATGCGCATCCCGCCGACGTCGATCTGCGTACAGCGCGCGGCCTCGGCAAGACGCGCTGGCAGCAACTCGCCAGCCTCAACTGGTTCAAGCAGCACCAGCATCTGCTGCTGATCGGCCCAACGGGCATCGGCAAGAGTTGGCTCGCCTGCGCGCTCGCCAAAGCAGCGATCGACCAAAAGCGCTCTGTGCGTTACCTGCGTATGTCGCGGCTCGGCGAAGAACTCGCGCTACTGCAGGCACAGGGCCGCATCAGCCATTGGCTGAAAACGCTGGGTCGGATCGATCTGTTGATCCTCGAAGATCTGGGGCTCGTGCCACTCGCTCCGAACCATCAACCGCTGCTGCTTGAACTTCTCGAAGATCGCCAGCAACGCGGCAGCGTCATCGTCACCAGTCAGCTGCCGCTCAAGCTCTGGCACGCGCAGTTCCAAGACCCAACCCTCGCCGACGCCATCCTCGATCGACTCGTCCACAATGCGGAGATTGTCGAGCTCGCCGGCGAGTCCATGCGAAAACGCAAGCCCTCCAACAGCGACAAACCCGAAGCCGCCGCCTAAACTTCAACCGCCACGTTCAACCGGCCATCCGACACTGGCTTCCCATGCGTCCGGAACGGTGGCTTCTCATGGGCGGAATATCCAACTCGTTGAGGCGGGCCCAGATGGCCTGCCGGCCACGGCCATCGCCGAGCGCCTGGGTATCCCCGCCAACACGCTGTCGTTTCATGTGAAAGCGTTGAGCCAGGCCGACCTCCTGTCGGCGCGGCACGAAGGGCGCTTCATCTACTACTCGGCCAACTTCACGCGCATGAACGACCTGGTCGACTTCCTCACCGACAACTGCTGCGGCGGGCGCCCGTGCACGACGGCCGCGCGATCAACCCGCCAGACATCCGGAGCTTCGTCATGACCGACCGCGTCTTCAACGTCCTCTTCCTGTGCGCGGGCAACTCGGCCCGCAGCATCCTGGCCGAGGCCACGCTCAACCACAGAGGCCATGAGCGCTTTCGCGCGTTCAGCGCCGGCAGCCATCCCAACGGCACCGTCAATCCCTATGTGCTGGCGTTGCTGCAACGCGTGGGCATCGCAACCGACGGCCTGCGCAGCAAGAGCTGGGACGAGTTCGAGCAGCCCGGCGCGCCGGTGCTCGACTTCGTGTTCACCGTCTGCGACAACGCTGCCGGCGAGGTGTGCCCGATCTGGCCCGGCCAGCCGGTGACGGCGCACTGGGGCGTTCCCGATCCGGCCGCCGTGGAAGGCTCGGAGCTGGAAAAGACCAACGCGTTTCGCGATGCCTTCACGACGCTGCAGCGGCGCATCGAGCTCTTCACGAGCTTGCCGTTCGCCTCGCTCGATCGCATGGCGATCCATGATCACGTGCGCACCATCGGCCAGGCCTGACCCATGCAGGAACAGCCATCGCTGGCGCGCCGCGCTGCCACCGAAGCCCTGGGCTCGATGATGCTCGCCGCGACCGTCATCGGCTCGGGCATCATGGCCGAGCGTTTGGCGGGCGGAAACACGGCCGTGGCGCTCTTGGCCAACACGGCGGCGACAGTCGCCGTGTTGGCCGCGCTGATCGCCTTGCTGGGACCCATCAGCGGCGCGCATTTTAACCCTGTAGTGTCGGTAATGGAGCTGCTGCGTCGACGCCTGGCGGCGGCGGATAGCGCGGTCTACGTGGTCGTGCAGGCGATCGGCTGCGGTGCAGGCGCCGTGCTCGCCCATGCGATGTTCGAGCTGCCGCTGCTGCAGACGTCGACACACGTACGCACCGGTAGTGCGCAATGGCTCGCCGAGGCCGTCGCGACGTTCGGTCTGCAGTTCGTGGTCATCGGCCACCGGCGCAGTGCCGATGCGCCCTGGATGGTTGCGGCATGGAGCGGCGCGGCCTACTGGTTCACGGCGTCCACGTCGTTCGCCAACCCGGCGATCACCGTGGCGCGCTGCCTGACGAACACCTTCGCCGGCATTCGGCCGGCGGACGTCGTGGGTTTCGTCGTGGCCCAGTGCGTGGGCGCGACGATCAGTGTGATCGTCGCGCGGTGGCTGTTCTCGGCGAGCCGTGCGCCACAACGCAGCTAGGCCGACCGGCCACCGGAGGTAGGCCTGATCGATGTCCGCGGATGCTCCGCCTGATGGACTGCCGGTAGCCCGACAATTTCGACCCTTGTGCTGAACCCGATAGCGCTCGGCGGCGCGATTACGCGGTCCGGCCCAGTCGCAGCGCATTGGTCACCACCGAGACGGAGCTCAGGCTCATGGCCAGCGCCGCGATCATGGGACTCAAGAGCCACCCGAAAACCGGATAGAGCACGCCCGCGGCGATCGGCACGCCGAGCGCGTTGTACAAAAAGGCAAAACCGAGGTTTTGCTTCATGTTGCGGACGGTCTCCTGGGAAATCGTGCGTGCCGCCAGGATGCGGCCGAGATCGCCCTTCACCAGCGTGACCGCGGCACTGGACATGGCGACATCCGTGCCCGTGCCCATGGCAATGCCGACATCGGCCGCCGCGAGCGCCGGCGCATCGTTCACACCGTCGCCGGCCATCGCCACGCGGCGGCCTTGCGCTTTGAGGCGTTCCACGAGCGCCACCTTGTCGGCTGGCTTGACCTCGCCGTGCACCTCGTCGATCGCCAAGGTCTTGGCCACGGCCTGTGCGGTGGCCGCTGCATCGCCCGAGGCCATGACGAGGTGGAACCCGGCCGCGCGCAGGGCCTGCAGCGCAGCTGGCGTCGAGGGCTTGATCGGATCGGCGACGGCGACCGCGCCCGCGAGCTGTCCGTCAACCGCCAGAAACATCACGGTCGCCCCGAGCGCCCGCAGGGCGTCGGCACGCTCGCTCAGCAGCGCGATGTCCGCACCGACCTTCGCCATCAACGCGGCATTGCCCAGGGCCAGCGCCCGATCGGTCACGCGGCCGACAACGCCGTGGCCCGTGATCGACGAGAAATCGGCACTGGCCGGGAGGGCGAGCGACCGCTGCTTTGCCTCGGCCAGGATCGCGGCCGCCAGCGGGTGCTCGCTGCCCTGCTCCAGGCTCGCGGCGAACTGCACGACCTGATCGTCGGTGTAGCCCGGCGCAACGAGCGCCTCGCGAAATGCCGGGCGTCCCTGCGTCAGCGTGCCCGTCTTGTCGACGATGAGCGTGTCGATGGTGCGCAGGCGCTCGATGGCCTCGGCGTCGCGGAACAGCACGCCGGCCTGCGCCGCGCGTCCCGTGGCTACCATGATCGACATGGGGGTCGCGAGCCCCAGGGCGCACGGACACGCGATGATGAGCACGGACACCGCGTTCAGGACGGCGTAGGTCCAGGACGGTTCCGGACCGAAGAAACCCCACCCGAGGAACGTCGCGACCGCCGCGGCGAGCACGGCGAGCACGAACCAGTACGCCACGGTATCGGCCATGCGCTGCATCGGGGCGCGCGAGCGTTGGGCCTGGGCGACGAGCTGCACGATCTGTGCGAGCACCGTGGCCGCGCCGACCTGGTCGGCGCGAATGACCAGGCTGCCGGTGCCATTGAGGGTGGCGCCGATCACGCGCGCGTCGGGGGCCTTTTCGATGGGGAGTGATTCGCCGGTCAACATCGACTCATCGACGCTGGAGCGGCCTTCGAGCACGGTGCCGTCGACCGGGATCTTTTCGCCGGGGCGCACGCGCAGGCGATCGCCCGGATGGACTTGCTCGAGCGCGACGTCGTCCTCGCTGCCGTCGGCGTTGAGGCGGCGCGCGGTTTTGGGCGCCAGGCGCAACAGCGCCTTGATCGCGGCAGAGGTCGCCGAGCGAGCGCGCAGCTCCAGGAGCTGCCCGAGCAGTGTCAGCGAAACGATGACGGCCGCGGCTTCGAAGTAGACGCCGACCCGCCCGTGTTCGCGGAAGGACTCCGGAAAGAGACCGGGGGCGAGCGTGGCCACGACGCTGTAGCCGTAGGCGGCCGCCACACCGATGCCGATGAGCGTCCACATGTTCGGGCTGCGATGGCGCAGCGAAGCGATACACCGCTCGAAGAACGGCCAGCCTGCCCACAGCACCACGGGCGTGGCCAACACGAGCTCCAGGCCCGTGCGCAGTTCGGTCGACACGCCGGTCAGGCGATGACCGAGCATGGCCAGGCCCAGCACGATCAGCGTCAGCGGCAGCGTCCAGGTGAAACGCCGGCGAAAGTCGGTGAGCTCGGGCAGCTCGCCGTCGTCCTCGCTGGGCATGAGCGGTTCGAGCGCCATGCCACAAATCGGACAGGCTCCGGGACCGTCCTGGACGATCTGCGGGTGCATCGGACAGGTGTAGGTCGTGCCCGGCGGTGCCGGCGGCGCGTCAGGCTCGCCCTGCACGGACAGATAGCGTTCGGGATCGGCCACGAATTTGGTACGGCAGCCGGCCGAGCAGAAGCGGTAGTCGTGGCCGGCGTGCTGCGCGTGGTGGGGCGAGTCTGCGGAAACCGTCATGCCGCAGACCGGATCGCGGTCGGCCGCGGCCGTGGCGCCCGGACCGGGGCCATGAGCGTGGCCCTGGTGATCGCCGTGGTGATGGCCGCCGTGCGGGGCGACCGCCGACGCGGCGGCGGTGCCCGCGATGGAAGCCGGAGACGAGGGTGGCGTGGGCGCGTGGCAGCACGCGGGTTTGTTGGATGGCGCGGTCATGGCAGGTCCTCCTGCGACAAGGCGTTGAGTATGGGACAGGCGTCGGCCCGGCCGTGGCCGGGGCACGCGGTGATGAGGGTTTGCAAGCCGGTGCGGATGCGGGTCAGCTCGGCGATGCGCTGATCGACGTCGGCGAGTTTGTCGATGGACGCGCGTTTGACCTGGGCGACATCGGCGTTGTCGCTCAAGGCGAGCAGCGTTCGAATGTCCTCGAGCGAAAAGCCCAAGGATTTGGCGCGGCGGATGAAATGCAGGCGCTTGAGTTCGGTCTGCGTGTAGTGCCGGTAGCCCGAGGCCGAGCGCTGCGCGGGCGCCAGCAGATGGCCGCGCTCGTAGTAGCGCACGGTGTCGATGGCCACGCCGGCCCGCCGGGCCAATTCGCCAATGGTAAAGCTCGTCATGGTCTGCTCCGCTGACGCATGGATCGCGTGAGGCGCCAGTGTGCAGTCTGGACCCTAGTCCAGAGTCAAGCCCCTGTCCGCGGACGCTTCCACGCACCGTCGCGGGGTGCTTCTGCACGGCGCGGGCGACGACTTGAAACTTGTGGCACCGGCGCGCAGTCTATGCGCCGTCCTCCTCCGCCGCGGAGAGCGCGTGCTTCGCACCGCCACCCACCTTCTTCTCGCGATCGTGTTGTGCCTGAACGGGTTTCTCATGCCCGTGGCGATGGCACAGCATCACGTCGCGGCGCAGAAGGCCCCGGCGGTGGTCGCCGACGCGCCATGCCATGGCGACGCCGTGGTCCACGACGGGGCGATGGACAACGCATCTGAGCACGCCCAGCACGGGGGAAAAGCCCCCGCTTCCAAGCACAGCACGCCGTCGTGCTGCACCCACGGCCAATGCGCCTGCGGGTGCCTGCTGTCGGCCAGCGCCGCGCCCATCACCGGCGTGACCGTGCCCCCGCACCGTGACCTGAAGGGCCGCGATTTCTCGTGTGCGCACCTGGCCGCCGCGCGGTACACGGTGCCCTTGCGACCTCCGATCGCCTAAGCGTTGGCTAGCAGCCCAATCGGGCTGCCGATGCGGTGCGTCTATCGCACCGTCACTCTTTTCGCATGCGCGCGATGCCGTCTGGTGTTGCGACGCGTGCCTGCCAACGAGTTGAACCGATGGAACGAATGCTGTTGCGGCTGCCGCTGGCGGCCGCGTTGACGATCCTTGCCGGGTGCGTGGGGGTCTCGCGGCGCGAGGGCGCCGATCGCGTCCAGACGCTGTTGAACGAACGCGTGCCTGCCGCCGTGTCCTGGCGCAGCGACCCCGAGGGGGCGGCCGCTGTCGATGCGCGCGTGGCCGAGCTCACGGCGGCCAAGATCACGCCGGTCACGGCCTTTCAGGTGGCGCAGCTGCGCAATCCACGCATGGCGGCGGAGTACGCGCGATTGGGGTTGGCGCAAGCCGACGTGGTCGAGGCCAGCCGTATCGGCAATCCGACCTTCAGCGGGTCGGCGCTCAAGGACGGCGGTCCGTCCAAGATCACGACGGGACTGACCGCGCCGCTGGCGGACGTGCTGCTGCTGCCCGCCCGGCGTCGTTTGGCCGCGGGCGAGTACGAGCGCGCCCAGCAGACGATTGCAGCGGATCTGGTGACGCTGGCGTCCGAGGTGGAGGTCCAGTGGTACGAGGCCGCCGGTGCCGAGCAGGTCGCGCAGATGCGCGAAGCCGTGGCCACGGCCGCGGCGACCTCGGCCGAACTTGCCCAGCGCTTCTTCGAGGCGGGCAACATCAGTGCGCTAGAGCTCAAGCTCGAGCAGGCAGCGGCGAGCCAGGCGCGCATCGCCGCGCTGTCGGCGCGGGCGAATGCCACGCGCGAGCGGCTCGCGCTCAACACGCAGATGGGCTTGTCCGGGGCGCAGGCCGCCCACTGGCAGCTGGACGTGCCGCTGGGGGTTCCGGTGCCGGCCGAGGACGGTCTGGAAACGCTGCAGTCACTGGCCCGCGAACAGCGGCTGGATCTCGCCGCGGCGCGGCGTGAGGTGGAGCTCCTCGGCGACGCGCTGGGCCTGGCGCGACGCTGGCGTCTGCTGGGGGCGGTCGATGTGGGCGTGGAGCGCGAAAAGGAAACGGACGGGTCGAAACTGACCGGCCCGACCTTGTCTTTGGCGCTGCCGCTGTTCAACCAGGGCCAGGCGGCGATCGCGCGCGCGCAGGCGCAGTGGGAGTTGGCCAAGAGTGCGCTGGCCCAGCTCGAACTGGAGATCGACAACAACGTGCGGCTCGGCGTGGAGCGGGTCAACGCCCAGCGCACCATCGTCGAGCAGTACCGATCGGCGCTCGTTCCTCAGCGCGAAGCGGTGGTCGCACGCCAGGTCGAGCGGCACAACTACATGCTGATCGGCGCGTTCGAGCTGCTGCTGGCCAAGCAACAGGAATACGACGCCTACCAGGGCTATCTCGAGGCGGTGCGCGACTACTGGGTGGCGCGGGTGGAATTGGCGCGCGCGATCGGGACGCGTCTCCCCAGCGCGGCCAGCGTCACCGAACGCACGATCGGGGTCGAGGCGATCCTGTCCCCGCCCGCCCCCATCGGAGGTGGCCACGGCGGTCACAGTGGCCATGGCGCGGCGATGCCCGGGATGAATCATGGCGGTCACGACATGTCGTCGATGAAACCCGCGGGCACGCCCTCGACCGACCGTCGGGCCGACGATGGCGGGATGCCGGGCATGGATCACAGTGGGCACGACATGTCGTCGATGAAGCCTGCGGCCACGCCCGCGTTCGAACGCCCCGCTGACGATGGCGGTATGTCGAGCATGGACCACAGCGGCCATGACATGCCATCGATGAAAACGGCCGCGCCGCCCCCGACCGACAACGCTGCCGGCGATGCCGGCAAGCCCGGTATGGACCACAGCGGCCATGACATGTCGTCGATGAAACCGGCGCCGGCTACCAAAGCCGGCAATTCCACCAAGAAGCCGCGCGGCGCGAACGACGCCGCCAAAAAGCCGGCGTCACCGCCGGCGACGGAGCGTGCGACCGACAAGGACAGCATGCCGGGCATGGACCACGGCAAGGACGCCACCCCGCCGGCGCCGGCGCGCGAGGACGGTGAGCGTTTGTCGTCGATGCCTCGCCTCCCTGCCCTCGACTGGACCGCCGTACGCGCCGCACCGCGGCGTGCCCTCACCGTTTCACCCCTGGTTCCTTCCTACGGAGATCACTCATGACTACGAATTCCCTGCGTCTTGCCCTGGCCCTGGCTGGCCTGACGATCGCCCTGAACGTGTCGGCGCACGACCCCAAAGAGCACGAAAAAGAAGCGGCCGCGGCCAAGGCCAAGCCCGACTGCGCCAAGATGAAAACCATGGACATGTCCAAAATGGACCCGAACGACCCGGTCATGAAGGCGATGATGGCCAAGTGCGCCAAGGCCGACGCCGCTGGCGGCGCGCACGACCACGGCGACGGGCACGCGCCGGCCAAGGACGCCGCGAAGGATCCGAAGAAGGACGACAAGAACGTGCCGGCCGCGACCGACGATCACGGGGGGCACTGATGACCTCACGACGCGAACTGCTGCAATGGATGGGCGTCGGCGGCGCGGGCCTGGTGGCCGGCGCCGTGACGCCCGCCCGGGCGCAGCACCCCGCCGGCCACGAGCCGGCGGCGGTGCCCACCCCGAGCGATCCGGCCCCGCCGCGGACGCCGGCCGGCTACCGGCCCGTGCGCACGCTCAACGGCTGGACGCTGCCCTTCCGCATGAACGGCGGGGTCAAGGAATTCCACCTGGTTGCCGAGGAAATCGAGCACGAGTTCGCGCCGGGCTCGCGCGCGATCTGCTGGGGCTACAACGGCACGACGCCCGGGCCGACGATCGAAGCGGTCGAAGGCGATCGCGTGCGGCTGTTCGTGACGAACCGGCTGAAGGAGCCGACCTCGGTGCACTGGCACGGCATCGACCTGCCCAACGGGTTCGACGGCGTGGCCGGCCTCAACCAGCCGCACATCCTGCCCGGCGAAACCTTCGTCTACGAATACACGCTCAAGCAGCACGGCACGCACATGTACCACCCGCATGCCGATGAGATGACGCAGATGGCGTTCGGCATGATGGGCTTGTTCATCATCCATCCGCGTGCCGGCGAAGAAGAGCCGATCGACCGCGACTACGCCTTCCTGCTGCACAACTGGGCGCTGCACCCGGGCACGTATCGCCCGGATCCCAGCATCATGCAGGACTTCGATCTGTGGACCTTCAACTCGAAGGTGTTCCCCGCGATCGAGCCGCTGGTGATGCGCACGGGCGAGCGGCTGCGCATCCGCATCGGCAATTTATCCATGTGGAATCATCCCATCCACCTGCACAGCAACCCGTTCTGGGTCACCGGGTCGGACGCGGGACGCTGGCCGCGATCGCAGTGGCGGCGCGAGGTCACCGAGATCATCGGCGTCGGGCAGATGCGCGATTTCGAGTTCGTGGCGACGGAACCCGGCGACTGGGCTCTGCACTGCCACATGGCCCACCACACGATGGGGCCGATGGGCCATGGCATCCCGAACCCGACGGGCGTCGATCAGCGCGGCGTGGAAGCGCAGATCCGCCAGATACTGCCTGGCTACATGGCCATGGGCGAAAACGGCATGTCCGAGCATTCCGAGCACGTCGCGATGGGCCTGACCGGCCCGGAGAACACGTTGCCGATGATGGCGGGGCAAGGCCAGTTCGGCCCGATCGAAATGGGCGGCATGTTCACCGTGGTCAAGGTGCGCGACGACCTGGCGGCCGGGGATTTTCGCGATCCGGGTCCGTATCGCTATCCCAAGAACCTGGTCGCGCGTCGCGTCAGCACCGATGCCGACTTCGGCCAGCCCCATCGGCGCACGCCGTACGGGCCTGCACAAGGGAAGCGACCGGCCCCGGCCACCGAGCCGATGCCGGCGATGGATCACTCACAACACGGCAAGTCCTCCGGAGGGTAGCGCATGAAAACGCTCAAGGTGATCCTCGTGCTGGCGCTCGTTGGCGGATTGGGCGCACTGGGGTTTTTGTACTCGGGGCTGTACCCGATCGGCGCGGACACGCCGCACAACGCCCTGACCTACTGGGGTCTGGAGACGCTGCGCGAACGCTCGATTGCGCGCGCTAGCGCCGACCTGAAAGTACCGCCCCTGGACGACCCGGCGATGCTGTTGGCCGGCGGTGCCGACTACAACGACATGTGCGCGACCTGCCACCTGAAGCCCGGCAAGGCGACGTCCGACCTGGCGCAGGGGTTGTACCCGGCACCGCCCAATCTGTCCAAGCCCGCGTCCCAGCAAGCGCCGTTGACCAAGAACCTCGCCGAGGGCGCGGCGGCGCGGCAGTTCTGGATCATCAAGCACGGCATCAAGGCCTCCGCCATGCCCGCGTGGGGACCCACCCACGACGATGCGCGCATCTGGGCGATGGTGGCGTTCCTGCAGAAGCTGCCGACCTTGACGCCGGATCAGTACCAGATCCTGACTGCTCGCGAGGGGGGCGAGGCGATGGATCACGAGGCCATGGATCACGCCGGCATGGACAGCGAGGCGCCCGCGGGGACGGCAAGCCCGGAAATGGCGAGCCCCACGACGCCGACCGCCACTGAGCCGACGGCCGTGGTGGAGCAGTTCCAGAAAGCCGTGTCGTCGGGCGATACCGACGCCGCGGCGGCGTTGCTCGACCCCGCGGTGAAGATTTTCGAGAGCGGCGGCATCGAGCGGTCCAAGGCGGAATACGCCTCGCACCACCTGGCGAGCGACGCGGCCTTCCTGAAGACGGCGACCGTGGCCTTGCAATCGCGCACCGGCGATGCCGTGGGCGATCTGGCCTGGGTCGGCAGCGAGTCGCGCATCACCGCGCAGGCGAAGGGCAAGCCCGTGGATCTCATCAGCACCGAAACCATGGTGCTCAAGAAGACGCCGCAGGGCTGGCGCATTGTGCACATCCACTGGTCGTCCCGACCCAACAAGACCTCGTGAGGTAGCGATGAATACGCTGTTGCGATGGGCAGGCGCGCTGGGCCTGCTCGTGATGTCCGCCGCCGGCCCCGCTTCGGCGCAATCGACCGCGTCGGCGCCAGCCGCCGGCAACGATCACGTGCTGGTGCACAAGAGTCCGACCTGCGGCTGCTGCTCCAAATGGATGGATCACCTGCGGGCGAACGGGTTCACGGTCGAGGTGCGCGACGAGGCCGATGTCGCGCCGGCCAAGCGCCAGCTGGGCGTACCTCCCGCGCTGGCGTCGTGCCATACCGCCGAAGTCGGCGGGTATTTCGTGGAAGGCCACGTGCCGGCCGCGGATATCCGGCGACTGCTGACGCAGCGGCCCGCGGTCCGCGGGATCGCCGTCCCCGGCATGCCCGCGGGATCGCCCGGCATGGAACTGCCGGACGGTCGGGTGACGCCTTATACCGTGCACCAGGTCGACGGCGAAGGCACCGTCAGCGACTTCGCGCACCACGGTCAATGAGCCTGGCGATGACGTGCTCCCTGTCGACGCTGCCGGCGGATCGATCCCCACGGTCCGGAGGTAGGCGTCGATGACGCGCCGCACCGACCCGCGTTCGAGCACGATGACGCAGCGATCTCCCGTGAGGCGTCGTCTCCTCGCCCTCCCGATGCTCGCGGGGGTCGGTGCGGCTGGGCTGGTGGTCCTGGCCGCGCTCCTGGTGTTCGCACGCGGGATGCCGGTGCGCAGCGAGATCACCGTGTTTCGGCGGCCCGGTTGCGTATGTTGCCTGGCCTGGGTGGCGCGCCTGCGCGAGGCGGGATTTGACGTCGCCGTGCAGGACGAGCCGCACCTGGGTGCAGTACGGTTGCGCCTGGGCGTCCCGAAGGACAAAGCCAGTTGCCATACCGCACTCACCCGCGAGGGCTACGTGATCGAGGGCCATGTGCCGCCGCAGGACCTGCGACGCTGGCTGCAGGAACGTCCGCCCCTGCGCGGCTTGGCCGTCGCGGGCATGCCGGCCGGTTCGCCCGGCATGGAAAGTCCCCATCCTGAGGCGTACGACGTGTGGGCCCTGCCGCGGGAAGGCGAAGCCACCGTCTACGCCCACCACCCCGCCACGGGATCGGTCCGATGAGGCACGGTCCTGCACCGGACGTCGCCGGCGTGGCGCGGATCCCGCAGGAGGCGCTGTGCTGCGATTTTTGAACCCCACTCCGGATACCGTTTCGGCCCGCGCGGTGGAGGCGTGCCTGCGGTGCTATAGCACGTGCATGAGCGCCGGGCTCTTGCCCTTCCGCGGCGTGAGCGATGCGTGGATCGACGACGAACTGCGCCAGCTCCTCATCGTTACGGCCGAGCTGTGTAAGGTGACCGCCAAATACCTGCGGACGGGGAATTCCCAAGCGGGTGCGCTGTGCGCGGTATGCGCTGACCTATGTGGCCAATGCGCTGCTGCCTGTGACGCCCGCGGCGAGTTGACCGAGTGCGTGCGGGATTGCCGCCTCTGCATGAGCCGTTCGCTCGAGGCGGCGCAGATGTAGTGCGATGCGCCGGCGCTTCGCGCTCGGTTTGACAGTGCGCGTCGAACCCCTACGGCTATCGCACGTCCTATGCGGTGGCAGTGAATCGAGTACGTGCGACGGCCGCACGATGCGCAGGTGATGAGGACGCTGAGCGAGGTGGGATTCGGCTAGTTTCGCTGTTGCTTGCGATTGGCAAACCAGATCACAACGCCGATGACGGCCATGGTTCCGGCCAGCGGCAGCAAGATCAGCATCAATGCGATGAAGTGATAAAAGGAAAAGTTTCCCATAGCGGAGCGTTGTGCGCTGCTCGAGGGGCGGAAGTCGGAATGTGTCATCGCGAACCGTGGAATGCTAGCGACTAGCGCGGTGGTTTTCTGGCCGCCAGCACTCCCCTTGGTAGCGAAAGCACAGGCTGACGTTGAAAACGACTCAGGCTGACCGTGTCCACAGCCCGATTGCCATGGCGGCGCATATTACCTGTTCGCACAACAGGAGTTCCCCGATAAATGGAACATTATTTCCTTGTCTGCTTTTTATTCAAATCCCCCGGGACTCCGTAGACACCAGTGAGCCGCCGAAGGTTGATTATTTCCCAGATCAAGCAGTTGCCAGCCCACGCCCGTGAGCCGACATACCTCGGGATTCCGACTTCTAAGATTGCTTCAACGGAAGCTAAAACTCTATTGGTAAGGAAAACCATGAAAAATCGTGTGGCTGGCGCGGTTCTCGTTTTCGGCCTGATAGCCAGTGCAGCAAACCCGGCTGCCGCGGCGGCGGTTCAGTGCGTGAACTGCACCGAGGCGCAGATGTACAACGCGGCTCGCGCGTTGGGCGCGAGTACTTCGGCTCACCTCGTCTGGGATCCAGCGACGGGCAACATCAAGCGCTATCGAAATTCTTGCGGCTCTTCGCCCAACAGCGCCGAACCGGGACCGGCCAAGGGGGCGACGGCGATCGCGACAGCCTGCAATCTGCAGACCGAGGAGTTGCAAGTCGCTGCCAATCTGGCCACTGTTGCCGCAGCCATGAGTGAAGTTTGGCGACAGACCAGCGGTACGTTCAAAGCGGACTTTACGTCCAACATCAGCGGAATCAGCTATCCCTCCTACTACCCGGGAAAGCCGACGGCCCATGATTTTTTGACCGACATTTCGTTGCGTGGTGACATCCTCGATCTGGCCAATACCCCGGAAATATTCTCGACGCCCGGTACGGGCACCTCCGGATCATTGCGCAACGCGCTGGCTACGCTGACTGCGGATGTGAATGCCTACCTGTCATTTAAGCAGGGCGTGTATTTGACGATCAAAGTCCAGTTCCACGATGGATCAAAGGTCAGTATCAAGCTCACCCTCGGGGAAGATCCGCAGTACGTTCCGAACAGTGCGCGCGATAGCAGTGGACACGCGCTCCCGGACCCGGACTTCGGCACGCCAGCCTATCCGGGGCGATGGTATTTTGGCCCCGGCGACAGCCACAACATGGCCGAATTCATTGAGTACATGCGAGCCCTCGGCGTGACGATCACGTCCGGGACAGTTCCGAACGGACAGGTCAACTGCGTTTGGCAGCCCAGTAGCAACACGACGACGTGTTTCATTCCACGCCGAGTCAAACGTGTGGTGCTGAAAAGGGGCGAAAGCGCCTTTTTGGCATCCATTCCCTGGCGTTTTAGGCGACGCTGACGGGGCGCAACCTCAGTGGCTTGGGTCGCCACGCTCTTAGCCGCCTATAACGGCGTGGCAGCAGAGCCCGTATCGTTGCACCGCTCAGCGCGGATTGGCGTCCAAGCGGTGATGGATGGCGGTCGCGGCAATGGCCGCGTGGGCCATGCCGACGGTCATCTGGTTCAGGGCTTTGACCAGGTCTCCCGCCGCGTAGAGCCCGGCCACGGACGTGGACTGATGGGCGTCCACGAAGAGCTCCCCCTGCGCGTCGCACTGGGCACCGAGCGTCGTGGCGAGGTGCGAGCGGCCGGCGCAACCCACGAGCGGGTAAACCGTGTCGAAATCCACCACCGCGCCGTCGGCAAATTGCACCAAGACGGCGTACGGCGTGTCGCGGACGCCGGCGATCGGCTGGTCGATGACCAGCACGTCGAGGGCTTGCAGGCGTCGTCGGTCAGCGGCGGTAAGCGCTCCTTCGCTCGGCAGCAGGATCAGCGTCAGATCGCGCGTGTAGGTGCGCAAGAATTCTGCATGGCCGAGCGCACTCCGGGCCGGCGCGATGAGACCCACGCGCCGGTCGCGCACTTCGTACGCATCGCAGATCGGGCACCAGCGCACGAGACCGTCGAGCGTCATCGCGTGCCACTGTGACGGCGGCGCGCCCGGCGGCAAGCGATCGGCGACGCCCGTGGCGAGCAACACCGTCGCGGCTCGCCGGTGCTCCTCGCCGATCGTGGCGATGAAGCCGCCCCGGTCGATCGCGAGCGCGTCGACCGTCGCCGGCTCGATCGGCACGCCGACGTGGGCGACCTGCCGGCGAAGCCGCAGTAGCAGCGCTTCGCCGGGGATGCCTTCGGGGAACCCGGGCAGATTGTGCGAGACGGGGATGCGGGCAGCGCGGCTGTTTCCCGCGTCGATGACCGTGCACGAGCGTCCGAACCGCGCGAGGTAGAGGGCGGCCGTCAGGCCCGCCGGGCCACCGCCGACGATCAGGCAATCGAGCACGGCACACCTGCGCGCACGCGACTCATCGGACCGCCGGATCAGCGTCGACGCGCCAGACCGCGTCGCCCACGTCGTCGGCGACCAGCAGCGCACCATCGCGCGTGAGCTGCACGCCCACGGGCCGGCCGCGCGCGTTGCCTTGGGCATCGACAAACCCGTCCAGGACGATCTGCGGGGGCGCGCCGCTCGGACGGCCTTGGTCGAAGGGCACGAAAAGGACTTGGTAGCCCACCGGCGGCTTGCGGTTCCAGGAACCGTGCTGCCCGATAAAGGCGCCCGTGCCATAGCGCCCGGCGAGCGCGTTCGGCGTCGCGAACGCGAGCCCGAGCGAGGCGGTGTGAGCGCCCAGCGCATAGTCGGGAACGCGCGCGGTGGGGACCTCGCCGACGGCAGGCGCCGGCACCCGGCTGTCCACGTGATCGCCGAAGTAGCGGTACGGCCAGCCGTAGAACGCGTGCTCGACCACCTGTGTCAGGTAGTCGGGAACGAGATCGTTGCCGCGTTCATCGCGTTCGTTGACGACGACCCACAGAGCGCCGGTGGTGGGCTCCCAATCCAGTCCGACCGGGTTGCGCAGGCCGCTGGCAAACACGCGGCTCGTGCGTTGCTGCGGATCGATCTCGAGCACCGCGGCGCGGTGGATTTCCTTGTCCATGCCGCCTTCGGCGACGTTGCTGTTGGAGCCCACGCCCACGTAGAGGCGCGAGCCATCGGCGCTGGCCAGGAGGCTCTTGGTCCAGTGATGGTTCAACGGCCCCGGCCCGTGCGGCAGCGGCACAACAGGCTCGGGTGCGCTCGCGGCCGCGAGATCGCCCGCGTGATAGGGCACGCGCACCAGCGCGTTCGCGTTGGCGATGTAGAGCGTGTCGCCGACGAGTGCCATGCCGAATGGCGAGAACAACCCTTCCGCGAAGACATGCCGCGCCTCGGCGACGCCGTCGCCGTCGGCGTCGCGCAGCAACGTGAGGCGGTTGGGACTGGGCAAACCTGCACCGGCGCGCTTCATGACGGCTTTCATGACCGCGCCCTTGATGCCCTTGGTAGCGCGTGAGTTGGGCGGTGCGTCGCTTTCGGCGACGAGGACGTCGCCGTTGGGCAGCACCAGCAGCCAGCGCGGATGATCGAGACCTCGCGCGAAGGCGCGCACGCGCAGGCCGGCGGCCGCGACCGGCGTTTGGTCCGGTCCCCAGGCGGTCGCCGGCGCGATGTCGATGACCGGTATCAGCGAGCGGGTCGGCGGTGGCAAGGTAGGGGCCGGCCCGGTGGATTCCGACAGGGGGCGTGCGGTGCGACCGCAGGCCGCGAGGCCTGCCAGCGTGACGATCGCCGCGCCCGCGCCGCATAGCACCGCCCAGCGCGCGCGCTTGCCGCGCGCGTTGCGGCGTCCCTCGCGGGCCGGCGTCATTGCCGTTGCCGCTCGGCGGCCAGCAGCGCCTCCATCTGCAGGATTTCGGCGCGCTGGGAGCGCTGGATCTCTCCGCACAAGGCGCGGATCTCGGCGGAGGTGATCGTTGCCTCCTCGCACATGAGGATCGCGCCGGCGTGGTGCGGAATCATCGAACGCAGGAACTGCGCATCGCCAATGCCCCACTGGTAGCGCACGCCGAACCAGCTGACCCCCACGATGACCAGCGCGACGGCGAGGAAGAGGCCGTTGAGTTTGGCATTCGGGTACATCGCGCCCATGAAGGCCAGCTCGATCAGCACCATGGCGCCGGCCATCAGCGCGGCCATGTAGACCTGGTTGAGATTGCTCAGGACGTGGGCAAAGCGGTCGACCATCACGTACATCAGGCCGAACATCACGAGGAAGGACACCCCGATCATCGCGGCGAAGCGCGAGTAGTGGTGCATCGCCTTCGCCTGGTCGTGGCCGGCGTGCGTCGCCGTGGTCGAGGAAGCCGCATGGGCGGCGTGCGGAGAGGTCATCGGGGCGCTCCTTGCGAGGGGACAGGAAAGCCCGCGCCATCGGCGGCGGGTACGCAACGGCTGCAGGGCGCGTACCAAGCGCGCCAGCGCGCCGGCGGCGCGGTGCGCACGCGGCCGTGACCGGTGCGCGGCACCGGCAAGCGCCTCACGGGCCTCGCAATTCCGGGTGCGCAAAATCCGCGGAAAAACCGGAGCTTGGAGTCAGCTCCAGGGCGGAAGAACGCGCCCGACGACGATCGGCATCCCGCAGGTTGCATGCTGGCGCGGCGGACGTGCTGCAGAGTGCGCGGCCGCCGGCGGCGAACCGGCCCGGAATGGCTTGGCGCACTGCCGAACCCAGCGGGTTGTTGAGACGATCTGATGCGGGCGAGGTCCCCGCGCGATCCGCAGAGCGCGGGGCGCATTGCCGTGGGGTTCACATCGGGCGCCGATACTCGGGCACTCGCTGCTGGCGTGGATCGGTTGATGCAGGGCCTGCGACACGCCGGCAAAGGCGTCCCCTGTCACCAAAGGAGAAACCCCGATGTCACTGTTACGGAAAACCCTCGCGCTCGGATCCGCCGTCGCGCTGCTCGCGGTCGCCGCCACCGCCACCTCACATGAGGACGCCGCCAAGGCCGGCAAAGGCGGCTCGGCGCAACTGCACGAGATCATGATGAACGGTATGCCGTCGATGACGATGAGCGGCGATGTGGACAAGGACTTCGCGACGATGATGATCGCGCACCACCGCCAGGCGATCGCCCTGGCCGAGGTGGAAATCCGCGACGGCCACAATCCCGAACTGCAGGCAATGGCCAAGAAAATGAACGAGCAGCAGAAGCGCGAAATCGCCGATCTGGAGCGCTTGGCGAAGACGCACTGAATCCGTTGAGCGGGCGCCGGCGCGTTCGTGCCGGCACCCGCCTCGGCGGCTGTCGTTGCGCGTGCGTCGCCACGCGGCGGCTCGGTACACTGGCGCCCGCCCCTGCCGAGACCGCCCGCCGATGACCCAGACCCTGCCGGCCGATGCCACCGACGCTGCGGCCTTGAGTGCCCTGATCGGCCGCTGGCGCGACGACCCGGGCGGCACCTACCGCACCTGGTTTCTGTGGGAGGAACGACTCAAGAATTTCCGGGCGATCCGGCGCGGCCTGCAGGCCGTGGTCACGGAAATCGCCGAGGGCACATTCGGCTGCGCCTACCGCGGCTCGTCGCTGGAAACCGTCGTCGGTTCGATCGCCGAGCAGCGGCAGATCTTCAAGGGCGCCGATCACGCCTTCCTGTGGAAGCCCAAGCTGCGCATTCCGGACATCTACGAGGATGCCGAGCACCAGCGCGCGTTCGGGCGGTTCCTGGACACGTGCCTGTGCTGCAACGGCGAGGCCGCGATCCTCGAGGCGATCCATGCCTTGGACCGCCGGCGCATCAAGGGGCTGGGGCCGGCAGCGGCGAACCTCCTGTACTTCCTGCACCCGACCCACGTGCCGCCGTTCAACACGGCGATCGTCAACGGCTACAACGCCGTCACGGGAGCGCGGGTCAAGCTCGGCCGGTGGGAGGAGTACCTCGCCATGCGCCGCGGCTTGCTCGCGCTCATGGCGCGGCATCGGACGCAGTTTTCCAACGATTTCGGGGCGGTCGCGGGTTTTCTGTTTGACGTCGGCACCGGCCGCTATCCGGCGCCGCCGCGTGCGGGCGATACCGCGGCGCTGGCGCGCTGGTCGCAGGACCTCGCGGTCGTGCGGGAGGAGAGTGCGGCCAGCCGCAAGGCCCTGGCGCTCGCCCGCGAGGGCGATCACACGCACACGCAGATCCAGGCCTGGCTGCGCGATCTGGGCAAAGCACTGGGCTACGCGGTATGGATCGCCAGCAACGATCGCAGCCGCCCCTATGCGGATACCCCGTTGGGCGAGGGCTGCCTGACGCAGCTCCCGCCGCCGCTCGCCGCGCATGCCGCGGCCGACACGTTCGGCCTGATCGACGTGCTGTGGCTGGAGCCCGCCAGCGCACGCGTGGCGGCGGCCTTTGAAGTGGAACATTCCACGAGTATCTATTCGGGCATCGTGCGCATGCTCGATCTCGCGCTCGGCGTGCCCGAGCACGCGGATGGGGCGTATTTCCTCGTCGCGCCCGATGCACGTGAGGCCGATGTGCGTGCGCAGTTTGCGCGGCCGGCCTTCAGCCGGGCGACCGATCTCAATTTGCATTACCTGCCCTACAGCGAACTCACTGCGCACCGCGATGCGATCGCTCGGTTCGGCACGGGTGTGAAGGGCGTGCTGGCCATTGCGCGAACGCTGCGTTAGACGGACAGGACAAGCGATTAGCTCTCAACGGGCGCGCGTGCGGAACTTCTGTGCAGCGAGCGCTAAACCATCGCGGAGGCAGGGGTTTTTTGTTCAGGCTCACGGCCGTCTGGCTAATCGCATTGCGATTCGCGGGCGGCGGAGTCGGCGTCGACGCCTGGAGAAGCTGCCTCGTGCCAGCGGTTTAACGCGCGGTGTATCGCCACGCTGACCGGAAGCTTCGCTTAACCTACCCTCGAACGAAAAACGCGGATAGACGCACCGGCTGGCGTCCGCGGCGTTACAGCTTGGCCGTGACAAAGGACGTGCAGAACGGGAGGACGAGCATCGCCAACGCCGCTGCAACGCCGACCTCCGCAATCCATCGTCGATTGCACGCCAGCGTCAAGCCCGTCTACCATCGGCGAATATGCGACCCGTCAACCTTCCCCGAACTTCGACGGAGCGCCAGCGTCGTATGCTGATTTGCTTGCTCGTGTTCGGGTCGTTGCTCGGGTTCTTGCTGATCAGCGTAACGGCCCAAGCCCACGGGCATGGGCACGCCCACCAGCACACTGCTGCAACCCAATCCAAAGCGACATGGGCTGCCCACGCTGACGATCACGCGACGGCCGAAGAAGTCCCACGTGACGATGGTCACGGCCACCATCACAGCGGCGATCCGCTCAAGGATTTGCTGACCCTCGGCCACAATCACGTCGGCGGAACCTGTCCCGGCCTGCCGCCCGCGCTCTGGCTCGTCGCTGCCGCACCGCAAGTAGCTCAGGTTCTCACTGCTTGGCCCTGGTGCGCACCGGGCGACAGTCCGCCCGATAACCCGTTCCGCCCTCCCATCGCCTGATCGGTAACGTTACGGCCGCGCGTGCCGCGGCCGATTGTGCCGTGTGCGTATCGCGCGCGGCTGCCGTCTATCGATCGGAGAAATCTTCGTGTCCCGTCTACATTGGATCGGGCTCGCCGTTGCGGCGTGCCCGGCATGGGCTGCCGTCGCGGCCCCACCGCCCGTGCCCGCGCCGACGCCTTTCGTCGCCGCTTCCGCGACTACCGAACTGACACTCGCCGACGCCGTCGGCCGCGCGTTGCGTGAAAACCCCAACCTCAAAGCCGCCGCGTTCTCGTTGCGCGTGCAGGACGCGCGTCGTGACCAGGCGGCGCTCAAGCCCACCTGGCACGGCACGCTCGATGCCGAGAACTTCCTCGGCTCGGGCCGCCTGCACGGCGCCGACGCACTGGAAACCACGTTGCGCCTCGGCACCGTCATCGAGCGCGGCGACAAGCGCGCGCGACGCATCGACAGCGTCGACGCGGACAAGGCGCTGCTCGCCGCCGACCAGGATGTCGTACGCCTGGACCTGCTCGCCGAAGTCGCGCGCCGCTATATCACCGTAGCCGCCGACGAGCAGGCGCTTGCACTCGCGCGCGAGGCGTCGACGCTGGCGCAGCGCGGGGCATCGCTGGTCGAACAGCGCGTCAAGGCTGCCAAGGCTGGCGACGCCGAATCCGGCAAGGCGCGCATCGCCGTCGCCCGCACGGACATCGCGGAAGAGCACGCCGAGCACGCGCTCAAGAGCGCGCGCGTCGCGCTGGCGGCAACGTGGAATGCGCGCGATCCGGACTTCGACCGCACTTCCGCTGCGTTCTTCGAATTGCCGGCGCCCGAGTCGTTCGAGGCGCTCGTCGCCGCGCTCGATCGCAACCCGAGCCTCTCGCGCTTCGCGTCGGCGCGTCGCGTCGAGGACGCGCGCCTAGCGCTCGCGCGTTCGTCGCGGTCGGCCGACGTCACGTTCAACGCCGGCATCCGCCGTCTCGAAGCGGGCAACGACCAGGGCTTTGTGCTGAGCGTATCGGTGCCTTTCGGCAGCGCCGCGCGCGCGGCGCCGTTCGAGCGGGAAGCCGAATTCCGGCGCGATGCGATCGACAGCGAAGCGTCGGCCGTCCGCGCGGATCTCTACCGCACGCTCTACGCGCTGTACCAGGAGCTGCTGCACGCGCGCACGCAGTCCGACGCGCTGCGCGCCCGCGTGATTCCGGAAGCCGAGCGCACGCTCGCGCACACGGAAGCCGGCTATGCGCTCGGGCGCTACTCGTATCTCGAACTGGTCGACGCGCAGCAGCAGCTGCTCACGGTGCGGCGCGAAGCCGTCGATGCGGCGCGCGACTACCACCTGTTCTTCGTCGAACTCGAACGACTGGCCGGCCGCGCCCTCGGCGTGACCGTCACGGAGGCTACGCCATGATGATGCTGATCCGATCGGCTGCGATGGCGGCCGCCGTCGTGCTGTCCACGTTGACGAGCCTGCCGGCGAACGCCGAGGCCGAAGGGCCGAAGACCGAGGAATTCGAACGCGGGCCGCATCGCGGACGCATGCTGCGCGACGGCGACTTCGCGCTCGAGGTGACGATCTTCGAAACCGGCGTTCCGCCGCAGTTTCGTCTGTATGCCTATCGCGGCGACAAGCCGCTGCCGCCGGCCGACGTGCAGGCGGGCATCGAGCTGACGCGACTCGGCGGCCAAGTCGACCGCTTCACGTTCGCGCCGGAAGGCGATCACCTGACCGGCAGCGGCACGGTGCACGAACCGCATTCGTTCGACGTCAAGGTGACCGCGACGCAAGCGGGCAAGCCGCACCAGTGGGCCTACGACTCGTACGAAGGACGCACGACGATCCCCGCAGCCGTCGCCGCGACGGCTGGCGTGAAGACTGATGTTGCCGGCCCCGCGACGATCCGCGACCCGGTACACCTCATGGGCACGGTCGCCGTCGACGAGAACCGCCGCGCGCAGGTGCGCGCACGCTTCGCCGGACTCGTGCGCGAAGTGCGTGCCGGACTCGGCGACACGGTGGGCGTAGGCCAGACACTCGCCATCGTCGAGAGCAACGAAAGTCTTAAGAGCTATGCGGTGACCGCGCCGATCGCCGGCGTCGTTACCGCGCGGCGCACCAACGTCGGCGATGTCGCCGGTGACAGCGCGCTGTTCGAGATCACCGACCTGGACCAGGTATGGATCGACCTGCACGCGTTCGGCGCCACCGCGGCACGCTTGCGGGCCGGCCAGCTGGTGACGGTGCGCTCGGCGTTCGACGATCTGTCGATCGACGCGACGCTCGATCGCGTGCTGCCGATCGCTGCGACCGACAGCCAGAGCACGATCGCGCGCGTGCGCGTGGCGAATCCCGATGGCCGCTGGCGGCCGGGCCTCGCGGTGAGCGCCGACGTCGTCGTCGCCACGCGCGAGGTTCCGCTTGCGGTGAAGGTGTCGGGCTTGCAGCGGTTCCGTGACTTCACGGTCGTGTTCGCGCAAGTGGGCGACACGTACGAGGTGCGCATGCTCGAACTCGGCGCGCGCGACGGCGAGGCGGCCGAGGTCCTCGAAGGCATCGCGCCGGGCGCGCGCTACGTGACGCAGCAGAGCTTCCTCATCAAGGCCGACATCGACAAGTCCGGCGCCAGCCACGACCACTGAGGAGACAGCCATGCTCGAATCACTGATTCGTGCGGCCATCCGGCATCGCTGGCTGGTCGTGCTACTGGCGCTCGGCCTCGCGGCGCTCGGCGCGTGGAACTACACGTTGCTGCCGATCGACGCGACGCCGGACATCACGAATGTACAAGTGCAGATCAATACCGAAGGCCGCGGCTATTCGCCGCTCGAAGCCGAGCAGCGCTTGACCTATCCGATCGAGACCGCGCTGTTCGGATTGCCGCGTCTGGACTACACGCGCTCGATTTCGCGCTACGGGTTGTCGCAGGTGACCGTCGCGTTCAAGGACGGCACCGACATCTACTTCGCGCGGCAACTTGTCGCCGAACGGCTGCAGCAGGTGAAGAGCAGTCTGCCGCCGGGCATCGAACCGCAGATGGGGCCGATCGCCACCGGTCTCGGCGAGATCTTCATGTACACGGTCGAGGCGGACGCCGATGCAAAGCGGCCGGACGGCACGCCGTGGAGCGAGACCGACCTGCGCACCCTGCAGGACTGGGTCGTGCGGCCGCAGATGCGCCATCTCGACGGTGTCACCGAGGTCAATTCGATCGGCGGCTTCGTGCGGCAGATCCACGTCACGCCGAATCCGGTGCGGCTTACCGCCTACGGCCTGTCGATGCGCGACGTGCTCGATGCGATTGGCCGCAACAACGAGAACGTCGGCGCGGGCTACATCGAGCGCTCCGGTGAGCAGTATCTCGTGCGCGTGCCGGGCCAGGTGGCGAGTCTCGACGAACTGCGCGACACGGTCGTCACGCATCGCGACGGCTTGCCGATCCGGCTCGGCGACCTCGCCGACGTCGGAGAAGGCCATGAACTACGCACCGGCGCTGCGACGGAGAACGGCCGCGAAGTCGTGCTTGGCACCGTGTTCATGCTGGTCGGCGAGAACAGCCGCGCGGTATCGCGGCGCGCGGCGGCGAAGCTCGACGAAGTCAACAAGGGGTTGCCCGACGGCGTCACGGCGCGCGCGATCTACGATCGCACGAGTCTCGTCGACCGCACGATCGCCACCGTGCAGAAGAACCTGATCGAAGGCGCCCTGCTCGTCGTCGTCGTGCTGTTCCTGCTGCTCGGCAACGTGCGTGCGGCGCTGATCACGGCGGCAGTGATTCCGCTCGCCATGCTGATGACGATCACCGGCATGGTGCAGAACCGCGTCTCGGGCAATCTCATGAGCCTGGGCGCGCTCGACTTCGGCCTGATCGTCGACGGCGCCGTGATTATCGTCGAAAACTGCCTGCGCCGGTTCGGCGAAGCGCAGCACCGATTCGGGCGGCTGCTCACGCGCGATGAACGCTTCGAAATCGCTGCGAGCGCGACGACGGAAGTGATTACGCCGAGCCTGTTCGGCGTATTCATCATCACGGCGGTGTACCTGCCGATCTTCGCGCTGACGGGTGTCGAGGGAAAGATGTTCCACCCGATGGCCTATACGGTCGTGATCGCGCTCGTGGCTGCGATGGTGCTGTCGCTGACGCTGGTACCGGCTGCCGTGGCGCTGTTCGTGACCGGCCGCGTGGCCGAACACGAGAACCGGGTGGTGCGCGGCATCAAGCGCGTGTATGCGCCGCTCCTTGAGCGCGTGGTCGCATGGCGCGTCGGCGTCGTCGTCGCGGCAGTGGCGCTGGTCGTCGGCAGCGGCTGGCTCGCCACGCGGCTCGGCGCCGAGTTCATCCCGAACCTCGACGAAGGCGATATCGCGCTGCACGCGCTGCGCATTCCCGGCACGAGCCTGTCGCAGGCGATCGGCATGCAGACGGCACTGGAGGCGCGGATCAAGCAGTTTCCCGAAGTGGACAAAGTGGTCGCGAAGATCGGTACGGCGGAAGTCGCCACCGACCCGATGCCGCCGTCGGTCGCCGACACCTTCATCCTGATGAAGGACCGCAAGGACTGGCCCGATCCGCACAAGCCGAAGACGCAGCTCGTCGCCGAGCTCGAAGCCGCCGTAAAGGCCATTCCCGGCAACAACTACGAGTTCACGCAGCCGATCCAGATGCGCATGAACGAGCTGATCGCGGGCGTGCGCAGCGACGTTGCCATCAAGGTCTATGGCGCTGATCTCGACCAGCTGCTCGCCGTCGGCAAGGTAGTCGAAGGCGTGGCGAAGACGGTACCGGGAGCGGCCGACGTGAAGCTCGAGCAGATCACAGGCCTGCCCGTGCTCTCGATCAAGCCGAAGCACGCCGTCCTTGCACGCTACGGCCTGGCCAAGTCCGACCTGCAGCAGGCGGTGGCGATCGCGCTCGGCGGTGAAACCGCGGGCCAGTATTTCGAGGGAGATCGCCGCTTCGACATCGTCGTGCGGCTTCCCGAGACGCTGCGCACCGACCTGGAACGGCTGTCGGCGCTGCCGGTGCCGCTACCGCGCGACAGGGATCGCGACGAGACACAGGCTGACGATGTAATGCGCATCGGCTACGTGCCGCTCGGCGAGGTCGCGGAACTCGGCATCGCGCCGGGGCCAAACCAGGTCAGCCGAGAAAACGGCAAGCGGCGCGCGGTGGTCACGGCGAACGTACGCGGCCGCGATCTCAGTTCGTTCGTGCAGGAACTGCGCGCGCAGATCGGCGACAAGGTGACGCTGCCTGAAGGCTACTGGATCGAGTACGGCGGCACGTTCGAGCAGCTAATCTCGGCAAGCGCGCGCTTGCAGGTGGTCGTCCCGGTGGTGCTCGTGCTGATCTTCGGCCTGTTGTTCATGGCGTTCGGCTCCGGCCGCGACGCGATCGTCGTCTTTAGCGGCGTGCCGCTCGCCCTGACCGGCGGCGTGCTGGCGCTGTGGCTGCGCGGCATTCCGTTCTCCATCTCGGCCGCGGTCGGTTTCATCGCGCTGTCCGGCGTTGCTGTGCTCAACGGCGTCGTGCTGATCAGCTTCATCCGCAGCTTGCGCGACGCCGGCGACAAACTCGAAGACGCCATTCGCGACGGCGCCTTGATCCGCCTGCGCCCGGTGCTGATGACCGCGCTCGTCGCGTCGCTCGGCTTCGTGCCGATGGCGCTGAACGTCGGCACCGGCGCCGAGGTGCAGCGCCCGCTCGCGACCGTCGTCATCGGCGGCATCGTCTCGTCGACATTGCTTACCCTGCTCGTGCTGCCGGCGCTGTATCGCCTCGTGCATCGCGACGGCGACGAACGCCGCACGGCCTGACCGACCCGACCCATGCAAAGGAATCCACGAATGACATTTGCTTCACATTCCACCCGTCGCGGCGCGTCGTCGCCGTGGCGGACATTGTTCTGGCTGGCGCTGTCGATGCTCGCGACCGGTACTGCCTTCGCGCACGGTGTCGCCGGCGATGACAAGGCATTCATCGAGGGCAGCCGGGGCATGCAGCTCGCGCCTTTTATCTACCTCGGCGCCAAGCACATGGTCACCGGCTACGACCATCTGCTGTTCCTGTTCGGCGTGATCTTCTTCCTGTACCGCCTGCGCGACGTCGGGCTCTACGTCACGCTCTTCGCGGTCGGCCACAGCGTGACGCTGCTCTACGGGGTGCTTTCCGGCACGCACGTGAACCCGTACCTGGTCGACGCGATCATCGGGCTCTCGGTGGTCTACAAGGCCCTCGACAACCTCGGCGCGTTCCAGCGCTTCGTCGGCGTCCAGCCGAACACCAAGGCGGCCGTGCTGATCTTCGGCTTCTTCCACGGCTTCGGCCTCGCGACCAAGCTGCAGGAATTCACATTGTCGGCCGACGGCCTCTTGGCGAACATCGTCGCGTTCAACGTGGGCGTCGAACTCGGCCAGCTGCTCGCGCTCGGCGGGATTCTCATCACGATCAGCTTCTGGCGCCGAACGAGCGCGTTCCAGCGCCAGGCATTCGCCGCCAACACCCTCCTCATGGCTGCCGGCTTCGTGCTGATCGGCCACCAGCTCACCGGCTATTTCAATTCCTGAAGGCAAGTCTCATGACGACATCGACCGTTCTTCAACCTCTGCCTTCGCGAACCCGGCTCGCGAAGGCGACACTCGTCGCGCTCGCGGTCGCGGCGGCAATCCTGGGCGTCGCTGTGCTCCCGGCCGAACACGGCATCGACCCCACGGGCCTCGGCCGCCGGCTCGGCCTGCTCGGCATGAGCGCCAGCGCGCCAGACGCCAAGCCGGTTGCCGAAAATCCGGCGACACCGGTTCCGACGCCGGTCGTGCCGGTCGCGACATCCGCAACGCTCGTCAGGAACGAATACGTCGTCCAGAGCGCGACGCCGTTCCGCAGCGGCGACATGCACGTGACGCTCGGGCCCGACAAGGGCGCCGAGATCAAGGCCAAGATGCGCAAAGGAGAACAGTTTACCTTTGCGTGGTCGACCGGCGCCGGGCCCGTCGAGTTCGATATGCACGGCGAAGAGACCAACACCGCGAAAGACGAGTTCACGAGCTACTGGAAGGACGAAACCGCGAGCGGCGCCGGCGCGTTCACGGCGCCGTTCGACGGTTCGCACGGCTGGTACTGGCACAACCACGGCACCGAGCCGGTTACCGTGACGGTGACGGTCAGCGGCTTCTACAGCGAGTTGTACCGGCCCTGAGTTCAGCAACGGTGCGTCATCCGTTCGCCGGCGGGCGGTGCTCTGTCCTTATCCACGGCGAAAACTCCTGGAGATCCTCACGATGACACTGCGATTCCTCGCCACCAGCCTGTTGGCGGCGACCACCCTGCCGGCCCTCGCGCATGACCCTGCCGCCCATTCGCGCCGGCCGCCGGCGAAGCCGGCCGAATGCGCCGCGCTCGATGGCAAGGACCCGGCCACGATCGACCCGAAGAACCCGACGATCAAGGCCGCGTACGACAAGTGCGAAGCGGCGAAGAAAGACGCCAGGAAAGCCGCCGACGCGGCTGCCGAAGCCGAGCACGACCACTGACCCAGGCCGGCGGAAGCACGCGTCGCACTTCCGCCAGCTGCGCTACATTCCCTTATCTTGTGGCGAGCCGTCGCCGCCGACAGGAGCTTGATGGACACCACCACGACACGACTGCATACGGGTGTCGGCTACGCGCTGCTGGCCGCCGGACTGTTCGGCGCGAGCACGCCGTTCGCGAAGCTGCTCGTCGGGCAGGTGTCGTCGCTGCTGCTCGCGGGACTGCTCTACGCCGGATCGGGGCTCGGCCTGTTCGCGTGGTGGCTCGTGCGTCGCGGGCGGCGCAGTGATGGCGATGCCGCGCTGACAAGACGCGACCTGCCGTGGCTCGCCGGCGCCGTTCTCTTCGGCGGCGTGCTCGGGCCGGCACTGCTCATGTACGGCCTGCAGTACGCGGCCGCGGCCGACGCGTCGCTGCTGCTCAACCTCGAATCTGTGCTTACCGCCGTGCTCGCGTGGGTCGTGTTCCGCGAGAACGTGGATCGTCGCATCTTCGCCGGCATGGTCGTGATCGTTCTCGGCGGCGTTATGCTGTCGTGGGATCCGCGCGCCGGCGGCAGCGTCTCCTGGCGTTCGGTCGCGATCGCCGGCGCCTGCTTGTGCTGGGCGATCGACAACAACCTGACGCGCGTCGTCTCCGGCGGCGACCCCGTACAGATCGCGGCGATTAAGGGTGCCGTCGCCGGCACGATCAATACCAGCCTCGCCCTTGCGCTGGGCGCTTCGCTCCCCGCGTGGCCGGCGCTCGTTGGCGCGGCCACCGTCGGCTTTTTCGGCTACGGCGTGAGCCTCGTGCTGTTCGTGCTCGCGCTGCGGCACCTCGGCACGGCGCGCACCGGCGCCTATTTCTCGACCGCGCCGTTCGTCGGCGCGTCATTGTCGCTGCTGTTGCTCGGGGAAACACCCACGCTGCTGTTCTGCATCGCCGGCGTGTTGATGGCGATCGGCGTCTGGCTGCACGTCACCGAGCGCCACGAGCACGAACACGTGCACGAGGCGATGGATCACATGCATCGCCATCGGCACGACGAACATCACCAGCACGAGCACGACTTCGACTGGGACGGGCAAGAGCCGCATACGCATCCCCATCGCCACCAGCCGCTGGTGCATTCCCATCCGCACTATCCGGACCTGCATCATCGACATCGGCATTGAAGGCACCCGCTACAACTCCCGATGGCACAGCCAGTATGACGACGGCATCTTCCCAAGGCGCCGACGTCGCAGGGAATCCCGTTGCTGCTCGATTTCCGGCAAATCGTACTGGCGTATTTTAGTGCAGGCCGGCCCTTGCACGATTTCCCCACCGCATGGGAGCACGGCATGAATGCCCTGGATGCGTTCGAAGCCCGCGTCATTAAAGCCCTACCCCGGCTGTTCCGGGAATTCGGTATGGCGCGCGTCTATACCGAAACCGTCGACCTGGAGCTGGACGTCGCCGACCGCGAGCGCTTGAACTCGATGCCGCACGATCATGTCATCTCAGCGCGGGTGGATCTGTCGCGGCGCTACGCGTTCGTGCAGGCGGTGAAAATAGAGGAAGCCGGCTTCACCATCGAGCCGGAAGGGACCTCGGGCGCCGCGCTGGTGACCGAGTCCGACACCTTCACACTGGCGTTGAATACGGCCGAGCCGCGGCGGCACGACGCGCAGGTCGTGCTTTCGGGCGTGCTGCGCGGCGGCACGGATCTGGAAGCCGAGCTGCTGCGCTGCGTCGCCCGGTTACGCATCCTCGGCTTGCACAAGAAGCACTTGCCGGCGGAGTTCTACAAGGAGACCGCGGTCGAAGCGCGCGCTTTTGCCGCCGACGGCCGCACCAAGCAGGCCTTGTTTGCCTACGTGACCGCGATCGACGGCCTGATCAATCACGCCCTGCGCGATTTGACGATGTACGAGGAACTGCGTGAGCCGGTCAACCGGCTGAAATTAATGGACAAGTTCCAACTGGTACTCAAGCGCGCCGTGCAGCGCGATGTCCTGCGCGATGAGCCGCTGGTCAGTCGCTTGGCGAGCGTGCTCGAGGCGTTGCTCGAGGAGCGCAATTGCATCGCCCACAGCATCGCCCGCACGCAGGCCACCCGCCAGCAGGTGCGCCAAGCCGTGTTCGTGTTGCTCACGCTCATGATGATCCGCGCGCAGGGTAGCGTTGCCGTGCCTGCGCTGACCACCGCGTACGCGCTCAAGCCCGCACGCACATCGCGCACGTCGTCGGGCTGAGCCGCAGCGAGCGTTGCCGGTATCAGCGGTATGCGGCGTTGACGAGGGTCGGCGGCGATGGCCACGGAATCGCCACCGGCCCCGTTCGCTCAGCGCTCGTCGTCGCGCCGAGGATCGTCGTCGTGATCGTGATCGCCCTGCCCCAGCGGCCACTCGGCGCGATTGTCGTGGTGATCCAACGCAAACACCTGCCGCTGCAGCGGCTGGCCATGGTGGTCGAGCGCGACGCAGCGAACGCGCAAGGATTCACCGCCATGCACGTTGATGGATCGCTGTTCGCCCGGCCGCACCCGTACCGCGGGCTTGCCGTTGCAGCTCACCCCGACGGGTTCGCTCAACCCGTTTTCCACGTCGACGTAGTATTCGTAATGGTGATGATCCTGCGCGACAGCGGCATTCATCGTCAGCAGGCACAGTATTCCCACCCCACTCGCCAACCGAATTCCCATGACAGTCCCCTTGTGAACAATGCCGTGGCGCGCGCAGCCTAGCGTGCACCGTGCGCGTTGTCACACGCGCGCGGATTTCACGCACAACGTGGAAGTTGAGAGCCAAGTCCAGGATGGAGTGCCGTGGCCTGCAGAATCGGACGCTGCGCTCGGAATGGATCGATGACGGTCGGCCCGACCGCGGCGCACCGCGTGGCGTATCACGCGGTGTTGTCGGGCGATGCATCGCACCGCGCGGCGGGAACGCGCGTCAGCGCATCAATCCGCGCATTGCGCCCGCACGATACGGCCATCGCTGACTTCCGACAGGCAGGTACCCACCGTCAAGAAAGACGCGTAGCAATGGCCTTCGACGGGTCCGGCCGGATCGGCATCGGCGTTCGCGACACACAGGCTCTCGCACTGGTCACTGGAGCGGCAGGCTTTACCGCCATCGCGCGTGGGCACGTCGCAGGCCTCGAGCTGCTGCACGCCGACTTTGCGCCAGGTGCCCTTGAGCGCCAGGCACTGCGCGCGCGACGTCACGACGGGCCCGCTCTTGCCCGTCCCTGCCGAGGTCACCGGCGACGCCGGTGGCGTTGTCTGCGCAGCCGCACACCCGGCCAACCCGATCCATACCATGCCCAACATCGATCGCATCCCGCGGTCCTCCGTGGCTCATCCAATGACCGCGGCGCCGCGTCGGCGACGCCGCGGTCGGTGCGGCTTATTCCTCGCTCAGATCGAGGTTTTCCGATCCCGGCGCGAGCGTGATGTGGTGGATCCACAGACCGCCCTTGCCGTCGGGCGCCACGTACGTTTCCGCGAAGCGCTCGCGCTTGACGAGGTGTCCCAGCGGCACGCCGCCGACCATTTCCAGGCGGGCCATCGGGCCGTCGGTCAGGGCGATTTCCTGCGCGCTGAGCGCCATGCTGGAACTGGCGCTGCTGTAGGTGTCCAGGTGCCCGTACAGGCTCGTCAGCTGCGCGTAGTCATGCGAGTTGGGCGCGGTGCTGCTGGCCGACTGGGAGTAGTCCATGCAGGTGTTCTGCGAGGTGCCGTTGGTGCTGGTGTGATCCAGACCGAGCACGTGGCCGATTTCCTGGCACATGACGTGGTAGCGCGCGTTGCTGGTGAAGCTGTAGCTGTCATTCATCTTCGCGGTGCCCTGCGAGATGTGGCCGCGCGAATCGAGGTTGATGGACGCGAGTCCCGACCAGCCGTTCTGGCCGTAGGTGTAGTTGCACACGCGCAGCTTGCCGGCGATCGGCGTGCAGGCGCTGCGCGCGCTGGCCGTCTCGGTGCCTTGGGAGGCCACGAGATTGAGTTTCGTCGACGAGGACCACTGCGAGACGGACGTGTTGAACATGGGCTGCCAGGTCGCGGTGACGCTGTCGACGGTGGCGAGATTGAACGAGGATGTGGTGCGTGCCCAGTGGTAGTTGTTCCAATCGTGGCTGGCCGACGCGGTGCTGGCGACGAGCGAAAAACCCAGGCCTACGGCCACAGCAAGCAAAGAACGACGCATACGATCTACCCCTCCGAAGAATGACGATAAGCGCACGATCGCCGCGGCGCGGCGAACGGGATGTCCAGAGCGAATGCCCTGCACCACGCCCCTGTCGTGGGCCTGTCGATCCCCTCCCGGAGCGACAGGCGCAGGCACGCTACGCAGCCGCGCAAAAAAAGCATTCTGCGCTGCAATACGCGGCGGCAGCGTTGCGCACGAATCGTGGCGAGCGCCGTCGCGCGCGGTGTGCTGTCGCGCGGCGATGGTGATCTTCGTCGCGGTGCGTGTCCGCTCACGACGCGTCGCCACAGCACAGGGCATCGGTCGCCAAATCAATCAGGTAGCGCGCGCCACGAACGGCTAGGCGCGGCATGAGAGACGGTTCGCGAGGGCGCCCGACGTGCCGGTATACAGATGGAGTCTGGAGCAAAGTCTAAACCTGTCGCTGCGCTGAACGCCGCAGACTGCACGAGAGAATTCCCTCGAAAAACCGTCGACGGTGCACGGCGCGTGCGCGTCGCGGACAGCGGTCGGGCCCGTTCCGGTCGTGCACGCTCGTGCAGGACACGGCTCGGGCGCACGGCTCGCGGTGCACGTTGCATGACCGGTGCCGGGGTACAAGGTTGGAGCTGACTCCAATGTCCAACGAATTCAAGCGATTGCGCGCGATGCCAAGCGATTGACGCCGAGTGGAATTGTGGCATCGGGGGTGGATTTTGGACGCATCGGGCGCGATAGCGGCCGACGCGGGGATGCCGTGGCACAGCGCGTGCTGCCTGACTATCTCCCCCTGCACGGATGCCTTGCCATGCTGCCTCCTGACTTGCCTCACCGGCGGCGCCTGCGCGCCCTCCCCTCGCCGCTCGTGGCCGGCCTCCTGGTGCTGACCGCCGGGACGCTGCGGGCGCAGGACGCACCGTCGCACGCGCACGAACCGGCCACGGCGCCGGCGGGCACGATGCCGGCGATGGCCGAGCACGAGGGTGATGCCCCCATGCGCGGTTTGCTGGGGCCGTATGCCATGAGCCGCGAGGCGTCGGGCACTAGCTGGCAGCCGCAAGCAACACCCATGGGCGGCAGCGCACCGTGGATGACGGGCGAGTGGATGTGGATGGCGCACGGGTCGGCGAACCTCGTGGTCACCGACAATGCCGGACCGCGCGGGGACCGCGACACCGTGGTCCAGAGCATGGGCATGCTGATGGGCATGCGCCCGCTCGGCCCCGGCACGCTGGGCGTGCGCGCCATGGTGTCGTTGGATCCGTGGGGCGTGGGCAAGACCGGCTACCCGCTCCTGTTCCAGACCGGCGAGACCGCCGATGGCCGCACGCCGCTGATCGACCGGCAGCACCCGCACGATCTTTTCATGGAACTGGCGGCGAGCTACGCCCAGCCGCTGGGCGAATCCAGTTCGGCCTTCGTCTACCTCGGTCTGCCGGGCGAACCGGCGCTGGGCCCGCCGACCTTCATGCACCGGTTCTCCGGCATGGACAACCCCGAAGCGCCGCTGGGCCATCACTGGCTCGATGCCACCCATATCACCTTCGGCGTCGCGACCCTCGGCTGGGTGTGGAAGGATCTCAAAGTGGAAGGTTCCGCCTTCAATGCCCGCGAGCCTGATCAGATCCGCACCAACATCGAACTGCGCGCGCTCGACTCCTGGTCCGGGCGCGTGTCCTACAACCCCAGCGTGCGCTGGGCGCTGCAGGTCAGCCGCGGGGTCTTGCGCAGTCCCGAGCAGCTGGAACCCGACGTCGACATGCGCCGCACGACCGCGTCCGTCATCTACCACCACCCGTTCGAGCGGGCGCAATGGCAGACGACGCTGGCCTGGGGTCGCAACCAGAAACTGCCCGGCCACGCGACCGAATCCTTCCTGCTCGAAAGCGCGCTCGTGATCGATACGGTGCACACCCTGTTCGGCCGCGTGGAGCGCGTGGACAAGGACGAGCTCTTTGGTGAGGACGAACCGCTCGCGGGCCAGGTCTTCACCGTGGACAAGGCGACGCTCGGCGCCATCCACGATTTTCCGCCCACGCGCCTGGGCCGCTTTGGCCTGGGTCTGCAGTACAGCCGCTACGCGATTCCGGCGGCCTTGAAGCCCGTTTACGGCAACCAGCCGGACGCGTGGCTGGCGTTCGCCCGGTGGCGCCTCTGACGACCGCCGCACTTTCCTTCCCTACGGAGAACTTTCATGCCGCATCAGACCCACACCTCCCCTGCCATGACCGAGTGCATCCAGCAGTGCCTGGCCTGCTACACGACCTGCCAGCAGACGGCGCTGACGCATTGTCTGGAGCTCGGCGGTGAGCACGTCGAACCGACGCACTTTCGGCTCATGATCGATTGCGCCGAAGTCTGCCGCAGCGCCGCGGCGCTCATGGCCAACGGCTCGGCCTTCCACGCGGCGCAGTGCGTGGTGTGCGCCGACATTTGCCGGGCGTGCGCCGAGAGCTGCAAGCGCGTGGGCGACATGGACGAGTGCGTCCAGGCCTGCGAGCGGTGCGCGGACGCCTGCGAAGCGATGGCCAGCGGCGGCGGCCGCAGTGCCACCGGCCATGCTGCCGGCACGTCGGCCCGCGCCTCATGAGCACGCCGATGACACCGCGCGCGCGCCTGTTCGCGACGATTGGCCGCGTGGCCCTTACGCTCGGCTTCCTCGCCATGCTGGCCGCCTGGATCAGCGCGATGACCGCTACCGGCGTGTGGCTGGGTTTCCCGACCGCGCACTGGTTCGCCGACGCCACGGTCATGGCGCTCCTGGGCATCGGCGGCCTGGTCGACGCCCTGGTCCATGCGCGGGCCGGCGAGTAGCGCCCGCCCCGTCGGAGGCGCCGGACTCAACTATCCAGGAGCGCGCTGCCGCTCGTGGCATGCGTGCAGGCATAGGTCTGCAAGGTCGCCAGAATCGGGCACGCCGCGAGCGTCGGCGGCGGGCCCCGGCGGCAGGTTTCGACCGCGACGGCCAGCGCCTGCAGCGCCGCGCACCGCTCCGCCAATTCCTGCTGCAGCGCCTTGGCGCACGCGCGCACCGGTGCCGGCCGCGCGCTCGGTAGCGCCATCGCCAACAGGGTGCGGATCGCCTCCAGGGTAAGGCCCAGCGCCTTGGCGCCGCGGATGGCCTGCAGGCGGAAGACGTCGTCGGGTTCGTATTTGCGGTAGCCGCCGCCGCGGCGCGCCGGCGGCGGCAAGAGGCCGATGCGTTCGTAGTAGCGCACCGTGTCGACCGGCACGCCGCTGGCGCTGGCCAATTCCCCGATACGCATCGGGCCGGGGGTGGACGGCGCGACGGCGCCGTCCGGGGCGTCGATCGACGCCGGCATCTTGGAATCCATGGAAATGCTCCGCTAAGCGCGCGCGCAGGCGCACCGGCGATCCGCGCGCATCAACGCTCGGCGCGGATCGACTCGACCGTGTTTCAGGTCTGAGCGGGGTTGGGCGGTCGCAGGAGCACCGAGGGACGCAGGGCCAGCGACCACGCCGGTACCTCCGTCGTGCGCGTCGCATCCGGCTCGGGCCCGGGTAGCCGCTGGGGAAGCGCCGACGCGGCCACCGGCAGGCACCCGCAGTGGCAGACGTGGTCCGCGCAGCACGGGGCCGACGGCGTGGGGGTTTCCGGCACGGCGTGCTCACCGTGGCAGGCATGGGCCGACCGCAGCGGTAAACCCGGTGCCGCCGGCCGGGCGCCCGCGCCCGTCGCCCCGGTCAGCACCAGCGCGAGGCTCAGCAGGCTCCGCCAGAACAGGCCGCGCCAGGCAAGGAAGGGTCGCGCACGCATCATGGCGCTAGCGTGCGGCAGGACGGCGCCCGCAGCAAGCGCGCTCAGCGCGTGACGTGCGCGCGAGCCCTCTCAGGACCGTGCAGCACGGCTGCCCATCGCCATCGACGGTGCGTCGGGACCCTTTGGCCCGCCCACTCGGCCGTGCACGCGCCGCGGAATGAGGGGGCGTCGGAGTAAAAACGGACAAACGATGGAGTTGAAACGGAGAAAGATCGGCAGTATCGTGGCATCGCACCCTCATTTTCGGAGCACGCCATGGCCGAACTACGCCTTCACATCCCCGACGACCTCGTCGCGGAACTGCAGAAAAAACTCGGCGATTCGGTCAAGCTGACCGACATCGCCCGGGACGCCATCACGCTCTTCAACTGGGCCGTGAACGAGCGGGCGAAAGGTCGCTTGGTGCTGTCCTCCGATGAGGAGGGCGAAAAGATGATCCAGTTGGCCATGCGCTCGCTCGATACGGTAAAAAGGGATAAAGTGGCATAACGCACATCGTCGTGGAGGTGACGCATGCCCTTGCCGCCGCTCACCGCACACGATCTGCAGCCCTTGCCCGGCGTCACGGCCGAAGAACCCAGAACGGGGACGATTCGCCGCGTTTTTGACAGCGTTACGCGGGCCGTGGTGGAGCCCATTGCGGACATCAAGGCATCCATGCCACCGGTACTGGGCGCCGGCGTCCAGTTGGCGAAGTTCGTGCTCTGGCTCGCCGTTTTGTCCATCGTGGCGCTGCTGGCCTATCTGTACCGCATGGATTCCACCATCGGCACGGATCTGGAGGCTGCGTACAAACCCGCGATCAGCCAGTCCCAGTTTGGCCTGCAGTTGGAAGTCGTGGGCCGTATCGACCGGTTATGGAGCGATCTGGCGGCCGCGAAAGCCGCGCAGACACCCTCCTGGTCACCCGACAGTCTGCAAAACGCGAAAAGCACGATGGCGCTGTTGGAGCGCCTTTCAGCGCTGACCGAATCGCAGCGCGAGACGCTCAACGCCTGCATTCCGCTGCCATCGGGCACGGAACGCGAGGCCACATTGCAGGCGTGCGTGGACACGATGGCGACCCTACGGCGCGCCGCCTTCCAGGCGACAGGTTCCACCGCGGCGCAAACCGCTGGCGAGCTGGCCGATCGTGTGAACGCGCAGCGCAAGTCCTTGCACGATTTTTGGCTGCAGGCGGCCCAGTTGATCCTTCTCAACCTGCTGCTGCCGTTGTTGACCGCCTTGCTCGGCTACGTCTTCGGGACACAGCAAGTGAGCACGAAGGCCGAATAGACGCCGGTGGCGGGAGTTCGCCGCGCGCGCGGATCAGGACCACCATCAGAGTCCCCGGGGCGTCAGCGCGCTGGACGTGGCTTGGTCTTGCGTGCCGGCCGCCGCGACGTGGTGGTGCGCGAGCGCACCGTCGGGCGCTGGTCGAGCATGGGCGAGTTCTCCACCGTGACGTTCCAGGTCCGGGCCGCCGTCGCGACGGCGGGAGGAAGCTTGCGTTTGACCTTGCGTGCGTCAAACAACCACGCGAACACGGCGTCCGTATCGGGCCGTCGATAGCTGTTGGCCTGCTCGACCCCTTTGAGGGCCCAGTCCACATTCGCCGGATAGGACTTAGCCGTGCTCAGCACCTTGAGCTCGATCATGGTCGTCGCTGTCGGGTGTGCGGAACCCGGCGGTGATGCCCGCGCAATACGCAGGTCCGCGCGGCCGCCCGGCGTGCGCGCCTCCTCGTCGACGAAGGTGACGCTGCAGCGGTACGCGGCCTTCAGGTGCACGAGCAGGTAGGACTGGATGAGGTGCTCGGGCTGGGGCATCAGGTCAAACGGCTTGCCCTTGAGCCAGATGTGCGGTGCGACCGGACAGGTGGGATAGCGCAGATTCTCGTCGGCAAACGCGTGAATCAAGTCAGCAATCGCCGGCGCCGTGATCGCTGGCGAGCCGGCATTCACGGTCACGCTCACCGGGTTGCTGCACCAGGCGGCGACGTCCTCGCCGGGCAAGTGCACCAGCATGCGGGACTGCCCCAGCACGGCGATGACGAAACACTGGTCCACGCGAAGGGTGGTGGCGGCGAAGTGAAACGCATCGCTGATGCTGGCCCATCCGGTTCGAATGCGGCGCATGGTCGCGAGGTTTTCGTTGCAGACGATCACGCCCGTGGACAATGCCCAGTCCAAGGCGTGGCGATACAGGGTGTCTTTGCGCCGGGCCGCGGCGGGCCTGATCGTGACGCCGGGATCCAGCAGCGGATGCTCGGCGTACACCAGAATCGCGACCGCCTCATCACTCGCCTGCCCTGCGGCCACCCGGGCCTGGTGCGCCACGAACCATTGCTTCTGCCAGGCGATGGCTTCCTGCACGAAACGCAGCGCCGGGTCGCCGTCGGCCTGCATCAGCCAGACGCCCAGCACGCGCTGCAATTCCGCCGGTTCGAGCGAACCCGCCATCAGGCAGCCATCCGATGCACGAGAAGCCGCTGGTAGGCCGCCAGCGCATCGCGCCGGTGCGACAGCGCGAGCTCGTTCAGGTAGCGATCGATCGTGCGAAGGCCCACCACGGTCGGGGTCTGCTCCTCGTCCATGCCAATGGTCGATTCGCCACGTGCGGTGGCGGTCTGGTAGGTCAAATCCTGCAGCAGGGCCTGGTCGAGTTGGGAGGTCTCGGTGCGAGCTGCCGATAAGCACAGTTCCAGGAGGAACTGGTACAGCCGTTCGCCCGTGCTGGTCTGGCGCAATCGGCGGGCGATGGACAGACCGCGCCGCCGCAGGCGCAGGTCGCCCTCAAACTGCAGCTCGTTGCGCGCCGGATACGGCGTGAACTGACTTACGTCGATCAGGCCGCTCAGAATGAGCGCGCCCAGCGTAAAGTGCGCCGCGCGGTAGTAGGGCCCGTGTTCGGTGCGACGGGCGCGGTAGCGCAGGGGCGCAATGTCGTAGAAGCGCGAAGACGCGAAGGACACGAACAGCAAGGTATGAAGCCGACGGCGAGAGACGGGCCCCAGGCCGGCGGCGTCACAGGCAGCGAACAGCAAGAGCAACCACCGCGCGAAATGCAGGTGCCCGTAGTCTTCTTTGCGAACGAAACGCGCGTTAGGCATCGGTGTACTGCCCTACTTCGTGCTCGAATAGTGCCTGCGCCGTTTTGTCCTTGAGTACGCCCGGCTGCGCGGTCAGCTCCATCAGGTTGATCAGATGCCCGCTGGGTTTGCGCCGGGACCCTGCCGGGCGCCCCAGCAAATGGCCGATCATCGACGTGCCGTTGAGATTGGACGTCGCAATGACGCGTCGCTGTCCGCTCGATCCGCGGCTGGCAAAATCGCGCATCAAATCGGCGGCGCGCTGCATGAACCACGTGTCCAGGCTCGCTTCCGGCGTCTCGACTACGAGGGTCATCGCCCCGTCGTGGGTCACCATGTCCAGCACGGCGAGTCGAAACGCCAAGTCCAGAAATTCCTTTTGGGATTCCGACACGCTGGTCTCGCTCGTGCGCACCTGCTGGGTCGCATGCGTGCCCGAGGTCATCGCCACGCGAAACGTCGGGATGTTGACCTTGGATACGCCCGTGGCCAGGGAAAACGGGCTGTTGCGTTCAAAGCGGACGCTGACGCTTTCCTGCAGGAACCGTTCCGCATAGGCGGCGATCCGTTCGGCCAAGGCCTCGCGGATGGCCTCGATGGACGTCTGTGCCCGGCCGACCGCGCTGCGGTAATTTTCGGTCAGCGCCTTGCGCTTGGTGTCGAGCTGCTCCAGTTCCAGCTCTTCGCGGGTGATCTCATCCTGCAGGGGGGAGGCGACAGGATCGGGTACTTGCGCGGCGAGGAAGAGGTGCTCTTCGCTGCGCTGCTGCACTTGGGTGAGCACTTGGCGAAGACGGCCCTGCTGATCAACGACCGCTTGCTCGCGTTGCGCCAGCGTCGCTTCGCGGGCGTTCAAGATCGCGACCGCTTCCGCGAGCGCGGTTTCGTCCTTGCGCACGTCGGCCACCTTGATGGACGCCACGTTCGCCCGCCCCGCCGGCAGCTTGCTGTGGCAGACGAAGCAATGGCCCGAGCGCAGGGTCTTGCTGATCGCATGGTGTTGTTTCCGGCCCGGCGTGCCGCAGACGAAGCAGCCCACGCCACTGCCCAGTCCCTGCATCAGGAACTGGAGCTTGTCCTCCAGCCCCGGCAGGGCGTGGCTGATGTAGGCCGCATCCGATTGCGCCAGCGCGCGCCGGTAGTCGTCGACGGCATATTCCTGCGTCGCGACCGCGTGGCGCGCGGCATCGCGTTGGGCCGCGAGCTTCTCCAGGACCTCGCGAGCCTTCTGGGCCGCGACGCGCGCCGTGTTGAGCTCCGCGGCTTTATCGGCCACCTGTTGCGGCGTGACGGTATCCGAGGTCGGCCGCAGTGCGGCCAGAACGTCCTGCGCGTCCTTGCGCAAGGTGAGCTGATTTTTGCGGTTGCGGTAGTTGGAGTCGACGCGCTGCACCTCGGTGTAGAGCGCCGACAGCTCGGTGGCCACCGACGGATCGACAAACAGCATCTTGAACACTTCGAACTGCGTGCTGGAGGACCACAGCACGGGCAGTCGCTCCTCGGTGAAAAACTGCAGATACCGCACGACCATGTAGAAGTCGTACCCGCTGCCGATGCCGGCGACGGCTGCCATGGCGTCGAGCAGGCCATGGTCGGTCAGGTCCCGCCGCCGTTTTCCATCGATCGTGACCTCGCGCAGGGCCATGCTGCCCATCGCACGCCGGACGACAAACGCGCGCGTCCCGATCCGAAAGTCCAGGGTGGCGACCGCCTCGTCGGAGAGCGGTGGCGGAACGCGTGAGGCGAAGTACGGAAAGCTCGACGCGCTCACGAGCTTGCGGTCGCTGACACGCCCGGGATCGCGGCTGGCCGCCTTGGACGGGTTGAGGGGACCCAGGATCATGCGCAGCAGCAGTTGCAGCAACGTCGTCTTGCCGATCCCGTTGATGCCCGCCAGCACGGTGACGCCGGCGGGGAACGTGAGATCGATCCCCTGCTGCCGCGGGCCGGGATAGAGCGCGTAGCCGTGAACGCGCAGGCGCTCGAGCGTGGGCAGCTGAATTGCGGCGCGCATCGTCATGGCGCGGCGGTCGAGCGGCGCTGGACGGTAAACGTGATGGCCGTTTCCGTCAGACCGGGTTGCCCGCCTTGTTGCGGGCTCACCCGCATCGAGCGCATCGCTTCGCACTGCGTGACGCGTAAGCCACAGGCCGGCGCGAGCTCCTGCAGAATCGCCGCCACGTCGACATAGACGTCCTCGTAGCGGCTGTCACCGACCACCACGACCACACGGCCACCGGGCGTCACCTTCCACGCCACGTGGTGCAGCACGTGGGCGAGATCGTGGAAGTACGAACCGACCATCGCCGGGATATGCGGACTCCAGAGCTGGTCGCGCACGCGCGCCAGGCGCTGAAGGCAGCGCGTGAGCTGCGGCGAATCGGGCGGCGGTGACGCCGTCCGAATGAGCTGGACGTGCGATTGCACCGTCGCATGGCGCAGACGCCGATTGTCGTCCTTGCTGTTCAAGTATCCCAAAACCCACAATTCCAGATTGTAGATATCGGTGTAGTCGAAACTGTTGGGATACGGCGGCGAAAACAGGGCGCAATCGGCGACCGGGGCGTCGGCCAGCAGCGCGCGCGCATCGCCTCGGGCGACGGTGCAGCGCGATCCGGCGTGAGGGCGCGCCGCGGCGACATCCGCGATCGCGCTGTCCACGGCCCTCGCGAGTCGCGCGTCGACGTCCGCGCCGGTCCAGTTCAGCTGTTGCCAGCCGCGGCGGTACCGACGCCCCTTCCCGCTGATCACGACGTGACTGAGCGGAACGAGGATCGCTCCCAGTTGAACCCGGAAGAAGCGGCGCATTGCCGCGTCAGGCAAGGCCTCGATCGTCTGCCGGTAGGCCGCGACGCGGCGCAGGACCGCCGCTGAAAACACCCACCGATCCGCTTCGCCCGGCTCGACCAGCGTGCGCGGCGCCTGTGCATAGAGGCGCGACAGCGACGGCCTCGCCCGCCCTACGCGCGCCAGGATCGTGCTCCAGTTTCGCCGCAACTGCGCCACGTCGTACGCGTGAAGCTTGGCTTGGATCAAGTCGGCCAGGAACGGATTGACCTCGATCGTATGGGCATTCCAGCCCAGGTGTTGTGCCGTCAGCGCACTCGTGCCCGAGCCACCGAACGGGTCCAGCAACGTGCCCGTGCCGCGGCCGTCACGCGCCAGCACATCGGCGACAAATTGGGGCGCAAACGCTTCCTTGAACGGAAACCAGCGCTGGAACGGCAGCTGCCGTCCGGCCTGTCCCGTGGTCAGCGGCACATGATCGGGGTGCCATTCCAGCAGCTGCCCCGAAACACCCTCGATCGGCTCAAGGTCCATGGGTGAGGATTGCCCCTGCATGCGTATACGTCCATAATATACGTATGAAGTATACTATGATCAAGTGCCGCGAGGACTGGGCCCGGGACCTGGGAATGCGCCTGACGGCGGCGATGAAGCGGCGAGGGTTGACGCAGGAAGCGCTCGCGCAATCGCTGTCGATCACGCAAGCGCAAGTCAGCCGGGTATTGGCCGGTCAGTTCACCCCCCGCTCGGCCTCCGCCAAGGCCCTGTGCACGTTACTTCGCGTGGCGTACTCAGGACCGGCCGGGCGCGTGCCGGCATCCCGTCGTCGGCTGGAGCGGCTCAGTGCCCTGGCGCACACCTGCTCCGACCGACAGGTCGCCGATCTGATTGCCGCGCTCACGGCACTCCAGCGCAAACCGCGCTGAGACGCCCTGCTGTCGTTGGCGGTGCGTTGCGGGCGTCGCGGGCGAGAACGGTGCCGGAACGCCACGCCGCTCACGCGCGAGGGTCGGTGTCGCGTCAGCGATCCCGAGGGCGTTCAGGGCGCGCGCGGAACCGGCGGTGGCGCATCAACACCGGTGCGCTCAGGGGCTCGCCGCGTGGATATAGCACCGCACCAGCGGCCCGGTGCACAGGTCGCGGAAGGTGGCGGGCGACCCGCGCGCGTCGCGCAGGGCATCGATCTGTTGGCGAACCCGCGCCGCGGTCTCGGTTCGTTGATGCAGCGCCAGGACGTGGGCGAGCTCCTCGTAGCGCAGGTCCGCCTGGTCGGCCAGTCGAGCCAGCGGCAGGCCGGCGTTGGCGGCGCGAGCGATTCCGCCCAGTCGCAACGTCGCGGCCGTGAACGGCCGGCGCAGACCGCGGGACCGCTCACGAACCAGCCCATCCACCTCCTCCGGTTGTAGCCCTCGCGCAGTAGCCCCGTCCTCGGCGACAAACAGCGGGCCGGGCTCGTCGCCCCGGAGCGCGACCCACGCGCCCAGGGCCTGCGCGACGTGGGGTTCGGCCAGCGTGACCGTCAGATCAGACTCTCGTGGCAGGGAATACGAGCCGTCGGCATGGACGTCGCTGCGATCCATCCTGCTGACCATGTCGGGCGTGGCAAAGTCAAAATACACCAGGCTCAGAATGGCACGATCGCGCAGACCCGAGACGGACGCCTCGGTGCGCTGCATCACGCGCCACAGTTCCGCGAACGCCGGATGGTGGGCGCGAACGGGAATGCCGTACTGGATGATCAGCGGCCGGTCGTCCAGCGGGGCGCGCAAGCGCGCCACGCGCAGCAACGTGCGCGGACGAAGTCCCGTGCACTGCGACAGGGCGTGGGTGGCGACGCCCAGCTGCAGCAGAAACCGGATCGCGGCTTCCTGGACCTCGCGCATCGCCACCGGGCGGCCGAGTACCGCCTCGGCATAGCGGCCCAAGTCCCGGTTGACCCGATGGCTCGACAACGGTGTCGCGCCGCCATCGCCACTGAACAGGAAGGCATCGGCGGCCGATGACACACCCAGGTCCTTCAGGGCATGGACCTCGTCCTGCTCCAGGGGCACCGCGTAGGTGCCGCGGTGAGGGTGCAACGTCAGCACCGCGTCCGCCAGATCGCGCTGCCGCACCTGCAGCAGCGTGCGCAACGACGATCCCGTTCGGTCGATGACCGCGAGCAGCATCCGCAACCAGTGGTAGTCGGCATCGCGCTCGAGGGCGTCGATCAATCGATGGGTTTCGAACACCGTCAATCGCGGCCGCGGTCCGCCGCTTTTGCGCGTGGGTACGCAGCTCCAGATCCAGCGCGCCCACGCCGCGGTGGACAACGCCGACAAAACGACATTTGCACGCTCGAACGCGTGCAGCCGTCGCAGCGCCCATTGGCGAACCTGCAACGTCGTTCCCGTGGCGCCACCGGCGATCCATCGGCGCACCACCCATTCAATGTTCGCGTCCGTCAGGGGCCACGGGGCCAGTCCGCCCGCGACGCACGTCTTCGAGAAGGCGCGCCACGTCGACGCGATCGCCCGTCGCGAGGCCTCGCGATAGGCGGCAAGGTCCTTGGCAAAGGCCGTGAGCGGATCGAAGGCGTCTGAAGGTCGGCGCATGTTCGCGCCTCACGCGTGACGAGGCGGCGGCACGGTGGGACGGCCGTCGGCGCGACGGGCACGCCCCGGATGCGCGTGGGATGCCGGCGATCGCTGCGCGCACGCGGTCTCCGGCAGCGCGGGGTTTTGGGCGGTCACGAGCCACCCCACCGTACCGCCCTCCGACGGCGGCACCAGGGTGCCCGCCAGATCGGGGGTGATGCTCAGGCTCAGCGCGGCGATCAATCGTTCGCTGGGAACGCTCGAGCGCATCCGATAGTCACTCAAGGCGTTGACCGTTTCGAAGAAGTCGCTGACGAGCCACCGGACCAACGCCGGCGTCGGCAGTCGGGCATACGCATGCGTCGCCGGCAGCGCATCGGCAAAAAAAGGCCGGCCCGTCGGACGATGGCGCGCCGTCCAGATCGTGCAGGCCAGGCGCACGCAGCAGACGTCGTTCCACGGTATGCAGGGCATCAGAAGGGGGGCGCCACCCAGCCACAACGCCGGCGCCGGCGCCTGGCATGCGCGGTGCGCCCCTACCGCGCGGTCCACGACGGCGCTCGCCTCCAGCAGGGCGGCCGCATAGGCCTTGCCGGAGGCCGTCCGCCCATTCCCGTCGAAGACGGCCGCTTCCAGCGGAGCGCCATCGCTGCACAACCGGCGAACCGGGCGACTGGGGAACATCGCAAGAACGGCGTGCGTGCGCGCCGCACACCGGTGCGACGCCCCCTCGGCGTTTCGGCGCAGGCCCAGATCGCGGTTCAACGCGCCCCATTCCAGCGGCATCGGACGCAGCTGCCGGAACCAGCGCGCCAGCGCTCCGAACACCCGCGCTTCCTGCGTGGCGAACTCGGCGCCGCGGATCCAGCGTTGCGGATGACAGGGCACGCGCGTTCGACCGCAGCGCATGCATTCGAAAATACCCACGTCGCGGGCGATCAACGCGCAGGCGGGATTGGGTGCCTGGCAGTGAGGGCAGGATTCCTCCAGCGGGACACGGTGCAGCGGACAGGCTTTCAACGCCCCGAGTTGAAACCACACGGCGTGATAGCCCACGCGCAAGCACTCCGGGCACCAGCGCACCACGTCGTCCCGGGCGAGGACCGACGCGAGCGGCCCGGCGCTGGCATCGAGCGCGCGGGAGCGCAAAAACGCAACGAGGTCGCCCGGCGCGCTGCCGTCGTCGGGCAGCCCCTCCTCCAGGGAGTCGTCATACCAACGCATGTCCACGAGCGATCGACGCGCCCCAGTGGCCGTGCGCCCGTCGGAGGCCTTCACCCGGAAGACGGATGCGGCGATCTCGGCGGGCGTCAGTGCATTGAGCACGCGCAACTGCTGTACGGCCATCCAGGCCGAGCCATACCGACCGGAGAATGCCTGCAGCAGCGCAAGGCCTTTCACCGCACGCTCACTGCGTCGCGAACGACAGCGACTCCGTGTAGCGCGCCGTTTCTACCGCGGTACGCCAAGCCCTGTCGTCGACGTGCTGGGGTGGATCGCCGTCTTCGGCCTCCATCAGGTACGCCCGATAGGCAAGCATCGCCCATTCCATGCCCACGTTGAGATCGCCCGTCGGCGTGGCCTGCGCAAACGCGGTATGAACGGCACTGCCTTGATCGCGCAGTCGGAAGCCTTGGCTGAACGCGCGCGGCAGCCGGAACTGCGTATAGCTGAGGCCCGAATTGACGGGGTGCTGGAGTTCCGCATCAAACGCGGCCCCCACCTCCTCGAAATCCTCCACCGTGGTCAGCCCCTGAAACACGATGACGTGCGACAGGAACCGGGAGATCAAGCCTTCCTCGCCCGCCACCTTGAGCGCGTTCTTGACCGTCAACACTTGCATTTGTCCAAAACCCACCACTTGCGTCTTGATCCCGCGCCGTTTGAGCGCGTTCCATACGTCACGCAGCCAGCGCCAATGGGCGGGCTTCATCTCCTGGATCTCGTCGATGATGAGAATCACGCGCTGGCCGGCGAGCTCCGTCGCCGACGTCCACAAGTATTCGATCAACCGACTCTTGCGGCGTTCGGCCTCGTGGGCAGCGGCCAGGCTGTGACCCGCACTGACCAGCAGGTCCCCGAAGAACCGTTTATCGGAAGGCAGTGTCTCCCGATAGTATTGCGCGTCGAACCACAGCACGAAGGCTGTCGGAAATTCTTCCGCCAAGCGCGCCGCGACATGCCGAGACGCTTCGGTTTTTCCGTAGCGAGGACTGGCGATCTGAATGCAGCTGGTTCTGCCGAGCCGAAGATCGTCCTTCACGACCTCCCAGCTCATCTTCATGGGCGGCGTGAGCAGCGTGAAATCCATGCCGGTGTGCAGCGGGTGAGTGCTGGCGTGAATCGCCTTCAGCGCGTCGAGATCCAGTTTGGGAATGGGTCTAGTCATGGCGGATGCCCCGTTTGCGAGCCAGTTCTTCGCGCAAGGTCAATGGCCGGTGGGTGGGATGGACGCTCGGCCCGGCGGCCGGAAGGCCGGATTCCCGCATCACGCGCGCCAAGGCGGACGCCGCTGCCGAGACCTTCGGCTTCGCGCGATCGGCGTCGCGACGCACTTCGTCGGACAGGTGTCCGACCAGCTGGATCACCGGATCGGTGTCCGCCGTTACCTTGAGGAGCCGGTTGTCCTTCAGGGAGTTGTAGAGGCGGCGGGTTTTCAGGGAGTGCGCTGTCTGGTCCCACCCGCCCATCGCTCGCGCCGTACCCAGCGACAGGCCGTTGTCGGCGAATACCTTGACCGTGCGCAGGTCACTGCGCCGGATGTGGACCCAAACTTCAGTACCGTACAGCTCCGGACTGGCGGCGATGACGTCGTTCGTATACGTCACCCGGTCGATCTGCACATACGGCCGCCGGCCGCCCGAGGCGCTGCCCGCGACCGGCAGGTGCTTTACATCGGTGTCGAGGTCCGCAATGCCTTTGGGGAGCGGCGGCAACACGGGCCAGAGTATGGTGGGGTCCTCCAGAAATTGCCGGGCATACTGCAGCGGCGTGATGTTGTAGAGCCCTTCCGTCTCCAGTCCGTTGAGGGTCGCGATTTCCACATCCACCAAGTCGAACAGGTGGTCGATCAAGATGCGCTTGCGGCAGGCCATGCCGACCGGATCGTTCCGATGCGGATCGTTGGGCCCTGACCCCATCGATGACGGCACGCGAGCGAACCCTTCCCGTTTCAGCATGCCGCCAATCCGCTCGATGAGCGCTCGCCGATCCCAGCGGCGCACCGGGCCCAGGTTGATGGAGCAGCCGAGCCGTCGGGCAATACGGTCCTGGACGGCCTTGCCGAGGTGGATCTCGGCGTTGTCGATGAACAGCGTCGAACAACCGCACTGCGCGAAAAGCGGCGATAGGCCGCTCGGGAATCCCGCATAGACAGGGTATGTGAGGCCCGAAGCCGACACGTCTCGAGGCTCCCACGGGGTGAGCACATTCTCAACCGCATCCAGCGCATCACCGTCGGTCAACGCTGGCCCCACCGAAGCGCTGTAGCCGAGAACCGCTTTGAGCTCCACGTCAACAACGGGACACAGCCACAGCCGATCGGCGGCCACCTCCCGCACTCCCTTGCGGGAAGGGACCAGAACGCACCCAATCATGGGGAGATCGAAGCCGTCCATCTGCAGCGCATCGAAAGGACGTGCGGTCGTTCGGCGCGAGACGTGCCCGGTACCGACCTTCATGTGCGAGGCGGCCACCTCCCCGTAGCGGACTTTGACTGCGTGCTCGAAATTCCGCTGCAATTCACGCCGGGCAAACTCACCGAGCGATCGATATCCCTGCAGCTTCGTCATCAGCGGGTATTCGTCGTGGCGCACGCCGGCTTTGGCGCACAAGGTGCGGAAGTGACGAAATAGACTTTTGAGGCTGTATTTGAATTCGTGCACGTCATTTCGACCCCCCGAACGATCCAGTTCCTTGCGCAACCCCGCAGCGATCTCGGGCTTACGCAACAGCAGATCACCGAACGCGCAGCTGAGGCCCCGGCCCCGTTGCGCGTGACCGTCGTTGATCGGCGACCGACGCCGGTACGGACGCAAGACTTCCCGCAGCAGAATGCCGCGCCACTCGTAGCAATCGCCGAGTTCGTCGGCACGGGTGCACCGCTGCGCCAGGCGCAGCACTTCCGAAGGAACCAGGCCGTACTGGCTCGCAATGGCGCGTAGTGGCACGTAGTGGAAATAGTCGCGAACCGCGGCTTGGCGGGTGAGAATCTTTTGGCGCGTGCCATCATCCAGGTGCGTCAGGCTGAGCTCACTCCAGCCAGACGTGTCGCACCGCACGCGCGCGTTGGCGCTCATCCGCGACACCAAAGCTGCGTGCGCGTGGACAGCCGGGCGACATCGAGATCGGACCGCGCAAAGCCGCTCGTCAGCAACGCAAACGCGCCCGATAGCATCAGGGCCGTGTGGGGCGAATCGAGACCTTCGACGAGATCGCCGAGTACCACGCGGCCTTGATGTCGTAGCAGCGCCGCCACGCGGTTCTGCTCGTCGGCGGGAGGAAAGTCGGCCGTGCGCGCTTGAACCGCAACGACGCGCCGGAAGTTTTCGATCAGGAGGGCGTGTTTCGACAAGTGCTCGTCGGTAATGACGCACCGAGCGAACATCGCGTCTACGGTGCCCTCTACCGAGCCGGCCGGCGGATCGTCGGCGCGCATTTCGGTTCGGCATTTGACCGACCGCCATTCAACCCGGCCGGAGTGCAACCGAACCACGGCATCGATCTTGGACAATTCGCTGTCCGCTGCCGGATGACGGCCGGCCAAGCCCGGCCCAAGTTCAAATGACGCGACGTCCGGATCGGCCTCGAGTAGGAGCCAGTGCTCCTCGCAAAGGTCACTTTTCAAGACCCATCGACGCTGGGTCTTGGGACTCCACACCGACCAGATGTTGTAGGCAGCCCGCCCGCGCTTCTTGACAGAGGCGCGAACTGACGGCTTCTGCTGCTTTGAACGCGCTGTCATGGGTGGAGCCCCATCGACTGCTGCCTGCCAGCGAGTCTGAACCGCCGTTGTCGTGAGTCAAGAATCTGACGCGCGACTTTAATGTCGTGGCCGGCATTCGTTCACACATATACTGTTGAGTCCGGCCCGCGCGCTGTTCGGAGAAACAGGTATTCTTGACGCTGGTTTCGGATCAACGCTTCCAAGAAACCAATGAAGTGTTGATGCGAACAGGTGCAGAAAACGGCGATGCGTGGGGCAAAAAGTGTTCGGAACAACGCTTCAGAGTGCTGAGCAGGCAGCGTGAGATGTGAGCCTATCGGAACCACCGAGCCTCCTTCTCCGGGAATAGCTCCCACTCCGCCAACGCGGACTGGAGCGCGCGTTCCGCACGCTCGCCTTTGTCACCGTTTGTGATGAAGCGGTCACGCGTCCGCGCCCAGGGTGAGAGGACGCCTGCCGACGCGACACAGGTAAGCAAAGCGCGCCGTGTGCGTAATTACCTGTTCGACCACGCCGCGTGTCTCTTTCGCCGGTCAGGAGGACGCCATGAAAAGCCTGCATCACCTGGTCCTGGGCGTTGCCCTCGCGGCCGCCGCGATGTTGCCGACGGCAGCGCTCGCGCAGGTACCACCGCATCAGCCGGGAACCATCTGCTTCACCCCGCAGTTCTGGTGCTGGATGCCGTATCCCGGCGTGCCGGGACAGCCGTGTTACTGCATGACGCAGTGGGGGCAGATACCGGGCGTGCTCGGCTAGTCGACGTTTCTCGGCAGGGGGCGCCGGCGGCAACGGCGGCGGCGACAGCAGATGTGGCTTGAAATCGGAGATCCGCGGGGAAACGAGGTCTGTCTGCGCTGGGGCGACGAGGGCCTTTGGGCCAAGTACTACGTTTCTCTCGACAACCTCCAGCGCGCGGCCGGCGAAGTGCGCACGGGACTCGCGCGGCTCACGCGATGGGCGGCGTCGAAGCAGCGCGAAGAGCTGCCGTTGATCCTGCACGAACTCACGACGGCCGGGTTCCACCTGTACTACGCGCTGTTCGACGCGAAGAGCAACCGTAACGCGGCCTACGATGTCCAGGACTGGATGCGCCAGGCGTACGAAAAGCAAAAGCAAAAAAAACAGGAAGACGGCACCGAGTCCGCCGAATGCGACCTCAGCGTCGTCGCGGACCCGAGCATGCATGTGCCGTGGGGGCTCGTCTTCGAAGCCGATGATCTGCCCGGGCTTCAGCCGGACGTGCGATCGACGTCCTTCGGCAATTTCTGGGGGCTCAAGTACGAACTCGCTGCCGTGTTCGACGGCGTCAATCCCTCCGACGCGCTGGCGCGACCGGCGAAGCAGTGTCGCCTGCTGTCGCTGCTGCATCGCGACTACGCCGACGAGGCGCATGCGCGTCTGGGCAACCTGCTAGGGCGTCCGCTCGGCATCAAGCTCACCTACGAGCTTTGCCGTGAGGCGCTCCGGAACATCGAGCCGGGCGACACGATCTTCCACTACATCGGTCATCACCACGACGGCGTACTCGATCTCGGCTACGGCGCGAAAGTATCGATGACCGATTTCAAGATCCTGATGGACGAACTCACCGGCGGCAGACGTCGTATGCCGGGACAGTGGTGCGGCCTCCTTTTCATCAACGGCTGCGAAGGCGCGTTCGGCGACGGCGACTACAGTTTCGCCGATGTCGCCAACCGGGAGGGCCTGTTCGGCCTGATCTCCACGGAATCGATCGTGCCGAAGGACGACGCCATCGAGTTCTCTCGGCAGTTTCTGACGGCGCTGTTCGACGAAGGCAAGACGATCGGACAGACCATGCATCACCTGCGCCGCGACGAGTCCATGTGGCCGTTGAGCTTGCTCTACAGCTGCTACGCACAGCCGAAGTACAAGATCGTGCCTGAGATCGGCACGCCGGCCGCGCAGGGAACGCCGGCATGACCGGCCTCACCTACCCTGACCAGCCGTATCGCGGCCTCGCGCAGTATCACGCCGAGGATGCGCTGCTGTTCACCGGCCGCGCCGGCCACGTCACCGCCTGTGCCCAACTGGTCACGCAGGTGCGCACGCGCATCCTGCTGCTGCACGGCCAGACTGGTTGCGGCAAGTCGTCATTCTTGCGGGCCGGCCTCATTCCGATGCTCGAGGCGAGCCGGCTCGGCTTCCTGTTCCTGCGCGAACCGGGCGACGCGCCCGGCCAGCCCGATCGACCCGTCTTCGTCCGCTCCGGTCCGGATCCGCTGTCGAGCCTCGCGGAAAGCCTGTACGGATGGCTGTCGCAACCGGTGATCGCGAAGACGGCGCGCGGTCCGTGCGAGTACGACCTCGCGGAGGCGCGGCTCGGCGCCTCGACGTGCAACGAATTCGTACGGATCTGCGCGGATCCGCGCCGGTTGATGGAGGCGTTCAACCTGATCGGCGACGCGCTGCCGTCGACGCTCGTGATCGTGCTGGACCAGGTCGAAGAAGTGCTGACGCTGAGCCCGCCCGATTCGCCGGCGCGCGACCGCTTCTTCGAGTTCCTCAAGCTGTTCAACGCGCTGGGTTCGAGCGGGAAGCTGATCCTGGCCTTGCGCAAGGACCATTCCGGCGAGTTCATCGGACTCGCGCAGCTCGACAACGACGTGCACGCGGACTTCAAGGTGTACTTGTTGCCGGAACTGCGGCCCGAGGAAGTGACCGAGGCGATGCTGCTGCCGACATCGAAGGTCGAGATCCCGGGCATCGGCTCGCCTTATGGAAAATACGGCTTTGATTTCGACGATGGCGTGGTCGACAGGATCGTCGGCGACCTGTTCGAAACGAATCGCTCGGGCGGCGCGATCCTGCCGATCATGCAGATCGTCTGCCAGGATCTGTACGAAAGCGTTCGCCATCGGCCCGCGCCCAAGACGATCGACAATGCGCTGTACAAGCCCAAGGGCCTGAAGCTGTGCATGATGCGGCACATCTCGAAATCGCTGCGCCGCGGCGCCGCCGATGCCGGGATTCCTGCCGCGCGCCTCGAAGACGAGGAACGGCGCTGGCGCCGGGTGCTCTACGGGCTGGTGCGCTACGAGGGCGACGGCCGCGTGCATACCGACGTGATGAGCCTCAGCGCGTTTCGCGACGCCGCGAAAAAGGAGCGCACGTCGGCGCCTCCCGATCACATGTTCAGGCATCTGTCGCAGCCGCAGGTGCTGGTGTTGCGCCGCATCTCGATACCGACGCTCGACCGCAGCGGCGACGAGCCGATGTGCAGCCTGGGCCACGACATCGTGGGACTCGGGCTGGCGCAGATCCGGATCGCGGATGCGCTGGCCGAACGCAACGCGGAAGTGTCCCGGCGCCGCTTTCGCATCGGCACGGCCATCGCCGGGGCTGCTGTCGTCGTCGGCGCGTCCATCACGTTCGTCAACGTCAGCAAGACCTGGGCCGACAAGCGCGCCGCCGTCACGAAACTGCTGTCGGACTCGACCAGCAATTATCCCGACGCGGCGGATTCGGCCGTCGAATCGGCCATGCGCGCGGTGATGCTCGCCGGCGAACTGGGGCCGTTCGACCGCGCGCTGAGCGACACGGCCCGGGCGACGCTGGAAAAACTGCACGCAGCGCTGCCGACGCATTCGATACCCCTGGACTCGGTCGATTCGAGCGACCGCGTCGTCCTCAATCGCCGTACGCTGCTCGTGTCGCCGCCGGGCTTCGTGTCGCTGCGGCCGGACTCGGGCACCATCGTTCGTCCGGGACGGCAGCCGGTCGAAATCCCGCGGTTCGAGTCGTACGGATCGAATACCCTCGTGCTGGCGAACGTCTCAGAGCCGTTCGAGAATGCGACGCTGATCCTGTGGCGGCCACCCGCCGCCGGCCTCGCGGCCATGAAGTCGCACGTCGCCCTGGTGCGCGATGGCGCCGTCGCCAGCTCGCTCGGCATCGACCAGCTTTTCAAGTTTCCCCCCAGCGCCGATGACCCGGACGCGCTGCTCAGCATGACGCTCGCCGGCGACGCGATCGTGCTGATGAACAGAGTCAATCGCCGGCAGACGGTGCGCACCCTGCTGGTCAATCCCGCCAGCGTGGGCGAGGAGCCCGGGCCCCGAGTGGATTTCGTGCCCGGCGTGGAGTTCGAGACCAACGCATATCCGCCGACATCCTCCGTTATCGCCACGCAGCCGGGCGGCACCCAGCAGATCCAGGCGGGAGGGCTCTGGCTCGAAGCGCAGATTCCGTCGACGGGAGCGGGCGCGTGCGCATCGTCCGCGCCGCGCATCGAATCGCTGCAATCCCGTTCGCTGCGGCCGTCGCACGATGCCGGGCCTGTAGGCAATGTAGAAACGTGGAAAGATTACTACATGCGCGTGCCTCCGCTGCGCGAATGCCGCGACGACCACGATTGCGGCGTGACTTACGCGGAAAGCAAGAACGGCGACCTGATCGTATTCGGCCTGATCGGCAAGCCCGGCGGCGGCATGGTCAACAGCTACGGCGAAAACAAGGCGGCGCTGCCGAAGGCGTTCGTCGTGATCGACGCCCGCACGGGCGTCCACGAGAAGATTCCCTACGACGAAATCTTGAGGGCGCGACACGAATGCCGCCTCTGGGAGCCGGCCGGCGGCGAGCCGCAGGACGACAAGCCGCCGACCTTCATCGACGGCGTGCCCGGCGACCTCGTGTTCGGTTACGAGCGCGCCTCGTCGGTTCAGGTCGTACGCCGCAAACACGGGTACCAGCCCCTCTGTATGGAAAAGATCTTCATGCCCGGCGCGGCCGCGCAATCGTTCATGCCATCCAGTACGCAATGGCGATTTGCCCCGGCCACGAACCAGTTGCTGGCGCTGACGGCCATCGACTACGCGTCGTGGGATCTCGGCGTCTACGCGGGCGACCCGTCGGAACCCGCGCCCGATCTCGTCGCGCAGGCATGCACGGCGAAGACGCCTGATGGCGCGACTTCCGGCGCAAACTCCTCGACCTGCAGGAAGCCTTGACATGACCGACATCGCCGAACCGCTGCGGCGCATCTGGGACCAGCTGCGCGGCAGTCCCGCGAAGGTGACCACCTCGATCGCCGTTCCGCCCGACAAGGTTTCCGGCAGCGGCAAGTTTGCGCCGAAGTTCACGCCGGGCAAACAGTATTTCTCGGTCGTCATCAACGAGATATTCGCGACGCAGGCACGCCAGTGGTTCAAGGTATACGACCCGGCCTGCTTCGTCATCGCCGAATACGCGTACGACGGACGCCGCATCGAAGTGCCGTTCGTCGTCGGGCCGTCGATGCTCAAGGGCAAGGCCGCGATCACGCCGAACGGCATCTCGATCACCGACACGCGCGTGGCCGGCATGAATCCGTTCGTCGGCGGCAGCTTCGCGCTGACGCTGATCGTCGCCGAGGTACAACGCGAGTCCTACGCGCGCCGGCTGCTCGATTTCATGTCGAGCGTGTCGGCTGCGTTTCCGCTCAGCGTCGCACTTGGCGCGCACCTGAAGGTTGCCGGCTCGCTGCTCGACAGCATCGAGTCGCTGCTCGGCCTGACCGAAACGAAGGCCGTCGCGGCGCACCGGTTCGAATACAACGACGGCGAGACGCCGTGGCTGAAGCCCGGCTTCTGGGCGCTGCTGGCGGAGGACGAGAACGTCGCGCGGTCGCGCGCGCTGTGGGTCGTCGACGGCCACCTGCGCGAAGCAGCCGGCGCCGACGCGGCCGGTTTCCGTCAGGCCGACTTCGTGCTCTACAGCCTGTGCACGCACGAGACGCGCAGCGACGTGACGCAGCTGCCGTTCTATCCGCGCTTCAAGCAGGCGCTGCGCGACGCCGGCTCGCTCGACGAGGGCGCGTGGGATCGCGCCAAGGCCGGGCTCGTCACCTTGTACCAGGATCTGCTCACAAGTCCGGACCTGACCTGGGACGACGCGCACGCCGTCATGCAGGAGTTCAAGAAGCAGCTCGTCGAAGTGCACGAGCAGGTGGCGAAGTTCGAGGTGTTGAGCACGGACGAAAACGCCGTCAAAGGCCCGGCCAGCAGTGATCCGCGGCAAGCGGAACTGGGCGCGATCCACGAACTGCTGAAACTGTAGTCGGGCGCGTCGTCAGTCCGCTTGTACTTCGATAGCGATTGCGATGTGGTACCCGGCTATCTGCCGGGAGCGCGATGGACGACTCTTTGAGTCTGCGAAACCTGCGATACGTTCGTGGAGCCGTCGTCGCGGTGATGGGGTAGCCCGGAGGCTCCGGATTGTGAGTCACACCGCCATGGCGGACTCGCGGATTGCTGCGTAGGAACGAGTCTCGGCTTCCGCCGGCGGAATGTAGCCGATCGGGCCGAGCAGCCGGCGACGGTTGAACCAGTCGACCCAGACGAGTGTGGCCAGTTCGACCGCCTGCGCGTCGGGCCATGACGTTCTGCGGTGGATCACTTCGGCTGTGTACAGCCCGTTGATGGTCTCGGCCGAGGCGTTGTCGTACGACGCCGACACTGCCGACGGAGGCTTGTACGGCTGCGTCGTTGAGCCGGCATACCTTGCGTACGCCGTAGACGTGGTAGTTATCCTCCCACAGCTCCGGAATCTGAACACGTAGCCGTGCGCCGCGCCGGGCACACGCGGCTGCTTGTAGTGCGTCGACGGGTCGGCTCGACACCGTAGGCGTTCCGGTTCTCGTCGATGAGCGGTTCAGTCTCGGTCACCGTAGGCGCCTTTGCCCTTCCCCACCGGCAAAAACGCGCGAGTCGGCCAGCGAGCGATCCAGGCGCATTTCGGCCGATCGAGCGCGATCCGCGGCGACTGCGATCTGCGTCGGGGTGGCCGCAAGCTGACCACGCACGCCTGCGAAATGCACCGCCACGCGCTGACTGTCCTCGCGTGAACGCTGCATTTCCGCGTCCTGCTGCTGCCGGTGTGTGTGGTGCTGCCGTAGCTTATGGACCGGCTGACCGAGATTGAAGCGTTGTTCGGTGTGTTCCGCCTGCAGGGCGTCGTATCGTCGTTGCAGCTTCGCCAGCTGACTCTCGACGCGCTTCTGTGCCTCGCGGGCGGTGTAAATGGGATATCTGCCGAGTCTGCTGGGTTGCGTACCCGGCGACGACGATGAATTTTCTGTAGCTGGACATAGACACGATCCGGTTCCGCTCCTCAGGCCGCCGCGCGTTTGCGGGTAGCGCCGCTTACAATGGCGGCTTCGAAATCCCACGGCGCCCTCTGTGACTGAACCCGTTCGACTTTCCAAGCGCCTTGCGGCGCTGATCGGCTGCTCTCGCAGCGAAGCCGAGCAATACATAGAAAACGGCTGGGTCAGCGTCGATGGCCGCACGGTCGAGGAGCCGCAATTCAAGGTTTCCGACAATATCGTCAGCCTGGACCCGGCAGCCAGCCTGGATGCAGTGCAACCCGTGACCATTCTGTTGCACAAGCCCGAGGGCGCGAGTGCCGGAGAAGGAGCGGATCTTGCGTGGCAGAAGATCTCGCTGGATACGCGCAGCGCCGACGACAATTCCGGAGTCCGCGCACTAAAACGTCATTTTCACAAGCTCACCATTCCCTTGGGGCTCGAGTCCGACAGTAGCGGCCTGACCGTGCTCACGCAGGATTGGCGCGTTTCCCGGCGATTGATTGAGGAAACGCTCAAGATCGAGCAAGAGTATGTTGTAGAAGTCAGCGGCGAGCTGAAGCCGGGCGGTCTCGCACTGCTTAATCACGGACTGAGTTTTGGTGGTTGGCCAGTTGCGCCCTGCAGGGTCAGCTGGCAGAGCGAGAACCGCCTGCGTTTCGCGATCAAGGCGCCGCAGCCCGGTCAGTTGCGCGCGATGTGCGCCCAGGTCGGCCTGACGCCCCTGGCGGTCAAGCGCATTCGCATCGGGCGCATATCCATGGGAAAGTTGCCCGTCGGGCAGTGGCGCTACTTGCCGGCGAACGAGCGGTTCTGAATCTCCGCGCCGATCCGGCGTGGCGCCGAACAAGGACACGAAATCGGGTGATATCTGCCCCCCATCATTCAGGCCCCCGCGATTTCCCGAGCGGTCTGGTCGGCAACGCCGTCAACTTCCGCTTGATTGCGCGGTAACGCTGCCAGTTTCCTGCACGTCAGAACTGCCGCCGTGTCGCAAGCCGTTGAGCTCGTAGCTTCTGACTCATGTGACAGCGTTTGCGCGCACCGACAGTGTCTCGAGCAGATTCGCTGAGGCTGCTGCGTGCCGGTGTCCGTTACGGTCGCTGTGACGGCGTCCTTTGTGCACGAACGCTTTCGCCGTTGATCCTGGTCAAACCTGCACCGCTTCGGCGGGCCCAAGGTGTGAGCGTCGAGCGCTGCCCCCGGCGCCGCGTTTCGACGGCAACTCGACCGATGGCTGAGTGCGCTCTATCTGAGCCGGAATCCACTCACCGTGGAGGAGTTGACGCCATGAAGACCTTCCTGCGTCTGTTGACGATCGCATCGTTGCTCCTGGCTCCCGTGTGGGCCATGGCATCCGATGGCTATGTAACGCGCACTGTGAACCTGCGGGCCGGCCCCGACAGCGACTACCCGCGCATCATGCAATTGCCCGCGGGATCTCGGATCTCGATTCTGGGCTGCATCGACCGCTGGGAATGGTGCGATGTCGTGGCCGACGGCGAACGCGGCTGGGTCGATGGCCGCTATGTGCAGTCCGACTATCGGGGGCGGCGGGTCTATGTGCACGACTATGGCGATCGCATTGGTATTCCGATCGTCAGTTTCATCCTGGGCGCGTACTGGCGGGAGCACTATGACAACCGGCCTTGGTTCGAGCATCGCGACCAGTGGGCAGGGTCGTCGCATGGTCATCGGCCGAGGTATGCCTACCCGTCTTCGCGCGTGATGCGCCCGCGGGCCGGCGACCGCCCTGCAATCGAGCACCGCACGCCCGCGCAGCCCCCGAACCGCCGGACGACCAGACCCGGCTCGGGCATGCACCAGCCAATCGAGAGGCGGTCACGTAGCGATACCCGCGACTTCGCGCCTGCGTCGCAAGCCGCCATGCCCGAACACAACCGCGAAACAGCACACCCGCCCGAAAGGAACGGGCCGAGGCCGCAGCGGGTGGAACAGCCGGCGCGTGACCAGCGGCGTGACCAGCAACGGCAGATTCAGCGCCCGAAAGACCCACGGCAGCAGCAGGAGCGGTCGCGGCCAGAGCGTCAGCAATCGCATCCGGCAGGAGCGAAGGACGGCAAGGGCGGCAGGGAAAAGAAGGATGAAAAGGACAAGAACGAACGTTAGAGCAGGCCGGCAAGGCCGACCGACCGCTCCGGCATTCTCGCGCCAACGACGCTGTGCGGCCCGGGCTTGCGCGGAATGAATGCGCGCCTTCCCCGGAATTGCCGGGCTGCCGTCGCGTCAGCGCTTGGTTTCGCGTTTTTCCAGGTCGTCGCGCTGTTTCTTGCGGCGCTGGCGCATCTTGCGGTAGCCGGTGAGTTTCTTGGCTTCCTCGTCCCACAGCCGCAGTGCCAGCGTCTTCAGGCTGGAGCCGAAGGTGATCGGCATGATCTGACGGAAGATGGGATCGGCATCGTGGCACCGCTGCAGGTTGTAGTTTGGGATGCGCGGGCTCAGGTGATGGATATGGTGAAAGCCGATGTTTCCGGAAAACCACTGCAGGACGGCCGGCAGCTTGTAGAAGGAGCTGCCCTGCAGTGCGGCAGCCGTGTAGTCCCAGTCGTCGCCGCGCTCCCAGTACGCGTCCTCGAACTGGTGCTGCACGTAGAACATCCACACGCCACCCGCGCCGGCGGTCATCGTCACGATCAGCTGCGCGAAAAGGTAGGCCTTGATGCCGAAAATCCAGCACATCGCAGCCACGAAGAGTGCGACGGCCAGATTCATCCACCACACCGAGCGTCGCTCGCGGCGCCCCTGCGTGGACGGTATTCGTTGCAGCACGACGAACAGGAAGAACGGCGCAATCAGCAGCAGGAAGAACGGATTGCGCATCAGCCGATAGCTCCAGCGTTTCCACCACGGGGCGTCGATGTATTCCTGGATCGTCATGGTCCACACGTCGCCGGTGCCGCGCTTGTCCAGATGGCCGGTGGTGCCGTGATGGATCGCGTGCTCCCAGCGCCACTGGTAGTACGGCGTGAAGGTCAGCACGCCGGTAATGAAGCCCAGCACGTCGTTGGCCCGCTTGGATGGGAAGAACGATCCATGTCCGCAGTCGTGAAAGATGATGAAGATGCGTACCAGGAAGGCGCCTGCCAGGATCGCTACCGGCATCGTGAGCCACCAGGATACCTTGAGGCTGAAATACATCAGCACCCACAGCGCCGCATACGGCACGAGGGTGTTTGCGACCTGCCACAAGGCACGCGCCGTGGAGGGCTGCTGGTATTCCGCCACGATCCGCTGCCAGGTTGCCTTGTCGGCGTGAATCTTCGGGATTGGCGTTGGCTGTGAATTCAAGGGCTCCCCCGACGCACTGCACGACGCAGCGATATTTGAAGGCGCTCCCGCATCGGCGAAGTTGATTTGCATCAAGGCTTCGGCCAATCCGGCATGGTAACGATCGGCGGCGCAGCGTCGAGAGTCCGGAGGGTCCGGGCCCCGTATCGGGGTCCCCTCCCCTGCAGCGATGCATGCATGTCCGCGATCCGGGCACGCAGACTACCACTCGACCAGCTCCCGCTGAACGCACGCGATGCCATGCCGCGGGAAGGATCAGGTTCGGGCCGCTATTCACACCGGGCCCAGCGGCACGGCATGACTTGCCGGAAAAATTTCAGCCCGCGCCACGAGAACAGGATCCGCGTCGGGCAGACCTCGACGGCAGGCCGCCGGAGCCAGGGCTTTCCACCTTGATCTGGGTCAAGGTGCGAGCGCGCCAGCAGCGGAAACTGATCGAGCTGCACACGGAGCGCGACCCATGGCGAAACCCAATCCCCTTGCCGGCACCGACCATCATGGCTCGCAGAGGTTCTGGTCGCTGTCCTCGTCGCCCATGCCGATGAGCAGCCCGCCATGACGGCGTCCACCGTGGCGACCGATTTCGCTGATCTCATTGCCACGGCACGCGCGAGCGACGGCGAGCAGCGTGCCTGCAGCGTCGGCGGCGCCCTCTATCACTACGCCCGCGCCCAATTGCTGGCGACGGAGGTGCTGCTCACGGTCGGCGGTGCGCAGCGCCACGCGGCCATCCACGAAACACGCAAGGCCCTGCGTCGCTGCCGCGCGATCGTGGCGCTGAGCGCGAACAGCTCCAGCAACCCGGCTTACGAGACGCTCGACCGGCGCCTGAGCCGGCTGGCGCGCAGCCTGTCGGCGCTGCGTGACGCCGAAGTGGTCGCGCTGGGCGCCAAGGCGGAAATGGAACGCAGTGTGGACGCGGCCGAACGTCGGCGCTGGTCGGCGCTGCACGACGGCCTGACGCAACGGCGCGATGCCATCGAGCGGGAGGCCTTGCATGCCGATCCCCATTTTTCACGGCGCCGTGAATCCGTGCGCGGCCTGCTGCAAAGCCTCAGCGAGATCGACTGGCCATTGCTGGGGCAGACGCCTCTGGTACAGGCGCTGGAACGCAGCGCCGTGCGCCTCAGCCGCGCCGAGCTGAAGGCGCGCTTGAACAACACGGTGGCCAATCGCCATCGCTGGCGCCGCCGTGCGCGCCTGTTGCGCATGCAATGGCAGGGGCTGGCCGACATGGTCAAGCACGCCTCCCTGAGCGATGCCGTGCGCAACCGGATACGTCGTGCCCTGCACAAGGTGGAAGGCACGATTCCAGCGCCCGCCGCGCTGGCGGCCGAGGTCGACAGGCTGGGCGCGGGCCAGGATGCGCGCCTGCTGCAGAGCGTCGTGCAGCGCGAGGCGCGTAGCCACGCCCGCACCAGGCCCGCGGGCGAGTCGCGCGCGGCGCCCGCTCCGCCGGGACGGCGGAGCGAGCGCACGCCGGCGTAGCGCCGGGCGGAATTCGCCGCAGGTACCCAGCCTGCGTCGTACGGCGTCGAATTGATCGAGATCATCGCACCACGAGACAGAGAGACGCCCAGAATGAAATCCGAACGATCGAGAGGAACAGGCCGTTTGAGCATCGGGACCTCGTGGCCCGCCGCTCTGGTGCGCGAGAACCTGCTCCTGGTGCAGCACCTCGGCAACGCGTTGCTGGAAGCCCAGCGCAGCTGGCTCGACCTCGGCATGAGCCAGCTCGGCGCCCGTGTTCTTTGCGCTCCCCCGACCCCGCATGCGGACGGCACGTCCGGCCAGGACGACAGCCCTGCGGTGTGGCATTGGGGCTGGGCCTGCGAGAGCGCGCTGGAAAGCATCGCCGCGATCCAGAATGTGCTCGCCACCGATGTGGGGGAGGCCTGGATCGAATGGCAGCAGGCGTGCGCGCTGTCGCTCGGTGCGCCGGCGGCGTCGCCGGAGCCCGAATCTGGAAAGGCCGCCGGCACGCCGGCTGCGGTGGCCGGTGCAGCCGTATCCGCGATGCCTTGATCGGTATCAGGCCGGAAGAATGGCCATGGCCACACGCTACACAGGCAGGCTGCCGCTGCAAGTATCTCGGAAGCTGGCGCCCCAACGGCGCGGGAGAACGACATGAGCAATACCTGGATCCTGGTGGCGGATGCGGGACGCGCTCGCCTGCTCGAACTGGCCGATTCCGGCAGGAAACTGAGCGAGGTGGCCTGCTACACCAATCCCGATGCGCGCCTGCCCGGCAAGGAATCCACCACGGACCGCCCGCCCACCGTCAACGAAAGCATGGGCGGCACACGTCATGCGATCGAGCCGCACACCTCCTTGCGCGAAAAGACGATGGAGCGCTTCGCGCATCTTCTGAACACGGCGCTGGAACGCGGCCGCGAGGAGCATCGCTACGAAAGCCTGGTGCTGGTAGCGCCCTCGCGCTTTCTCGGCGCGCTGCACGGCTGCATGGACAAGCCGCTGCGCGATCGCGTGGTCGAGGAGGTGCATCACGACTACACGGCCCTGTCCGTCGCAGAACTGCGCGAGCGTCTGCCGACGAAGCTCTTCCTCTGAAGCCGGTACCTGAACGCAGCCGAATCGCGCCGACGCACAGCAGTCAGAAAACCGTCGTTGGAAACGTCCATGAACGATGCCAGAAATCGCAAGCGACAATTGCTCATCGTCAGCGTGCTGATAGGACTGACCATTCTGCTGGTCAGCATCGCCGTGGCGATGGTGCGTTAGATGCGTATCCGCAAGCCTGGTCGTGCAATCGCATGGAGCATCGGCCGATGGCACCGGGCGCCGGAGCGGGCTGTGGCGCCGCGCGCGACGAAGTCGATGCGACCGCCGCGAACACTGCGTAGCGCCATTCCATTCGCCGGCGGCAGTGACGATGCCGGCATAAAGTGGTGGAGCCGACCAGTGAGACGTGGTCGGGGCCGGCCGTTCCGCGCACGAGTTGACTGAGGTTCCACGTGCCTGCCTCGCCCATCGGGTGAGTGGGGCTGGCATGGCCTGACAAACACACGCCGATCCCCGGCCCTGCCCCTGCAAGTGACGCGGCCTGATTGGCGCCGCCTCCGTCAGTTCGGCTGCCGCTCATGCCGGCGCAGCTGGCGGCCTCTGCCGGGCTGCTAGGGCCGACGCCGAGCCCGATCGCCATGCCCATGCCGCTGCCTGCGCCAGCACGTTGAGAAGCTCAGCTGCGGCGGCTTTGTTTCGTGTTCAGGAATTCGTTTCCGGCGCCGGCCTGACTTCTCCCTCGTCGTCGCGCCATGCCACGCGGTTGCGCCCTCCGTGCTTTGCCGCATACAGCTTGGCGTCGGCAGCCGCGAGCACGGCGCGCGACGGTGCGCCGGCCTCGTGCTGCGCCACCCCTGCACTGAGGGTCACGGCGACGCCCTGCCGCAGGGACGCCCAGGAAAACGCCGCGAATGCCAGCCGGATGTGCTCGCACAGCCTGGCCGCGGCGCACAGCTCGGCATCGGGCATGATGACAGCGAATTCCTCGCCGCCGAAGCGCGCGGCCGTATCGGTGGCGCGGCACTTGCGGCGCAGCAGCGTGCCGCTCGCGCGCAGCACCAGGTCGCCTGCGGCATGCCCATGGCGATCGTTGATCTGCTTGAAATGATCGATGTCGAACAGGGCCACCGACAGCGGCAGACCCAGGCTGTCGGCGCGCAGGATTTCGCTCTCCAGACGCTCGCCGAAGTCGCGGCGGTTGGCCAGGCCGGTCAACGGATCTTCGCGACTGAGGCGCTCGAGACTGGCGCTCTTTGCGCGCAGGGCGTCGAGCAGGGCCAGGTTGTCGCGGTTGACGCGCTGGAGATCGGCGGTGCGCTGCTGCACTTGTTCTTCCAGGCCGGTCGCGGCGCGGCGCAGTTCGCCCAGCAGGCGTTCGCGTTCGCTCACATCCACCACCATGCTGACGACCAGCGGCCCGTGCGGCCCAGCCAGGGGCTGGAGCGCGACCTCCATCGGAAAAGTGCTGCCGTCCTTGCGTCGCGCCGACAGCGCACGTCCTTCGCCCATGCGGCGCATGGCCGGGTGCTCGAGGAAACGGGAACGGGCCAGGCGGTGCGACGGACGCTGCGCGGGCGGCACCAGCATGTCGATGCAATGACCCAGCATTTCCGCCCTGGCGTAACCGAACGCGGCCTGGGCCTCGCGATTGCACAGGCAAATCAGCCCTTCGGCGTCGCTGACGATGATCGCCACCGGCGCCCACTCGATGATGGCTTCCAGTAACGCCGGCGAGGCGCTGCACTCGCCTTTCATGGACGCGGCCCATGCAAGGTTCTTCTCGCTCATGCGTGCGCCCCCTGAGGACGTCGCCACCTTTGCAGAGCGGGGCCGGCGTGGTCTTGACCTGGATCATCTGCGCGTACGACGCGCGCTGGCCGCATGACAACCGCCGTTTCGACGGAGTCCGCCATGAACACCGCATCCGCGCCGACGCTGAGCGTGCTCGACGCCATCAGGCAACGTCACGCCGTCCGCACCTATACCGCTACGCCGCTGGCGCCCGGCGCCGTCCAGACCCTGCTCGACGCTGCCATACGTGCCCCCACCGCGATGCACGAGGAGCCCTGGGAATTCCTGGTGATCCGCGACAAGGACGTCTTGTCCCTGCTCGGCCAGCGTGCCAAGGCAACGCTCGCGCGCGCCGGACGCGGAGCGGCCACGCCGGAGATGGCCCGTCTGCATGACGCCTTCGCCGATCCGCAGTTCGACATTTTCTACGGCGCACCGGCGCTGATCGTGGTGGGTTCTCTGCAGACCGGAGGCTTCGTCGAAGCAGATTGCTGGCTGGCCGCGGAAAACCTGCTGCTGTGCGCCTGTTCGCTGGGCCTGGGCAGTTGCGTGATCGGCCTTGCCGTGGCGGCGCTCAACGATGCGCGCACCAAGGCGGACCTGGGTATTCCCGCCGGGTTCCATGCCGTGGCGCCGATCGTGGTCGGCGTGCCGGCCCCGGGCGCGGCGAGCGCGCCGACTGCGCGCAAGCCACCGCACGTGCTGCTGTGGAAGTGAGCGACGGCCGTGGAAACCGGCGCGCATCGACCGCCGCGCCGCTGCGCGCTCAGGACAGGTATTGGCCGCCGTTCAGCGCCAGAGTGGCGCCGGTGATGAAGCCGGCATCCTCGCCGGCCAGAAAGCGCACGGCGCGCGCGACTTCGGCGGGCGTGCCGAGCCGGCCCACCGGAATGGCGGCGATGATCGAGGCCATCACATCCTCACGCACGGCCTTCAGCATGTCGGTGTCGCAGTAGCCCGGCGCGATGCAGTTCACCGTGATGCCGCAGCGCGCACTCTCCAGTGCCAGCGCCTTGGTGAAACCGATCACGCCGGCCTTGGCCGCGGCGTAGTTGGTCTGGCCGAACTGGCCTTTTTGCGCGTTGACGGAACCGACGTTGACGATGCGGCCAAACCCGCGTTCGCGCATGCCGCCGATCACCTGCCGGCACATGTTGAACAGCGAGTCGAGGTCAGTCGCTATCACTTGCGACCACTGCTCCTGGCTCATGCGGTGCAGCGGCGCATCGCGCACGATGCCGGCGTTGTTGACCAGGATCCCGATCGGCCCCAGCGCCGCCTCCACCTCCGCGACGCCGCTGGCGCAAGCCGCGAAATCGGCCACGTCCCAGCGGTAGGCCGCGATGCCGGTTTCGCGGCGGAACGCGGCGGCGTGGGTTTCGTCGCCGTGGTAGGTGACCGCCACCGTGTGGCCGTCGGCATGCAGGGCTTCGGCGATCGCACGGCCGATGCCGCGCGTGCCGCCGGTCACCAGAGCGGTGCGGGACATGGGAACCTCACTGGTTGTCGATGTATCGGCGCTGCACGAAAACAGCGCCCTCGCATTGTCGGCGCGCGTCGTTGCGGCCGAATTGACCTGGGTCAAGGGCGCCGGTATATCGGCGCTGCAGAATGAGTGCAGGTCACTGCAAGGGTCTGCTCATGCAACCGCATGCCGATCGTCCTTCCTCGCCGGTGCGCCCGATCGCTGCGCTGAGCGTGTGCCTGACGGATGGCTCGCGCGTGACGATCCGCCAGATCGAGGAAACGGACCTTGCCCTGGAACAGGATTTTCTGCGGCGTCTGTCGCCGGAGTTTCATGCCTATCGATTCCTTGGCCTGATTCGCGATCCGGACGAGACCGATGTACGCGACCTCATCCATACCGATCCGGAATGCGAAGTCTCGCTGGCGGCCATTGCGCGGCACGACGGCATGGACTGCCAGGTCGGGGTGGCGCGCTTCCGCCGCAACGAAGACGGCGACGCCGACTGCGCCGTGACCATCGATCCGCAATGGCAGCGGCTGGGGCTGGGCCGCCTGCTGATGGCGCGCCTGATCGAGGCCGCGCGTATCCGGGGCGTACGCCGCCTGTTCGCCATTGACGCGGCGCGCTGCGCGGGCTCGCACCGGCTGGCCGAACGACTGGGCTTTCGCTCATGTCCGGAACCGGACGATCCTGCCGTGCTCACCTACGAGCTGGACATTCGCTGAGGCTGCTGCCGCAGGGCGTACGTCGCGACCGCGTGTGCCGGAATCAGCCAGCGCGACGGGTTCTCGACAGTCCGGTGTGTTCGCGCCGATTGCGCCGAGAGGCGCTGTTCCAGCGGTTCCAACGCTTGGTGTCGGCAAGTGGTCCGCTGGACCTGGACAGACTTGAGCAATGCCAGCGACGTGCGTCAGGCGCCAGGCCGCGCATACGCAAGTCTGGGCCGACGATGCCAGTCACCGTTGAACGAAATCGGGCGGTCCCGGCGCAGTACGCCGGGACCGCCCGTTCAGACGTCTTTCAATCAGCCTGGACTTGATCAGCCTGCATGCCCTTCGGCCCCGGCACGGAGATGAAGCTCACGCGCTGGCCTTCCTGCAAGCTCTTGAAGCCGGAGCCCTGGATTGCGCGGAAGTGCACGAACAGATCGGCACCGCTTTCCGGGGTGATGAAGCCGAAGCCCTTGGCATCGTTGAACCACTTGACGGTTCCGTGTTGACGATCCGACATTTGAAACTCCTTGCATTAGTGGAAATGTAACGGCAGCGCGCCGGTACGGGCGACTGGTTTGCAAGGTTGCGACGCGAACAATGAGGTGCAGGATCACGGACTAACCGGGGTCAAGCAATCACCGTGACCAAACAAGCACAGTACCGGCACTGTACGCTGTGTGCCGCCACATCACCAGCGAAAATTCAAGCATGCCTCGTAACGTTCCCATAACGATGCGACGCGCACAGTCCCTGTACCCCTGCCGGACCTGCATCACGCAGAGCCCTCAGCGCCCCGCTTTCTTCGACTCCCCAGCCCGCCCTTTCTCGCATTGTTCGATGCTCGAGAATCCATGCCGCGCGCCCCGACTTTCTTTCGGCTGCTGGCATCTGTCAGGGCATTCCACGGACGGCACCACAGGAGCAGCTCATGCGCAGCAAAACCAGCAGCAGCAAGTTTCGTCCGGAAGACCTCGTCTCTCGCGAAAAGTCAGGAACTCGGGGAACCCCCGCTGCTTCGAGGCAAGATCTGGATGTGCCGGAATCCGGCGGGCACGACAAGGATGATCAGGACGTCGCGTTTACCATTGTGGACGATCCGAAAAACGAATCCGTATATAAAGGCCCGGGAAGCTATGCGGCGACTCGCGCGGAAAGCGCGGTTCGCGCCGTGGAGGAAGCGTTTCCGCCGCTTCGTTTCGCGCTTCGCGCAGAGAGAAATCTCACCGCTCTGCATGTGCAGGCGCGAGTCCCGCCATCGGTCGAGAACGACGCATTCCTGGTCGTCCTGTCGAAGGCGCTCGCGTCCACGGGCACTCGACTGGCGCCGATCGTCGGCGAACTGTGCAAGAGCTCGCTCGTGACGCCCGACCGTCGCGCGTAGCCGCGCAGTCATGCGTGCCGTTGCGCTGCCGGAAAATGACGGCTCGATCAACGCTACTTCTCCGCAATCCGAACGCCGGCGGGCGTGCGGCGCGAAGGCGTGACGGAAGCCGCCGGCAAGTTCAGGACCGGAAGCCGGCAACGTACTCAAGCCGGATCCGCCGTCGAACACGGTCGTGCGGGGCAGGATCGCTGAAGTCGCCCTGCTGATTTCGCCGTTCGCCGTGGGCCTGCAACGGGGAGTGCCGCTGCGTGATCGCCGCTGGCTGCTGCCGTTGCGGCAGGCTTTCGTTTCGATGGCCGCGATGGTGTAGCCATCGGCTTGATGCCGGGGACGGCGGCGGGACGCTTCGTCGTCTATCAGCGCACACGGCACGGTGAAGCCCTCGGGCGGGACGAGTTCCTTGCCCCGGGCCTTGCCGGCCTCGCGTACGGCGTCTCGCAGCCCTTCCCGGCGTCCGGGTTCATGCGCCGCTACGGGGATCGGCGCTGACAAGGTCGCGCCGGTCTGCGCGGGCGGACAATCGGGCCGTTCCCGGGCGGCGCCTGGTGCGGAACAGGCGTCTGCAGCCAGGTCCGATGCGGACTGAAAATTGAAATACGTATAAAAAGAATCGTAACGGCAGGCTAACACGGTAAAGCGCATAGTCGTTCGGCTCCCTCCGAACGACGACAACTCCTGTCGAGTTCACCGACGACGTCGTCGTCCCGCCGTTCGTTCGCGTCGACAGCGCCGTCCTGGCGCGTCACGACACGCAGTTCACCGATGTGCCGGGCTCCGGTACGCCTTCTGCAACTGGCCACGCCCGTTGCCATATTCCCCTGGAAGATGCGGGCCAAGGACGGCACTCAGGAGCAATCCCCATGAAAAAGCCCAATACACCCAGCAAGTGGAATTCCAACGACAAGCTGCGCACTGCCCAGCCCAGCGTCCCCACGCCGGAGACGTTCGACAAGACCGGTGCGAACATCACGAACCTGCGGTCCCGCAGCGCCGACGCCAGTCGTTCGCACTCCGTACCGGCGGACGACAAGCACGACAGCAAACGCTGAGATCCGAGCCGCTCAGGCGAAAGCCTGAGCGGCCGCGGCGTCGGGGTGTTCTGCGCTCTTGCGCCAGCGGAGACCGCCCGCCGTCGAGTGCGGGTCCGCTGCTAGACCGCGGAAAGATCGAAGTTGCCGAGTAGATACGGATGCGCGAGGTGCAGGGCGACGGCATCCGCCTGCGTTCGTTCGACCAGGGCGAGCGCGGCGTCTTTCGCGCTGGCAACCAGCCGCGCCGGCTCTGCGCTTCGCTCATCGCGCAGCAGCGCTTCCAGCATCGATCCGGTGAACTGCAGATCGGCCAGGGCAACGAGGCTGTCGAATCCCGGATTCCGGCCTTGTCGCGCCGCGTACGCTCGTACCTCGGCCGCAATCCGCCGGGTTTCCGCCCGGCATCTGTCTATCGCGCTGTGAACGGCCGACAGGGCTGCGGCCCGGGCCGACGCATCCGTTCCCTCGAGCGGAGACAGCGCGCGGGAAAGCTCCCTGCCGATGCGCGAGATGGCCGTGGCCGACTGCATCGAAAATGCCATGTGGTCGTACATCAGGATCGCGCTCGGATCGAGCGGCAGCGGATACGGACCATCGAAGCCGGCCGACTGGCGCCGGCGCAGATTGAAGTCGAGGTGAATCACTCTGTCCATGTCCACTCTCCGGAACACCACGGCGCATTCGTGCTCGCCGGCCATCGCGTTCGTGAAAGGTTGACTGACCGCTGCTCGGCAGCGAGTCCTCAGTGCGCCATCGCGCCGCCCGGCAGCAGCAAGGCGGCGGCGTCGACGCTGCGCACGCCATGAGTGCCGGCGGCAAGCTCGACTGCCATGCGGCGTGCCTCGGCCGTGGCCACGACGCCCTGCAGCACGACGGCGCCGTCACGGGTGTGGACGATGATCCGGCAGTTGTCGGTGCTGCGTGACAGCGCCAGTGTGTTTTCGACCGCCGTCGTGATCCAGGTGTCGCTGCGTATCTGACGCGACCGGTCGATGTCCTCGCGCCGCGAGGCCTGTGCGCGAGCGAAATCGGTGACGGGAACCCAGCCGACCACGTCGAGCTGATTGTAGAGATGGTCCACGCCTCTGGTGTCGCGCGTCATCTGCTCGGCCAGGAGCTTTTGCGCGTCGCTGCGCACCACTCCGCGCAGCTCAACTACGCCGGACACGACGACGACGGCGATGTCGTCCGCCTGGATGCGGGAGGTTTCCCTCAGGCGCGATTCGATCGCGGCGGTGACGTTTGCGTCGCCCATCAAAGTCTCGCAGGGCGTGGACGGCTGCGCCTCGGTCGCGCCTGCCGCGAAACTGCCGAAGAGCGCAAGCGCAAGCGCGAGGGCGATGAGACTACGGGTTGGCGATGACGAGTGGGACAGGTTCATGTGAATCCGGAAGTGGGCGCGGCAAAAAAGGCGGGGCGCATGGCCGGCAGCTGCCGATGACAGGTTCCGGGCCACGGCTGAAGGGTGACCGACGCCGTGCGCTCGAGCGTCTTGGCTGCACCAAGCTCGGCAACGACGGATAGCGCAGGCGGTCCGGCGGCTGCGGCCGGCGTGCGTCGGTGTCCAGGGTGGGCGCCACAGGATGATCCGTCTGTGCGTCAGCGCACGCACGCAGGAAACATTCACGAACCCGCCGCCTGCGTCTGAAGCCGGCGGATGTGCTGGCTACGCCGGTGTTTTCCGGCTTCGTTCACGGCATGGTTGCGCGCTGCGTCGTATCGCGCCGGCGTCGTTGCGGCCGGGTATGGTCCGCCGCTGCCGCCGGCCGGTCGCAGCGGAAGCCGCGATAGCAGAAACGCCCACCCTCGAGCTCGATGCCGCGCGAGGCCATGTGCCGGTTTCGGATTCCGCGCCGACATCGCGGCATGCAGGCGGGCCGCGCGGATCGTGCTGCCGCGGCCGCGAATGCATGAGGGCGCCTATGCCAGGGCATCGCTCAGACGAACGCGTGGGCCATGTGCGCCACCGCACCGACAGCGGCCGCGCGCGCGCGCAGGCTTGCGCCATGTCTATTCCCATGCCATCGGCCGAGCAGCGCGTTTACGATGCCGCGGACAACGCCTACCTTTCCGAAGGCGGCTATCTGGCACCGATCGGGAATGACCTCGCGCAGGCGGCCGACGATACCGCCGCGGTCGGACCTCGCCGCGGCAACGGGCCGGCGCCGCGGGCAGGTTCGCTGCCGGCCGCGCTCGCTCCCGCGGGCCGCTTCGGCGTCGTCCGCTCCGGTCGGGTCTGTCGCTATGCAAAACGCCGCCATGGCCACCTCTGCGACGCGTTCGTGCGTGCCTGGACCGCTGCCAGACCGCCGCACTGACGTCGCGCCTGCAGCCATGCCGGGTATATCCCGCCACGCGCCGCCGCACCGGAACGCGGCAGCGGTATTCACCATCGCAGCGAGGGGATACGCACGCCGGCGTGCGCCGACAGGGCTTCTGCGCAGTGCGCCGACCAAGGAATCCACGATGCAGCACGCTGCGCAACGCAACCCGCCCCGGCCAGTACGCCAGCCGCGGTGCCGTTCATGACGAAAGCCCTGGCCGCGCTGGGCATATGGCTACGCTCCGCACTGCGCGCGCCGGCGCGCGATTTCCGGCCTGAAGCCGGCATCGAGCCGCCGCTGCGGGCGGAACTTTTCAGCGCCGAGCAGATGGAAGAGCACGGCACGGCGCTCGCGGCGTTCCATCGCATACAGCATGGTCCTGCGCCGAACCGGCTGTTGCCGCGCCTGGCAGACAACGCCGCCGTGCTCGCCGATACCTGTGCGCTGATCACTGCGGCAATCCGGGAAAGGCGCCGCGTCACGCCGGCCAGCGAGTGGCTGCTCGACAACTACTATCTGGTCGACGAACACGTGCGCACGGCCATGCGCCATTTTCCCAAGGACTACAACCGGCAATTGCCGCGTCTGACCAACGGCGTGTCGGCGGACCTGCCGCGCATCTACGACATCGCGCTCAACGCGATCTCCCACGGCGACGGCCGCTTCGATCCGGAAACCCTGCACCGCTTCGTCGCCGCCTATCAGCGCGTCGCGCCGTTGACGCTCGGCGAACTGTGGGCGATACCCATCATGCTGCGGCTCGCCCTGATCGAGAACCTGCGCCGCGTCGCCACCCGCGTGGCGCAGGACCGCCGGCACCGCGACCTCGCCGCCGACTGGGGCGAGCGCATGGCGGACATCGTCGCCTACGATCCCAAGAGCCTGATCCTTGCCGTCGCCGACATGGCCCGTTCGGATCCACCGGCGAGCGCCTCGTTCGTGGCGGAGCTGATGCAACGGCTGCTCGGTCAGAGCGCGTCGCTCGCCCTGCCCGTCTCCTGGCTCGCCCAGCGGCTGGCGGAGGACGGCGTGACCATCGAACAGCTGGTGCAGTCCGAGCACCAGCAGCAGGCCGCCGATCAGATGTCCGTGAGCAACAGCATCGGCAGCCTGCGCCTGCTGCTGTCCACCGACTGGCGCAGCTTCGTCGAGGGTCTGAGCGATATCGAAGCGATCCTGGCCAGCGATCCGGCCCAGGTCTACGCGCGCATGGACTTCGCCACCCGCGACGGCTACCGCCACGCGGTCGAACGCTTCGCACGCAAGGCCGGCAAGACCGAAGCCGATGTCGCCGATGCCGCTGTCGCGCTGGCCGCCGGGGCCGCCGGGGCCGCCGTCGGCACGCCACAGGCGCACGTCGGTTATTACCTCGTCGGCGCCGGACGCGCGGCGCTGCAACGGCGCTGCGGTTTGCGCCCGACACCGCACCACCTGCCGGTACGGACCTACGTCGGTGCGATTGCAGTGCTCACGGCCGTCCTGACCGGCATGGCGGCGGCCTGGCTGCCGCTGCCTGCCGCGTTCATCGGCCGCTGCGGAGTCGTTGCGCTGCTTGCTGTGATCGCCAGCCAGCTCAGTGTCAGCCTGGTCAACTGGCTTGCGGCTCACCTGGCCTCGCCGCAGGCGCTGCCGCGCATGGACTATTCGCTGGGCTTGCCGCCGGAGGCCTCGACGCTCGTCGTCGTGCCCACCCTCCTGGCCGACGCCGAATCGGCCCAGGGCGATGTCGATGATCTCGAGATCCGCTACCTCGCCAACCGCCAGGCGAACCTGCATTTCGCGCTGCTGACCGATTTTCCCGACTCGGCATCCGAACACTGCCCGGACGACGCGACCATTCTCGCCGCCGCCGTCGCCGGCATCGAGCGCCTCAACCGGCTCTATGCCGATGCCGGCGGCACGGTGTTCTATCTGCTGCACCGGCCGCGCCGCTGGAACCCGAGCGAAGCCGTGTGGATGGGCGAGGAGCGCAAACGCGGCAAGCTCGGCGATCTCAACGCGCTGCTGCGCGGCCGCGGCGCCGGGCGCTTCTCGCACATCGTCGGCCCGGCCGAGCGCTTGCTCGCCGTGCGCTACGTCGTCACGCTCGATGCGGACACGCGGCTGCCGCACGATGTCGCACAGGAGCTGGTAGCGACCTTGCATCATCCGCTCAATCACGCGCAATTCGATGCGCACGGCGAGCGCGTGATCGCCGGCTACGGCATCCTGCAGCCGCGCGTCGCCACGACCTTGCCGCCGGCCGGCGCCTCGGCCTACGCCGCCCTGTTCGGCGGCGACCTGGGCCTGGACCCGTACACGCGCGCCGTTTCCGACGCGTACCAGGATCTCTTCGGCGAGGGGTCCTTCACCGGCAAGGGCATCTACGACGTCGATGCGTTCGAGCGTGCCCTGGGCGGGCGCATGCCGGACAACCGCATCCTGAGCCACGACATGCTCGAAGGCTGCTATGCCCGTTCCGGCCTCACGAGCGATCTGGCCGTGTTCGAGAGTTTTCCGCAGAGCTATGCCGCGGACATGAAGCGCCGGCAGCGCTGGATCCGCGGCGACTGGCAGCTGGCTCCCTGGCTGTGGCCGCGCGTGCCGTTGGCCGACGGGAGCCATGAACGCAATCCGCTGCCGGCATTGGCGCGCTGGAAGATCTTCGACAACCTGCGCCGCAGCCTCGTGGCTCCGACGCTGTTCCTGCTGCTGATCCTGGCCTGGACCGGTCTCGCCGCACCGGCCCGCTGGACTGCCTGCCTGATGTTTCTGACCCTGCTGCCGGTTGCGGTGGAAACGCTGCTGGCGACCGCGCGCAAGTCGGCCGACGCCTCCTGGACGCAACACCTGCGGCTGGTATTGCACAATGCTGCGCGCCGCTTCGGGCAGATCGCGTTCACGCTGCTGTGCCTGCCCTACGAGGCCGGCGTTTCGCTCGATGCCATACTGCGCACGCTGTGGCGCAGCCATGTCTCGCGGCGCCGACTGCTGGAATGGGTGCCTTCCAGTGCTGTCCAGCGCCGCGGCGGCGATGGTTTCGGCAGTTTCCTGCGGCGCATGGCCATCGCGCCGGCTTCGGCCCTCATGGCCGGCGTCGCCGTCGCGCTGTATCAGCCCGCCGCGATGGCGGTCGCGCTGCCCTTCCTCGCGCTGTGGCTGATCGCGCCGCTCGCCGCCTGGTTCGCGAGCCGCCCGCCGCGGCCGGACGAGACGCCTCTGGATGCGCGCCAGGTTCCCGCGCTGCGCGACGTCGCGCGCCGCACCTGGCGTTACTTCGAGCAGTTCGCCGGTCCCGACGACAACTGGCTGGCGCCGGACAACTTTCAGGAACAGCCCGGCGGCCTGGTGGCGCACCGTACGTCGCCGACCAATATCGGCCTGGGCCTGCTGGCGACCTTGGCCGCCCACGACTTCGGCTATCTGGTACGCCTGCGCCTGATCGAGCGCCTGGAGGCCGCGTTCGATTCGCTGGATCGTCTGGAGCGCTACCGCGGCCATCTGTACAACTGGTACGACACGCGCACGCTGGCGCCGCTGCAGCCACGCTACGTGTCCACGGTCGACAGCGGCAATTTCGCCGGGCATCTGCTGACTCTGCGCCAGGGCCTGCTGGCGCTGGTTGCCACTACGCCGTCGCCATCGCAGTTGCTGCGCGGCGCGGTCGACACTGCGACGGTGCTGCGCGGCCTGCTGCCGGCACCGGCCCCTGTCGCGCTCGCCGATGGCATCGCAGCGGCGGCTGCTGCGGTCGACGACAACGCCGTGCGCAGGGCGCTGCGCACACTGTACGACCAGGCGCAATGGCTGGCCGCCGCGTCGACGGAGGCCGAACCGGCGGGCTGGGCGCGCAGTCTTGCCCTGCAGTGCGCCGATGCCGAGGCGGAGCTGGACGCCGGGCCGGCGGCGGATCAGGCGGAGCGGCTGCGCGTTCTCGCCGAGCGCGCCGCGCAGTTCGCGGTGCTCGACTACGAATTCCTGTACGACCACACGCGCGACCTGTTCTGCATCGGCTTCAACGTCACCGATCACCGGCGCGACAACGGCTATTACGACCTGCTCGCCTCGGAGGCGCGGCTGGGGATCTTCGTCGCCATTGCGCAGGGCCGCATTCCGATCCGCGGCTGGTTCTCGCTGGGTCGTCTGCTGATGCAGACCGGCGGCGCGCCGGTGCTGCTGTCCTGGAGCGGCTCGATGTTTGAATACCTGATGCCGAACCTCGTGATGCCGGCGTATCCGGGCTCGCTGCTGGCCCATACGGCCCGCGCCGCGGTCGCGCGTCAGATCGCTTACGGCCGTGAGCGCGGCGTGCCCTGGGGCGTATCGGAGTGCGGCTACAACCTCACCGATGCGGCCAACACCTACCAGTACCGCGCTTTCGGCGTGCCGGGCCTGGGGCTGCAGCGCGGCCTGGCGCAGGAACTCGTGATCGCGCCCTACGCCTCCGCCCTGGCCTTGCTGGCCGCGCCCGAAGCCGCGGCAGCCAACCTGCAGCGCCTGCGCGACCTGGGCTGGCTCGGCATCTACGGCTACTACGAAGCGATCGACTACACCGCGGCGCGGCTGCCGCCCGGGCAATCGCAGGCTGTCGTTCGTTCCTACATGGCGCATCACCAGGGCATGACCCTGCTGGCGCTGGCACATGTCCTGCTGGACCGGCCGATGCAGCGCCGCTTCGAGGCCGATCCGCAGGTGCAGTCCGCCCTGCTGCTGCTGCAGGAGCGCGTGCCGCGCGCCAGCGGACAGCCAGCCAGCGATCCGCGTCTCGTCGACGTGCGTCAGCCGGCCGATACGCCTTCGGTACCGCTGCGCGTCTTCGACCGGCCCGATCCGGATTCTCCGGCGGTACAGCTGCTGTCCAACGGCCGCTACCAGGTCATGCTGACCAGCGCCGGCGGCGGCTACAGCCGCTGGCACGACATTGCGCTCACCCGCTGGCGCGAGGACCCGACGCGCGACGCCTGGGGCTGCTACGCCTATCTGCGTGACGTGAACAGCGGGGAGGTCTGGTCCACCGCGTTCCAGCCCACGCTGCGTCCCGACGAAACCTATACGGCAACCTTCACCGAAGCCTGCGTCGAATACCGACGCCGCCACGGCGATTGGGAGACGCATACCGAAATCGTCGTGTCGCCCGAGGACGACATCGAACTGCGCCGCACCCGCATCACCAACCTGTCGGCCACCGAACGCGTGGTCGAATTCACGAGCTATGCGGAAGTCGTGCTGGCGCCGGCCATCGCCGACAGCCTGCATCCGGCCTTCAGCAAGCTGTTCGTCCAGACCGAGATCATTGCGACGCGCAATGCGATCCTGTGCTCGCGCCGGCCGCGTGACCGGCGCGATACGCCGCCCTGGCTGGTTCACCTGCTGGTCGTGCGCGAAGGCGATAGCCTTGCCGTGTCCTACGAAACCGACCGCGCCCTCTTCATCGGCCGCCGCCGGGACACGACTTCCCCGGCCGCGCTGGACGACGACGCCGTACTGTCGGGCACCGACGGCTCGGTGCTCGATCCGATCGTCGCGATCCGTCATCGCATTCGCCTGGCACCCGAGGCGACGGCGCAGATCGACCTGGTCATCGGCGTCGGCACGAATCGCGAACACTGCCTGCTGCTGGCGGACAAGTACCGCGACCGTCGTCTGGCGGATCGCGTCGTGGACCTCGCCTGGACGCACAGCCAGATGTCGCTGCGCCAGCTCAATATCAGCGAAGCTCAGGCGCAGACGTATGCGCGCCTGGCCGGACGCCTGCTCTACAGCCATCCCTCGCTGCGCGCCGATGCACAGCTGGTGCTGCGCAACCGGCGCGGTCAGCCGGGCCTGTGGGCACACGCGATCTCCGGGGATCTGCCGATCCTGCTGGTGCAGATCAGCGACATGGCCAATCTGGCGCTGGCGCGCGAAGCCGTGCAGGCGCACGCCTACCTGCGCATGAAGGGGCTGGCCGCGGACCTCGTCATCTGGAACGAGGAGCGTGCCGGCTACCGGGTGGACCTGCGCGACGCGCTGATGGGAATCGTCGCCGCCAGCGTGGAATCCAGCCTGCTCGACCGGCCCGGCGGCATCTTCGTGCGCGCCGGCGAGCAGATCTCGCACGAGGACCGCCTGCTGCTGCTGGCCGTGGCGCGTATCGTCTTCGATGACCGCAAGGGCGGGCTCGGCGAACATCTGCGGCGGCGCTCGGCCGCCGAAGCCCTGGTGCCGCGCCTGCTTCCGAGCGGGGCCGACCGCGCCGCGCCGCCGGCTTCCCCGCCTGCGGCCGAACCCGCGCTCGTCTTCTACAACGGTCACGGCGGCTATTCCGCCGACGCGCGCGAATACGTCATCGTCAGCCGTCCCGGCGAGGCCACGCCCATGCCCTGGGCGAACGTCATCGCGAATCCGGACTTCGGCTGCGTCGTGTCGGAAGCCGGTACCGGCTATACCTGGCGCAGCAACGCGCACGAGTACCGCCTGACGCCCTGGCACAACGATCCGCTCGGCGACGGCGCCGGCGAAGCCTTCTATCTGCGCGATGAGGACAGCGGCCGCTACTGGTCACCGACCCTGCTGCCCGCGCGCGGCACGGGCAACTACGTCACCCGGCACGGTTTCGGCTACAGCGCGTTCGAGCATGCCGAAGACGGGATACTGAGCGAGCTGCGCGTCTATGTGGCTGCCGACGCCGCGGTGAAGTTCTTCGTGCTGCGCGTGCGCAACGCGTCGGGCCGGCGCCGTACGCTGTCGGTGACCGGCTATGTCCAGTGGGTGCTCGGCGATCTGCCGGCGAAGTCGGCGATGCACGTCGTCACCGAGCTCGACCCTCACAGCGGTGCGCTGTTTGCCCGCAACTCTTTTCATCCGGAATTCGGCGAGTGGGTGTCGTTCTTCGATGTCGACGAGCCCGCGCGCACGCTGACCGGCGACCGTCTGGAATTCATCGGGCGCAACGGCAACCTGGCCCGCCCCGCGGCGATGGAGCGCACGCGCCTGTCGGGCCGCGTCGGCGCGCTGATGGACCCCTGCGGCGCGATCCAGATCCCGCTCGATCTGGCCGACGGCCAGTCGCGCGAGATCATTTTCCGCCTTGGCACTGCGGCCAGCGCCGAAGCCGCCAATGCGCTGGTGCAGCGCCTGCGCAGGACCGGTGTCGCGCGCAGCGCGTTCGCCGATGTCGCCAGCCAGTGGCGCCACCTGCTCGGCGCGGTCGAGGTGCAGACGCCGGATTCCTCGCTCGATGCCCTGGTCAACGGCTGGCTGGTCTATCAGGTCATCGCCTGCCGCCTGTGGGGGCGCAGCGGTTACTACCAGTCGGGCGGCGCCTTCGGTTTCCGCGACCAGCTGCAGGATGCGATGGCGCTGGTGCATGCCGCGCCGCAACTGCTGCGCTCGCAGCTGCTGCTGTGCGCCGCGCGCCAGTTCAAGGAGGGCGACGTGCAGCACTGGTGGCATCCGCCGGCCGGGCGCGGCGTGCGTACGCGTTGTTCCGACGACTATCTGTGGCTGCCGCTGGCGACCTGCCGCTACATCGCCTGCAGCGGCGATGCCGCCGTGCTCGACGCGACGGAAACCTTTCTCGACGGGCGCGCGCTCAACCGGGACGAGGAGTCCTACTACGACCTGCCCCTGCGCTGGGACACGCCGCTGCCGCTGTACGACCACTGCGTGCGCGCGATCGACCAAGGCCTGCGTCTGGGGCCGCACGGGCTGCCGCTGATCGGCAGCGGCGACTGGAACGACGGCATGAACAACGTCGGTCCCGATGGCCGGGGCGAAAGCGTATGGCTGGGCTTCTTCCTGCATCGCGTGCTGCTGGACTTCGCGCCGCTGGCGCTCGCCCGCGGCGACGCAACGTTCGCCGCGCGCTGCCGCGACAGCGCCGCGCAGCTGCGCGTCAGCCTCGAAACCAGCGGCTGGGACGGCGCCTGGTACCGGCGCGCGTATTTCGACGACGGCACGCCGCTGGGCTCCGCCGCGAATGCCGAATGCCGCATCGACTCGATCGCGCAGAGCTGGGCGGTGCTGTCCGGCGCCGCGCCGGACGGGCGGGTCGCGCAGGCGCTCGACGCGCTGCAGGCGCATCTGGTGAAACCGCAGGCACAGCTGATCCAGCTGCTGGACCCGCCGTTCGACGGCGCCGGGGCCGACCCCGGCTACATTCGCGGCTACGTGCCGGGCGTGCGCGAGAACGGCGGCCAGTACACGCATGCGGCGGTCTGGGCAGCCATGGCGCAGGTGGAGGCAGGCCGCACCGAAGCGGCCTGGCAGCTGTACGACATGATCAACCCGGTACGCCACGCGCTCACACCCGCAGGCGTGAGCAGATATCAAGTGGAGCCCTACGTGATCGCGGCCGACGTCTATGCCGTTGCTCCGCATACCGGACGTGGCGGCTGGACCTGGTACACCGGCTCAGCCGGCTGGATGTACCGGCTCAGCGTCGAATCGCTGCTCGGCATACGCCGCGAGGCCGACAGCTTGCGCATCGATCCGCGCCTGCCGGCGCACTGGCCGGGATTCCGCTGCACCTACCGCTACGGCGGCAGCGTGTATCGCATCACCGTGGTGGTGGCGCCGGAGAAGACCTTCATCGCAGGCGGCACGCTACTGCGCCTCGTCGACGACGGCGCCGAGCACGCCGTCGATATCCTGGTCGGCGGCCGTGCGGACGCGTGATCGCCGCTTGCGCTTCCGGCCGATCTCCGCAGTGACCGTCGAGCGCTGCCACCGGGCAGCTTGGCCCTGCGCCGGCGCGGGTTCACGGTGCCGGGAAGCCGCCGGCGAACAGCGGTCGTCGGTCAGGCGTTCGGCGATGAACGCGTCGCGGATGGTGTCGCTGCCGTCCTTGGCGACCGGCGTGCCGGCCGTGCGCGTGAATACCAGCAAGTCGCCGTTCGCGCCGGGTCCGAGCCGCCGCGCATCACCGTTCATTAGGAAGATTTCGCGCATGTAGTGGCGGCGTCGCGGTGTTGGCCGCCCGGATTTCTTGGTACTGGTCTGCTCAATTCGCCGGCTTCACGCGCGCCGTCGTGTTGTACCCCTCGACCCGCAGCCACCAGCTGCCGAACATTCCCGACTCGATCGTCGCGTTGGGATGGTCGAGGCCGCGCGGGACCGTCAGTGAGCTGTCGTCGCTGACGCGCCATTGCTGCCCGTTCTCCAGCGTCAGCGTCGTACCGGGGCGCCAGCCCTTGAACTCGCCGGCGATGCGGCTCGATACCCGTTCGCCGGTCGATGCCGCTTTCTTTTCGGCGCGTCGTTCGCGCGCGGGTTCCGCGCCGGCGACTGCGGACGCCGATGCGGCATCGGAGGCCGGCGTCAGCGCGCGCAGTTCGCCGGCGTGTTCGATCATGAATTTCTCGAGGACTGCGATCTCCTGGGGTGTCGCCCGGTCCAGTCCCGCCTCGCGGAATTTCGGCCCCATGAGCTGCTCGAGGCGGGACTTCGCGGAGTCGCCGACGGCGGTGCCGGCCAGCGCAAGAATGCCCAGCAGGACGCCGGCGGTGGAACGGATCAGGGCGTGGTGCATCGGTGTTTCCTTCGTGGGCCGCGTTGGCGCGGAGTGGGGATTCTTACGTGGCGCGGCGCGCGCGCCAAGACGGGTGCGATGGCCTGTCGGTGTTGCCTGGGCGGCGATTCCGGTCGACGCACCGTCGCGCGGCAACCGTGCCGGCTGGCAGTGGACTGCCGGCGACCTGATCGACCTTCTGTTCGCGCGACGCCCCGGAGCGGCGATCGGGCGGGCCCCCGGCGCGGGACTGCCCGGCTTCGTCTGTCCGGCCCGGCCGGGGCGTCCCTGACCACCGCCGGGTCGCGCTCGCCGCCCGGCACCGGGCCGTCGCCGCCGTCCGCGAGCGCCTGGCCTCGCCGCCCTGCCCGGCTCTCGCCTCGACGACAAGCCGGATACCGGGCTCGCCCAGCCGGCATCCGCGCGCCGGCCGGTGGCTGATTCCTCGCCCCGCCCGATGAAGCGTTGCCGGCCGGAGCGCCAGGGATGGACTGCTCCCCGGCAGATTTCGCCGCTCCCGAAATTTATTTTCCGGGGCGTGACAGTTCGCCCCCCGGAAAAACGGTAAGCAGCCCTGCTGAGTTCATGCCGAAGTTCGGCACAACCGTTTGATGCCGGGACGGGCGCAGGCCCGGCCCATCAGCCGTGTCGGGGAGTCTTATGTCCATCGTGCTACGCCGGTGTGCGCCGGCCCGCGTGTTGCCGTGCGCGCTGCTGGTATTCCTTTCGGGCGGCGCCGGTCTCGCCGCAGCCGCGTCCCCGTGTGGCGGCGACATGCCGGCGATTCAGCTGCGCATCGTCGCTGCCGGCATCGCACCGGACATCGACCGTACCACGGTCATCCGCGTCTACGACGACGGCTGCACGCAGGTGCATCGTCCCGCCTATCGGCGCGACGCCGGCGAGTATCGCCTCGATCTCGACAAGTCCGCGCTCGACACGCTGCGCAGCCGCGTCGACCGCCCCGCCCTGCGCAGCTTCGACGCGAAGCGCCTGCGCAGCGAGCTCGCCGCCGCCGACAAGAAGACGGTCGAAACCGGTTCGGCGCTGCACAGCGAACCCGACGCCGACTACTACGAGCTGCGCTGGGTCAGCGCGGGCAAGGCGGCAAGCGCGGGCTGGGCGGGATTGCCCGCCGCGGCGGCGCGCCATGAAAACGCGACACTGAAACAGATGGCCGAGGCGGTGCAGGCGATCGAATCGCTGGCCGCGCGCAGCGGCGCGGTGCGCATCGAAGGAGGCACGCCGTGAAGCGCCTGCTGCTGCCCGCCCTGCTGACCCTGTCGATCCCTCTGTTCTGCGCCGATGCCCGGGCCGGCGCCTATGTCAGCGGCAGCGACACCGAGCCCGACGCCCTCACCCACGCGCGCAGCTTCAGTGGCTACGGCAGCGAGCAGGAAGCGATACGCGTCTGCGTCGACCTCGGCGGCGACGCGGCCCTCGCGATCGCGGCCGAACCCGCGGTGCGCAACGTGATCGAGACGATCAACACGTTCCGCTCGCTCGCGCGCAACACGTATGCGAGCGGCGCCGACGCCGACGTGCCGGCCGGCCAATACGATTTCGAAAGCGCGCTGCTGCACGAGATGCTGCACGCTCACGGTCTGGCGCATCCCAACCACGCCGACGAATCGGGCCTGAGCGGCGATGCCTATTACGGCACCCGAAGTACGCGCGGGCCGAACGGCGTCTTCAACCAGGCGGCCGGCGCCGACGGCGTCCACGGTTCCGCCGACGACGTGCGCGGCGACGACGTCAACCTGCACTGGTACGCACGCAATGCGAACAACCCGGGCCTGCTGCCGGACGTGATCGACCAGACCACGATGATCCGCGCGCTGGCCGCCTTGCCGGCCGGCCATGCGTTCGCCGCGAACGGCACCCGCAACGTACTCGCCGCGCTCGGCTTCCCCGACGCCGAGGCCGCCGCCGTGCAGGGCGCCCGGCCCGGCGAGGCGCAGCGCCATCTTCAGCACGACGACATCGCCATGCTGCGCCTCGCCCGCGCCGGCATGGACGGCATCGTCGGCACGGCGGACGACTACCGCACCCGGCTCGTCTACATCGGCCGCTATACCAATCCGGTCGGCGAGACCTGCCAGATCCCGGTGCGTTTCGACACTACGACGGCCTTCGCCTCGACCAGCCTCGCCACCGTGCGTCTGCAGCCGAACAACTGGACGGTCTTCGGTTCGCAGATGCGCTTCAACCCGTCAGTGAACTGGTACATGACGCCGCGCGCGAACACGGTCACGACGATCGTGTCGGATCTGCCCGACGCGAGCAGCCTCACGCAGCCGTTCACCGTGCGCGTGAATGTCGCCAAGGCCGCGGGCAATCCCATCGCGGCCAATCCGCTCGGCGTCGTCGAAGTGCGCGACGGCCCGCGCGAGGACCCCAACACGGCCTATTGCACGATCACGCTGGCCGGCAGCGCGAACGAGACCGCCGAATGCCAGATCGCGCCGAATGCCGGCGGTCACAAGACCGTCACGGCGGAATACCTCGGCTACGGCGGCTTCGACGCCAGCAGCGACACCGAGGCTCACGCCGTTTCCGGCCTGGTCCAGTTCAGCGCGATCACCTCCGACAGCGACCCGGTCGCCGTGGGTGCGCCGCTCACCGTCCGCTGGACCCTGGGCCCTGCGTTCGGCGCGCCGCCGATGACCTTCGGCGGCAGCGTGGTCGTGAAGGACGCGCCCGACTGCGCCTCGCCGCCTTCGGATCCCGCGCACCAGTGCAGCATCGCGCTGCCGGGCAACCAGTGCAGCATCACATTCAACACGCCGGGACAGCGCACGCTCAGGCTCTGCTACGCCGGTGACGGCGCCGCCTCGCCGGCGAGTGCTTCGTTGGCGCAGAACGTCATCGCGTCCCGCCCCACCACGGCCAGCATCGTCGACGTGATCCCGTCCAGTGCGGCGCCGTTCGCGCCGGTCACCGTCAAGGTCAAGGTCGACGAGACGCCCGCGCAGGGCGGCCAGCCCAGGGGCGCGGTGGAGATCCACGACGGCCCGCCGGGCGATCTCTTCACCTCGCACTGCACGATCGTGCTGGAGGGCACGCCCGGCGAAATCGGCCAGTGCGCGCTGGTGCCGACCGATGCCGGCATGCACACGCTCACCGCGAGCTTCGCGACGCAGGGCCCCTGGGCAGCGAGCACCGCCACGACCGCGCTCGACGTGACGCAGCTGCGCATTGCGCGCGTGTCGCCGAACGTGGTGCGTACCGGCCAGGGGACCTGGGTCATGGTGGATTTCGAAATCTCGCGCTACCTCGAGACGGTGCCCGGCGGCTACGTCGACGTCACCGACGGCACCGATTTCTGCCGCATCTACCAGGCCGCCAGCGGCGGCTGCCTGTGGAGCAGCACGACGCCGGGCCTGCACAATCTCGTCGCACGATGGCCGGGCAACAGCACCTATCCCGCGCGCGACAGCGCGCCGTTCGCCGTGCAGGTGGTCGCGCCGCCGATCACCCTGGTCAGCGGCGGCGTGCGCAACTATCCCGACGCGAACGGCGCCTCCGAAGGCAACCGCCAGTCGCTCAGTGCGAACGGACGCTATCTCCTGTTCAAGTCCGAGGCGACGAACTTCGTGCCCGGCGACACCAACGGCCTGGCCGATATCTTCGTGCGTGATTCCAAGACCTCGCTGATCCGGCGCGTCAACACCTCCAGCACCGGCGAGCAGGCGAACGGAGAATCCGGCGACTTCGCGATGAGCGGCAACGGCCGCTACGTGGTGTTCAGCTCGCTCGCGACCAACCTCGTGCCGAACGACACCAACGGCGTGCGCGACGTGTTCGTGAAGGACCTCGTCACCGACAGCACGGTGCGCGTCTCGATGCACGCCGACGGCTCGCAGTCGGTGCTCGACAACGAGTTCGAAGGCATGCCCACGTCGATCTCGGCGGACGGACGCTACGTGGCCTTCCTGACCTTCGAGCGCCTGCTGCCGCGCGACAACAACATCCACAACGACGTCTACGTGAAGGACATGCGCACCGGCGAACTCGATCTCGTCAGCACCGCCAGCGACGAGACGATCTCCAATTTCCGCAATCACCAGCCCTACATCAGCGCGAACGGCCGCTACGTCGTGTTCGCCTCGCAGGCCTCGAACTTCGTGCCGGAAGACACCGACATCGGGCTGGACGTCTACATCAAGGACCGCACGACGCGGCAGATCCGCCTCGTCAGCGCCACCGCCGCCGGCGTACGGGCGAACAGCAGCAGCGAGAAACCCGTCGTGAGCGCCGACGGCCGCTACGTCGCCTTCACGTCGTACTCGCACGACCTCGCCCAGCCCGTGAACCCGGCCAACCCCGACGTCTACATCAAGGACCTGCAGTCCGGCGCGGTGCAGCGCGCGCAGGCCACGGGCAATACGCTGATCGGCGGGGTCGGCAACGCGCCGGCCCTCACGCCGGACGGACGCTATCTCGCGTTCCAGCTCAGCGTCTACACGGCGGAGACCGGCCCGGTGATGCGCCTGTACAAGAGGGATCTGACCACCGGCGAACTCACCCGCCTCGACCGCTCCAGCGGCGGTCCGTTCCTGCTCTCGGGCGGCGTCTACGCGCCGTCGATCAGCGACGACGGCCGGTTCGTGAGCGGCCATTCGTCGAATGCGAACATCACGCTGTTCGACTGGAACGGCCTGCAGGACATGTTCGTCTACGATCGCGACTACTACCTGGCGCAGCGCGCTGCACTGGACGACGGCGTGCGCTCCAACGGCGACAGCACGGCGCCGGTGAGCTCGCGCGACGGCGGCCGTGTGCTGTATGTGTCGAACGCCTTTACCAACACGAACAACGATTCCAACGGCGTGCCCGACGCATTCCTGTTCAACAACGGCGTCACGACGTTCGCGCTGCCCTACGGTACGGCCTCGCTGGGCCAGAATGCCGACTCGCCGTTCATCAGCGCCGACAACACCTGGGTGGCGCTGCGCACGGCGCAGGAGTTCTTCCCGGCGTCCGATTCGAACGGCAAGCCCGATGTCGTCATGACCGATCCGGTGAACTTCCTGTTCTTCCGCGCCAGCACCGACTCGAGCGGCGCACAGGTAACCGCCGGCACCGTGCTCGGTCCGGTGACGCTCAACAGCAACGGCACCCTGGTCGTGTTCCGCGCCACCGACACGACCTTGACGGCCGGCGACACGAACGGCTTCGAGGACGTGTTCCTGAAGAACCGCAGCACCAACGCGACGACGATGGTCAGCACCACGGCCGCCGGCGTGCCGGGCAACGGCGACAGCACGCAGTCGATGATCAGCGACGACGGCACGCGCGTGGCCTTCGCCAGCCTCGCGACCAACTTCGCGCCCGACGACACGAACGGCGTGGCCGACATCTACGTCAAGCAGCTCGGCGACGGCAGCCTCGTGCGCGCCAGCAGCGCGGCCGACGGCACGCAGGGCAACGGCGCCAGCAGCGAGCCGTCGATCAGCAGCGACGGACGCTACGTCACCTTCCTCTCGGCCGCGAACAACCTCGTGGCCGGCGACGACAACGGCCGCATCGACGTGTTCCTGAAGGACCTGACCACCGGCACCGTCACCCGCCTCAACACGAGCACGACGGGCCAGCCGGGCAGCGGCGGCGACTGCACGAACGCGGCGATCAGCGGCAACGCCCAGTGGGCCGGCTTCGTCTGCGCGCAGGCCGGCCTCGCCGACGGCGTCGCCGCGGGCAAGGCGCTGGCCTACGTGAAGAACCTGCAGACCGGCTATCTGCACCTCGTTTCCGTCGCCCCCACCGGAGCGCCGTCGAATGCGCCGGTCGCGGCCGGGCCGCATGCGGTGGCCAACGACGGCCGCATGGTCTTCAGCAGCACGGCGAACAATCTCGTGCCCGGCGACGTGCTGAACTATTCCGACGTGTTCCGCTCGGCCGTCCCGAGCGTGCCGCTGATCGCGACGTCGACCGCGATCACGTCGCACACGCCGGATCCTTCGCAGCCGGGCCAGCCGTATACCGTGACGGCGAGCGTCACGCGCGCCAGCGGCAGCGCCGACATCACCGGCACCGTCACGATCGGCGACGGCTCGGTCATCTGCAACGCGACGCTCGCCGGCAGCGGCAACAGTGCCAGCGGCAGTTGCGCGCTGACCTCGCCGACGGCCGGCACCCAACAGCTCACCGCGAGCTACGGCGGCAGCGGCACCTACGCAGCCTCCAACGCGACCTCGACGAACCATGCGGTGATCGCGCCCGCGGCGCCGACCGAACCGTTCATCAGCAGCGTGGTGCGGGGCGGCGGCCAGGTCACCGTCGACTTTCTGCCGCCGGGCGATCCGGGCACCAGCCCGATCGACAGCTATACGGCCGAATGCGGCAGCAAGACGGCAACCGACACGACGACGTCGATCACCGTCGGCGGCCTCGCCAACGGTGTGGCGGTGACCTGCCGCGTGCGCGCACACAATGCGGTCGGCTACGGCCCGTGGTCGGCGACGTCCGCGAGCGTCACGCCCGCGGCGCGTCCCGGCCAGCCGCGCAATCTCGCGCTGACGCCGGGCAATGCGTCGATCAGCGTCGCGTTCGATGCGCCGACCAGCGACGGCGGTTCGGCCATCATCGGCTATACCGCGCGCTGCCTCACCTTCAGCGCGAGCGGCACGACCTCGCCGATCGTGGTGGCCGGCCTGGCGAACGGCACCGCCTATTACTGCAGCGTCGCCGCCGTGAACGACGTCGGACAAAGCCAGCTCGCAGCGGCCGGGCCCGTCACGCCGTCCACGGTGCCCGATCCGCCCACCGGCGTGGTCGCCACGCGCGGCAACGGCCAGGTCAGCGTGGCCTTCGCTGCGCCGGCCGGCAACGGCGGCAGCGCCATTACCGGCTATACCGCCACCTGCGGCGGCCACAGCCAGAACGGTCCGGGTTCGCCGCTCGTGGTCGCCGGACTTGCCAACGGTACGCCGGTGACCTGCACCGTCACCGCCGCCAACGCGCGCGGCAACAGCGCGCCGTCGGCACCGTCGGCCAGCGTGACGCCGGCCACGCTGCCCGACGCGCCGACCGGCATCGTCGCCACGCGCGGCAACGCGCAGGTCAGCGTCGCTTTCGTCGCGCCGGCGAACAACGGCGGCGCCGCCATCACCGGCTACAGCGCGACCTGCGGCAGCGCGACCCACAGCGGTCCCGCGTCGCCGGTCGTCGTGAGCGGTCTGCCCAATGGCACGCCGGTGAGCTGCACCGTGAAGGCAGCCAACGATGTCGGCGAAGGCCCTGCCTCGGCCAGTTCCAATACGGTGACGCCGGCCACCGTGCCCGACGCGCCGACGGGTGTGGTCGCCACGCGCGGCAACGCGCAGGTCAGCGTCGCCTTCGTCGCGCCGGTGAACAACGGCGGCAGCGCTGTCACGGGCTATACGGCGACCTGCGGCAGCATGAGCCAGACCGGCACCGCGTCGCCGATCGCCGTGACCGGCCTCCCGAACGGTACGCCGGTGACCTGCACCGTGAAGGCGGCCAACGACGTCGGCATGGGCGCGGCGTCCTCGGCATCGTCCCCTGTGACGCCGGCCGCCGTGCCCGGCGCGCCGCAGCTCGCGAGCGCCGTCGGCACGCCGAACGGCAACGGCGCCGTGCTCACGTTCGCCGCTCCCGGCGACAACGGCGGCAGCGCGATCACCGGTTATGCCGCGAGCTGCACGCCCGGCACGCATACGGCAAACGGCACCGCCTCGCCGCTCACCGTCACCGGCCTCACCGCCGGCACGGCGTACGCCTGCAGTGTCGTGGCGAACAACAAGGTCGGCGCGGGCAGCGTATCCAACAGTCTCGAGGTGACGCCGCGCATCCTCGCCGACCTCGCCATCAGCAACAGCAACGGGACGCGCTACATCAACGGCGGCAGTACCGTCGGCTGGCTGGTCGAAGTGGACAACGGCACGAGTACCGCGGTGACCGGCGCGCGCGTGCGCCTGGCCTTGCCGGCCCATCTGACCGGTATCGGCTGGGTCTGCAGCCCACAGGGCGGCGCGACCTGCCCCGGCGCGTCGGGCAACGGCAACCTCGACGGCACAGTGGCCCTGCCCGGTGGGTCACGGGTGAACTTCCTGGTCAGCGCGACGGTACCGCCGACACCGGAACAGCCGGTCACGGCGACGGCAACCGTGGAACTCTCCGGCGCCTTCGGCGACCCGCAGACGGCCAACAACACGGCCACCGACGGACCGGACACGGTAGGCATCTTCGGCAACGGGTTTGAATGATCCGCAACCGGCGCCGGCCCAGGCCGGCGCCGGAGCGTCAGGCTGCACCCTGTCAGAACCGACAGGGGGAGCGACCAGGGCAGGCCCGGGCTGCCTATAACGAGTGCCGCGCCGCTCCGGCGCGTCCCTGAACCCGAGGTTTCCATGATCCGCTCGTCTCTTCACGCCGCCTGCGCGGCCGGTCTCGTGTGCGTTCTCGCCTGCGGCGCTGCCAGCGCGCAGGAACCGGCGTCGAGCTATACCGACCGGCTCGTCGTCGATGACGGCATGACGCCGATCGCCGACGGCCTGTATGCGCAGAGCATCGGCACGACGGAGTCTTACGTCGCCGTCGGCCCGGCCGGCCATCAGGCGCTGCTGAAGAAGCTGCGCGAATTGCGCCGGATGCCCACGAAAGACGGTGTCGCCAGTGCTTCCGGCCCGATCGAGGAGCTCACCAGCCTGCTGAGCTCGCCGGTTCCGCTCAACCAGGACGTCTACGGCGACTGCACGGGCGTCCATCCGGGGGCGAGCGGCCCGTTCGAGGCACGCGCGCTGGCGGGCGGCGGCGTCGGCGGCGGCCCGTACGGCGCGAGCGGAATCGCGGCGAACAATTCGAGCCCGACCATCGCGACGAAGAATCGCGTGTACGTGACCGTATACGACGCCGACGGCATCGTCGTGGGCCAGCAGGAAACGATCACCTACGGCAATACGCTGGCCGTCGCGTCGGCGTACGCGCCGCAGGGGCGCGGCTGCTCGGCCGATTCCCTGGCCACCGTCACCTGCCCCGGCGCCACGCGTCCGGCGATCACCGCGGTCGCGCACAATTTGCGCTGCACCATCCACTGACGTGCCCGGCAGGCTCGGGTCGCGCGGCTCGAGCCTGCCGGACTGCGCACACGGTAACGAAACACCCGGTCAGCATTGGGGCACGATTGCACTAATTGACAGTGCAGCCATGAATCCGTCACCCCGCCGATGCCACTCAAGGAATGGGACTACGCCGATGCCATCCTGCGCGCGAGAACGCAGGCGGACCTGAGCCGGATTGCGACGCGCTTTGCGCAGCATTGGGGCTATGCCTACTACGGCTACTCGGCCCGGCTCGTCGTGCCGCCGTCGGCTGCGACGCCCGATACGCGACTGTTCGGCAACTTCCCGGCGGACTGGGTGCAGCGCAACGGCGCGCTGCGTGACGGAGACGCCAGCGTCGAGGGAAAGGAACGCGAGGACCCGCGCGTGCGCCATGTGCGTGCCGGCTTGCCCGTGACCTCATGGGTGGTGTCGGGCGGCATCGGTTACACGCACGCGGATCTGCGCCAGGTCGCCAGACCGCTGCTGCGTCAGGCCAGCGACGCCGGCATGACCGGCGGACTCACGATTCCGCTGGCCGCGCCGGATACGCTGTGGGCCATCATGACGTTCGCGACCCGGCAGCGCTGCACCTTGCGTGACCTGGCGCCGTCGATCGCGCCGGCCCTGTACTTCGCATCGTGCCTGCAGGCGACCTTGTCGCGCCTGGCCGGCGACAACGGGGGGCGTCCCGTCCTCAGTCCTCGCGAACGCGAGGTGCTGCACTGGGCCGCGATCGGCAAGACGTCCTGGGAGATTTCCGTGATCCTGGGCACCAGCGAACGCACCGTGAACTTCCATCTCGCCAATGCCGCGCGCAAGCTCGGCACGCGCGGGCGCAGCGCGACCTGCGCGCGCGCCCTGGCGCTGGGGCTCATCGCGCTGTAGTCCGTCGCCGGTGCATGAGCGAGGGGGCTGCCGGACAGCCTCTCGCTGAATCCATCACGGGTATGGCGATGCGTGTTTCAGCAGCCTGTCCGTGCCATGCAGAGTTCTCAGCGCCGTGAGTATCAGGCCCCCTCTGAATTCGTCCATCCCGAAACGCACTGCCTGGCCGAGTCCGTCCGCGACGAGCCCAACTTCGCTCTCCTTCACACAGTGCTTCGGCAGCTTGAGGCCGATTGCCTGCAGGTGCGGCAGGGAATCGTTCCACAGCTCGGAGATGTGCTTGTCGACGCGAACACTTTCCGATGATCTTCCCAGTCCGTCGAAGCGCCGGAACACTGAATAGCCTGAAAAATACTGCTCCGGCGGCATCACGAAAATGCACTTGCGGATCAGGTTTTTCCCGACGAGATAGTGCAGCTCGCGAAGGGTTCCGTTCTGTTGGACGGGCCCCGTGCAGCAGACGATGGGGATGGACACGATCAGGTCGCAGTGGTCTGCGACACGCGCGAATTGCTCGAACCAGCGGTCGGGGGCGAGGCGGACCTCTCCTGGCCCCAGATGAAAAAGCGTGTTCCCGTCGCCCCTGTCGCCGGAGAACGCATCACTTCTGAGGGAATACGTCTCGTCGGCATTCTGCAGTGCGATCGTCGTTCCGCGTTCATTGAGATCGCGCGCCAGCGCCGTTTCAAGCGCGACCTTGCGCAGACGCCGAGCCTTGGGATCGTCATGAAATGGATCTATCGGCGGCCGGCGGCGGCTGTCCGCCGGATCGAACTCGACGAGCTTGTCCATGGCGAAGGAACGCAAGAACAGAAATACCGGACGATCGCGCTCGGACGGCTCGCCGTCGTTCAATCTGCGCAGGTACGCTGCGGCCCGCGAATCCATGAGCTTCTGATCGTATTCCGTGATTTTGAAGCGCCAGGTCGACCGCAGGTTCTCGACCGTTCTCCAGAACGTTTTGTGGACGATGTCGAACAAGGTCAAGACGCCGAATGCGACGAAGCGCGAGTTCGCGACGAGGTAGATCTGGAGCGCGAACGTCAGTAGGTAGATTCGCGGTCGCGTAAAGCACAGCAGGAACCGGAGAACGGGCTGCGCAGGAATTGCGGAGGAACCGGGTTCATGAGGTTGTCGATCGCGTCGGTATCCGGGAGTGAACGGCGAGCCGATTCCTGTGATCGCCTGCTCGCCGCAACTACTGCTGCTGTTCCTGGGGGCGATCTCTCACTGATCCGGATTTCTCCTCGTGCGGCATGCCATGACGACTCCTGCGTATCGCCTTGCGGGCAAGCCTTTCCGGCGCCGGCCGGGCCGGAATGCCTGCGATCGACCCGCGTTGCGGCCGCATGCCGGCCGGGATCGTCCTGGCGCTTGCGACAGAACGCGATCAGGACTCCGGGTCGTACATGATCTCGCGCACTTCCTGCGCGCAGCGGCAGGCCTGGGCGAGCTTTGCCGCCCAGGCCAGGGCTTCCTGTCTGGACGGCACTTCGAGGATGGAGAAGCCGCCGATGACCGCCTTGGTCTCCGGGCAAGGGCCATCGGAGACGGAGCCGTCGCGGGCGACGATGCTCGCCTGCTGGGTCAGGAGGCCGCCGCCGAAGATCCAGACGCCGGCGGCCTTGGCTTCGCGCACGACGGCACGCGCCGCCTCGCTCACGGCGGGGAGATCTTCTTCGGGAATCACCATCGTGCCGTCGTCGAACGAGATCAGGTAGCGCTGCATGTCCACTCTCCTGTGTTCAATGGCTTGAGCGGTTCGCGGGCCGGAGCCAGGCGCAGCCCTGCGGCAGCGCCGATTGCACGGACCTGCGCGGTGCGGCGGCGGGAGCGGCGGTCAGTAACGTCGGAGGTCGTCCGGCAACGTTCGGATCACGCACTTGATCCGGATCATCGCGAAGGCGGCGATCGTCAGCGCGAGCGGCAGGAGTGCCCCTTCCGTCAGCGCGGGCGTGACGGCCGGAATGCCCGGCGCGCGCACGCTCGGAGCGGCCGAGGGAGCGCCGGGTGGAACGCCGGTGACCGGCGATGTCGTGTTGGTGATCTGGCAGGTCGTCGTCGCGTGCATCAGCCGCCGGGACGCTGCACGAAGTGCCTGCGCCGAGCGTCACGTTGCCCGGCGCCCAGCCGCTGGCGGAGAACACCGCGCTGCCGGCATGGCCGATATGGGCACCGACCCGATCCGGAAGGCTGCCGGATAGGTATCGGCGGATGCGTTGCCGCCGATCGAAAAAACTGTTCGGATTCCAGACCGTCACGGTCATCGTCGTCGCGGACGTCGCACGTTTCGGGAGCCGGCATGCGGGCATGGAACTCGACGCCTTCGGTGGTCCGGGAAATGGGGCGCACGCTAGCACTTTCGCGCAGGACGGGTAAGGACTTGCGCGGCCGTGGTCGTCGGCGCGGGTTCGTGCGCCGGCACAGGTGTCTGCGGTGCGCGCATCGGCATTTTCTGTCCGACGCCCGACCCTGCGGCCCGGACCCGCACTCTGCGAGCCGCATTTGCGTCGATCCTTTAAGATCGGCCCGCTGCCACCGGCTTGTGGCCCCGTGTCTTTCGCCCTTCCCCGCCCGCGTCCGCACGAATTTGCCTGTCATCCGCCGTCAGCCTGAGCCGAAAGATTCCGCAGCGAGCCCTTGCGCTGCTCGGCGACGGCGTGAAGCTCTTGCTCCATGCGACGACGCGGCGCCCGACGTTGCGCGAGGTCTTGCTGCCGAGGTCTGCGACTGGACGCCGCGCTGCGGCGTTGGCACGAGGCCGGCGGCATGAGCACCGACGCTCCGCAGACGCGCGCCCGCACCGTCTCGGTCCTCGACCTTGCGGCGGCAGCGCTCGCCGGCCTGCTGTTCCTGGTCGCGAGCGTGCGCTTCGGCGGCTCGGTGGCCGGCGACGAGCTCGATCCGTCCTGGACCATGGTGCTGCGCTGGGCGAGCCTGCACGGTCTGCGCTGGGGCAGCGACATTGCGTTCACCTACGGCCCGCTCGGCTACCTCTATCCGCTGAACGCCTGCGACCCGGACCGTTACGGGATTTTCGTCGCGATGCAGATCGCGCTCGCCGGCGCAGCGGCCTTCCTGTTCGCGAACGCCTGGTTTGCGCAGCGCTGGCCCGAACGCGTCGTTCTCGCGACGGCCGTCCTGTGCGCCGCGCCGCTGCTCGCCGCCGATCCGGTGTGGCTGGCCACGCCGGTGTTTGCGATCGCCGGCATGCATGCGCATGCCGCGGCCGGGCGCCGGCGCGCGCTCGGGCTGCTGCTCGTCGTCGCGGCGCTGTACGCGGCCACGATCCTGCTGATCAAGATGAGCACCCTGCTGCTGATCGTGGCCTGGTGGTTCGCCGGCAGCATCATGCTGCTGCGCCTGGGGCTGCGCCGCCACGCGATCGTCTGGCTGTTGCTCGTTCCGGTCTGCTCTCTCGCGCTGTGGAACGCGAGCGGCCAGCGCTTCGGCGATCTGCTTCCGTTCGTCGCCACGGTGCTCGAGATCTCCCGCGGCTACACCGCTGCGATGGGCAGTTTTCCGCCGCTGCGCTACGACCTCTACGGATTGGCCGTGCTGGGCGGCAGCGGCGCCATCGGGCTGTGGGCGGCCTGGCGTGCCCGCCGGGACTTCGCCCGGCTGGCCTGCATCGCGCTCTGGGGTCTGGCGATTTTCATCGCCTGGCGCGCGGGGTTCACGCGCGCCGACACGCATGTCGCGATCTTCGCCGTAACGGTCTGGCTCGCGCTGCCGCTGTTGCCGATGATGACGCCGGCGCCGACGCGATGGCTGCGCGCGGCGAGCCTGATCCTGGCACTGGCCGCCGTACCGGTGGCCGATCGGACCGTCAATCCCGGCGCGACGCACCGGCGCGGCGACATGGTCGTGGCGAGCTTCGGCACCCTCGCCCACAACGCGGTCGTGCTTCTGCATCCGCTGACCTATCGGCCCGCCCTGAATGCCGCGCTGGACCGGGAGCGCGTCCGCCTCGACCTGCCGCAGACACGCGCCATCGTCGGCAGGCGCACGGTGGATCTTGCCGGCACGCAGCAGGGCGTGGTCATCATCAACGGCTTTGCCTACCGGCCGTCGCCGGTGTTTCAGGGCTACGGCGCCTACACGCCGCGCCTGCAGCGTCTGAACGCGGACGCGTACAGCGGCCCGGACCGCACGGATTTCGTGCTGCTGGCGTATTCGCCGATCGACGGCAACCTGCCCACGAGCGAGAACGCGCTCGCGTTCATGACCTTGTACGCGAATTACCATCCGGTACTCGTGGAGAAATCCTATCTGCTGCTGGAGAAGAACGCCGAGTCCGTTGCGCCGCAGCAACCGGCGGATTCGGGCTGGCAGCAGACGACCTGGGGCGAATGGACGGATCTGCCGACGGCACCGGAAAGCGTGACGGTCCTGGCCGTGCGCAGCAAACTCTCCGCAGCCGGCAAGCTGATGGCGACCCTGTTGCGCGAACCGGGGCAGCTCATCGAACTCGAACTTGCCGACGGCACGATCCGGCGCTTCCGGCTCGTACGTGGCGCGGCGGCCGGCGGATTCCTCGTGTCGCCGGCGGTGCAGTCGCTCGATGACTACGTCCGCCTGTTCGTCGGCGCCGGCCTGCCTGTCGTCCGGCGTTTCCGCCTGGTGCCGCAGGACGATGCGCAGCGCGCGCTGTTCGCCGGCGAGATCCGCTGGCAGGTGACGCAGCAACCGCGCCGCTCGCCGGGCGAACTGCCGCCGACGATGCGCGACGCGCTGTTTCCCGGGTTCTCGCATTTGCCGCAAGCGTGGCCGGCCGGCCTGCGCACGGTGGACGCGCAGGCGCAGCGCGTGCTGTTCATGCCGAGCCCAGCGCAGCTGACGTTCGGGCCCGGCGCCGGCCGCTACGTCGTTTCCGGCGAGGTCGGAATCGTCCTCAATGCGTTCACCGACCCGGGCTGTCGCAACGGCGACGGGGTGGAAGTCAAGGTCGCTGGCGGCGACGGAGTGACGCTCGCCTATCGCTACGATCCGTTCGCCGACGCGGCGCTGCGTCCGGCGCACCGCTTCGAGCTGGGTCCTGTCGTAGCAGGTCCGGACGGCCTGCTGCGCCTGGAGATGGCGCCGGGTCCGGCGAACAACGGCGACTGCGACTGGTCGTATCTGCGCGACGTCCGCATCCGCCCGGTCGGGCACGCGGCTCCTCGGTCCGCCGCAGTCCGGTAAGGCCGCCGCTCTGCCGGCGCGAGCGCTCGCCGCGGGCGGCGGAAACGGCGTGGTCCGATCAGCCGTCGCGTTGCGCGCGGATGTCCGCGAGTCGCGCCGTCACCGCCGCGAGACTCGCCGCGGCCGACAGGCGCTGGCTCACGCTGGCTTTCGCGGTTTCGCCGATCTGCCGCGCATAGACCGGGTCGTCGGCGAGCCGGCTCAGATAGGCTGCTGCCTGGGCGACGTCCGGTTCGGCCCAGTGCTGGCCCTGCCAGGCGGGATATTCGCCCTCCTCCACCGGGATCAGCGAATAGTCCACGAGACAGCTGTTGTCCGCGTCCATGAACGCGAGATTGCCGGAATAGCCCGTCGCGACGACCGGCTTGCCGAGCAGCATGCATTCGGCCATGCCGAGGCCCAGCCCTTCGGAGCGATGCAGCGAGACATAGCAGTCGCAGCAGGCCTGCAGGGCCCACATGCCGCGGCGGTCGAGGAACCCGTCGCGCACCTCGATGCGGTCGTCGTCGGCGGCGCTGTCGATCAGCCGGCGCAGCAGCTCCGGGAAGCGCTCGCCATTGGTCGTCTTGATGACCAGACGCACGTCGCGGCGGCCGTCGGCGAAGGCACGGCGGAACGCGGCGATCACGCCTTCGGCGTTCTTGCGCACGACGAAGGAGTTGAAGTCGAAGCTGAAAAGGCACAGGAACACGCCTTCGGCCAGTCCGAACTCGCGGCGCGAATAATGGCTGGGCAGATTCACCTCGAGCGCTATCGGCACGATATGCACGGGCTTGTCGGTGCAGGCGGCGATCGCGTCGCGCACGAACGGCGAAGTCACCCAGATTTCGTCGACGAGGTCGATCGCCCCGTGCCATTGCTCGGGGAATTTTTCCAGTTCCCAGAACCAGCAGCCGATGTTGTAGCGCCCGCCGAACACCGCGTCGCCGAGCTGTTCGCGCGCGATCGGCATCTGGTCTGCGTTGATGCAGAACAGGTTCACGTCGTGGCGGCAGTCCGGCGACAGGAAGCGCTGCATGCTGCGATCGCCCTGGCGGCTTGCGACGCCGGTGTCGAAGTTGCGCACGACGAACGGCACTGCGCCGCCGTGCAAGGCATGCGCATACCGGCGCAGCACTTCGGCGACGCCGAATTCGCCGTGCGCATAGCCGACGAGATTGAGGCCGGTCGGGCCCGGTGGTGCCGCGATGGCCGCGGGCCGTCCGGCGGTGCGTTCGAGACTATGGCGGATGCGATGGCGTGCGTCTTGCGGGATCAGCGCATAGCAATGCAGCGCCGGCCGGAAACGGCAGCTCCAGTTGATGAGGTCCAGGCACGCGGACGCGGCGCGGCCTATCGGTCCCGGCGCGGAATCCGCGGCCGCGCGCGAATGGGGCGCATCGTCCGTGCCGTAGGCCGCCAGGGTGCGGCGTGCCAGCGCAAGATGCCGTTCCGGAATGCCCATCTCCTGCGGCGCGGCGCGGGCGAACCAGCGGATGAATCCGCGCCGGCCGCCGGCCTGAGTAAGGTCGAACGCCTGCTGCAGGTCGGCGCGCATCTTCCAGGTCGCATACATCAGCCGCGTTACCGGCGCGTCGATGCGCGCAGGCAGTTCGTCGCACGGCAGGTCGTACAGCTGCCGGTCCATCGAGAACGGATCGCGCTGCGGCTGCGCGGTGCCCTTGTCGAAATAGCGCCGATAGACCGCGCGCACCGGATCGCAGATCGGCTCGCCGTCGGCGAAGCGGCCGTACGCATAGGGTTTCTTGCGATGCCCGGCATGGCCGTTCGCTGCCAGACGGTCGAGGTAGTCCGCATACAGCGGGCGCAGTTTTCCGATCGTCGCACGCGTATGGCGATTCTGGTGCCTGGAGAACTGCTCCGGACTGTTCAGATCCACACCGCTGAAATGGACGAAAGCCAACCGCCGGTTCGCCGCGTACCAGTGCCGACCGTGCTGCGATACCGGGCGCTGCGACAGGTTCCAGTACGCGAGGTTGTAGCCGGTATCGCGCAGGATGCGGACGTCCGGAAACAGGCCCGGCACGAGGTCGATCCATTTCTGGTCGGTGAACAGGCCTGCTGCGGGATCGTTGAACGCGCCGAATTCGAGGCGGTCCGCCCACCAGGCAATCAGACGGTCGGCCTCGGCATGGGCGCCGATCGCGACGAAGCCGCAGTTGTAGGTGCCGCTCGCCAGGATTTCGCGTTCGCCGGGCTGGCGGTCGTCGTCGACGGGGTCGACGAGGTGCGGCGTGAGCACCGCGAGCGCGCCGTCGGCGAAGGCCGCTTCGACTTCGCCCAGCGGATCGACCACGAGAATATCGGGATCGAGGTAGACGATGCCCGTGTCGGGATGCCGCTGGCGCAGATAGGCGAACGCATACGGCTTGATCGCCGTATTGAACTCCATGATCGTGTAGCGGAACGCGAACGCAGCGAAATCCGGCAGCGCGAGCGCGGCGGCGGCCACGGTCGTGAACGGCGCACCGATGAGGGCCGGGTCGTTCTCGGCGCGGTCGGCGAGTATCAGATAGCGCGGCGCATCGGGATAGTGCTCGGCAACCGACTGCATCAGGGTCGTCGCGTAGGCCAGATAGTTGCGCGAGGCGATCGTGAAAAATACCGGCGCGCCACTGCGTGCCCGCAGTGCGGTTCGCTGCTGTTGCGTCGCCGCGTCGCGCGCCTGTTCGAGCGACAGCGCGTATCCGACCGCCTCGTCGAGGCTTTCCTTCAGCGACACGGCATATTCGACGGCGCGGTCGCGATCCAGCGCCAGCGACCTGGCGTAGTCGGAGGCATTGCCGTGTTCGCGCTCCAGCAGTTCGACGGTTTCCCGCAGGCGTGCCGCGTGTGCGTTCGCTGCGGCCAGATTCGCATCGCGTGCGGCGATTTCGGCGGCGAGTTGCCGCTGCAGGCCGGTGCGCGCGGCTTCGGCGTTCGCCGCGCCTTCGATCGCGCGATCCCGTTCCCGCTCCAGCGCGGCGAGCGCTTCCTGCAGGCCCGCCGCGTGGGTGGTCGCTTCCGCGACGCGCGCATCGCGCCGCTCGATCTCGGCGTTGAATCGGGCATGCAGATCGGCGCGCTGGCTTTCCTGCGCGGCCTGCGCTTCGGCCGCGCGGTCGCGGTCGTGCTGCAGGGCTTGTTCCAGGCGCCGGGCATGGACGGCCGCTTCCGCGATGCGCGAATCGCGCAGGCCGATTTCGGCCGCGAATCGCGCATGCAGTTCCGCGCGTTCGGCGTCATGCTGTCGCGACGCGGCATCGGCGCGGCGGCGCAGGTCGTCGAACACCTGCTCCCGGGCGAGGATATGCGCACCGAAAATGCGCTCGGCTGCGGCAAGGCTCTGCGCCGCCGCATCGAAGGCCGGGAAAACCGCCTCGGGCTCCTGCTGCAAGCGCGTCAGGCTTGCGTAGACATCCCGGTACATGCCGGAAAGGTCGCTCGCAGCATCGTTCTTTCCACGCTCGTGGACGCCGCCGTCGAGGAAGCCGTCCACTTCGGCTGCGGCCTGCAACCCGTTCGGCCAGGCGATGCCGAGCTGCCGGCCCATGCGCGCGAACTCTGTGCGCCAATCGGCCAGCACCCGGTCGAACGCGACGAACGTGCGGACCTGGCCGCGCGTGTACTTTTCCGCCGCCAGGACATAGCGAAGCCATACGGCAATGCCCTGGGCGTGCGGCAGCGCGTCGCCGCTGGCGAGCCGGCGCTCGCGCACTTCCAGCGAAGTCGCGACGGCCTGGGGATGCCGGAACGGCAGCAGGAACCGCGGCGCGATGGCCGACTGGCGCAGCGCTTCCGTCCAGAGCGGAAGGAACAGCGTGATGCGCGGGTCCTTCAGCACGAACAGCGGCGCAGTCGCATGTTCTGCGGCGATGAGCTCGCCCATGCGGTCTGTCCATTGCCGCGCCTGCGCGCTGTCGAACCAGCCGGCCGGGAGGTTCACCGGCGAATACAGGCCGGAACCGAGCGCGGCGAGCAGCCGGTTGTGCAGCTCCTGGACCGCGCGCGACTCCCAGTGGCCGCGCTCGTTGCCGATGTCGGCCGGAATCAGCTCGCCGGCGAGTTCGGCGCCGAGAAGGTTGGCGATGCGCGTCGTCAGCGACGTACCGCTGCGATGCATGCCCGCGACGATGATCGCCGTGCGTTGCGCGCCGCCTGCCGGTTCCTGCTTCATGGATTCAGCAGCGCGCGAAAGTAGGCGATCGTCTGCCGCAATCCGTCGTCGAGCGACACCCGCGGTTGCCAGCCCAGCGCCTGCCGCGCCAGGCCGATGTCCGGCTGGCGCACCTTCGGGTCGTCCGGCGGCAGCGGCTGATGGACGATGCGCGCGCGGCTGCCGCTGAGCCGCAGCACGCGTTCGGCGAGCTCGCGCATGCTCAGTTCGGCGGGGTTGCCCACGTTGACCGGGCCGGTGAAGTCGGCCGGAGAGTCCATCGCGGCCAGCATTCCGTCGATCAGGTCGTCGACGTAGCAGAACGAGCGCGTCTGGCTGCCGTCGCCGTAGACGGTGACATCGTCGCCGCGCAGGGCCTGATTGATGAAGTTGCTGACGACGCGGCCGTCGCCGACATACATGCGCGGCCCGTAGGTGTTGAAGATGCGCACGACCTTGATGTCGAGGCCGTGTTGCCGGCGGTAGTCGAAGAACAGCGTTTCCGCGCAGCGCTTGCCTTCGTTGTAGCAGCTGCGCAGGCCGATCGGATTGACCCGCCCCCAATAGTGTTCGGGCTGCGGATGCACCTCGGGATCGCCATAGACTTCGCTGGTCGACGCCTGCAGGATGCGGGCGCGCCGGCGCTCGGCGAGCGCGAGCATGTTCATGGCGCCGAGCACGCAGGTTCGCGTCGTCCGCACCGGATCGTGCTGGTAATGGATCGGCGATGCCGGGCAGGCGAGATTGAAGATGCGGTCGACGTCGACGTCCAGCGGCAGGGTGACGTCGTGCTGCAGCAGCTCGAAGCGCGGATGTTCCAGCAGCGGAGCGATGTTGCTGCGCGTACCGGTGTGGAAGTTGTCCACGCAAAGGACGTCGTCGCCGCGCCGGATCAGTGCATCGCACAAATGGGATCCAAGAAAACCGGCACCGCCCGTCACCAGCGTTCTCTGACCGCCAGCCCGCATCTAGAACCCTGTCCCGTCTGGTGCCGAAGCGATCAACATACCAAGGCCACCGGACGCTGTCGATCCGCTAAGCTTGCGCGCCATGCGCCCTGCCCTTTCATGAACACCGCCGTGCGACATCCGCGCCGCTCGTGCCGGCGATCCCTGCTGGCTCCGCTGTTCCTCGCACTGGCCTGTTTCCTGGTCTACAACGCGAACCTGCGGCAGATCGGCGCCGGCGACAGCGTGTCGGCGCGCTATTTGCCGCTGATGCTCTGGCACGACGGGACACTGGCGCCCGGGGCGCAGTCGCGACTGTTCGCGCATGGCCATCCGATGGCGCTGCCGCGCTACCGGCCGGCCAACGACGAGGGCAAGGCCGTCTACTTCGAGCCGACGGCCTACTGGCTGATCCGCACGCGCGAGCATGAGCTGGCGTCGTTCTACCCGGTCGTGACGCCGCTGCTCGTCGCGCCGCTGTACGCGCCGGCGGCGCACTGGCTCGATGCGCAGGGCTGGCAGCAGCCGCAGGTCGACCGGGTGGCGGAATGGATGGAGAAGCTGGCGGCATCGCTGCTCGCGGCGCTGGCCAGTGTCCTCGTGTTCCTGCTGCTGCGCCGCGAGGACAACCCGTGGTGCCTGCCGCTGGCGCTCGCGTTCGCGTTCGGCACGAATACCTGGATGATCTCCAGCCAGGCGCTGTGGCAGCACGGCAGCGGAGAGCTGCTGATCGCCCTGGCCCTGCTGCTCGTGCTTGCGCCCGCGAACGCCGCGCGTCTGGCCCTGCTCGGCGGCGTCTGTGTCCTGATGGCGGCCAATCGCCCGCCGGACGGGCTCATTGCCGCGGCCATCGGAGTGTTCGTCCTGTGGCGCAACTGGCGCAGCGTGCCCTGGCTGGTCGCCGGCGCCGCGGTCCCGCTGGCGCTGCTGCTGCACTACAACCTCGGCTTCATGGGCCACCTCGCCGGCGGCTACGGCGTGGTGAAGCCGCCGGTCAATTTCCTCCAGCACGACTGGTCCGGGCTGGCCGGTCTGCTGGTCAGTCCGGCACGCGGGCTGCTGGTGTTTTCGCCGTTCCTCGCCTTCGTCGCCGTCGGGCTGATCCAGCGCCTGCGCGCACCGCAGACGCGCGCGCTTGCCGTGGTGCTGACCTTGGCCGTCCTCGGCCAGCTCGTGCTGTATTCCCAGGGCGACTGGCGCGCCGGCACGTCCTGGGGGCCGCGCTGGCTGACCGACATCCTGCCGGTGCTGGTCTGGATGCTCGCGCCCGCGCCGCTGGTCCTCCGGCCCGTCGCGCGCGGCGTGTTCGTCGCGGCGATCGCGCTGTCGGTCGGCATACAGGCGGTCGGCGCGTTCTGGTACACCAGGACCAGCGACGAACTTGTCTACGCCGGCGATCCCGCCTCGATGCGGGGCGCCTGGGATCCGCGCAATATCCCGTTCGTGACCGAGCTGCGCCATCCGCCGGCGCCGGCCGAGCTGCTGTGCGACGCGCTGGGCACGATCGACCGGATCGGCCCGACGCAGCTGCCCACGGCCGGACCGCTGCCGCAGCTGGAACCCGGCGCGGCAATCGAAGGCTGGGCGCTGGCCTGCGCGCGCTCGCCGGCGCAGCTGCTGCTGCTCGTGAACGGCGTCGTGGTCGGCACGACGACGCAGTTCCTGCCGCGCGCGGACGTCGAGGAGGCCCTGCATACGAGCGCGCCGTCGGGCTGGCGCATGACCGCAAACCTCTGGGGCGTGGCTGCCGGCGAGCAGGTACTGCAGCTCGCCGTTCGCGTCGAGCCGCGCAGCGATTTCCGCATCGTCCGCGAGCAGCGTGTGATCGTGCGCGCGCAGCCGCCGGCGACGGTCGCAGCGGAGTCGCCGCCGCTGTCGGCCGCGGCCCTGGAGGCGATGGCCGCGCGCGCCGCAGCGCTGCTGCGCGAGCACCAGACCGACGACGGTGCCTGGCTCACCGCGCATACGACGGACATGCGCTACGACGCGCCGCAGCCGGAACTGAACACGTTCCTGACCTCGACGCTGGTGGACCTGCTCACGCCGCTCGCGCGCCGACAGGACCTCGACGCTGCGCTGCAGCGCGCCCGCGAACACCTCGCCGCGCAGATCGAAAGCAGCGGCCTCGTGCGCTATCACGGGCTGCCCGACGGACCGGCGATCGGCAAGCTGGGCTGCGCGATCACGCCGGACGCCGACGACACGGCGCTGGCCTGGCGAATCGCCGGCCCCGGCATCGGCGATCCGCGGCGCCAGCCCATGCTCGACGAGCTCGCGCGCTATCGCGACGCGCGGGGCTTCTACCGCACCTGGCTCGCCCCGCGGAAGCTGTACCGCTGTCTGGATCCGGGCAGCGATCCGAACCCGACCGACATCGCGATCCAGTTGCATGTCTATCTGATGCTGCGCGAACTCGATCCGCCGTCGGCACAGGCACTGTGCGGCAGCCTGCAGCGTTCGTTCCGCGACGAGGACATCTGGGTCTACTACGCCAAGTCGGCGCTGCTGCCGTATCTGCGCGTGGCCGAACTGCAGCAGCACGGCTGTCCGCTGCCGCTGCCGATCGAACGGCTCGCGCTGAGCGCCGAAGGGCAGGCGATCTGGAGCGAGGCGGTGCATGCCCTCGTCGAATCCGCGGCAGCGCCGGCCGATGAGCAGGTACGACAGGCGATGCATCGCGTGCTCGCGCAGCTGGGCGCGGACGATTTCGCCCTGCTGCGCCGTTCGCCGCCGCTGCTGTACCACAACGACCTCAGCGCGACGGTGCGGCGCTACTACTGGTCGGAGGACGTCGGCTACGCCGTGTGGCTGCGGCTCCACGCGGCCGCCGGCCCGGCCGCCGAACCGCCGCCGCCCGCGCCATGATTGCCGGCACGCTTCGCCGGTACGGACGCATCGTCCGGCATTTCGTCGCCGCGCGCGCGCTGGAAGTGCTCGCGCTGCAGGCTTCGCCGCTACTCGGCATCTTCCTTGGCGGCTACCGCATCGAACGCGACGGCATCCTCGCGCCGGGCCTGCTCGCGCTCGGCAGCTGCGCGCTGACGGCGCACATCTTCATCTTCAACGACTGGGCCGGATACGAAAGCGATCTGCGCGATCCGCTGCGCGCGCCGCAGGTCTTCAGCCGCCGGGGCATCAGCCGGCGCGAGGTCGCGGGCACTGCGATCGTCCTGCTCGTCCTGGCCGTTCTCGCCTTCGCCGCCGTCGGCCCGACGGCGCTGCTGTTCGGCGCCGCGATCGCGGTACTGGGCTTCCTGTACTCGGGTTCGCCGGTGCTCGGCAAGAGCACGCCCGTCGCGTCGTCGCTGAATCATCTGCTCGGCGGCACCCTGCACTTCCTGCTCGGCTATACGCTGTTCCACGCGCTGGACGCAAACGGCATCGGCATCGGCCTGTTCTTCGGCCTGGTGTTCGCCGCCGGCCATCTCAATCAGGAAGTACGCGACTACGAGGGCGATCTCGTCAACGGCATACGCACGAACGCCGTCGCCTTCGGCCGCCGGCGCGCCTTCCTCGCAAGCCTGCTCGCGTTCACCGCGGCCTACGCGATGCTGGCCGGACTGGCCGCGTTCGGCATCCTGCCGCGGCCGCTGCTGTGGAGCCCGCTCGCGTGGCTGCTGCATCTGGCCTGGTCGCTGCAGGCGCTGCGGCGCGGACCGGATTCGGATACCGCAGTGTGGATGCAGCGGCGCTATCGCTGGCTGTTCGCGCTGGTCGGACTCGTGATGCTGACCGGATGAACGCCGGTTCCGCCGCGCCGCGGCGCAGGCCGTCGAGAAAAGGATGCCGATGAAACTGTCCGTCGTGATTCCCTGCTACAACGAGGAGCGAACGATCCTCGCGCTCGTCCAAGCCGTGAGGCAGTCGCCTTATGAACCGAAGGAAATCATCGTCGTCGACGACTGCTCGCGCGACGGCACGCGGACCATCCTGCATACGCAGATCGCCCCGCTGGTGCAGCAGATCCTCTATCACGAGATCAACCAGGGCAAAGGGGCCGCACTGCGCACCGGCATACGCGCGGCGACCGGCGACATGGTCATCATCCAGGACGCCGACCTCGAATACGATCCGAACGACTATCCGCGCCTCGTCGAACCGCTGCTGGCGGACCGCGCCGACGTCGTCTTCGGCTCCCGCTTCGGCAGCTCCGAACCGCCGCGCATGCTGCTGCGGCAACGCGTCGCCAACACCCTGCTCACCCGGCTGTCGAACCTGTTCACCGGCCTGCGGCTCACCGACATGGAGACCTGCTACAAGGTGTTCCGCCGCGAAATCATCCAGGCCATCCGCATCGAGGAAGACCGCTTCGGCTTCGAACCGGAAGTCACCGCCAAGGTCGCCCGCGGTGGATGCCGCATCCAGGAAGTCGGTGTCTCCTACCGCGGCCGCAGCTATGCGGAAGGCAAGAAGATCGGCTGGAAGGACGGCCTGCGCGCACTCTGGTGCATCGTGAAATACAGCCCGCCGCTGGGCGAGCGGCTGCGCCGGCACCGGGCCGGCTGACCGCACAGGTCCGGCGGCTGGCCTCGATGGTCGCAGATCCGTCCCGTCCGGCGTGCGTGTTCATCCACCTGCCGCTCACGGCCGGCATCCGATCCTGTCGCGGGCACGCGCCGGTCCCCGGCGCGGCTGCCGCTTCCGGCCACCCCGCTCTACGACAGGACAAAATCACCATGGAAACGCAGGAACTCCATCGCGGCCGCCTGATCGACCACATCCAGCTCGTGGTCGCTGATCTTTCCGCCTCGCAGCGGTTCTATACCGCCGTCTTCGACGTCCTGGGGATTCCGATGGGCGGCACGGGGCCGGGGTTCTTCTGGGCGGACGAACTGTTCGTTTCGACGCCTGACAGCCAGGCTGCTCAGGGCCGGCTGACGGGGCGCCATCATCTGGCGTTCCAGGCGAAAGATCGGAACGTCGTCGACGCGTTCCACGCCGCTGCGTTGGCACACGGGGGAACCGACAACGGCGCGCCCGGGGAGCGGGGCTATCACCCGGGGTATTACGCGGCGTTCGTCCTCGATCCGGACGGCAACAACATCGAAGCGGTCTTTCACGGCGACGCCGAGCGCAGCGCCGCGTCGGTGCGCATTACGTTCTGAACGGCGGCACGACCGGCGCGACGCAGGCCGTACCCGCCGCGTCGGCCGGCCATCGCCGGCCGACGCAGCGTTCTTCCGTTTCCGCGACGATCAGTTCTTGCCGACGGGCCGAGCGGGACCGCCGGCAGCGCCGTCAGCCGGCAGATAACCGCGGGCGAAGTCGGCGTCACCGGTAACGGTGACGTCGAATACGCAGTGGGCGTGCTTCGTGTCGTCCTCGACCGCGCGGCAGGCCTGCAGGGCCAGCTGCGGCTGCATCGTCGTCAGCGGCGGACGCACGGGCTGCAAGGTCGTGCGGCAGGCCTGCCCCGGCGGTGCCGGCCAGTTGCGGTCGGTGAAGTTTGCCGTGGAGGTGCCGGTCGCGTAGTCGAACAGGCTCGTCGCCGACGTGACGCGCCAGGCATCGGCGAAGGTCTGGTTCAGCACGACGTGACGCGTCGCGAGCGGGCCGGGCATGGCACCGAAGGACGAACCGTCGGGCGCGCGCGGCAGCCAGTCGCCGGCGAGCACATGCCCGGCGATGCCTTCGCGCGCCGGCGTGTTCGTGATGTCGATGTCGATGTACCAGTAGCCCTGCGAGGCCCAGAAGCGCGGCGTCGCGACGAGGTCGCTGCCGTCGGAGAACACGACGTGCATGCCGCCGCCGGCTGCAGCGAGCGCGACATAGGCGCCGCCGCCGAGCGGGATCGGCGTCGCCGTCAGCGCGGTCACGCGGCCGTCGATGCGCAGCTGCATGTCTTCCTTGCCGGCGGTATTGCGCACGGGCTGGTAGGTAACGCGGTGCGTGTTGACGCGCGCGGCGACGGCGGTGTTCAGCGAAACGCAGCTCTGCAGACCCGTATACGGATTCGGCGGCGGGATGAACGTCGTCTGCACCGGCGACTGGCGGCTCTGCACTTCGAAGCCGGTGTCGTCGTTGGTCAGCACGACGAATTCGCCGGCGGCCTGGAAGTCGTAGCTGATGCCGTTCGTCGTCGTGATGTGCGGGTCGCCGGCATCGGCCGTCGTGTTGTTCGGCGGCGCAAAGCAGTAGGCGTTGCGGAATGCCGACGCTGCGGCGACCTGGGTGCCCGGCACACCGGGCGGCATCGTCGTGTTGTAGCCGCCCGGCAGGATCGTGCCGCAATAGCCCGGCAGCTGGTTCGACAGGTGCGGGAACCGTCCGGCGCTGTACTTGACGTGACAGCCGCTGCATACGGCCGGTACGCTCGCGAAGGTCTGCGAGAACTGGTTCTGCGGCCAGCTCGCCGGCACGAGCGGGTCGTAGCGGTTCGGCGCGAACGTCGGCAGGCTCTGCACCTGCCAGAGGTTCTCCCACAGGTACGCGCCGAGGTTCGCCTTCGGGTGGGTGATGAACGGATTCTCGCCGGCATGGCAGTCCGTGCAGATGCCGCCCTGGCCGCCGAGCAGTTCGTTGCCGCCGGCCTGGTAGCGGCCCAGCGGGTCGACGCCGAGGTTCGGCGCGCCGATCGGAATCTGCGCGCCGGCCGCGAACGAAAACGTCGTGCCGGACATCTGGTTGTCCCAGATGCAGACCTTCGAGGTGACTTCGCTGAGGCAGATCACGCCGTCGAGCGCGACCGTCGTCATTGCATTGTTCGAATAGCGCGGCAGCGCATAGCACATGCCCAGCGGCGAGGTGCTGCGGTAGGTGCGCAGTTCGGCCGGCGTGCCGACGATGAACTGCAGCGCCTGCGGAATGAAGCCCTGCGACTTCCAGCCCGCGAGTCCGGCCGGATCCATTACCCCGATCGACGGCGGAATCGGCACGCCGGCGGCGATGCATTCATTCGTGTAGGCGATGCCCGAATTGACGGTCGCGGTCTTGACGCCCGCCTCGCCCTGCGCCTGCAGCGCACGGATCGCCGCGAGCTTTTTCGCGAGCGGCGGCGGCAGCACGAACGGTACACCCTGCCCGACGTCCTTCGTGTCGACGCGTTCGCGCATCTCGAATGTCAACGCGAAATCGAGCGCGCGCAGCTTGCCGAGCGTGCGGTCGTCGTTCTTCTGCCGCGCCGAGTTCGCATACAGCCATTCCAGCGCGCGCTGTTCGAACACGAGCCGCGCCTGCCCCTGCGGCGGCACACCGTCGAACAGGTCGCGCTCGAACGCCGCGAAGTCGAAAGCCTTGCTGCCGTCGAGGCGTTGCGTCAGGTCGGCCCGGTACCAGGCCTGTGCCTCGGCGACGAACTGCTGCGTCGGCGTGATCTGCCGGCCGGACGCCTCGAAGAACGCGCCATGGCCGATATAGGCGATCGGCTCCTCCGTGCCGGCTCTCGCCGGTCCTGCCCACAAGACGCTGCAGAGGCCGATACATCCGGCGACGAGCGACGCGTGCAACCACTGCGACTGCGATCCTGCCTGCATGGAGGTTCTCCGTTGGGTGATCGGTCCGGCGCACGATACGCCCGATCGGAGACATGGGAAATATTATTAATCTGTTTTTCTATACGTTTTACCAATAAATTAATTCATCGGCCCATCAGAAATTTTCATGGCGCGCCTTTGATCCTTTCGAGGGCTGTTTCGCGTCAGGCGCGAAGCGGGCTGATCGCGGCGACGGCCCGCAGCGGCCCTGCCGCGGGCACGGCGGCGCGCGCCTCAGAGGCCGGCCGCAGCTCCCACGACAGCCGCCTTGCCGGCCGCGCGACAGCGCCACCAGGCCACCGCAATGGCATCGGCGTTTTCCTCGTACCTTCTTCGTTTGCCGGGACGCGCCTGGTATCGGAGAAAGGCGCTCCGGACGATCGCATGCCTGGCGATCTGCGGGCAGACCAGGCTCAGCGCGAGACATCCCGTCGTGACGTCACCGTCGCAATAGCCTGGCGCGTTGTCGTCGCCGAGGATCGCGTTGCGCCAGCGCGGCAGCGCGACGAAGCATTCCGCCACGTCCTTCCAGCCCAGCGGCGCGGCCAGCGACAAGGTGTCGTGGATGAAACGCCAGGCATCCTCGGCCGGCGGCCGGCGCGCCATCGCGAGGGTCAGGACATGCAAGGTTTCGATCTCGTCGGGATCGAGAAACATCGGCAGCAGGAACAGGCCTTCCCGGACCAGCGGCTGGACCAGATCCAGGAAAGCGTTCCAGCGTTCGTCGTCGCCGACGCTGCGCCGGAACGCCGCGAGGTTCCTCAGGAATTCCGCCCTCGCCATATGCAGCGCATTGAACTGGCCGGCGCGCACGGCCCGCCGCACATGAAAATTGTCCAGTTCATGAATCATGTCCCGCGCATCTTCCCGCTCCGCATACAGCAGCGCCGCCAGGTCGTCGAAGCCCATGACGTCTCCATCGCCGCGGCCCGACCACTGGTCCCAGGCGGCCAGCGCCGCCGGACGATAGTCCTCGCGGCCGAGCAGCAGCAGGCAATGCAGGGCATGGCCGGGACAGGCTCTGGCCTGCAGGCTGGCCTGCGCGCATTCCACCAGTTCCTCGTGCGTGATCCAGTCACCCTCGCCGCGGTACCAGAGCGCGCCGAACTCCGCGATGTAGTTGAACCAGGGCCGCTTCAGACGCTCGCGCAGACGGTTGAGCTGGCGATCGCACCAGGCGTCCATCGCCGCGTCGTCGCCGTCGTCGGCTGCGGCGACTGGGGGCAACGGTTCGCTGGGCGGCAACGTCTGTCGTGGGGCCGCCATCGGCGGTGAAGCGCAGACGTGAATCCGGTCCATTGCAAATGCGCGAGCAAGCGTGTTGCCGGCGACCGGAAAAGCGCCGGTTCCGCGCAGATACCCGGCAAGCACGACCTCGGGCTCGCCCTCGCGCAGCACGGCCGTCAGGGTCCACCCCACGGACACCACGCTGGACGCGCCCCCTTGGCACAGCGCCCACACCCCGTCCGTGCCGGCCTCCAGGTCGTATCCGCTCAGATCGCAGGCCATGCTCAGGACGGCGAGGGAAACCGCGCGCCGCCGGGCCAGGGTTTCCAGGGTGCGTGCCGTGGCTTCGATGTCGTCGTCGCTGTGCAGACTGCCGTCCGGCATGACTTCGGAGTCGTAGCCGTCGGGATAGCGCAGCCAGAGCCTGCCGTCGCGCTGTACCGCGACGAAACCGGACGGCACGAGTCGCTGCGCGAGCCGCTGCGCGTAAGTCGATCGGGGATTCGTCATCGCCGCAATCTGGCGCGTGCCGCGCGGCTTGTCCACCCGGCAGAGCGTCCGCATCGGGACCGCGCCGGCGCTAGCGCGCCGGACACCCCGGCACTGCGGCCTCCAAACCGCTGCGCAGCAGCACGTCGGCGGGATCGAGCACGGTCACGGTCAGGTCCGGCGAACTGCCACCGGCATTGATCGCGTCGCCGCTGTAGCGCGCGCGGATCGCGACGACGCCCTGGCCCTGCCCGGCCGGCGCAGCGAGGGCCGTGGTCGTGCAGTTCGCCGCACCGCCGACCAGCGGCACCGCCGTGCACAGGGTGGCGCCGCTGTCGGCAACGAAATCCACCTGCCCGGCCGGCGTGCCGCCGAGCGGCGTGGCGGTGATCGTCGCCTGCAGCGTGAACGGCTGGTTCGCGCTGAACGCGCGGCCGCAGGGCGTAGCGACGCTGGTCGTCGTCGGCAGCGCGAGCACCTGCTGCGCGAGTGCGAACGACACCGAGGCGCCGGTGTCGCCGTCGCCGCCGTAGCGCGCGGTGATCGCGTGGGTGCCGACGACGAAATCGTTCACGCTGCAGCGCGCGATGCCGCTGCTCAGCGCGACCTGCAGGCACAGCGGTGTCGCACCGTCGTGGAAGTCGACATGGCCGTCGAGCCAGCGTGCCGTGATCGTGGCCGTCAGCACCACGCTGTCGCCGTAGCGGCTCGGATTGGCCGAGCTGCTCAGCGCCGCCTGCGAGGCGGCGGTGTCGATCTGCTGATACAGGGTGGCGGATTCCGCCGCGGTATTGCCCGCATCGCCGGCATAGCTCGCAACGATCGCATGCAGGCCGCCGGCGAGCGCATCGGTCGAACAGGTCGCGATGGCGGCGGCCAGCGCGACGTCGGCGCACAGGACGGTGCCGTCGGCGCGGAACGTGACCGTACCACCGGGGGCCTCGCCGGCGACGCTCGCTGTGAACGTGACGGGACTGCCGTAGGCGCCGGGATTCTCGCCGCTGCCCAGGGTCACCGTTGCGCGCGCCTGCGCCACGACGCTGTTGCTCGGCGCCGATGGTGCCGCCGCGCCGGCGAGGTTTACGGCGCTGACCGTGAACGTATAGGTGCCCGGCGACAGATCCTCGAAATCCACGGTACTGCAGGGCGCCAGGCAGGTCCGCAGCGCGGCGCCGGGCACGGCGCTCACGCGATAGCCGCTGATCGGCGCGCCGCCGTCGTCGTTCGGCGGCACGAACGTGACCGTGGCGCGCCGCACGCCGCCGCCGGCCTGCGGCGGCGCCGTCGCCGCCGGCACGCTGGCCTGCGTGGTCTGCAGCGCGGCGCCCGGAATGCCGTTGACCCAGGCGCGTACAAGCAGCGGGCCGGCCGGAAAATTCGCGAAATCGCGCGGCCGGCCGGCGAACAGGCTGTCGCTGAACGGCAGCGCGGCATCGGCGGCGATGAAGCGCATCTGGCCGTTGTCGATGCGCTGCAGCTGCAGCAGCGGCAGATTGCTGGCGGCGCCGGCGCCGCTGCCCGAATCGGCGGTCGCGGCCGGCCGCAAACCGCTGCCGGTCGCGCGCAAGGTGCCGTGGCTGCCGGCCAGCAGGTCGGCCGAATACAGCCGCGGCTGGCGCGCGGGATCCGGTGCCAGGCCGGGATCGTAGCGCTCCAGCAGCGGCACCCAGTTGTTGCCGTAGCCGAAGGCGATCAGCACGTCGCCGGACGGCAGCAACAGCGCCGAATGCCCGGCGCGCAGCACGGTGAGCAGCGGCGCAGGCGTCCAGCGATCGAACTCAGGTGAATAGATTTCCACCTCGCGCAGGCCGCCGCCGGGACCGGACCGGCCGCCAGCGACCAGCACCTGCCCGGACGGCAGCAAGGTGGCCGAATGCAGCACGCGCGGCAGCGCCAGATCCGCGCCGCGGCGCCAGGTCGAGGTGCGTGGGTCGAACAGGTCCACGCGAGCGAGCGGGAGGTCGGCGCCGTCGCTGCCGCCGGTGACGAGCACGGCGCCCGAGCGCAGCAAGGTTGCCGTCGCGCGCTGGCGTGCGGCCCCGGTCGCTGCGACCGTCGTCCAGAGGTCGGTCGCCGGGTCGTAGAGCTCCGCGCTGTCGAGCACCTGCCCTGCCGCATCGCGGCCGCCGCTGACGAGTACGCGGCCGTCGTCGAGCAGGGTGGCCGTGTGATCGGCCCGCGGCGTGTTCAGCGCGGCGCAGGCGGTCCAGCTGTTCAGTCCCGGACGATAGCGTTCGGCCGCTGCGATGGCGGCGCCGTCGCTGCCGTAGCCGCCGACGGCGAGCACGCTGCCGTCGGCCAGCAGGCTCGCCGTATGCGCGGCGCGCGCGGTCAGCATCGGCGCTGCGGCGGTGCTGCTCGACGTCTGTCCGCTGACCAGTTCGCTGTGGGCCGTCGGCGTGCCGAAGTACAGGCCGCCGGCCAGCAGGACCTTGCCGTTGCCGAGCAAGGTCTGCGTGTGCCGCGTGCGCCCGGCGACCAGATTGATGCCTGACCAGCCCGACGTCGCGGTATCGAAGACATCGGCGAAGGTGTTGTAGTCGTTGTTCATGCCGCCGCCGCCGAACAGCACCTTGCCCGGCGGCAGCCAGGTCGCGACGGCGCCGGTGCGCAGGCTCTGCAGCAGGCTGTCGAAGCGGGCCAGCGGGACGGCCGGATCGAACCATTCCGAACTCGTTGCCGCGGCCGCGCTGCCGGTGCCGCCGGCCAGCATTACCGAACCGCTGGGCAGCAGCACGGCCGCATGGCCGGCGCGCACGACGGCCAGGCTGCCGGCGCTCGACCAGCCGCCACTGGCCGGATCGTAGATTTCCGCAGTGGCCGCTGCCGTACCCGGCGCGGTTTCGCCGCCGCTGACCAGAACCCGGCCGTCGGGCAGCAAGGTTGCCGCATGGCCGCTGCGCGGCACGCTCATGCCGCCGGCCCATTGCCAGGTGCCGCTGGCCGGGTCGTAGATTTCGGCGCTGGCCAGATTCGCCATGCCGTCGTTGCCGCCTGCGGCGAGCACCTTGCCGCCGGGCAGCAGGGTCAGGCTGAAGCCGCTGCGCGCGGCAAGCAGGCTGCCCGGACCGAGCTCGGTGTAGTTCAACTGCGGATCGAACACTTCCACGCTGGCCAGCGTCGCGCCGGAACCGCGCCCGCCGGCAAACAGCACCTTGCCCGAGTTCAGCCGCACGGCCGCATGACTGCTGCGTGCCTGATTCAGACGGCCCCAGTAGGTCGCGCTGTCGTTGACCGGGTCATACCATTCCAGCGCATCCGTTTCGCCGCCGAAGCGTCCTTCGCCGCCGGCGACGAGCACCTGTCCGGTCGCGAGCACGGTCGCGGTATGCCGGCGATGCGGCGTCACTGCCGCCGCCGGTGCGCTCCAGGTGCTCGTCAGCGGATCGAACAGTTGCCGGCCCTGCCCCACGAGCAGCACCTTGCCGGTCTGCAAGGTCGTCAGCGTGGCGGCGGCTTCCGCCTGGCCGAGGGCGGGACCGCTCTGCCAGCGGTGCTGCACGGGGTCATACAGTTCGGTGGTCCAGGCCGCAGCTGCTGCCGAACCGCCGGCGACGAGCACGCGGCCGTCCTGCAGCAAGGCCGCGGCATGACTGGAACGCGCCGCCGCGAGGTCGGGACCGCGGCGAAAATCCGCCGCCGCCGCGGAGGCGGCCGGCCCCAGGGACGACAACAGGCACAACAGGATCCGGACGCCAGTGATGACGGGGGGACGGGCGCGCATGCCGATTCTCCGCTCGATCGGGGATACCGGGTTAGCGGATTTGGCGGCCGGCGATTGTCACCGGGCGGGCATGTTGCGGTTGGGGGCGCGGGAGACCGTGGCGTCCAGGTTAGGGCTGCGCCCGGGGCAACGGTCATTGTGCGGCCGACCGGTACAAAGAGGCCTGGCGTGAAACAAATGCACATTTATCTATTTATGAAGCCTGCGCGTCATGCCTGGGCGTGGGCCAAATTCCGCCCGGACGGTGCCGGCGGCGCTATACCGGTGCGCGCAAGCCGGAGTCGCGGAACGTTTCGCCGGCCAGGCCGTGCTTCTTCAGCAGCTTGCCCAGTTGACGCCGCTCGGTGCGGCACAGGGTCGCAGCCTGGGTGACGTTGCCGCTGCAGCGGCGCATCAGTTCTATCAGGTAATTACGCTCGAACGACGCGATCGCATGCGCCTTGGCCTGGGTGAAGGATGCGCCTGTCGCATCCTCGGCCGGCGGCGCGGCCCGCGCGCAGGTCAGTGCCGGCAGCGCGGCAGCGAGCTCGGCCGCGCCGACCTCGCTGCCGGCGGCAAGCAGGAATGCACGCAGGGCCACGTTCTCCAGTTCGCGCACATTGCCGGGCCAGGCATGGGCCTGCAACAGCGCGAGCGCCTCGCCGGACCAGCACTTGGCCGCCGCGCCCATGCGGCGCGCGGCCTGGCCGAGAAAGTGCCGCGCGAGCAGCGCCACGTCGCCGCCGCGGTCGCGCAGCGGCGGCAGACGCACGCACAGGGGACTCAACCGGTAGTAGAGGTCATGCCGGAAGCGCCCTTCGCGCACGAGCGCCTCGATCGACGCATTGGTGGCCGCGACGACGCGCACGTCGGCCTGCATGGATTCGCTTTCGCCGACCGGCCGGTAGCGCTGGTCCTGCAGGAAGCGCAGCAAGGTCACCTGTCCTTTCGCCGACAGCGCGTCGACCTCGTCGAGGAACAGCGTGCCGCCGCGGGCATGATCGACCAGGCCTGCGCGCGATACGCGCGCGTCGGTGAAAGCGCCGCGCCGATGGCCGAACAGTTCGCTTTCGATCAGCGTTTCCGGCAGCGCACCGCAGTTGACCGGAACGAAGGGACGTCCGCGCCGCGCGCCGCCGTAGTGGATGCGCCGCGCCGCGAGTTCCTTGCCGGTACCGGTCTCGCCTTCGATCAGCACCGGCGCGTCGCAGTCGGCGTAGCGCCGCAATACCCGCACGGCGGCTTCGAGACTGTCCGATGTGCCGATCATCAGGTCGTCCACGTCGGCCATTGCGTTCTCCCCGCCAGATGGACCGGGGCGCCCTGATCCGCCCGGCCATCGTCAGTCATGCATGCCATTATCAACGACAAACGACGCGAAACGGCAACTTAGAACATATCTACAAAGAAACTAAAGCGTCATGATGGCGCAACGCCGGTGGCGAACCGCCACCGGCATTCAGGCCGTCGTCAGCGGCGCCACCGCGCCGGTGCGGGAAGCTGTCGCCGGCGTCCGGCGCAAGGAGCGACGCGCTGCTGCCTTGTCGTCGTTCATTTCGCATTGGCAACGGCGTCGAGCTTCTGCCGGGTTTGCGGGCCGAGCCGCAGGCTGCCGTCGGCGCGCAGGAGGGCCAGATCGGAGCGCAGCCGGTCGCGTTCGGTGGGAGACAGTTCCGGCACGACGCTTTCGAGCACGAGCGCAAGCTGGTACTGGCCTTCGTCGCTGGCCGTGCGCAGCTGCTGGAGCGCAATCGGCGCCAGGCGCTTGTCGCCGAGGTCGGTCAGGAACTCACCGGCGTAGACGCGGACGGTACGGTCTTGGTCGGACAGGGTTTGCGTGATCAGTTCGAGGTCGTTGTCGGAGAGCTGCGCACCGACGGCCTTGCGATCGTCCTGTCGGCTGCGCAGCATTTCGGCGAGCGCGACCGTGCTGCCGAGCCTGACGCGGTAGGAGTCCTTCGCGACCGTCCACTGCTGCATGATCGGCTTGACGCCGTCGGAACCCTGCGCCGCGAGGGCCTTGCGCGCCTCGCGCCGCAGCGCGGTCGAGTCGGCATCCAGGTCGCGCAGACTCTGCGCGATGTTCGCCGGCGCCTGGGCGTATGCCGTCGCGATCAACGACGGCCAGCGCGTCGGCGAAGCCATGGCGGCGTCGTTGCGGCAGGGACCGACCCGCGCGATCAGCACCGGGCTGCTGCCGTGGGCGACGAGCTCGCCCTTGTCCATGTCGACGCGCCATTGCACGGTCTCGCGGGAGCCCAGGTGGCGGTCGATGGCCGAGCGCGGCACACAGTCGAACAGGATCTCGCGTCCTTCGGGCAGGTCCGGGGTTGCGGCGAGAACGATGTCGAGCGAAAGCCATTTCGAGTCGAGATCGTCGGCGAACGCGATGAACTGGTAGGACTTGCGGCGCGGCGCGCCGAAGATCTGCTGGTCGCTGCTGCTGAACAGGTCGACGCTGGCGCCGCGCGTGATGCCGCTGATGTCGATCTTGACGACCGACATCTGGATGCGGTCCGTCACCGTGTGGAACAAGTAGCAGGAGGCGGCAAGGGCGCCGCCGATCGCCAGGCCCTTCACTCTCCGATCCGACGCTTTCGATCCGAACACGCAGAGCACGATGGCCAGCCCGCTGCAGATGATGAGTATCGACACCAGCGGCGGCGCGAAATCGAGTCCGAGCGCAATGAACGACGTCGCCATGATCAGGGTGCCGCCGATCAGTCCGGCCCAGAACATCGTTGCGGTGATCCCGCCTTCTTTCCCGTCGCTGCCGCCGTTCGGCGGCGCTGCGGCGTTGTTACCTTCGCGCTTCGGGGCGTCGCGCTCGCTGATGCTGTCGTTCATCGCTCTCCCCTCCCGGATGGTGTGATCGGCGCCGGTCCCGGCGGCCAACGCCCGCGATCACCGTGCCAACCTGAAGTGCTCTGCGCGTACCACTTCTCGCACCCGGCCGGCGGCCCGTGCCGGCACGCGTCTGTCGCTGCGCCGTCAGACGCGGCAGGACCGGTGCGCTCGCGGCTGCCGAACCAGGTGTGTCGCGCAGGCGGTTTCTCTCGCCCGGTCCTGCGCGGTGGCGGTTCCCGGCGCGGGCGCGGGCCGTCGGTGGATCCGCGCCGACGTTCCGGAACCCGGTCCGGTATCCTTCCGGCCGGACGGAATCGACGACAGCCCCAGACATGCGAACCTTCGTACTCAGAGCGCGCGCAGCCCCGACGGACAGCCAGAAGCTGCTCGCCGGCGTCGGCAGGGAAGCGCACACCGAAATTCTCGCGCACACCCTGATGAACGCGATCTTCGTGGCGCAGTCGCACCGCGACGACGTCGTGGTCTACCTGGTGCTGGAGAGCACGGCGGACTACTCCCGCACGATCCGCTTCGACGCCCAGGCGATGCACGACATCGGCGGCTTCCACGAGCAGGCGCTGCTCGGCAAGGTCGCCAGGGCGCTGGACGTGTCGGTCGGCATGGGCAAGGAGGAGACGCGGCCGGTCGAGACCGGCGTCAGCGTGCGCACGATCAGCTTCGAGCGGCTCGTGGCGGAACTGGCCGGTACCCTGCAGCTCTACGTCATGGACCGCAAGGGCACGCCGATCCGCGAGCAGGCCTTCGGCGCCAATCCCTGCTTCCTGCTGACCGACCACATTCCGATGCCGAAGAAGACGTTTCACAGTCTGGAACGCCAGGGCGCGAAGAAGATCTCGCTGGGGTCGCGCATGCTGTTCGCCTCCCAGTGCGTGGTGTTGATCCATCACGAGCTCGATCAACGCTAGGGGTATCTGCGACCGGGCCGGCCGGGCGCCGCCGGCCCTGGTTCGCCCGCGTACACTGCCTTCGCTCACTGCCGCCCTGCCCTCATGCCGCCACCGCCGCCGCCCGCCCTGACCGATCTGCTGCGCCACTGGAAGGACGGCGAAGGCGCGGCATTCCATCGCGTCGTCGATCTGGCCTATGACCAGCTCAAGCAGATCGCCGTGCAGCGGCTGCGCAACCGCAGTCAGGCCGTCACCCTGACGCCGACCGAATTGCTGCACGACGCACTGCTGCGCGTGGCCGATGCGCCGCGCGACTGGAAGGACCGTGCGCACTTCTTCGCGACGATGTCGCTATACATCCGCTCCACCCTCGTCGACCACGCGCGCGCGCGCAGCAGCGCCAAGCGCGGCGAGGCGGCGGTCGGCGTCAGCCTGTCGCTGATCGACAGCGGCGAGCCGTCGATGGCGGCGGAACTGCTGGCCTTCGACCAGGCCCTGAACCGCCTCGACACGCTGGATCCGCGCGGCGCCCAGGTGCTGCACCTGACCTATTTCGCCGGCCTGGACCGCGAGCAGATCGCCGCGGTGCTCGGCGTGTCGCTGTCCTCGGTCGACCGCGACCTGCGCTTCACGCGCGCCTGGCTGCGCGGAGAGCTCGGCCTTGGAGGCTGAGCGCTACGTACGCATCAAGGCGCTGTTCGGCGCCGTCGCCGACCTGGAGCCGGCGCAGCGCGAGGCGCATCTCGCCGCTGCCGATGCCGCCGACATCGTCGCCGAGGTGCGCGCGCTGCTCGGCAACGAGCGGCAGACCACGATGCGGATGGGCCGCCCCATCCTCGGCATGCTCGAGGAGATCGCCGGCGACGAGGGCGAACCGGGCGATGTGCTCGGCGCCTGGACCCTGGTGCGGCGCATCGGCCACGGCGGCATGGGCAGCGTGTTCCTGGCCCAGCGCAGCGACGGGCATTTCGAGCACACCGCCGCGATCAAGCTGCTGCGCGGCGTGCCGAGCAGCGAGGCGCTGGCCTATCTCGCGCGCGAGCGGCAGATCCTCGCGCGACTGAACCATCCGCACATCGCGCGCCTGCTCGACGGCGGAGCGACGCCGGCCGGCCAGCCGTATCTGGTCATCGACTACGTCGACGGCGTGCCGATCGACGAACACTGCCGGCGTCATGCGCTTGGGCCGGCCGCGATCCTGCGCCTGATGGCCGACGTCTGCGCCGCGGTGAGCTTCGCGCATCAGCGCCTGATCGTTCACTGCGACATCAAGCCGAGCAATATTCTCGTCGACGCGCAGGGCCGCCCGGTGCTGCTGGACTTCGGCATCGCCCAGCTGCTGCACGACGGCGCGGCGGCGGTCGTCGCGGAGGAACCGGTGCGCGCGTTCACGCCGGACTACGCCAGCCCGGAGCAGCGCGGCGGCGCTGCCATTTCGACGACGGCCGATGTCTACGGCATCGGCCGCACCATGCAGACCCTGCTGGCCGGCGCCGGCGAAGCCGCTGCGCGCCGCGACGACGAGCTCGATGCGATCGTCGCCTGCGCCACCGCAGCCGATCCGGCGCAGCGCTATGCCGGCGTCGACGCCCTGGCGCACGACATCGCGCGCTATCTCGCGCGCGAGCCGCTGCAGGCCATGGGCGCGCATGCGCCGTATCTCGCACGCAAATTCCTGCAGCGCCATCTGGCCTGGGTCATGACGGCGCTGGTGTTCCTGGCCGTCATCATGGGCTTCACCCTGCGCGTCGTCGCCGACCGCGACCGCGCCGAGCAGGCCGAACGGGTCGCGCTGGCCGACCGCGACCGCGCCGAACAGGCCGAGCGCGCCGCGACCGCCGAGCGCGACCGCGCCGTGCAGGCGCAACAGACTGCGCGGCAGATCAGCGCGTTCCTGACCTCGGTGCTCAATGCGGCGCATCCGGATGCCGGCAGCGGCGAAGTGCCGACGTCCACGCTCGTGGAGCAGGCGCTCGCGCGCATCGACACCGAGCTCGCCGGCCAGCCCGCGGTGCAGGCCGAGCTGTATGCGACCCTGGCCGGCGTCGAGCGGCTGCTGGGCAACAATGATCTGTCCCGCGCGACCTTCGACCGCGCCGTCGCGCTGGAGCGCCAGCTCGATCGTCCGCTGCCGCTCGCCGACGTGCTGCAGCAGCGCGCCCTGCTGCTCAAGGCCGCTTTCGACAAGCCCGCCGCGCTGGCCGACGTGCGCGAGGCCTATGCGCTGATCAGCGCGCGCGCCGCCGCCGATTCGCCGGAACTGGCCAGTGCGGCCCTGCAGCTCGGCGTCGTGTTGTCCGAGGACGCCCAGTACGCCGAAGCCGAACCGCTGCTGTTGCGCGCGCTGCAGATCCGCGAAGCGGCCGATCCGAACAGCGACGGAACCATCGAAGCGATCGACATGCTCGCCGTGCATTTCCGGGCCAAGCAGGATTACACGCGGTCGATCGACTATTTCCGCCGCGAGCTCGCGCTGCGCGCGGCGCTTCACGGCGACGACAACATCGACTACTACACCAATCTGGAAGGACTGGGCTCGACCTACAGCCAGGCGCGGCGTCTGGATGAAGCCGAGCAGGCGCTGCGCACCTCGCTGGAGGGCCTGCGCCGGCTCGATCCGGCCGACAGCGCCGAAATGGCCTGGCGCTACAACCAGCTCGGCCGCCTGCTCAACAACGCCGGCCGTTCGGGCGAAGCCCTGCCGCTGTTCCGGCAGGCACTGGCCATCGCCGACAGGAAAATGGGCAAGGACTCGATCTCCTACGCCGTGATGCTCAACAACTTGGCGGTCGCCCAGCGCCGGCTCGGCGACTACGCCGCCGCGGAGCGCTCCTACGCGCAGGCAATGCCCCTGTTCCGCAAGACCTGGCCCGCGCGGGATCGCGTGCTGTGCCGCGTGCTGGCCGACTACGGCGTGCTGCTCACGCGCATGGGCAAGCTCGACGCGGCGCGCGAGCCGCTGCTGGCGAGCTACCGCGACCGCGCCGCGGCCCAGGGCGACGATGCCGAGGACACGACCTTGTCGCTGATCGCGCTGGCCGAACTGGAGCGGCGCAGCGGTCACCCCGAGCGCGCCGCGGAGCGGCTGCAGTCGGCCAGCGCCGCGCCGCGGCTGACCGGTCTGGATCGCGCCGAATATCTGCGCGAACACGGCTATGTGCTGCTGCACCGTGGCGACCGCACCGCGGCGCTGGCCGAATTCACGGCCGGGGAAAACCTCCTGCACGAAACCCTCGGCGACACCGACCCGCGCACCTGGCTGTCCCGGCTGGATCGCGCCGAAGTGCTGGTCGCCGATCCTGCGAGCCGCCGCAGCGGTGCTGCGCTGGCCGCACAGATCCGCGAAAAAGTACGTTCCGAGCTGGTTCCCGCCTCGCCGGTCCTGGCGCAGATCGAGCGGATCGCTGCGACGCGCTGACGGGGTATCCGCCCCGGCGATTGCGCCGGCCGTGCACCGCAGAGCCCGGCTCCGCACGCGCCTGCCGGTTCCGCAACAGCCGGCTTCCGCATTGCCGGGGCCCGGCGCGGCTCAGGACGGCGCTGCGACCCTGCGAGATCGGACGTCTCCGATGCACCGGTAGTCGTACACCCGCGCTTCGCCGGGTGCATGACCCGCCGCAAAGGAGTCCGCCATGTGCATGAGAGTCTGTTTCCGGTTGCCCGGTCCGCCGCCCTTCCATCTCGGGCGGGAAATCTGCTTCCACGTCCCCTGCACGTTGCCGTGGCGCTGGTGGCGTGAAGATCCGCTCCCGCCGGTTCTGATCGACGGCAAGGAGCCCGCCTGGCTGCGCGATGCGACGACGCTGGCCAACCTGCACGCGCTGATCCCGACGGCCAGCCGCGGCGCCGCAACGCATCTGAACGCCGCGGCGAAGGCCATGCTCGAGGCGTTCAAGGCGCAGCTGCCGGAAGGTGCGAAGGTCACGTTCATGAAGGAAAAGCCGAAAGCGGCCCGTACCCGCAGCCGCTGACGCGAGGGGCCGTTCCGGATCGTGCGCCGTCGCGGACGACGCGACGGCGACGATCCGGCGCACCGCCGGCCAGAGCGGAACCTTACGGCGTCGGCGCCGGCGGCGGATTGACCGACAGCAGGTTCGGCACCGCATACAGCGAACCCGCCGCTGTGACGTGGCTGATCGCGATGCGCCGCGCTTTCAGGTTCGGCATCGGCGCGACGTCCTGGAACGTCGTGGCGTTATGGCAGGAGAAGCAGTTGCCGACCGTGGACGGGGTCGTCGTGCCGGTGAAGTTCTGCACGAAGGTTTCGGCCGTGACGTTGGCCAGATTGACCGAGCCGACCGCGTTGCTCTGGTTGCTCGTCAGACCGAAGGCGCCGGGCTGCATCCAGACCGTGCCGATCAGGTCGTAGTTCGCGAAACGGCGCTGCGCCGGCGGCTGCTGGTTCAGCAAGGTGTGCGCGGCCGTGTTGATCTTGTCGATGTTGGCCGGACCGTCCGGCGAAAACGTTTCGCCGCCCGTGCGGTTGGCCAGCACGGCATTGCTGGCCGGCGAGAACTTCTGCGTTTCCGGATCGAACGTGAAGGTCGGCGTGGCGGCGAGCGTCGTGGTGATCGTGGTGCTCGGCGCCGACAGCGGCGAGGCCGTGCTGCTGGCCGTGGTCTGCGTGCTCGGCTGGTTGGTCTGGTCGAACGGCGTGCCGCCGCGATACAGCGTATAGCTGCGCGGATCGCTGGCCGTCGAGGTCGGATCGAAGCTGCCGTCCCGGAAGCGCGGCGAGTTGTCCTTGTGTTCGAAGGTCGCCCAGAGGAATTCCGGGTGATTGACGGTCTGGCCGACGACATGCAGCCCGACCAGCGCCACGTCGACCGTCACGGTCGTGCCGTCCGGCGTCGCGTAGAGCGTGTTGTCGGCGGTCAGGAACGTCGTCAGCACCGGCACCTGGGCCTTGGTCACGAAGGCGCCGTCGGGCGGCGCCTGGCCGGGTTCCAGCCGCAGCCAGGTGGCCTTGAACACCGCCGCGCCGACGTCGAAGTAGTCGGAATCCGGATTGCGCTGGTAGTCGCCGGTGGCGACTCGGTTGCGCCTGACCGTCGCGAAGTAGCTGTCGTTCATGTGTACCGACGCGTAGACCGGATAGCCGTTCGCCGCCACAAGCATGTTGCCGTCGGCTTCGACGATCGCGCCGGTGCCTTCGATCGCGCCGTTGTGTCCATGCAGGCCGCGCGTGGCCAGGGTCAGGGTGCGCGGGCCGGCAGCGGAACGGCCGGCGGACAGATCGCCTATCGTGGGCAGGCCGAGAAAGCGCGGCGCGCCGCGCGCGTCGAGCGCGGTCGCCCAGACGAACGCTTCCCACGACCATTGATGGAACTGGCAGTCGACCGCGCCGATCGGCGTGTCCTCGGTCGGAAACGCGGCCTTGGGTTTGAGGAACGACGGCAGGAACTCCGACCAGCCCAGGCGCGGGCACAGTGCCGCCGAATCCGCTGCCGGCGCCGCGACGGCCGTTGCCGGTACTGCCGCGGCCAGCAGCGCCGCGCCTATCCACTCGCCCAAGCGTCGTTTCATGAAATTCCCCAGCTGATGTTGAGCCGATCCGGCGGACGCAGTCCCCGGCCGTGCGGTCACGGCGCTGCGTCCACAAGGTGACGAACGGCGCAGTTGGCAAACTGTCGCGTCCGCGGCACACGCCCGACGCGGTGCCGAATCGGCTTAGCGCAAATGCGGCGCGTCGCGGCTCATCGGTCCGATGGCGGCCGGGCTTCCCGCGGCCGCCTCGACGACCTTGAGCGGCGTTGCGCCGATCGCAAGCGCCTTTTCCACCGCCACACCGTCCCCCTGCTGCGCGAGCATCGCTTCGAGCCGGTGGAAGTCCGCGCACCAGGAGGTCTCGGCGTCGCGGTCGCGGCGGCTGTCGGGGGAGGGTTCGAACGCGACGGCGCGGACCTGCAGGCGCGCCGCGTCGCCGGCGCCGGCGATCTCGACGCCGAACCCGGTCATTGCCGGTTTTTTCAGCACGATGCGTCCCTGCCTCGCCAGCGCCGTGTTCATGCCTTCATGCACCTCATAGCCCAGGGCCGCCAGCCCGCCGAGTATCGCCGCGCGGCGCGCCTGCGCCGCTTGTTGCATGCCGTGGGTTTTCCAGGCCGCTCCGGCCGCCTCTAGCGCGTCGCGCAGCGCTGCGGCAGCGCCGGTGGCGATGGCCCGGCGCAACGCGTCGACGTGCGTCGACAGGCTCCCGACGGCATCGGCGGATTCGATCTCCGCCAGCAGGTCCTGCGCGGCCCTCGCCAGTGCCGCGGTCTGCCGCGCCTGCTCGACGGCGGCCTGCAGGTCGGCGATCAGGCTGTCGGCGAGCAGATTGCCGCGCGCATCTGCCGGCGCGGATTCCAGCGCGTGCAGCCGCTGCGCAAACGCCGCAGCGGCCGTGTCACCGAGCAGACCCGACAGCTCCGCGAGGCGTTGCTCGATCCGTCGCAGGCGCTGCTCGCGCGGATCGGCCGGCGCCTGCCAGATTGCATGGACAGCCGGCTCCTCGGCCGCGCGCAGGCGCTCGGCGATGCGCCGCTGCCGTTCGTCGAGCACCGCTGCCGCAGCGGGTACGACGAGTTTCCCGATCGCCTCGCGCACGATGCGTCCGGCGTCCTCCGCGCTGCATTCGCCGGCCTGGACCCGGCGCAGCGCGGTATCGAGCGAGGCATCGCCGACTCCCTTGGCGGCCAGTTCGCGCAGCAGGGCCTGCGCGTTCGCGCGCAGCTGCCGGGCCTGCTGCAGCGCGGCCGCTTTCGCCTCGATGGCATCCTGGCGGCGTTTTTCGATCGCATTGCGCAGGAAGGCGGTCTCCGCGTCGATGCGTTCGGCGACACCGGCGAGGTCGTTGCCGTTCAGCGCGGCCGCGAGCGCGTCGCGGCGGGCCCGCGTCGCGTTCGTTTCCGTTTCATCCCTGCCCTGCCCCGTCCAGGCACGGGTCGCGTTGTCGAGCCGGGCCAGCGCGGTCCTGGCGGCAGCCAGACGTTCCTCGCGCGTGACGACGCGTACGACCTTCGGTCCGCTCATGCGATCTCCCGGGCAGTTGCATGCAAGGCGCGTTCGATCGCCCGGCGCAGGCGTTCGCGCTCGATCTCCGGCGTGTGGTACCAGGCCTGCGACGACACGCGATGCAGCACCGGCACATGCTTGCGCAGCATGCCGGGCCGCCAGACCTCGCGCGCGCGCGCGCCGGCCAGCAGCGCGTGGCGCGGCGCATCGCACTCGATGCCGATCGCGAAACGGCCGGTGGCGGGATCTTCGATCGCGAAATCGAGGCGGAACGCGTCGTCGTCGGGCGTGCCCGATACGCTCCAGCCCAGCGATTCGACATAGGCGGCGACCGAGCGGGTCAGGCCGTCGTCGGCCCGCTGCGCCGTCGCGGCGCGTCGTTCGGCGGTGCCGGAGGCCAGACGCCGCAGCAGCGCCTGCGCGCTGTCGAACTCGCCGGCGGACAGCGCGCGGGCGTATTCCATGTAGCCCTGCAGGTAGTCGCGCGGCGTGGCCGGCGGGCGGCGCGTGGTCAGCAGGTCGGAGATCTCGCCGGCCGGCATCGACGTGACCATGACGATCTTGCTGCGTGCGCGCGTCACGGCGACGTTGAGCCGGCGTTCGCCGCCCTTCTGCCCGAGCACGCCGAAGGTGCGGCGGAACGTGCCCTGGGCATTCCGGCCGAAGGTCGACGAGAACACGATGACGTCGCGCTCGTCGCCCTGCACGTTCTCGACGTTCTTGACGAAGACGCCCATGTCTTCCTCGCCGTCGACGCGTTCGCGCTCCTGCCGGTAGCGTTCGCGGAAATCCGCATCGGCTTCGGCGCGCTGCTCCAGGCAGTCCTCGATCAGGTCCGCCTGCTTGCGGTTGAAGGTGACCACGCCGACCGACGGGCGGTCTGGGTACGGCGCGCGCCACAGTCCGTCGAGCAGGTCGACGACGCGCTGCGCTTCGTCCGGATTGGTCTGATCGCGATAGACGCCGTCGACGCGAACGATCTCGATCGGCCGCTCGCGTCGCAGCGTCGCCGGCGGATGACGCACCGGGACGTTGAGCGTGTTCGCGTAGAAGCAGGCGTTGGAATAGTCGATCAGCGCGCGGTAGGCCGAGCGGTAATGGATCTGCAGCGCGGTGTTGGGCAAGGTCGCGCGGGCCAGCTGCAGCAGGTCGGGACAGTCCTTGATCTCGCGCCGGTTCCAGGTTTCGTCGTAGGCCTGGATTTCCTGCTCGGTCGCGTCCTCGTCGGGTTCCTCGCCGTCGAAATCCTGCGCTTCGTCGTTCTCGATCCGGCTGGTGAAGAACGCCGTCGGCGGCATCTGCTTCTCGTCGCCGCTGACCACGCAGCCGCCGCCGCGGAACAGGGTCGGCAATGCATGCTCCACCGGCATCTGCGAGGCCTCGTCGTAGATCACCGTGTCGAACAGGCCGGCCTGCAGCGGCAGCAGGCGGCTGGCGACGTCCGGGTTCATGAGCCAGACCGGACGCAGCTTCATGAGTCCGAGCGGCTTGCCCAGTTCGATGAATTCGCGCAGGCGCCGGGCGCGCTCGCCGCGCAGGCGCGTGATTTCCTCCCAGGGTTTCAAGGTGCCTTCGATGTTCGGGAAATCGAAATTCACGGCGAGGAATGCGCGGTTGAGCTCGCGCATCTCGCGGTCCAGCCGCACGAGACTGTCGATCTTGCCGCCGATCTCGTCCTGCCCGAACTGCAGCTCCGGCTCGGCCTGCTCGCGCGTGCGCTTCCAGGCGAGCAGCGCTTCGCGATTGAGCAGCCGGCGGATTTCCGCATCGAGCCGGTCGGCCGGCAGCGCGCGCAGCCGGTCTTCCCGCGTGCGCAGCAGCGTGAAGATTTCCAGCGCGGCGGCGCCGAGCCGGCGCGCCCGCGGACGGAACTGCTGATACGCCGGCAAGGTCGGCAGCGCATCGACGAGGGGCTGGATCCGCGCCAGGTTCGACGCGTTCGCGCCGATCGCCGCCTCGGCATCGCGCAGCCAGTCCGCGCCGATCCAGCGCGCGAGCGGCGCGAGCGCGGCGCGGCTGCGCGCGCGTGCGGCGCAGCGGGCGAAGGCCGGCGGCAGCAGCGCGAACAGATCGGCCAGCGCCTGCGCCGTGCCCGCGCGCACGGCGGCATCGGCGCGACCGGACCACGGCGCGGCGCCAAGGCAGTCGGCCAGCGCCGCCATCTCCTTGAGCGCGCGCAGCGCGTTCGCGGCCTCGACGTGCAAGGCCGGTCCCGCATCGGCGGCGATCTCGTCCAGCCCGAGCTGGCGGCTCGCGTCCGCGAGCGCGAGCCGCAGCGGCTGCCAGCGCATTTCCAGCTGTGCGGCCCTGACCAGCGCCGTCAGGCGCTCGGGTGTCGCCGCCTCGCCGTGACGCGCGAGGAACCCAGCGGCCTTGCGCCGGCGCAGGAAGCGCGCGGGGCTGAGCTGCTGCCACCAGGACGACGGCGCGATCGCTTCCTCGGCGCAGTCCTTCAGCACCGTCAGTTCGGCACCGGCCAGACACGCGAGCAGCGGCGACAGGCGCGGATCGTGATGCTGGCGCGGGCAGGCGCGCAGCGCCTGCGCAAGCTGTTCCAGACTCGCCAGCAGCTTGCGGCCGCGCGTGAGCGCCGCGCCGACCGGCCGGAACGCGCCCAGCCAGTCGCTCAGCCGCTGCCGCTGCGTCGCGTCGAGTTCGAGGAAGCGCCGGGCATGCGCCGCGAGCCAGTCGCGCCACGGCTGCGGATCGTCGAGCTCGAACGCCGCGGGCCCGCCGGCCGGCAGGGCCGCGCGGGCGCGTTCGGCGTCGAGCAGCGCCGCGAGTGCCGCTTCGAACTCGGCGATGCTGGCCGGGTCCGCGGCGAATTCCTGCAGCGCGGCGAGCGGACTGTTCTCGTAGGCGGCGTCGAGCCAGAGCCGCGCCGGCGCGGCGACTTCTTCCTCCAGCGCGGCCAGCTCCCCCGGCGACAGTTTCTGCAGCGGCGTACGCAGCGCCGGCAGGTCGAGCACGGCACCGCCGGCTTCCAGATCCAGCAAGGCGCCGAGCAGTGCGCGATAGCTCAGTCCCGTCGCGGCGTCGATGCGATGCAGGGCCTGGTGCTGCCGGTCGAGTTCGCCCTGCACGGCCTCGATGCGCGCGGCGACGGCTTCGCGCCGGCGCCGCAGGGTCGTGCCCGGATCGTCGTCGCGGCGGGGCAGCAGCGTTTCGATCTGCTCGCGCACGGCGCGGATGATCGGCGTGCGGTCGCTGTTGACGTCGTTGACCATGACGACACGATCGCCGAGCCCTTCGGCGACGAGCCGCTTGTGCACGACCTCGAGCGCGGCGTGCTTCTGGCAGACCAGCAGCAGGCTGCGGTGCCGGCCGATCGCGTCGCCGACCATGTTGACGATGGTCTGGCTCTTGCCGGTGCCCGGCGGCCCCTCGACGAGCAGGCCGGGCCGCGCGCGCGCGGCCAGCACGGCGGCTTCCTGCGACGGATCGCTGGCCAGCGTGAAATAGCGCTCGGCTTCGCGCGGCGCGGCAGCGGCCGCCTCGGGCGCGGCCGAACCGATGCGCAGGGCCGACTCCAGCGCCGTGCCGGCCAGCGACTTGCGCTTGAGCAGCGCCAGATCCGCGCCGATGGCCTGGCCGCTGAACGTCACGTGGAACAGCGCCGCGGCGCACGCGAGCGCGCTGGTTCGCGGCGGCAGCTCGGTCGCCGGCCCCGGCACGGCCTGCAGGCTGCGCTGACGCGGCAGCGCCAGGGCGCCGAACGCGTCGATCACGTCGGCCACGCGCAGGGTCGAACGGCCGAGCAGCGATTCGGCCGCCTCGCGCCAACGGACCGCCGCGGCCGCCCCGACCAGGCCTTCGAGCGCGGGATTGAGGCGCACCTCCTCGCGCTCGTGATCGAACGACAGCCCGATGTCGCCGCGCCGGCCGACCTGCGAATGGATGCATACGGGCCACAGCAGCAGCGGCGCGATGCGCGTCTTGACCGCCGTGCGCGCATCGCGCACGAGCAGGAACGGAAAGCCCAGGTAGAGTCCGTCGATGCCGGTGTCGCGCCGGTACAGCAGCGTATGACGCGCGAGGCTCTGCAGGCGGTATTCGGTCGTGCTGCCGTCGACGAAGGCGGCCGGGTCCAGCGCGGCGACCTTGGGTCCGCGCTGCAGCAGCTGGTCGAGCAGGCCGTCGGCCGGCTGCCGCGCCGTGCCGAGTTCGGCCAGATCCACGCGCGAGGTCGTGCGGCCTATCGTCATGCGCACCAGCGGTCCGCGCATGACCGCGGCCGTCATGCGCTTCTCGAAGAAACCGAGGATCTGTTCGACGTACTGCTGTTTCGCCGGCTGCCGCCAGGTATCCACGGCCAGCAGCACCAGCGCCCGGGCCAGCGGCAGGCGGCGCTCGACGCGGAACTGTTCGGCCCAGCCGTCCAGCACCGCATGACCGCAGGCCGCGAATCCTTCGACGCGCTCGCCGACGGCCTGCAGCAGTTGCGCGCGCGTCTGCCCGAGCTGCGCCTTCGCGACCGCGGCATCGAACGCCGCGACGCCGTGGCTGCGCGCCAGGTCGGCCGCATCCGCCACCAGCGTGTCCACGGTCAGGAACAGGCCGAACGACGCGCTCAGCAACACGATCAGATCAATGTCGGTGATGACCGGGCGTTCGGCCAGGGTCTGCACGCCGCGGTGCGTGCTGTCGGGGAAAACCCGCCGCCGTTCCTCCCATTCGGCGAACAGCTTCGCGCGCGAGGAGCTCAGCACGTAGATGCGCAGCGAACCTTCGTCGAGCGGGATTTCCAGCTGCGCGGCCCGCGCGCGCACTGCGGTCGCGCGCGCCTTGAGCTGCGACAGCCAGTTTTCCGCTGCCGATTCGCCGAGCAGGTCGGGCACCGCGCCGCTGACCAGTTCATACCCGAGAAGCGGATGGTCCAGCAGCCAGCGCGGCGTGACGATGTCGCCGCGATGGATCAGCGGCATGGCGGGATTCAGCCGCTTGAGCACGAGCATCAGCCGGAAATCCTCGGCGATGTCCTCGCGCTGCAGGATGCCGCGCACGCCGGCGATGAGGCCCGGATCGAGCCGCGCCTGCTGCATCCAGGTCGTGAACACGCCGCGGGCCAGATGGTCGCGGGCCTGCTGCCAGTTAGCCGCCTCGGCCGCCGCCAGCGCGAGCAGCGCGGGCTGGCGATAGGACTTGCCGGCCAGGGTCACCGACGGGATGTCCGCGTCGTCGGCCGCGCCGCTCGCGCGCGGCGGCGCCGCAACGGGTTCGCCGGCCAGCCAGGCCTGCACCTGCGGCCATTGCCAGCGCTGGTGGCGGTCGCGCGCGAGCAGGCCGCGCAGCAGCAGTTCCAGCGACGGATCGAGATCGGCCGGAATGTCCGCGCCGTTGGCCAGCACATGGATCAGCCAGGCGCGTTCGTTGACGCCGTCGAAGCAGCGCCCGCGCGTGATCTGCTCGAGCAGCACCATGCCGAGGCTCCACCAGTCCGACGCGGCGGCGACGCCGCCGGCGATGGCCTCCGGCGCCATGTAGCGCGTGACTTCCAGCGGCGAGACGATGTCGAGATCGAAGTCCGACAGCTGGGCCGAACCGAATCCGCAGATCACCAGGTCCAGCGGCTCGCGGCTGCGCACGAGCAAGGTGCTCGGCCGCAGGTCGCGATGGCGCAGTCCGACTTCGGCGAAGGACTGCAGGGCCTTGGACAGCTCGCCGACGATGTGGCGCACGGCGGCGAGATCGGCCGCGACGAGGCCGATGTCCGCGAGCGAGCCGCCGCGCAGGTATTCGGCGACCTCGAAGGCACGTTCGTTCCAGCGCCCGACCGCATGGATCGCCGGCACGTGCTCGGCCGGCAGCCGCCGCAATACTTCGTAGACACCGGGATCGGGTTCCGCGCCGTGGTGATACAGCGTCAGCACGGCCTCCAGTCCGTCACCGTCGCGACGGGCGAGATAGCGGTCGCGCACGCGCGGCGTCTCGCCGAGGCGGCGCAGCAGGCGCCAGCCGTCGATGACGGTTTCCGGCGCGGCCGCGGTTGGCGCATCCGCCATCGACGATGCGGCATCCGGCGCCGGCGGCGCAGCTTCCGCACGATCGGCGCCGCACACCGCGCAGATCAGGTCCGACGGATCCAGCGCATGGCCCTGCGTGCAGACGGCGACGGCGACGGCGCGGGTGGCGACGGCAGCGGCTGTCGCGGTGACGACGGGCTGCGGGCGCCAGCCGCCCGGCCGCATCGGTTCGTCCGACAGGGTCCACAGGCACGGCTGTCCGTCGCGCTGCCCCTGGCAGAACACTTCGGTGAGCGGGCGCTCGGTCAGGCAACCGGGGCAGAAGCGAATCAGCGGCGCGTTCATTCGGTCTTGGCTTCCGAAGTCGTGATCCGGTGGCCCTGGGCCTGCAGCAGTGCGCGCAGCCGCTGCAGGTCCTGCGGCCGCGGAATGCCGGCGAGCCAGACGCTGCCGTCGTCGTCGAACATGAGATCCAGCGCGCGGGCGCGTTCGTCCAGCGGTTGTGCGTACTGCGCGAACCGCTCGCGGCCGCGCGCGGTCAGCAGGAACAGGCGCTGGTTGTCGCTGCCGCGCAGCGGCAGGGTCTGCGGCGCGCTGCCGACATACGGATCGCAGATCAGCGCGTCGATGCGTCCGCTGCGCAGCGCGGCCGTCGCCTGCAGCCGCTCCAACGGATGACCGCTGTAGACGAGCACGTCCTGCTGCGGCTGCAGCGGCAGTGCGTCCAGCAGAGCCGCGAGCGCTTCGGGCTGGTCGAACGGCTCGCCGCCGGAAATCGTCACGCCGTCGGCCTGCTGCAGCCACGGCGCGAGCTGCGCGAGGAGTTGCGCGAGCGTGGTGTCGGCGCTGCCGGAACGCCAGGTGTCGGCGGAGATGCAGCCGGCGCAGCGGATCGAGCAGCCCTGGAACCACAGGCCCAGGCGCCGTCCCGGTCCCAGCGTGGTCACCGGGAAATGCAGCCGCGAGATCGCGATGCGCAGGTCCGCCGAGGTCACGCGCGCTGCAGTTCCGTCTGTCCGTCGCCGCGCACGTGGATGCGGAACGACTCGCCGGGCCTGGCATCCTGGTCGAACAGCTGCCGCGCCAGCGGGTTGAGCAGATTCGCCTCGAGCTGATTGCGGATACCGCGGCCGCCGTTGGACAGGTCCGCAAGACAGCCCGCGGCGAGCCGGGCGAGCGAATCCTCGTCGATGGTCACGTCGAAGCCCTGCTCGTGCAGATCCTGGCGGGTCGCGTCGATCATCTGGCGGAAGATCTGCCGCGCGACGTCGTCGCGGATGAAGTCGAACACGATGATGTTCTCGCCGATGCGGTTGAGGATCTCCGGCCGGTTCAGCACGAGCTTGAAATGGTTGCCGATCTCGGCGAGCACGCGCCGGCGCACGACGGCGTAGTCGTCGCTGGCCTGTACGTTGGCGACGCGCGCGCCGGCCGGCGTCGTCGTGTAGATGCCGAGGTTGGACGTGAACACGATCAGCGCTTCGGAAAAATACACGCGGTCGCCGCGGCCGGAGGTCAGCACGCCGTCGTCGAGGATCTGCAGGAACTTGTCGAGGATGCGCGGATGCGCTTTCTCGATCTCGTCGAACAGCACGACGCTGAACGGCCGCTCGCGGATCGCATTGGTCAGCTCGCCGCCCATGTCGTAGCCGACATAGCCCGGCGGCGCGCCGATCAGCCGCTGGTCGGAATGCTCGGCGCTGAACTCGGACATGTCGAAGCGGATGTAGGCGCTTTCGTCGCCGAACAGCAGGCTCGTGACGGTCTTGGCGAGCTCGGTCTTGCCCACGCCGGTGGGGCCGGCCAGGAATGCCACGCCACGCGGACGGTTGCCGCGGCGGTTGCCGCCGACGCCGGTCATCGCGCGCTTGACGAGGTCCAGCATGTGGGTGACCGCATGCGCCTGCCCTTTCACGCGGCGGCGCACGATGTCCTCGGCACCGGCGATCTTGTGGCGGTCGATGCGCAGCCACGGATCTTCCGTCACGCCGACCTTGTAGCGGCGCACGGCGTCGGCGATGCGCGCGGCCGGCAGGCCTTCGACGCGGGCCAGCATCGCGATGGACTGCAGCTCCAGCAGCAGCAGGCCTTCGGTGCTCTCGACGAACGCGTCGATGATGTCCGGCTGCCGCCCGGGGTTCTCGGCAAAGCCCGCCAGGGGCTGCAGCAGGGCCCGGGCCAGGGCGCGCCGCACGACCTGGTCGGGCCGGGCCACCGGCACGTGGCGCAGGCGCGGATTGCCGACGAGCAGCCAGTCCGGCAGATCGCCCTCCTTGTCCACGACCCACAGCACGGCGTTGTACAGCGGCTTGCGCGAGCTGCCGGCGGGCCGCGCGCGCGCCTGATGGGACGCGACCAGCGCGCGGGTGAACAACTGGTGTTCCGCGGGCGACGGCGCGTCGGCGCGCACGAGCAGCTGCGAGGCGAAATCCACGATCAGCGCAAGCGGTTCGCCGCTGGCGCTGGTCAGCCGTTCCAGGGTGACGCCGAGCAGGTCGATGCCGGCCGCGGCCACGCCGTTGACCGGGCTCAGCCCCAGTCCCTGCAATACCTGATCGGGTGTCTGCGTCGACGTCCCCGGCGGCGTGGCGACCTGGAAGCCGGCGACCGGATCGAACAGCACGACCTGCGCATAGCCGGCAGCGGCCAGGGTGCCCGCGAGCGCCTGGATGAACCCTTGCGGCGCCACGACGCCGGGCTGCAGCTCGATGGCCTGCAGGTCGCGCACGTTGCCGGACAGGACGAACTGGCTCTTGAGCGGAAGGAATCGCTGCAGATCGCGCAGCCAGCGCGGCGCCTCGTAAGCGGCAGTCATGCTCCGGTAATCCCCTGTCTGGCCTGTCGATGACGAGCCTGCGTCGGCGAGGCCGCGCAGACCGGCCCGCGGTCATACTGCATCCGGCGGGTTCTTTCTCCCACCGATTGTGCAATGCGCCGGCGCGGCGCGCACGGCTCCGTGGCCGTAGCCGCGGCCGGCGATCCCCGCGCGGCCGATCGGAACGCTAGCGCGCGCCGCGGCCGAACAGCACGACTTCGACGGTCTGCAGCAGGATCAGCAGATCCAGCACCATGTTCTGGTTCTTGATGTAGAACAGGTCGTACTTGAGCTTCTGCGCGGCGTCGTGCTCGGAAGCGCCGTAGGGATACAGCAGCTGCGCCCAGCCGGTCAGTCCCGGCTTCACGCAGTGGCGCGCGTCGTAGTAGCGGATGTGCGCGGCGAGTTCGCGCACGAAGTCCGGGCGTTCCGGGCGCGGACCGATGAAGCTCATCTCGCCGCGCAGCACGTTCCACAGCTGCGGCAGTTCGTCCAGCCGCACCTTGCGGATGAAGCGGCCGACGCGGGTCACGCGCGTGTCGTTCTTGCCGGCCCAGCGCGCGCGACCGTCGCTTTCGGCGTCGGTGCGCATGCTGCGGAACTTGACCAGCCGGAACGCCTTGCCGTGCTGTCCGGTCCGCTCCTGCCAGTACAGCACCGGCTGGCCTGCACCGGACTCGATGCGGATCGCCAGCGCGACCAGCAGCATCAGCGGCCAGGTCAGCAGCAGCACCAGCGCGGCGGCCGCGAGATCCAGCGCGCGCTTGCTCGCGCGCCGCGCCGGCGTGGCGAGGAATCCGCCGGAGAACACCAGCCAGGACGGATCGGTCAGGGCCAGCGGCACCTGGCCCGATTCGGATTCGAAGAACGTGGCCATGTCGGTCACGGCGATGCCCTGCTGGCGGCAGCGGAACAGCGCTTCCATCGGCAGGCGTCCGCGCCGGTCCTCGACCGCGACGAGGATCTCGTCGATCTGCTCGCGCGCGGCGTAGTCGTGCAGCGTGCCCTGCAGGTCGACCAGGCTGGCCGGCGGCACGGCACAGATCTCGTCGGCGACCGGGACGTGGCCGACCAGCGCGAAACCGCGCCGGTCGGAGCGGCGGCGCAGCAGCTGCGGGATCAGCGCGGCGCTGCTGCCCGCGCCGAGCACGAGCACGCGACGCCGCAAGGTCTGGCTGTCGAGCAGGCGCTGGAAGCCGCTGCGCAGCAGCAGCACGACGAGGAAACCCAGCACGACGGCGATCGCGAGAATGCCGCGGCCGACGTACATCTGCGGCAGCAGGTAATAGATGACGGTCAGCCCGAGCACGCCCAGGCCCATGCCGACGGCGAGCCGGGCCATGCGTCCGCTCAGGGTTTCGCGCATGTGCGGCTGGTACATGCCCATCGCGGCCATGCCCAGGACCAGCAAGGTGCCGAACAGCAGCGCCTGCAGCCGCGGATGGCGAAAGGATTCGGCCAGCGACGCCGGATCGCCCGGGAAGCGGATGTGCATGGCCAGATACAGCGTCGCGCCGAGCAGCAGCCATTCGGTGCAGCCGAGCAGCAGCAGCGAACGCAGCGCGCGGCGATGGAGGAAACGCAGCATGACGGACCTCTCCTTGCGCGGTTCGCGCACGGATGTCAGTTGCCGCGACGGGCCGGAATCGGCGCAGGTTGCGGCGAACGATGCCGGGCATGCTGCGCCCGTATCGCGCCGCCGCGTTGACGCAGGTCATTCCTGCGTGCGATCGGATGCTTCGCGTCCCCAGGTTTCGATGGTCTCGATCAGGCGGTCGAGCAGCGGCTTGGTCAGGTACAGCGCGAAGCCGGCTTCGCGGCCGCGCTGCAGGTCGGGCTCGCGGCCGTAGCCGGTCAGCGCGATCAGGCGCGGCGCCGGCCTGTCCGGCAGCGCGCGCAGGCGGCGCGCGACTTCGTAGCCGTCCATCTGCGGCAGCCCGATGTCGAGGATCGCGATGTCGGGCCGCAGCTGCCGCGCCGCGGCGATTCCGGCCGCACCGTCGGCCGCGCTCGTCACCGCGTGGCCGACCGCGCGCAGCAGTTCGGCGATGCCTTCGCGTGCGGCGTCGTTGTCGTCGACGACGAGGATGCGCTGCGGGCGCGTCGTCGCGACCGGCATGGCCGGCGCGGCATCGGCCGGGTCGGCGGCCGCAGCGGCGCAGGCCGGCAGGCGCACGCGGAACACGCTGCCGCGTCCGGCGCCGTCGCTGTGCGCCTGCACCGTGCCGCCGTGCAGTTCGACGAGCTTGCGCACGATGGACAATCCCAGGCCCAGGCCGGCGCCTTCGGGCGCGGCGTCGCGGCGCGACGGCAAGAACGTGTCGAACACGCGCGACAGCGCGTCGTGTTCGATGCCGATGCCGTTGTCGCGCACCTCCAGCACGATCTGGCCATCGTCGTCCCGGGCCTGCACGGCGATGCGGCCGCCGTGCGGCGTGTACTTGGCCGCGTTGGTCAGCAGGTTGGCGACGATCTGCGCAAGGCGCGCCGCATCGGCCAGCAGGACCAGCGGCGGCACCCGCACCTCGATCGCATGGCCGCGCTGCTCCAGCAGCGGCATGACCATGCGGACCGCCTGGCCGACTGCTGCATCCAGCGACAGCGGCTGCCGGTTCAGCGCCAGGCCGCCCCGGGCGATGCGCGCGACGTCGAGCAGGTCGTCGACGAGGCGCACGATATGGCGCACCTGCTGCTCGATGGTCGCGTACTCGGCGCCGAAGCGGCCGTCGCCGCGCCGGCGAATGAGTTCCAGCGCCGTCACGATCGGCAGCAGCGGATTGCGCAGCTCGTGCGCGAGCATGGCGAGGAATTCGTCCTTGCGCCGGTCCGCATCGCGCAGCGCATCCTCCTGGCGCTTGCGCTCGCTGACGTCCTCGATCACGAAGCTGAAGCGCGGCCGGCCGTCACGGCCGGCGCCGAGGTGGGCGACGGTCGCGCTGAGCCACAGGCCGCCGCCGGATTCCGGATGCTCGTACTCGAAACGCACCGGACGGCCGTCGCGCTGGCTGTCGCGGTACTGCGCCAGCCACAGCGCGCGGGTCTGCGGCGTGGCGCCGGTGCGCGGGAAGGTACCGTCGTGCGTGCCGTCGGCGGCGAAGAATCGCGCCATCGCGGCATTGGCGTAGATGCCGACCGGAGTGTCGTCGTCGAGCTCCGCCACGCCCATCATCAGCGGCGAGCTGTCGTAGAAACTCTGCAGGGTCGCACGGATCTCCTGCAGTGCCTGTTCGCGCTCGTGGTGGTCGATCAGGTCGGCGGCCTCGTGCGCGAGCAGATCGACGATGCGCAGCACGCCGTCGTCGGGGCGGTGCGGCCGGGCCCAGCAGGTCGCTATCGCGCCGAGCAGGCGACCATCGCGGGCCACTATCGGCGTGCACTGCATCGCGCGCGCGCCGGCGGCCTGCAGCATGGTCGCGGCCGGCGTGCCGGCGAACAGGCTGCTGGCCGGCACGTCCTCGACGATCAGACGCTCGCGGCGCGGTGGCAGCACCTGTGCCAGGCCGGCCAGGCGGTCCAAAAACTCGGGGCCGAAGCCGTACTGGGCCGCCACGCGCAGGGTCTGCGTCGACGGATCGATGATCTGCAGCACGCCCATGCCCGCATCGGCGACGGCGACGGCAGCCTCGACCACCGCCTGCAGCAGGCCCGGCATCGTGTCCCGCGTGGCCGGCCGCATGCCGACTTCGTGCAGGCGCAGCAGCGCCGCGTTTTCCGCGGCGAGCCCGCGCCTGGCCGCGAGTTTCAGATGTGCGCCGACGCGGGCGACCACCTCGCGCGCGGTGAACGGCTTGACCAGATAGTCGTCCGCACCGTGCTGCAGCCCCTCCACGCAGTCGTCCTTGCTGGCCAGCGCCGACAGCAGGATCACCGGCGTGGCTTCCAGCAGCGGATCGGCGCGCAGCGCGCGCAGCAGGCCGTAGCCGTCCAGCTTCGGCATCATCACGTCGCTGAGCACGAGATCGAAGCGCTGCCGGCGCAGCGCGGCCAATGCGGCTTCGCCGTCTGCGACGGTGTCGACGCTCCAGCGTGATCCGAGCAGACGCGCCAGATAGTCGCGCAGCTCGGCGCTGTCGTCGGCCACCAGGATGCGCGCGCGCGCCTCGTCCTCGCCCTGCTCCGCCGCGGCCGCGGCGGCCGGAACCGGCGGCAGCCAGCGCATCGCCTCGACGGCCAGATGCGGCGCCTGCCGCCGCGCCGGCGGCAATTCGACGGCGATATCGACGTGGTCGGCCGGCAGGTGCGCGTTGCCGAACGGCAGGGTCACGCGAAAGCAGCTGCCGACGCCGGGACTGCTCTGCACGGTGACCTCGCCGCCGTGCATCTGCACCAGTTCCTGCACGAGCGCCAGGCCGATGCCGGAACCTTCGGCACTCCGCGCCCGCGCGCCTTCGATGCGGTGGAAACGCTGGAACAGCCGCGGCAGTTCCTCGGCCGCAATGCCGATGCCGCTGTCGCGGACTTCCAGCGCCGCGCCGTCGGCCGTGGCCTGCAGGCTGATCTCGATGCGCCCGCCGAAGGTGAACTTCAGCGCGTTCGACAGCAGATTCAGGACGATCTTCTCCCACATCTCGCGGTCGACCCACACCGCCTGCGGCAGCGGCGCGCAGCGCACGCTGAAGTCCAGACCGGCGCGCTCGATCGCCGAACGGAATACCGAGGCCAGCTCGGCCGTGGCCGCGGCGAGATCGGTGGAACGGAAGCGCGCTCGCACGCGGCCGGCTTCCAGCCGTGCGAAATCGAGCAGCGCGTTGACCAGCGTGAGCAGACGCAGGGCGTTGCCGTGCGCCGTGTCGAGAAGATTGCGCAGGGGCGCGGCGGTGTCCTGCGGCAAGGTCGCGAGCGCCTCTTCCAGCGGCGCGAGCAACAGGGTCAGCGGCGTGCGGAACTCGTGGCTTACATTGCTGAAGAACGCGGTCTTGGCGCGGTCCAGTTCGGCCAGCGAGGTGACGCGCCGGCGCTCGGACTCGTAGGCCCGCGCCTCGCCGACCGCGGCGCCGGTCTGCGCGGCGACCTGGGCGAAGAATCCGGCGCAGGCCTCGTCGCAGACGCTGCGCGGGCTGACGCCGGCAAACAGCACGCCGATCGCCGCCGTCTGTGTGCTCGTGCGCAGCGGCAGCGCCATTGCCGTGCGCGCAGGCTCGGGCCACGCGCCGCCGGGCAGATCGAGGCCGAGCGCCGCGAGATCCACGGTGCCGGCCTCGCGCAGGCCGCCGGCGATCGGCGTCGACAGCCACGCGGATTCGTTCGCGTCGATGCGCCGCGGCAGCGGCGGCGTCAGTCCCAGTCCGCCGCTTGCGGCCAGGGTCAGGACATTGGCCGTGGCGTCGTGCAGGTAGATCGCGACGAATGCGAGGTCGCGCGAATGGCGCGCGAGCACCTCGGCCGCGCGGCGGCAGGCGGCGTCGGCGCTGCGTGCTTCTGCCGTGCCGATCGCGAGCGCGTGCAGGGTTTCCAGCCGTCGGCTCGCCAGCTGCGCGGCGGTCGTGTCGACGAGCCCGCAGAGCACGCCGTCGACGCGGCCCTGGGCGTCGGTGACCGGATTCAGCGCGAAGGCCACACAGGTTTCCCGCAGCCACTCGCCGCGCGGCAGCGACAGCAGCGCCTCAGGCAGCTGCACGGACCGGGACTGGCGGCGCACGCGCTCGACCAGCGGGCCCAGCACCGGCCAGACCGGCGCCCAGTCCTGCGCGGCGGGATTGCCGGGGGCGGCGTCCGGCGCGACGGCGCACAGCGCTGCGGCCGCATCGTTGGCGATCAGCAGCGAATCATCGCCCCAGCACAGGGCCATCGGCAGCGGCGAGGCGAGGCAGCAGGCGACCGCACTGCGCAAATGGGGCGGCCAGACCTCCGGCGATCCCAGCACGCTCGAACGCCAGTCGTGCGCGCGCAGGCGCGCCGCGAATTCGGATTCGCCCGGAAAGACCTGCTCCAGGCAGTTCACACGCGTGCCGCCAGATGCGGCGCGGGACCGATTCATCGATCGCCCCCCGGCGGTCGAACGTCGGCACGGATTGTCGGTCGCACTGCGGAACTTGTCTACGTTGCTATCTGTGCATCGCAGAGCACGGTATGCGGGCGCTGCGGCGCGGATTGCGTGGCGCGGCGAAGTCTGCCGTCGCGGCCGCTTCGCTGCCCTGCCCCGGCATGGCCTCGTAAACGCAGGACAGCGCGCGCAGCCGCGCCCGGTCCAGCAGACGCACGTTGCGCATGTCGACCGCGATCATGCCGTTGACCTGCAGGCGCGTGAACACGCGGCTGACGGTTTCGACCGCCAGTCCGAGAAAGCTCGCGATGTCCAGACGGCTCATCGGCAGGCGCAATTCGTCGGCAATGCGGCGCAGTCGCTGCTGACGTTCGGACAGATCCAGCAGGAACAACGCGACGCGCTGATGCGCCATCGAACGCCCGACCATGGCGCGGTTGGCGTGCAGCTGGCGCAGCTCGCCGCCGATCAGGCGGTAGAGGCGCTGACGGATCAGCGCGGCCTCGCCTTCGGCGCAGTCGACTTCGCACAGCTGCGAACGTTCCATCGCGACGGTGGTATACAACTGCGACACGTCGTCATCGCCGGACAGATCGAACCCGATCAGTTCACCCGGCAGGTGGAACGCGGTCAGCTGGTATTCGCCGTCGAGCGTGTCGACGAAGGTCTTCAGCGAACCGGAGCGCAGCAGGTACATGTGCCGCTCGGCACGCCCGGCGCGAAACAGGGTGCCGCCCTTGTTGAGGAAATACGCCTGCGCGCCGGGCGCCGCCCGGCACGAATTGGCGGCCGGGCAGATGCACTGGAATTCACAGTTCTCGCAGCGCACCGCCGGCGCGCGGCGCACGCCGTTCGCGTGCGCGGTCACGGCGTCGACGGTGGGGTCCAGCGGCGATGGATGCGGGCCTGCGGTATCGGGTGTCGTTGCGGTGAAGCTTTCGTCGGTATCGGTTTCCGGCAGACGGCCGGGCGAAAATGCAGCGGATTCGGTACGCATTACGAGTCTCCCGCCCCTGGTGGATGACGTGCCGGCGTTGGATCAGTTCAGCAGAAGCTCCGGCCGTGCGGTAGTCCGTAAGACTACGTAGGTAGTCCGCCCCCGCTCAGGTGTCGGGGCGGAGCAGATGAGCGATTTCGGCGAGGTCGACCAGACTGCGCGCGCCGGTCTTGTGCATGGCGTGGGCCCGGTGGACTTCGACGGTCCGGTGGCTGATGCCGAGCGCGCGGCCGATTTCCTTGCTGCTCTGCCCGTTGACGACGAGCGCCAGCACCTGGCGCTCGCGCTCGCTGAGCGAGCCGATGCAGCGCTGCTGGCCGACGCTGGAATTCAGTGCCGAGCCGATGCGCTCGATGACGAAGCGGCCTTCGACCGGTTTGGTCAGGAAGTCGACGGCGCCGGCGCGCATGGCTTCGACCGACATCGGGATGTTGCCGTTGCCGGTCAGGAACACCACCGGCAGGCGCGCGCCGCGCCGGCGCAGTTCCGCCTGCAGCTCGATGCCGCTCATCTGCGGCATCTTGACGTCGAGCAGCACGCAGCCGATGCGCTTGGGGTCGAACTGGCGCAGGAAATCGTCCGCGCTCGCATACGCCTCGACGCAGAAGCCGGCGTTGTCGAGCAGTTCGCCGAGCGAGCTGCGCACGGCTTCGTCGTCGTCGACGACGAAGATGGTCGGCCGCAGAGTCACGGCAGATCCGCCAGCGGCAGGGTGAGATGGATCTGCGCGCCGCGGCCGGGCATGGACTCGGCCCAGAGCCGGCCGCGGTGGGATTCGATCAGGCTGCGCGCGAGCATCAGACCCAGCCCCAGACCGTCGCGCTTGGTCGTGCGCATGGATTCGCCGAGACCGGCCAGTACCGCCGCGTCGAGCCCCGGACCGCTGTCGCCGACGCTGACCTGCGCCATGCCGCTGCCGTCGGCCATGGTGCGCACGACGATGCGGCCCTCCAGCGTGCCCGCGTCGCGAATCGCATCCGCGGCGTTGCCGATCAGCGCCATCAGCACCTGCTGGACGTGCGTGCGATTGGCCGTGATCCGGCCCAGGCCGGCGGCGAGATCGAGCTCGATGACCAGGTCGGCCGGCGACAGCTCGGGCTGCAGCAAGGTACACAGCTCGCGCACGATCGCGTTGAGATCGACCGCTTCCGGTGCCGCCTCGCGGTTCAGGAAACCGCGCAGTTCGACGATGCTGCGCGCGGCGCGGTGCGCCTGCTTGCGGATCTCGTCGAAATAACGCTGCGCCTTGTCCTGGCTGACCGGGCCTGCACGTTCGAGCAGCAGCCCCGCGTCGCTGTAGCCGATGATGGCGGTCAGCGGCTGATTCAGCACGTGGGCGAAGGCGGCGGCAAGTTCGCCGGCGGTCAGCAGCCGCTCGGTGCGGGCAAGCTGCAGGCGCCGGCGCAGCAGTTCCTGCGCGTGAATCGTGCCGGCACGGCGCGGCGATTGCGCCGCCTCGTCCAGCCCCTGTTCGATCTGATTCATGGACATCACCTCATCGGCCGGTCCGGTGCTGTCAGACGCGACGCTCCGGCCGATCTGCGCTTGCCCGTGCGGCGCGCTACGTAAGGACTGCAGCGCCGACCGCTCCCTGTGCGACTCATCATAGGACCGGCGCCGGAACGCGCAGCCGCATGCCAGGAGGCGCAGCGACCAGGCGCTGCTCGCCTGCACCTGTCCCGATCCGTCTGCCCGACTGCCCATGCTGTTGAACATGATTGTTGTTTTTCAATGTCTTATGCGGCGCTTGCCGCGCTCCGACCGATGCGCATCCGGCGCAGCAGTACGACAGTGCGGCGCAGGCAACGATTCCCTTCGTCTACGAATGTTCACATTGAAGCTGAGCCGATGAGGCGGAATTTTTCGACGGCCTGTGCCTGACGATGATTTCACGCCTTGTCGAGTCCGCTGCCTGCGCCTGACCGGCGTCAAACGCGCGCGTGGCGCAGGCGCGGATGGCGAAGCGTTCGCGCGCGAGGCAAGCAGACTCGACATGATGGTCGGCCGTATCGCCGCGCATTCGCTTGACATCGGTCAATTTCAGGCCAATCGCCCATGCGAGGCTCCGCATCCAGGTGTGGGGTGAACACGTCCGACCGCCGGTTGGACACTCCCACGGCACTGCTCCCCCCTGCCGCCGTTCGCCTCACACCGACCTCTCTGCCCCGCTCCAGAAATTGACCTGCATCATTGTTTGACCCTGCCGGCAGGTCGAGGCTGCGATCCCAATCCGACCGGCCTGCGAGGACCTCCGAGTGAATCCTGTCCCAGCCATGGCGGCCCAGCGCGCGAATACGGCGGACGCCGTGATCGAAGCGGCTGCAGACGCACCGGGCGCGTCGCCGTCCCCGCGCAATGTTTCCGCTGTCGCCGCGCTGCCGCTGCAGGTGGCCACGCTGCCCGATCCGGCCACCGCGCGTATCGCGGTAATCGGACTCGGCTACGTCGGTCTGCCGCTGGCCGTGGGCTTCGGGCGCGCGTCGGCGACCCTGGGTTTCGACATCGCGCCGGCGCGCATCGCCGAACTGCTCGAGCGCCGCGATCACACGAACGAAGTGTCGGCGGCGGAAATCGAAGCCGCCGCCCGCCTGCACCTGAGCGCCGACGAAGCGGATCTGTGCGACTGCGACGTGTTCATCGTCACGGTGCCGACGCCGATCGACGATGCGAAGCGTCCGGACCTGCGGCCGCTTGAAGCGGCAAGCCGCGCGATCGGCCGGCACATCCGGCCCGGCGGCATCGCCATTTTCGAATCGACCGTCTATCCGGGTGCGACCGAGGAAATCTGCGTGCCGATCATCGCGCGCGAATCCGGGTTGACCTTCAATCGCGATTTCTTCGCCGGCTACAGTCCGGAGCGGATCAACCCCGGCGATCACGTGCACCGGCTGGAATCCATCGTCAAGGTGACCTCGGGTTCCACGCCGGCGGCCGCCGCGTTCGTCGATGCGCTGTACCGCCGCGTCGTCGGCGCCGGCACCTTCCCTGCCTCCAGCATCCGCGTCGCCGAGGCGGCCAAGGTCATCGAGAACACGCAGCGCGACCTCAACATCGCGCTGGTCAACGAACTCGCGCTGATCTGCCATCGCCTGGGCATCGACACCGGCGAAGTGCTCGAGGCCGCCGGCAGCAAATGGAATTTCCTGCCGTTCCGGCCGGGGCTCGTCGGCGGCCACTGCATCGGCGTGGACCCGTACTACCTGACCCACAAGGCGCAGCAGCTCGGCTACCACCCGGAGGTCATCCTGTCCGGGCGGCGCATCAACGACGGCATGGGTCAGTACATTGCCCAGCGCGTGATCAAGCTCATGGTGCAACGGCGCATACAGGCGGCCGAGGCGCGCGTGCTGATACTCGGGCTCGCGTTCAAGGAGAATTGCCCGGACCTGCGCAACACGCGCGTGATCGACGTGATCGCCGAGCTGCGCAGCTACGACGTCGCCGTCGACGTGTTCGATCCCTGGGTCGACGCGGCGCAGGCGCGGCACGAATACGCGCTGGAGCTCATCGACGAGCCGGCAGCGGGCCGCTACGACGCCGTCGTCCTCGCCGTGGCGCACCGCGAGTTCGTCGCGCTTGGCGTGGAGCGCATACGCGCGTTCGGCAAGCCGGGCAGCGTGCTGTTCGACGTCAAGCAGATATTGCCGCGGAGCGCGGTCGACGATCGCCTATAGAAGACTCCGGACGGAATTCGTTTCGGAGCCCCTCGAGTCAAGGGGGCGGCCAGACGCTGGCAACGCAAACGTCTGGCGGGGTTGTGGAAGAAAGCAGCACGGCGCAGAAGCACCTGCTGCGAACGATTGACCCGGATCTTTCAGAGGAGACGACGATGCGTGTCCTGGTCACCGGCGCCGCGGGATTCATCGGCGCAGCCTTGTCCGAGCGCCTGCTCGAACGCGGCGACGAGGTGCTCGGCATCGACGACCTCAACGCCTACTACGACGTGAAGCTCAAGCAGGCGCGCCTGGCGCGGCTGCGCGATCATGCCGGCTTCCGCTTCTCGTGTGTCGGCATCGAGAACGCCGACGCGATGCAGCAGCGTTTCTCCGTGTTCGGGCCGCAGCGCGTCGTCAACCTCGCCGCCCAGGCCGGCGTGCGCCATTCGATCGAGAATCCGCGTTCCTACGTCGACTCCAACCTCGTCGGTTTCGCCAATCTGCTCGAATGCTGCCGCTACCACGAGGTCGAACATCTGGTCTATGCCTCGTCGAGCTCGGTCTACGGCTCCAACCGGCGCCTGCCGTATTCGGTGCGCGATCCGGTGGATCATCCGGTCAGCCTGTATGCGGCGACGAAGAAGGCGAACGAGCTGATGGCGCACGTCTACAGCCATCTGTTCGCGCTGCCGACCAGCGGCCTGCGCTTCTTCACGGTCTACGGCCCCTGGGGCCGGCCCGACATGGCGCTGTTCGTGTTCACGCGGCGCATTCTCGCGGGCGATCCGATCGACGTGTTCAACCACGGCCGGCACACGCGTGATTTCACCTATGTCGACGACATCGTGGAGGGCGTGATCCGCGTGCTCGACCACATCGCCGAACCCGATGCGGCGTTCGACCCGCTGCATCCGACGCCGGCGACCTCCAACGCGCCGTACCGGCTCTACAACATCGGCAACAACCGGCCGGTGCAGCTGTCGAGCTACATCGAAACCATCGAACGCTGCCTGGGCTGCACGGCCATGCAGCGCATGCAGCCGATGCAGCCCGGCGACGTGCCGGACACCGCCGCGGACGTCGCCGAGCTCGCCCAGGACACGGGCTATGCGCCCAGCACGCCGATCGAGATCGGCGTGCGGCGCTTCGTCGACTGGTATCGCGACTATTACCGCGAATGACATAGGACAAGAGACGGCGTTCGCGCTACCGCTATAACGGCTGCACACTCCCAGCGAGGCGACGATCATGAAGCGGTCACTGCTGCACCTGTTGCTCGTGCTCACGACCTTCATTGCCGGCTGCGCCAGCAATCCGCAGCTCGGCGCAGTCGATCCGCCCAAGGTCGATCCGGCCGCCCAGGCAGTCGACACCTACCACATCGGCGTCGACGACCGGGTCCAGGTTTCGGTCTGGCACAACCCGGAACTCTCGGTCACCGTGCCCGTGCGCCCCGACGGACGCATCTCGGTTCCGCTGGTCGGCGACGTCGAGGCCGGCGGCCGCACGCCCGAGCAGGTGGCCGTGCTGATCCAGGAAAAGCTCAAGGACTACGTGCGCGATCCGCAGGTCGCGGTGATCCTGATCGAGCTGCGCAGCCACGAATACCTCTCGCGCGTACGCGTGACCGGCGCCGTGCGCCAGCCGCTGTCGGTGCCGTACCGCCAGGGCATGACCGTGCTCGACGCCGTGCTCGCCGGCGGCGGCCTGACGCCGTTCGCCGCGCCCGACCGCACCGAGCTGTATCGCAAGGAACACGGCGGCGACACGCGCACCTATGGCGTGCGTCTGGACCGCATCCTGCAGAAGGGCGATCTGGCGACGAACTTCCCGGTGCAGCCGGGCGACGTGATCACCGTTCCCGAACGCCTGCTCTGAGCCGGACCCCGCCGTCATGCGCAGCGACCTGGCGTTGATCGAACGTTTCGATCCGGTGCTGGTCCGGGAAATCGGCCGGCGGCGCCGGCCGCTGGTGCTGGCCTTCGTCGTGATCGCGCTCGTCGCGCTGGCGGCGGCGCAGGCCTGGCCCAGCACCTATGTCTCCTCGACCACGATCCTGGTCAAGCAACGCAGCATCATCACGCCGCTGATGGAAGGGCGCGCGGTGCCGACCGGTGTGGCCGACCTGGCCGGCATCGCGCGTGAGGTGATCTTCGGCCGGCGCGTGCTCGAGGAGGTGCTCGAGGTCGGCGGCTGGCTCCGCGGCAATCCCGGCCCGGTCGAGCGCGACCGGCTCATGGAACGGATCAAGAGCCGCATCACGATCATCAGCCCGCGCGAGAACCTGATCCAGATCGACTACCGCGACGAGGACGCAGCCCGCGCCTATCGCGTGACGCAGCGCATCGCCGACCTGTTCATCGCGCAGACCATAGCGTCCAAGGAGCAGGAGAGCCGCGACGCGTTCACCTTCATCGACAGCCAGGTCGAGGCCTACCGCAGGAAGCTCAGCGAGGCCGAGGACAATCTCAAGCGCTATCGCGCCGGCAACGACGACGCGCGTCCCGGCAGCGAAGCCGACGCCACCGCACGCATCGGGCAGCTGCGCAGCCAGGCCGAAAGCGCGCGCATCGACCTGATCGAGCAGCGCTCCCGCGAGCAGGCGCTGCTGGCCCAGCTGTCCGGCCAGAGCAACCTGCTGTCGGTGCAGACGCGCGAAGCCGACTACTACCACCGCCTGGCCGACCTGCAGGCCGAACTCGACAAGCTGCTGCTGTCGTATACCGCCAACCATCCCGACGTCGTGCGCGTGCGCCACCAGATGCAGGATCTGCAGGCCGAGCTCGAACAGGAGAAGCAGCGCCAGCCCGTGCAGGGTGCCTCGGCGAAGAACGAGCTCGGGCCGAATCTGCGCTTCAATCCGCTGTACCAGGAACTGCAGAGCCGCCTGTCGGAGACGCGGCGCAACGCCGCGGCGGCCTCTTCGCGCATGAGTTCCAGCGAGGCGCTGCTGCAGCACGAACTCGACCGCAGCCGGCACATCGCCGACATCGGCGATACCCTGGCCGAGCTCAATCGCGACTACGAAGTGCATCGCGACATCTATCAGGATCTGCTCAAGCGCCGCGAGAACGCGCGCCTGTCGATGCAGATGGACGCCGAGCAGCGCGGCCTGACCCTGACCATACAGACGCCGGCGCAGCTGCCGCTGCGGCCGGTCGGACCGCGCTTCTTCGTGTTCGCGGCGATCGGCCTGAGCCTCGGCGTGGCGATTCCGCTGGCGCTGATGTTCGGCTTCCTGCGCGTCGACCCGCGCGTGCGCTCGGCCGAGCAGATCGAGCGCGTGGCCGGCGTGCCGGTGCTGGCCAGCGTGGCGCTGTACCGCAGCCCGGCCGAGCGCGGACAGCAGCGCCACGGCGACTGGCGGCTGGTCATGCTGGTCGGCGCCGTGCTGCTGACCTATGTCGGCGCGCTCGCCCTGCGCCTGCTGGTGGCCTCATGAAACTCCGGGCCGATGGCGGCAAGTTGCTGACCAGCGTCGCCGGCGGCGAGCACGCGCCGACGGCCGGCGAGCGCAACATCGCCCGCATGACCGAGCCCTCGGCCGTGCCGGCGCGCCTGCCCGAGACGCGCGGCCTCGTCCACGGCGGACCGGATCCGGTCGCGCGCCGGCAGACCGACGCGTTCCGCGAGATCCGCACGCGCCTGCTGGCCATGATTCCCGAGCGCAACTTCGTCACCCTCGTCGTGCCGGTCGACCGCGGCAGCGGCGCGAGCTTCGTCGCGCGCAATCTCGCCGCAGCGTTCGCTCTGGACGAGACGCGCACCGCGCTGCTGGTCGACTGCAACCTGCGCAACCCGGCGCAGCACCAGGCGTTCGGCATAGAACCCACGACCGGCGGCCTGGTCGACTACCTGGAGCATCCGGCGCTGGGCATGCAGTCGGTGATCTACGCGACCGGCGCGGCGCGCCTGCGCCTGCTGCCGGCGGGCCGCTCGCGCCACGGCGAGGGCGAGTACTTCTCCTCGTTCCGCCTGCGGGCGGCGCTGGATTCGCTGAAGTGCCGTTATATAGATCGCTATTTGTTCCTCGACGGCCCGGCCGTCACCGGCGCGCCGGACGCGCGTATCCTCTCCGAACTTGCCGACCTCGTCGTGCTGGTCGCCGGCTACGGCCGCGACACGCCCCAGGCGATCAGTCAGGCGGCGGCAGTGTTCGATCCGGCGATTTTCGCCGGGGTGGTCTTCAACGAAAGACCTTGAGGAGCGAACCGTGGAAAAGGCCGTCTTGCGGGTGTCATTGCTGTTTTTCTCTTTTGCAACAATGGGATCGGCCGGCGCGGCGCGGCTGGACTACTCCCTGGAACTCGGCGCGCTGTACGACGACAACGTCCGCCTGACCGAAAACGACCGGTCCGACGACATCGTGCTGATCCCGCGCCTGATCTTCCTGTTCACCGAAGACGCGACCAAGCTGACCGCCAACGTCGCCGGCGACATCGAGTACCGCGACTACACCCAGGGCACCTTCAGCAACGACTTTCGCGGCACCCTGGCCGGCACCGCGGTCTGGCATTTGATACCGCAGCGCATGGACTGGGTGTTCGAGGACTACCTCGGCCGCCAGCCGATCAACGTGCTGCTCGACAACACGCCGGACAACCAGCAGCAGACGAACTTCTTCCTGACCGGCCCGACCTTGCATGCGCACTTCAGCGACCGCTCCAGCGGCCAGCTGGACCTGCGCTATGCCAACAGCTACGCCGACACGACGCGCGAATTCAACGGCAACCGCCTGAGCGCGCTGGCGCAGTGGCTGTACCGGCTCAGCGAGACGCGCAGCGTGGCCCTGTACGTGCAGGACCAGGGCGTGCGCTACACCAGCGCGCCGTCGACGCTGGACTACGACCGCCAGGATCTCTACGGCGGCTATCGCGCGGTCGGCGCGCACGGCCAGCTCGATCTGGAAGCCGGCTACACCTGGCTGTCGTTCCGCAACGGCGGCGGCAGCGATTCCGGCGTGCGCCTGCTCGGCCGCCTGCGCTACGACCTCGGGCCGCGCACGCGGCTCGGTGCCGAAGTGCAGCGCAGCTTTTCCGACACGGCGCAGGATCTGATCATGGATCCGGACCGCATCGGCAAGGTCGTGGTCGGCAGCGGACTGGACAACATGCTCGTGTCGCCGCAGGTCTATACCCAGACGCGCGCCGGCGTCGACCTCAGCTACGTCACCGACCGGCATCGCTTCAGCATCGCGCCGTTCTGGCGCAAGCTCGACTACGTCACCGACACGACCCTGGACGAGAAGTCCGTCGGCGGCTATGCCGAGTACGCGTTCCAGTGGACGCCGCTGACCAGCCTGCAGGCCTACGCCGGCGCCGACCGGCGCGAATACACGCACCTGGACCGTACCGACAACGACCGCAGCTACGGCGCGCGCCTGTTCTGGCAGATGTCGCGGCAATGGCTGTGGCGCTTCGAAGTGCAGCACACGACGCGTTCGACCAACACGCCGGGGCTGGACTACACGGACAACCAGTTTCTCGTGGCGATCCGCTACAGCCGCTGACATGTCCGCCCTCGCCGACCGCGCCGTCGCAGCCCCCGATCGACCCTCGACGTCGACCCTCGCGCTGATGTACCACGCGGTCGGCGAGACGGCCGGCGGCACGGCCGATGCGCACTACCGCATCGGCTGCGAGGATCTGCGGCATCAGCTCGCGGCCTGCGCCGCGTACGGCCCGCTGACCAGCGCGCGCAGCTGGCTGGCCGGTGGCGACGGCGTCATCCTGACCTTCGACGACGGCGACGCGAGCCACTACGCCGAGGCGCTGCCGCTGCTGCTCGCGCGCCATGCGCAGGCGGATTTCTTCGTCAACCCGGCCACGGTCGGCCAGCGCGGCTTCGTGACCTGGGGCCAGCTGCGCGAGATGGCCGAACTCGGCATGTCGATCCAGTCGCACGGCTACGAACACCGCTATCTGACCTCGCTGTCGCCGCAGGAACTCGAACGCAGCCTGCTGCGCGCGCGGCTGACCATCGAACAGCAGGTCGGCGAGCCGGTACGGCTGCTCGCTCCGCCCGGCGGCCGCATGCCGCCGGATCTCGGCGCGATCGCGCGCGACTGCGGCTACAGCCACGTGCTGTGCTCGCGGCCGGGCCGCGTGCGGCGCGACGCGGCCAACGGTGCGCTGCCGCGGCTGGCCGTCGTCGCCGCCCTGCCGCCGGCCGTGCTGCAACGCTGGCTGACCGGTCAGGGCCTGCTGCGCCTGCGCCTGCGCTATGCGGCGCTGGACCTGGCCAAGCGCGCCGTCGGCGACAACGCCTATGAATCGCTGCGCCGGCGCTGGCTGGCCGCGGCGGCGGAACGCTCATGCTGATCATCCTGCTCGCGTCGTGCGCGGCGCTGCTCGCGTTCACTTACGCGGGCTATCCGTTGCTGATGGCGCTGCGCGCGCACTTTGCGCCGGCGCCGGCCGTGCAGGCCGACTGGCTGCCGCCGGTGACCGCGGTGCTCGTCGCGCAGGGACCGCCGCAGCCGCTCGCGGCCAAGATCGCCAATCTGCTCGCGCTGGACTACCCGCCCGACCGGCTGCGCGTGCTCGTCGCCTGCGACGGCTGTGACGGGGCCGATGCGGCGCTGGCACTCGATCTGGCCGGGCCGCGCGTCGCGGTGCGCTGTTTCGCGGCGCGGCGCGGCAAGTCGGCCTGCCTCGGCGATCTGCTGCGCGAGGTCGACGACGAGGTCGTGCTGTTCTGCGACCTGCGCCAGCGCATCGCCGCCGACGCCCTGCGCCGGCTGCTGCGGCGCCTGGCCGCGCCCGACGTCGGCGCGGTCAGCGGCGAGCTCGTGCTCGAACGCGGCACCGGCGCCGGTGCCGGCGGCGTCGACGCCTATTGGCGCTACGAGAAATGGATACGCCGCAACGAATCGGCCAGCGGCTCGGTGCCCGGCGTGACCGGCGCGCTGTATGTCGCGCGGCGCGCATGGCTGCCAACCGTGCCGGCGGGCCTGATCCTCGACGACGTCTGGATTCCGCTGCAGATCGCCGCGCGCGGTGCGCGCATCGGCTTCGCCGACGACGCGCTGGCCTGGGACACGCTGGCCGGCGCCGACCACGAGGACCGGCGCAAGCGCCGCACCCTGGCCGGCAACGTGCAGCTGCTGGCGCTGGACCCGGGCCTGCTGCTGCCCTGGCGGCATCCGCTGGGCTGGCGCCTGTGGGGTCACAAATGGCTGCGCCTGGCCGCGCCGTGGCTGCTGCTGCTGGCGTTCGTCGTCAGTGCAGCGCTGGCGACGCAGGGCGGCCTGCGGGCCTGGCCGTTCGCGGCGCAGTGCACGTTCTATGCGGCGGCCGCGCTCGGCGCGCTGCGGCCGCACGGCCGCCTGCTGCGCCTGGCGACGACTTTCGTGCGGCTCAATCTCTGCGCCGCGCGCGCGCCGTTCGACTTCGCGCGCGATCCGCAGCGCGCGCACCTGTGGCCGGCGGCGTCGCGGAGGCCGTCGTGAACGCCGTCGCGCGGCCGCGCCGCCTGCTCTACGTCGTGTCGCTGTTTCCGTGCTGGTCGGAAACCTTCATCGTGCGCGAGATCAGCGCGCTGATCGACGCCGGCGTGGACGTGCGCATCCTGTCGCTGAAGCCGGTCAGCGAAGCGCTGCTGCAGCCCGACGCCGCGCGTCTGCTCGACCGCGTGCGGCATCCGGCGCAGAGCCTGCCGCCGCGCGCCGCGCTCGCCGCGCCGCTCGTCACCGCGGCCATGCTGCTGCGCCTCACGGTCGCGCTCTGGCGCCATCCGCAGGCGCTGGCCAAGTCGTTCGTCGCGCTCGCGCGCGGCCTCGGCCAGATCGACTGGGTGCGCGAGTTCGATCCCGACCTGATCCACGCCCACTGGGCCACCTATCCGTCGACGGTGGCCTGGGCGCTGGCGCAGGCGCTGCACAAGCCGTTCGGCTTCACCTGCCACGCGCACGACATCTTCAGCGAGGACCAGCTGCTGCGCGAAAAGATCGAACGCGCGGCCGTGCCGGTGACGATCTCGCGCTTCAACGTCGACTGGCTTGCCGCGCACGCGACGCCGGCGGCGCGGCGGCGCCTGCGCATCGTGCATTGCGGCGTCGCGCTGACGGAGCTGCCGTACCGGCCCGACGGGCGCGAGGCCGATCTGATCCTCGCGGTCGGCCGGCTGGACCCGATCAAGGGCTTCGACGTGCTGATCGAGGCGCTGGCCCTGCTCGCGCGCAGCGGCCGCTCGTTCCGCTGCCGGCTGATCGGCGACGGCCCGCAGCGCGCCGCGCTGCAGGCGCACATCGCGCGGCACGGACTGCAGGCCATGGTCACGCTGTGCGGCGCGCTGCCGCAGACCCGGGTGCGCGAGGCGCTGTATGCGGCCGCCGTGTTCGTGCTGCCGAGCGTGGTCTGCGCCGACGGCAATCGCGACGGCATTCCGCTGGGCCTCATGGAGGCGATGGCGGCCGGCACGCCGGTGCTCAGCACCACCGTGTCGGGCATTCCCGAACTGATCCGCGACGGCGAGGACGGCGTGCTCGTCGCGCCGCGCGATCCGGCCGCCCTGGCCGAAGCGCTGGGCCGCGCGCTGGATGCACCCGAAGAGAGCGCGCGCCGCACCGCCGCGGCGCGCGCGCGCATCGAACAGAGTTTCGATGCGCGCCGCGAGGCGGACAAGCTGCTGGCACTGTTCACGGAGGCCTGCCGTGCCGCCTAGACGCATACTCGTGGTCAGCGATGAAATGGAGATCGGCGGCAGCCAGCGCCAGATCGCGCAGCTGCTCGGCGGCCTGTCGCGCGAACACTGGCGCCCGGAGCTGCTGTTCTTCCGCGAGCGCTCGTTCCTCGTCGACGAGATCGAAGCCAGCGGTGTGCCCTGCCATCACCTGCCCAAGCGCGGACGCTTCGACGCGCGCTTCGTGCTGCGCCTGATCGCGCTGCTGCGCAGGCGGCGCTACGACCTCGTGCACTGCTATTCGCTGACCGCCGAGATCTGGCTGCGCGCGATACGCCCGTGGGTGCCGCATGCGGTCAGCGTGGTGTCGGTGCGCGGGCTGTGTCTGGGCTACGCGGACTGGCAGTGGTGGTGCAAGCGCTGGATACTCGGCCGCGCCGACGCGGTCATCGCGAACGCGCGTGCCGGCGCGCGTCATACGGCCGAACGCACGGGGCTGGACCTCGGCTATTTCGACACCATACCCAACGGCGTGCCGCTGCCGGCCGTGCCCGCCGCGGCGCAGCGCGCGGCGCTGCATGCGAGCCTCGGCGTGCCGGCGGGACGGGTGCTCGCGCTGTTCGTCGGCCGCCTGGTCGCCGAGAAGAACGTCGCGCTGCTGCTCGCCGCGATGGCCTCGCTGCCGCCGGCGCAGCGGCCCTGGCTCGCGCTCGTCGGCGCCGGTCCGCTGCAGGCGGCGCTCGAAGCGCGCGCCGCAGCGCTGGGCCTGAACCCGGATCTGCGCTTCTGCGGCGCGCGCAGCGACGCGCCGGCGCTGATCGCCGCGGCCGACATCGTCGTGCTGCCGTCCAGCGAGGAAGGCCTGTCCAACGTCGTGCTCGAAGCCATGGCCGCGGCGCGGCCGGTACTCGCCTCGGCCGTCGGCGGCAATCCGGAACTCATCGAACACGGCCGCACGGGCCTGCTGTTCCGCAGCGGCGACACGCCGGCGCTGGCCGTCGGCCTGCGCCGCCTGACCGCCGACGCCGCACTGCGCACGCAGCTCGGCGACGCGGCGCGCCGCCACGTCCAGCGCCACTACGCGGTCGCCGACATGGTTGCGCAGACCGAATCGGTCTACGCGCGCTGCCTCGCGCGCGAGGCCGGCATCGGCGCGAACGCGGCGCCGCCGCGCGCCCGCCCGCTGCGCCTGCTGCTGCTGCTCGAAAGCCACTTCCCGGCACATGCCGGCGGCGGCGCCGAGTCGCAGGTGCGCACCCTGGCGCTGCGCCTGCGCCGGCTCGGCCACCGCGTGACCGTGCTGACGCCGCGCGTGCGCGGCGGTCCGACCGCGCGCGTGGAGCGCTACGAAGGCATCGCCGTCTGCCGTCTGCCGTTCCCGCCGTTGCGCGGCGTCGCGAGCCTCGTGCTGTGGACGCGCCTGGCCGCGTTCCTGTGGCGCCGCCGCGGCCGTTACCACGCCTGGCACGTACACATCGCGCATTACCTCGGCGCGATCGCCTGCCTGCTCGCCCGCGCCGGCCCGCGACCGGTGCCGGTCGTCGTCAAGGTATCGGGTTCCTGGGAGCTCGAACACGGCGTGCTTGCCGCCGGCCGCGGCCCGGTCGCCGCGCTCGCCCAGCGCTGCCTCAAGCAGGCCGATGCCTTGCAGGCGATCAGCCGGCGCATCGCCGGCGAGCTCGCCGCGCACGGCTTCGACCGCGACCGCATCGTGATCCTGCCCAATGCGGTCGACACCGCGCGCTTCCGCGACCGGCGTCCCGCCGTGGCGCCGGCCCGGCCGCGGACGGCGGTGTTCGTCGGCCGCCTCGTGCGCGAGAAAGGCCTGGATGTGCTGCTGAGTGCCTGGGCGCAGGCGTTCGCGGATCGTCGCGACGTGCGCCTGGATCTCGTCGGCCGCGGCGAACTCGAAGCCGGGCTGCGCCGGCAGGCCGAACAACTGGGCATCGCCGGACAAGTCCGCTTTCTCGGCCATCGCGCGCAGGTCGAGGATGTACTGGCCGAGGCCGATTTCGGCATCCTGCCGTCGCTGATCGAAGGCCTGTCGAACACCCTGCTGGAATTCATGGCCAGCGGCCTGCCGGTGCTGGCCAGCCGGGTCAGCGGCAGCGAGGACCTGGTCGTGTCCGGCCGCAACGGCTGGCTCGTCGATGCCGGGGATGTCGCGGCGCTGGCCGCCGCGCTGGTCGAGGCAGCGGCGCTCGACGCGGCGGCCTTGCGCACGCTCGGCGAGCAGGCGCGACGCGACGTCGAAGCCGCGGCCGGCCTGGACAGCGTGGTCGGCCGGCTGCTGTCGCTGTATCGCGGCGCAGCACCCGACTCGCCTGATGGCGAGCCCGCGGCGCTGGCCGATCCCAACCGAAGCGGAGGCTGACATGTGCGGCATCGTCGGCATCGTCGCTGCACCGGGTTGCGAAGCACCCGCCGAAGCGGTCGCGCACGCGATGAACGCGGCGATCCGTCACCGCGGTCCGGACGACGACGGGGTCTGGCGCGACCGCCGTGCGCTGCTGGGCATGCGCCGCCTGGCCATCATCGACGTGGCCGGCGGCCACCAGCCCCTGCACAGCGACGACGGCCGCGTCAGCCTGGTGTTCAACGGCGAGATCTACAATTTCCGCGAGCTGCGCCGCACGCTCGAGGCGCTGGGCCAGGTGTTCCGCACGCGCTCGGATTCGGAAGTCGTGCTGCACGCCTACCGGCACTGGGGCGAAGCCTGCTTCGCGCATCTGAACGGCATGTTCGCGATCGCGCTGTGGGACAGCGCCGCCGGCACCTTGCTGCTGGCGCGCGACCGCCTCGGCGAAAAGCCGCTGTTCTATGCGCAGGACGCGAAGCGCCTGATCTTCGCGAGCGAGCTCAAGGCGCTGGCCGGCGTACCGGGCTTCCGCCGCGAACTCGACACCGAAGCGATCCAGGCCTATGTCTGTTTCGGCTACGTGCCGAATCCGGCCTGCATCTTCCGCGGCGTGCGCAAGCTGCCGCCGGGCCATTACCTGCGCTATGCGGACGGACGCAGCGAGATCGTGCGCTACTGGCAGGTCGCGTTCGAGCCGAAGCTGACCCTGAGCGAGGACGACGCGGCCGAGGAACTGGCCGGGTTGCTGGACCAGGCCGTCGCCAGCCGCCTCGTTTCCGACGTGCCGTTCGGCGCGTTCCTGAGCGGCGGCATGGATTCGAGCGTCGTCGTCGCGCTGATGGCCAGGCACCTCGACCGGCCGGTGCGCACGTTCAGCATCGGCTTCCGCGAGGACGCCTACAGCGAACTCGCCGACGCGCGCCGCGTCGCTGAATGCTTTGGCACCGAGCACCACGAGGAAATCGTCGTGCCCGACGCCGTGGCCTGCCTGGAGCAGCTGGTCTGGCATCTCGACGAACCGTTCGCCGACGCCTCGGCGCTGCCGACCTTCTTCGTCGCGCAGCTCGCCCGCCGCCACGTCACGATGGTGCTGACCGGCGACGGCGGTGACGAAGCGTTCGCCGGCTACGACCGCTATCTGCGCTATCTGCGCCTGCAGCAGCTCGGCGCGCTGCGGCCGGCCGCGGCACTGGCCGCCGGCCTGGCCGGACAGATGCTGCCGCAGCGCTACGGCCATCGCTGGCAGCGCATCGGCGAGCGCCTGCGCCAGCCGTTTCCGGACAACTATCTCAGCGGGGTCGCCCTGACCCGCGCCGACCTCGCCGCGGCGCTGACCGGCGAAGCAGCGGCGGGCACGCCCGCCGATCATTACCGCGGGCTCGCCGCACCGGCGCGCGGTGCCGCAGGCCTGAACACGCTGGACCGCATCGTGGCGATCGATCTGGCGAGCTATCTGCCCGACGACATCCTGGTCAAGCTCGACCGCATGGCCATGGCGCATTCGCTGGAAGGCCGCGCGCCGCTGCTGGATCACCGCCTGATCGAATTCGCCGCGCGCCTGCCGGCGGATCTGCGCGTACGCGACGGCCACGGCAAATACCTGCTGCGCAAGGTCGCCGCGCGCTGGCTGCCGCCGGCGGTGCTGGCCAAGCGCAAGCAGGGTTTCGCGATTCCGCTCGCCCAGTGGTTCCGCGGGCCGCTGCGCGCGCTCGCCGCCGACAACTTCGACAGCCGCGCGTTCCGCGAACGCGGCCTGCTGCGCGCCGATACTGCGCGCGCGCTGCTCGCCGAGCACGTCGCCGGCCGCGCCGATCACGGCGAGGTGCTGTGGCTGATCCTGTGCCTGGAATCCTGGGCGCGCCACTATCTCGACACTGCGGTCGCAGCGGCGGCGTGAGGCCATGGTCCTGCGCCTGCTCCTGTACCTGCAGATCGTCTACACGGTCTATCAGATCCATTTCCCGCTCGACACGCACATCCCCGCGGTCAACGTCTCCAACCTGCTGTTCTTCGCGACCCTGCTGGCGCTGCCGTTCACCGCGCGCGGCGAGGTCGACGGACCGCCGGCGCAGCCGGGCCTGCTGCGCTGGCCGCTGCTGGGCTATTTCTTCGCGCTGACCCTCGCGCTGGTGATCGCCCAGATGCGCATGCCGCGCGATCTCGTCGGCGACATCACGTACTACAAGAACGCGCTGTTCTATCCGCTGCTGTATTTCATGTATCTGCATTGCCGGCAGGACCGCGCCGGCACGCGGCAGCTGATCATCCTCGTGATGGTCGTGGCCTTCGTCGCCGGCCTGCAGGCGATGCGCCAGGGACTCGACTACGGTTTCAGCAGCTTCGCCGAGAACCATCGGGCCGCAGGTCCGTTCGGCCGGGACTACCGCGACGCCAATCGCGCCGGTGTCTACTACGCGATGTTCTTGCCGCTGTTCATCGCCGTGGCGCTGTTCTTCCGCGGCCGCTGGCTCTGGCGCGGCGCCGCGCTCGCCGGTGCCGCGGTGATCGGCTTCGCGATCCTCGTGACCTATTCGCGGCAGAGCTATTTCATCGCGCTGCTCGGCCTGGGCCTGTTGCTGCTGCGGCGCAACCTCGTGCTCGCGGTCGTGCTCGGCTTCGCCCTGTTGTCGATGACCGCCTACCTGCCCGACACCGTCACCCAGCGCGTGCAGGAGACGCAGCAGCGCGACGCCGCCGGCGGCGAACAGGTCGACGAGAGCACGTCCAGCCGCTGGGAGATCTGGGACGGCGCGTTCGCGATGTGGCGCGACCAGCCGTTCGGCATAGGCCTGAACCGCTTCCCGCTGGTCATCGGCGACTACTCGCGCTACGAGAACAAGGACGCGCACAACTACTACGTGCTGACCCTGGCCGAGACCGGCCTGCAGGGACTGGCCGCGCTGCTGCTCGTGATCGCCGCGCTGTTCCGGCTCGCCGGCCGCCTGCGCCGCGCCGCGCCGCCCGACGATGCGCAGGCGCGCGCGCTAGCGATCGGCTTCACCGTCTGCACCGTGTGCATGGCCTGCGGCAATTTCTACGGCAGCCCGTTCCTCAACGGCGCGGTCATGGGCGACTACTGGATACTCTGCGGCCTGCTCGAACGCTATCTGCGCCAGCTCGCCACGGCGGCGACGCCGGCCGCCGCCACGCAACCGGGCGTGCCGGCGCAGGCCCTGGCCCAGCGCTTTCCGCAGGCTGCGCGCATCCTGCCGGGGCGCCGCGCGTGAACCAGCGCCCGCGCCGCGCCGCGCTGCTGATCGCCGGCCTCAGTTTCGGCGGCAAGGTGCTCGCGATCGGCAAGACCCTGATCGTCGCCTCGCTGTTCGGCACATCCAGCGCGCTCGATGCATTCTGGGTCGCCTATTCCCTGCCGCTGCTGCTGCCCAGCCTTCTGACCAATACCCTGACCGTGGCCTTCGTACCGCGTTTCGTCGCCGGCCTGAACGGCCGCTACGGCGCGCAGGCCTGGCGCGGCGCGAACACGCTGTTCACGCTGATCCTGGCCGCCGGCATCCTCTGCAGCCTGCTGATGTATGTCTGGGCACCGTTCCTCGTCGCCCACATGGCGCCGGGCCTCGATGCGGCGACGCAGGTCCAGGCGGTGGAGCTGACGCGCTGGCTGCTGCCCTGCGTGGTCGTGCTGGTCGGCTCCTCGCTACTGTCGGCGCTGAGCTATGCGCGCGAGCGCTTCACCCTGCCCAGCCTCGAGGGCATCGTGACCAATATCGCGGTGATCGCCGTCGCGCTGGGCTTCGCGCGGCAATGGGGCGTGCGCGCGCTGACCGTCGGCGTCGTCATCGGGTTTCTCTTCCAGGCTGCGCTGCTCGTCGCCGGCAATCGCGATCTGATCCGCAGCAGCCTGCGGCCGGCCTGGGATCTCAAGCATCCGGACCTGCGCGGGCCGCTGGCGCATTTGCTGCCGCTGTTCGTCGGCTCGGCCGGATCGCTGCTGAGCGGCCTGGTCGACCAGTATTTCGTGTCCAGTCTCGACGCCGGCTCGATCTCGGCGCTGTCGTATGCCTGGATGCTCGGCCTGCTGCCGGTGGAAATCTTCGCCCAGGCCGTGCTGACGAGCTATTACCCGGCGCTCGCGCGCGGCTTCGCCGCCGAGGACAAGACCGCCGCCGCGCTGACCTATGCGCAGGGCGCGCGCTTCCTGCTGCTGCTGACGCTTCCATGCACCGTGCTGCTGGCATTGCTCGCGCGGCCGATGGTCGTGTTCCTGCTCGAACACGGCCGCTTCGATGCGCGCTCGACCGAACTGACGGTGCAGGCCATGAGCCTGCTCGCGCTGGCCGTGGTCACGCGCGCGCACGCGTATTTCAGCTATCGCGCGCTGCACGCGGCCATCCATCCGTGGACGCAGATCGCGATAGGCCTGGCCGGCGTGGCCAGTTGCATCGGCCTCAATCTGCTCTGGGCGCAGCGCCTCGGACTGGCCGGCATCGCGCTGTCCACGGTGCTGTCGTCGCTGCAGTCGGCGCTGCTCTCGACCTGGGCCGTCCATCGCCTGATCGGCGGACGCTGGCCGGCGGGATTCGTCGCCGAAATCACCCGCCTGGTGTTCTGCGGCGCAGTGCTCGCCGCCGGCGTCGCCGGCGGTCTCGCGCTGGTGCCCGAATCCCTGCGTGCGGCCAGTCCGCTGCTCTGGGCGCTGGCCTGCGGCTTGAGCGCGCTGCCGGCGCTGGCGCTGTCCGGCTGGCTCGCCTGGCGCCTCGGCCAGGTCGAACTGCGCGAAGCCTGGGCGGCGCTGCAGCGCCGCCGCCACGCCACGATCTGAGCCTTCATCCCGACGACGGACGCGTGGTGCCGGCGCGCCGCGCCGGAAATTTGTCGTCCTAGATTCGCTTGAAATTTGTAATCGACTTTAGTCTGACAGTTCTGATGGCCGATATATTCTCCTGGTTATTTTGTCCATACATTTAGCGAACCGTTCGACCAAAGTGTGACGAATTCGTCACTCGACTCCAAGGAATTGAGACTTTCGTAACGACTTCTGAAGGAACGGGTCCTTACCGTGGACCCCGCTTTTCGCTCAGCCCCCTGGAATTCGTCGATGAAAGTTCTTTATCGGACTGCACGTATTTTTTTGTCTTTTTTTGCAATCTTTGGAGCACACTCCGCGTCAGCACAGGATTCGGTTTTTAAGGGAAATTTTGAAAATTCGACTCTTCCCGCATCCGGCCCCTGCGCCGGCTTCTATGCGCCGAACTTCAGCCTCGCCGAAGGCCGTGCGCCCTTGGCCATTCCGACCGCAAGCAAGCCGGCCAAAGGCGCGGTGACCCGCGAGGCGACCTACGGCACCTGCCTCGTGCGTGCGACCGACCATGCGGCCGACGGCGTCACGAGCTTCGCCCGCAACGACTATTCGCGCCGCCAGCCGTTCAATGCCGACAGCACGCGCTTTTTCATCAACAGCGGCAACGGCGCCTGGTACCTCTACGACGCGAATACCTTGCAGAAGCTCAAGCAGCTCAACGGCCTGTCCGGTGACGCCGAGCCGCAGTGGCATCCGACCGACCCGAACACGCTGTACTACCTGCCGACCAACGGCGGCCTGAAGCTGTATGCGCTGAACGTTGCCTCGAATACCTCCACCGTCGCCGCGGATTTCACCGGCAAGCTGCCGTGGAGCAACGCGGCGCACGTCTGGACCAAGTCCGAAGGCTCGCCCTCGCGCGATGCGCGCTACTGGGGCTTCCAGGTAGAAGACGTGAACTACAAGATCCTCGGATTCGTCGTCTGGGATCTGCAGCAGAACCGCCTCGTCGGCAGCAAGGCGATCAGCGTGCGCCCCGATCACATCAGCATGAGCCCCTCGGGCCGCTGGATCGTGTCCTCGGGTTTCGAAGGCGTGTTCGCCTATTCGCCGGATTTCTCGCAGGTCAAGCAGCTGCACACGACCACCGAGCATTCCGACATCGCGATCGGCAAGGACGGCCACGACGTGTTCGTGTCGATCGACTACGGCAGCGGCGACGGCAGCGTGTTCATGGTCGACATCGACACCGGCGTGCGCACGAACCTGTTCCCGACCTACGTCAGCGGCGCGGCCACGGCGCTGCACTTCTCCGGCAAGGCCTACGACAAGCCGGGTTGGGTACTGCTCGGAGCCTATGCGGGCTCGCCGTCGAGCAACGGCACCGTGCCCTGGTTCGAGGAAAAAGTGTTCGCGCTGGAGCTCGCGGCGAATCCGAAGGTGTACCAGATCGCCGCGCATCGCAGCGGCCGCAACGGCTACTGGACCGAACCGCATTCGGCGCCGAACCGCGACTTCACGCGCCTGCTGTTCAATTCCAACTGGAGCAGCGGCAGCGACACCGACGTCGACGCCTACATGATCCAGCTGCCTGCCGGCGCGCTGCGCTGACCGTTTGCCGTCCTCCCTGCGGAGGACGGCGCCTGCTTTGCCTTTGCCGTGACGATGCCACGCCTGCTCGCAAGGCGGTGCAACCCCATCCCCACCCATACCCTCCCCTTGAAGGGGAGGGCTTGATCCCTGGTGGAAGTACCAGGATGCCGCTGTACGGATAAGGAGATCCGCCAGTCTTTCGCCCTTGTCCCGAGTACCCCTGATGAAATTTCCGACTGTTTTTCCACGACTGCTCAAAGGCGCGCTCGCGCTGTCGTTGCTCGGCGCGGCGGCCGGTGTCGCCGCCGCGCCCTGTGACACGTTCTACCCGTCCGGCTTCTCGCTGAGTCCGGCCACCATCACTACGCCGCCCCCCGCGCTCGCGCTGCCGGCGCGCGGCGCCACCGTCACCGAACCGACCCAGCGCACCTGCCTGGTGCGCGCGACCGACCACGTCGCCGACGGCGTCAGCGGCTTTGCGGTCAACGACTATTCGCGCCGCCAGCCGTTCAACGCGAACAACAGCCGCTACATCGTCAACTCCGGCGACGGCTCCTGGTACCTCTACGATGCGGGCAGCCTGAAGAAGCTCGCGCGCCTCAACGGCCTGTCCGGCGACGCCGAACCGCAGTGGCATCCGACCGATCCGAACACGCTGTACTACGTGCCGGGCAACGGCGGCACCAAGCTCTATGCGCTGAACGTCGCGAGCAACACCTCGGCCGTCGTCGCCGACTTCGCCGGCAAGCTGCCCTGGAGCAGGGCGGCCCACGTCTGGACCAAGTCCGAAGGTTCGCCCTCGCGCGACGGGCGCTACTGGGGCTTCCAGGTCGAGGACGCGAACTTCAAGATCCTCGGCTACATCGTCTGGGATCTGCAGAACAACCGCCTGGTCGGCAGCAAGGCCATGAGCACACGGCCCGACCACGTCAGCATGAGCCCTTCGGGCCGCTGGTTCGTCGCCTCGGGCAGCGACGGCACCTATGCCTGGTCGCCCGACTTCAGGACGAAGAAGCAGCTGCACAAGGCCACCGAACATTCCGACATCGCCGTCGGCGCCGACGGCCACGACGTCTACGTGTCGATCGACTACCAGAGCGGCAACGGCAGCGTGTTCATGGTCGACATCGACACGGGCGTGCGCACCGACCTGTTCCCGACCTACATCAACGGCAGCTACACGGCGCTGCACGTCTCGGGCAAGGCCTACGCCAGGCCCGGCTGGGTGCTCGTGTCGACCTATGCCGGCAGCGCATCGCGCGACGGCAGCCGGCCCTGGTATCTCGACCAGATCTTCGCACTGGAGCTCAAGGCGCAGCCGCGCATCTATCCGATCGCGTTCCATCGCAGCAAGTCCAACGGCTACTGGTCCGAGCCGCATGCGGCGGTCAGCCGGGATTTCTCGCGCATCCTGTTCAGTTCCAACTGGGGCGGCAGCAGCGATGCCGCGCTCGATGCCTATCTGATCGGCCTGCCGGCCACGGCGCTCGGCGGCTCGGGCACGACGACGCCACCGCCGCCGGCGAATGCGGCGCCGCGGGCCAGCTTCACCACGAGCACCAGCGCGCTGACTGCCGCCTTCACCGATACCTCGACCGATGCGGACGGCACCATCAGCGCACGCAGCTGGAACTTCGGCGACGGCAGCAGCGCGACCGGCGCCACCGCCAGCCACAGCTATGCGAGCGCGGGCAGCTATGTCGTGACGCTGACCGTGACCGACAATGCCGGTGCCGCCGCGACGGTCGCGCAGACGGTCAGCGTCAGCGCAGCGCCGCCGCCGGCCAACACGCCGCCGGTCGCCGACTTCAGCCTGAGCAGCAACGGACTGACCGTCAGCTTCACCGACGCGTCCAGCGACAGCGACGGCAGCATCGTCGCGCGCCGCTGGAACTTCGGCGACAACATCCAGTCGACTGCGACCAGCCCGACGCATACCTATGCCGCGGCCGGCAGCTACACCGCGACCCTGAGCGTGACCGACAACGCCGGCACCAGCCGCAGCGTCAGCAAGCCGGTCACCGTGACGGCGGTCGTGACGCCGCCACCGCCGCCGGTCACGACGATCAACGGCCCCTGCGCGAACTTCTATGCACCGGGCTTCAGCCTCGCCGAAGGTCGCCTGACCCTGGGCATTCCGACCGCGCCCAAGCCGGCCAAGGGCGCCGTGACGCGCGAAGCGACGTTCGGCACCTGCCTCGTGCGTGCGACCGACCACACGGCCGACGGCGTCACGAGTTTCGCCCGCAACGACTATTCGCGCCGCCAGCCGTTCAATGCCGACAGCACGCGCTTTTTCATCAACACCGGCAACGGCGCCTGGTATCTGTACGACGCGAACACCCTGCAGAAGCTCGTGCAGCTCAACGGCCTGTCGGGCGATGCCGAACCGCAGTGGCATCCGACCGATCCGAACACGCTGTACTACCTGCCGACCAACGGCGGCATGAAGCTCAGCGCGCTGAACATCACGACGAACACCTCCACCGTCGTGGCCGACTTCACCGGCAAGCTGCCGTGGAGCAACGCCGCTCACGTCTGGACCAAGTCCGAAGGCTCGCCGTCGCGTGACGCACGCTACTGGGGCTTCCAGGTCGAGGATGCGAACTTCAAGATCCTCGGATTCATCGTCTGGGATCTGCAGCAGAATCGCCTGGTCGGCAGCAGGAACGTGACCGTGCGTCCGGACCACATCAGCATGAGTCCGTCGGGCCGCTGGATCGTGTCCTCGGGCTTCGAGGGCGTGTTCGCCTATTCGCCGGACTTCTCGCAGGTCAAGCAGCTGCATACGACCACCGAGCATTCCGACATCGCGATCGGCAAGGACGGCCACGACATTTTCGTGTCGATCGACTACGGCAGCGGCGACGGCACCGTGTTCATGGTCGACATCGACACCGGTGTGCGCACGAACCTGTTCCCGACCTATGTCAACGGCGCAGCCAGCGCGATGCACTTCTCCGGCAAGGCGTACGACAAGCCGGGCTGGGTGCTGGTCGGCGCGTATGCCGGCTCGCCGTCGCGCGACGGCACCCTGCCCTGGTTCGAGGAAAAGATGTTCGCGCTGGAGCTGTCGCCGAGCCCGAAGGTGTACGAGATCGCCGCACACCGCAGCGGCCGCAACGGCTACTGGACCGAACCGCATGCGGCGCCGAACCGCGACTTCACGCGCCTGCTGTTCAACTCCAACTGGAGCAGCGGCAGCGACACCGATGTCGACGCCTACATGATCCAGTTGCCGGCCGACGTCGTGAACTGACCGGCGAGCGGGCGCGTCCGCGGCGCAGCAGCGCAACGGACGCGCCCGCTTCCCAATCGTCAAGAATTGCATGAGCAGCGCCGCCGCACTTGGCGGCGGCGCTGATCGGGCGCATCGTGCCGGGGATCTCCCCCGATCGCGAGGTGGCCGATGAACGCGCGCGCCGACCGATTCCGCACCGGCCGTCTGCTGCTCGGCGGCCTGCTGCTGACCGCCGCTTCCGCGGCCACCGCCGCTCCGCCCGCCTGCGCCGACCGGCTGCCGGACCTGCCCTTGATCCAGGGGCGAGGCGCATTGGCACCGGCCGCACTCCAGCGCCCCCGCCGCGGCGCAGCCTTCGACACCGCGGATTTCCACGTCTGCGGGATACGCGCGACGGACCATGCCGCCGACGACGTCAGCGGCTTTGCGGTCAACGACTATTCGCGCCGCGAACCGTTCAACGCCGACGACAGCCGCTTCATCGTCAATTCCGGCAACGGCTACTGGTATCTCTACGATGCCGACGGTCTGCAGAAGCTGTCGCGCCTGAGCGCCCTGTCCGGCGATGCCGAGCCGCAATGGCATCCGACCGATCCGGACACGCTGTACTACGTGCCGCTCAACGGCGGCCTGCAGCTGTATGCGCTGAACGTGGCGAAGAACCGTTCGCGCGTCGTCGCCGACTTCAGCGGCAAGCTGCCCTGGCGCAACGCCGCCCATGTCTGGACGCGCTCCGAAGGCTCGCCTTCGCGCGATGGCCGCTACTGGGGCTTCCAGGTCGAGGACCTGGACTTCCATATCCTCGGCTTGATCGTCTGGGATCTGCAGGAGGACCGCCTCGTCGGCAGCAAGAGCGTCGCGGTGCGTCCGGACCACGTCAGCATGAGTCCGTCCGGACGCTGGATCGTGTCGTCGGGCTTGGAAGGCGTATTCGCCTATTCGGCGGATTTTTCCGCGGTCAAGCAGCTGCACACGACGACCGAGCATTCCGACATCGCGATCGGCAAGGATGGCCACGACGTGTTCGTGTCGATCGACTACCAGAGCAACGACGGCAACGTGTTCATGGTCGACATCGACACGGGCCGGCGCACCGACCTGTTTCCGACTTACCTCAACGGCGCGGCCAGCGCGATGCATTTCTCCGGCAAGGCCTACGACCGGCCCGGCTGGGTGCTGGTCTCCACCTATGCGACGCAGCGCGCGCGCGACGGCAGCCTGCCCTGGTATGCGGAGCAGATCTTCGCGCTGCAGCTGCAGGCCTCGCCGACGATCTACCGCCTGGGCTTTCACCGCAGCAAGTCCAACGGTTACTGGTCCGAGCCGCATGCAGCCGTGGACCGCGGCTTCCGCCGCGTGCTGTACAGCTCGAACTGGGGCGGCGCCGGTGATGCCGATCTCGATGCCTATGAGCTGCTCCTGCCGACCGACAGTATTCGTTGATGCATCGCCTGCGCCGCGCGATCGGGCAGAACGTTTTCCGGCACGCCGCTACGGCAGCCAGCTGCGCGCGATCAGCGCCGAGCTGCGCAGCGGCTTGTGTCCGTGCAGCAGCGAATCCAGCAGCAGGCGCCGCGCAAGGCGGTGGTGGTGCGTGCCGAGCAGACAGCGACCCATCCAGTAGTTCGCGTCGGCGACGGCGGCGGCGAGTTCGCGCTGCTGGTGCGGCGCGCGCACGCGGCCGCTGGCCTGCAGGCGGCGCACGATGCGGCAGTGCATTGCCGCGAAGCGCAGTCCGCTGACCGCGTCGGAAAGCTGGTCGCCGCGGCCGACGTCGCGGCAGAAACCGATGTAGTCCAGATAGCCGCCCGGCCCTTCCAGGCACAGGCGTGCGTGGAAATCCCAGTCTTCCCACAGATGGAACGGTTCGAAGAACAGGCCGGCCGCGGCCGCGGCCGGGCGCCGTATGAACAGACCCGACAGGAAGAACAGACCGCCCTTGACGATCGCGCTGAAGAAGTCGCCCGAAGACAGATGGCCGCCGACGACGCTGTCGCCGTGACGCAGATCCACCGACTCGTGCCGGAAGCCCGGCCGGCCTGTCACGTCGCCGCGCTGCCAGCCCGGACATTCGGTGCGCGCGACGCGCACGCGGGCCGGCCTGCCGGTACGCGGCAAGGTGCAGCCTTCGACGTACAGGAACTGCAGATCCGCATTTCCGTCGAACACCTGCGCGACGAGTGCCAGCGTATGCGGCAGCACCCAGTCGTCGGAGTCGAGGAAATGCACGAGATCGCCGCGCGCCGCGGCGAATCCGGTATTGCGCGCGGCCGACACGCCGCGATTGCTCGTGACGATCAGATGCACGCGCAGATCGCCGCCGTAGCGGTCGCGGATCGCCGCGGCCGTCGCGTCGGTGGAGCCGTCGTCGACGACGATGATCTCCAGCCGGATCGCGCCGGCCTGCAGCAGCACGCTGTCGACGGCGCGCTGCACCGCGTCGCGCCGGTTGAAGGTCGGAATGATGACCGACAGCTGCGGGCTGCCGGCGCTCGCCGCCGATGTGTTCATGAGTCGGTCCTCCACGGCAGGATCAGCAGACGGCAAGCGGCGATGCCGAACGGCAACCCGACGAGATCGAGCAGCTCGTCGCCGAACGACGGATAGCGTCCCGGCACCCAGTACTGCAGCAGCTCGCCGCCGGCGCCGATCGCCGCGCCGATCGCGAGCGTCGCCAGATCGGCGCCCCAGCCGGCGGTCGCGGCGAGCCGGCTGCGCACGAGCAGCCCGATCAGCGCGAACAGCGGGATGTGCGCGCCGTTGACGAGCGGCGACATCGCCTCGGGCAGGTCCGGCAGCGGAATCAGCAGCAGCGAGAATGCCGCGGCCAGCGCCGTATAGGCCGTCGCCGGCGCCTGCACGGCGCGCGCGATGCGGCGCAGCGGGTGCCGCGAAATTTCAGTGTGCGACAGCGGCAAGACGGCGCTCCCAGGCCAGCGCGGTATGCACGATGTAGTCGAGATCGTCGTGGTGCGGCGCCCAGCCGAGCTCCGCGCCGATGCGATGCGCATCGGCCACGAGCGACGGTGGGTCGCCGTCGCGGCGCGGTCCCTCGACGACCGGCAACCGCGTGCCGCAGGCGCGCTCGACCGAGCGGATCACTTCGCGCACCGAATAGCCGTGGCCGTAGCCGCAGTTCAACGTGGTCGAGGTGCCGCCTTCGCGCAGCCGGCGCAGCGCGCACAGATGCGCATCGGCCAGATCGTCGACATGGATGTAGTCGCGCACGCCGGTGCCGTCGGGCGTCGGATAGTCGACCCCATGCACCTGCAGCGCCGGGCGCCGCCCCAGTGCGGCCTCGCAGGCGACCTTGACCAGCAGGGTCGCATTGCGCGTGGACTGGCCTATGCGTCCCTGCGGATCGCAGCCGGCCACGTTGAAATAGCGCAGGATCACATGGCGCATGGGCCCGGCCGCGGCCAGATCGCGCAGCATCCATTCGCTCATGAGCTTGGAGGTGCCGTAGGGATTGATCGGCGCGGTCGGCGAATCCTCGCCGGCCACTCCTTCGGGCGGCACGCCGTAGACCGCGGCGCTGGAGGAGAACACGAAATGGCGCACGTCGGCGAGCTGGCAGCACTCGAGCAGATTGCGCGTCGCGGCGGTGTTGTTGGCGTAGTAGCGCAGCGGGTCGCGCACCGATTCCGGCACGATCGTGCGCGCCGCGAAATGCATGACGGTATCGACGCAGTAGCTGCGCAGCACCGCGCGCACGAGGTCGGTGTCGCCGACCGAGCCGACGACCAGCGGCGCATCGAGCACGGCGTCGCTGAAGCCCGTGCTCAGATCGTCGAGCACGACGACCGATTCGCCGGCTTCGCGCAGCTGGCGCACGACGTGGCTGCCGATGTAACCGGCGCCGCCGGTGACGAGGATCGAATGCGCGCGCATCTCAGTGCTCCTTGACTCGCATCTGCGGCAGCCATTGCTTGCCGTCGAGTGCCTGCAGATCGCCGTCGACCGAATAGGTGTGGCAGCCGCGCAGGCCCGGCCACCAGTCCGGCGCCAGGCGGCCCAGCGGCCGCTCGGCATAGCGCTGCGGACTCAGTTCCAGCACTTCGTGGAAGACGATCGCGTAGCCGTAGTCGGTGCTGCAGTCCTGCGCCGGGCGTATGAGCCGCCCGCCGTGGCGGAACAGGCGGCCGGCCGGCCGCGCATGGCGCACGTCGCAGACCAGCGGATTGGCCGGATGCGGAAGCCAGGGCCCGAGCGGACTGTCCGCATGGAACAGGTACAGGTCGTCGAGAATGCGGCCGCCGTCGTCGAACGCGCTGTCGGCGATGTTCGCGAACAGGTACCAGCGGCCCTCCTCGCAGTGCACGGTCGCATCGACCACGGCACGGCCCGACAGCATTTCGCCGAGCAGCTCCCAGTCATCGGGAAAGCGGCGCGCGCGATACAGGTCCAGGCGCCGCGCCGCGGCCGATTCGACCACCATGTAGACCTCGCCCTGCCAGGCGAACACGAACGGATACGACAGGTGCGAGGGCGCTTCGAGCACGACGTGCGTCTGCACCGGCTTGAGATCGCTGCCGAGTTCCAGCGCGACGATGCGGCCGCGGCAGACCGCGTAGCGGTATTCCTCGACGAAGATGTACTGGCGGCCGGCGTGACGGAACACGCAAGGATCGGCCCAGAAACGTCCTGCTGGCGCTTCAACGCGGACGAATCCGTCCACCGCCGGCGCAGCCGGATCCAGGGTCTGCGCATCGCGGCGCAGCGCGAGGAACCAATGTTCGGCCTGGCCCAGGCGCGGCACGTGGCGGCGCAGCGCGCGCGCGAGCAGACGCAGCCCGAACGCGGGCAGCTCCCAATTGCCCGGCACGGCGAACGGCGCCGCCGCGGTCTGTTCCGGCAGGTGGTCCAGCGCGAGCTCGCGCACGGCGCGGCGCAGCTGCGCCGGCACCTTCTGCAGCTGATAGGCGCGATTGCGCGCGAACGACAGCTGCGCGCTGGCCGCCCAGCATTCGAGCAGCAGCTGCCAGCGGCCGCTGTCGGAACGGTGCACCAGCAGACCGCCGTGCGTCACCACGTCGCCATGCCACAGCGGCATGATCAGCCACAGCGCCGCGCGCAGCGGGTCGCAGGCATGCCGGCCGAAGCTCCAGATGCCGTGGCGCACGCCGGCGGCGAGCGCCGCATCGGCCGGCGGCAGGCCGAAGGACAGGATCAGATCCGGCGCCAGGCGGCGGATCTCGCGCCGCGCCGCGTCGTCGAGCCACAGCCGCTCGCCGTCGGCCGCGCCGCCGAAGTGCGGCAGCGGCAGCTGCGGCAGCCGCTGCGCCAGCGCGCAGGGCTCGGTCACCGCGCGCAGATCGCCGGCGAAGGCGCGATCCAGCCGCAGATACGCTTCGAGCAGCCATGGCAGGGGCGGCAATGCGCCGCCGCCGACGGTGGCGGCGGCCAGCAGCTCCACGCTGCCGCTGCCGGCCAGCTCGTACAGGCTCTGCGCGATCCACGCCGGCACGACCTCGCGATCCAGCAGCACCAGCACGCGCAGGCGCGCCATGGCGGCAGGCAGCGGCGGGTACAGCGCCGAACAGTCGGCGCTGCGGGCCGCGGCGGCCGGCGGTACGGTCAGGTCGAGGGCGAGATCAGGCAACACAGTGCTGGTCCATCCACTGGGCGAGCGCGGCGATCAGGCGCCGGCGATCGGAATTGGCATAGAACGCGTGGTCGCAGTCGCGCCAATGCTCCAGGCGCACCTGCGGCGCGCGCGCGGCGGCGCCGAACGTCGCGGTGAACTGGCGCGGATGCAGGAAATACGGCGCCGCGCCGCCGGTATACAACGCGTATATCTCCACTCCGCGCACGAGCAGTCCGGCCATGTCGGCGCGTTCGCTGCCGGGTGCCGGCCAGTCGCGCAGGTCCTCGGCCGCGGGATCGCCGGGATCGCTGCGCCCGAAGCGGCGCGCCAGCATGCCGGGCCAGTGCGAGAACGGCCGGCACAGGAACAGCTGCAGCTGGCCGAGGCGGAACCACGCGCCGCGCCGCGCCAGGCCGTCGAGCAGGATCAGGCCGCCGACGCGCGGATCCGCCAGCGCCAGGCGCCAGCCCAGATCCGCCGCGCTGCACAGCCCGCCGACGACGAAGCGCGAAGTGCCCGTGCGCGCCTGCACGGCGTCGAGCGCCTGACCCGCGGCGGCGAGCCACGGCGTGTCGCCGTTGGGCGCATCGCCGACGCCGGGCAGATCCAGGCGCAGTACCAGACGGCCGGCTGCGGCCAGCGCACGCGCGAGGCGCACATGCAGGCGGAACGGTCCGACCTTGTGCACGAAGCCGGCGTTGAACAGCACGACGGCCGGCAAGGTGCTCGGCACCGGCGGCTCGCTGAGCAGGCCGTACAGGCCGCGCGGGCCGATCGTGATCAGCTCGTCCATGCGGCCTCCCGTGCCCGAAAGGGCAGCGCGTCGACCAGCCCTTGCAGCACCGGCTCGAAATCCGGCCCGAGCCAGCAACTGCCCATGTACAGCTCGTCGGCCCAGGCCGTCAGGTTCTGCGGCAGCGCGATTCCGCGTTCGGCATAGGTGTGCGCGGCCAGCGCGGCGGGCGCATCGAGCACGAGCACGCGCGGGCCGGCCGGCACGGTCGCCGGGCCGAGGTTCACGCCGGCCATCGCCACGATCAGGCTCGCGCGGCACGGAAATCCCATCAGCGTCATGGGCTCGGCAGGCTTGGGCGCGCGACCGCGCCAGGGATAGCGCGCATACGAGCGGCGTTCCTGTGCGTCGCGCTCGCGCAGTTCGGCCAGCCAGGCCGCGCCGTCGCGGATCGGCTGCCACAGCCACAGCTGATCGACCCAGCGCGCCGCCGCCGAGCAGGCCGGCCACGCCCCGGCGCGGATGCCGCAGACGATGTGCGGCACACCGGGCAGACGCGCGCACAGTTCGCTCAGCGCGAGGTCGACATCGGCCACTGCGCCGGCGAGGCTGAAATCCTCGTCTTCGCCGTCGGAGTCGCCGCAGCCGTAATAGTCCAGGCGCAGGCTGGCGATACCGACGTCGGCCAGGCGCGCGCACAGCAGAGACCACAAGCGGTAGCTGCGCGTGTATTCGTGGAACCAGGGCGGACACAGCACCAGCGCGGCGCGTGCCGGGCCGCGCGCCGCCTGCCAGACGGCGAAACGCCGGTGGCTGCGCGGCCCGAGGAACAGCGGCGTGGCGCTAATCACGGCCGGCTCCGCCGACGCCGAGCCAGCGGCCCAGGCGCTGACGCAGCGCCGGCATGCGCCGCGGCGCGTTGACTGCCGGCACCGGCGCGGCCGCCGCCGTCGGCACGGCCGGCAGTTCCGCAGCCAGCGCGGCAAGACTCGAACCGGCGATCTTCAGCAGGCTCAGACGCACGCCGTAGTCGCGCTGCACATTCGCGGCCATTTCCATGGCCAGCAGCGAATGGCCGCCGAGTTCGAAGAAGTTGTCGCTGCCGGCAACCGATTCGACGCCGATCAGACGCCGCCAGAGCGCGGCGAGGTAGTGCTCGGCCGCACCGGCCGGCGGCGCCTGCGGTGCGTCGCGCAGCACCGGCAGGCGCAGCGCCTTGCGATCGAGCTTGCCGTTCGGCGTGCGCGGCAGCGCATCGGTCACTTCGATGTGCTGCGGCAGCATGTACGGCGGCAGGCGTTCGCGCAGGCGCTGGCGCAGGCGTGCGGCCAGCCCTGCCGGCGCGTCGTTCGTCGCGACGTGCAGCACCAGGCGCGTGTCGTTCACGCCGAAGGTCTGCGCGACCGCGACCGCCTCGGCCACGGCCGGATCCTCGCCGGCCAGCGCCTCGATTTCGCCGGGCTCGATGCGATAGCCGCGGATCTTGATCTGCTGGTCGCTGCGGCCGTGGAAATACAGCACGCCGTCGCGCAGCGAGCCGAGATCGCCGGTGCGGTACATGCGCGAACCGTCGGCGACGAACGGATCGGCCAGGAAGCGCTCGGCACTGAGGTCCGGCCGGTGCAGATAGCCCGACGCCACGCCGTCGCCGCCGATATGGATTTCGCCGATCACGCCGGGCGGCTGCGGCCGGCCGCGCGGATCGAGCACGTAGATGCGCGTATTGGCCAGCGGCCGGCCCAGCGGCACGCTTTCCGCCGCCGCGTCGATGCGCGCGCGCGTCGACCAGATCGTGGTCTCGGTAGGTCCGAACACGTTCCACAGCTGCGCGCATTCGACGACGACGGCCGCGGCCAGATCGCGCGGCAGTGCTTCGCCGCCGACGATCAGGGTCAGGCCGCGCACCGCTTCGACGCCGGCCGCGCCGACCAGCGCGCGCAGCAGCGACGGCGTGACCTGCAGCAGATCGACATGGCTCACGCACAGGCGCCAGGCCAGCGCGAGCGGGTCGTGTACTTCGGCATCGGTCGCGATGACCACGCGCGCGCCGCAGCACAGCGGCAGGAACAGCTCCAGGCCGGCGATGTCGAACGACAGGGTCGTCACCGCGCAGAGTGCCTGGCCCTCGCGCAGGCCCGGAGTCTCGCGCATCGACAGCAGGAAATTGACCAGGTTGCGGTGACGGATGCACACGCCCTTGGGCTGGCCGGTGGAGCCGGAGGTGTACAGCACGTAGGCGAGATCCTCGCCGCCGGGCGGCGGCGGCTCGGCCGCATCCGGCGGCGTCGCGATCAGCTCGGCCCAGGGCAGCAGCGCGCGCCCGTCGGCAACGGCCGCCGGCACGCTGCCGCGCGTATCGACCAGGACGTGACGGATGCCGGCATGATCGGCCATGAAGGCCAGGCGCTCGGCCGGGAAATCCGGCGCCAGCGGCACATACGCCGCACCGCAGCGCAGGGTCGCGAGCACCGCGACGAGCATGGCCGTGCCGCGCGGCAGGCAGATGCCGACCAGGTCGCCGCGGCCCACGCCGCGCGCGGCCAGCGCACGCGCGCCGTCGCGCATGGCCCGCGCGAGCTGCGCATAGGTCATGAGCCGGCCGTCGCACTCGATGGCCGCCAGCTCCGGCGTGCGTTCGCACTGCTGCTGGATCAGCGTCGGCACGCTGAGCTCGCGGTCGTAGGCCAGCGCCGTCGCGTTGGTGTCGAACAGCAGCTGGCCGCGCGCCGCGTCGCCGAGCAGATCGACGTCGGCGACCGCGACGCCGCCGTCGCAGACCTGGATCAGGATACGGCGCAGATAGTCGACCCAGCGCTCCACGCTGGCGCGCCGATAGCGTTCGTGATTGAAGTGCAGGTCGATGTCGTAGCCATCGACCGTGGCGCTGAAATGACAGGCCAGCTCCATGTCGGTGCTGCGCTTGGCGCAGTCGCGCAGGGCCAGCCGCAAGCCGTCCATGGCCGGCAGCACGACAGGCGGCACGAGGTTGAACACCGTGTCGACGAGCAGGGTGCGCCCGGTACGACGCAGCAGGCCCAGCTCGCGGCCGAGCATGCCGACGCTGACGCGCGGATGCTCCAGCGCCTCCGCCAGCGCGGCCTGCACGCTGTGCAGCAGCGCATGCACGTCGGCCTGCGGATCGACGCTGATGCGCAGCGGCAAGGTGTTGTCGCCGTCGCCGATCAGATGGTGCGCTCCATGCGCCGCCTGGCGCGCCACCGGCACGCCGATCGCCAGATCCTGCTGCCCGCTGAGCCGATGCAGCAGCACCGCGTAGCCGGTCAGCAACACGCTGAACGGCGTGACGCCGCGGCGCCGCGCCGCGTCGTTCACGCGAATGCTGTGGTCTGCATCGAGGCAGGCATGCACGGTCTCGTCGCGTTCGCGTTCGCGATCGGCCCGCAGCGCATCGTCCGGTAGCGCCAGCGGTTCCGGCAGGTCGCGATAGCGACCGCGCCAGTACGCGAGATCGGCCTGTCCCGCAGCGCTGTCGCGCGTGGCGCATTCGGCCAGCGCATAGCGCCGCCAGGAGTCGGCCGGCGGAAATTCGGGCTCGCGGCCGGCGCGCAGGGCGTTGTAGCCCTGTGCGAGCTCGTCGAGCAGCACGCGGGTCGACCAGCCGTCGAGCAGCAGATGGTGGCCGATGGCATGCAGGACATGGCGGGTCGGCGCCAGCCGCACGAGGGTCAGGCGCAGCAGCACTTCCTCGCCGATCGCAAACGGCCGGCCGGCCTGCTCGGTGCGGAACGCACGCCAGCTCGCGGCCGGATCGGCCTTGGCGCTGAAATCCGCGCGCTGCAGGGCCAGGGTCGACGGCGGCGCATACCGCTGCAGCCGGCCGTCCTCGCTGATGCGCATCGCGAACATCTCGTGGCGCTCGCCGACGCGCCGCACGGCCTGCGCCAGCGCCTGCGCATCGAGCACGCCGTCCAGGGTCAGCGCGAACGCTTCGTTGTAGTTCGCCGCGGCGCGCGCGCCGTCCTGACTGCCCAGCCATTTCTCCTGCTGCGCGTCGGTCAGCGGCACCGCCTCGGGCAGCGCGAGCGAGTCGGTCTCGGCCACGGCCGGCGCCGGCAGCGGCGCGCCCGGTCCGATTTCCGCGGCCAGCCGCTCGATGCTGTCCAGATCCTGCATCAGCCGGCGGAACGGCAGCTTCAGCGCATAGCGCCGCTCCAGTTCCAGCGCGACCTGGGTCAGGCTCAGCGAGTCCAGCCCCAGATCGAGCAGCCGCGCGGCGTCGTCGGCCGCGACCAGCGCGCGGCCGCAGGCATTCGCGACGATGCGGCGCAGGCCGGCGTGCAGCGAGTCCGCCGTCGCGGCGACGACGGGTTCGGCGGCCGGCGGCGCCTGCGGCGCTGCCGCGGTCGCCGGCGCATCGTCGATCCAGTAGCGCTCGCCGCGGAACGGATAGCCCGGCAGCGCGACATGCCGCCGGGCGCCACCGTGGTAGCGCTTCCAGTCCACCGCCGCGCCGGCGCACCAGCAGGCGCCAAGCGCCTGCGCAACCTGCAGGCGCGCGTCGCCGGGACGGTCGGCCGGACCCAGCGCCGCAATCGCCACGGCATGCGCACCGAGCTGGCTGCGCGCAAGTCCGGTCAGCGCCTGGCCGGGCCCGAGTTCCAGGAGGATGCGTTCGCCGCCACGCAGCGCGTGCGCCAGCGCATCGGCGAAACGCACCGGACGGCGGATCTGGTTGACCCAGTAGTCCGGCGAGGTCGCTTCGGCGTCGGTTATCGGCGCGCCGCTGACGCAGGAATAGAACGGCCGCTGCGGCGGCGCCAGGGTGATGCAGTCGAACGCGCGGCGGAAGCGCGGCAGCGCGCCGTCCATCAGCGCCGAGTGAAATGCGTGGCTGACTTTCAACCGCGTGGCGGCCGTGCCCTCGCCGGCCAGCTGCGCGGCGAATGCGTCGATCGCCGCGGCCGTACCGGCGACGACGCACAGCGACGGTGCGTTGCAGGCGGCGATTTCGACACCGGACGGCAGGCGTCCGGCCAGTTCGGCTTCGGCGCAGCGCACGGCCAGCATCGCGCCCGGCGGCTGGGCCTGCATGGCCGAGGCGCGTGCGACGACGAGCGCGATCGCGTCCTCCAGCGCGAACACGCCGGCGCGACAGGCCGCGACGTATTCGCCGATGCTGTGGCCGAGCATCGCAACGGGCGCGATGCCCCAGGATTCGAACAGCTCGGCCAGCGCGTATTCGACCGCGAACAGGGCCGGCTGCGTGTACAGCGTTTCCGACAGCATTGCCGCGGATGCCGCGGCTTCCGCATCCGGCGGCAGGATCAGCGCCGCCATGTCGCAGCCGAGCCGGGCCGAGACCAGCGCGCAGCAGCGCCGGAACGCGTGCGCGAACACCGGCTCGGCCGCGACGAGTTCGCGCGCCATGCCGGCATGCTGCGAGCCCTGGCCCGGGAACAGGAACACGACACCCGGCGCGGCGAGCGCCGGACGCAGGGACGCGCGCGCGAGTTCGCTGCGCGCCTGCTCGACGTCGAGCGCGGCGACCGCGCAGCGCCAGGCCATCGGCTTGCGGCCGTCGGCCAGGGTCCAGGCGACATCCGGCAGCAGCGCCGGGTCGGCCGGCAGCGCCGCGGCCAGTTCCTCGGAGCGCCGCCGCAGCGCGGCTTCGTCGCGTGCCGACAGCGGCAGCAGCACGGGAATGCGGCCGGACGTCGGGACCGGCTGCAGCGGCGCTTCCTCGAGCACGACATGCGCATTGGTGCCGCCGACGCCGAACGAGCTGACGCCGGCACGGCGCGGCGTGGCGCCGCGCGGCCAGTCGACCAGACGGTCGGCGACGCGGAACGGCGTCTGCGCGAAATCAATTTCCGGATTGGGCGCGACATAGTGCAGGGTCGGCGGAATGCGTTCGTGGTACAGCGCGAGCGCGGCCTTGATCAGACCGGCGACGCCGGCGCCGGCGACGAGATGGCCGAGGTTGCTCTTGAGCGATCCCAGCCAGCAGTACCGGCAGCAGTCGGTATCGGCGCGATACGCACGCGTCAGCGCTTCGACTTCGATCGGGTCGCCCAGCGGCGTGCCGGTGCCGTGCGCTTCGACGTAGCCGATGCTGTCGGCACTGACGCCGGCACCCGTAAGCGCCATGCGGATCGCCGCGGCCTGCCCGCGCACGCTCGGCGCGGTGAAGCTCGCCTTGTCGCCGCCGTCGTTGTTGATGCCGACGCCGCGGATCAGCGCATAGATCGTGTCGCCGGCGGCGATCGCGTCGGCCGTGCGCTTGAGCGCGACGACGGCGCCGCCGCAGGAGAACACGGTGCCGCCGGCCGCGGCGTCGAACGGCCGGCAGTGGCCGTCGCCGGATTCCATGGCGCCTTCCACCGGCAGGTAGCCCGATTCCTGCGGTACGACGAGGTTGATGCCGCCGGCGAGCGCGAGATCGCACTGCCAGCTCATCAGCGCATACCAGGCCTGGGTCACCGCAACCAGCGAGGTCGAACAGGCGGTGTGGATGCTCAGCGCCGGTCCGTGCAGGTCCAGCCGATGCGCGACGCGCGTGGCGACGTAGTCCTTCTCGTTGCCGAGCATCGCGGCGAACTCGCCGCCGCCGGCCAGCAGCTCTGGCTGCGCATCGATGAGGCGCCGGTAGCCGTTGTTCGACGTGCCGGCATAGACGCCGATGCTGCCGGCGAACGCCTGCGGATCGACCGCAGCGTGTTCGAGCGCGTTCCAGCACAGCTCCAGCAGCAGGCGCTGCTGTGGATCGGTCAGCAGCGCCTCGCGCGGCGCAATGCCGAAGAACGCCGCATCGAAGCGGTCGGCGTCGGCGATGATGCCGCGCGCGGCGACATAGCGCGGATGCCGGCGCAGCGCCTCGGGCACGCGCGGCGAAAGCTGTTCCGGGCTGAACCGCGTGATGCTTTCGCGGCCGGCCAGCAGATTGCGCCAGAACGCGGTTATGTCGGCGGCGTCGGCGAAACGCCCGGCCATGCCGACGATGGCGACGCTGTCGCCGAGGCTGTCGTTCATAGGGAAGACTCCGTGCGCGGTCCGAAACGCGTCAGCGCGGCGCGCTGGCGTTCGCCGCGCAGCGCCGCATCGGCGACCGGCGGCGGCGCATCGCCGGCCAGCCAGGCGGCCAGGCGCGCGATGCTCGGGTGTTCGTAGATCTGTGCGGCGGTCAAGGTGCGGAAACCGTGCTGGCGCAGCTCGGTCAGCGCGCGCACGACGGTGATCGAGCGCGCACCGAGATCGAACAGGTTGCTGTCCGCGTCGATCACGTCGAGCCCGAGCAGCTGGCGCCAGAGCGCGTCGAGCTGCCGCGGCAGCGGCGCGTCGGCGGGCCATTGCGGCGCCGGTGCCGCTGCGGCGCGCGCGAGTTCGCGACGGTCGATCTTGCCGCTGGAGGTCAGCGGCAGTGCCGCGGTCACGGCGAAGCGCTGCGGCACCAGATAGGGTGCGAGCTCGGCACCGCAATGCGCGCGCAGCTCGGCGATCAGCGCTTCGTCGGCCGCCGGCATCCGGCGCGGCACGACGTGGGCGACGAGGCGCCGGTCCGCATCGCCGCCGACCGCGACCACGGCCGCCTCGGCGACCGCGGAATGACGGCACAGCACGGCTTCGATCTCGGCCGGCTCGATGCGATAACCGTCGAGCTTGATCTGTTCGTCGCAGCGGCCGAGATAGTCGAACGCACCGTCCGCGCCTTCGCGCACGCGGTCGCCGGTGCGGTACCAGCGCTGCCCGTCGAGGATCACGAAGCGCTGCGCGGTCAGGTCGGCACGGTGCACGTAGCCGGCCGCCAGGCAGTCGCCGCCGAGCAGCAGCTCGCCCTCGACCGATGCGGCCAGCGCGTTGCCGTCCGCATCCACGACGCGCATCTGCACATGCGGCAGCGCGCGGCCGATCGGCGGCAGTTCGGGCCAGGCCCGCGGATCGCCGGCCAGTTCGTGCGCGCTGACCACGTGCGCCTCGGTCGGCCCGTAATGGTTGTGCAGCACTGCCTGCGGCACGGCCGTGAACAGCGCCCGGATCGCCGGTGTGATACGCAGCGCTTCGCCGGCCGTGATCACGTCGCGCAGGCTGTCCGGCGCCTCGCCTTCCTGCAGCGCAGCCTCGGCCAATGCCTGCAACGCGACATACGGCAGGAACAGGCGCTCGATGCGCTCGTTCCTGATCAACGCGAGCAGCGCATGCGGATCGCGCCGCTCGTCGTCGCTGGGCAACACCAGGGTGCCGCCGACGGCGAAGGTCGAGAGGATTTCCTGGAACGACACGTCGAACGCGAGCGGCGCGAACTGCAGGGTCCGCGCCGGCAGGCCCAGACGCGGATGATGGCGATGCCAGTCGATCAGTGCGCCGACGCAGCGCCGCGTCATCGCGACGCCTTTCGGCCTGCCGGTGGAGCCCGAGGTGAACAGCACATAGGCCAGCGCGCCGTCGCCGAGCAGCGGCGGCCGAGCCTGCTGCGCCATCAGCTGCGCCAGGGTGCGGCGCGGAATCTGCGGCGCGGTCGCGGCGAGCGTGTCGTCGGCGCTCAGCAGCAGGTCGGGCCTTGCATCCTGCAGCATCATCGCCAGGCGCGCCGGCGGATAGCCCGTATCCAGCGGCAGATACGCCGCGCCGACCTGCAGCACGGCGAGGATCGCGGCAAGGCCCAGCGGCGTGCGTTCGGCCGACAGCGCGACGATCGCGTCGGGCTGCACGCCGCTGGCGACGAGGCCGGTGGCGATGCGCTGGGCGTTGTCGACGAGCGTGGCGTAGTCCCAGTCGATGCCGGCGTGGCGCACGGCGGGCTCGTCGGGTCGGAGTCCACCGCGCGCGACGATCAGGGCGAGCTGCGAACGCAGGCGGCGACAGGGATCGTGCGCGGCGGCTGCGGCCGATGAACCGTTGCGGATTTCCACGACGCCTCCGTCGATGCGAGCGGCTTGGTCCGTTGCGCGGCCAATCTAGTGACGCCGCTGCACGCGGCGTTGACGTATGTCATGCGCCGGACGAGATGCGCGGCGCGGCGTCGAACCGTTTACGTTCTTGACCTAGGTCAAGCCGATGCGGTGGTGCAGCGCTAGCGTGGCTCGCGTCAACGAGGAGCTGCCCATGTGCGGAATCGTCGGTGCCGCCGCCCAGCGGGATGTCGTGCCGCTGCTGGTCGCCGGCTTGAAGGCGCTGGAATACCGCGGCTACGACTCGGCCGGCCTCGCCGTGCTCGACCGCGACGCGCTCGTGCGTCTACGTACGCAGGGCAAGGTGCGCGAGCTCGAGGCGCGGCACCGCGACAGCGCGATCGCCGGCTGCACCGGCATCGCGCATACGCGCTGGGCCACACACGGCCGGCCCAACGAGCGCAACGCGCATCCGCACATGTCCCACGGCAAGGTCGCCGTCGTGCACAACGGCATCATCGAGAATCATCTGAAGCTGCGCAGCGAACTGGAGCGGCTGGGCTATCGCTTCGAATCGGATACCGATACCGAAGTCATCGCCCATCTCGTGCATCACGCGCTGGCCAACGGCGCCAGCCTGCGCCGCGCGGTGATCGAGGCGACGGCGCGGCTGCGCGGCAGCTACGCGATCGCCGTGGTCGGCACCGCGACGCCGGGGCATATCGTCGGCGCACGCCGCGGCAGTCCGCTCGTGGCCGGCGTCGGCGACGGCGAGCATTTCCTGAGCTCGGACGTGCACGCGCTGATCGGCGTGACCAACCGCTTCGTCCATCTGGAGGAAGGCGATTTCGTCGAGATCGACAGCGGCAGCGTGCAGGTGTTCGATGCCGACGAGCGGCCCCTGGCGCGCGACCTGCGCGAAAGCGGCGTGTCGGGCGAACGTCTGGATCGCGGCGGCTACCGGCACTACACCCAGAAGGAGATCTTCGAGCAGCCGCGCGCGATCGCCGAAACGCTGGAAGGCCGCCTCGCCGACGGCCGCATCCTGCCGAACGTGTTCGGCGTGGAATCCGACGCGATGCTGCGCGGCGTGCGCCACGTGCACATCGTCGCCTGCGGCACGAGCTTTCATGCGGGCCTCGTCGCCCGCTACTGGATAGAAGCGCTGGCCGGCCTGCCCTGCAGCGTCGAGGTGGCCAGCGAATACCGCTACCGGCAGGCCGCGGTGCCGCCCGGCACCCTGTTCCTGGCGATCTCGCAGTCGGGCGAGACCGCCGACACCCTGGCCGCGCTGCGCGACGGACGGCGTCACGGCTACACCGCGAGCCTCGCGCTGTGCAACGTGCCGGAATCCAGCCTCGTGCGCGAATCCGAACTCGTGCTGATGACGCGCGCCGGCCCGGAGATCGGCGTCGCCTCGACCAAGGCGTTCACGACCCAGCTGGCCGCACTGGCGCTGCTCGCGCTGGAACTGGGCCGCATCAACCGGCTGGACGTGTTCCGCTATCACCGCCTCGTCGCGCAGCTCGCCGGACTGCCGCAGGTCATTGCGCAGATGCTGAGCCTGGACGCGCAGATCGCGCAGATCGCCGAGCGCTTCGTCGACAAGCGGCATGCGGTGTTTCTCGGCCGCGGCGTGCAGTATCCGGTCGCGCTCGAAGGCGCGCTGAAGCTCAAGGAAATCTCCTACATTCACGCCGAAGGCTACCCGGCCGGCGAACTCAAGCACGGCCCGCTCGCGCTCGTGGATCACGACATGCCGGTCATCGTCGTCGCGCCGGAAAACCAGCTGCTGGAAAAACTGAAGTCGAACATGGAGGAAGTGCGCGCACGCGGCGGCCAGCTGTTCGTCTTCGCCGCCGGCGACAGCGACTTCGACCCCGAAGGCATCGACGCGCTGGTCCGCGTCGGTCCGGTCGGCAACCTGATCGCACCGGCCGCGTTCACCGTGCCGCTGCAGTTGCTCGCCTACCACGTAGCGGTCTGCCGCGGCACCGATGTCGACCAGCCGCGGAATCTGGCCAAGTCGGTGACGGTGGAATAGCCGTCCGCGCTGCCGCCGGACCAGCCGGCGCCGGCATTGCGTCGACCTCCGGCGCGCCATCGCCGCGCGGCGCATCCGTGCGCAGCGCGACAATCACCTCGACAGGCAGGCGGCATCCGTTCCGGCGCTCGGGTTCAGAGCCCCGCGACCTCGTCCAGATCCACGTGCACGCCTTTGCCGTACCAGTGGCCGTCGATCAGCACCAGATCGTGTTCGGCCCAGACCGGCGCGCCGAACACGGTGATCGTCGTGCGCACGCGGGCGGTGTCGGCGCCGCGTTCCAGCACGTCCACACGCAGCGAATCGGCGATCGCGTCCAGGTCCACGCCGTAGGTGCGCACGGCTTCCTTGGCCGCGGCCAGCATCGGGCTGGCCTGTTCGAGCACGCCTTCCAGCGGCAGCGCCTTGAGCTGGTCGATGTCGGTGATGCCGGTGCGGCGCGCCGCGTCGGTCAGCACGGTCAGCGCATGGCGCAGCGAGGCGGTGCTGAAGAAATCGGTGCTGTTGACCCAGCGCTGTATGCCCGGCAGTGCACTGCGCAGGGCTTCGCGCTGGGCATCGGTCAGCTGGGTGTCCGAGGAATTGACCGCGACGCTCAGTGCGCCCATGCCCATCAGCAGCATGCCGGCCGCCTGCGGGCGGGCCCTGGCCATCTCCGGTTCCAGCTTGGCCATCATCTGGTCCACCGCGTCGGGCGCGGTGAACTGCTGCAGCTTCTCGGCGAAACGCGCGCGCTCGGCCTCGCTCGTGGGCTTGTTGCGCTGCATCTCATACGCGAGGCGGGCCTGTTCCCACTGCCGGCGCGGGGTCAGCCCCTGGGCCAGGCCGGCCAGGTCGCCGGCGCGGAACAGTTGGGCCAGATGTTTGATTTCGACGGCCGGATCCGGCGCGTTCGCGCGGGCGGCCGCCGGTACCGGCGCGGCGGCCGGGGCGGCGGCCGGGGCGGCGAGCAAGGGGGACGGACCGATCACGGCGACGGCCAGCAGGCCCAGGGACAACAGCGTGGTCTTCATGCGGTGCTCCTCTCGTTGGGAGCTTTAGTGTGCTGGTGAACTACAACACCAATAAGTGACGAAAGTCATCCTGCTCGCAGAACGGTCCGCGAGGCGGCGCCCTCCCCTGGCGGGCCCCTTCAAGACGCTTCGAAAAACTGCGCGGTGCCCGCGACCGGACGCCCGCCGCTCGAAAAACCGTCGGAACGAGTTTTTCCGAGGCGCCCATCCGCGCAGACCCGCCCTGCGTATGACTTGACCTGTATCAAGCCGTCGCGGCCGCCGCTTGCGCAGACTGTGGCCGTTCCGGACCAGGCCGCCACCATGCTCGACATCCTCGCTCCCGTCCGCCATGTGCATGCCTGGCAAGGCAGCCCGCGCTATGCCGCCGAGCTGGCCGCGCTGATACAGGGCTCTCTCACCGGGCTCTATGCCCTGGAACCCCTGACCAGCGCGCCCCAGGAGGCATCGCCGGGAATGCTTGCCGAAGTCGTCGAGTTCCTGCGCGAGCTGCTCGACGCGGCCAATCACGCGGGCCCGGACTTTCAGCGCTGGGCTCGCGAGCTCGGCGTGCGCGAGGCGCAGTGGCGCGCAGGTCAGGGAAGCCTGCGCCAGATGCTGGCCGCCACCGCGCCGTGGCACGACCTCGTGGTGATGGGGGCCGATGCGCAAAGCACCTGGGAATCGCCCGGCGGCCTCGCCGAACTCCTGCTCGGCCTGCGCCAGGCGTGCCTCGTGGTGCCGTCGGAGGTCGAACACGTCAAGCTCGACGTAGTCGTCATGGCCTGGAACGGCGCTGCAGAAGGCACGCGGGCGATCCGCTCGGCGCGCCCGCTGCTGCGCCAGGCGCGCCGCCGCATCCTGCTGCAGGCGCGCGTGCCGGCGGTGGAGCCGCCGCTGGCGCTGGAGCCGATGTCGCATTACCTGCAACGCCAGGGACTGGAGCACGAGCTGCGCCTGCTCGACGTCGCACCCGACCACGCCGGGGACTCCATCCTGCGCGAAACCGAAGCGGCCGGCGCCGACCTCCTGGTGATGGGGGCCTACGGCCGCAGCCGCTTCAGCGAATGGATGCTCGGCGGCGCGACGCGCACGGTGCTGAGCCGGGCGCGGATTCCGGTGCTCCTGCAGCATTGAACTCGACGCGGAGGTGGACCATGACGGTTTCCGGGCGGGAGATGAGTCTGCGCGACGCCGTCGCCGGGCGCTGCGCGGTACGCGACTTCGTTGCGCAGATGCCGGACGATGCCTTGCTCGACCGCCTGCTGCAGGCTGCCGTGCGCGCGCCGACGGCCATGCACGAAGAGCCCTGGCGCTTCGCAGTGATCCGCGACCGCAACCTGCTGAATCGGATTTCCGAGCGCGCCAAGGCATTGATCGCGGCCCGCGCCGAGGGCGTGCCGCCCGACGCGGCGGCGACCTTCACGGCAAAGGAATTCCACGTTTTCTACAACGCGCCGGTGCTGATCGTCGTCGGCACCGAGGCGCCCGGCCGGTTCGCGGACGCGGACTGCTGGCTCGCGGCCGAGAACCTGATGCTGGCGGCGCATGCGGAAGGACTGGGCAGTTGCGTCATCGGACTGGCGCTCGACGCGCTGAACGACGCGGACGTGAAACGCGCGGCCGGCCTGCCGGCCGGATTCACCGCCGTCGCGCCGGTGATCGTCGGCGTGCCGGCGCATCCGGCCGCGCTGCGCCCCACGCCGCGCAAGCCGCCGCAGGTCGTGCTGCGCGCGTAGCGTCGCGGATCGTTGCGGCGGCCGCTATTTCGGCGTCACGAGATAGACGACCGGCTGAGGCTGCGCGACAGGCCTGACCGTGCGCACGTTGTCGCGCGGCATGCCGCGGGCGATCAGCGCGGCGTTGAGCCGGCCGATGCTGGCCGACGAGGTGCGGATCGGCGTCTGCAGCACGAACCAGCGGATGCCCGTCGTGCACGGCGGCGTGGTCAGCGATCCGACATAGCTGTAGAACGGCTGCTGGCCGAAGCGCCAGAGCGCGCGGCCGAGATCCACGGCGACGACCGAATCCGGCGGCGCGCTCAGCGAGCGATAGGCTGCGGCCAGCGTCGGGTCTTCGCCGGCAGCATCGTCGGCTGTCCACAGCACCGCGAAGACCGCAACGCCGCCGTGCTGGTCGACGGTCTTGATGTGCAGCTCGTAGACCGGATTGCCGGCAATCACGTGCTCGTTGCGATAGTGGAAATGGAATCCGGCGACCGTGTACACGAACGCCCGGCCGCTGCCGTCCACGCCCGGCGCCATCGTGACCGAAGGTCCCGGCGAAGCCTGGAAGACGACGTTCTGATCGTGGCCGTCGAACGTCGCCTGCGTGATTACGCTGGAGGCGGACCACGGTGCCGTCGTGACCCGCGTCAGGTCGATCGGCGACTGCTGCGGCGGCGGCTGCTTTGCGCAGGCCGCGCCCCAGCTCGGCCCTTCGGGATAGGTCCAGGGCGCAAGCGCGTCGCTGTAGTAATCCGCCTCCGACTGCGCGACGGATCGCCCCGCTTCGCGCGGCACCGGCGCATGGGCGCAGCCGCCCGCAAGACACAGCAGCGCGAGGGACACGACCGTCGCGATGCCGGCGGCGAATCCGTGCGGAACGCGGGCGGGCTCCTTGCGAGATCCGCGGGGAAGGCGAGTGTCGCACGGCCTGCCGACGACGAAAGTGCTGCTCATGTCCGCCCTCCCCAAGAGACGCAGTAGATTTTTACACTAGCAGCACTTTGCGACGCTCTCAAGCGCTTGTGATCGCTTCGGCCGACGCTTTGCGCTATGCGCTTGCAGGGATTCCGCAGGCCGCTTTCGTCCGGTCAACGCACCGGCACTGCGCCGGATCATGGCGAATGCCTCGCTGCCCCGAAGCGGGACGGCATCCGGCGCATGCCGGGCAGATTCCGTCGCGTTGCGCATGGCCGCAAATCCGCTTGCGCGGACACGCACTATGATTCGCGCCGCTGCCGCAAACCGCCGGCCGCCGTCATCGCGGCTGTTTTCCGCGGCGACCCGCAGCGCCGATTCTTCGCCATCGAGGTGACCGTGTCCTTTGCCACAAGCCGCCTGCACCCGTTGCTGTCGCCCCTGTTCGCCGCCGTCTGCATCGCATCGGGTGTCGCCGCCAGTCGCGCCGCCGCCTCGCAAGCCGTTGCCGCGCCGACCGTGCAACTGGCCGAATGCACCCTGCCCGAGCTTTCCCGTCCTGCGCGCTGCGGCAGCTTGTCCGTTGCGGAGAACCCCGCCAAACCCGACGGTCGCCGTCTGTCGCTGAACATCGTCGTCGTCCCGGCGCGCAACGGCCGCGCCCTGCCCGATCCCGTGGTTTTTCTGAGCGGAGGTCCGGGGCAGGCGGCAACGCCTTCCGCGGCGTTTCTGAGCACGGCCCTGGCCGAAGTCAACGAAGAACGCGATCTGCTGCTGGTCGATCAGCGCGGCACCGGCGCGTCGGCACCGCTGCCCTGCGCACTCGTGGACGCGTCCGATCCTGCGGCGAACCTGCGCGAGATCTTTCCGCTGGCCGCCGTGAAACGCTGTGCGAGAGCATTGTCGGCGCGGGCCGATCTCTCGCAGTATTCCCTGCTGCGTTTCGCCGACGATCTCGAAGCGGTGCGCCTGGCACTCGGTTATTCGTCGCTCAACCTGTTCGGCTTCTCCTACGGCACGCGCGCCGCGCAGGTTTATCTGCGCCGCTATCCTGCATCGTCGCGCACGGCCTACCTGGGCAGCATGATTCCGATGGATGCGGATACCTTGCTGGAGCTCCCGGCCGCCGCCGAAGCCGTGCTGGACCACACCTTCGCTGCCTGCGCCGCCGATGCCGCCTGTCGGACCGCGTTTCCGGATCTGCGCGAAGAATTCGCGGCACTGCTCGTGCGCCTGGACCGCGGCGAGGTGATCGTGACGGTGCCGGGCGCGCGGCAGAAAGTCGCCTTGAGCCGCGGGCTCGTCGTCGAGCGTGTGCGCAGCCTGCTCTACACGACCGAAGGCGCAGCCACCGTGCCTTGGTTGCTGCACGAAGCGCATGCGGGGAACTGGCAGCCGCTGGTCGATCAGCTGCTCGACGTCGCGCGGGCGATGGATGCGCAGGCCAGCCTCGGACTGTTCTTCACGATCACCTGCAACGAGGACGTCGCGTTCCTGCGCGAAGCCGACATCCGCGCACGCGCCACGACCCATCGCTTCGGCGACCTGCGCGTGCGCAGCCAGCAGGCGGCCTGCCGCGCGTGGCCGCGCTATCGGGTGCCGAACGGCTATCGCACGGCGCTGCGCAGCGACGTGCCGGTGCTGCTGGTCTCCGGCGAATTCGATCCGGCCACGCCGGCCGCACTGGCGACCCGCGCGGCCGCAGGTTTCACGCAGCATGCGCAACTGCTGCTGCGCGGCCAGGCGCACAGCGGCTGGAGCGACTGCGTCGCCGCGCGCTATCGCCAGTTCGTGCGCCGGGGCAGCACGGAAAACCTCGATGCCTGTCCGGAAACGGCGCGGCCGGCGTTCATGATCGACGCCGAGGAAACGGCAGTGCGGGCTGCGACCGCCGGTTGAGCGCGGACGCATGCGACACTCTTTCACGACCACGAGGAACGACTGCCATGACCGATCCCGCCACGCCCCTGACCGGCGGCTGCTTCTGCGGACTCGTCCGCTACCGCATCGACGCGCCGCTGCGCGCTGCGCGCAGCTGCCATTGCTCGCGCTGCCGCAAAGCGTTCAGCGGCGCCGGCTCGGCCTATGCCGAGGTCGAACCGGGCGCCTTTGCCTGGGAAAGCGGCCAGAAACAGTTGCGCTGCTACGAGACCATGCCGGGCTGGGGATTGTGTTTCTGCGGCAACTGCGGCACGACGCTCTGCGGCATGCAGGGCGAACAGGTGCACGGCGTCACGCTCGGCCCGGTCGACGGCGATCCCGGCGTAGCGATCGCCATGCATCTGTTCGTGGAATCCCGGGCCAGCTGGGATCACATCGGCGGCGACGCGCCGCAGTACGCCGAATTTCCGCCGACGGCCTGACGCGGCCGACGGCACGGCGGAACAGCCGGCGCGCCGGCAGCGGCGCCCACCGGCGCCGTCCGCGCGCCCGCTTGCCGGACTGCGTGCCGCCTGTCCCGCGGAATGCCGCCATGGCCTTCGCAACCCGCCGTCTGCTGCTGCCGTCGCTAGCCAGTGTCGCGGGTCTTGCGGCACTCGGTTCTTCCGCGAGGCGCTACCTCCCGCCGGCAGATCGAGCAGCACGGCGTGCTGGCGCCGGTAACCGCAATCGGCGGCGGCAAAAAGGTCAAACGCAGCGGCAGTCATGCGAGCGTTCGCGCCGACGTCACGTTCAGCGCGAGCGACGGCCGCCGCATCACGAGCGCGGCGATCGGGTCACGGACGCTCGTGCAGGAACCAGCGGTCGGTATGCAGCAGCGCACGGGCGTGATCGCGCACGGACACGCCCGGCAGCAGGGTCGTGCATGGCGCGATGAGGTATTGCTGCCAGGCGAGTTCCAGCGCTTCCTGCGGCGTTGCCGGGCGGCGCGATACGACGAACTGCAACATGGTGCCGTAGTGCGCGACGAGTTCCGCGCCGTAGTGCGCGTGCCAGTGACGCAGCAGTGCGACGATGAGTTGGCTGTTGCAGCGAGTCGCACCGAACCAGCTGATGTAGGCCGGAATTTCCCAACCGCGCAGCGATGGAAACAGCAGCAACGCCGGGTTTTCCGACGCGGCCGGGAACCAGCTGATATGCGACAGGCCGTACTCGGGCAGGCGCAGAGGATCGTCGCCGTTGCGAATCTCCCAGTCGAACAGCCAGCGTTCCAACGCATACGTGTCGGTGATGGACTCGCGTTGCAGGAACGCTCGTGGATCGTCGATGGCCGGCGCCTTGCCGAACAGACTTTGCGTGCCCGCGAGGCCGATCTCGAGTGCCTCGTCCAGGCCGATGGAGTCGTCGTACGGAACGCGCGACAACATTTCGACAACATCCAGCCGCTGCGCGGCGGCAATGATCTCGCCCGGACTGTTGCCGCTAAGCCCGCCACCGAATTCCTCGGCGTGGTGGAACCGGCTGAAGAAATCCTCTGATCGCAGCGCATCGACCCAGGACCTGCCGGCCCCGCTCGAGATCGCCAGTACCGGCCACAGACCGGTGACGTCGCAGCGTTCGCGCGCGCACGTCCAAGCAGCGAAAGGATCCTGTCCGGCAATGTCGTAGGCAAAAACGGCTTCGGGAGAATCCGGTAGTGCTACCGGCGCAAGCCGGGCCGCCTGCAGTGGCGTATCGGCGAACACCCTGCGCAGATCGGCGATCCGGAGCGGCGTGGTCATTGGCGTTCCTTGCTGGCGTATCGGTGCGGGCGCGTCGCGGTCGGTCGCCGCGCAGACGGGCACAGTATCAGCCCGCGAAATGCGAAAGCGTCCATGCCTCGACCGATTCCATCTTCCGCTTGATCTGCATCAGCGTGCCGCGGACGCGCCGCGCCGACCATTGCCGCATGAGTGTTTCGCCATCTCTGCCGGACCAGCGGGCCTTGTCCGAGCTCGATCTGCGCGGCCTGCCCGCACCCGAGCCACTGCTGCAAGCGCTGGCTGCGGCGGATGCGCTGGCTCCCGGCACGGCGCTGCGTGTCTGGACGCCGCTGCTGCCGTGGCCATTGCTGCAGGCCTTGTCCGAGCGTGGACTGCTTTACGAGGTACTGCCGACCCTGGACGGCATCGGCGCCTGCGTGCAGATACTGCGAAGCGCCGATGGCCAGGCTGGCGCTTGAGGCCGCGCCCGAGGTCGCGGTGCCGCGGCGGTTTCTGCTGACGGCGCCGTGCTGGGGCACGGCAGCCGGGCTGCTGTTGATCGTCGGGGCCGACCTGCCGCTGCTGTCGCGCTGGCAGCCGGCGACCCTGGCCGCGACGCATGCCTTCACCCTCGGGCTGCTCGGCAACCTGCTGTTCGGCAGCCTGCTGCAGTTCCTGCCGGCCGCGGCCGGCGTGCGTTTGCGTGGCGGCGTGCGCAGCGGTCTCGCCCTGTATCTGCTGCTCAACGGCGGCGTCGCCTTGCTGACGACAGGTCTGTACCGGATGCAGCCGGCCACGCTGACCGCCGCCGCCTGCGTGCTGGCTGCGGCGTTCGCGCTGCTCGCAGCGATGACGGTGCCGGGCCTGTTGCTGGCGCAGGACCAGCGCTTGCTGCGTGCCGGCCTGTTCACGGCCTTGCTCGCTGCGCTGCTGACCGCGGCGCTCGGCATGACCTTGTCCCTGTCCTTGAGCGGGCAGGTGCTGCCGCCCTGGCCTTTGCCGGATCTGACCGGCGCACATGCGGCCTGGGGTATCGCCGGCTGGGTGCTGCTGACCTTGGGCGCCGTGGCACGCGTCGTCATGCCGATGTTCCAGGGCACGGCCGTGCCGCCCGCCTGGGCGCAGGCGATCTGGCTCGGCATCGTTCCCGCGATGCTGCTGGCCGCCAGCGCCGCGCTGCTCGTACTGGGCCATGCATTGCCGCTGCGCCTCGCCGTCGCGATGGCCATCCTGGTATTCGCCGTGTCGGCGCTGTGGCTGCAATGGCGTTCGCCGGCGAGGCGCAATCAGGCCTTGCGCGCCTGGTGGCGCAGTGGTCTCCTCGGCCTCGTCGCGTTCGCGCTGCTGCTGCCGTTGCGGCTGCGCGGCGACCTCCTGGCCGGCGTCATCGGGATCGGCATCGCCCTGCCCCTGCTCGCGATCGGCATGCAGCTGGAGATCGTCGCGTTCCTCGGCTGGCTCGATCTGCACCGCCGCTGCGGCCGCGGCCTGCGCGTGCCCGGCGTGCATCAGCTGCTGCCGGAAACACACAAGCGGCGATTGCTCTACGCGTTTCTCGCGGCTGCGCCCGTGCAGCTCGCCGCCGTGCTGTGGCCCGCTGCGCCTGCGACGCGCGCGGCGGGCGTGGCGACCTTCGCGTCGTATGCACTGCTCACATTCGCGTTGGCCGGTTTGCGCCGCCGCGGCCGACGCTTTTTCGCGCGGGCGACCGCATGAACGTGCGCAAGCCGCCGGCGCTGGCCCTGCTGCGTGTCGCGGTCGATCTCGTCGATGACGGTCTCACCGCCCTGCTGGCCGCGCGACGTGGCCTTGTGGATGCAATCGCCACGGTCAGGGCATGCGCCGGCCTGCCGACCTTGGACCCGGCGCGCGAGCAGGGCGTGCAGAGGCGGGCGCAGGCGCTCGCACGGCGTCTGGGCCTACCCGCAATGACCGCGCGGCATCTGATCGACCTCCTCATCACCGACGCGCGCCGACAGCAGGCCGCCTGCAGCGCCGCCTGGCCGACGAAGCCGTCGTCCACGACGGCGTTCGCGCAGTCGCCGGCCGGCACGGACCGTCGCGCCCGCGTTTGACCCGAATCAAGGCGCAGGTCCGCACCGGCCGCGCAGACTCGGATTCCTTTTCCCGCTCGGCTTGCCCATGACGCGTCTCTCCTCGCTCGACCATCAGCAGATTCTGGCCTGTGCCCGCGGCGAACTGTTCGGTGAAGGCAATGCCCGGCTGCCGTCGCCGCCGATGCTGATGTTCGACCGCATCACGCAGATCGACGAGCACGGTGGCCAGTACGGCAAGGGACTGCTGCAGGCCGAGCTCGACATACGGCCCGATCTCTGGTTCTTCGGCTGCCATTTCGACGGCGATCCGGTCATGCCGGGCTGCCTTGGCCTGGATGCGATGTGGCAGCTCGCCGGCTTCTTCCTGCCCTGGCTCGGCGAGCCGGGCCGGGGCCGCGCGCTCGGTGTGGACGAAGTGAAATTCGTCGGCCAGGTGCTGCGCAGCGCGCGGCTCGTGCGTTACGAGATCCATGTGAGCCGGGTGATCCGCAGCCGTCTCAAGATGGTCGTGGCCGACGGCCATACCTTCGTAGACGACCGGCCGATCTATTCCTCGCGCAATCTGCGCGTAGGCCTGTTCCAGACCACGGAGGGCTTCTGAGATGCGTCGCGTCGTCGTGACCGGAATCGGTGTGGTGTCCTGCCTCGGCGATGCGGCCGACACCGTGTCGCGCGCGCTGCGCGAGAGCCTCAGCGGCATCTGCGCCATGCCCGAATACGCCGCGCGCGGCCTGCGCAGCTGCATCGCCGGGCTGCCGCGCATTGATCTCGCCGCGGCCGTGGACCGCCGCCTGAAGCGCTTCATGGGCGACGCGGCGGCCTACAGCTATGTCGCGCTGCGCGACGCGATCGCCGATGCAGGCCTCGGCGCGGACACGGTCAGCCATCCGCGCACCGGCGTGATCGCCGGCTCCGGCGGCGGTTCGGCGCAGTGGCAGATCGAGACCGGCGATCTCCTGCGCGAAAAGGGCGTGCGCCGCGTCGGTCCGTACATGGTGCCGCGCACGATGTGCTCGACGGTATCGGCCACGCTGGCCACCGCGTTCGGCGTGCTCGGCGTCAGCTACTCGATCGCCGCGGCCTGCGCGACCTCGGCGCATTGCATCGGCGCGGCCGCGGACCTGATCCGGCGCGGCACGCAGGACGTCATGTTCGTCGGCGGCGGCGAGGAACTGCACTGGGGCATGGCCGCGCAGTTCGACGCGATGGGCGCGCTGTCCAGCGCCTACAACGACGCGCCGGCGCTGGCCTCGCGCCCCTACGACACCGGTCGCGACGGTTTCGTCATCGCCGGCGGCGCCGGCATGCTGGTGCTGGAGGACTATGCCCACGCGGCCGCACGCGGCGCGCATATCCATGCGGAACTCGTCGGCTACGGCGTGACCTCCGACGGCGCCGACATGGTCGCGCCGAACGGGCACGGCGCGGTGCGCTGCATGCAGATGGCGCTGGCCGACGTGCGCACGCCGATCGACTATCTCAACACCCACGGTACGGCCACGCCGCTCGGCGACATCGTCGAGCTGCAGGCCGTGCGCGACGTGTTCGGCGCGGCCGTGCCGCCGCTGTCCTCGACCAAGTCGCTGACCGGGCATTCGCTCGGCGCGGCCAGCGTGCACGAGGCCATCTACAGCCTGCTGATGCTGCGCGACGGCTTCATCGCCGGCTCGGCCAACATCGACACGCTCGATCCGCAGGCCGCGGCGTTCCCGATCGTGCGCCAGAGCCGGCCGGCGGCGCTGAACACCGTCATGTCCAACAGTTTCGGCTTCGGCGGCACGAATGCGGCGCTGGTGTTCGCGCGCGCCTGAAACGCCGATTTCCGCCTCGCCTGATTTCGATCAATGCGCCGGCACCGGCGATGACCGAGTCTGACGCCAGCTCCTCCCGACACTGCAGAAGGATGTCCGCCACATGCCCACGACCGCCACTGCTGAACTCGCCGAACGGGCGCGCCGCGTCCTGACGGCCCACGATCGCAACGCCGAGGTCTCGCTCGACGCGAACGGCGGCCTGATCGTGCGCACCGAACTGGCCGAGGCCGACGTGCTGCGCCTGCTGCAGGCTGCCGCGCTGCCGGTCGCCGCGCGGACCGTCGCCGCACGCAGCGACTGCTGCGGCGGCTGCTGCGGCGCCTGAGTTCTTCGCGGCGCCGACCGCAGGAGGGCTGCTCTGCCGCGGCTGACGGCGGGGTGTTTGCCGCGGCCGGTGGCGCGATCTCCATTGATCCTTCGCATGACAGATTCCCGGCCATGAACGTTCGCCCCCGCCTGCTCGCCTTTCTCGCCCTGTCCGGCATCGCCGCCGCGGTCGGCGGCGCGCCGCCGGAGCCGTCGCCCGGATCGGCTGCGCCGGCGGCGCACGAGGCGCATGCCCACGACGGCGCAAAGACCCGCAACGCGCAGACGGACGTCGCGCACGCACGCGGCACGCCTGCGCGCGATGCGCACCTGCGCGACCCGCACGCACAGGATGAGCAGGCCCGCGATGCGCACGGCGCCGCCGGGCCGGTTGCGGCTCCGGCTCGGCGCTGGGCCAGCGACGCGGCGCTGCGCGAAGGCATGCGTCGTGTGCAGGCCGCGCTGGCGGTACTGCACCACGACCAGCTCGGCCACGGCTCGCCGGCCGCAGCGCAGGAACAGGCTGCGCAGATCGAAGCGGCGATCCGCTACCTGTTCGCCCATTGCCGGCTTGCGCCGGATGCGGACGCCGCATTGCATCGGATCCTGCTGCCGCTGCTGAGCGCCGCCCAGCGCCTGCAGCGCGATCCCGCGCAGCATGACGCGGTCGCCGCGATGCGCGCGGCGGTGGCGCCGTATCCGCAGCAGTTCGACGATCCCGGCTGGCCGGCGGCGCCGGACCCGGCGCCCGCCGCGCAATGAGCGCCGACCCGACCGGCGATTACGTCCAGGCCTGGCAATGCATAGGCTGCGGCCGCATCGAGGCGCCGCAGCCGTGCATCGGCGTGTGCCGCGACCGCAAGGTGCTGCTGGTCGGCCAGGACGCGCACGAGGCCGCACGCAGCGAGATCCGCCGCCTGCGCGAAGCGCTGTCGGCGGCGTCGGCCATGCTGCTGCGCTTCGGCGCGGCGACGCCGCGCGACGGGCAATGGGAAACCTCGTATCGCGCGTTGCAGCTGCAGGTGCGCGAGGTGCTCGCGCTGCTCGCGGCCGGGTCGGACGGTACGGCCTGAGACCATCGGCTTGCGCATTCGCGGCCTGCCCTCGTACGCAGGCGCAGGCGTTCGCGGAGAGACGCCGGCGTTTTCCATCAGCAGGGCCGGCCCGCCTTCGCGCAGCGCGCGCAGGCACAGCGCCGTGGATTCCAGATGCGGGTCCACCGGCTCGGCGATGTGCGGCAGCTGACGCTCGCGCTCCAGCAATGCGAGAAAGCCGCGCAGATCCTCCACGCTCATGCGCGCGCGTCGGTCGGCGTCTGCCAGACCCCGTCGGCGATGCAGCGGTCCAGGGTTGTCCACCAGGGATGCGGGTCGAGATCGTGCCCGGCCAGCCAGGCCGGATCGAACAGGGTTTCCGCGTAGCGGTCGCCGCGATCGCAGAGCAGGCTGACGATGCTGCCGCGCTCGCCGCGTTCGCGCATCGCCGCGGCGAGCTGCAGACAGGCGGCGAAATTCGTGCCCGAGGATCCGCCGTAACGGCGGCCGAGCAGATTCTCCAGACGCCAGGCCGCGGCGACCGAGGCCGCATCCGGTACTTCGGCGACCTGGTCGACGACCTCGAACAGGAAGCCCGGCTCGACGCGCGCGCGGCCTATGCCTTCGATCAATGTCGGCGCGCTGGCGCACACGTCGCGGCCACGCGACGGCCAGGCGCGCGCGAACGCGCTGCCGGCCGGATCGGCGACGCACAGGCGCGTGGCCAGCCGGCGATAGCGCAGGTAGCGCCCTATCGTCGCGGAGGTGCCGCCGGTGCCGGCGCCGCAGACGATCCAGCTCGGCACCGGCGCGGTTTCCTCGGCCAGCTGATTGATGATGGATTCGGCGATGTTGTTGTTGCCGCGCCAGTCGGTGGCGCGTTCGGCCAGGCCGAACTGGTCCAGATGGCAGGCGCCGCGAGCGGCGTGCTCGGCAGCGCGCGCGGCCACCTCGGACGGGTCGTCGACGAGATCGCAGCTCGCGCCGAGCGCCTGCACCTCGCGGATCTTCTGCGGTGCCGTGCAGGCCGGCATCACCGCGACGAAGGACAGGCCGAGCAGGCGCGCGAACCAGGCCTCGGAAATCGCCGTGCTGCCGGACGACGCATCGACCACGCGCTGCCCGGCGCGCAGGCGGCCGTTGCACAGCGCGTACAGATACAGCGAGCGCGCGAGCCGATGCTTGAGGCTGCCGGTCGGATGCGCGGCCTCGTCCTTGAAGTAGAACGCGATGTCCGGGAAACCCGGCAGATCCAGCTTGAGCAGATGCGTGTCGGCCGAACGCGCGGCCTCGCGCGCGAGCGTCGCGATCGCCGCGTGCTCCCAGTCGCGCGCCGGGGCGCTGTCGTCGAACGGCCGGTTCCTGCGCCAGGCATTCATGCCGCCACCTGTCCGCGCCGGGCCAGCAGCATGCGCATCTGCCGCGCCAGGAACGCGAAATAGCCGTCGATGTAGCTGATGCCGTTCTGCGTGTCGATCAGATAGGGATTCATCAGGGTATGCCGCAGGATGACCAGGCGGTCCTCGCCGTCGGTCGCCGCCAGTCCGAGCGCATCGAGGATGCGCGCGGTGTCGGCGGCGCCGAGCAGGTCGAAGCGCAGGCTGGTCACCGAACCGAAGAATTCCTTGAGCTGCAGCGGCTGCTGCGGATCGCTGCGCAAGCTGTCGTGCAGCCCGTTGACGAACGCGTTGGCCGCGCGCAGCGATCCGTTGCCGGCGGGATTCAACGCCATGCAGACCAGGTTGCTGTCGGGCGCGAACGGCACGATCAGCCGTACCTGCGCCGCCTGCTCGTCGGCGAAGCGCAGCGCGCGCGCCTGGAAGGCTTCGGCCGCGCGCACGGTCGCGCGCGGCAGGCGGCCGAAATGGCGATGATCCAGCGGCAGCACCTTGTGCGTCACATAGACGGCCGCCGCGCTGGCGCCGGATTTGGAACCCTCGGGAATGTACTGGCCCAGGCTGCGATAGCGCGCCAGATAGTCCGGCGGCGCGTCGGAATGGAAGACGTAGTCGGCCCGCTCGGCCAGCAGCGCCATTGCCCGGTGATCGCGGCAGACGAAGGCGCCGGCGCCGTAGGGCAGGTAACCGAGCTTGTGCGGATCGACCGTGACCGAGTCGGTGTCGGCCAGCGCGGCGAACGCCGCATGCACCTCGGGCGCCGGAAAGCGCGCGAACTCCGCACCGACCTGCGCCGGGGTGCGCAGGCTGCCGTCCTCGGCGCGGAACAAGGTGGCGAGATAACCCCCCCAGGCCGCGTCCACGTGTACGCAGAAATCCAGTCCCAGGGCCCTCGCCCGCAGACGCGCGGCGAGCACCGCGTCGACCGGATCGACCGTGCCGTATTCGGTGCCGCCGAGCACGGCCACGGCCATGAGCACCGGCCGGCGCTCGCGCGCGTGACGGGTCAGCGCGGTCTCCAGCGCCTCCGGATCCAGGCGCATGCCGCGCGTGGGCAGCAGCTGCAGCTGGTCGCGGCCCAGACCGAGCAGCTTGACGCCCTTGCTCCAGGAGTAATGCGCAGTGACCGGCGCGAGCACGCAGGGCTCGCGCAACTGCGGGTGCGCCGCGAAGAAGCCGTGCAGGCCGCGCTGTTCGACACGCTCGGCTTCCACGCGCGCCTGCCAGGCGGCGCGATCGGCCGCCGGCTGCGCCGCGAGCCAGGCCTGCCAGCGCTGCAGCAGCGCGATCGACGCGGCGCCCGACAGATTGAAGGCGCTCCAGTCGTCCGGCGGCAGGTCGAGCTCGACGACGCCGGCCGCGCGCAGCGCGACCGGAAACGCCTTCAGCGCGAGCGCCAGGCGCAGCGCCTGGTAATTGGCCACCGTGCCGCCGGACGTCAGATGGCCGAAGGCGCAGGCCGGCTGCTGCGGATCGTGCGGATAGCCGAGCATGCGCGCGAGCTGCAGGCCGACCTGCACTTCCATGTCGACGGTGACCGGCGCGGCATCCTCGCTGACGTTGTTCGGGTTGTACGGCAGGGTCAGCATCTGCGCGGCGAGGCCCGGCAGCAGCAGGTCCGAGACCATGTGCCCGAGGTAGCGCGGACTGTGAAACGGTACGGACTTCTTCAATGCCGCCGACAGCTGGTGCAGCTCCCGGCGCATGCGCGCCTCGAAGTCCAGATAGTCGGGCTGGCGCGCAGCGGCCGTGGCGATCGGCGGTGGATCTTCCGGATGGAAGTTGCGCCGCCAGTAGACATGGTCGCGCAGGAACTCGACGACGAGCTTTTCGAGCAGGCCGTCGTTCTCGCCGTAGGGGCCGAGAAAACAGGCATCCAGCGCATAGTCGTGCGCAGCGGGTGCGCAAGCCGCCGGCGCGTCGCCGGCATGGAACGGGGAAGTCGGCATGCGCTCAGCGCCTGCGAAGCCGGCGTGCGGCGGTGCAAGGCGAGGGGCGGCGGTGAAGTTCGGACGACATGGCAGGCTCCCGGTATGGTCGAGGCGCATCCTGCGCAGCGGCGCCGGGCGCGGCACTGATCTGGATCAAATCCCGAGTCGCCGCTCGCCGGCCGCGTCGCACTGCCGCTGCGCCGCTCAGATGATCTGGATCAAAGCGGCGAGCGGCGCTGCTGCGCAGACTCGGCACCATGTCTCCCACCCGCCTCCCCGCCATGGCTCCGCTGCTGCAGTACTCCGGTCCGGACGCGGATTTCGCCGGGTTCCCCGACCCGGCTCGCTTCTCGCCGGAGTTCGGCGAATCCCAGTTCCGCAGCGCCGCGCGCCGGACCAACGACGATCCGGCGCCGCGGCTGCTGTCGCTGCATCTGCACCTGCCGTTCGACGCAGGCACCGTCGATCGTGGCCGCAGCCAGGCCTGCTTCCATCGCCTCGCGCGCGAATGCGAGATGGTCGCGCCATTGTTCGACCGCGACCGCGACGTGGTGCAGCTGCAGCTCGACGGCCTGGCCGGCGAGCCGGCCGGCGACGTGCTCGGCGAGCTGCTGCATGCGGTGTCGCGCTATTTCTTCCTGAGCCACAGCGGCACGCGCGAATTCCTGATCGCGCTGCCGGGCGGCGTCCACGGCACGGAGGCGCTCAGCGTGCTGGTCGACCTGGGTTTCAACCGCGTGCGTTTCAGCCTGCCGCCGGCCGCCGCGGATCGCGATGCCGTCGCGCTGCTGGAGCGCAGTGTCGCCGCCGCGCGCGAAGCCGGCTTCCGTTCGATCGGCCTGGATCTGGTCTACGGCCTGCCGCTGGGCAGCGACGCCGAGTTCGACGCGGGCCTGCACCGGCTGCTGGGATTGCGCGTGGACCGCATCAATCTGCGCTGCCGGGAACATCCCGGGCATGCCGCCGAGGCTGCAGCGCCATCCGCCGAACGCGTGCTGCGCCATGCGGTCGCCGCCCGCGCGCTGCTCGCCGCCGGTTACGAGACCCTGGGCCTGGACGTGTTCGCGCTGCCGCAGGACGACCTGCCCCGTGCGCGCCGTCGCGGCCTGCTGCATCACAACTGGCTGGGCTTCGTGCCGCAGGCGCCGACCGACCTGATCGGCCTGGGCGTCGGCGCGCGCAGCCGCATCGGCGACGCCTGTTTCCAGAGCTATGCCGAACTCACCGCCTGGGAAAGCAGCATCGACATGGGCGACCTGCCGGTCTGGCGCGGCCTGCAGCTGGATGCCGACGCGCGTCTGCGCAACGACCTGCTGCAGGCCCTGCTCTGCACCGGCAGGGTCGACCTCGATCAGCTGCAGCAACAGCACGACATCGTGTTCACCGACTATTTCCGCGACGAACTCGCCGCGCTGCAGCCGCTGCAGGCGGCCGGGCTCGTACAGCTCGACGCGCACGAGCTGCAGCTCGGTCCGCAGGGACGGCTGGCCCTGCAGGCGATCTGTTCGCCGTTCGGCGCGGCCGGGCGCCGCGCATGAACTTCCTCCGATTTCCTTCTCTGCTGGCCGCCTGCCGATGTCGCGCCCGTTCCTGAGCCCCTTCCACGCCAAGCCCAGTCCGATCACCGACGACGGCGACGAATTCACGTTCTGCAGCAGCTGCGCGTTCGCCGGCGCCTGCCGGGCCGAGGGCTACGACAAGTCCGCGCTGGAGGAACTGCATTGCCTGGTCGAACACGTCGGGCCCTACCATGCCGGCACGCCGCTGTTCCGCGAGGGCGATCCGTTCAACGCGATCGCCGCGGTGCGCTCCGGCACGGTCAAGACCTTCCGCATCGATGCGTCCGGCCGCGAGCAGGTGCTCGGCTTCTTCCTGCTCGGCGAAGTCATCGGCCTGGACGCGATCCACAACGGTCGCTTTCCGTGCAACGCCGTCGCACTCGACACGGTCAGCCTGTGCCGCTTCTCGTTTCCGATGATGGCGACCCTGGCCACGCGCATGCCGGGCCTGCAGGCGCAGCTATTCCGGCTGCTGAGCCAGGACATCAACAAGGCCGCGGCGATGGCCGGGGATTTCAGCGCGGACGAGCGCATGGCGGCCTTCGTGCTGTCGATCGCGCGGCGCTTCGCCTACCGCGGCTTCTCGCCGACCCGCTTCGTGCTGAGCATGTCGCGCACCGACATCGGCAACTATCTGCGCCTGGCCGCCGAAACCGTGTCGCGCGTCGTGCGCCGCTTCCAGGACGAAGGCCTGCTGCGCGTGGACCGGCGCGAGTTCGAGATTCTCGACCTGCGGCGGCTGCAGCAGCTCGCCTTGCCGGTGCTGCGCGAATAAGCCGCGCCGCCGGCGGCGGCCGGTCCCGGTCGTGCAATTCCCGCTTCGCTGCTAACGTGCGCCCGACCGGGTTCCACCGCCGCGGCGTGCGACGGCGCGACACGCCGTATCCGAAAGGGAGGTCATCGCCATGCTCGACGTCGATGCCGCGCTCGCGTTGATCCGCGAGGGTCTGCATTGCGGCCCCGTCGAATCGCTGGCGCCGCGCGCGGCGCTGGAGCGCGTGCTTGCGCAGGCCGTGCACAGCGGCGAGGACCTGCCGCCGTTCGACAACGCGGCCATGGACGGCTACGCGCTGCCGCTCGGCGCACGCACGGCCCGCGCCGGCGAGGAGTTTCCCGTGTACGGCGAACAGGCGGCCGGCGACGCGGCGCGTGCCGCGCGGACGGCCTGCGCGATCATGACCGGCGCGCGGCTGCCCGAGGGACTGGATGCGGTGGTCCCGGTCGAACAGGTGCGCGTGCTCGCCACCGACGCGCAGGGCTGCGTCGAGCGCATCGCACTGACGGCCGACGTGGCGCCGGGCCAGCACCGGCGCCGTCGCGGCGAGGACATCGGCCGCGGCGAGCTGGCTCTGCCGGCCGGCTGTCGCATCGGTCCGGCGCAGCTCGCGCTGCTGGCCGGCATGGGTTGCGCGACGGTGGGCGTCGTGCAGGCGCCGCGGCTCGCGCTGCTGTGCACCGGCCGCGAACTCGTCGACGACACGGCGCGGCCGCTGGGCTCGGCCGAGATCCGCAACAGCAACGGTCCGTATCTTGCGGCCGCCATCGCCGCCGCCGGCGCCGCGCTGCTGCGCGAAGCGACCCTGCCCGACGAGCCGGCGGCGCTGCACGCAGCCGTCACCGACGCCGTCGCGGCGGGCGCGCAACTGGTTCTGAGCACCGGCGCCGTGTCCGCGGGCCGCTACGATTTCGTACCCGACGTGCTGCGCGCGCTGCAGGCCGACATCGTGTTCCACAAGCTGCGCCTGCGCCCGGGCAAGCCGCTGCTGTTCGCGCGACTGCCCGGCGGCACGCTGTATTTCGGCCTGCCCGGCAACCCGGCCTCCTGCGCGGTCGGTTTCCGCTTCTTCGTCTGCGCCGCGCTGCGCGCGCTGCTCGGCCTGGACGCCGAGCGTCCGTGGCGCCTGCCGCTGCTGCAGGACACGGACAAGAAAGCCGGCTTCACCCACTACCAGAAAGCCAGCCTGGCTTTCGACAGCAACGGCCGCGCCGGCGTGCGCCTGCTGCAGGGGCAGGAGTCGTTCAAGCTGCGTTCCCTGGCCCAGGCACAGGGCTGGGCCGTGCTGCCGGCCGCGGCGCAGCGTCTGCCCGCGGGCACGCTCGTGGATTTCCACGGCAATGCGCACTGGGGCCTGCAGCTGGATACGCCGAGCTGAGCCTGACGATTCCAGGCGACAGCAGATTGCGTGCGGTGAGCACGAGCCCGGTATCGCGGCTCACGCAGAGCCGGTGAGCGCAGACCCACGGTCCCGATGCCGAGCACGCGGCCTTCCGGCGCGGCAGCGCTCGCCGCGTTCGAGCACGCCGGACGCGGCAGCAGATGCAGCAGCGGCGCCCAGCGCCGGGGCGCAGGCAGCGGCCGCAGCAATGACGACGTGGACATGCGCGCACGGGCCCGACCGCGGAAACGGACCGCGAGACTGCCCTGTCGGCGCGGCCGTCCGCCCTGACCCGGATCAGCCGTTGCGGCGACGCAACCGCAGCCGGCGTCACCGAGGCCGGCGATGCTAGAGTCTGCGGTCCCGCAGCGACCGCAGAACGAGTCCGCCATGACCGAGCAAGCCCACTACCCCATCGGCACGCCAGGCCAGCCCTGGGGCGCGGCGGAAAAAGCCGAGTGGCTGTCGCGGCAGACCCGCGCGCGCAGCTATGCGCAGGACGTGGTCAGCGTGATCGGGCGGCTGCGCGAGCATTTCGACGTCGTCGACTACGGCCAGCTGGACTACCCGCCCGACCGCTACGTGCTGCAGGCGATCAGGAGCCGCGACTGGCGCGACGAGCTGCCCTGCGTGCTCGTCACCGGCGGCGTGCACGGCTACGAGACCAGCGGCGTGCACGGCGCGCTGCGCTTCGTCGAACGGCATGCGGCCGGCTACGCCGGCCGGGTCAACCTGCTCGTCGCCCCGTGCATCAGTCCCTGGGCCTACGAGCGCATCCACCGCTGGAACGCTCACGCGGTCGATCCGAACCGCTCGTTCCGCGCCGACAGCCCGGCGGCGGAATCGGCCGCGCTGATGCAACTGGTCGCGCCGCTGCGCGGACGGGTGCTCGTGCACATCGACCTGCACGAAACCACCGACAGCGACGAATCCGAATTCCGCCCGGCGCTCGCCGCGCGCGACGGCAAGGCTTACGAGCCGGACCGGATTCCCGACGGCTTCTACCTCGTCGGCGACAGCGAGAATCCGCAGCCGGCGTTCCAGCAGGCGGTCATCGCGGCGGTCGCGAAGATCACGCACATCGCCGAGGCCGACGCGAACGGTCAGATCATCGGCTCGCCGCTCGTCGCGCCCGGCGTCATCAACTACCCGGTACGCCGGCTCGGCCTCTGTGCCGGCGTCACCGACGCGCGCTATACGACGACGACCGAGGTCTATCCCGACAGCCCGCGCGCGAGTCCCGAACAATGCAACGCCGCCCAGGCGGCCGCGGTCTGCGCGGCGATCGACTTCGCCCTGGCCGATCCGGCGTGAAGTGAAAATCGGCGGGAATTTTCATCACCCGCCGAGCGGATCGGCAGTCGCTAGCGCCTGACCGCGAACACGCCGTCCAGCGCGAGTTCGGCCTTGAAGCCGGCCTTCTGCAGGCGCTTCTCGACCTCGCGCGGCACGTCGCGGCCGCTGGTCAGCCGGTTCGGGCTGCCGGTGTAGTGGAACAGCCGGCCGCCGCGGCGCAGCACGCGCGCGAGCTGCGCATAGAAGTCCTGGGAATACAGCTCGCCGGCGATACCGAAGCGCGGCGGATCGTGCAGCACGGCGTCGGCGGATGCATCGGCGCGCTGCGTGATCGCCTGCAGCACGTCGGCATGGCTCAGGCGCAGACGGCCGCCGGCATCCGGCGCATCGGGGTCCGGCGACCAGGGATTCACGGTACGCAGCCAGAGCACGTCGGCGTTCTTCTCGAACGAGTCGATGCCGGCGACGCCGGCTTCCAGACAGCAGGCCGCGAAATAGCCGAGGCCAGCGCAGGTGTCCAGCACGGTCTTGCCGCGCGGCTCGATCAGCGCGACCTTGCGCCGCGCGTCGGCCAGCGGCGAGTCGTTCTCGCTCGGCAGCATCTTGATGCCGTCGATCTCGAAGGTCGGCACGCCCCAGCGCGTCGGCACGAGCTTGATCAGCGAACCGGAGAATCGCGACACCGGTGCGAACGCCTCGCCGTCCCAGGAATAGATCGTGCGGTCCTTGAGCCTGGCCGCATACGGATAGCGCTGCCCGCGCCAGAGCCAGGCCTCGGCTTCCAGCTGCGCCTCGCCGGCCGAGCGGTCGAGATCCAGCGAACCGTTCCAGGCCGTCGCGCCGGCATCGCGCGCGGCCTGCAGGGCCTCGGCGGCGATCCGGGTCAGCAGGGGACCGGAGTAATGCGGCACGGCGGGCGAACTCCCGGCGCCACGGCGCCGTCGGGAAAACCGGCATTGTCCCAGATCGCGCCGGCGGCGGGCGGACCGGCCGCGCGGCACGGCAGTTGCGCCACAGCGCACCGTCGCGAGCGGCGATGCGCGGCTTGCGCACGCGGCGCTCAGCCGGCGGTCAGCCGCGCGATCCGCGCACGCAGCGCCGCGAGCGGTGCAGGCTCGCCGTCCCACAGCGCGGCGAGGCCGCGTTCGGCGCGGCGCCAGTCGGCCAGTGCCGCGGCCGTGTCGCCGCGCTGCGCGGCCAGCGCGCCGGACTGCAGCAGCACCTTCGCCTGTTCCAGCGACGGAATCGCCACCGCGCGCGCCTGTTGCGCCAGCGGCGCGAGCAGCGCGGCGGCCGCAGCCGGCGCGTCGGGCGCCAGCTGCTGCGCCTGCAGCCGTGTCCAGCGCTGTCGGCCGCGGCCGCTGTCGGCGCCGAGATCCGCATCGAGCGCGGCCAGTGCCGCGCGCGCAGCGGCGCGATCGGGCAAGGCCAGCAGCGCTTCGGCACGATTCAGGCGCACGGCCAGGCACGGCGGTGACGACGACGCATCGGTGCAGACGAGGGCCGCCGCCTCGGCAAACGCTGCGGCCGCCTCTGCGGCCCGGCCCTGCGCGAGTTCCGCGTCGCCGAGTGCGTTGTGGATCGCCGCGACGTTCGCGCCCTTGCTCGTGATGCGCGCGCGCAGCGCGCGCAGGCTCGCGGCAGCGGCGTCGAAACGGCCGATCGCGCTCTGCAGGCTCGCCAGTTCCCAGGCGATCGCGTCGACGAGCTGCGGGTCCAGGCCCGTCGCGGCCTGCGCATCGGCCAGGGTCTGGCGCAGCAGCGGTTCGGCTTCGGCGCCGCGCCCGTTCGCGGCCAAAGCGCCGGCATATTGCTGTTCGACATACAGCCGCATGGCCGGCGACGCCGCCGCGCCCTGCGCCTGCACGATGTGCCGCGCCTGCGCGGCCGGTGCGAGCGCGTCGGCTTCGCGGCCGATCGCGCGCAGCAGCGAGGCATGGTTGCCCAGGGCCATCGCGTAGTCGGACGAATCCTCGCCGCTGGCCAGGCGGTGCAGCGCGAGCGCTTCGGCGGCGGCGGCCGGTATCGCGGCGTAATCGCCGCGGTTGAACGCATGGTCGACGCGGAACCCGATGGCCTGGGCCAGTTCGGCGCGCGCCGATGCGCCGGCGCCGCGCAGCCGCGCAATCGCCGTGTCCAGCGCGGCCAGGCCGGCCATGTCGCCGTCGAGCACGAGTGCGTAATGCGCGAGCCGCGCGCGCGCGGCCTCGGTCGCGACGACGGCTTCGGAACCGGCGCGTTCGCCGGCCTGGACGGCAGCACGCAGCGCCGCCTCGGCCGCGGCGCGGTCGCCGAGCGACACATACGTCGAACCGATGCCGCCGAGCAGGCGCGCGGCGATGGCGGGTTGCCCGCTGGCCTGTGCCGCGACCCGCGCCGTCGCGCCGGCGAGCAGATCGCCGGCGCGCGTGTCGCTGCCCTTGCTCTTGTACGGATCGGCGCCGAGAAAGACGCCTTCGAGCAGCACCAGCGCGCTCTCGGTCGCGCGTTCCGCGCGCCGCGCGCGCCCGGCCTCGCGCAACGCCAGGCCGAGACCGATCGCGAGCGCGAGCACGACCGCGATCGCTGCGCCCGCCGCGATCCGATGGCGCCGCAGGAACAGGCGCGCGCGATAGCGCCAGGTCGGGTCGGTCGCGCTGACCGGCTCGCCGCGACGCAGCCGGCCGATGTCCTCGGCCAGCGCGTCGGCGCCGGCATGGCGACAGGCCGGATCGGCCTGCAGCGCGCGCCGCACGATGCGTTCGGCATCGCCGCGCAGGCTGCTGCGCAAGGCGGCCGGCGTGGTCGAGCGCGCGGCGGCGATGGCCTGCACCGCATCGGCATCGGCGAGCTCGTGTTCGCGCAGACGGGCGGTCAGTCGCGGCGGCTCGCCGGCGGCGCGCGGCGCGCGCAGGCCGCAGAGCAGTTCGTACAGCAGCAGGCCGAGCTGGTAGACGTCGGTCTGCGTCGTGATCGCGCCGCGCGCGAACTGTTCGGGCGCGGCGTATTCGGGCGTCAGCAGCGGGCGCAGGCCCTGCGTCGCGTCCTCGCCGGGATGCAGCAGCTTGGCGATGCCGAAGTCGAGCAGCTTGACCTCGCCCGCGCGTGTGACGAGCACGTTGGCCGGCTTGAGGTCGCGATGCACGACCAGATTGCGATGCGCATGCGCGACCGCCTCGCAGACCTCGACGAACAGCGCCAGACGCGCGTCGAGATTCAGGCGCCGCGCGTCGCACCAGGCCGGCAGCGGCTCGCCGTCGACGAGTTCCATCGCGAACCACGGACTACCGTCCTCGTCGAGGCCGCCGTCGATCAGGCGTGCGATGTGCGGATGTTCCAGCCGCGCCAGGATTTCGCGCTCGCGCAGGAAGCGCGCGAGCACTTCCTCGGAATCCATGCCGCGCTTGATGCGCTTGAGCGCGACCGGCAGGCGCGTGACGCCGGCCACCGGCTCGGCCCGGTACACCGTGCCCATGCCGCCGCTGCCGAGGCGGCAACCGAGACGGAACGCGCCGATCTGCCGGCCCGGCAGCGGGTCGCTGCCGCCGTCGGCCGGAAATTCGCGCCGTTCCAGCGCCGGCGCCGGCGCGTCGTCGAGCCGCAGCAGCGCCAGTGCTTCGGTGCGCAGCGCCGCATCGTGCGCCGTGCGCGCGAGCACGAACGGCTCGCGCTGCGCGGCGGCGCGGTCCAGCGCCTCGCGCACCAGAGCCAGCGCGCTTCGCGCGCGCGCCAGACGATCGGATTCGCCGGCCGTGCTCACGGCTGTCTGCTCATCGCGCGCCCTCAGCCGCCGAGATCGGCATAGAAGATCCGGTCGCCCGGCGTGGATTCGTAGGCGCCCAGGTCGGGCGCCGCGCCCGCGACGCGCGGGCCGCCGTCCAGATCGCCCGCCGGCAAGGTCGGCTGCGTGGCATCGCCCGCATCCAGCGCCGGCGACGTCGGCGAAAGACGGAAATTGCCCGTCGCCGACAGGAAACGCGGATCGGTGGCGAGGTTCGTCGTGGTCGGCACGATCGCACCGTCGATCGCGCCGGCCAGCGTATGGGTCAGCGGCGGCGTCTGCGCGTTGGATACGTCGATGTCGTAGGACACGCCCGGCGTGCCGTTGCCCCAGGCGATGACGTTCGTGACGACGTAGCCGATGCCCGGCGCTTCGAAGGTCTGCAGGCGTAGGCCGGCGGCACCGACGTCGACGCGGTTGCGTGCGATCGTGCTGCCGGTCAGCACGATGCGGCCGCCGCTGCCGGTGGTCAGCACCGAGGTCAGGCCGAAGCCCAGGTTGACGTTGTTCGCGATCAGACTGTTCTCGACCGCGACCTCCGCACCGCTGCCGGCGCCCACGCCCCAGAGCCGCAGGGTATACGCGATACCGCTGCCGCGCGTGGTGTCGTTGCCGACGATGCGGCTGTGCGCCACGCGCAGCCGGTGCCCGCTCGCCGCAACGCTGCCGTCGTGGACGACTTCCACGCCGTCGGACAGGCGCGTGAAGCTCAGTCCTTCGATCAGCACGTCGCCGCGCACGCCGATCAGCTGCAGCTTGGCGCCGAACTCGTTGCGCCCGTCGATGATCGTGGTGCGCGGATCGAGCTGGCGCTCGGCGCAGCCGGGTCCGTAGCCGCCGAGCAGGCGCAGCGACGCCGCCGAGTTCGACGGGAACTGGCCGAGCGTGGCGCCGGCGGCGTTGTCCACCGCCAGCGTGCCGCGCATGACGGCGATCGTGAACACGCCGGCCGGCGCGCCGGTCCAGGCCTGCAACGCCGTGCGCAGGCCGGCGATGTCGCCGACGCAGAGCGTGGTGTCGGCGCCGGCCGTCGCCGATGCCAGCGCAACGGCGGCGCCGAACAGCGCCGATACGGTAGGTACGGTGCGCATCAGTCGAACCCGTTGCGGAAGAGAATGTCGCCGTCGATTTCCGACACGCAGTTGCCGATCTCCGAGGTATTGCCCGACGGATCGGTCGCCGTCGCGCTGATGCTGCCGAACGGCAGCTGCGCGGCCAACGGGAACGGCACGGTCAGCGTGAAGCCCACGTTGCCCTGGGCGCCGGTCGTGACCGTCGACTTCATCAGCGCATACAGCGCGAGGCCGCGCCCCGGCACCGGCGTGCTGCACTCGACGCCGTAATAGAGGTCGATGCGATAGCTCGTGTTCGGCGCGCTGTTCAGCGTACCGCTGACGGTTTCCGTGCCGCCGGCCGCGGGATTGCGCCGCGCCGCGGTCAGCACCGGATAATTCTGCAGCCCGTTCGGACCGCTGGCGGGATTGCTGGCCTGGTTCGCGCTCGCGCCGGCCTGGGCCAGGTCGATGTCCAGCCCGCCGCTGGCACGTATGGAGTTGTCGAGCACGCTGTTGCCGCTGCCGCCGCTGGCCGAGATCCACACGCCGGGCCCCGTGCTGCCGACGATGAAATTGCCGCCCCAGGTCGCCGTCACCGGTGCGCCGATCGTGTTGTTCTTCGCGGCGAAGTTGATCAGCACGCCGGCGCCGCCGTTGGCCGCCAGCGCGCCGTTGATGTCCAGGCCGAGCGTGTTGTACTGCACGACGTTGCCGCTGGAGCCGGCGCCGGACAGCGCGATCGCGTTCGTCGCGCTGTTGCCGATGCGGTTGTACTGCAGCACGTTGTTCTTCGCGTTGAACGCGAGCACGCCGCTGGCGTTGCCGCCGTTGCCGGCACCGTCGGGCTGGAAGCCGATCACGTTGTTGGCGATCGTCGAGCCGCCCGCGGCGTTGTCGAGGTAGATGGCCGCGTCGGTGCTGCCGGAAAACAGGTTGACCGCGCCTTCGTCGTCGTAGCCGCCGATGAACGCGCCGCCGGAGCTGCCGGTCACGCGCACCGCGTTGCGGTTGGCCACGGTCAGTGGAATCGAACCGAACTGGCTGCCCCAGATGCGATGGTTGCGGCCGCCTTCGAGCTTGATCGCCGCGTCGTTGAAACCGGCGAAGCCGAGTCCGCGCACGACCAGGCGCGCCGTGGCCGGCGCCGTCGAGGGCACGTGGAAGGCCCACGGCGTATTGCCGCCGTTGACGTAGAGACACAGGTTGCCGTTGAACTGGCCGAACTGGCTGTTCGGCGTCCAGCCCGGCTGGGTCGTGCCGTCGATCGTCACGTCGCCGGTCACGTCGAGCATGGGGCCGGCGAACGCGAGCAGGCGCGGACAGCCGCCGCTGATGTCGAAGCGGATCGTGAACGGTCCACTCGCGGCGTTGGCCGCCTTGATCGCCGCGCGCAGCGAACCGGCCAGCGGCGCCGTGTTGCTGCCGTTGTCGCCGGTCGTCGTCACGATGGCCGTGGTGGTGTCGTCGATGGCCGATTCATAGGCGCCGATGTCGATGCGGCTGCCGGTGATGCGCGCCGCACCGTCGGCGTCGCGGACCGGAAAGCCCTGCAGCTGCAGCAGAGCGCCGCGGTTGATCGCCGGCGAGTTCGAGGCGAGCCGGTAGTTGCCGCTCGCCGCGTCGACGAAGCGCGGATCGGCGTGCAGGTCGCTGGAGCTCTGCGGATAGTTGGCGTTCGCGCTGCCGTAGAGATTGAAGCTCGACAGCAGCGGATAGACGTGCTCGGCGGTGCCGGTGAAGACGATGTCCGGTCCGGCGTTGTTCCACAGGAGGTTGTCGGTCACTTCGCTGATGCGACCGCTGTCGCCGGTGATCAGGGTCTGGATCAGCACGCCGGGGCCGCCCGTGGTGCCCGTGACCGTGTTGTTGGTCAGGGTCACCGCGGCATCGACCTCGGCATCGAGCGTGACGACGACGGCGCCGGAGAAATCGAAGCCGGTCAGCCGCGACAGCGCGTTGTCGGCGACGACGTTGTCGACGAAGCGCAGCAGCGATCCCGTCATGTAGATCATCGCCTGGCCGCCGTTGCGGATGAAGTGGCTCTGGCGCACCTCGTAGACCGAATCGTCGCTCTCGCTGAAGAAATCCTTGTCGATCAGCAGCACTTCGCCGACGTTCGATGCGCTGCCCATGCCGACCATGCTGGTGGAACCCGTGAAGCGCGTGAAGGTGATGCCCTCCACGAGCAGCGAACCCGTGCCGTGCATTTTCAGGCCGACGCCGGAGTTGGCGACGTTGCCGCCGTCGAGCACGGTGTTGCGCGGATCGGGCTGGCGGCTCGCGCAGTTGCTCGTGTAGCCGCCGAGCAGCTTCAGATTGACGTCGTCGTTTGCGCTCGCGCCGCCGTAGAGCCGATTCAGGGTCGCGCCGACCGCGTAGGTACCCTGGACGATGCGGATCGTGACGGTTTCGTCCGAACTCGCGCTGAGGTCGTAGTAGGCCAGCGCATTGGCCAGGCCGGAAACGCTGGAGACGCAGAAACTGGCTGCGCGCGCCGGTGCGGTGCAGGCGACGGCCAGCAGCAGGATCGCGAGACAACGGAATTTCATGGGGCGGATTTCCTCGGAGTGTTGCGGCTAGTTACGAAACCGCGCCGGGGTGACTGCCAGATCCGCAACGAGATGTCGCAAGCCGGCAGTGAACGCGGTCGCCGCGCGGTGCATCCTCCTGCCCGGGCCGCGCCGGGACGTCCGGGCCGGCGACGCCTGCGGCTGCCGAGGACGCCTCAGCCGCCCGCCTCCATGTAGCGCAGCAGGAACATGCGTGCCGCGCGCCAGTCGCGGAACACGCTGCGCTCGCTGACGCCACGCAGCTGCGCGATCTCGGCGAAGCCCAGGCCGCCGAACAGGTGCAGACCGGCCAGCTCGGCCAGCAGCGGATCGGTGGCGGCCAGCGCGCCCATGACGCGGTCCAGCGCGAGCACGTCCAGCGGCTCGTCGGCAGCGACATCGGCCGCCGCGCTCAGGGTCAGCGGCTCGCCGCCGTCGCCGCGCTTGCCGGCCTGACGCAGCCGCGCGCGGTCGATCAGCAGCTGGCGCATCGCGCGCGCGACCAGATTGCAGTAATGCCGGCGGCTCTCCGCCGGCAGCGTCCGCCCGCTCAGGCGCAGCCACGTCTCGCTGACGAGTTCCGTCGTACACAAGGTCTGGCGCGCGCCGATGCGCAGCAGCCGATGCGCCTGCCCGCGCAGTTCGTCGTACAGCAGCGCGAACAGGCGGTCGGCGGCGTCGGCCTGGCCCCGGCGTGCGCCGTCGAGCAGTTCCTCGATGGCGGCATCGGCACCAATCAGGTTCGTCATCGCGTATGCAGTCCGCCTCGGCGTCAGGCCGGGCCGCACCGGCGAACCCGCAGCAGCAAATCCGGCTGCGACGGGCCGGGCGGGCCCCAGGCAGAACGCCGATGCGGGGACGATCCGTACGCGACCGGCATCCGGCCGCTGCGCTGCAGCGACCGCCGCGTTCAGCGCAGGCGGTAGACCAGCCGCGGCAGATCGAGCAGCGGCCGTGCCGTGTCCGCTGCGATCTGCGGGTATTGCACGAGGCCGATCTGCCACTCGGCACGCCGGGTCGGCGGCTGGTTCGAGGCCTGCCAGGCGGCCAGCGCCGCGGCGATCCGCTGCATTGTCGCCGCGTCGAAGGGCTGCGGCGGCTGCAGCAGGACCGGCAGCGTGACCAGCGGCAGGTCCGGCCCCGGCGCATAGGCGTAGGACAACGTCAGCGCGAGCGGCTGGCCGGCTGCGCGATCGCCGAACAACTCGCCCAAGGCCGCGTCGAGCGCGCTCTCCAGGCGCTCGCCGCCGGCGCCGATGTCGAAATCCTGCGACCAGCGATTCCGCGGCGCCACGACGTCTGCCGCGACGACCGTGGCCGTGCGATAGACCGGAATGCCGGAGGTGTCGTCGACGAGGCCGCGATTGCGCACGGCGGTCAGCGCGGCGCGCGCGTTCTGCGCCTGCGCGACGCCGAAACCGCCCCAGCGCAGGCTGACGCCATGCCAGGTCTGCGCCGGTTGCGGCGGCAGGACGTAGCGGCGCCCGTCCCCGTCGTCGACGCCGGCGCCCAGGTCCAGGCGCTGGCCGCCCGCCGTGACATAGGTCGCCTGCGGCCAGTCCGTCGTCGCGGATGTCCGGCGCAGCTGCAGCGCTTCGACGTCCTCGCCGTCGTCGGAATGAATCAGCCGCACGACGACGCTGCGCGCGAAGGCGGCCGGCCCGGCATCGGCTGCGGCGGCATCCGCGCGGACGTTGAACGACACGGTCAGTTCCACTTCGTCCTGAGCGCGGTGCTCGTGCAGATACTGCAGCTCGCAGCGCCAGCGCGCGGCCTCGGCGAGATCGGCGGCCCCCTCGGCATCGGCCCGTTGCGACACCAGCAACGGCGGCGGCGGTTCGAACGGCAGCGGCACGGACAGGCGGATCGGCATGACGGGTTCGGCCTCCCGGAGATGGGCAACGCGGCGGCGGACGAATTGCCCCGTTGGTCGCAGCGCCTGAGCCTAGCGCAATCCGGCGGCCAGCCGACTCGCTGCCGTCGGCGATCCACGACCAGGGCGCCCGGAGGTTCGGTTGCCGCAAGCGGCGACGTTCTGCCTGCCTGATTCGCAGTGCGGCGGCGTCCGGCCTGTTGCCGGCGGCAGAGCTGCGCCCGACCGGGGAGAAACGTCATGCTGATCTGGGGAAGCGGCAACGAAAGCCTGCGCGTGCGTGCGGAGTCGACCCGAATGTGTGCGATCTGCGGGCTCGACCGGCCGTTCAGCCTGTACCTGTGCTACGGCTACGCGCATCTGTACTACCTGTTCTCCTGGGTCACGAAGCGCGAATACCTCCTGGCCTGCGACATCTGTCGGCACGGCAACGTGGTGCCGCGCAGCGCGGTCGGCACGCTGAAGGACGATCCCATCCCTGCCCTGCGTCGTTCGGGCTGGAAGATCGGCGCCGGCCTGCTCGGCGGCCTGCTCGCGTTCGCCGTGATCGGCGGCGCCGTGCTGCCGCGCATCACCGAGAACGCACGGCGGCCGCACGTCGGCGACGTCTACGAATGCCAGTTCGACCGCCAGCCCGGCGCCACGGCAGACCGCTACGGTCTCGTGCGCATCCAGTCGGTCGGCGCCGCCGGCGTCACCTTCGTGCCGTCCAAGGCCGACTACGCGGATCGCGCCGGCGCCCATGCGGACTTCGTCGCCCGGCGCTGGAGCGAACCGGAGTATCTCGACACCAGCCATCCATTCACGTTGACGGCAGCGCAGCTCGAACGCCTGCGCGGCAGCGGCCGCGTGTTCGCGATCTGGCGCGAGAACTGAAGTCGCCCGCGCCCGCAGTCAGTCTTCGGCGGCCGCTTCGCGATCGGCCGCGAACACGCCGATCTTCTGCCGCACCCGCTGCGCCAGGCGCTCGTAGTGCCCGCCGAGCAGGCGGCGCAGTTCCGCGTCGCTGATGTAGCCGACGGAGCGGCGGTAGTTGCGCTTGACGATCTGGCCGCGGCGCCAGTTCGCATCGATCGCGGCGAGGTCGCTGGCCGGAAACGCACGCGCCTGCGGATGCGCCTGCCGGTAGGCGGCGACGCGTTCGCGATGGCGCCGGACCAGCGCGGCGACCGGGGTCGAGCGCGGCAGGCGCTCGATGTCGACGGCCGTGCCGTACTCGAACGGCGAGATGCTTTCGTACTGGGTGATCAGATAGCCGTCGTCGTCGAAATGGCTGACGCATTCGGTCATCGGATGTTTCTTCCATTTGCCCGCCAGCAGCAGCATCACGAAACCCGGCACGCCGGGCCATTTCGGCCGCAGCACGAACGTGGCGGCGCAGGTCGCGCCGTCGGCGTCGGCATGCAAGCCGAGCAGCACGCGCTGGCCCAGGGTCGGCGTCATGCCGGCCGCTTCGGCATCGGCGACGTGACGCAGGCCGGCCGCGGCGAACGCGGCCCGCTGCCGTGCCGCATGGCGGCGCTGGTAGGCCGGAAAGGTCGCGGCGTCGGCGGCGACGAGATCCGGCGGCGCCTCAAAGGCGACGTTGAGGATGTTTTCGGCGATGTTGGCCGCGAGCAGGTCGTCCGGCGATTCGGGCATGTGCGCGGCGAACGCGGTCTGCAGGTCCTGGCCGCCGCGCAGCGCGTGCGCCGTGCCGAGCAAGGCCGTCGCGACCAGGTCCTCCTGCTGATTGCGGTCGCCGGGCGCGATCACGCTCTCGATCAGCTGCGCCACGTCATCGAGCTCGCCGCGACCGCCGTTCTGCGAACGCCGGCGCAGATCCTCCACATGCGCGCGCTGCGGCGCGTCCGCCGGCAACAGGGCGAGTGCGCGGTCGTACTGCGCGACGGCCTCGTCGTGGCGGCCGAGTTCGTGCAGCACCCGGCCCATGTGCAGCCGATAGCGCGGACCGCCGTCCAGCCGTGCGCACTCGGTGAAATCGGCCAGCGCGGCTTCGAGCTCGGCGCGCAGATAGCGCATGCCGATACGCGACTGGACGCAATCGGCGGCGGGCGTTCCATCGGGAACCTGCACGGCACGCAGCCGGCGCCGCTCGGCTCGCGCGCAGCGGAACTCGACTCGCGCCGGATCCCGCGCGATCGCCTGTTCGAGCAAGCCGTCCGCTTCGTCGTCGCTCAACAGCGTTTCGGCGTCGCCGCCGTTCAGCACGGCATGCGTCGTGCGGTCACGCAGCAGCTGCGACAGACAGAAATACGCATCGGCCAGCGTGGGGTCGATTTCGAGCGCACGACGCAGCTGGGCGATCTGGCGCTGCCGGTGCTGCTCGACCTGCAGCATCCGCGCCGTGATCTGCGCCGGCGTCGGCTCGCCGTTCTCCTCGCCGTCGTCGCCTTCGGGCTCCTCCAGCCCACTCAGTTCGATCTGCTTGACCAGCGCCGGCGCATGATCGGGATTCAGCGCGAGCACCCGGTTCACCGCCGCGAACGCTTCGACCGGCCGATCGAGCCGGAGCAGGCAGTTCGCGCGATACCAGTGCAGCGCGGCGACGAGCGGCTGCCCGGCGATGACGGCGTCGACGTGCGTCAGCGCCTGCGCATAGTCGGCCGCGCGCCAGGCGGTCTTGAACGATTCGAACTGCGCTGACATGCGGACTCCCCTGAGCGTCCCTGCACAAGTCCTCACTGTAGCGTCTGCCGGGTCAGGCGTGGAAGCCGCGCCGTCGGCACGCGGGACGCCGGCACCGGCATTGCGGCGTCCGGCCGGGCCGCAAAGCCGCCTCGGCCGTTGACGGCAGCACGATGCCGCAGGCCGCCGCGACGACACGGCGGCACCGAATCGGCGTAGAGTCCGGATCGCCGGGCGCCGCCGCATTCGCCGCTTTTCTGGCGTCGCGCACGGCAGCCCGCATCGCGTATTCCAGCCGCGTCGTGTGGAGATCCGCATGTTCAAGCGTCTCGTCATTGCGCTGCTCGTCATCGTCGTGGTCGGCGTCGTCGGACTCGCCGTGCTGGCCTATCGCCCCGCGCTGGATCCGATCACGCCGCCGGCACGCACGAGCTTCGCCGCCGAACTCGTCGCCAAGGGCGAGATGCTGGCCGGTGCCGGCTATTGCGCGACCTGCCATACCGCGCCGGGCGGTCAGCGTTATGCCGGCGGCTATGCGATGACGACCGGCTTCGGCACGATCTGGTCGACGAACATCACGCCCGATCCGCAGACCGGCATAGGCCGCTGGTCCGAAGCGGCATTCCGGCGGGCGCTGCGCGAAGGCGTCGCACGCGACGGCGCACATCTGTTCCCGGTGTTTCCGTACCAGCATTTCAACCAGATCGACGACGCCGACATCAAGGCGCTGTACGCCTATTTCATGACGCGCGAACCGGCGGTCGCGCCGGCGCGCAAGCCCGACATGGCGTTTCCGCTGAACGTGCGCGCGCTGCAGGCCGGCTGGAAACTGCTGTATTTCCGCGACGGTGCCTACGGCCCGGTCAGCGGCAACAGCGCGCAGTGGAACCGCGGCGCGTATCTGGCCGAAGGTCTCGCGCACTGCTCGGCCTGTCACAGCCCGCGCAACGCGCTCGGCGCCGAACAGCTCGACGCGCACCGCTACACCGGCGCCGTCGTCGACGGCTGGTACGCGCCGCCGCTGGACCGCTCCAACCCGGCGCCGGTGCGCTGGAGCGAGGACGAGCTGTATGCCTATCTGCGCCACGGCGCGACGCCGCTGCACGGCGTGGCCGCCGGCGCCATGGCCGAGGTCGTGCATGGACTGGGCAAGCTGCCCGACGAGGACCTGCGCGCGATCGCCGTGTACTTCGCCGGACGCGCCGGCGCCGTCGACGATGCCGCCACGGCCGCGGCGCTGGCCCGCGCGCTGACCGCCTCGGCCCAGGCCGCGCAGCCGGCCGGCGATGCGGGCGCGCGGCTGTTCGCCTCGGCGTGCGCGTCCTGCCACTACAACAGCGCGCCGCAGCCGCTGACCGAAAGGCCGGAACTCGGCCTCAACAGCGCCGTCACGGCAGCCGATCCGTCCACCCTGATCCAGGTCATCCTGCACGGCGTCGGCGTGGATGCCGGCCTGCCCGGTGTGATGATGCCGGGCTTCGCCCATTCGCTCGGCGACGAGGAAGTCGCCTCCCTCGCCGCCTGGCTGCGGCGCACGCGCAGCGACCAGCCGCCCTGGCCCGATCTGCCGCGCACGGTCGCCGCACTGCGCGCCGCGCCGACCCGATCGGCGGCGACGGCGCAACGCTAGATACGCTTTCCGGACGGAGCCCCGCAGCATGAGCCAGTTCGTACTCAACGGTCATCCGGTCACGCTCGACATCGACGACGACACGCCGCTGCTCTGGGCGCTGCGCGATGCGCTGCACCTGAAAGGCACCAAGTTCGGCTGCGGCATCGGCTTCTGCGGCGCCTGCACGGTACACGTCAACGGCCGCGCGATCCGCTCCTGCATCACGCCGCTGGGCGCCGTGGCCGGGCAACAGGTCACGACGATAGAAGGCCTGGACCCGGACGGCAGCCACCCGCTGCAGAAGGCCTGGATCGCCGTACAGGCGCCGCAGTGCGGCTACTGCCAGCCGGGCCAGATCATGCAGGCGGCGACCCTGCTCAAGGATTTTCCCGATCCCAGCGACGCCGACATCAATGCGGTGATGGCCGGCAACCTGTGCCGCTGCATGGCCTACCTGCGCATACGCAAGGCGATCAAGCTCGCCGCCGCGGAACTCAAGGACGGCTCCTCCCATGCCTAGATCCGACATGCCGCTGCGCGCGGCCGCCCGCCCCTCCTCGCCGTCGCGGCGCGCGTTCCTGATCGGCGCGGCCGGCGGCGGCTTCGTCATGGCCTTCGCGCGCGCCGCCACCGTGCTGCCGGAGACCTCGGCGACGACGCTGATCGCCGAACGCGGCTTCGAGCCGGGCCTGTGGTTCCGCATCGACATCGACGGGCGCATCACCGTCAACGTCATTCGCGCCGAGATGGGCCAGCACGTCGGCACGGCGCTCGCGCGCATCCTCGCCGACGAACTGGAAGCCGACTGGAGCCAGGTGCGCGTCAGCCATGTCGACACCGATCCGAAATGGGGGCTCATGGTCACCGGCGGCAGCTGGTCCGTCTGGCAGAGCTGGCTGCCGCTGGCCCAGGCCGGCGCAGCCGGCCGCATTGCGCTGATCGAGGAAGGCGCCCGGCTGCTCGGCGTCGCGCCGGACGCGTGCATCGCGCGCAACAGCACGGTGAGCGCCGGCGGCCGCTCGATCAGCTATGCGCAGATCGTGCAGCGCGGCGATCTCACGCGCACCTATACGGCCGACGAACTGGCCAAACTGCCGCTGAAGACGCCGGCCGAGCGACGTCTCGTCGGCGTGGACACCCAGGCCATCGACATCCCCGGCAAGACCACCGGCAAGGCCGTCTACGGCATCGACGCCCAGGTCGACGGCATGGTGTACGCGCGGCCGCTGGTGCCGCCGACGCGCAACGGTTCCACCGTCGTCAGCGTCGACGACAGCGCCGCGCGCGCGGTCAAGGGCTATCTGCGCAGCCTGACCCTGGAGGATCCGTCCAGCACCGTGCCGGGCTGGGTCATGGTCTGCGCCGAATCCACCTTTGCCGCGATGCGTGCCGCCGACAAGGTCAAGGTGACCTGGCGCAACGACGACACGGCGACGCTGTCCGAGCAGGATGTGCTCGATTTCGGCCGCAAGCAGTTCGCCGACCCGACGGCCGGCGCGACCGTGGTGGACGACGAAGGCGTGGATGCGGCGTTCGCCGCCGCGGCCTCGACCCTGGAGCGGACCTACACCACCGCGAGCGTGCTGCATTTCCAGCTCGAACCGCTGAATGCGCTCGCGTTCGAGAAGGACGGCCGCTGGGAAATCCACACCGGCAACCAGTGGCAGTCGCTGATCCTGCCGACCCTGGCCAAGGCGCTGGGCGTCGGCGAGGACAGGATCGTCATGCGCACCTACCTGCTCGGCGGCGGCTTCGGCCGGCGCCTCAACGGCGACTACGCCGTGCCGGCCGCGCTCGCGGCCAAGGCGCTGGGCCGGCCGGTCAAGATGACCTGCACGCGGCCCGACGACGTGCGCTTCGACTCGTTCCGCTCGCCGTCGATCCAGCGCCTGCGCATGGGCTTGGATGCGGCCGGCGCGATCGTCGCGATGCAGCACGACGCCTCGGCCGGCTGGCCGACCCAGGTCATGGTGCCGAGCTTCATGCCGAAGGGAAAGAACGACCGGCCCTACGATCCGTTCGCGATCGCCGGCGCCGACCACTGGTACAGCGTCGGCGCACAGCGCGTGCGCGCGCTGTCCAACGAGGTCGCCAACCGCGCATTCCGGCCCGGCTGGCTGCGCTCGGTCGGTCCGGGCTGGACCAACTGGGCGGTCGAAAGCTTCATGGACGAAGCCGCGCACGAGCGCGGCGTCGACCCGCTGAATTTCCGCCTCGCGCTGCTCGACGGCTCCGGCCGCAATACCGGCAGCGCGCCGAACTCGGTCGGCGGCGCCCGGCGCCAGGCCGCCGTGCTCAAGCGCGTCGCCGAGATCGCCGGCTGGGGCACACCGCTGCCGAAGGACACGGGCCTGGGCATCGCGACCACGTTCGGCCAGGAACGCGACATGCCGACCTGGGTCGCCTGCGCGGCGCGCGTGCGCGTGGACCGCGCCAGCGGCGATGTGCGCGTGGAGAAGCTGTTCCTCGTCGCCGATGCGGGCACGATCGTGCACCCCGACGGCGCGCTCGCGCAGATGGAAGGTGCGGCGCTCTGGGGCATGAGCATGGCCGTGCTCGAAGGCACGCGCTTCGAAAACGGCCAGGTGCGCGACACCAATCTCGACACCTACACGCCGATGCGCATGGCCGACTGTCCGGAGCTGCAGATCGAGTTCATCGCCAGCACCGAGGTGCCGGTCGGACTCGGCGAGCCGGCCACGACCGTCGTCGCGCCGGCCATCGGCAATGCGGTCTTCGCCGCGGTCGGCGCGCGGCTGCGGCACATTCCGATCCGGCCGGCGGACGTGCTCGCGGCGCTGAAGCAGTCGGCCTGAACCGCCGTTGCGCGCCCGCCGGACGCGGCCGTCCTGACGGCCGGCGATCCGAACCGCCGACGGCGCCGGCCGGGTCGTACTCCCGTCAGACCGGCCCGGAACCGCTGCGTCGGGATTCGAGCTTCCCGTCGAGGCTCGCCCCACCCGCTCCGTGCCTAACGAACATCAGCAGTCCGCCCGTCATCGCCAGGTTCTTCATGAAGCTGATCACCTGGCCCTGATCGGAAAAGTTCGTATGCGCAATGAGCGCAGATCCAACGCAGAAGACGGCGATCATCGCTGCCACCCCGCGTGTCCTGAAACCGAACAGCAGGGCAAGACCGCCGCCCAGCTCGATCACTATGACCAGCGGCACGACGACCGCTGCCATCGGAATGCCCAGCGAGGAGAAATAGCCCTCCGTCGCGGCAAAGCCCATGGCCTTGCTCCAGCCCGAAATGATGAAAATCTGCGCCATCAGCGCTCGAGCAGCGATCGCAAGCATGTTGTCCATGATGTCCTCCCTTGCCTCTCGTTGGCGGAAGCTTCAAAGACCGATGCTGTTCCTGGCCGCCATTCCCCGCCCCTGCCGGCAGACGCGACAGGAGCGGGCCGGGAATGCCGGCCGTACCACCACCACTGACGGCCGGCCGGAGCGGGCAGAGAGCGGCAGAGGCTGACTATACGCCGCTGGAATCGACGCCGGCCGTCGCTGCCCGGGCGCGAGCTGCCGGCGACGAATTCGCCCCCTCGGTCCCCGACGGCAGGCCCGACTGCATCCGCGCTAGGTCCGCACAGCGGCAAGTTGCCCGTGCAATGCCTGCACGCGGGCCACGTCGGCGCGCAGCTGGACCGGGTTGCGGATCAGCGCGCGCAGCGCCGCGGGCAAGGCTTCCACCTGGCGGGTGCGCGAGGCGATGCGTGCATGCAGCTCCTCACGCCGCGCCGCAGCGGCGGACATGGGCAGGGCGAGATACTCCGCAACATCGCGGCGCAAGGCCGAGACGATGGCTTTGGTGCGACCTTTCGGGCTGCACAACGACACCGCCACCGTCACGATCAGAATGGCCAGGATCAGCGCCAGCGACTGCCCCGATCCGATCTCGATCACGTCTACCGGCCTGCCCTCGTTGATGAAAGGCAGGCCGTTCCCGTGCAGCGCATGCAGTATGAGCTTCACGCCGATCAGGCCCAGGATCACGGCCAGGCCGTACGGAAGGTACAGCAGGCGATCCAGCAGCCCGTCGATGAGGAAGTAGAGCTGGCGCAGGCCCAGCAACGAGAACGCGGTCGCGGTGAAGACGATGAAGGCGCTTTCGGTCAGTCCGAAGATGGCCGGAATCGAATCCAGCGCGAACAGCACGTCCGTGCCCGCAATCACGGCAATCACCAGCAGCATCGGCGTCATCGCCCGCCGGCCCTGGTGCCGGGTGAAAAGCCTGTCGCCGTCGTAGTGGTCGGTGGTCCGGAACAGCTTCCGCGCGATCCGCACCACCAGGTTGTCGCCCGGGTCGTCGCCGGCGGCGTGCGGCGCGAGCAGGTTGCCGGCCGCCACGAGCAGGATCAGCCCGAAAGCGTAGAACACCCAGGAGAAGCGGCTGATCAACGCCGCCCCGACGAGGATCAGCGCCGTACGCGCAATCAGCGAGAACACGATGCCGAACAGCAGGGCCTTCTGCTGATCCTCGCGCGGCACCTTGAAGCTGGTCATGATGACGAGGAACACGAAGACGTTGTCGACCGACAGCGCCTTCTCGGTCGCGTATCCGGCGAAATATTCCGTGCCGGGCTCGCGCCCGCCGTAGGCCAGCACCCCGACGCCGAACATCAGCGCAGTGCCGACGTAGAGCGACGACCAGATTGCGGCCTCGCGCAGCGTCGGTGCATGCGCCTTGCGGACGTGGAAAAAGAAGTCGAAGCAGACGAGCGCCAGCACGAGCGCGACGGCGAGGATCCACATCAGGGGCGTGACGGTCATGGCACGAGCCTATCCGGCGGCCGATGCCGGTACGCCGCGCCGGCTGGCGAAACGACCTCGCGCGTCGTCGTCCCGCACGGCGCATTCCCCATCGCGGCGGCATCCGACACGACAACCTCCACGACTCCTCCGGCGCGCAGCAGTCTACGCCCCACGCATCCGGTCCGGCACGCGCATCGGGCGGCGCCGGCGGCGCGGGGCACGAGACGCCGCCGGCGTCGGATTCCGCGCTGCCGCCGCGTTCGGCGGCGCCCGCTGCCGTTCCGGCACAGCCTCCGGGCACGGCTGCGGGAATCGTCGCACCGCCGGCCCGATCGACAACGCGCAGCGCACTCCGGCTCGGGCTCAGCCGAGGCGGCAGCCGCCCCGGTAACGACAGCCGCCCGCGGCGGCCGTGCTCAGCCGGCCTGGGCGCGCGCCCAGCGCACGATGTCGGTGCGGCCGATGGCGCCGGACTGGCGCGCGATCTCACGCCCCTGGCGCAGCAGGATCAGGGTCGGGATGCTGCGGATCGCATAGCGCGCGCCGAGCGCCGGCACGGCTTCGGTGTCGACCTTGGCCAGACGGAAACGCGGTTCCAGGTCCGCCGCGGCGGCCTCGAACTGCGGCGCCATCGTGCGGCAAGGCCCGCACCAGGGCGCCCAGAAATCCACCAGCAGCGGCAGTTCGGCGCGCGTGGCATGCGCGTCGAAGCTGGCCGCATCCAGCGCGACCGGCCGGGCCGCGAACAGCGGCTGGCTGCAGCGGCCGCAGACCGGCGCCTCGGCCAGGCGCGCCGACGGCACGCGGTTGAGCGTATGGCAATGGGGACAGGCGATCAGCAGCGGGTCGTTCACACGGTTCTCCGGTCCGCGACGGCATCGGCGCGGCAACGTCGTGCAGGTGGGGCTGCGCCGGCGCCGCTGCAAGGCGCCGCGCGGCGAACCGCCGGGGTGCGGGTGAGAGAACCGCCGCGGGCGCTGCACTGGTTGTCGGCAGGCCGGCGGCAGCCGGCGCCTTGCCGCCCAGTCCGCAGGAGATCGTCATGACCGCGCCGCACGAGAACCGCCGGACGAACCGCACGATCCCTCTCGCGAGCACGCGCGCGCAGGCGGGCCCGGCGGCCGCGCCGCCGCAGGCCGACGACCTCGTCGAACTCGACCTCGGCGAGGGCATCGCGCTGTTCACCGGCGGCCGGGATCTCGACGAACAGCTCGTCCACGACGCGGCGGCCGGCCGCGACGGCAGCATCGACCTCGCCGCGGCACGCTCGGTGACGCTGCGCTCGGCGCAGCCTGCGCAGCGCGGCGCCGTCGACTTCCTCGTGCGCGCGCTGAAGGTCATCGACGTGGATCTCGGCGACTGGCTCGCGCCGGTGAAGAACGCCGCGAAGGACCTGATCGGCGCGGAAATCGCCAGGCGCATCGACACGCGCGATGTCGCCGGCCGCAGCGAACCCGGCCTGTGGCAGTGCGACGAGAAAGGACCGTATGCGCGGCCGGGCTTCGACCGCACGGTCGGCCACCCGGCGCTGTTGCTGCTGCACGGTTTCTTTTCCAACACCGCCGGCTCTTTCGACGGTCTCTGGAAAGCCGACGGCGGCAGCACGCTGGATCTGCTGAGCAAGCACTATCAGGGCGCGATCTACGGCTTCGACCATGCCACGCTCGGTGAAAGCCCGGCGCGCAACGCGCTGCGCCTCGTCCAGGCGCTCGGCGAGGGCCAGGAGCTGCACCTGCTCGGCTATTCGCGCGGCTGCCTGGTCGGCGAGCTGCTGTCGCGGGCCCAGTCCGACGGCGGCTTCAGCGACGGCGAGCTGCGCCGCTACGAGACCACGCATCCGGAAGACGCCGCGGTGCTGCGCGAGCTGTACCGCACGACGCGGGACAAACGCATCCGCGTCAGCCGCTTCGTCCGCGTCGCCGGTCCGCTGCGCGGCACCTGGCTGGCCAGCAACCGCCTCGACCGCTGGCTCAGCATTCTGTACAACCTCGCGCGGCTCGCCCTGCCCGCCGGTCCGCAGCAGATCGCCGATCAGGTGTTCGATCTGATCGCCGCGGTCGTCAAGGAGCGGCTGGAGCGCCGGCATTTTCCGGGCATCGAGGCCATGCGCCCGGACGGCGCGCTGAGCGCCCTGCTCAACGACGCCCCGCCGCTGCTGCAGCAGCGCCTGACCGTGATCGCCGGCGACTGCGTCGGGCACGGCATCGCCGGCCGCCTCAAGAACCTGATCACCGACGGCTTCTTCGGCGAACCGCACGACATCGTCGTGCCGACGGCGAGCATGTTCGGCGGCGCGCCGCGCCAGGACGGGCTGCGCTACTTCTTCCACAAGACCGAGCAGGTCGATCATTTCCACTATTTCCGCGTGCCCGAGTCGCTGCGCCGCATCCAGATCGGCCTGATCGCCGAAGACACCGAATACCAGCGTCTGCAGCGCCTGGACCGTCCCGGCGCGCGGCCGGTGCTGACGCCCAACCGCACCTCCAGACCCAAGCCCGACGCGCCGCTGGACATCGTGCTGCCCGGCATCATGGGTTCCGGTCTCGCCTACAGCCAGAACGACCGGCTCTGGGTCGACTTCGGCGAATTCGCGCTGGGCAAGTTCTCGCGCCTGGAGCTCTCGCCGGCCGAACAGACCCAGCCCTATCCCGAGCCCGGCAGTGCGGCGATCTATCCGTACCGGGCGCTGGATTTCTGGCCGGTCAATTTCTACGGTCATCTGCTCGACGCGCTCGAGCGCCGCGGCGATCTCGTCGAGGCCTGGGGCTTCGACTGGCGCAAGCCGCTGAGCCTGGCCGCCGACACGCTGGCCGAGCAACTGACCAAGCTCTGGCCCGAGGACAGTCCACGGCCGCTGCGCTTCATCGCCCATTCCATGGGCGGGCTCGTCGTGCGCCTGCTGTTCGCCCGCCATCCCGGCCTGCTCGCCCGCTTCAGGCGCTCGGCGCGCAACCGCGTGCTGATGCTCGGCACGCCGAATGCCGGCAGTCTCGCCGTCGCACGCACCCTGCTCGGCACGAACGACCTCATCGACAAGCTCGACTGCATCGCGCCGCAGAACAAGACCGAACTGCTCAGCGTGGGCGGCACGTTTCCGGGCTTCTTCGAACTGCTGCCGCAGAGCGGGCCGGACTGGGGCAAGCCGGCCACCTGGAACTGGCTGTTCGAGCAGCACAGGGTACCCGTGGCGCAGCGCCCGCGGCTGGATGGCCATGCGCTGGCGCTCGGCGTCAAAGGCCGCGACGATCTGCGCGCGGCACTCGCCGCGCTGCCGAAGGCGCAATGCATCTATGTCGCCGGCTACGTGCCCGAGTCCGCTGCGGACGCCACGATCGTCGACCTCGATGCCGATGGCCAGTACGTGCGCGGCCCCGGCGACGGCACGGTTTCGTATGCATCGGGACTGATCGACGGCGTCGACACCTATTACGTCGACGCTGCGCACGGCGATCTGCCGGGCCACAAGAAGGCGTTCGAGGCTTATTTCGAGCTGCTGGACGCCGGCCGCACGACACGGCTGAAGCGGCGCTGGCAGGATCTCGGCGACACCCGCGGCAGCGTTCCGCTGTCGCTGCTGCCCACCGAACAGCTGCCGTACCGGCCCTCGCGCGCGGACATCGTCCGCGCGTTCCTCGGCGTGCGCAGCCGCGGCGAGGACGAGCCCGAGCCGAGCCAGCCCATCGTGCTGCGCGTGGTTCACGGCGGTCTGCGTTTCGCGCGCTATCCGATCGTCGTCGGCCATTACCAGGGCGACACCATGCGCGCGTCGGAGGCCGAACTCGACCAGCTCTACGACGGCCAGCTGCGCACGGCGCTGGACCTGGGCGTCTATCCGGGACCGCTGGAAACGTTCCAGGTGTTCAAGCGCCAGCAGATCACCGTCGACCGCCGCTCGCCGTATGCCGTCATCATCGGCCTCGGGCCGCCCGGCGAACTGTCGGTCGGCGAGCTGCGCCGCACGGTGCGGCGCGGCCTGCTCGGCTGGTTCGGCACGACCTTGAGCGATCTGACGCCCGAGCAGCGCGAAAGCGCGTTCAGCGTCGTCCTGCTCGGCTCGTCGGTCAGCGGCATGACGGTGACCGAATGCCTGCGCGCGATCCTGCTCGGCGCGCTGGACGCACAGAAGGTGCTCGCGGCGCAGCCCGCGCCGGAGAATCCGGCCCTGGTCAGACCGCGCATACGCGAGCTGGAAATCATCGAGATCTACGAGGACAAGGCGCTGGAGCTGGCCAGCGAACTGCCGGTTCTGATCGACGGCAGTGAATTCCAGCACCGCTTCCTCGCGCCGACGCCGCCGATGGAGAGCCGCAATGATTCGCTGCGACGGCTGCGCGACGGCTCGCGCAGCATTTCGTCGGTGCGCCGCCTGGACATCCGCGCGCTCAGCGGCGGCCGCTTGCGCTTCGCGCTGCCGGGCATCCAGGCCGCCGTCCCGCTGTACAAGCGCACGATCGACATCGACGAAGTGCGCACCTACGCCCGCAAGATCGACCGTCAGCAGAGCACCGACGCGACGCTGGGCCGCGTGCTGTTCCAGCAGCTGCTGCCGCTGGAACTCAAGCGCTTCGCGCTGGAACAGTACGACCTGCTGCTGACCTTGAACGAAAGCGCGGCGAGCCTGCCCTGGGAGCTCGCCGACGCCGGCGGCGACCTGCCGCTGTCCGTGCGGGCCGGCATGATGCGTCAGCTGCGCCGGCGCGGCTACACGGCGCGCGAACGCGTGGCGCAGAACACCGCGCTGGTCGTCGGGCGCTGGGACGTACCGGGCCTGCCGTACCTGGACGGTGCCCGACACGAGGCGGAAGCCGTCAGCGAGGCGCTGACGGAGGCCGGCTTCGAGGTGAACTATCTGCCGAATTTCGACGCGCTGAAGATACGCGACGAACTCGGCAAGAGGCCCTACCGCATCATCCATTTCGCCGGCCACGGCGTGGTCGACTACCGCTCACCGCTGGCGGACAAGGATGCGCCGGTTCGCACCGGCATGGTCATCGGCAGCCTGCCGGTCAAGGAACCGAGCGGTTCCGCTGAAGACCCCGCCGACGGCGGCGAACGCCATCTGCTGCTGCTGACGCCCGAAGACGTGCGCGAATGCGTCGACGTCGTGCCGGAGCTCGTGTTCATCAACTGCTGCCACCTGGGCCGCGAGGTCGGCATCGCCCTGGACGCTCCGCGACTGGCGAGCAATCTCGCCAACGTGTTCATGGACATCGGCTGCCGCGCCGTCGTCGCGGCCGGCTGGGCCGTCGACGACGATGCGGCGCAATGCTTCTCGCGCGAGTTCTACGCGGCGCTGGTCGACCGCGGCATGATCTACATCGACGCGGTGCGCGCCGCACGCGCGCTGACCTACCGTCTGCACGGCGAACGCACGACGACCTGGGGCGCCTATCAGTGTTACGGCGACGTGCGCTATGCGGCGCGGCGCGGCGAGGCGCCTGACGGCCCGGCACGGTTCATCTCGGCGAACGAACTGGCCTGTTCCCTCGATGCGCTCGCCGTCTCGGCCATGGGCGCGAGTCCGCAGCGGACCCGGCAGATCGCCGCGCGTATCGCGCGCGATCTGCGCAACCACGCAGACCTGCTCGGCGACGAGGGCTGCTGCCTGGCGGCGGTCAAGGCGCTGGAGCACGTCGGCGACTACGAACCGGCGCTGGCGCTGATCGAGCAACGCATAGCCGCGCAGAAGTCCCTGCCGCCGATACTCTGGCGCACCCATGCCCGCCTGGCGCTGCGCGCGGCGCCGGACCGTCTTCGCGACGGGAATGAAACGCTGCGGAAACAAGCGATCGACCGCTGCGAAGAAAGCATGCGGCGTCTGCGCGCATTCGCCGACGTGGAGCGTGGCGCGACCACGTGGTTCGCCCTGGGCACCAACTACCGGCGCCTGTTCCAGCTGCGATGCGGCGGGGATGTGGCGTCCGCGCTCGCTGCACTGAACGGCATGATCGAGGGCGTGTTCCGGGGACTGTCCTGCGTCGCCTGTCTCCGCGGCGACAATGTCGACCTGGAGACGCTGTCGACCGAGCACCTGCAGAAAGCTCTCGGCGCGCTGATCGTCGGCGATGGGCTCGGCAAGGTCGACCTCCAGGCCGATCTGCTCCGGCTCTACGACGCGCTCAACCGGTCCTATGCGGCGGCCGTCGGGATCTGCCGCGAGCGCCTGAAGACGCGCGAGGCCGCCCACGAATTCTGGGACGACGTGGATTCCGCCGACCAACGCCTGTTGCTGCTGGTCAGTCCGCGCGAGACGACACTGGAAGACCCTGCGGCCTATCTCGCCGAAGCGCGCAGGATCGCGGTCGAATACCGCAGTGCGATGGCGGTGACGGCGACGGCGGCCGAGCGCGAGACGATCGGCACTTACAACCGCTTCTGGTACGAGTTCGCCGGATTCTGTCTGACTCGCGCGCCGACGGAGCGTCATGCGCACTGGCGGCAGCTGCGGCAAGCCATGGAGGAAGCCGCCCTGCCCGGCATGCCGCCGCCCCCGCCTGACACGGACGCTGCAGCGACCGGGGCAGCCGCAGCGACGCCCGCCGCAGCGGCGCCCAGGACGGCCGCCGCGTCCCGCCGCGGCCAGGCGGCTACCGGTACGCCGCCGGCACGCGGCAAATCCGCCGCGCCGGCGCGGCGCCGCCCGGCAGCCAAGAAGTCCGGACCGCGCGGCGATTCCACCGAGCGCTGACGGGTGCCTGCGCCGGACCTGGGGCCGATGCCAGGTCCGGCGACACGGGAGCAAAGAGGGTGCCGTTGCGTTGCGGTCAAGGCAGCCGCGGCGGCGGATCGGGGCAGTGCGCTCCGTCCGCGCCGCTCCGGCGCCCGTTCGCACTGCCCATGTCGCCTCGTCCATCCCGCCGCCGCGGCACGTTCCTGCGCGCCTGACCGGCCTGGTCCGGGCCACGAGTCCATCCTGATCGACAGCGGCGTGGCCGATCCGCCCGGCAGTTCTGGCACCTTCGATACCGAAGGCCATACGCGCACGTCCGGCGCGGCGGTGAGCATCGGCGCGATCGAAGCCGATGCGATCTTCGCCGGCGATTTCGAGCCGAGGCTCCGAGCGACGGGCCGCGCCGCCCTGGCCGCCTCACGGCACCATGTTGCAGCGCTTGCGCTCAGGCGCTGCGCAGCGACGGCGCCCGGAGTGATTTTGCGTCCGGCGGGGAGAACTCCCCGATCAAGGACGTCTCATGTCGATTCGCTGGATCTGCATGGCGCTGCTGCTGGCCGCACCGCCGCTGGCGGCGCAGAACCCGCCGCGCCGCGCCTTCGTCACCTCGGTACAGGGCAGCGGCAATCTCGCGACCTGGAGCGAGGCGGGCGGCCAGTCCGGCGTCGCCGGCGCCGATGCGGTATGCCGGTCCCGCGCCCGCGCCGCCGGATTGGCCAACGCCGACGCCTTCGTCGCCTGGCTGTCCGACAGCACTGACGACGCCTACTGCCGCGTGCACGGGCTGCACGGCAAGCGCAACGCGAACTGCGGTCTCGCGCAGCCGCCGACCGACGCCGGGCCCTGGCAGCGCAGTGACGATCGCCCGGTCGCGGCGAGCCTGGCCGACCAGCTGGCTGGCCGCCTGTTCCATCCGATCAACCGCGACGAGTTCGGCCGTCCGTTGCCGTTCACCGGCTATCTGCAGAGCGTCGCGACCGGCACCGGCGCAAACGGCGCACACCTTCCGGGCTACGACTGCGCCGGCTGGACCACCGGCACCGGCGCGACGATGTTGATCGGCGGTGCCGATTCCACGACCGACGACTGGTCCGGCAACGGTGTCATGAGCTGCACGGTCCCGGCGCGCCTGTACTGCCTGGAACCGGGCAGCGGCAACGCGCAGGCGGCCAGGCCGCGGGAATTCGGCAAACGCGAAGCCTTCGTCACCGGCAGCGGCGGCCCGGGCAACTTCGCCTGGCCGGAAGCCCAGGGCCAGACCGGCATCGCCGCGGCCGACCGCATCTGCCGCACGCGGGCGGCCGCAGCCGGCCTGCACCGGCCGGACACGTTCAAGGCCCTGCTGGCCGACGGCGCGACGCCCGCGTTCGCGCGCTTCAGCCAGGCAGACCTGCCCTGGGTACGCCGCGACGGCGTGCGCATTGCCGACAACCTGGCTGCGCTGCAGACCGGCGCGACCTATGCGCCGATCAACGTCAGCGAAACCGGCACCTACCTGGCCAGCATCGGGGCCTGGACCGGCATCGCCGCCGACGGCAGCGCAGCGCCGGAGCAATGCGCCGGCTGGACCGACGCGACGGCCCAGGGTCGCGCGACCACGGCGAACATCGCCGGCCCGCTGTGGCTGCGCGCGTCCGGCGCCTATGCCTGCGCGACGCACTATGCGCTGTATTGCCTGTCGGATGCCGACACCTTGTTCCATGCGGGTTTCGACGCGTCGCCGTAACGGGCGCGACGGCGGGCGGCGATGCCAATGCGCCAGTGCCGCGGCGCAATCCCCTCATTCGCCGCGCATCGCCGCCTGCTCCGCGCCCGCACCATCGTCGTCGACGACAGCATCAAGCGCACCAAGCGACTGAGGCGACGAATAAAAATGATCCGATAACGCTGCCGGCGGATTGTCGTCAGGCAGCCAGGGAACGCGCTGCGGACACTGCTCCCCGTCGGTGATCACCCCCAACGACCGTCGCCGACATCGCCGGCGCCGCAGCTACCCCGACGCTGCGGCGCCGGCACCTGCCCTGCGCATGCGCGCCCTGCGCGGCCTCTGCCGCTGCGGGTCGAGGCTGCCGCCCTTCCCTTGCTGACTGAAGGAACTCCGATGACTCTTTCCACCACCGCGCCGGTCGCCTGGCTGGACCCGGCTTCGATCGCGCTGATCCGCGCCAACTTCGCCATGATCGCCGGCGACGCCGACGGCTTTGCGGCGGATTTCTACGCACGCCTGTTCACGCTTGCGCCGCAGGTGCGGCCGATGTTCGGCAACGATCTGGCCGAGCAGCGCGCCAAGCTCGTGCGCATGCTGAGCATGCTGATCGCCGGACTGGACCGCCCCGAACAACTGGCCGGACCGCTGGCGAATCTGGGCCAGCGCCATGCGGGCTACCAGGTGCAGAGCCATCACTACGCCGTCGTCGGCGCGGCGCTGCTCGACACCCTGGCCGCGCGTCTCGGCGCGGCATTCGACGATGCCGCGCACACGGCCTGGGCCACGCTGTACGGCGGCGTCGCCGCGACGATGCAGCGCTGCTTCGCCGCGGCGGCCTGAGCGGCCGCAGGGATTCACGGATCTGTCGGCCGGGGCGCGTCAGGCGCCCGCGGACCGGCTGTCCGGCCAGCCATCGAAGCCGACGCGGCACGGTCGTTCAACCGGCACGCAGGCCGCGCACTTCGAACAGGCGGTAGCTGCCGCTCTTGCCGGCCAGCGCGGTCTCGTGAATCGCCCCGATCTGAACCTGTTCGGCGACCTGCGCCCAGGTCTGCGCCGAAATCAGCAGCTGCGTGCCGAAGCGCTTGTTGGCTTCCTCGATGCGGCTGGCGAGATTGACCGCGTCGCCGATCGCGGTCACGCGCTCGTTGCCGGCCGCGCCGACGCTGCCGACCACGGCGCAGCCGTAGTGGATGCCGACGCCGATGCCGAAGCCTTCGCCGAACGCGGTGAGCAGATACGGCTGCAGCGCGGCGACCGCGTCGATCAGCGCGAGCCCGGCGCTGACCGCGCGCAGACACGCCGGCGCGTCCTCGTCGCCCAGGCCGAACAGCGCCATGAAGCCGTCGCCCATGTAGTTGTCGATGCGCCCGCCGTAGCGCGCAATGACTTCGCCGGCCGCATGGAAATAGCGGTTGAGCACGTGGATCACGTCATACGGCGGCAGACGCTCGGAAAACGCGGTGAAGCCGCGGATGTCGGCGAACAGGATCGCGAGCCGGCGTTCCTCGCCGACGCTGGCCTCCGCGGCCGCGCGCCCGCGCTGGTCGACGAGCCGCGCGTCGTGCGCGTCGAGCACGAGGCGGCGTACCGTCATCGGTCCCTGCACGACGGTCTGGCAGGCCAGGCGCAGGCCGGGCTGGAAATGCAGCCGCTGCGCGATGCGCTGCTCGGCCGCGGTCTGCGGCGCGCACTGGTCGGCGCCCTCGCGCAGTTCGATGCGGCAGGTCGAGCAATGCGCGTTGCCGCCGCACAGATGCAGATGCGGCACCCCGGCGCGCAGGGCGGCCGCGAGCACGGTCTCGCCGGGCAGGGCCTCGATCTCCACGTCGTCGGGAAGGATGCGGATCCGGCTCATGACCGCCACGGCTGCGCGAGCAATGCCGTGCAGCATACGCCGCGGCCGCGGCGCCGACGTCGCTCCGGTCAGCCGCCGCAGCGCGATCTCCGGCGCCAGGTCATCACCGCCCATCCGGCCGAACGCGGCGCGGCCGGATTCACCGAAGCGGCGCGTACCCTGCTCACCGCCCGGCTGGCGCCGCCTGCGGGTCCGTATCGGGATTTCGGCGGAACCGGCGACGCCGCGACGCGACCTGCCGAGCCCTTCGACACTGGCCGCACTGGGCATCGCCGCGCTGCCCGGGCTCAGCTTCGGCCGCGCGCGCAGCGTGCTGCCGATCCTGGCGAACTGCCTTCGCGCTGCTCGGCGGCATCGGACTGCCGATGGGCACCCTGGCCGGTTTCGTCGCGCGGTTCGGCGTCAGCGCGCGCAACGGCATCATGCGGACCGCGCATTTCGACTGTCTGGTCGTCCGCGCAGTGCCGTCTGGAACCTGACGACGGCACTGCGCGGCGCGCACGAACGCCTGACGCCGGTGCTGATGACCGCTCTCGTGACCGCACTGCGTACTGCCGCTGGCCTGGGGCAACGGCGAAGCCGTCCGCGAGATCGAAGGCCCGATGACCATCGTGCTGCTCGGCGGACTGATCTCCTCGACCCTGCTGAACCTGCGGCTGTTGCCGCTGCTCGCGGCGCGCTGGCGGCGTCCGCCGGATGGCGCGGCCGCGTCGGCTGAAGCCGGCATCGCCGCGGGCGGACCGGTACGGCGGCCGGCTACTGGCGCTACGCGTCCTGCGCCGCGTTCTCGGCCGCGATCATGGCCTCGGCCAGATCGCCGTACAGCGTCGCCCAGGCCTGCTCGATCTCCGGCGTGAACGCCGTGCCGAGCTGTTCGCGCAGGGCCATCAGCAGGGCCGCGCCGACGTCGTCGTAGTCCTCTTCGCTGACGCCGTAGCCCAGGTGGCGGCGGCCGAGTTCGGCGAAGTCGCGCGCGAGCTGGGCCGGCGCGTCGAGGGCGCGCACGATGGATGCGAGCATGTCGATGAGCTTGTGCACCTGCTGGTCCAGGTCGACCGGGAACAGCGCGCGCGCGTCGGGCCGCAGGCGGAACAACTGCGCATAGAAGCGCTGGCCCAGGCCGCTGCCATCGCCGATCGCCGCATAGCTTTCGCGCACCCGTTGTATGTCCAGATCGTACATGTCATCGCCTCCTGTCGGCCCCAGCGAGCGAGCCTTGCCTGCCTGCGCCATTTCCGCCGGCAGCAGGCCGGCGGACGGTGGCGCAGAGTCTGGGTTGGCCGCGGCGCGCCTGCCTGACGTCAGTGCTACGCGTGCATTATTTCGTTTCGGATCAGTGTGCCGGAGCATCTGCCGCGGCGCCGGCCGGCGCCGTGCGCGGCGCGGCCGGGCGCCCCTGCAGCGCGGCCAGCGAGAGCCGCGCGCCGGCCACGGCCAGCGGCGGATACGGCGGGTCCAGCGCTTTTTCCGCAGCGACCGGCTCGCCCAGTTCGGCGGCAAGCAGGCGCGCCTCGTCGGCGAACGGCAGATCCAGCACGCCGCGCTGGCGCGCCACGGCCAGCTCGGTCCGGGCCGCGGCGCGGTCGCCGCGGTTGTAGGCGGCGCGTGCCTCGGCCAGCGACTGCACCGCCGGCACTTCGGCCGCCGCAGCCGGCGCCTGCTCCGGAAACAGGCGCGCGCCGATCAGGCCGATCAGGCTGTCCAGGGTCGCATCGCCGCCGTGCCGGGCGACCGCGACAGCGCGGTCGAATTCGCGCCGGGCCAGCGCGGCGTGGCCTTCGGCCATCTGCAGCTGCGCCAGCAGCAGGGACAGGTCGATCTCGTCGGTGATCCAGCCGGCGTCGGCCATGCCGACGCGGGCGCGCTCGAAATGCGCGATCGCACCGGCGTGGTCGCCGGCCAGGGTCGCGGCCAGGCCGGCATTGGCCCGTGCGCGGTTGCCGATGTCGCTGCGACCGTTGCGCTGCGCCTCGTCGGCGGCGCGTTCCCAGGCGGCGCGCGCGGCGGCCGCGTCGCCGCGGCTCCAGCTGATGCGGCCGGCCAGGTAGTCCCAGGCCGCCGCATCGCCGGTGCGCGCCAGGCCGTCGAGCACGGCCTGGGCGCCGGCCACGTCGCCGAACGACGCGCGGTCGGCCAGCGCGGCCTCGAGCTTGCGGTTGCCGAGCTCGAACGCGCCGATCTGGCGGATCTCCTCGAGCGCCGCCTCGCGCAGCCCCTGGTAGTGCTTCAGGTGCGCGCGGGCCAGGTGCATGCGCCAGGCGTCGGTGCGCAGATCGAGCACGGCGCCGGCGTAGCGGATGATGTCGGCCGCGCTGCCGTCGCGTTCGGCCTGGACGTAGCGCAGCATCGCGTTGACGTAGGGATCGCGCAGCGGCTGGGCGCGCTCGGCGGCCCGTGCGAGCCAGCGCTCGGCGTCGGCCGCATTGCCGGCGCCGGTCGACCAGAGCGAGAGCAGCAGCGGCGGCCACGGAGTCTGCGCGTCGCTGTCGTTGAGCGCTTCGAGCAACGCCCGCGCACGTGCGCGGTCGCCGCGGTTGTCGTGGCGTATGGCCTCGCCGAGCAGACGCAGGCTGTCGGACTGCGCCGGGTGCACGTCGGCGGCGCGGATGCCGTAGCCCTGGTCCACCCACTGGCTGCCCGACAGCGACCAGCGCCAGAGTGCGAACGCCGCGGCGACCAGCACGAGCGCCGCCAGCGCAACGAGCGGCAGCGGCGACCGCCGGGGCGCGGCGGCGACCGGCGCCGGCTCGACAACCGGCGGGGCCCGATCAACCGGTGAAACGGCGATCGGCGGTGAGGCGGCAATCGCCGCTGCCGCGGTGAGCGTCGGCGCAGCCGCAACCGGCATTTCGGTGACGGCGGCCGGGGCGGCGGCGCCTTCGCGCGGATCCGGCTCGGCGGCGCGTGCGGCGAAATCGGCGGAGGCGACGACGGCGCCCGCATCCGGCGGCGCGGCAGCGGCAGCGGCCGCGACCGGCATCACCGGCGCTGCCGCAGATTCAGCCATCGCCGGCGACGCCGCGGCCAGCGCCTCGCGCTGCACCTCGGCGTCGAAGCGGATGCCGACGCCGCGCAGGGTCACGATGCGCTCGCCCTGCGCGCCGAGCACGGCGCGCGCGCGGAAGATGGCCTGGGTCAAGGCTTCGTCGGAGACGATCTGACCGCCGGGCCAGAGCCGGTCACTGAGCTCGTCGCGCGACAGCACGCGGCCGGGCGCCTCGCACAGGGCCAGCAGCAGATCGAACGCGCGGCGCGAAGCCGCCCGTTCGCGCGCGCCGACGAAGATGCGGCGGCCTTCGGGTTCGATGACCACGTCGGCGAAGCTGTAGCGGATGGAACTCGTCTGCCGCGCGCCTGCTACGCTCATACTGTCCGTCGAATCGGCGAGTGGATGCGGGGGAACGCGGGCTGGCAGCCGTTCCTTCCGCTAGGGTATCCGGCACGACTGCCGCCGCGCCAGCCGCAGCGGGCTGCGCCGCGTCAGGTCGGTAGGAACGTCGCCGCCGGCGCCGACCGAACAGGACGGCGGCGCGCGCGTCAGGCGCCGCGTTCGCTCGTGATCGTCGCGCCTTCGCGCATGGCCTTGGTCACCGGCGTGTTCGCGACGATCTCCAGCAGCCGCTGCCACTGCGCGTCGCTGAGCGGCCGTTCCGCATGCAGCAGGCGATGCACGTGCACCTTGCCGTCCTCGTCGACGGACAGCTGCAGTTCGGCGCGGAACTCGCCGAGATCCCAGCCCTTGCGCTGCGCGTACATGCGCAGCGTGATCGCGGTGCAGGCGGCGAGCGAGGCGAGGTAGAGATCGAACGGCGCCGGCCCGGCGCCCTGCCCGCCGAGAGCCGGCGGCTCGTCGGCGACGAGGTCGTAGCGACCGGCCTGGATGCGGTGCGCATAGTCGGTTGGCGTGGAGACGACGGTCGCGACGCGGGCTTTCTTCATGAGACGGACTCCGGCTGTGGGACTCGGAAAGGGCCTGTGCGCCGGCTCCGCGGCGGCAGGCCGCTACGCTGCCGCAGGCGCGGCCGCGGATTCAAGCGCATGGCGGCAGGCCCTTGCAGGCTGCCGCCGCGCCGCACGGCCTCCGACGGCTCCGCGATTACTCGCCGCGATCGCAGGAAACCCGGATGCCGGCCGCGCCGCCGGTCTCGATGGTCATGGACGCGCTGCGCAGCAACGGCGCGAAGGCGCGCAAGGCGACGCCGCCGGCCGGCGGCGTCGGGTAGTCAGGCAATGCGGCCGAAGCGGCCGCCGTTGAAATCGGCGACGGCGTCCCGGATCTCCTGCGCGGTGTTCATGACGAACGGGCCGTAGCCGACGACGGGCTCGTCGATCGGCTCGCCGCCGAGCAGCAGCAGGACTGCGTCACTGTTGGCTTCGAGCGCGATCCCGCGGCCGGCGCGGTCGAACTGCACGAGTTGTGCTTCGCGCACGACGCTGTCGCCGTTGACGAGCACCGTGCCGCGCAGCACGGCCAGCGCCAGGGTATGCCCTTCGGGCAGTTCCAACGCGGTCGCGCCGCCCTGCTTCAGGCGCAGATCCCAGACGTTCATCGGCGTGTGCGTGCGCGCCGGACCGGATACGCCGGCGAACTCGCCGGCGATCACGCGCACCGTGCCGGCGCCGTCGGCCAGCGCGACCGACGGAATGTCGCCCTCGCGCAGGCTCTGGTAGCCGGGCTCGCTCATCTTGTCGCGGGCCGGCAGGTTGACCCACAGCTGTGCCATCTCCAGGGTGCCGCCTTGCCGGGTGAACGCGTCGGAATGGAATTCCTCGTGCAGGATGCCGGAGGCGGCCGTCATCCACTGCACGTCGCCGGGACCGATATGGCCGCCGGCACCGGTCGAATCGCGGTGATCGACCTCACCGTCGTAGACGATGGTGACCGTCTCGAAACCGCGATGCGGATGCACGCCGACGCCGCGCCGCTGCGCGGCCGGCTCGAAGCGCGCCGGACCGGCGTAGTCCAGCAGCAGGAACGGACTCAGGTGCCTGCCCAGGCTGTCGTAGGAAAACAGCGAGCGCACGGGAAAACCGTCGCCGACCCAATGCGGGCGCGGGGCGCTGTAGATGCCGAGGATCGTCTTCATGGCGGACTCCTTTTACCGGGGCGAACTAGCCGCGGCGCTGGGTCGCTAACTTAGAAAAGCGCGATTCGCGGCGGTAGTCGGCGAGATTTATCCTCAGCGTTCCATCTGGTGAACGCTGGAGCCGCCATGCAGGACCTGACGACCTCTGCTATTTCGCCCAGGTCGTCGATCACGGCGGCTTCGCCCCGGCGGGCCGCGCGCTGGGCGTGCCCAAGTCCAAGCTGAGCCGGCGCATCGCCCTGCTCGAGGAGCGCCTCGGTGTGCGCCTGATCCAGCGCTCGACGCGGCATTTCTCGGTCACCGAAATGGGACAGACCTATTACGCCCACTGCAAGGCCATGCTGGTCGAGGCCGAGGCAGCCGACGAAGCGATCGCGATCACGCGCGCCGAACCGCGCGGCGTCGTGCGCATGGCCTGTCCGGTCGCGCTGCTCGATGCGCTGGTCGGCGACATGCTTGCCGAGTTTCTGGTGCAGTGCCCGCGCGTGGAGATCCATCTGGACGCGACCAACCGCCGCGTCGACCTGATCGGCGAACGCATCGACCTGGCCCTGCGCGTGCGTCCGCCGCCGCTGCAGGACACCGATCTGGTCCTGCGCGTGCTGGCCGAGCGCAGTCAGTGCCTGGTCGCGAGCCCGCGTCTGCTGGAGCAGCACGGCACGCCGCAGGTGCCGGCGGACCTGGCCGCGCTGCCGAGCCTGGACCTGGGCCTGCCGCAGAACGAGCACGTCTGGCATCTGTACGGTCCGGACGGCGCCGAGGTCTCGCTGCCGCACCGGCCGCGCCTGATCACGCGCGGCATGTCCGCCCTGCGCGCCGCGGCGCTGGCCGGCGTCGGTATCGTGCAGTTGCCGGCCCTGATGGTCGGCGAGCCGTTCGCGCGCGGCGAACTCGTGACGGTGCTGCCGCAGTGGCGGCCGCGGCGCGAGATCGTGCATGCGGTATTCCCGTCCCGGCGCGGGCTGCTGCCGTCGGTGCGCGCCCTGGTCGATTTTCTCGCCGAGCGCTTCGGCCGCATGGCGGCGGACTGAAATCGGCAGCCGGCCCGCCGGAACGCCGGCATCGGCACGACACTTTTCGTCGATGTTCCAATCGCCGCATCGTCCACTTGGCGGCGCCGCCGCGTCACGCTACCGTCATCAAAGCGCCATCTGCGGCTGAACAGCGCCGCGGACACTGCGGCGCCGCCACGACCGGCGTTACCATCCGCGCAAACCTCCAGGGCTGCGCCCGGGGTGCCGGAATCCACCGAGGCAGGAAAGCCACGATGACGATACCGCCGATCGACGACTCCACCCCACACGCAGCGGCTCGCGCAGGTTCGTCCGTGAACCCGACAACCGCGAAATCCGCTTTCACCGGCAACGCGCCGGCTGCCGCCGCCTGGTGGCGCCGTCCCGGCGGGCAGGTCGCGCTGCTCGCGCTGCTGCTCGCGTTCGGATTTCTCGGCAGCCGGCCGATCTGGGACCCCGACGAAGGGCGCTATTCCAACGTCGCGATGATGATGCTCGACAGCGGCAACTGGATCGACCTGGCCCGCCATCGCGAAACCGGCCACTGGACCAAGCCGCCGCTGACCTACTGGCTCGTGGCCGCCAGCATCGGCACGTTCGGCGCCAATCCCTGGGCCGCGCGCCTGCCGGTCGCGCTGGCCTATCTGGCCTGCGTCTGGCTGGCCTGGCGCGGCGCGCGGCGCCTGTGGCCGGCTTCCGACACCGCCGGCAGCGGCGTCGCCGACGCGGCGACAATCGCCGCGCTGAGCTATGCCACGCTGTTGCTGCCGGTCATCGCCTCGCAGGTGCTGACGACCGACTTCGTGCTGTCGGCATTCCAGGGCCTGGCCATGATTGCCTGGCTGGAAGCGCGCTTCGGGCCGCGCGAAAAGGCCGCCGCCTGGCTGTTCGCGATGTGGGCCGCGTTCGCGCTGGCCTTCATGACCAAGGGGCCGCCGGCGCTGCTGCCGCTGCTTGCGGTCGTCGCGCTGCAGTGGCTGGCACCGATGGAACGCCCGCTCGGCGCGCGCGTCTGGCTGGCCGGTCTTGCGACGTTCCTCGTGATGGCTGCGCCCTGGTACGTCGCCGTGGTGCTGCGCCACGACGGCCTGCTGGCCTATTTCCTCGGTACCGAGGTGTACAAGCGCATCGCCGGCGACATGGGCCGCAACGGCGACTGGTACGGCTGGCTGCAGATCTATCTGCCGACCCTGCTGCTGGGCACCCTGCCCTGGACCCTGCCGCTGCTGCGCGGCCTGCGCGCCTGGCGCGGCCATCTGTCGCAATGGCGCACGCGCGCGGGCCGCCAGGCCGACGCGCGCCACTTGCTGCTCGCGCTATGGCTGGGAGTGCCGCTGATCGTGTTCTGCATCTCGCGTTCGCGACTGCCGCTGTACCTGCTGCCGCTGTTCCTGCCGCTGGCGCTGCTGATCGCCGGCCAATGGCGCAGCGAGGCGCGGCCGATGCCGCGACTGCGCTGGATCCTGGTCTGGGTGGTGCTGGTCCTGGCCGGCCGCCTGTTCGTCGCGCAATGGCCGACCAGCAGCGACGCGTCCAGCTGGGCCGAGACGGTGCGCGCGCGCGCGCCGGGACCGATTCCCGAAGTCGTCTTCGTGGAGGACTTTGCGCGCTACGGCATGCATCTCTACCTGGATGCCGAGATCGAAAAACTCTCGCTGGAATCCGGCGAGCGCGGCTTCACCTCCGAATACGACGACAGCGTGGCCTCCGAACTGCGCAGCAACGAAGTCGGCGCGGTCTGGATCACGCACCGGAACAAATGGCCGCGCGTGCGCGAGGAACTCGCCCGTTCCGGCTTCGAAGTCGAGGTCCTCGGCGAACCGTATCGCGATCGCATGATCTTCCGCGTACACAGTCCGGAGCCGGCCTCGCCGCCTTGAACGCCGTGCGGGTTGCGGCCGGCACGCCGTGGGGGCGCCGCGCGGCAGCCGCCGGCTAGCCGGTCGCCGCGTCCGGCGCCGACGTGCGGCACAGCGCGATCGCCGCGGCGAAGTTGTCGGCGAAACGCAGCTGCCGCCCGTCGGGCGCAACGTGCATCTGCGCGAGCACCCGCCGTGGCTGTTCGCGCAGGCCGGACAGGATCACGCGCGTGCCGCGCCGCTCGCAGCGGCTCAGGAACTGGCTCAGCGCAGTGACGCCGCTCGCGTCGATCAACGGCACCAGACGCAGGCGCAGGATGAAGACGGCCGGCGGCTGCGGAAACTGATCCAGCACTTCGTCGAGCCGGTTGGCCACGGCGAAGAACAGCGGCCCGGAAATCTGGAAGGCCTCCACACCGGGCGGCAGTTGCGCGCGCTGGTCCGGCTCGTCGGTGCCGTCGCGATCCTCTTCGAGCAGCGAGACCTCCGATTGCAGTTCGACGACTTCGCTCATGCGGTGCATGAACAGGAACGCCGCGAGCACGAGGCCGACCTCGATCGCGACGGTCAGATCGAACATCACGGTCAGCGCGAAGGTCACCAGCAGCACGGCGCGGTCGCCGACCGGTCCCTTGAGCAGATGACGGAAGCTTTCCAGATCCGACATCTGCCAGGCCACGACCAGCAGTACGGCGGCCAGAGTGGCCAGCGGCACATAGCCCATCAGCGGTGCGAGGACGAGCATGAACAGCAGCAGGAACAGCGCATGCGCCATGCCGGCTACCGGCGAGCGGCCGCCCGAACGGATGTTCACCGCGGTGCGCGCGATCGCGCCGGTCGCCGGCAATCCGCCGAACAGCGCCGAGCCGATGTTCGCGACACCCTGCGCGACGAGTTCGCCGTTGGACCGATGGCGCCCGCCGGTCATGCCGTCGGCGACCACGGCCGAGAGCAGCGATTCCACACCGGCCAGGAACGCGATCGTGAAGGCGCTCGGAAACAGCTCCACAGTGCGCTCGAACGGGATGTGCGGCACCTCGAACTGCGGCAGCGCCGAGGGAATGCCGCCGAAGCGCGTCGCAATCGTGTCCACCGGCAGCGCCAGCAGCGAGCTGATCGCCGCAGCGGCCGCCACCACGAGCAGGAAGCCCGGCCAGGACGGCCGCCAGCGGCGCAGCGCGACGATCGCCACAAGACAGCCCGCGGCCAGCGCCGCCGTGGTCGGCGCGAAGCTCGATGCATGCTGCAGGTAAGCCTGCCAGCGGGCGAAGAACTCGGCCGGCACTGCATCCATGCGCAGGCCTAGCAGATCCTTGATCTGACTGGAGAAAATGCTGACGGCGATACCTGCGGTGAAACCTGTGACCACGGGCTGCGGGATGTACTTCATGAGCGCGCCCAGGCGCAGCAGGCCGGCGCCGATCAGCATGAAGCCGGCCAGCAGGGTACACAGGATCAGACCGCCGTAGCCGAACCGCTCGATGACGGCGAACACGACCGGAATGAACGCCGCGGTCGGCCCGCCGACCTGCACGCGCGAGCCGCCGAACAGGGAAATCAGGAACCCCGCGACGATGGCCGTGTGCAGTCCCTTGTCCGGCGTCGTGCCCGAGGCGATCGCCAGGGCCATGGCCAGCGGCAGCGCGACGACGGCGACGGTCAGGCCGGCAACGAGGTCGCGGCGCAGATCGGCCAGTACATAGCCGCCGCGCAGCACGCTGCACAATTGCGGTTCGTAGATCGGGCGCAGGCGCTGCAGCAGCGCGCGCAGATCGTGCCGTCCGGGCTCAGCCATGCGCCGGCACCGGCAACACGCACGAACTGCCGTGGACGCTCGCCGGAGACGGCCGGTCGGAAAGTACTGCCGCACAACGACGGCGAGGTGAGCGGACAGGTCTGCGACAGCAGACGGAGCGGGGGCGGACGACGGCAGGCGGCACGATGCAGCTCTCCGGATCGCAAAACCGGCGGCCGCAAGGCCGCGACCTGCTGGCCGCTGTCGCCCCCGATCAGGCCTGGGGGGGTTTCGGCGCCTTGAGCCGGACGCCGCGGCCAGTCCCATGACTGGGCATGTTCTCGCCGATGAGCTCCACGCCGGCGGCATCCAGCGCCGCGACGATCTTGGTCAGCGTTTCCACCACGCCGCGGACATTGCCGCTGCTCGCTTCCATGCGCTGAATCGTCGGCAGCGAGACCCCCGCCTTCTGCGCCAGCGCCTTCTGGTCCAGCCCGGCCAGGGCTCGCGCCGCACGCAGTTGAGCCGCGGTAATCATCGACAAGACTCCGGAATTGACTTTAACAAGGCAGCTTTCACCACCTCAAGTGATGTTTCAGACATCAGATCGAGATTCCCTCGGCAGCGCCATGCCGCCATCGAGCCAGCAATCATCGCCGCATTGCGCAGCCGAGCGCCACACTTGCTTTTGATCGCAGCGATGATGTTTAGAGCATACATAGAGATTTACTGAACATCATATATAATGCTCCTCGCATTCATCCAGCGGTTGCAGACTTGCATGCTCCGCCCCCCTGTCGCGGCGGCCAGTCGCGTTCCCGCTGCATCCCGCCTGCCCGGTACCCGATCATGCATTCATCCCGCCGCCCCACTCCCCGTCCCCTGCGCCGCCCGGCCGCGCCGGCCGCGACTCCCACCGTCGCCCCCCCGCCTGCCTGGGAACAGACAGCCGCCGCCGCGACGGTGTTCGGACGCGACGCGCAGGGAGGCCAGGTCTGCGTGCAGATCCTGTGCTGGCCGATCGTGCCGACGGCCTGGACGCTGCTGCAGCAGGCGCTGCAACTGGTACAGGCCAGCCGCGTATCGGTCTGGCGCGACAGCGACGCCGGGGTGCGCACCTGGGTCGGCGCCAGCGCGCCGCAACTGAGCCAGCCCTTCCGCGATACCGCCGCCGAAGAAAGTTCGGTGGCCGCGCTGCTCGCGCGCACGCCGATACAGCTCAGCGTCGGACTGGCGCCGATCGCCGAAGCGTGCACGCCCGAGGCGCTGGCCGTCGCCCGGCGCCAGAGCCTCGCCGACTGCCTTGCGGCCTACGCCGAATCCCTGCGCGTACCCGGGCGTTCGCCATGCCGCCGCCTGATCGCCGACGGCGACGCGGACATCGAACAGGACCTCGAAACGGCACTCAAGCGCGCACGCCTGCGCCTGGACGACGGCGATGCCCTGCGCGGCCTGCGTCTGCAATGCCTGCAGGAAACGCCGGCGCCGCTTCCGCTGGAAGCCGCCACCGTCATCGCACGCGCCGTGGCCGAGCATCTCGGCGGCGGCGAATCGGTCCGCGCCATCCTCGACGTCGCCGTGGCCAAGCTTGCGCGCGTCCCGCCTGAACTGGCGCGCGGCGGCAAGTCGTCACGCCGGCGCTGACGCCGCCAGTCCGCCGTCGATCCGGCGACCGCTGCGCGGCGGCGCATCCTCGGCGGCGCGCGCCGCCGCAGTGAAACGCGTCAGGCCACGACCGTCGTATCCGCGTACGGCGGCGGCGACAGGCGCCCGACCTCGACGGTCACATGCACGAATTCGTCGTGTATCGCCATCGCGCGACGGAAAAACGCCGCATCGACCGCGGAGTCGGTCACCAGGCGGACGATGCAGGCGAAGCGGCCACGGCCGACGCGACAGACGCGCAGATCGGTGATGCGCACCTCAGCAGCGCGCGGACAGAGCCGCCGGGTATCTCGATCTTCCAGGTGCCGAACGCAAAGCGCAGGTCCTGCGCTTTGCGGCGCGCCAATGCATAGGCGATCGCGCCGAGGCCCAGCGCGACGGCATGTGAGCGGCGCGGCGATTCGCCCCGTCAGAACGAGCCGCCGCCACTTCCAGACGCTTCAGCCCAGCACATCGCCGGGCACGCGCACGGCGCCTTCCATGAGCACGCGGGCACTGCGGCTCATGATCGCGCGCGTGACGGTCCATTGGCCGTCGACCTGACGCGCCTCGGCGCCGACGCGCAAGGTGCCCGACGGATGACCGAAGCGCACGGCCGTGCGCTCGCCGCCGCCGGCAGCCGCATTGACCAGGGTGCCCGGAATCGCTGCGGCCGTACCGATCGCCACCGCGGCCGTGCCCATCATCGCGTGATGCAGCTTGCCCATCGACAGCGCGCGCGCGTGCAGGTCGATCTCGGCGGCAGCGACGTGCTTGCCGCTGGACGTGACGTAATCCTGCGCCGGCGCGACGAAGGCCACCTTCGGCGTATGCTGGCGCGCCGCGGCCTGTTCGACCGACGCGATCAGGCCCATGCGCACCGCACCGTAGGCGCGGATGGTCTCGAACCGGGCCAGCGCCGCCTTGTCGTCGTTGATCGCGCCCTGCAGCTCGGTGCCCGTATAGCCGAGGTCGGCGGCATTCAGGAATATGGTCGGGATGCCGGCATTGATCAGCGTCGCCTTGAACGTGCCGACGCCGGGCACGTCGAGATCGTCGACGAGATGGCCGGTCGGAAACATCGCGCCGCCCTCGCCTTCGTCGGACGGATCGAGGAACTCCAGCACGATCTCCGCAGCCGGAAAAGTCACGCCGTCGAGCTCGAAATCACCGGTCTCCTGGACCTGGCCGCCGGTGACGGGCACCTGCGCGACGATGGTCTTGCCGATATTGGCCTGCCAGATGCGCACGACGGCGATGCCGTCGTGCGGCACGCGGGCGGAGTCGATCAGGCCGTTGGCGATCGCGAACGGACCAACCGCCGACGACAGGTTGCCGCAGTTGCCGCTCCAGTCGACGAACGCGGTGTCGATGGAAATCTGGCCGTACAGATAGTCGACGTCGTGGCCGGGCACGCTCGACGGCGAAATGATCACGCACTTGCTCGTGCTCGACGTCGCGCCGCCCATGCCGTCGGTATGTTTGCCGTAGGGATCGGGCGAACCGATCACACGCAGCAGCAGCGCATCGCGCGCAGTCCCCGGGGTCTGCGCCGCGGCCGGCAGATCCTGCAGCCGGAAGAACACCCCCTTGCTGGTGCCGCCGCGCATGTAGGTCGCGGGAATTCTGATCTGTGGCTTGTGCGACATGGCAAAACTCACCTTCGATGGAAAATTGTTCACCTGTTCACCCAATGACGGGATTCCGGGAATCGCTACCCGTGGGAGAGGGGCCGGAGCGGAGGGGGCTGCCTGATGCCCCGGTCACTCCACATCGACGCCCTGCATCGTCCAGGCGGGAATTGCCCCGCGAAGTTCCCGGAAAACAGATATCGCCCGCTCCGCCCGTTCACGCTGCCTTCGACGACTCCAGAAAATCCTGCGCAAACCGCTGCAGCACGCCGCCGGCCTCGTAGATGGAGACTTCCTCGGCGGTGTCCAGTCGGCAGGTGACCGGCACCTCGATGCGCTCGCCGCTGCGGCGGTGGATCACGAGGGTCAGATCCGCGCGCGGTTCGCGCGCGCCGGTCACGTCGAAGGTTTCGGTGCCGTCGATGCCGAGGGTCTTGCGATTCGTGCCTGGCTTGAACTCCAGCGGCAACACGCCCATGCCGATCAGGTTCGTGCGATGGATGCGCTCGAAGCCTTCGGCGACGATGACCTCCACGCCGGCCAGACGCACGCCCTTCGCCGCCCAGTCGCGCGAGGAGCCCTGGCCGTAGTCGGCGCCGGCGACGATGATCAGCGGCTGCTTGCGCTCCATGTAGGTTTCTATCGCTTCCCACATGCGCACGACCTGGCCGTCGGGTTCGATGCGCGCGAGCGAGCCCTTGCGGATCTGGCCGTCGACGACGGCCATTTCATTGACGAGGGTCGGATTGGCGAAGGTCGCGCGCTGCGCGGTCAGATGATCGCCGCGATGCGTCGCGTAGGAATTGAAGTCCTCTTCGGGCAGGCCCATGCGCGCGAGGTATTCGCCGGCGGCGCTGTCGGGCAGGATCGCGTTGGACGGCGACAGGTGGTCGGTCGTGATGTTGTCGCCGAGCACGGCCAGCGGACGCAGGCCGTGCAGAGTGCGCTCGCCGGCCAGCGCGCCTTCCCAGTACGGCGGGCGGCGGATGTAGGTGCTCTGCGGCCGCCAGTCGTACAGCGGGCTGATCGCACCGCCGTGCGCGACGTGCAGGCGGAACATCGGCTCGTAGACCTTGCGGAACTGTTCGGGCTTGACGCTGCTCGCGACGATCGCGTCGATCTCCGCGTCGTCGGGCCAGATGTCCGCCAGCCGCACGGGCTTGCCGTCGAGGTCATGGCCTAGCACGTCCTTCTCGATGTCAAAGCGCACGGTGCCGGCGATCGCGTAGGCGATGACCAGCGGCGGCGAGGCGAGAAATGCCTGCTTGGCGTAGGGGTGGATGCGGCCGTCGAAGTTGCGGTTGCCCGACAGCACGGCGGTCGCATACAGATCGCGCTCGATGATTTCCTGCTGGATCTTCGGATCGAGCGCGCCGCTCATGCCGTTGCAGGTCGTGCAGGCGAACGCGACGATGCCGAAGCCGAGTTTTTCCAGCTCGGGCAGCAGACCCGCTTCCTCCAGATACAGCTGCACCGCCTTGGAGCCCGGCGCGAGCGAGGTCTTGACCCAGGGCTTGCGCAGCAGACCCTTCGCGTTCGCGTTGCGCGCGAGCAGGCCCGCGGCAATGACATTGCGCGGATTGGAGGTATTCGTGCAGCTCGTGATCGCGGCGATGATGACGGCGCCGTCGGGCATCAGCCCCTGCGCTTCCTGCGCGCGCGCCTGTTCCAGGCCGACCGCGATGCCGCGCGCGGCGAGTTCGGACGTCGGCAGGCGCTTGTGCGGATTGGACGGGCCGGCCATGTTGCGCACGACGCTGGACAGATCGAACTGCAGGCTGCGCTCGTACTGCGCCGTAGCCAGCGCATCGGCCCAGAGGCCGGCGGTCTTCGCGTAGATCTCGACCAGCCGTACCTGCTCCTCGCTGCGGCCGGTCAGGCGCAGGTAGTTCAGGGTCTTGTCGTCGATGAAGAACATCGCCGCGGTCGCGCCGTATTCGGGCGCCATGTTGGAGATCGTCGCGCGGTCGCCGACGGTCAGGGTCGCCGCGCCTTCGCCGCGGAATTCGAGATACGCGCCGACGACCTTGGACTGGCGCAGGAACTCGGTCAGCGCGAGCACGATGTCGGTCGCGGTGATGCCCGGCTGCGGACGTCCCGTGAGCTCCACGCCGATGATGTCGGGCAGGCGCATCCACGAGGCGCGGCCGAGCATGACGTTCTCGGCTTCGAGGCCGCCGACGCCGATCGCGATGACGCCCAGCGCGTCGACGTGCGGCGTGTGGCTGTCGGTGCCGATGCAGGTGTCCGGATAGGCCACGCCGTGATCCGCATGGATGACCGGCGACATTTTCTCCAGATTGATCTGGTGCATGATGCCGTTGCCCGGAGGAATCACATCGACGTTGCGGAAAGCCTGCTTGGTCCAGTCGATGAAATGGAAGCGGTCCTCGTTGCGCCGGTCCTCGATCGCGCGGTTCTTCGCGAACGCGTCCGGGTCGTAGCCGCCGCATTCGACAGCGAGCGAGTGGTCGACGATGAGCTGCACCGGCACGACCGGGTTCACCTTGGCCGGGTCACCGCCCTTCTCGGCGATCGCGTCGCGCAGACCGGCCAGGTCGACGAGCGCGGTCTGGCCGAGGATGTCGTGGCAGACCACGCGCGCGGGAAACCACGGGAAGTCGTGGTCGCGGCGGCGCTCGACGAGCTGGCGCAGCGACAGTTCCAGCTGCGCCGGCTCGCAGCGGCGCACGAGGTTCTCGGCGAGCACGCGCGAGGTATACGGCAGGCCGTCGTAGGCGCCCGGCGCGAGCGCGTCGACGGCGGCGCGCGCGTCGAAGTAATCCAGGGAGGTTCCGGGCAGCGATTTGCGATTGGCGCTATTCATGGCGGGCGTGGGCTGGCGATAGCGGGAAGGGAAGCGCAGGGGGTGTCGCGCGCGGCGGTCCCGGGACCGAGGATGGTAGTCCCCTGCCCGGCTGCCGGCGCGGTCGCGGCCGTGCGACAGCGATGCCGTGCGGTCCTGCGCAGATCGGCGATCAATCTGGCATCCTCGAAAGCATTGATCAATCTTGATCCCAACAATCAACCTGTTCGCATGGATCCCGATCTGCTGTCCGCTCGCGAGGCCTGCCGGCTGCTCGGCATCAGCGCGGCCACCCTGTATGCCTACGTCAGCCGCGGCCTGATCGAGTCGCGGCCGGGGCCGGACCACCGCAGCCGCGGCTACCGGCGCGCCGACGTGGAGCGCCTGGCGCAGAACCGCCGCGCCGGCCGCGGTGCAGCGCGCGGCGCGGCGCAGAGCCTGGATCGGGGCCTGCCCGTGCTCGAAACGCAGATCTCGCTGATCCAGGCCGACGCGCCCTACTACCGCGGCCTGTCGGCGATCGCCGCCGTGCGCGCCGGCTCCACGCTGGAAGATGTCGCGCGGCGGCTGTGGGACTGCGCCTCTCAGGATCCGTTCGCCGCGCCGCCGCCGGCGGACTGGCCGGCCGGCGTCGCCGGCCTCGTCGCGACGCCGGGGCTGCCGCCGCTGGAACGCGCCATGGCGGCGATCCCGCTGCTCGGCCTGGCGCTGCGCCATTCCTTCAGTCAGGCCGCGGCCGTGCGCCGGGAGATCGCTGCGCTGTTGCTGCGCCAGAACGCCGCGCTGCTGCTCGGCTCCCGTCCGGCCGCGGCCCCTCTGCACGCGCAGATCGCCACGGCCCTGCGTCCCGACGAGGCCGGTTTCGCCGGCATCGTGCGCGCCGCACTCGTGCTCAGCGCCGAGCACGAGCTCAACGTCTCGGCCTTCGCCGCGCGCGTGATCGCGTCCACCGGCGCACATCTGCATGCGACAGCCTGCGGCGGCCTGGCTGCACTCTGCGGTCCGCGGCACGGCGGCGCGACGGCCCGCGCCCATGCGCTGATCGCCGCCGGCAGCGACGAACTCGCCGCACGCTGGCGGCGCGGCGACGACCTCCCGGGCTTCGGCCATGCGCTGTATCCGCAGGGCGATCCGCGCGCGGCCGAACTGCTCGCATTGCTGCAGCGTGAACGCGCCGGCACGCCGGGCTGGCAACGGCTCGCCGCACTGATCGCCCGCGCCGAGGAGGTCAGCGGGCTGCGGCCGAGCCTGGACCTGAGCCTCGCCGCGATCTGCCATCTCTACGACCTGCCGGCCGAGATCGCGCTCGTGCTGTTCGCGAGCGCGCGCCTGGCCGGCTGGCTCGCACATGCGCTGGAGCAGCAGGAGCAGGGCCGGCTGATCCGGCCCCGCGCGCGCTATGCCGGCGAATCCGGCTGAACCCGGCGCGGCCGGCCACGGCTTCAGCCGACCGGAATCACGAGCTGGAAACCGCTGTAGAAGATCTGGTCGCCAGCCGGCGGCGGCTGGCAGGTGTCGGCTTCGAGGCGAAACGCATAGCTGCCGCACCCCTGGCCCGCATCGACTTCGTTGACGACGATCGAGAACGCCTGGCTGCCCGCGAGCCGGGTCGAGAACGCGATGTTCGCGCTGGTGCTGTAGCCGCTGTCGGCCAGATGCCCGGTATTCGGCGTCGCCGGATTGTAGTTGCGGTAGGCGACGATCTGCGTCTGGTTGCCGCCGCACTGGGAGAAGTCGGCCGTGACGGTCAGGCATACCGGCTGTGCGGAAATGGCCGGGAAGTCGTACCGGTCGCGCCGCACCGCAGTCGTGTTTTCCAGGGTCGGCGTCTTCGTGGGACCGCCGCACAGGGACGGACGCCCGTCGCGGGTGATGCGCCCGGTCTGCTGGACGTCGCCGGCATTCAGCGAGCCGGTGCGCGTCGTCGTGAAATAGCAGCTTCCGGCGGCCGGCGCGGTGGTGATGTCGAGGCACCAGCCGTCGGCGATCGTGCCGAACGGCTGCGGGTCGGTGCCGGAGTTCTGCGCGGCCCAGAGACGCCAGGTGCCGTTGGGGTTCAGACCTTCGAGGCTCGACAGCATCTGCCGCGCGACCGCCGCCGGCGCGGGCGCGGGCAGCGCCGGGGGCGCGAAGACCCGCGGCAGATAGCGGTTGTTCGTCGTGGGCACCGTGTAGGAAGGACTGCCGTTGCTTCCGGTCAGCAAGGCATAGATCTGCGCCGAATCGCTGAACGTCCACTGCGCATTGATCACCAGCGGAAAAGGCGCCGCGTTCACGTCGAAGCCGCTGCCGGTGATGCCGACCAGCTGGCCGCCCGGATGCTGCAGGTACGCCGCGAGCCGCGAGGTGTCGGTATGGGTGACATCCGCCAGCACCAGATCCACGTCGGTGACGACGCCGGCGAGGTTGGAAACGACGATGTCGCTCGGATACTGCGACGCAGCCCCCGCGCCCGGAAACTGCAGTGCGGCCGTGTTGCAGAACCGCGTCGTCGTCGCGAGCGCCTTGTTCACACCGCAGATCGGCGCGGCCGCGGCCAGGGCGGCGTCGGCCGGCCGCTGCGGATCCATCAGCCGCGTCGCCGCAGCCGTCAGTGCCGGCGGCGAGGCAGGATCGTCCATCTGATGCGGCGAAAGGTCCGCCGGTCGTCCGGCAGACACCCCGGCAGCCATACCGGACAACGACACGAGCACGAGGATGCGACGCATGAGGCTTCTCCCTGGGACCTGGCGGCACGTACGCAGGACCGCCTGGGCAGGGATCACGCCGCGGATCGTGCCGGAAGGGCGCGATCGTCGCCCCTCGGACCAGGGCCCATGGGTTCGATCGCCGCCGTCTTGCCGCTACCGCCGCTGCGCTGACGGCGCGGAGGGCCGGTCCGCCGCTGCAGCGGACGCGCGCCGGCGCTAGCATCGCCGGCTCAGGAGACGACCATGCCCGGAACCCGCACGTTTTCCAGCACGCAACCCGTGAGCCTGGCCCTGCAGGGCGGCGGCGCGCACGGCGCGTTCACCTGGGGTGTACTCGAACGGCTCAGCGAAGAACCCGGCTTCCGGGTCGCCGCGATCAGCGCGACGAGCAGCGGCGCTATGAACGCCTGTGCGTTCGCCCAGGGCTGGGCCCGCGGCGGCGCGGCCGGCGCGCGCGAAGCACTCGCCGCGTTCTGGGAGGCGGTGTCCTGCCACAACGCCGTGGCCGATTTCTGGCTGGCCGCCGCGCGCAACTGGCGCCTGGACGCGTTCCTGCTCAATGCCTCGCCGCTGCAGATCAACCCGCTGCGCGGACTCGTCGAAAGCGCCTTCGACATGAACCTGCTGCGACGCAGCCCGCTGCGCCTGCACATCGCCGCGACGCGCGTGCGCGACGGCGCGCTGACCGTATTCGACAACGCCGCGCTGAGCCATGACGCCCTGCTCGCCTCGGCCTGTCTGCCGCAATGGTTCCCGACCGTGGAAATCGACGGCGAGGCCTACTGGGACGGCGGCTATGCGGGCAATCCCGCGCTGGAGCCGCTGCTGCAGCCGGACGGGCCGCGCGACATCCTCGCCGTGCTGCTGCAGCCCGAACAGCGCTCGGTGCCGCAGTCGGCGCGCGACATCGCCGAACGCATCAACCAGCTGTCGTTCGGCAGCGTGTTCCTGCGCGAACTGCGCAGTCTGTCCTGTGCCGACCGCCCGTCGGTCTGGGCACGCCTGCACGGCGCCTTGCGCCCGCAGTCGCGCTTTCGCCTGCAGCGGATCCATCCGGCCGAGGAATTCACCGCCAGCGACGGCAATGCCGCGAGCGACACGCGGCTGGGCCATCTGCAGGAATTGCGCGGGCACGGCCGCACGGCGGCCGAAGCCTGGCTGCATGGCGACCGCGCCGCGGTCGATCTGGCCCTGCCGCAGCCGCTGCTCGCGACCTGAGCGGCACGGCGTCTCAGCCCCAGACGTCGCCGAGCACGCGCGCGAAATTGCCGCCGAGAATCTTCTCGATGCGCGCGTCCGCATGGCCGCGCGCGGACAGCAGATCGGCCAGCCGCCCGAAGCGATCGGCGGTGTTCAGATCCGGCGGAAACAGCAACAGCTCCGGATCGCGATCGGCGGCGAAGGCGCCCATCGCGATCGCGTCGCGGATGTTGCGCGCGTTCTCCTCGCGGAAAGCCGGCGTGATCGCCGTCGGCACGATGGACAGGTCGGTGCCGAGGCCGACGTGGTCCTCGCCGCAGACCGTGATCGCATGCTCGATGTGCCGGATCACGTCGGCGGCGGTCTGCTGACCCTGCCGGCGCAGATACGGCCAGAAGATGATGCCGACCACACCGCCGCGTTCGGCCAGCCGCCGCAGCTGCGCATCACCGAGCAGTCGCGGCGAATCGACGAGCGCGCGGCAGCCGCTGTGGCTGACGAGCGGCGGCCGCGTCGCCGCGGCGATCGCCTCGCGCGTCATGCGCGCCCCGCCGTGGGCCAGGTCGACGACGATGCGCTCGGCCTCCAGCCGCTCGATCAGCGCATGACCATGCCGGCTGAGCCCCGCATCGCCGGGTTCCAGACTGCCGTCGCCGATGAGATTGCGCACGTTGTGGGTCAGCTGCAGCACGCGCAGACCGGCGTCGCGGAAGACGGTCACGCGCTCCAGATCCTCGCCGATCGGCTCGGCCCCCTGGAAGGTGAACACGACGCCGAGCTTGCGCTCGCGCCGGGCGCGCTCCAGGTCGGCACGATTGCGCACGGTCAGCATCCGGTCGGCATGGCGTACGACGACCGCGTCGTAGTCGATCAGCCGCTGCCGCATCGACTTCCAGGTGGCATCCGCATGGCGCCGGCCGTTCGGCGTGATCGTCATGACGGCCGCGGTCAGGCCGCAATCGCGCACCGCCTGCAGCGCCGCGGCGTAGTCGGGCGAATCCGGCGGCTGGAACAGCAGATCGACACCGGCGGCGCCGTCGATGACGAAGGCGCCGCGCCGGCGCGCCTTCGCTGCCGCGGCGCCGGCAGCAGCCGGGCGAGACGGCGTCAGGAACTGCGGACGATTCATCGCGACGCTCCCGCGGGATCAGCGCCGGACTCTACCCGCGCCGCCCCGCAGCACGCCATCGACGGGATACGGCTCGGCCACGCCCGCCATGCCGGCAACCTCGCAGCGCGCACAAGACGGGCCCCGCGCCGAGCGGCGCGGCGCCGGGCATTCCGGACACGAACGCCGGCGACGCGACCATCGCGGCGTGCGCGAATCGCCAGGCGCGAACGCCGGTTGAAGAATCCCACCTGAGCGCGCGAACGCCTTTCCGCGCAGGGGAGCCGGCCGGCGCCGCACACACCGCGGCCCGGTCCACCGCCGCGAACGCGCTGCTATCCTGCGAACCGTCGCCACAGGAGTGCGTATGCCGGCCATCGCGATGGAGCAGCTCTACGGTCTGATCGCCGCGCTCGGCGGCGGCCTGCTGGTCGGCATCGGCCGCGAACGTGAAAAGGCCGTACAGGGCCGCGAAGCCGCCGGCGTGCGCAGCTTCACGGTCGTCGCGCTGGCCGGCGCGATTGCGATGCTGTTGGGGCCGGTCGCCCTGGCCGTCGCGGGTGCGGCCGTGGCCGCAATGGCCGTCGCGTCGTACTGGCACAGCGTAGAGCACGACCCGGGCCTGGTCGCCGAGCTCGCCCTGCTCGTGACCTTCCTGCTCGGCGCTCTCGCGCAGAACCAGGCCGGCCTGGCCGCGGGCCTGTTCGTCGCCCTGGCCGTGGTGCTGCAGAGCAAGGCCAGCCTGCACCGCTTCACGCGCCAGATCCTCAGCGAGCAGGAACTCGGCGACATCCTGCTGCTGGCCGCCGCCGCGCTGATCGTGCTGCCGCTGCTGCCCGATCGCGCCGTCGATCCCTGGCAGGTGCTGAATCCGCGCAAGCTGTGGCTGTTCGTCGTGCTGGTCATGGGCATCAATGCGACCGGCTACGTCGCGCTGCGCGTGTTCGGCAGCGGCCGCGGCCTGGCCCTGGCCGGCCTGCTCGGCGGCTTCGTCTCCAGCGCCGCGACGATCGCCGGCATGGGCCAGCGGGCGAAGGCGAATCCGGCGGTGCTGCGCAGCTGCATCGCCGCGGCGCTGCTGTCCTGCGTGGCCACGGTGGTGCAGCTCGCAGCCATCCTGTTCGCGATCGCGCCGGCGCTCGCGCGCGACCTCGTGCTGCCGCTGCTCGCGGCCGGACTGGCCGCCGTCGCGATCGCCGCGATCTATGTCCGGCGCGACCGCGGCCAGTTCGTCGACAACGAACCGACCGCACTGGGTCGCCCGTTCGCGCTGCGCCAGGCACTGCTGTTCGTCGCGATCGTCGCCGCCGCGCTGCTGCTGTCGACCCTGCTGCGGCGCTATTTCGGGGAAGGCGGCGTGCTCGCCGCCGCCGCTGCCGCCGGTTTCGCCGACGTCCACGCCGCGGCGATCTCGCTGGGTCAGCTCGCCGGCAGCGGCGACCTGCCGCATGCGCAGGCGGCCTGGGCGCTAGCCGCCGCCTTCACGACCAATTCGCTCGTCAAATGCGCCGGTGCCAGCGTCGGCGGCCTGGGCTATGCGCGGCCGGTCGCGGCCGGCGTGCTCGCGATCAATCTGTGCCTCGTGCTCGCGGTCTGGTGGCTGCCGCGCTGACGGATGACAGAATCCGCGCCTCCCCGAGGGCCGGCGATGCCATGATGCCGCCGCCTCGGCCCGACGGCGAGCGGTCCATGTGCGTGCCGATGCGCCGCTGTACGCGGCCGGGCAGGCAGAACGCACCCGCGTCGCGGTTGCGCCCGACGCGAGCATCGACGCCTCACCGCTGTCGGCGTGCGGCGTCGCGTCAGTCGCCCTGCCCGGCCAGCGCCGCGCGCAGCGAATCGCGCAGGCCTTCGCGCTCGGCGAACGGATCGTAGGGTCCCTGCTGCGCGACGATGCGCTCGGCGCGGGCGCGCGCGCCGACCAGCGCCTGCGGATGCGAGGCGATATAGAAGCGTTGCTGCTCGATCGCATCGAAGGTCATCCCGGCCACCTCCGCCGCGCTGACCTTGCCCGAGGTCACGGCCTTCTCCACCAGCGCCTGGGCGACGCGTTGCGCGCGCGTGGCCGGCGCGTCGTTCGCCAGGCTGGCCGGGCGATTGCGCTGCGACACGTGGATGCCGGTCGACACGTAGTGCGGACACAGCACCGAGCAATGCACCTGCGCGGTAACCAGCGCGAGATCGTGGTGCAGGGTTTCGCTGAGCGCCACGACGGCATGCTTGGACACGTTGTAGACGCCGCTCAGCGGCGGATTGACGATGCCGGCCATCGACGCGGTGTTGACGATATGCGCGCGGTAGTGCGGATCGGCCGCGGCGGCGTCGAGCATGGCCGGCACGAACGCGCGCAGACCGTGGATCACACCCATGAGGTTGACGCCCAGGGTCCACTGCCAGTCGCGCAGGCTGTTTTCCCAGACCAGGCCGGCGCTGCCGACGCCGGCGTTGTTGAACAGCGCATGCACACGGCCGAAGCGCAGCCGGGTCGCCGCGGCCAGGGCATCGACCTGGGCCGCGTCGGCCACGTCGACGGCCCGGGCGATCGCCTCGGCGCCGAGCGCGGTGACTTCGGCCAGTGTCGACTGCAACGCGTCGGCCTGCACGTCGGCCAGCACGAGGCGCAGGCCGCGACGCGCGCCGAGCAATGCGAACTCGCGGCCGAAGCCCGAACCCGCACCGGTGATCACGGCCACACTGCCCTTCCCGACGACATCGTTCATACGGATTCTCCGGCGGCGCGAACGCATCGTTGCCGCGACTCAAAGTTTCGTTTAATGAAATTTATTTCCGAAATCTGCAGCGACGATACCCAGCACCGGGCATCGCGGCAATCCGCTGTATCGTGCTGCAGCACGATGGAATTCATGAGTATCGCCGGCTTGCGAGCCGGCTTCGCCACCGCCTAGGATGTATGCCGGCCCCGGTTTCGATTTTCGCATCACGAAACTTTGGCGCCATTCCCGCGACCGCAAGGCCCGACCTCATGGACTTCAGCTACAGCCCCCGCGTCGAAACCCTGCGCCGCGAGCTGACCGATTTTTTTGACTTGTACATTTATCCCAACGAAGCCGCGCATGCGGCCGAGGCGCGCGCGCAGCGCGCGGCGGGCGATCCCTGGCAGCCCAGCGCGATCGTCGAATCGCTCAAGCGCAAGGCGCGCGAGGCTGGCTGGTGGAACCTGTTCCTGCCGCGCTCGGAGCGCGCACCGCAGGGACTCAGCAATCTCGAGTACGCGCCGCTCTGCGAAATCATGGGCCGCGTGCCCTGGTCGGCCGAGGTGTTCAACTGCTCGGCGCCGGACACCGGCAACATGGAAGTGCTTGAACGCTACGGCAGCCCCGAACAGCAGCGACGCTGGCTGGAGCCGCTGCTGGCCGGCGAGATCCGTTCTGCTTTTCTGATGACCGAACCCGACGTGGCCTCGTCGGACGCGACCAACATCGAATGCTCGATCCGCCGCGACGGCGAGGACTGCGTCGTCAACGGGCGCAAATGGTTTTCCTCGGGCGCCGGCGATCCGCGCTGCGCGGTCTATATCGTCATGGGCAAGACCGACACGACGGCGCCGAGCCATCGGCAGCAGTCGATGCTGCTCGTGCCGGCCGGCACGCCGGGCGTACAGGTGCGCCGGCCGGTGACGGTGTTCGGCTACGACGACGCGCCGCACGGCCACATGGACATCGAGCTCGTCGACGTACGCGTGCCGGCGGCGAACATCATCCTCGGTGCAGGCCGCGGCTTCGAGATCGCCCAGGGCCGCCTCGGTCCGGGCCGCATCCACCACTGCATGCGCAGCATCGGCCTGGCCGAGGTCGCACTCGAACTGCTGTGCCGCCGCGTCAGCACGCGCGTCGCGTTCGGCCGGCCGCTGGCCGAGTATTCGATCTGGCACGAACGCATCGCCGAAGCGCGCTGCCTGATCGAGCAGGCGCGCCTGCTGACCCTGAAGGCCGCCGATGCGATGGACAAGGTCGGCAACAAGGCCGCGCGCGCCGAGATCGCGATGATCAAGGTCGTTGCGCCGAACATGGCCGTGCAGATCATCGACTGGGCCATACAGGCCCACGGCGCGGCCGGCGTCAGCGGCGACTTCCCGCTGGCCGCGGCCTACGCCGGCGCACGCTCGCTGCGCCTGGCCGACGGCCCCGACGAAGTGCATCGCGCCACGATCGCCAAGCTCGAACTCGCGCGTCATGCCGCGCGCGCGGCGGCCTGAGCATGGGCAACCCGAGACGCGAAGCCGACCTGTTCAGCCGCGGCGTCAGTGCCGAGCATCCGCAGTTCGTCAGCGCCGTCGCGCGCGCGTTCTCGGTGCTGCGCTGTTTCGAGCACGGCGTGCATTACCTCGGCAACCAGGACATCGCCCGGCGCACGGGCCTGCCCAAGCCGACCGTGTCGCGCTTCACCTTCACCCTGTCGGCGCTGGGCTATCTGAGCTACTCGCCCGAGCGGGAAAAATACTGTCTCGGCACGGCCGTGCTCGGTCTCGGCCACGCGTTCATGAAGAACAACGACGTGCTGAGCATCGCGCGGCCGCTGATGCGCGAGCTGGCCGACGCGGCGCAGGCCGCGGTCATGCTCGGCGCGGCCGACGGCCTGCGCATGGTGCTGCTCGACATCTGTCAGGGCGATCCGACGTTCCAGCTCAAGCTCGAACCCGGCGCACGCGTGCCGCACGGTTCCACCGCGCTGGGCCGCGCCGACCTGGCCGCACGCCCGGCCGAGGTATTCGAGGCGCGCCTGGCCGAACTGCAGCGCGACTGCGAAGCCGATGCCTGGCCACGCATCCGCGCCGGCATCCTGCAGGCACGCGAGGACTACGCGCACTACGGCTTCTGCTTTTCGCTCGGCGACTGGAATCCCGAGGTGTTCGCCGTCGGCGTGCCGCTGATCTGCGCCGACCGCAGCCGCGTGCTCGTGTTCAACTGCAGCGGCCGGATCGCGACGATGACGCGCGAGCGGCTGCTGCAGGACATCGGCCCGCGCCTCGTCGCGCTGCGCAACACCGTGTTCGAACGCACGCGCGGGCGGTTCTAGGCAGTGACCGCCGTATCGGCGTCTGCAGGATTTTCCGGAAAAGTTTTTCATTCGAAAAAATGCGCCAGCGCGCCGCAGGCGCGATGCCGCGCCGCGGCGGGTTCGCCGCTGGCAGCGCCGCGCGTCGCCGCGACCAGTGCCGGCGCCGGCGTCAGTCCTTCCTGCACGAACAGCGCGAGTTCGTCATGCAGCCCCCTGGCCCGGATAGCTGAACGAATTCAAGAAGCCCTCGTCGGTGCCGGCATGATCGCCACGCCGACGCGCTGCCGCATCGGCCGCACGGCCGCGACCGCGCGGGAATGCGCAGGCCGCGCCGCGATCGGTTCCGGCACAGTCCTGCGCGCGCTCGATGCGCCAGTCACAGGTCAGGCGCGGGCCCGGGCCGATGCAGGCGATATAGGCATCGTTCGCATGATCGTCGACGTCGAGGAAATCGAGGATGCGGCCGCCGTTCGAGGTCGGCGTCACGCACACGTCGTTCGCGGCGAAACGGCGCCGCCATCGGCCAGTGCCGGATCGGCGCCGGCAGCGGCGAGCTGAACGGCAACCGCGCGACAGCCGCGAACCGCGCGCGAAACCGTCGCGGCCATCGCATAGCATAGGCGCGGCACGAAGCCGCCCGGCGCCGCCGGGCAGTCCTGTCTCCTGGGGAGTTGCGGTGATCCGCTTATCGGCAGCCAGTGCAGTCCGTTTCCTGTTCGCTCTGTCCGGCCTTGCGCCGCTCGGTGTCGCCGCGCAGCAATGCAGTTTCACGCAGACGGCGCCGTCGAACTGGCAGCGCGTGGACACGGCCGTGGTCCGGCTGGCCCTGCCGCGCGACGCCTATCGCACGGAAGACAGCCGTGCCGACGCCGGCGGCTACCGCTACCGCGCCGAAGGCCTGGATGTGCTCGTCGACTATGGCCTGACGCGCGCGCCGGCCGAACCCGAAACCGGCATGGTCAGTCGCCTGCTCGGCGGCGCGCCGGCCTTCATCGTCAACGAGGCGCGCGCCGATGGCGCCGGCCGCATCGCGATCACCTGGACCGGCCTGGGCCACACCCAGAGCGAGGCCAGCGTGACCATCGCGTTCGCCGACGCGGCGCGCCGCAGCGACGCGTGCCGCATCGCCTCGGCCCTGCGCCTGCTCGGCGACGCCGCGACGCTGACGCTGCTGCGCACCGGCTCCAGCGCCGGACAGCGCTATGCAGTACTGCGCAGCGGCAACGGCGAACAGCGGCGCGTCGTCGAAGGCGACTACGTCGCACTGAACTGGGGCCAGGTCGCACATATCGGGGAACGCGCCGTGGAGATCGCCGAACGCCTGCCGGCGCGCGGCGGCGGCTGGAGCGAACGGCGCACGACCCTGCGCGCGACGCACTGAGCCGCGCCGCCCGCATACACCCCGCGCGGATGTCGGCTACCATCGGCGCCGGCGAAGCAAGTCGCCTCCGGTCCGCGGGAAGGGTGCAACCCACTTGTACGCATGCGCTGTCCACCCGCCTTTGTGCAGCCGGTGTTGCGGACCGTCGGCCTTGATGCACGGAGGTGACGCATGAATTCCCTGCCCGACCGGGCCGATCCCGAGCACCTGCGCAAGCAGGCCAAATCCCTGTTGCAGGACTATCGCCGCAATGATGCGGCCGCGTTCGCGCGGCTCCGTGCCGACCTGCCGGCGGCGCGCGGCTGCAGCGACGCGCAACTGCGCGCGCTGGACCTGCGTCTGCACGACGCACAGTCCTGCATCGCGCGCAGCTACGGCTTTGCGAGCTGGCAGGAACTGCGCGATTACGTCGGCTGGCAGCGCCGCGCCGCACAGGATCTGCAGGCGCGCCGCCTGAACTGGCTGTATCTGGTCTATCCGGGCGACGTGACCGGCACGACCTTCGCCGCGCGGCCGCGGCTGGCCGCACGGCTGCTCGCCGAACAACCGTCACTGGCCGGCGGGGATGCGCTGGCCGCCTGTGCGATCGGCGATGTCGCCGCCATCCGCGCGGCGATCGCCGCCGACCCGTCCTGGGTCCACCGGCCCGCCGGTCCATTGCAACTGCCGCCGCTCGTCGCGGTGACGCATTCGGCGCTGCTGCGCGAACCGGCTCATGCGCCGGCACTGCGCGACAGCGCGCGTCTGCTGCTGCAGGCCGGCGCCGATCCGGACCAGTCCATCGGCAATCGCTGGCCGCCGCATTCGCTGCAACAGCCCGGCGAGGAACGCCTCAGCGCGCTGTACGGCGCAGCCGGGCTGGCCCACGACCTCGTGCTGACCCGCCTGCTGCTGGACGCCGGCGCGAATCCCGACGACGGCGAGTCGCTGTACCACGCGATCGGTCAGGTCGACATCCTGCGCGCGCTGCTCGACGCCGGCGCGCATACGGCTGCCACCAATGCGCCGGCCAATGCGATCGCCCAGGATCATCTCGCCAGCCTGGCGCTGCTGCTCGCCGCCGGCGCCGATCCGAACGAAACGACGGCCCAGGGCATCTCTCCGCTGTTCACGGCCATACGCCTGCGCCGTGCACCGATCTTCGCGCAGATGCTGCTCGCGGCCGGTGCCGATGCGCATGCGCGCGACGCCGACGGCCGCAGCGCGTATGCGGCCGCCTGCGCCGCAGGACTCGACGAGGTTGCCGCACTGCTCGAAGCCGCCGGCGCGGCGGAGACGCTGAGCGCCGCCGACGCCTTCGTCGCCGCCTGCGCGCGCGGCGACGAGGCCGAAGCATCGCGGCGGCTCGCCGCGCAGCCGGATCTCGTCGCGACCTTGAGCCCGGCGCAACAGCGCCAGCTGCCCGAGCTCGCAATGAACGGGGCGGAAGCCGGCGTGCGCCTGATGGTCAGGCTCGGCTGGCCCGTCGCCGTGCGCGGCGGCGACGAACCGTTCGCCGGCTCGGCGCTGAACTGGAGCGTGTTCCGCGGCAACGCCCCGATGACGGCATTCCTGCTCGCCCACGGCGCGCACTGGCGCGAGCGTCACGGCTACGGCAGCGACGTGATCGGCACCTTGTCCTGGGCCTCGTGCAACGAGCCGCCGGAAGAGGGCGACTGGGCCGGCTGCGCCCGGGCGCTGATCGCCCGCGGCCTGCCGCATGCGACGCGAACGGCCGACGCCGCCGGCGACGACGAAGACCGCGTGACTCTCGCCGTCGACGGCGACGTTCACGTCTTCGCCGCCGATGTCGCCGAGGTCCTGCTCGGGGTAATCACGTAGGTTGTGGTGAACGCAGCGAACCGCAACGTCGAGTAATTCCCGCAAAGCGAACGCTCGAAATACCGGCGCGGTATTCGTGGAAATTTTTCATGCGGAAGAATTATTTCCAGGCAGTGTCGTAAAAGCATCGGTCGCGGACGGTGCGCCTGTGCCATGGGCCTCGACGTTGCGGTTCGCCTGACCGCTCGCCACACCCCACGGATCGCGTTTCACCAGATGGAACAAGGCAGCCGGCGATCCGACTCGCTACAGTAGGGCTTCCTTTACGTCATGGAGCGCCCATGGATCCGCGCCAGCTGATTGATCGCCGCCATCTGGATTTCCTGCTGCACGAGGTACTGGACGTCGAGGATCTCTGCCGCTACGCGCGCTTCGCCGAACACGGCCGCGAGACCTTCGCCGCAGCGATCGACCTGGCCCAGCAGATCGCGCTGGACAAATTCCTGCCGCACAACCGCAAGGCCGACCTGCAGGAGCCGCGGCTCGTCGACGGCCAGGTCGAGCTGATTCCCGAGATCGGCGAAGCCGTCGCCGCGTTCTGCGCGGCCGGCTTCCCGGCGGTGCTGGCCGACTACGACCGCGGCGGCATGCAGATGCCGTTCGTCGTCGGCGCGGCCTGCGACGCGCTGTTCTGCAGCGCGAATGCCGGCACGATCGCCTACCCGACCTTGGCGCGCGCGGCGGCCAATCTGCTGGACGTCTATGCGACGGACGAGCAGAAGCGCCTGTACATGCAGCCGATACTCGAGGGCCGCTATTTCGGCACGATGTGCCTGTCCGAGCCCCAGGCCGGCTCGTCGCTGGCCGATCTGAGGACCACCGCCACGCCGCAGGCCGACGGCAGCTACCGCATTTCCGGGGCGAAGATGTGGATTTCCGCCGGCGACCATGAGCTCGGCGAGAACATCGTCCATCTCGTGCTGGCGCGCATCCACGGCGCGCCGGCCGGTGTGCGCGGCATCAGCCTGTTCATCGTGCCGCGCTGGCGCGTGGACGCCGACGGTCGCCGCGGCGCGCGCAACGACGTGCGCCTGGCCGGCCTCAATCACAAGATGGGCCAGCGCGCGAGCGTCAACACCTTCCTGAAATTCGGCGAACAGGGCGACTGCGTCGGCTATCTGGTCGGCGCGCCGAATAACGGCCTGGCCCAGATGTTCCACATGATGAACGAGGAACGCATCGGCGTGGGCCTCAGCGCGATCCAGCAGGCCGCGGCGAGCTACCAGTACGCGCTGGCCTATGCGCGGGAGCGGCACCAGGGCCGCCATCCGGACCAGAAGGACGCCGCCTCCCCGGCCGTCGCGCTGATCGAGCACGCCGACGTGCGCCGCATGCTGCTGTTGCAGAAGTGCTACGTCGAAGGCGGCCAGATGCTTGCGTTCGACGCGGCGCTGCTGGTCGACCGCCAGCACGATGCGGACGAACAGGTGCGCGAGCACAGCCACCTGCTGCTGGAACTGCTGACGCCGATCGTCAAGGCCTGGAACTCCGACTACGCGCTGCGCGCGAATGATCTGGCGATCCAGGTGTTCGGCGGCTACGGCTATACGCGCGACTATCCGGTCGAGCAGTGCTGGCGCGACAACCGCATCAATCCGATCCACGAAGGCACCAACGGCATCCAGGCCCTGGACCTGCTCGGACGCAAGGCGCTGATGCGCGACGGCGCCGCCCTGCGCCTGCTGCTCCAACGCATCGCGCAGACCTGCGCGCAGGTCGCCGATGATGCGACCCTGGCTCCGTTCGCCGCCGACCTGCAGCGAGCGGCCGGTCTCGTCGGCACGGTCACCCAGGCCGCGGGCCGGCAGATGGCCGCCGGCGAAGTCCGCGCCGTGCTCGCCAATGCGGGCCATTACCTGCACCTGCTCGGCCATGTCGCCGTCGCCTGGGGCTGGCTGCGCATGGCCGCGGCCGCACAGCGCGCGCTGGCCGCCGGCACGGCCGAGGCGGATTTCTACGCCGGCAAACTGCAGTCCTGCCGCGCGTTCTTCGCGACCGAGCTGCCGCAGGTCGAGCTCGCCGCGCGCCTGATCGGCGCCACCGACCGCAGCGCCTACGACATGCGCGACGCCTGGTTCTGATCCAACGCTCCCTCTTCCCGCCGCGGCAGAGGGAGCCGCTTCGGCAACCGCCGACCGCCGCCGCGGCACCGCCTAATTTGAATATTTCAAGAAAATTTCAAAATAAAGCCGCGCTCGCGACGAGACGCGGCAGCACGCCCTGCCCGGTGTCCGCCGCTGCCGCGCCCGCGGCGGCCCGCAGCACATTGCATGGCTCCGGCGCAGATCGCATGCTCGGCATCCCTGTCCGCTGCCGGAGCGCCCCATGACCCGCAAGACCAGCGCCGATTTCGACCCGCAAGTTCTCGTGGATTTCGATGCCTACGTGCATGGCGCACTGAGCCGGCGCGGCTTCCTGGCGAAGGTCGCCCGGTACGCCGGCGGCGCGCTCGCCGCCGAACTGATCCTGCAGCAGCTGAATCCGCGATTCGCCGCCGCGCAGCAGATCGCCGCCGACGATGCGCGCCTGAAGACCTCGCGCCCGACCTTTCCCTCGCCCGAAGGCAACGGCACGGTCACGGGCTATCTGGTCGAGCCGGTCAAGGCCAAGGGCAAGTCGCCGCTCGTGCTCGTCGTACACGAGAATCGCGGACTCAATCCGCATATCCAGGACATCGCGCGGCGCCTCGCGCTCGAGGGTTTCGTCGCGTTCGCGCCGGATGCGCTCGCGCCGCTCGGTGGCTATCCCGGCGACGAGGACAAGGCGCGCGAGCTGTTCGGCAGGCTCGACCAGACCAGGACGCGTGCGGATTTCATCGCCGCGGCGGGCGCGCTGAAGGTGCTGCCGCAGGGCAACGGCAAGCTCGGCGTGATCGGCTTCTGCTACGGCGGCGGCATGAGCAACGTGCTCGCGACGAAGCTGCCCGAGCTCGCCGCCGCCGTGCCGTTCTACGGCCCGGCGCCGAACCTCGACGACGTGCCGGCGATCCACGCGCCGCTGCTGCTGCATTTCGCCGACAAGGACGAGCGCGTCAATGCCACCTGGCCGCCGTACGAGGCCGCCCTGAAGGCCGGCGGCAAGCGCTATGTGGCCCATACCTATCCGGGCACCCAGCACGGCTTCAACAACGACACGACGCCGCGCTACGACGAAGCTGCGGCGAAGCTGGCCTGGAGCCGCAGCATCACGTTCCTGCGCGAGCAACTGGCTTAGCGCACGGCATCGCCGAGCAGCGCGAGCAGCAGACGGCGGTGGGCGCGGCGGATCGGCGCCGTCGCGATCTCGTCCAGGCCGTCGCCGAACACGAGGTGCCGCATCAGCGCGTGCAGCATCGGCGAGTAGGCCAGTTCGATGGACTCGCCGATGCGGCCGGCCTGCAGCCGCGCCAGCAGCGGTTCGTGCGCGTGCAGGTGGGGCCAGAGCACGCCGCTGCGCCAGGCGCGCATGAATTCGGGCATGCGGCTGCCCTCGCTGATCAGCAGGCGGAAGATGGCGGCGAGCGCCGGGTCGCCCAGGCGCGCGTAGACGCGGTCGAGGAAACGCTCGACCGCAGCCTCCAGATCGGCCTGATCGCGCAGTTCGCCGGACGGCTCGGCCGCCGGGGAGCTCAGCAGCCTGTTGAACAGCGCTTCGAAGATCGCGTCCTTGCTCGCATAGTGCGCATAGACGCCGGCCTTGGACAGGCCGGCGCGGCGCGCGATGTCTTCGATGCGCGCGGCCGCATAGCCGTGCGCGGAAAACTCCGTCAGCGCCGCATCGAGGATCAGCTCGCAGCGCTGCGCGGGCGCGAGCCTGACCCGCTTGCGGACCACCGTATCGTTCATGCCTTCCCCGCGGCGACGCGACCTGGCGCGCGGTCCACAGTCTGCTAACGACCCACCGGTCGTTAGTTGATCTGAATCAAGAAGCCGCCCCGACCGAGCCGCCCATACTGCGCCGCAACAGGATTGCGGGGTTACGGGACGATGACGCAGCCGCAGGCCAGGACCATTGCCGCAGGCTCCCTTCCGCCGCAGCCCATCCGGCGCACCGCCGTGCTCGCCGCCGTGCTGACGGCCGTGCTGGCCGGCTGCGTACCGGCCCTGCCGCGCACCGATCCGCCGGCGCCGCCGCCGGCCGCCTGGCCTGCCGACACGACCGTGCGGAGCGAAGCAAGCCGGCCGCTACCCGCCTGGCCCGACTATTTCACCGACCCGACGATGCAGGCGCTGATCCGCACCGCGCTGGCACACAACGCCGACCTGCGCATCGCCGCCGCACGCGTGCAGCAGGCCCAGGCAGCCGCGCAGATCCGGCGCGCGGAACAGACGCCGCTGCTCGCCGGCGGCCTCGACGCCACCCGCCTGGGGCTGCCTGAGGCGCTGCAGCCGCTGGCCGGCGGCCGGGTGCTGCAGAACTACAGCGTGACCCTCGGCGCGAGCAGCTGGGAGCTCGATCTGTGGGGCCGCGTGCGCGACCTGAAGCAGGCCGCGCTGGAGAACTATCTCGCCGGCGACGCCGCCCGGCACGCGGTCCGCGTCGCACTCGTGGCGCAGGTCGCCGCGGCCTGCCTCGCGCTGCGCGAAAGCGACGAGCGCATCGCATTGACCGCGCAGACCATCGCCAGCCGCGAAGCCTCGCTGCGCATCGTCGCACGCCGCGTCGAGGTCGGTTCGGCCTCGCGTCTGCAACTGACCCAGGTCGAAACCCTGCTGATCCAGGCCCAGGCGCTGGGCGCGCAGCTGCAGCAGACTCGCGCGGCCCAGGCCCATGCACTGCAGCAGTTGCTGGGTACGAACGACCCGCCGCCCACGCCGCTACCGGCCGCCGCGGCGACGCTCGCGCCGCTGCAGCCGGAACTGCCCTCGTCCCTGCTGTCGGCTCGCCCGGACATCATGGCTGCCGAGCATCAGCTGCGCGCGGCACAGGCGGACGTCGCGGCCGCACGCGCCGCGTTCTTCCCGCGCGTCACCCTGACCGGCCTGCTCGGCAGCGGCAGCGAGGAGCTCGGCGGCCTGTTCGACAGCGGCACCGGCGTCTGGCTGTTCCGTCCCTCGCTGAGCCTGCCTATCTTCGACGCGGGCCGCCGCCGCGCCAATCTGGACCTGAACGCCGCGCGCGAGGTCGAAGCCGTCGCCGCCTACGAGAAGACCGTGCAGAACGCGTTCCGCGAAGTCGCCGACGCGCTGTCGGCGCGCGACTGGCTGACGCGCCAGCTCGCGATCGCCGAGCGCGGCGTGGCCGTGCTGGAAGAACGTGCGCGGCTGGCCACGCTGCGCTACGACGCGGGCGCGGCGGCCTATCTCGAGGTCCTCGACGCGCAGCGCGACCTGCTCGGCGCGCAGCAGCAGCTCGTCAGCGCGCGCCGCGCGCTGGCCGCGAGCCAGGTCGCGCTGTACGCCGCCCTCGGCGGCGGCTCCGACGTTTCCGACACTTCCCCACGGCAGTCGCGATGAACCCGACCCTACTTCGCAACAAGCCGCTGCTGCTTGCCGCCGGCGTGCTCCTGGCCGGCGCGGCCGGCTATGCCTGGCTGCGCTACGGCGAAACCGGCCCCGGCCCCGGCTTCGTCGGCAGCAACGGCCGCATCGAGGCGACCGATATCGACGTGGCGACCAAATACCCGGGCCGCGTCGCCGAAATTCTCGCTGCCGAAGGCGACTTCGTGACGGCCGGTCAGGTGCTCGCACGGATGCAGATCGACGTGCTCCAGGCACAGAGTACCGAGGCCCGCGCCGGCCAGCGCCAGGCGCAGAACGCCGCCGGCGCTGCCGAAGCCCAGGTCGCTCTGCGCCAGGCCGAGGCGCTGGCCGCCGAGGCCCAGGTGCAGCTGCGCCGCGCCGAACTCGATGCCGCGCGGCGCCGCTTCGCCCGTTCGGAAAGCCTTGCGCACGAAGGCGCCGCCTCGCAGCAGGAGCTCGACGACGATCGTGCCCGCGTACACGGCGCCGAGGCCGCGCTGGCCGCCGCCACGGCGCAGACGGCCGCCGCGCGGGCGGCCGTCGACGCGGCCAAGGCACAGCTGATCGGTGCGCGCTCCAGCATCGAAGCCGCCGCCGCCACGGTGGCGCGCATCGACGCCGACATCAGCGACGCGAGCCTGCGCGCTCCGCGCGACGGCCGGGTGCAGTTCCGCGTGGCCCAGCCCGGCGAAGTGCTCGGCGGCGGCGGCCGCGTGCTCAACCTGGTCGACCTGTCCGACGTCTACATGACTTTCTTCCTGCCCGAGGCCACGGCCGGCAAGGTCGCGCTGGGCAGCGAGGTGCGCATCGTGCTCGATGCGGCGCCGCAGTACGTGATCCCGGCCAAGGTGTCGTTCGTCGCAAGCACGGCGCAGTTCACGCCCAAGAGCGTCGAAACCGCGAGCGAGCGGCAGAAGCTGATGTTCCGCGTGCGCGCGCAGATCGCGCCGGAGCTGCTGCGCGAGCATCTCGCGCAAGTCAAGACCGGCGTGCCCGGCATGGCCTGGATACGCCTGGACGCCACCCGGCCCTGGCCCGACACGCTGGCCGTGCGCCTGCCCGCCCCGGCCGCCGGGCGCTGATCCATGGCCGTCGCCGCACCGCCGGTCGCCACGCTCGCCGCCGTGCGCCTGGACTATGCCAGGATCGCCGCGCTGGACGGCATCGACCTGGAGATCCCGGCCGGCCGCATGGTCGGCCTGATCGGACCCGACGGCGTCGGCAAATCCAGCCTGCTCGCGCTGCTGGCCGGCGCACGCGCGGTGCAGCAGGGGCGCGTGCAGGTGCTCGGCGGCGACATGGCCGTACGCCGCCACCGCGAGCAGGTCTGTCCGCGCATTGCGTACATGCCGCAGGGCCTCGGCCGCAATCTCTACCCGACCCTGTCGGTCGAGGAAAACCTGCAGTTCTTCGCGCGTCTGTTCGGCCATGCCGCGGCCGAGCGGCGCCGGCGCATCGACGCACTGACCCGCAGCACCGGCCTGCAGCCGTTCCTGTCGCGCCCGGCCGGCAAGCTGTCCGGCGGCATGAAGCAGAAGCTCGGCCTGTGCTGCGCGCTGATCCACGATCCGGACCTGCTGATCCTCGACGAACCGACGACCGGCGTCGACCCGCTGGCCCGCGCGCAGTTCTGGGAACTGATCGCGCGTATCCGCGGCGAACGCCGCGGCATGAGCGTGATCGTCGCGACGGCCTACATGGACGAGGCCCAGCGCTTCGACTGGCTCGTCGCCATGGACGCGGGCCGCGTGCTCGCGACCGGCACGCCGGCGCAGCTGCTCGAACGCAGCGGCAGCGCCAGCCTGGAGGCGGCGTTCATCGCCCTGTTGCCGGAGGACGAGCGCCGCGACCATGCGCCGCTGACGATTCCGCCGCTGCAGACGCACGACGGCGAACCGGCGATCGAGGCGCAGGATCTGACCATGCGCTTCGGCGCGTTCACCGCGGTCGACCACGTCAGCTTCCGCATCCGCCGCGGCGAGATCTTCGGCTTTCTCGGCTCCAACGGCTGCGGCAAGACCACGACGATGAAGCTGCTGACCGGCCTGCTGCCGGCCAGCGAGGGCAAGGCCTGGCTGTTCGGTCAGCCGGTGCGGGCCGACGACGTCGCCACGCGCCGCCGCGTCGGCTACATGTCACAGGCGTTCTCGCTCTACGGCGAACTTACGGTGCGCCAGAACCTCGTGCTGCATGCGCGGCTGTTCCATGTGCCGGAAGCGGAAGTGGCCGGTCGCGTGCAGGACATGGCCGCGCGCTTCGGCCTCGTCGAGGAGCTCGACAATCTGCCCGAGCGGCTGCCGCTGGGCATGCGCCAGCGCCTGTCGCTGGCCGTGGCCATGGTGCACCGGCCGGAGCTGCTGATCCTCGACGAGCCCACCTCCGGCGTCGATCCGGTCGCGCGCGACAACTTCTGGCGCCTGCTCGTGGAGCTGTCGCGGCGCGACCGCGTCACGATTTTCCTGTCCACGCATTTCATGAACGAGGCCGAGCGCTGCGACCGCATCTCGCTGATGCATGCGGGCAAGGTACTCGACAGCGACACGCCCGAGGCGCTGCGGCGCAAGCGCGGCGCGGCGACCCTGGAGCGGGCCTTCATCGACTGTCTCGTCGAGGCCGGCGGCGGCAGCGCCGAGGCGACGCCGGCCGCGACGGCGCCGCCTGCCGGCGCGGCGGCGGCGCCGGCCCGCGCCGGCTTCAGTCCGCGCCGAATGTACAGCTATCTGTGGCGCGAAGTGCTGGAGCTGCGCCGCGATCCGGTGCGCGCGACCCTGGCCCTGGCCGGCTCGCTGCTGCTGATGTTCGTGATCGGTTTCGGCATCAGCCTGGATGTGGAGAACCTGCGCTACGCGGTGCTCGATCGCGACGCCAGCAGCCTGAGTCAGGACTATGCGCTGAACCTGGCCGGCTCGCGCTATTTCGTCGAACAGGCGCCGATCGCCGACTACGCCGAGCTCGACCGGCGCCTGCGCAGCGGCGAGCTGTCGCTGGCCGTGGAGATTCCGCCGGGCTTCGGCCGCGACTTGATGCGCGGCCATGCGGTGCAGATCGGCGCCTGGATCGACGGCGCCATGCCGACGCGGGCAGAGACCGTGCAGGGCTACGTGCAGGGCGTGCATCAGCAGTGGCTCGTCGATCAGGCGCGCCAGCGCCTCGGCGTGGACCTCACGGCCGGCGTGAGCCTGCAGCACCGCTACCGCTACAACCCCGACGTGCGCAGCCTGCCGGCGATGGTGCCGGCCGTCGTGCCGCTGCTGCTGCTGATGCTGCCGGCCATGCTGACCGCGCTGGGCGTGGTGCGCGAAAAGGAAATGGGCTCGATCATCAACCTCTACGTCACACCGGTCACGCGGGCCGAATTCCTGCTCGGCAAGCAGCTGCCGTATGTCGGCCTGGCGCTGATCAACTTCCTGCTCATGTGCCTGTTCGCCGTAACCGTGTTCGGCGTGCCGATCCGCGGCAGCTTCGCCGCACTGCTGCTCGCCGCGGCGCTGTTCAGCGTGGTCGCCACCGGCATGGGGCTGGTCGCCTCGGCGCTGACCCGCAGCCAGATCGCGGCCATGTTCTTCACCCTGATCGGCACCCTGATTCCCGCAGTGCAGTTCTCCGGCCTGATCGACCCGGTGTCCTCGCTCGAAGGCGCCGGCCGCCTGATCGGCACGGTCTATCCGGCCAGCCACATGTTCGTGATCAGCCGCGGCGTGTTCAGCAAGGGACTGGGCCTGACCGATCTGCACGGCGCGCTGTGGCCGCTGCTGCTGGCCATCCCGGTCGTGCTCGGTACGGCGCTGGCGCTGCTGAAGAAGCAGGAACGCTGAGATGCGCCATCTCGCCAACACCTATCGCCTCGGCGTCAAGGAACTGTGGAGCCTGTGGCGCGACCCGATGATGCTGGCGCTGATCGTCTACGTGTTCACCGTGTCGGTCTATACCGCGGCGACGGCCATGCCCGAATCGCTGCACAACGCGCCGATCGCGATCGTCGACGAGGACGGTTCGCCGCTGTCGCAGCGCATCGCCGCGGCGTTCTATCCGCCGCAGTTCACCGCCCCGGCGCTGATCTCGCTGCCGGAGATGGACGCCGGCATGGACGCGGGCCGCTATACCTTCGTGCTGGACATCCCGCCGGATTTCCAGCGCGACGTGCTGGCCGGCCGCGCCGCCGAGCTGCAGCTCAACATCGACGCCACCCGCATGAGCCAGGCCTTCACCGGCAACCTCTACGTGCAGCAGATCGTGCAGGGCGAGATCGGCGAATTCGTGCGCCGCGAGCGCGGCGCGGCGGCGATGCCGGTGGAACTCGCCCTGCGCGCGCGCTTCAATCCGCAGCTCGACAAGACCTGGTTCGGCAGCCTCATGGAGATCATCAACAGCGTGACCATGCTGTCGATCATCCTGACCGGCGCTGCGCTGATCCGCGAGCGCGAGCACGGTACCGTCGAGCACCTGCTCGTGATGCCGGTGACGCCGGCGGAAATCATGCTGGCCAAGGTCTGGGCCATGGGCCTGGTCGTGCTGGTCGCGGCGGCGCTGTCGCTGACCCTGGTCGTGCGCGGCCTGCTGCAGGTCCCGGTCGAAGGCTCGGTCGCGCTGTTCCTCGCCGGCGCGGCGCTGCACCTGTTCGCGACCACGTCGATGGGCATCTACCTCGCCACGCTCGCGCGCAGCATGCCGCAGTTCGGCCTGCTGCTGATCCTCGTGCTGATTCCGCTGGAGCTGCTGTCCGGCGGCATGACGCCGCGCGAGAGCATGCCGCAGCTGGTGCAGGACCTCATGCTGCTCGCGCCGACCACCCATTTCGTCGAACTCGGCCAGGCCATCCTCTACCGCGGCGCCGGGCTGGATGTGGTCTGGCGTCCGTTCCTCGCCCTGATCGCGATAGGCTCGGCGCTGTTCGCGCTGTCGCTGCACCGTTTCCGCAAGACCCTGAGCCTGATGGCCTGAGCATGCCGCCGACCGATCCAGCCGTTGCTTCCCTCGCCGCGTATTTCGCCGCCGCGCACCGCCGGAGACCCGCGTGCGCCTGATCCTTCCGCTGCCGGGCAACGAAGCCTTCGCCACCCGCCTGGCCCAGGCCGGCGGCTGGACGCTGATCGTGCCGGAAACGCGCCGCTTTCCCGACGGCGAGAGCTATCTGCGCCTGCCCGGGGAAGTCCGCGGCCAGCCGGTGGACCTGGTCTGCAGCCTGGCCCGGCCCGACCCGCAGTTCCTGCCGCTGGCCTTCGCCGCCGATGCGGCGCGCGAGCTCGGCGCGAGCGAGGTCACCCTGGTCGCGCCGTACCTGGCCTACCTGCGCCAGGACACGCGTTTCCGGCCCGGCGAGGCGGTGAGTTCACGCACCTTCGCGCGGCTGCTGTCGAGCTGCGTCGACCGCGTACTGACGGCCGATCCGCACCTGCACCGCTATCCGGCGCTGGCGCGGGTCTACAACGCAGCGACCACGACCCTGCATGCGGCGCCGCTGCTCGCGCGCTGGATCGCCGAGCAGGTCGATGCGCCGCTGGTCATCGGCCCGGACGAGGAAAGCGCGCAGTGGGCCGGCGCGATCGCCGCAGCCGCCGGCGCCCCCTGCGTGGTCGCGCGCAAGCAGCGCCACGGCGACCGCGAGGTCGAGGTGGCCCTGCCCGACCTGTCGCCGTGGCGCGGGCGCCAGCCCGTGCTCGTCGACGACATCGCGTCCTCGGGCCGCACCCTGATCGCCGTCGCGCAGCAACTGCGGCGCCAGGGGCTGGCGCGGCCCGACTGCGTCGTCGTACACGGGCTGTTCGCCGAAGACGCCTACGCGGCGCTGCAACCGCAGGTGGGCCGGATCGTGTCGACCGACTCGGTCGCGCATCCGAGCAACGGCATCGGCCTGGCGCCGCTGTTCGCCGACGCGCTCGCGCGCGCGCTGCGCGATCCGGCCGAAACCGCCGGCGGAGATGACGCATGACGGCCGCCACCGATCCGGACCTGCCCGAGGACTTCGCCGGCTGGAGCCGCGGCTACGGTCCGTTCCGTCATACCGCGGCGACCTGCGAGCGCGTCTCCGCGCTCGTGGCGGCCTTGCTGGCCGACGGCGCTGCGGCGACGCCGGCCGAGCTCTGGCGCCGCTTCGCCGCGGCCGACCGCCTTGCCAGCGCCGCCGCCTGGCTGGTCGTGCACATGACCTATGCGCGCCGCGTCGATCCCGACGGCGCGGCGCTCGCCGCCGACGACTTCAAGACCTCGCCCGAAGGTCATACCGGCGGCTCGCTGAACATGGTGCCGGCCTTCGTCGGCTACCTGCTGGCCAATGCGCTGTCGGGCACGACGCGCAGCTGGCTCATGGAACAGGGCCATTGCGTCGCGGCGATCGAGGCGGTCAACACGCTGACCGGCGACGTGTCCGCGGCGCAGGCCGGACGTTACGACCGCAGCGCAGCCGGACTGTCGCGCCTGGTCGCGGATTTCTATTCCTACGCGATCGACGCCGACGGCCGCCCGGGCGTGCCGCTGGGCAGCCACGCCGGTCCGCAGACTGCCGGCGCGATCATGGAAGGCGGCTATCTCGGCTTCGCCGGCCCGCAGTACGTGCACATGCCGCTGCCGGGCGAGAGCCTGGTCGCGTTCCTCAGCGACGGCGCCTTCGAGGAGCAGCGCGGCGCCGACTGGGCGCCACGCTGGTGGCGCGCCGAGGACTCGGGTCCGGTCGTGCCGCTGATGATCCTCAACGGCCGGCGCATCGAGGAGCGCAGCCAGATCCTGCAGCAGGGCGGCGCGCCGTGGCTCGACGGCCTGATGCGTCACAGCGGCTTCGATCCGCTGACCGTCGACGGCCGCGACCCGGCGGCGATCGCCTGGAGCATCCTCGACGCCGAAGCGCGGCTGCGCGCGTTCGCGGCCGCACCGCAGCGGCGCTATCCGGCGCCGCTGCCCTACGTCATCGCCGACACGATCAAGGGCTACGGCTTTCCGGGCGCCGGCAGCAACGCGGCGCACAACCTGCCGCTCGGCGGCGATCTGCGCGGCGACGCCGCACGCCGCGAGGCGTTCAACGACGCGGCCGCCGCGTTGTTCGTGTCGCCGCCGGCACTGGACGCGGCATTGACCGCATTGTCCACTCATGAACATCAGCGCCGTCCGCGCGAGAGCGCGCATGCGCTGGCGCGCCGCCGGCCCGCGGCACCGGTGCTGCCGGAGCCGGACTGGGCACCGGCCGACGGCGCGCGCGAAAGCGCGATGCGGTTGCTGGACCACTGGTTCGTGCGCCTGGTCCAGGCCAATCCGGAGCTGCGTCCGCGCGTGGGCAATCCCGACGAACTGGCCAGCAACCACATGGAAAACACGCTCGCACGCCTGCGCCACCGCGTGAACGTGCCCGAGCCCGGCGTCGCCGAGGCGGTCGACGGCGCCATCATTACCGCGCTGAACGAGGAAGCCGTCGCCGCGGCCGCGCTCGGCAACAAGGCCGGACTGAATCTGATCGTCAGCTATGAAGCGTTCGCGATGAAGATGCTCGGCGGACTGCGCCAGGAAATCCTGTTCGCACGCCACCAGCGCGAGCGGGGCCAGGAGCCGGGCTGGCTGTCGGTGCCGCTGGTGGTCAGCTCGCACACCTGGGAAAACGCCAAGAACGAGCAGTCGCACCAGGACCCCGGCATCGTCGAGGCGCTGCTCGGCGAGATGTCCGACAGCACGCGCGTGCTGCTGCCGGTGGACGGCAACAGCGCGGTCGCCGCGCTGCGCTCGGTCTATGCGCAGCGCGGCCGCATCGCCTGCCTGGTCGTGTCCAAGCGCGAGCTGCCGCGGCTTTTCGATGCGGCCGGCGCGCAGGCGCTGGTCGAGCATGGCGTCGCCCATGTCGCCGGCGATCCGGCCACCGCCGAGCTGCAGTTCGTCGCGCTGGGCGCCTACCAGCTCGACGAGGCACTGAAGGCGCAGCGCCGGCTGCAACGCCGAGGTCGCCGCGCCTGCGTCAGCGTGGTGCTCGAACCGGCGCGGCTGCGCGCGCCACGCGATGCGCTGGAAGCCGGCGCGACCCTGAGCGACGCCGCGCTCGCCCAGTGGTTTCCAGCGCAGCTGCCGCGCGTGATCCTGAGCCATACCCGGCCCGAACCCCTGCTCGGCCTGCTGCGCCGCCTCGACGGCGGTCCGCACCGCACGGCGGCGCTGGGCTATCTGAGCCGCGGCGGCACCTTCGACGTGGCCGGCATGCTGTTCGCGAACCGCTGTACCTGGGCGCATGCCGTGGCCGCTGCGGCCCGCGTCGCCGACTGGCCGCTGCAGACCCTGCTGAACGCGACCGAGGCCGACGCCGTGGCCGGCCGCAGCGGACCGCAAGCCCTGCTCCATCCCGACAAGGACTGACGAATGCTGACTTTGCGATCATTGGGCGGCGCCGGCACCGTGACCGGTTCCAAGCACCTGCTCAGCCTCGGCGACCGGCGCCTGCTGCTGGACTGCGGCCTGTTCCAGGGCCTGAAGAACCTGCGCGAGCTCAACTGGAAGCGCCTGCCCGTCGACGCGTCGAGCATCGACGAGGTCGTGCTCAGCCACGCGCATCTGGACCATTGCGGCTACCTGCCGCGGCTGCTGCTGGAAGGCTTCCGCGGCCGCATCCATGCCAGCGCGGCGACCCGCGCCGTGGCCGACCTGATCCTCAAGGATGCCGGCCATCTGCAGGAAAAGGATGCCGACTACGCCAACCGCAAGGGTTTCTCCAGGCACCATCCGGCGCTGCCGCTGTATCGCGTCGTCGACGCCGAGCGCGCGCTGGAGCATTTCGACACCCTGCCCTGGCGGCGAAGCACGCCGCTGCGCTGCGGCGCGCAGGCACAGCTGCGCCCGGCCGGGCATATTCTCGGCGCGGCGACGGTGCAGATCGACTGGGACGGGCGCACGGTCGTGTTCTCCGGCGATCTAGGCCGCTATGCGGATCCGGTCATGGGAGCGCCCGAAGCGGTGCCGGAAGCCGACTACATCGTCGTCGAATCGACCTACGGCAATCGCGTGCACCCGCCGCAGGATCCGCTCGAGGCGCTCGGCGCGGTCATCGAACGCACCGTGCGGCGCGGCGGCACGGTCGTCATTCCGGCCTTCGCCGTCGGCCGCGCGCAGTCCTTGCAGTACTACCTCTGGAAGCTCCGGCAGGCAGGCCGCCTCGACAACGTGCCGGTCTACGTCGACAGTCCGATGGCCAGCAGCGCCAGCGACCTGCTGCAGCGTTTCGCCGGCGAGCACCGCCTCGATGCGGCAACCTGCGCGGAGGTCTGCAGCATCGCCACGCACGTGCGCGACGTGGCCGAGTCCAAGGCGCTGTCGGCCGACCGCTTTCCCAAGGTCATCATCTCGGCCAGCGGCATGGCCACCGGCGGACGCGTGCTGCATCACCTGATCGCGTTCGCGCCGGACCATCGCAACACCGTGCTGCTGTCGGGCTTCCAGGCCGCCGGCACGCGCGGCCGCCGCCTGCTGCAGGGCGAGCGCGAGATCAAGATCTTCGGCCAATGGGTGCCGGTGCAGGCCGAGGTGGTCGATCTGCCGATGCTCTCGGCGCATGCGGACGCCGACGAGATCCTGCGCTGGCTGTCCGGTTTCCGCCGGCCGCCGCGGCGCGTGTTCGTCGTGCACGGCGAACCCGAGGCGTCCGACACGCTGCGCGTACGCATCGCACGCGAGCTCGGCTGGGACGCCTGCGTGCCGCGTCAGGACGAGGAATTCACCCTGTGATGGCGGCCGGCGACAGCAACGGTAACGGCAATGGCGTGCCGGAGCTCCGCGCGATGCGCCTGCGCCTGTACGCGCAGCACCAGCTCATTGCGGTCATGCGCCGCGACGAGCGCGTCTGCCGCGCCGAGGGCCTGGCCTCGCGCAGCCAGGTCGAGATCGGCGCCGGCGGCCGCCGCATCCAGGCCCTGCTCTATCAGCTCGACGGCGACCTGCTGCAGCCCGGCATGATCGCACTGTCGGAAACCGCGTGGCAGCAGCTGGACCTGCGCGAAGGCGACACCGTGCGCGTGCGCCATCCGCCGGTGCTCGAATCGCTGGCCGGCGTGCGCGGCCGGCTCTACGGCCGCCGCCTCGAGGCGGCGGCAATGACCGCGATCGTCGGCGACGTCGCCGCCGGACGCTACAGCGACGTCCACCTCGCCGCGTTCCTGACCGCGACCGCGGCGCTGCCTCTGGACGAGGAAGAAACCTATCTGCTGACCCGCGCCATGGTCGACGTCGGCGAGCGCCTGCACTGGGACGCGCCGATCGTCCTCGACAAGCACTGCATCGGCGGCCTGCCCGGCAACCGCACCTCGCCGCTGGTCGTGGCCATCGTCGCGGCCTGCGGGCTGATCATGCCCAAGACCTCCTCGCGCGCGATCACCTCGCCGGCCGGCACCGCCGACACGATGGAGACCCTCGCGCCGGTGGAGCTCGACAGCGCGACCCTGCGCCGCGTCGTCGCGGCCGAGGGCGGTTGCCTGGCCTGGGGCGGCGCGATGCAGCTGAGTCCCGCCGACGAGGTCTTCGTGCGCATCGAGCGCGAACTGGACATCGACACTGAAGGCCAGCTGATCGCCTCGGTGCTGTCGAAGAAGATTGCCGCAGGCTCCACTCACGTCGTGATCGACATTCCGGTCGGCGACACCGCCAAGGTACGCACGCGCGAGGCCGGCGACGCGCTGGCGCAGCGCCTCCACGCCATCGGCGCGCGCTTCGGCCTGGCCGTGTACAGCATCGTCAGCGATGGCAGCCAGCCGGTCGGCCGCGGCATAGGCCCGGCGCTGGAGGCGCGCGACGTGCTGGCCGTGCTGCGCAATCTGCCGGCGGCGCCGGCGGACCTGCGCGAACGCGCCGTGACCCTGGCCGGCGCCGCGCTGGAGATCGGCGGCAAGGCGGCGCCCGGCCAGGGCGCACGTCTGGCTGGCGAGGTGCTCGCCGACGGCCGCGCCTGGGCCAAGTTCCAGCGCATCTGTGCGGCCCAGGGCGGCCTGCGCGAGCCGCCCGTCGCCGCCTACCGGCGGCCGCTGAAGGCGTCCCGCGACGGCCGCGTCGGCGCAATCGACAACCGCCGGCTGTCGCGCCTGGCCAAGCTGTCGGGCGCACCGGAAGTCGCCGCCGCCGGCGTGCTGCTGCAGGTGCGGCTCGGCGACGTCGTCACGGCCGGCCAGCCGCTGCTGACCGTGCATGCGGAGAGCCCGGGCGAGCTCGACTACGCGTTCGACTACCTGCGCCGCTCGCCGGACCTGATCCGCATCGACTAGCCTGCTCCCCTGCGCCCTCCGGAACCCGCCGCATGAACCCAACCACCGCACTGCCCCGCGCGCCGCGCGCCGCCGTCACGCCGGAGCCCGCATGAACACGCCGGCCGACGACCTGACCGTGCTGCGCAACCGCACCTTCGACGAGCTGGCCGTCGGCGACACCGCGACGATCGAGCGCACCCTGACGATGCAGGACATCCAGCTGTTCGCGCTGCAGTCCGGCGACGTCAACCCGCAGCACGTCGATCCGGCCTATGCCGCATCCACGCGCTTCCACGGCGTGATCGCCCACGGCATGTGGGGCGGCGCGCTGATCTCCGGCGTGCTCGGCACGCGCCTGCCGGGGCCGGGCACGATCTATCTGGAACAGGAACTGCATTTCCGCAGGCCGGTGCATGTCGGCGACACCGTGCGGGTCAGTGTCACGGTCGCCGTGCTGGAGCCGGCCACGCGGCAGGTGCTGCTCGACTGCCGCTGCATCAACCAGCACGGCGACTGCGTGATCGAGGGCCGCGCACGCGTGATCGCGCCGGACGAGCGCGTCGAACGCCCGCGCACCTGCCTGCCCGAGCTGCGTCTGGAAACACCCGGCAGCGACGGCGCGCGCCGCCTGCTCGACCACGTGCGCAAGCTCGGCGCAATCCGCATGGCCGTGGTGCATCCGTGCAACGCGCTGAGCCTGACCGCGGCCTTCGCGGCACGCGATGCGGGCCTGATCGAGCCGGTACTCGTGGCGCCACGCGCGAAGCTCGATACCGTCGCCGCCGAGGCCGGACTGGATCTTGCCGGCCTGCGCATCGAGGACGTGCCGCACAGCCACGCGGCCGCGGCGCGCGCGGCCGAGCTGGCCCGCTGTGGCGAGGTCGAGGCGCTGATGAAAGGCAGCCTGCACACGGACGAACTCATGACCGCCGTGATCGCCGCCGACGCCGGCCTGCGCACGAAGCGCCGGGTCAGCCACTGTTTCCTGATGCAGGTCGCGTCCTACCCTCGCCCGTTCATCATCACCGACGCGGCGATCAACATCGCGCCGACCCTGGAACACAAGGCCGACATCATCCGCAATGCGATCGACCTGGCCCATGCGATCGGCGTCGAATGCCCGCGCGTGGCGATACTCGCCGCAGTGGAGACGGTCAACCCGGCCATGCCGGCGACCTTGGACGCAGCCGCGCTGTGCAAGATGGCCGACCGCGGCCAGATCAGCGGCGGCGTGCTCGACGGCCCGCTGGCCTTCGACAACGCGGTCTCTCCGGCTGCCGCGCAGATCAAGAACATCGTCTCGCCGGTGGCCGGCCAGGCCGACATTCTCGTCGTGCCCGATCTGGAGAGCGGCAACCTGCTGGCCAAGCAGCTCGAATTCATGGGCCAGGCGGCCAGCGCCGGCATCGTGCTCGGCGCGCGCGTGCCGGTGGTGCTGACGAGCCGGGCCGACGGCCAGGACGCGCGCATCGCTTCCTGCGCCGTGGCCGTGCTGCTGGCGCATCGCTACCGGTCCGCCCCGCCGTGAGCGCGCACCATCCCGATGACCGTTACGCGACGCAGGGCGATCTCGTGCTCGTGCTGAACTGCGGCTCGTCCAGCATCAAGTTCGCGCTGTTCGATGCGGGCTGCCGGCCGCTGCCGCGGCAGCCGGTCTGGAACGGCAAGGTGCAGGGCATAGGCCGCGAGGCGACGACGTTCGGCGAAACCGGCGTCGCGCCTCGACCCGCGACGCTGGACGCACAGCAGCCGCATCACGCTGCGCTCGCGCTGATCCGCGAACGCGTCGTCGCGCGGCTCGGAACGCGCCGGCTTGCCGCGGTCGCGCATCGCGTCGTGCACGGCGGCAGCAAGTACAGCCAGCCGGTCCGGCTCGACGCGCAGGTGCTCGCCGACCTGCGCAGCTATGTGCCGCTGGCGCCGCTGCATCAGCCGTTCGCGCTGGAAGCCGTCGCGGCCCTGCTCGACAGCCGGCCGGATCTGCCGCAGGTGGCCTGCTTCGACACGGCGTTCCATCACACCTTGCCGCGCGTGGAGCAGATGCTGCCGCTGCCGCAGGCCGCCTGGCAGCGCGGTCTGCGCCGCTATGGTTTTCACGGTCTGTCCTACGACTACATCGCCGGCGTGCTCGGCGAACGCTACGGCGCAGCGGCCTGCGGCCGCGTCGTCGTCGCGCATCTGGGCAGCGGCGCGAGCCTGTGCGCGCTGCAGGATCTCAGAAGCGTGGCCACGACCATGGGCTTCTCGGCGCTGGACGGGCTCATGATGGGTACGCGCTGCGGCGCGCTGGATCCGGGCGCGCTGCTGTACCTCATGGAGATCGAGCAACTGTCGCTCGCCCAGGTCGGTCACCTGCTGTACCACGAGTCCGGCCTGCTCGGCGTATCCGGCGTGTCGGCCGATCCGCCGGCGCTGTTCGCGCTCGAGGATGCCGCCGGCGAGACCGGCGACAACGTGCGCAGCGCGCTCGCCCTGTACGTGCGCCGCATCGTGCGCGAGATCGGCGCGCTGGCCGCGGTACTCGGCGGCCTCGACCTGCTCGTGTTCACGGCAGGTATCGGCGAGCACAGTGCCGAGATCCGCGCGCGGGTCGGCCGCGATCTCGCCTTCCTCGGTCTGGAGCTCGATGCGGCCGCCAACGCGGCGAACGCGCCGGTCATCTCCAGCGAGGCAAGCCGCGTGCGCGTGCTCGTGGAGCCGACGAACGAGGAATGGGTGGCGGCGACGCAGGCTCTGGCGGTATTGCAGGCATCGGATTCCGCCTGAAGCGTCGCGTCGTCGTCGATGCGTTGCGAGTGCGGGCGAAGCGCGCAACCTGGGAAATCCGGATTCGCTGGGATCTGAGGCGAAACCCATCCCCACCCATGCCCTCCCCTTGAAGGGGAGGGATTTTCCACGGTGCGCTTCTGTCAGATCCTCTCTTGAAAGGCCTGCGGCGACTCAGGCCGCCGCGCGGCGCGCGTAGAGCATGTACAGCTCGCCTTCGTTGGCGACCACGCTGTTGTCGATGCGCACTTCGAAGCCGCGCGCCTCGATGATCCTGCGGATCGTGTCGAGCTCGGTGTCGGGCTTGTGGATCTCGATGATGAACTGGCGGATCTTGCCCCAGTCCTCGTCGCTCAGCGAGTTCAGGATCTCCAGTTCGTTGCCTTCGGTGTCGATCTTGAGCAGGTCGACCGCGCTGACGCCTTCGCGGCGTATCACGTCGCTGAGCGTGTCGACCTGGCACTTGACCTTGCGCTTGGCCATCAGCGGATTGAGCAGCACGTTGGCCAGGCCCACGCGCCAGCGGCGCAGCGGCAGCAGGAAGAACACCACCGCCAGCGGCAGCGGCAGCACCTTGAAGTAGGAGTCGACCATGCCGTCGCGCAGCACCTTGCGCAGTTTCTCCTCGTCCGGACACATGGTCGAGATCATCGACATGTTCACGTAGTTGGTGAATTCGACCGTGCCCGCCGTGGCGCCGATGCCGACGTTGTGCAGCTTGACGTTCAGCGCGTGCAGGTCGACGTTGCGCCGGAGCACATCGAAGGTCTCGACGATGGGCTCGAAGGCATGGATCGTGATGTTGCGGCACTTCTGGTGCGCCCACAGCGCGAACAGGCCGATGTTGGCGCCGAGGTCGAAGATGACGTCGCCGTCGCGGATGGCCACGCCGTGCTGGCCCGGCGTGTCGTGGGTGAAGATTTCCTGATCGAGCGACTTCACGTCTTCCTTGCTGGAATAGAAGACTTTGAGGCCGTTGCTGAGCTGCATGGTCTTGGCGGTCATGGAGATTTTCCTCGATTCGATGGCAGTGGCCCGGCGCCGCGCGCCGGGCGTGGGTCTCAGGCAGCGCGGGTAGCGATGGCCGGCGGCACGCTGGCCGCGCGCAGGGCCGGCAGCAGGGTGGACAGCAGGCCGACGATCCAGATGAACAGCATGCCCAGCACGAGCTGGCTCATGCCCATCCGCGGCAGCTGCATGGTTTCGGTCAGCACGAAGCTCAGGCCGTTGGCGACGAGCAGGCCGAGCAGCAGGCCCATGCTCGTGGCGAGCCAGTTCTCCAGCAGGAAGTAACGCAGGATGTGCAGCTTGCTCGCACCGAACGCGCGTCGCGTGCCGATCTGACGGATGCGCTTGGCGACCGAGTACGAGGCCTGGCTGTAGGCACCGATCGCCGTGACCAGTACCAGCAGCAGGCTGATGAAGCCGAGGATGGAGCCGAACAGGAACAGGTAATGCATCGAGCCGATCTTGCGCTGGTACAGCGAATCCACCTTGACGTCGCGCTCGGCACTGCGCTGCAGCAGCACCGCGTCGATGCGCTGCAGCAGCTGCGGCGTGACCTCGCCGCGCGTCGCGACCGCGTAGTGCAGCGAATTCAGCGGCCGCGCCGGCACGATGGCGGCCAGGCGCACGGTGTTCATGAGCACGTGGCGGCCCGGCAGGCGGTCGACGACCCCGATGATGGTCTCGACCTTGCCGTCGCCGGACTCCAGCTGCTTGCCGACCGCCTCGGCGCCCGGAAACAGCGCCTCGGCCAGTGCGCGCGAGACGATGACCACGCCGGCGCTGGAACCGGCCGTGGGGTTGCGGCTCCAGTCGGTTTCCTCGGCCGTGAACGCGCGGCCGGCGACGAGGTTCAGGCCCAGGGTCGACAGCGCCTGCGCATCGCCCGCGTAGAGGGTGTGGCGCGCGGCTTTTTCCTTGACGCCGCCCTGCGGCCAGGACGAGCGCATCGCACCCTCGCCGCTGAGCGGGAACGAACTGAGCTGGGTCACGCCGGCGACCCCGTCGAGGCGGGCCAGCGCTTCGAGGTCCTGCTGCACGTCGTTGCGCACGCGGCCTTCGTCGCTGAAATACGCATGGTCGATGGGCTCGACCTCGACCACGGCCAGCGCGCGGTCGTTGATGCCGCTGTCCATGTCCAGGCGCGTGCGATACGCGTCGATGATGACGAGCGCGTTGACGAGCACCGCCAGCGTGAAGGCGAGTTGCACGATGACCAGAGCCAGGGAACTCTTGTTGAAACGGAACGTTTGCAGAATCGGCACGATTTCCATGGCGCCTTCCTAGAGAGATTTCAGGTACTGGGTCGGCGCGATGCGGCAGATCTTCCAGGTCGGATACAACGCGACGAGGAAGGCGCCGAGCAGCGACAGGCCGATGGCCGTGGCGATCATGCTGGCGTCGAGCAGGCCGCCGAAGTCGCCGGCGGCGCTGCCGCCGATGCCGTCGTCGCTGGCGCCCAGGAACAGCGGACCGATCAGGGCCACGCCGACGCGGGCCAGCGCCAGGCCGATGAGACCGCCGGCCAGGCCGAGCAGGCCGGCTTCGGTGATGTGGTCGACGAAGATCGCCCAGCGCGGCACGCCGAGCGCTCGCAACACCGAGACCGCGCCGGCGTTGCCCATGAAGCGGGAGATCAGCAGGGTCACGATGTTCAGCAGACAGATGCCGAAGAACAGCAGGCCGACGACGACGAGGGTCTGCACGAACACGCGCTGGTTGCCGTTCTCCTGCTGGCGTTCTATCCACTGCGGAATAGCCAGCAGTTCGGCCTTGGCTGCGCGCGGGAAGCGGCCCAGGCGCTTCTGCTCGGCGATATAGCCGTTCAGATGCGACTGATAGGCCTCGCGCGCCTGCGGCGTGGCCAGCTGCACCCAGTACTGGACGAACACCGCTTCGCTGCCGGCGAAGCGCGTGTCGAAGTCGTCGCCGGCCGGCTCGCCGGGCTGGGCCGAGAAGCTCGGCCAGAGCTTGAGGCTGTCGACCGCGACCGGGAACGGTACGAACAGCTCGTCGCTGACCAGGTCCTCGCGCGTCATGTCGTAAAACAGCGGATACAGATCCCACTGGTCGAGCACGCCGACGATGCGGAACGTCGCGCTGTTGACCTCGATCTCGCGACCGACACTGTCGGCGCCGCCGAACAGGCGGTCGTTCAAGGTCTTGCCGATCACCGCCACGCGCTCGAGGTTGCCCTCGGCGCCCTGGTCCCAGCCGCTGCCGTAGCGGAACGGCGGCTCGAACAGGCCGAAGAAGCCGCGTGTGGTCGCTCGCGTGGACGCCTTGATGCGCCGCTCGCCGGCGCTGCCCGGCAGCGCGACGAAGGTCTGTGCGTGGTAGAGCGCGACCTCGTTCTGCGCGAGCCCGGCCTGGCGCAGATGAGTGGCGTCGCGCAGGGTCAGCGCCGGCGGCGCGAGATCGGGTTCGGCGAAGGGCTTTTCCGCCTGCCAGTTGTCCAGCAGCACGCGGAAGACCTGGGCACTCTTGTGCGGCACCGGTTCGGCGCGCATGCCGTGGTAGAACGCGATCAGGGTCACGCTGACCGCGATGCCCAGCGCGATCGACGCGACGACGACCACCGAAGTGACCGGCGAACGGCGTATTCCGCGCAGGGCGTTGCCGAGATGGTGGAGGATCATGCGGCGGCTCCGCGCACCGCCGCGATCTGCGGCGACGCGGCCGGCGTCACGATCGCGCCGTCGAGGATATGGATATGGCGCGAGGCGCGCTCCACATGCGCGTCGTTGTGGGTGACCATGACGACGGTGCAGCCTTCGCGGTTGATCTCCTGCAGGAGATCCATGATCTGCTGCGACATCTGCGTGTCGAGATTGCCGGTGGGTTCGTCGGCGAAGATCACCGCCGGCGAACCGGCGATCGCGCGGGCGATGGCGACGCGCTGCTGCTGGCCGCCGGACAGCTGGTTCGGCAGGTGGCGCGCGCGCGTGGACAGGCCGACCTTGCCGAGCGCGGCCTCGACGCGGCGGCGGCGCTCGGCGGCGCTGTAGCCGCGGTAGCGCAGCGGCGCCTCGATGTTGGCCGCGACCGAGAGGTCCGGAATCAGGTTGTAGCTCTGGAAGATGAAACTGATCTTCTCGTTGCGCACGCGCGAGCACTCGCCGTCGCTGAGACGGCTGACGTCCTTGCCGTCGAGCGTGTAGGTGCCGCCGTCGATGTTTTCCAGCAGCCCCATGATGTTGAGCAAGGTGGTCTTGCCCGAACCCGAAGGCCCGGTGATCGCGACGAACTCGCCCTTGGCCAGGTGCAGGTCGATACTGCGCAGCGCGCGCGTCTCGACGTCGCCGGCGCGATAGACCTTGGTGACGGATTGCATATGCAGCATTGCGGTTCTCCAGGGAATGGGTTGCTTCAGCGGATCAGGACCGTCTTGGCCTGCTCGAACGCGCTGGTGCTGGAAATGACGACCTGCTCGCCTTCGCGCAGGCCGTCGAGGATCTCCACGTCGGACACGCCGACAGCGCCGGTCTTGATCGGGCGCAGGGTGGCGAGCTTGCCGTCGACGACATAGGCGACGCGGCCGGCGCCGTCCTCGAGGAACGGTCCGCGCGGCACGGTCAGCGCGTCGGGTCGCGAATCGAGCACGATCTTCGCGGTCAGGCGCTGCTTCTGCTTGAGACCGGCGCCGCTGCTGTCGTCCAGCGCGATGCGGCCTTCGACGTGGCCGTCGCGCACTTCGGGCGAGATCGAGGTCAGGCTGCCGGTAAAGACACGGCCCTGCACGTTGATCGAAGCCTTCAGCGGCGGCGCGAGATCGTCGGAATAGCTTTCCGGAATCGTCACGAGCACCTCGTAGGCGCTCAGATCCACCACCGTCATCAGCGCCTGGTTCAGGGCGACCTTGTCGCGCTCCTGCACGGCGATATTGCCGACCACGCCGGCGGTCGGACTCAGGATGCGCAGCTCCTCGACGCGACGGCGCACTTCGGCCAGCGCCAGTTCCTGCTGTTCGACCTCCAGCGCCTTGCTCTTGACCTCGAAGTTGAGGCGGTCGCTCTCCAGCCGCACGCGCTCGCTGTTGTGTTTCAGGCGCGTCTGCGCCGTGGCCAGCGTGTCCTCGGCCTCTTCGTGGTCCTGGCGCGAGATCACATTCTTGGCCAGGGCCTCGCCGGTGCGGCGCACGCGCCGCTCGGCCGCGTCGAGCTCGATGCGCTGCAGCGCGAGCTCCTGCGCATTGGCCAGCTTCTGCTGGTCGCTGGTGATGCGCAGCCGCGCGAGGTCGGTGCTGACCTGCTGCAGCCGCGCCTCTTCCTGCTTGAGCGCGCTGCGTGCTTCGGGGTTGTCGATCTCGGCGATCAGCTGGCCCTTCTCGACCGTGTCGCCGGCCTTCACGTGCAAGGTGACCACGCCTTCGGACAGGCTGTAGACGGTCGGACGTATCGCCGCATCCACGGTGCCCTGCACCGAGATGCTGCGTTCGAAGTTGCCGCGCACGACCGGCATGATGCGCAGGCGGTCGGCCGAGACCGTGCGCTCGGCGCTGAGCCACGGCGAGACCGCCGAATAGGCCGACACGCCCAGCAGCAGGGTTCCGGCAGCGACGGCCGCCAGCAGCAGTTTCTTGCGGCCGAAGCGGGATTCGCGCGCGACGATGATGTCGCTTTGACTGGTATCACGGATCATGGGGTTCGTTGCCATTCGGAAGTCAGGGGGCCGCGCTCAGTGCGCGACGGGACGCTCGTCGGCGAAGGCCAGTCGGCCCAGTCGCGGCGCAGCGCTGGCGGCGAGATAGAGACTGCGCAGTGCGAACAGCAGCACGAGAAAACGCGCCGTATACAGCAGCGATTCGAGCTGGCCGGCCGGCGCCGCCGCCGAGGCGAGACTGGTCTGCAGGCTGCCGGGCGCGAGCGCGACGACGAGCAGGATCAAGCCCGCAACCGCATGCCCGCCCAGGTGCAGCAGCACGGTGCTGCGGCTCCAGAAGCGCTGCAGGAGGTTCAGCGCGGCCGCGGCGATCAGCGCGAGCAGCGCCAGGCGCAACGGCCATTGCAGCAGTTGCCAGGACTCGGCGATGCGCAAGCCCAGCGGGGCGTCGACATGCAGCAGCCGGCCCGGCAGCCAGGCGCCGCTTTCGGCGAAGCTGGCCATGAGCATGCCCAGCACGATGTCGGCGACACCGGCGGCCGGCGACGCGGGAACGTCCTCGCGCCGCGCCGGCGGCAGGCGCGACGGATCCCAGCGCCGGAAGAAATTGCCGCGCTCCATCCAGGAATCGAAGAAGAAGAAAAACAGCGTGACCCAGGCGAACAGGGACAGCGCGATCCAGTACAGATCGTGCAGCGCGTCGCCGACGTTGGACAGCGCCGGCATGCCGGGCCGGCCGAACAGCGTGGAAGCGAGCATGCCGCCGGCCACCGCGACGAAGGCCGTCGCAAGTACGCGCGTATACAGCGGAAAGTTGCGCGGACTGATCATGACGCGGGTCGAGTTGTAGGCCGCGGCCACTTGCAGCGGATGGCCGCGGCGCTTGAGCACGGCGGCAATTTCCGCGTCGGTCAGCGGGCGGCCGTTGGACTCTTCCAGCGCGTCCAGCGAATCGGCCAGCGAGGAATGGATTTCCGCGCCGACGTCTTCGCGCTTTTCGCGCGGCAGATGGCGTTTGACGGCCGCCACGTAGCGTTGCAACAGGTTCATGACTGGGGTTCCAGCAAGGTATTCAGGGTCATGTCCAGCGCCTTCCAGTCGCGGCCGAGCTCGGCCAGGACCTTCTTGCCGTTGGCATTGAGGTGGTAGTAGCGGCGTGGTCGCGGCTGCATCTCGCGCCACTCGCTGTGCAGCAGGCCCTGCCCCTCCAGGCGGCGCAACAGCGGGTACAGCGTGCCTTCGTCGACGTCGAGCCCGGCCTCGACCAGGCGTTTGCGCAGGGAGTAGCCGTATTGCGGCTCGCGCAGCGCCGCGAGCAGAGCGACGCTGATGGCGCCGCGGCGCAGTTCCAGGCGGATCTTGTCGTAGTGCTCTGCCGTGCTCTCGTCCATGTCCAATACTGTGCGGCACACAGCATTGGAATGTACGCGGCGACGCCCCCGCGCGCAAGTGGTAAATCGGCGCGAATTCCACTTACTCGTAATTTGCCGTCGGGATGAATCACAGCGCCGTGTGCTCATAGCGGGTTCTCCGCCAGGAACAGCAGCACCGCATCCTCGGCCGCCGGCGTTTTGCCGGCGCCGCCGAACACCGACACGCCGCGGAAGCCAGCCGCGCTCAGCAATTCGGCAAGCTCCTGCGCGTCGTAGGCCTGCAGCGCGGCACGCTGCAGCGGCGCGGGCACGCCGGCCGCATCGACCCGCGCGACACCGCGCAGCAGGCGCGAGGTTTCGATCTGCAGGGTCTGCAGCCAGACCCGCGCCGATCCGCGGCCGTCGCCCGCCTCCACACGCAGGCCGCCCGACTCACCGGCCAGCAGCGCGCCGCGGCCCAGCGCCTCGCCGATCAGCAGACCACCGGGCCGCAGCGCCGCACGGCAGTGCAGCAGCAGACGGACGAACTGCTCGCGCGTGGCATAGGCCGCATCGTTGCCGAGTGCCAGCACCGCGTCGTTCATCGACACCGGCGGCGCAGCGGAATCGCCGCGCAGCAGCGAACGCAACGCAGGGTCGCGGGTGATCCGCAGTTCCTGCGACAGCGCTGGCGGCAGCCGTGCGTTGTCGGTGGCCGCGCCGACATCCAGCACGCGGCGCAGACCGCGCCGCTGCAGTTCGGCGGCGATGAAGGCGGCCACGGCATTGCGCTCGCGATAGCCGCGCAGACCGCGATCCTCGCGGGCCAGCTCCACCAGCGCCGCGGAGGCACCCTCCGGCTCGACCGCAAGCTGCGCCTCCAGGGTTGCCGGCAGACCGGCCGGTGCAGCCTGGGCGAGCGTCAGGCTTGCAGCCAACGAAGCGACGTGCGGCGCCTGCAGCATGCCCAGATGGTCGCCGGCGACGACGTACAGCTCCGGCGACTGCGCGAGCGTGCCGTTCCAGCCCTCGACCGGGCTCTGCCGACGATCGCGCCGCCGCGCTGCCGCGACGAAATACACGACACGGCCTTCGAAGCGTACGCGACTGCGATAACCCTGCAGCGCACACAGATGGGCCCTGTAGAGCTGCACGATCCGCTGCGCCAGGGCAACCTGCTCCGGTGCGTCGCCGCCGCGTCCTTCGATCCGGCGCAAGACCTCGGCGATCCGGCGCGGAGCCGGAATCGCACGGATCTGCGCCGCATCCAGCAGCAGCCCCTTGCCGTGGCGCTCGACATACAGCGCGAGCGCGTCGGCCTCGTCGGGCTGCGCCTGCAGCGCCAGGCCCTGTCGCGGCGGCTGCGTGTCGAGCAGCCACAACATCGGCGTCCTACCGCGACGCCCGAGTCGCAGGGCCATTTCCAGCGCGACGAGGCCGCCCATGGAATGCCCCAGCAACTGACCGCGGAAGGTTCCCGGCTGGATTTCGTCCAGCGCTTGGAGATAGTCGCGTGCCATCGCCTCGATGGATTCGGAGGGCAACTCGCCGATCTCCAGACCGCGCGGCTGGAAGGCATAGACGGCAGCACCGGCCGGCAGCGCATTGGCCAGCGCCGTGAAATCGGCCGCGCTGCCGCCAAGGCCGGGCACGCAGTAGAACGCCGGCAACGCCGCATCGCCGGCGCGCAGCAATACCAGCCGCTGCGCACCGTGCTCGCGATCCGGTGCGGCCAGTTGCGCCGCAAGCTGCCCGAGCACTGGCGTCTGGAACAATTGGGCCGCCCGCAGGCTTACGCCGGTTTCGCGTTCGATGCGCGCAATCAGGCGCATCGCCAGCAGCGAATGGCCGCCGAGCGCGAAGAAGTTGTCGGTCACGCCGACGCGTTCCACGCCGAGCAGGTCCTGCCAGAGTTCCGCGAGCAGCACTTCCTCGCGCGTGGACGGGGCAACGTAGCCGGCCTCGTCCCCGCCGAGGCCTTCCGGCGCCGGCAAGGCCTTGCGGTCGATCTTGCCGTTCGCGTTCAGCGGCAGTGCGTCGAGGACGACGATCGCGGCCGGGACCATGTAGGCCGGCAGCTGCGCCGCCAGATGTGCACGCAAGGTCTCGGCATCCGCGTCCGTTGCTGCATACGCGACGAGTCGCGGATCGCCGGCACGATCCTCGCGCACGACGACGACGGCGGTCTGCACGGCCTCATGTTCACGCAGCCGCGCCTCGATCTCGCCGAGTTCGATGCGGAAGCCGCGCAGCTTGACCTGATGGTCGGTGCGGCCGAGGTAGTCGAGCTCGCCCGTGCGCAGTCGACGGACGCGGTCGCCCGTGCGGTACAGGCGCTCGCCCGGTACGACGGCAAACGGGTTCGGCAGGAAGCGCTCGGCGGTCAGGTCCGGACGGCCCAGATAGCCGCGGGCCAGACCGGCACCGCCCAGATACAGCTCGCCCACCGCCCCCGGCGGCAAGGCCTGGCCCTGGGCATCGAGCACATAGGCCTGCGTGCCGGCGATCGGCAGACCGATCAGCGGCTTGGCTGCACCCGCAGGAACTTGCGTGAAGGTCGAGTACGTCGTGTCTTCCGACGGACCGTACAGGTTGTACAGCCGTACCGCGCACTGCGCATGGATCGCTTCGGCCAGCTCGCGGCTCAAGGCCTCGCCGGCCAGGTTGATCACGCGCACGCCGCTCGGGATACCGTTCTCGCCGAGCAGTGCGGCGAGCGCCGACGGCACCGTGTTGACCAGGGTCACCGCCTCGCGCGCCGCCAGGCGCGGCAACGCCAGCGCATCCTCGGCCAGGATCACCGTACCGCCGACCGTCAGCGGCACGAAGAACTCGAACACCGACAGGTCGAAGCACATCGACGTCGCCGCCAAGGTGCCGGCCAGATCGTCTGCGCTGAACACCGTCTGCGCCCACAGCGCGAACGTCGCCGCGTTGCCGTGCGTGATCGCCACGCCCTTCGGACGGCCCGTCGAACCCGAGGTGTAGATCAGATACGCCAGCTGTTCCGCGGCGATCGGCGGCGGCATGAGCGGCGCCGTCGTCGTCAGCGTTTCCACCGGCCATTGCACGAGGCCTGCCGGCAGGCGGTCGCCGAGCTCGGCCCGCGTGATCACCGCAACGGCTTGCGCGTCTTCGGCGATGTAGGCCAGGCGATCCGGCGGGTACTTCGGGTCCAGCGGCACGTAGGCCGCACCGAGCCGCAGCACGGCCAGCAGGCTCACGAGCAGCTCGCTGCGCCGCTCCAGGCACACGGCCACGCGGTCTTCGCCACGGACGCCACGCTGCTGCAGCGCCGCGGCCATCGTCTCCACGCGCTGCCACAGGCTTGCGTAGTCGATCCGCGTCTCGCCGTCGATCAGCGCCGTCGCTGCCGGCGTACGCGCGACCTGCGCCGCGATCAGCTCGACGAGGCTGTCGGCCGACGTCGTGAGTGCCGCACCCTGCCCGGTCTCCAGTGCCGCGACACGCTCGTGCTCGGCCAGCCACTCGACCTCGCCGACTGCACGCTCCGGCATTCCAACCAGACTACGCAGCAGTTGCGCGTAGTTGCCGGCCCAGGCCTGCATCGTCGACGGCTCGAACAGGTCCGTGTCGTATTCCAGGCTGACGGCCAGGCCATCGCCGCTACCCACGACCGCGATGCTCAGATCGAACTTCGCCTGCCGCGTCGCCGTCGTGTCGGCCAGCGCACGTGCCTGTATTGCGTTTTCATCAGTGACGGCATTGCGCGCCGTCTCGCCAAGCTCGGCCAGGAACAGCACCTGGAACAGCGGACTGTGGCTCAGGCTGCGCTCCGGGTTGAGCCGGTCCACGAGCTGCTCGAACGGCAGATCCTGGTGCTCGTAGGCCGACAGCGCGCGGGCCTTGACCGCCTGCAGCAACTGCGCGAACGACCGCTCCGGCTGCGCATCCGAACGCAGCACGACCGTATTCGCGAAGAACCCGATCAGCGATTCCACTTCGCTGCGGCCACGACCCGCGACCGGCGTGCCGAGCGCAAAATCCCACTGGCCGCTGTAGCGCGCCAGCAGTACCTGCACGCTGGCCAGCAAGGTCATGAACGGGGTCACACCCTGTGTGCGACTGATCGCTTCGACCGCGCGACGCAGTTCGGCATCGAGCGCGACCTGCACCTGCCCGCTGCGATAGCGCCGCTGCGCCGGGCGCGCCTTGTCCGTCGGCAGCTCCAGCACCGGCGGCAGATCCTCCAGCTCCGCACGCCAGAACGCCACCTGGCGTTCCAGCCGCTCGCCGCTGAGCCATTCGCGCTGCCACAGCGCGTAGTCCGTGTACTGCACGGGCAGCGGCGGCAGTTCCGGCGCGCGCCGCGCAGCAAGCGCGGCGACGATGCGGCCGAGTTCTGCCGAAAACAGGCGCACGGACCAGCCGTCGGAAATGATGTGGTGCTGATTCAACAGCAGCACGTGGCGCTGCGCGGCCAGGCGCAGCACGCTCGCGCGCAGCAGGCTGCCCTGCTCCAGCACGAAGGCGCGCGCCGCGTCGGCCGCCGCGAGACGGCGGGCTTCGCCGGCGGCGCAGTCCGCCGGCAGGCCGGCAAGGTCGATCAGCGGCAGCGCCAGCGGTGCCGGCGCATCGACGATCTGCCAGGCCTCGCCGTCGCTTTCGACGAAGCGCGTGCGATAGACCGCCTGCCGTTCGACCAGCAGGCTCAATGCGCGGCGCAGCAGGCCGAGTTCGAACTCGCCATTCAGCTCGGTGGCGACCGGCATGTTGTACGCGCTGCCCGGCCCTTCGAGCCGGTACAGGAACCACAGCCGCTGCTGCGCATACGACAGCGGGTAACGCGCCTGGATGGCGCGCGCGCGCAGCGACGGCTCGTCGCTGTTGCCGCCGACAGCGGCGGCCGCGCGCAGGTGCGGCGACAGCGCGGCGATCGTCGGCTGCTCGAACAGCAGGCGTATCGGTAGCTCCATGCCGCTGCGGCTGCGCAGCCGCGCCATTGCGCGCGCCGCGAGCAGCGAATGGCCGCCGAGCGCGAAGAAGCTGTCGTGGATGCCGATGCGCGGCAGGCCGAGCAGTTCCTGCCAGATCTCGGCGAGCAGGCGTTGCTCGGCCGTGGACGGCGCCTCATAGGCCTGCGCAGCCGCGGCGTAGTCGGGTGCGGGCAAGGCGCGGCGGTCGATCTTGCCGTTCGCATTCAGCGGCATGGCCGCAAGCACGACGAAGGCGGACGGCAGCATGTAGGCCGGCAGCACCGTGCCGATCTCGGCACGCAGACGCCCCAGGTCCGGCGCACCGCTGCGCGAGACGAGGTAGGCGACCAGACGCTTGTCGCCGGGTGCAGGCTCGTGCAGCTGCACGCTGACCTCGGCGATGTCGGCGCAATCGGCGATGACGCGCTCGACTTCGCCCAGCTCGATGCGGAAGCCGCGAATCTTGATCTGGTCGTCGATGCGGCCGAGGAACTCCAGTTCGCCGTCGGGCAGGCGCCGCACGCGGTCGCCCGAACGGTACAGGCGTGCGCCGGGCCGGCCGGAGAACGGATCGGGCACGAAACGTTCGGCGGTCAGATCCGGCCGCTCGAGATAGCCGCGCGCGAGGCCGGCGCCGCCGATGCACAGTTCGCCCGCGGCGCCCGAGGGCACCAGGCGACCGTCGCGATCGAGCACATGGCAGCTCAGGTTGGCCAGCGGCCGGCCGATGTTCTGCGCGACCGGCGCCGCAGTCGCGGCGAGATCGAACGCATGCCAGCTGGCGACGATGGTGGACTCGGTAGGCCCGTAGGTATTCAGCAGGCGCGCGCGACTGCGTACCTGCGTGCGCCACTGCTGCAGCGCTTCGGGCAGCACGGCTTCGCCGCCGAGGATGATCAGGCGCACGCAGTCGGGCACGGCCAGACTGTGCAGCACGAGATCGGCGCAGAGCTGATGCCAGAATGCGGTCGGCAGATCGACGATGCCGAGCTGCTGGTCGGCGCAGCGCTCGATGAAGGCCGGCGCGGAGCTCAGCATCGCCTCGTCGCGCAGCACCAGGGTGCCGCCGTTGGCCAGGCAGGGATAGATTTCTTCGGCCGAGGCATCGAAACCCAGCGACGCGAACTGCAGCACGCGGTCGCCCGCACCGTGGCCATACGGCGCCGCCGCAGCCGCGACGAAATTCGCGAGCGCCGCCTGCGGAATGCCGACGCCCTTGGGCCGGCCGGTGGAACCGGAGGTATAGATCACATAGGCCAGTCGAGCGGCCTCACCCACGCGCCGGGGCGCCGCCGCACAGGCCGGTGCGGTCGCGGCAACGCCGAAGCGCGGCAGGTCTGCCGCGGCGAAGCGCGGCGCCAGCGCATCGGCGACGACCAGCGCGGCGGCAGCCGAGTCGGCGAGGATGTAATGCAGACGCGAATCCGGCAGTGCCGGATCCAGCGGCACGTAGCAGGCGTCGGCGCGCAGGATGCCGAGCACGCCGACGAGTTGTTCGATGCTGCGCTCCAGGCACAGCGCGACGCGACTTTCCGCGCCGATGCCGGCGGCGCGCAGGTTCGTCGCCAGCGCGGCCGACGCGCGATCCAGCGCGCCGTAGCTGAGCTGGCGCTCGCCGTCGACCAGGGCGATCGCGTCGGGACGCTCGCGCATGCAGGCCTCGATGCGCGCGACCACGTCGACGGCATCGGTTGCCAGCGCCGGGCCCTGCGCCGCGATGGCCAGTGCCGCGCGCTGCGGTGCGGCCAGCAGTTCCAGTTCGCACAGCGGCTGCTCCGGCGCCTCGAGCAGGCAGTGCAGCAGCGCGAGGTAGTTGTCGCGCAGACGCGCGATGCTGTCGGCTTCGAACAGGTCGCTGCTGTATTCGAACGCGCAGCGCAGCGCGCCCTCGGCCGTCTCAACCATGGACAGGGTCAGGTCGAACTTGGCCACGCCGGTCTGGCGGCCGACCGGCGTCATGCGCATGCCGGGCCATTCGATGTCGAGCTCGCCGGTGTTGCCGCTGGCGAGCATGAACATGACCTGGAACAGCGGCTGCCAGGCCAGCGTGCGCTCGGGCACGAGTTCGGCGATCAGGCGCTCGAACGGAATGTCCTGGTGGTTGTAGGCGTCCAGCGTGGTCTGCTTGACCCGCTCCAGCATCTGCAGGAACGAGGCCGACTCGTCCACGTCGGCGCGCAGCACCAGGGTGTTGACGAAGAAGCCGATGATGGACTCGATTTCCGAATGCGTGCGGCTGGCCAGCGGCGAGCCGACCGCGAAATCGGTCTGACCGCTGTAGCGCGCGAGCAGCAGTTCGAAGCTGGCCAGCATGGTCATGAACAAGGTCGCGCCGCGGCGCTGGCCCAGTGCCGTGAAGCGCTGCACCTGGGCCGCGTCGAGCATGAACATCAATGTCGCGCCGCGATGGCTCTGCTCCGGCGGCCGCGGCTTGTCGGTCGGCAGCTCCAGCAGCGGCGGCAGACCGGCGAGCCGGTCGCGCCAGTAGTCAAGCTGACGCTCGATCAGGCCGCGGCGCAGGCATTCCTGCTGCCAATGGGCGAAGTCGGTGTACTTGTACGCCAGCGGTGCGAGCGGCGAAGGCTCGCCTTCCGCGAACGCCGCATAAAGCTGGGCGAACTCGCGAATCATCAGCTGCAGCGACCAGCCGTCCGAGACGATGTGATGCATGTTGAAGCACAACACGTGCTCGGCCGGCGCCAGGCGCAGCACCAGCACGAACAGCAGCGGCGCGCGGCCGAGATCGAACGCATAGCGCGCCGCCGTGCTCGACAGCCGGCGCACCTGCTCGGCCTTGGCCGCCGGATCCCGATCCAGCGGCGACAGGTCGACCAGCGGCAGCGCGAAACGCAACGCCGGTTCGACGATCTGCATCGGTTCGCCGTCGACCATCGCAAAACGCGTGCGGAACGACGGATGGCGATCCACCAGCGCCTGCAGGGTGCGCGTCAGCACGCCGAAATCCAGTTCGCCTTCCAGACGCTGGGCGAACGGCATGTTGTAGATCGGGCTCGGGCCACCGATCTGGTCCAGGAACCACAGGCGGCTCTGCGAGAAGGACTGCGGCGCGGGCTTGTCGTCGGGCAGCGCGACCAGCGCCGGCGTCTCGCTGCCGGCGGCAAGGGACAGCAGCGGCGCGAGCCGTGCGATCGTCGGCGCCTCGAACAGGCTGGCGACCGGCAGTTCGACGCCGAACAGGCTGCGCACACGCGCAACCAGCTGCATGACCAGCAGCGAATGGCCGCCGAGCGCGAAGAAGCTGTCGTGGATGCCGACGCGTTCGACGCCGAGCAGTGTCTGCCAGGTCTCTGCCAGCAGCCATTCCTCGCGACTGCGCGGCGCCGCATAGCTGTCGGCGGCAGCGGCGTAATCGGGCGCCGGCAGCGCCTTGCGGTCGATCTTGCCGTTGGCGTTCAGCGGCAGTGCGTCGAGGACGACGATCGCGGCCGGGACCATGTAGGCCGGCAGCTGCGCCGCCAGATGTGCACGCAAGGTCTCGGCATCCGCGTCCGTTGCTGCATACGCGACGAGTCGCGGATCGCCGGCACGATCCTCGCGCACGACGACGACGGCGGTCTGCACGGCCTCATGTTCACGCAGCCGCGCCTCGATCTCGCCGAGTTCGATGCGGAAGCCGCGCAGCTTGACCTGATGGTCGGTGCGGCCGAGGTAGTCGAGCTCGCCCGTGCGCAGTCGACGGACGCGGTCGCCCGTGCGGTACAGGCGCTCGCCCGGTACGACGGCAAACGGGTTCGGCAGGAAGCGCTCGGCGGTCAGGTCCGGACGGCCCAGATAGCCGCGGGCCAGACCGGCACCGCCCAGATACAGCTCGCCCACCGCCCCCGGCGGCAAGGCCTGGCCCTGGGCATCGAGCACATAGGCCTGCGTGCCGGCGATCGGCAGACCGATCAGCGGCTTGGCTGCACCCGCAGGAACTTGCGTGAAGGTCGAGTACGTCGTGTCTTCCGACGGACCGTACAGGTTGTACAGCCGTACCGCGCACTGCGCATGGATCGCTTCGGCCAGCTCGCGGCTCAAGGCCTCGCCGGCCAGGTTGATCACGCGCACGCCGCTCGGGATACCGTTCTCGCCGAGCAGTGCGGCGAGCGCCGACGGCACCGTGTTGACCAGGGTCACCGCCTCGCGCGCCGCCAGGCGCGGCAACGCCAGCGCATCCTCGGCCAGGATCACCGTACCGCCGACCGTCAGCGGCACGAAGAACTCGAACACCGACAGGTCGAAGCACATCGACGTCGCCGCCAAGGTGCCGGCCAGATCGTCTGCGCTGAACACCGTCTGCGCCCACAGCGCGAACGTCGCCGCGTTGCCGTGCGTGATCGCCACGCCCTTCGGACGGCCCGTCGAACCCGAGGTGTAGATCAGATACGCCAGCTGTTCCGCGGCGATCGGCGGCGGCATGAGCGGCGCCGTCGTCGTCAGCGTTTCCACCGGCCATTGCACGAGGCCTGCCGGCAGGCGGTCGCCGAGCTCGGCCCGCGTGATCACCGCAACGGCTTGCGCGTCTTCGGCGATGTAGGCCAGGCGATCCGGCGGGTACTTCGGGTCCAGCGGCACGTAGGCCGCACCGAGCCGCAGCACGGCCAGCAGGCTCACGAGCAGCTCGCTGCGCCGCTCCAGGCACACGGCCACGCGGTCTTCGCCACGGACGCCACGCTGCTGCAGCGCCGCGGCCATCGTCTCCACGCGCTGCCACAGGCTTGCGTAGTCGATCCGCGTCTCGCCGTCGATCAGCGCCGTCGCCGCCGGCGTACGCGCGACCTGCGCCGCGATCAGCTCGACCAGGCTATCCGCCGTTGCCGTCAGCGCCGCACCCTGTGCCGACTCCAATGCGGCCGCACGCTCGCTGTCGGCCAGCCAGTCCAGCTCGCCCAGCGGCTGTTGCGGCGCTTCGGCCAATACTTCCAGCAGACGCAGGTAATTGTCGGCCCAGCCCTGCATCGTCGCCGCGTCGAACAGATCGCTGCGGTATTCGAGTTCGGCGCCGAGGCCGTCGGCGTCCTCGCGCAGGGTCAGGCTCAGGTCGAACTTGGCGTCGACACCGATCGGTTGCAGATCCAGCCGCGCCGCACCGGCGGTTGCCGCCTCGGCCAGATTGACGAGGTTGAACAGCACCTGGAACAGCGGGTTGTAGGCCAGGCTGCGCTCGGGATTCAGCGCGCTGACGAGCTGGTCGAGCACGTCCTGGTGAGCCAGTCCTTCGACGAGGCCGTCACGCACGCGGCCGAGCAAGGTCGGGAAGTCCTGCGTCGTGTCGACTTCCGAGCGCAGCACCAGGGTGTTGACGAAGAATCCGACGATGCGTTCGAGATCCGCATGCGGGCGATTGGCCACGGGCACGCCGACGGCGAAATCCGCCTGGCCGCTGTAGCGCGCCAGCAGTAGCTCGAATGCGCCGAGCAGAGCCATGAACACAGTCGCATCGTGGCGGCGCGCAAGCGCGTCGAGCCGGGCCACGCAATGCGCGTCGATGCGGAATCGCAGGCGCGCGCCTTCATGGCGCTGCACCGCCGGACGCGGCCGGTCGGTCGGCAGATCCAGCAGCGGCGGCAACCCGGCCAGGCGGCCGCGCCAGTAACCCAGCTGCTGTTCGACGCGGGCCGGATGCAGGTACTGGCGCTGCCAGTGCGCATAGTCCGCGTACTGCAGCGGCAGCGGCGCCAGCGGCGCGCCGTCGTCGTCGAGCAGGCAGCTCAGTTCGTCGGCCAGCAGTTCCACCGACCAGCCGTCGGCGATGATGTGATGCATCACCAGGATCAGGCGCTGCCCGCCGTCGGGCGCGCGCAGCAGCGCCGGTCGCAGCAGCTCGCCCTGCTCCAGCACGAACGGTCTGGCCGCAAGCGCCTGCGCGCGGCGATCGAACTCGCTGCGGTCGCAATCGATGACGGCCAGCGCCGCCGGCGCCGCGGACACCTGCAGCGGCACGCCGTCGACCTCGCGGATCGCACAGCGGAAGACTTCGTGACGCTGCGCCAGCGTCGCCAGTGCGCGTTCCAGGCGCGCCGGCGTGACAGACGCATCCAGCGCCGCGGCATAAGCCATGTTGTAGCTGGCGCCCTGCGGGTCCATGCGGCTCAGGAACCAGAGCCGCTCCTGCGCCAGCGACAGGCGCAGCGGCGCATGACGCGGCAGGCGGACCAGCGGCAGCGCGCTGTCGCCGGCAGCGCCGTCGAGACAGGCCGCGATCCCGGCCACGCTGGGCCGGTTGAACAAGGTCAGCACCGGCACGTTCTTGAGCAGTCGCTCGCGAATGCGCGCGACGGCGCGCATGGCCAGCAGCGAATGGCCACCGAGCGCGAAGAAGCTGTCGTGAATGCCGACGCGCTCCAGACCCAGCAATTCCTGCCAGATCTGCACGAGATCGGCTTCGATCGCGTTGCGCGGCGCGACATAGTCGTCGGCAGCTGCCGCGTAGTCGGGGGCCGGCAAGGCCTTGCGGTCGATCTTGCCGTTCGCGTTCAGCGGCAGCGCATCGAGAACGACGATGACGGCCGGGACCATGTAGGCCGGCAGCTGCGCCGCCAGATGTGCACGCAAGGTCTCGGCATCCGCGTCCGTTGCTGCATACGCGACGAGTCGCGGATCGCCGGCACGATCCTCGCGCACGACGACGACGGCGGTCTGCACGGCCTCATGTTCACGCAGCCGCGCCTCGATCTCGCCGAGTTCGATGCGGAAGCCGCGCAGCTTGACCTGATGGTCGGTGCGGCCGAGGTAGTCGAGCTCGCCCGTGCGCAGTCGACGGACGCGGTCGCCCGTGCGGTACAGGCGCTCGCCCGGTACGACGGCAAACGGGTTCGGCAGGAAGCGCTCGGCGGTCAGGTCCGGACGGCCCAGATAGCCGCGGGCCAGACCGGCACCGCCCAGATACAGCTCGCCCACCGCCCCCGGCGGCAAGGCCTGGCCCTGGGCATCGAGCACATAGGCCTGCGTGCCGGCGATCGGCAGACCGATCAGCGGCTTGGCTGCACCCGCAGGAACTTGCGTGAAGGTCGAGTACGTCGTGTCTTCCGACGGACCGTACAGGTTGTACAGCCGTACCGCGCACTGCGCATGGATCGCTTCGGCCAGCTCGCGGCTCAAGGCCTCGCCGGCCAGGTTGATCACGCGCACGCCGCTCGGGATACCGTTCTCGCCGAGCAGTGCGGCGAGCGCCGACGGCACCGTGTTGACCAGGGTCACCGCCTCGCGCGCCGCCAGGCGCGGCAACGCCAGCGCATCCTCGGCCAGGATCACCGTACCGCCGACCGTCAGCGGCACGAAGAACTCGAACACCGACAGGTCGAAGCACATCGACGTCGCCGCCAAGGTGCCGGCCAGATCGTCTGCGCTGAACACCGTCTGCGCCCACAGCGCGAACGTCGCCGCGTTGCCGTGCGTGATCGCCACGCCCTTCGGACGGCCCGTCGAACCCGAGGTGTAGATCAGATACGCCAGCTGTTCCGCGGCGATCGGCGGCGGCATGAGCGGCGCCGTCGTCGTCAGCGTTTCCACCGGCCATTGCACGAGGCCTGCCGGCAGGCGGTCGCCGAGCTCGGCCCGCGTGATCACCGCAACGGCTTGCGCGTCTTCGGCGATGTAGGCCAGGCGATCCGGCGGGTACTTCGGGTCCAGCGGCACGTAGGCCGCACCGAGCCGCAGCACGGCCAGCAGGCTCACGAGCAGCTCGCTGCGCCGCTCCAGGCACACGGCCACGCGGTCTTCGCCACGGACGCCACGCTGCTGCAGCGCCGCGGCCATCGTCTCCACGCGCTGCCACAGGCTTGCGTAGTCGATCCGCGTCTCGCCGTCGATCAGCGCCGTCGCCGCCGGCGTACGCGCGACCTGCGCCGCGATCAGCTCGACCAGGCTATCCGCCGTTGCCGTCAGCGCCGCACCCTGTGCCGACTCCAATGCGGCCGCACGCTCGCTGTCGGCCAGCCAGTCCAGCTCGCCCAGCGGTTGCTGCGGCGCTTCGGCCAGCACTTCCAGCAGTCGCAGGTAATTGTCGATCCAGCCCTGCATCGTCGCCGCGTCGAACAGGTCGCTGTCGTAGCGCAGCTCGCCGGCCAGCGCCTCGCCCTCGGCTTGCAGGCGCAGCTCGAGATCGAGGCGGCTGCGGCCGTCGTCGCCGGTGTCCAGCGCGCGCACGGACGCGTGCGGCCAGCGCGGCAAGGTCGGCGGTTCCAGCACGGCCTCGAAGCCGACCTGGAACAGCGGCGCATGACTGAGGCTACGCTGCGGCAGCAGACGCTCCAGCAGCAGCTCGAACGGCAGTTCGGCCTGCGCCGCGATCCGCGCGCGGCGCTGCGCCACGCGCGCCAGCAGCGCCGCGAAGCTCAGCGACGGCTGCGCGTCGGCGCGCAGGGCCAGCGTGGCCGCCTGGTGCGCGATGCGCGGTGTGGCGGCGCCGCTGCGCAGCCCGACCGCGAAATCCCACTCGCCGGCGTAACGCGCGAGCCATACCTGCATCGCCGCGAGCAGCGCGGTTTCGAGGCCGCTGGCGGCGGCGACGCGGGCCAACGCCGCGCAACGGTCCGCCGCGATGCGGAACTGCACGCGGCCGCCGCGATAGCGGCGTTGCGCCGGGCGCGGCCGGTCTGCCGGCAGTTCCAGCAGCGGCGGCAGATCGGCCAGTTCCGCGCGCCAGAATGCGAACGAACGGGTCCAGCGCTCGCTGCGCACCTGTTGCTGCTGCCAGCGCGCGATTTCCGCCGGCGCAGGGGTCGCGGCGATGACGGGGGCGTCTTCGCCGAGGCTGGTCACGAGAGCGTCCAGCGCCGCCGCATCGGCGATCAGTGCATGCGCATGCAGATACAGTCGCTGCCGCTGCGCGCCCAGGCGCAGCAGCGCCACGCGCGCGAGCGGCGCCTGCTGCAGGTCGTAGCCGGCATCGCGCAGCTGCGCGAGCACGGCATCGGCCTGGGCGGCCGCGCCACTGCCGAGCGCCGCCAGATCGACGATGCCGACGATGGCCGGTGCCGTCGCAAGCACACGCTGACGCGGCGTCTCGCCGCTCGTGTCGATGACCGTGCGCAGCGCCGGATGGCGCGCGACCAGGCGGCGCAGGCGCTCGGCCAATGCAACGGGATCGAGTTCGCCGTCGACCGCATGGACACGCGGCACGAGTTGTTCGCCGGCGCCGCCGGCCGAGGCGTCGAGGAACCACAGCCGCTGCTGCGCCGGCGACAGCGGCGCGTCGGCGGGATCGGCATCGGGGTTCGGCGCTGCGGGCCGCGCGAGGCCGGCCGCGAGAATGCAGCGCGCCTGCGCGGGGATGTTGCCGGCCGCAGCCAGGGCATGCAGGTCCAGATGCAGCCCCAGTTGCTCGCGCACGCGCAGATGCAGGCGCGTCTGCGCGGCCAGTCCGGCGCCGGCCAGATTGCCGTCGGCACGCAGCCGGCCCGACGGCAGCAGCTCGCGCCACTGGGCCTGCAGCCAGCGCTCCAGCGCGACCAGGCTGGCCGCGTCGATGTCGGCAAGATCGGCGTCGGGCCGCGTGCCGCAATCGAAAGTATACGTTTCCACTTCACCGGCGCTACCCACCAGCGCGGCAAGAAGCTCACCGAGTACGGTCAGCCCCGCTGCGCCGAATGCGCCGTCGGCAGAATCGGTCAGCTCCAGACACAGGCCGTCGGCGCTGCGCAGGATGTCGGCCTGGACGTCGAACGGCAGCGGCGGCGGCGCCAGTTGCAGCGCGGCCAGATGCAGCTCCGCCTGGCGCCAGTCGCTGACGCGCAGCGCAAGCCACTGGCCGGCCAGATCCAGTCCGTCGCGCTGCAGCGCCGCAGCGGCGCGGTCCAGCGCCACGGCCGGCTCGCGTTCCAGCGCCTGCCACTGCGTGTCGACGAGCGCGGCCTGCTGCAGCGGATCGGCCGCGGCGAACGCCGCGGCCGGCAGCGACAGCGGCAGCAGCGCCGCATACGGACCGCTCGCACCGATGCCCGGCGCCGTGGCGGGGCGACGCGCGACGGCGACCCCGCGCGGCTGCGCCGGATCGCGCAGCCAGGCCGCGGCAATCGCCGCGGCCAGCACCGCATCGACCTTGACGCCGTACGCCGTGGCCTGGGTTTCCAGCACGAGGCTCTGCGCCGCGTCCAGTTTCAGGCGATGGCGCCGGCCCGCCAGACGCGGCAGCGCGCCGTCGCCGGCCGCGCCGGTGAGATCCTGCACGGCGAGCTGCGCGCGCAGCTCGGCAACGGCCTGCAGCGCCGCGGCGGATTCGTCGTCGCGACGCTGCCAGTAGGCCTGATCCAGATAGGCCGGACCCGCCGGCGGCAGCGCCGAGGCGCCGCGCGCGAGACCCGCGGCGAGCTGGCCGGCGAAGTCCTGCAGCGAAGCCGCATCGAACGCGAACGCCGTGACCGACAGCACCAGACTATCGTCGGCGGCAGCGCCGCGCAGCAGCACGGCGCGCAATTGCAGCGGGGCTTCGCAGGACAGGCGCGCGGCGAACAGCGCCGCCTGCGCGCGTGCGGCAGACTCGGCCGCCAGCGCCGGCGGCAGGCCGGCGGTGTCGATCAGCGCCAGCGGCAGGCGGCGCGACGCCTCGACCGCGACCAGCGCCTCGTCGCCGCGGCAGACCAGCCGCGTCCGCAGGGTTTCATGGCGTTCCAGCAGCAGGCCGAGCACGCGCGCGAGCGCCGGCAGGTCGGCGCGGCGGCCCAGGGCGAGCGCGAGCGCATGGTCGGGCAGCGCCTGGCCGGAGATTTCGAGCTGCCACGCACTGCGCTGCGCCGCGGTCAGGGCCAGCGGCGCGTTACGCGCGACGGTGGGCAGCGACGCATGGCGCGGCCGCTGCGCATCCACGTGCAGGGCCAGCTCGGCCAGGGTCGGATGAGCGAACAGGTCGCGCACGGCCAGCACCACGCCGAGGCGATCCTTGATCCGCGACACGACGCGGATCGCCAGCAGCGAATGGCCGCCGAGCTCGAAGAAACTCTGCTGCGTGCCGACGCGTTCGCGGCCCAGCAGCTCGCACCAGATCGCATGCAGCGCGATTTCGGTCTCGCCGGCGGGTTCGCGCTGGGTAGCCGCATCGGCGTCGTCCGACTGCGGCAGCGCCGCCTGGTCGATCTTGCCGTTGGCGGTCAGCGGGAAGGCGTCGAGCACGCGGATGCGCGCCGGCACCATGTAGTCGGGCAATCGCGCGCGCAGGGCAGCGCGCAGGGCTTCCGGGCGCGGCGGCGCGCCGGGCGCGGGCACCAGCCAGGCCACGAGTTCGCGTTCGCCGTGGCCGAGCCGCGGCGCCAGCACCAGGGCCTGACCCACGCCGTCGCATTCCTCGAGCACGGCCTGGATCTCGCCGGTCTCGATGCGGAAGCCGCGGATCTTGACCTGGCTGTCGATGCGCTCAAGAAATTCCAGCTCGCCGTCGGCCAGACGGCGCACGCGGTCGCCGGTGCGGTAGAGGCGTCGCCCCGGATCCGCGGCGAACGGATCGGGCAGGAACTTTTCGGCGGTCAGATCCGGCCGTGCGTGATAGCCGCGCGCCACGCCGGCGCCGCCGATGTACAGCTCGCCGCCGACGCCGAGCGGCACCGGCTGCATCAGGGTGTCGAGCACATACAGCTCGGTGTTGGCGATGGGCCGGCCTATCGGCACCGCGCCGGCGAAGTCCGGCGAGCCCGGCGTCACGCTGTAGATCGAGCAGCCGACCACGGTCTCGGTCGGACCGTATTCGTTGACGAACACGGCGTTCGGCATCAGGCCGCGCCACTGCCGGATCACCGTGCCCGGCAGCGCTTCGCCGCCGATGACGAAGCGCAGCGGCTGTTCGCTGCCGGCGGCCAGCACCGGATTGTGGCGCAGCACTTCCAGGTGCGCCGGCGTGATCTTGGCCAGACTGAAATGGCCGTCGTCGGCCATCGCGTTGCCGAGGCCTTCGAGCTCGTCGCGGTCGTCGACGAGGATGCAGCGGCTGCCGGCCATCAGCGGCAGGAACAGGCTGGTGATGGTCGCGTCGAAACTGATCGAGGAATGCACCGGGCTGCCGCTGCCGGCGGCCGGCGCATAGGCCTCGGCGGCCCAGTTGAGATAGTTCATGAGCCCGCCGTGCGGGATCATCACGCCCTTGGGCCGGCCGGTGGAGCCCGAGGTATAGATCATGTAGGCCAGGTTGCCCGGATCGACGGCGACGTCGCGCCAGGCCGTATCGGCGGAGTCGCTCAGCGTATCGACCTCCACGACCGGCAGGCCGGTCTGCGGCAGCCGCGGGCGCAGCGCCGATTCGGTCAGCAGCAGCGCCGCACCGCAGTCGCCGAGGATGTAGCCGATGCGCTCGGCCGGATACTGCGGGTCCAGCGGCACGTAGGCCGCGCCGGCCTTGAGCACGCCGAGCAGCGCGACGAGCAGCGCTTCGCTGCGCTGCAGGAACACGCCGACGCGGCATTCCGGACCCACGCCCTGGGCCTGCAGGCGCGCCGCGAGCGCATTGGCGCGGCGCTCCAGTGCGGCGTAGCTGGTCTGCCCGCGCAGGTCGACCGCAGCGATCGCATGCGGCGCGGCCAGCGCATGGGCACGTACGATCTCGTGCAGGCAGCGCGTCTCGCGGTAGTCGCGGCGCGTCGCGTTGCAGCCGCGCAGCAGCTGCTCGCGCTCGGCCTCGTCGAGCAGCGCGATGCGTCCGGTCGGCTGGTCCGCATCGGCAGCGACCGCGGCCAGCACGCGCTGGTACAGCAGCGCGAAGCGTGCGACGGTCTCCGGCCGGAACAGCTCGGTGCCGTATTCGAGCACGCCGTCGAACGCGGCGCCGTTCTCGTTGAGGTTCAGCGTCAGGTCGAACTTGGTCGTCTGCACCTCGCGGCGCACCTGGCTGACCGTCATGCCGGGCCACTGCGCCGGCGTTTCGGACACGCCTTTGCCGAGCAGGAACATGACCTGGAAGATCGGCGAATGGCTCAGGCTGCGCACCGGGCGCAGTGCATCGACGATCTGCTCGAACGGCAGGTCCTGGTTGGCCTGGGCCGCGAGCGTGGATTTGCGCACCGCCGCCAGCAGGCGGCGGAAACTGTGTTCCGGGCGCACCTCGGCGCGCAGCGCCAGGGTATTGACGAACAGGCCGATGAGCTCCTGCAGCTCCGGCCGGTTGCGCCCGGCCACCGGCGAGCCGACGACCACGTCGGTCTGCTCGCACAGCCGCGCGAGCAGCAGCTGGAATGCGGCCAGCAGCACCATGAACGGCGTCGCGCCTTCTTCCAGCGCCAGCAGGCGCAGGCGGTCGGCGACGTCGGCCGGAACATGCACCGGCACGGCCGCGCCGCGGCTGCCCTGCACCGCCGGCCGTTGAAAATCCAGCGGCAGATTCAACAGCGGCGGCGCGTCCTGCAGCTCGTTGCGCCAGAAATCCAGCTGGCGCGCCAGGATGCGTTCGCCGATCTCATGGCGCTGCCAGTGGGCGTAGTCGCGGTACTGCACCGGCAATGCCGGTGCCGGGTGCTGCCGGCCCTGGCTGCGCGCGGCGAACTCGCGGCCGAACTCGCGCGCGAACAGGCCCAGCGACCAGCCGTCGCCGAGGATGTGATGCAGGTTGACGACGAGCAGATGGTCGTCGGCGCCCAGTTCGATCAGGCGCGCGCGAAACGGCGGCGCGGCGGCCAGGTCGAACACATGGGCGGCTTCCCGCTCGACCAGCGCGGCGAGCTCCGCCGCCGTATCGCTGACCACCTCGGCGCGTTCGCGCAGCAGGCGGAATCCGCCGGGCGGATCCACCGCGAGCACGGCGCTGCCGTCATGCTCGCCGAAACGCGTGCGCAGCACTTCGTGGCGATCGACGATCGCGCTGAGCGTGGCCTGCAGCGCGTCGACGTCGAGCGCGCCCTGCAGGCGCATGGCGAAGCTCAGGTTGTAGTTGGCCGAACCGCCGGCCAGGCGATCGAGGAACCACAGACGTTCCTGGGCGAAGGACAGGACGGCCGGCGCGCCGGCCGGCGCCGGCACGATCGGCGCGGAGGCGCCGCCGCCGGCGAGGAAGTCGATCAGGTCGTCCTTGCTGTCGCGCAGGCGCCCGAGCAGATCGGCGGTCATGCGCCCCTTCGGCGCGCGGTAACGCAGCTGGTCGGCGTCGACCCAGACCTGGATGTCGAGCGACTGGAATTCGGCCAGCAGGGCAGTCAACTGCTTCACAGCGCGCCCTCTTCGACGTCTTCATCGGCCGCTGCGGCAGGGGTCTGCGCGGCGCTGCGCGCCCAGATCATCAGGCGCAGGGACTGGGCGAAATCTTCCACGACGGGTGCCTCGAAAATGCGGGCCAGCGGCATGGCGACGCCATACTCCTTCTGGCACCAGGCGATGACGCGAGTGGCGATCAGGGAGTGACCGCCGAGCTCGAAGAAATGGTCCTTGATGCCGATGCGCGGCAGGCCGAGCAGGCCGGCCCAGAGCGCGCAGACGCGGCCGTCGATCTCGTCGACCGGCGCGACGTAGGGCTTCAGCGCGCGCGCCGCCGGCAGCGAACGCAGACGGATGCGCGCGGTCAGCGCGGCGAGATCGGCCAGTTCCTCGGCAATGGCCTGGTACGGCGGACGCGCCAGGGTCGTGCGCGGCGAGTCGCCTTCAGCCGGCTCGCGCACGGGCGCGGCCGGCGCGGCCGCATCGGGCTGCCAGGCGAAATCCGCGAACGCGGCGGCGGGCAGGCGGTAGCGCAATGCATCGCCGTGCGGCTCGCCGCATCCGGCGAAGTTGCCGGCCAGGAAATCGGCCACCGGCTGATTGCGTGCGCTCGCGACGAAATCCAGCTGCACGGTCGCCGCGCCCAGTTCCCGCGCATCGCGCGCGAGGCCCGCAAGCATGCGGTGTTCCACGCCGCGACCGAGCGCGCGACAGCTCAGCAGCAGGCTGTCCACGATCAGGACCGCTCCGGCCACGCGATACAGCGCGACGCCGACGAGACCGTAGTCGCCGAAGCGATCGGCCAGACGCACGCTGAAGCCCTGCAGTCCCTCGCGCAGTGCCGCGGCGAGTTCGGCGGCCGCATAACGCCGGCCGCTGAGATTGAACTGGTTCGTGCGCAGGCTCAGTTCGGCGGCGCGTTCGATGTCGGCCGCGACCAGCGTGCGCAGCTCGATCTGCAACTGCAGCGAGGCGATGAAATCGCGCAGGTTCGGCGCTGCCGCCGCTTCCCGCGCGCGCTCCAGATTGCCGCGATACAGCGCCGTGCGCCGGCGTCCGTCGCCGCTGGCGCCGGGCTGGTCGAAGGCCCAGCACTGGCGCAGGAACGCAGCGATCGCCGCCTCCTCGCGCGGCAGCTGCAGGGTCAGCACTTCGGGGCAATGGGCGCGGACCTCGGCACACTGCACCGCGTCGTCGTCGATGAAGATGAAGCTGTCCAGGCCGAGGTCGAGCTCGCGCGCGAGCGAGCGCAGGTTGTCCGACTTGGCCTGCCAGTTGATGCGCCAGCCCAGCAGGTGTTCGCGCCGCAGCCGCATGTCCGCGCGCGTGTCGAACACGGCGAACACGTCGGCTTCGACGTTGCGGCTGCACAGGCACAGCAGCAGGCCGGCCTGCTGCTGCTCGACGAGCAGCTGCTGCAGGGCCAGGCGCGCCGGCGTCAGCGCGACGCCGGCGGCGCCGACTTCGGCCGCGGTGCCGCCCCACAAGGTGTCGTCGCAGTCCACGACGATGACCTTGAACGGCGCGCGCGCGCGGACATGGATGTCGCGGGCGACTTCCAGCGCCAGCGCCGTATAGGCCTCCGGCGTATACGGCAGATGCGCCAGCTGCTCGGATTCCGCGTCGAAACCGTCGCTCAGCGCAAAGCGCGCGAACGCCGTCTCGCCGTCGATCAGGCGCACGGTCGGCAGGTCGGCGAAGGCCTCGGCGAGCTGCGCGGTGCGGCGCGCATGGAAGCCCGCATCGGCCTCGCGCAGCGCCGGCGACGGCGGCGCGAGCAGGAGGTGGTAGACGACGCCGGAGGTCTGCGCGACGTGGCGCAGGGTCTCGCGGAACTCGCCGAAATGACGCTCGAACGCCTGCTCGTCGGCGGCGTCGCGCGCGCCGAACCAGTCCTCCCAGCGCAGCACGAGCAGATTGGCGCCGTCCTGGCCGCGACGCAGCAGGCTGGCCGGGTCGACGAGCTGCTGGAACAACTGCGCATACGGCGCCATTTCGACGACGGCGCGGTGACCGGCCAGTTCCAGCGCATGGGTCAGCGCTTCCTGCAGCGGGTCCAGGGTGAATGTGCCGGCCACGGCCACGCGCAACGGCGGCGGCGCGGGTTCCGGCATACCGGCGATGGCCGCGGTGGTCTCCAGCAATTCGACCAGTCCCATCGGCGTCTGCGCGAACGCGACCCGGCGACCGCCGAACAGGAGTGCGGGCTTGGGTTCGGCCACGACGGCGCCGCCGCGGCGGCAGATCGCCTGCAGCTCGGCATCGAGGTCGTCGACCTCGAAACAGGTGTGGTACAGCGTGACGCCGCGCGCGAGCAGATTGGCGACCTGCGCACCGGCGACCAGCTCCACGTTCATGCCGTTGGCAGTCTCGATCAGCACGAGGTCCGCGTCCTGCAGCGGGTCGTGCACGGTCTGGCTGACCGCAACGACCTCGAACTGCGCGCGCACGAACGCCAGGCCCGCGGCCAGGTCCGGACTGGCCACGCCCAGATGATGGAAGCGCAGGCGCGGCCGCGCGGCGGCCGGCGCTGCGGCTGGCGCCGCGGCCAGTTGCAGCAGTCCGTCCATGTCCTCGTCGGCCAGGCACTGCAGCGCCTGCTCCAGCACGGCGCCGAATTCCTGCACGCGCGCGGCGTCGAAGCTGTCGCGGTCGTAGCACAAGCGCACCGACGGCTGTTCGGCCAGGGTCACGAACGCGGTCAGCGGATAGCTGATCTTGTACGAGGTCTGGCTGGCGCCGATCTGGAAATCCACGCGCTGGCGATCATCTTCCAGCGCCTTGCGCTGCACCTCGGTCACGTAGTTCTGCACCACGAGCAGCGACGCGAACAGCGGCGCACCGCCGCGCGCGGCCAGCTGCTGGATGCGCGCGAGCGGCAGGTAGCCGTTCGTGTCGCGTTCGAGCACGCCGCGCTGCAGACCGCGCAGCCATTCGCCGACGTCGGCGCCGTCGAGGCGCACGCGCAGCGGCAAGGTGTTGATCAGCGGACCGACGATGCTTTCGACATCCGGCAGCTCGGCCGGGCGGCCCGAGGCCACCGTGCCGAACACCACGTCGCGGCGTCCGTCCAGCCGCGCCAGCAGCACGCTCCAGGCGGCCTGGAACAGGCTGCTGACGGTGACCTGCTGCTTCTGCGCAACCTGACGCAGCGCCGCGCCGAGGGTCGCCGACACGGTGTGCACGTGTTCGTCGGCCTTGGCTTCGGACAGGCGCCGCTGCCAGCCGTCACCGGCGCCGATGCGGGTCGGCTCGCCGGCGTCGCGCAGATACTCGCGCCAGTAGTTCTCGGCGCCGCCGTCGCGCTCGCGCGCGAGCAGCCAGCGGATGTAGGCGCGGTAGTCCTGCGCCGGCGCGAGCGCGGCCTGCGCGCCGGCGCGGCGGTGCGCGTAGATCTCCATGAGCTCGCGCAGCACGATCGCGCTGGACCAGCCGTCGACGATCGCGTGATGGCGGGTCCAGATCAGGCGGTAACGCGCCTCGTCCAGGCGCAGCAGACGCACGCGCGTGGCCGGCTCGCGTTCCAGCGCGAACGGCGCGGTGCGGTCCTGTTCGAGAAATTCGGCGAGACGCTGCCCCTGCGCCGGTGCATCGAGACCGCGCCAGTCCAGCACCTGCCAGTCGAGCAGCGGCTCGCTGTGGACGCGCTGCAGCGGGCGCTCGCCGTCCAGGCCGCTGAACACCGAGCGCAGGATCGGATGGCGCCGTGCCAGATCGCGCCAGGCTTCGCGCAACGCGGCCACGTCGAGCTCGCCGTCGATGCCGACATCCAGCTGCAGCACGTTGATGCCGCTGCCCGGCCGCAGCAGGGTCTCGAACAGCAGGCCGTGCTGCAGGGGCGACAGCGGATAGATCGCGTCCAGCGCGGCGCCGGCGGCGAGTTCGTCGAGCGCCTGCTGGCTCAGCTGCGCTTCGGGGAAATCCGACGGCGTATAGGCATGTCCCTGCAGCGCACGCGCGGACTCGACGAGGCGCGCGAGCGCGGCGCTGAATTCGGCGAGCAGCGCCGCGGCGTGCTCCTCGGCATACAAGGTTTCATCGTAGTCGAGCCGCAGCGCGAGGCGCCGGCCGGCGACCGCGCCGCTGAGCATCAGGCGCTGGGCGCGGCGCGTGCGCGGGCTGTGCAGGTTCGGCAGCTGGCCCGGCAGCACCTGGAACGGCGCGCCGGCGCCCTGCTCCTGGCCGAGCTGGCCGAGGTAGTTCAGTCCGATCAGCGGCGCGCGCAGCGCGCTCAGACGCGCCGCCGTCGCGGCATCGCCGAGGTAGCGCAGCACGCCGAAGCCGACGCCGTTGGCCGGCAGCGCGCGGCGCGCCTCCTTGACCGCGCGCAGACGCGCGATCGCGTCGTCGCCGTCGCCGCGCAGGCGCAGCGGGTAGCGCGCGGTGAACCAGCCGACGGTGCGCGTGACGTCGATCTCGCGATGCAGCGGCTCGCGGCCGTGGCCCTCGAGCTCCACGAGCAGGTCCGTCTCGCCCTGCCAGGACTGCCAGGCCAGACTCAGTGCAGCCAGCAGCGCGTCGTTGATCTCGGAACGCAAGCGCCGCGGCAGCTCGGTCAGCAGCGCCTCGGTCTGCGCCTCGTCGAGTTCGGCGGCGACGCTGCGCACGGCCGCGGCCGTGTCGCTGCGCGGATCGGTGCCGGGCTCGCGCACGCGCACGGCTTCGCTCATCGCCTGCCAGTAGGCCGCCTCGGCCTGCAGCGCCGGCGTCTGCGCGTAGTCGCGCAGCGCCTCGCTCCAGACCTGCACGGATTCGGTCTTGGGCGGCAGCGCGATGGCCTCGCCGGAAGCCTGTTGCGCCGCGGCGCTCATCAGATCCTCCAGCAGCACGCGCCAGGACACGCCGTCGACGAGCAGGTGATGAATGCACCAGACCAGCCGGCGCGAGTCCGGCAGGCGCAGCGACAGCGCGCGCGACAGCAGGCCGCGGCCCAGGCTCAGGCTTTCCTGCACCGCGGCGGCGCAGCGCTGCGCCTGCGCTTCGGCCAGCGCGGGCGGCAATTGAGCGAGATCGACATGCTGCAGTACGGCGGCCGCGCCGACCGGTCCGACCTGCTGCCGCCAGCTGCCGTCCGCACTGCGCTCGAAACGGCTGCGCAGCGCGTCGTGATGCTGATGCAGGCACTGCAGCACGGCGGCGAGACCGGCTGCATCCAGACCGCTGTCGTCGCGCAGCGCGACGGCCTGGTTGAAATGATCGAGGCCTTCGGGGTGCAGATCGAAGAAGCGCGCCTGGATCGGATTCAGCGCGACCGGGCCGCTCAGCGCGGACTGGTCGGCAACCGGCGCGGCAACCTGCTGCAGGCGCGCGGCGATCGTCGCGATCGTCTGCTGCTCGAAGATCTGTTTGGGCAGCAGGCGCCAGCCGGCCTTGTTCAGGCGCGCGGCGATCTGGATCGCGATGATGGAATCGCCGCCGAGCTCGAAATAGTTGTCCTCGACACCGACGCGTTCGGCGCCGAGCAGGGATTGCCACAGCGCGACGAGTTCGCCTTCCAGCGCGGTGCGCGGTGCAACATATGGCCGTGCGCTGGCCTGCGGACCGATCTCCGGCAATGCGGCGCGATCGACCTTGCCGTTGCGGTTCAGCGGCAGCTGGCGCAGCACGAGCCAGGCCGACGGCACCATGTAGTCGGGCAGCTCGCCGCGCAGCCATTCGCGCAGCGCGGCCGTGTCGGGCTTGACCGCCGACACCACGTAAGCCCACAGGCGCTCGTCGCGCCAGACCACCACCGCGTCGTCCACCTGCGCATGGCGGCACAGCACCGCTTCGACTTCGCCGAGCTCCACGCGGTAGCCGCGGATCTTGACCTGATGATCCACACGGCCGAGGAAGTGCACGCGGCCTTCGCTGACGTAAGCCAGATCGCCCGTGCGGTACAGCCGTCCTCCGGGCTGCGCGCCGAACGCATCCGGAATGAACTTCTGCGCCGTCTGCGCCGGTTCGTTCCAGTAGCCCTGCGCCAGCGCAGCACCACCGATATGCAGCTCGCCGGCCATGCCTTCGCCGGCCAGACGGCCCTGCGCGTCGAGCACGTAGGCGCGGCTGTTGCGCAGCGCGCGGCCGATCGGCTGCGTCCCTTCGCCAGCCTGCTCCACCGTCTGCGTCGTCACGCCGACCGTCGTCTCGGTCGGGCCGTAGTGATTCACGATGCGCAGGCCCGGCGCAAGCGCGCGCACCTGCGCGACGAGTCCGCCCTCCAGCGCCGAACCGCCGAGCACCAGGCATTCGCGCGGCAGCAGCCGCGCAGGATTCTCGGCGCTCAGCAGCGCACGCAGATGCGTCGGCACGATCTTCAGGCAGTCCACCGGCCGCGCCGCGAGTTCGTCGGCCAGACCCTGCGCATCGAGCACCGCACCGGCGCCGATCAGACGCAGGCTGCGCCCGCCGCACAGCGCGCCGAGCAGCGCCGTATGCCCCAGATCCGCTCCGATCGTCGCGAGCGACAGCAGCTGCGCCGTCTCGCTGAGCGCCAGCCGCGCGAGTACGCCGCGGACGTAGGTATGGCCGGCCGCGTGACTGACCGCGACCCCCTTCGGACGCCCCGTCGAACCGGACGTGTAGATCAGATACGCGAGCTGGCGCGGATCGAAGAAGATCTCCGGCGCCGTCGCCGGATAGTCCGCCAGCACGCCGTCGAGTTCGTCCAGCAGCACCGGCTGGGCGTCTTCGCCGAGCACGTTCGCGTGGGCGCGATCGCTCAGCAGCAGGCCGCAACCCGCATCGGCGAGCAGATGACGGATGCGCTGCGGATGGAACTCCGGGTCCACCGGCACGTAGACGCCGCCGGCCTTCCACAGGCCCAGCAGCGCCACGATCAGCCGCGGCTCGCGATCCAGGCAGACCGCCACGCGCGTCTGCGGCCGCAGGCCGTGGGCGATCAGGTAGTGCGCGAGCCGGTTCGCCTCCGACTCCAGCTGCGCATAGCGCCAGTCGCCCTGCGCCGACGCCAGGGCCAGCCGCTGCGGATGCGCCGCTGCGGCGATCTCGAACAGCTGGTGCAGACCCAGCGGCACGACCGCGTCGTCGGCTTCCGCCGCAGCCAGCAGGCGCGCCCGCTCGGCGGCCGATACGTGGCTCAGTACATTCAGACAGGCACCCGGCGCAGCCAGCGCCTCGGCGAGCACTGTGCGGTACTGCTCCAGCAGCACCTGCGCCTGCGCGGCCGCATAGCGCGCCGGATCGTAGGCCAGCTGCACGGTCCAGCGGCCGTTCTGTGCGAGCACGCGCAGGCACAGATGGCTGGGTTCTTCCTGCGCATCGTGCTGCAGCAGCGGTGCGGCCAGGCTCGTGCGCGTCAGCGCGAACGCATACGGCAGATAGCCGGTCTCGCCGTCGATGGCCGGCAAGGCCTCGCCGGTCCAGTATTCCTGCCATTCCTGCACCTGCGCGAGCTGACGCTGCAGCGTGGCCGCCAAGGCCGACAGCGGCTGCGCCTCGTCCACGTTCGCACGCAGCGGCAGATAGCGCGTCAGCGGACCGAACACGCCGGCCAGTTCCTCGTCGCCGCGACCGTCGGCAGCCACCGCCACGGCGACGGCCGGCTGACGGCAGGCGCGCGCCAGCACGGTGCACCACAGCGCCAGCAGCAGACTCTCCGCGCCCTCGCCCGCCGCTTCCAGCGCCGCCGCCATCGGCGCGCCGAGCACCGTCTGCAGCGACACCGTCGCCCCCGCAGCCGGGCCCGGACGTTCGCCCGCCAGCAGCGGCATCGCCGGCAGCTCGGCGCAGGCGGCGCGCCACCAGGCGCGGCCTTCGTCGCCCTCGCCGGGTTCGAGCAGGCTTTCGAGCCAGCGCGAGACGTCGGCGTACTGCAGAACCTCCGCATCGGGCTCGGCCACATCCGCTGCGCCGAGCAGCGCTTCGGCCAGGCGCAGCAGGCCGGCGCCGTCGCAGAGCAGCAGCGGTGCCGACAACAGCAGCAGCGAAACGCCGTCGTCGCGCTGCACGAGGCGCGCATCGAGCAGGCCGCTGCGCTCGGCGTCGACCTCGGCGGCGGCCAGCGCCGCATAGCGCGCGTCGAACTCGGCCGCGGGCCAGTGCTCCAGCGCGAGCGTCGCGACGGCCGCATCGTCGATGACCTGCAGCGGCTGTTGCAGACCGGCCGGCCGCACGAAGCGCGTGCGCAACAGTTCGTGCGCATCCGTCAGCTGCTGCAGCCGCGCGCGCAGCGCCGCCGCATCGACGTCGCCGTCCAGGCGCAGCGCGCACTGCACGCGCGGCACGCTGCCGCGGCGGCGGCGCCAGGCCTGCGACTGAAGGGGCGACATGCCGAAACCGCTGACCGATCCTGCCTTGCTCATCTTCTCGTTCCCTTGCTGCGGCCAGCCGTGGCCGCCGCGATGTCATTGCCCAGGTCTTTCGGCCGCGCAGCTCCCCGCGCGCGGCCGCCTTGCGTTTCAGGCGCCGGCGATGGCGCGCAGTTTGTTGAGCTTGTTCGCCTTGCGTTCGGCCTTCTGCTGCGCCAGCGCCTGCTCCTCGGCCTCGCTGCGCATGGCCAGCGCGCTGATGCGCTCGTCCGGCCGCGCCACGAGCTCGCCGAGCACGGTCAGCAGATGGGCCGACAGCCGACCGACGAGTTCATCGCTGAACAGGTTGGCGTCGTATACCCAGGTCGCCGTCATGCCGTCGGCATCGCTGCCGAGATACAGGCTGATGTCGAACTTCGCCGCCGGCTGGTCGTCCAGCCAGCGCTGCGCCTGCAGGCCGTCGAGCTGCAGCGCTTCGTCGGGGAAGTCCTGCAGCACGACCAGCAGCTGGAAGAACGGCGTGCGGCTGCCGCCCCGCTGGGGTGGCATTTCCGCGACCAGGGTCGAGAACGGCAGATCCTGGTGGTCCAGTGCGCCGAGCACGGTGTCGCGCACGCGTGCCAGCAGTTCGTCGACGCGCGGATCGCCGCCGAGATCGGTGCGCAGCACGAGCTGGTTGACGAAGAAGCCGATCAGTTCGCTGGTCTCGGCGCGATTGCGCCCGGCCACCGAGGTGCCGATCGCGATGTCGTCGCGACCGGTGTGTCGCGCGAGCACGAGCTTCAGTGCTGCGGCCAGCAGCATGAACGGCGTCAGGCCCGCGGCGCGCGCACGCGCGCGCAAGGCGTCGGTCAGCGCGCGGTCGATGCGCCAGCCGTGGCTGGCCGCGCGCACGCTGCCGTCGGACGGCGGCCGGTCCGCGGCGAGTTCCGCCGGTGCCAGGCCGGCCAGGCGCGTGCGCCAGTAGTCCTTCTGCACCTGCCAGTGGCCGCCGTCGAGCATGGCGCGCTGCCAGGCGGCGAAGTCGGCGTACTGCAGTGCGAGCGGCGCGAGCGGCGCGGTCTCGCCGCGGCGTGCCGCGTTGTACAGCGCCGACCATTCGCGCTGCAGCAGTCCGACCGACCAGCCGTCGGAGGCGATGTGATGCACGACGAGGCTCAGCACATGGCGCTGCGCGCCGAGGCGGAACAGGCGCAGGCGCAGCGGCGCGTCGCGCTGCAGATCGAACACGCCGTCGGCCTCGGCACGCAGCAGCGCGCGCAGGGCCGGCAGCGCAGCGATCGGCTCGTCATCGGCCGCCACGACTTCGGGCTGCAGAGCCAGCGGTTCTGCGGCGCCGATCTGTTGATAGACCACACCGTCCTCGAACCGGTAGCGCGTGCGCAGCACGTCGTGGCGTTCGACGATGCGGGCGAAAGCCTGGGCGAGCGCGGCCGCATCCAGCTCGCCGCGCAGTTCCCAGACATGCGCAGTGTTGTAGTCGCTGCTGGCTTCGCCGAGGTGCTGGGTGATCCAGAGCCGCTGCTGGCCCGGCGAGCTGCGCAGCGCTGCGGTGCGCGGCAGCGCCTGCAGCGCCGGCGCCGCCGTCGCACCGGCGGCACGCTCGGCGGCGATGAATGCGGCCATGGCCGCGACCGTGGGCTGCTCGAAGAAGCGCCGCAGCGGCAGGCTCGTGCCGAGCCGCTGACGGGTCCAGGCCAGCAGTTGAGTGACCAGCAGCGAATAGCCGCCGCGCTCGAAGAAATCGTCGTCGACGCCGACGTCGGTCACGCCGAGGATTTCCTGCCACAGCGCGACGAGTTCGCCTTCCAGCGCGGTGCGCGGTGCGACATACGGCCGTGCGCTGGCCTGCGGACCGATCTCCGGCAATGCGGCGCGATCGACTTTGCCGTTGCGGTTCAGCGGCAGCTGGCGCAGCACGAGCCAGGCCGACGGCACCATGTAGTCGGGCAGCTCGCCGCGCAGCCATTCGCGCAGCGCGGCCGTGTCGGGCTTGACCGCCGACACCACGTAAGCCCACAGGCGCTCGTCGCGCCAGACCACCACCGCGTCGTCCACCTGCGCATGGCGGCACAGCACCGCTTCGACTTCGCCGAGCTCCACGCGGTAGCCGCGGATCTTGACCTGATGATCCACACGGCCGAGGAAGTGCACGCGGCCTTCGCTGACGTAAGCCAGATCGCCCGTGCGGTACAGCCGTCCTCCGGGCTGCGCGCCGAACGCATCCGGAATGAACTTCTGCGCCGTCTGCGCCGGTTCGTTCCAGTAGCCCTGCGCCAGCGCAGCACCACCGATATGCAGCTCGCCGGCCATGCCTTCGCCGGCCAGACGGCCCTGCGCGTCGAGCACGTAGGCGCGGCTGTTGCGCAGCGCGCGGCCGATCGGCTGCGTCCCTTCGCCAGCCTGCTCCACCGTCTGCGTCGTCACGCCGACCGTCGTCTCGGTCGGGCCGTAGTGATTCACGATGCGCAGGCCCGGCGCAAGCGCGCGCACCTGCGCGACGAGTCCGCCCTCCAGCGCCGAACCGCCGAGCACCAGGCATTCGCGCGGCAGCAGCCGCGCAGGATTCTCGGCGCTCAGCAGCGCACGCAGATGCGTCGGCACGATCTTCAGGCAGTCCACCGGCCGCGCCGCGAGTTCGTCGGCCAGACCCTGCGCATCGAGCACCGCACCGGCGCCGATCAGACGCAGGCTGCGCCCGCCGCACAGCGCGCCGAGCAGCGCCGTATGCCCCAGATCCGCTCCGATCGTCGCGAGCGACAGCAGCTGCGCCGTCTCGCTGAGCGCCAGCCGCGCGAGTACGCCGCGGACGTAGGTATGGCCGGCCGCGTGACTGACCGCGACCCCCTTCGGACGCCCCGTCGAACCGGACGTGTAGATCAGATACGCGAGCTGGCGCGGATCGAAGAAGATCTCCGGCGCCGTCGCCGGATAGTCCGCCAGCACGCCGTCGAGTTCGTCCAGCAGCACCGGCTGGGCGTCTTCGCCGAGCACGTTCGCGTGGGCGCGATCGCTCAGCAGCAGGCCGCAACCCGCATCGGCGAGCAGATGACGGATGCGCTGCGGATGGAACTCCGGGTCCACCGGCACGTAGACGCCGCCGGCCTTCCACAGGCCCAGCAGCGCCACGATCAGCCGCGGCTCGCGATCCAGGCAGACCGCCACGCGCGTCTGCGGCCGCAGGCCGTGGGCGATCAGGTAGTGCGCGAGCCGGTTCGCCTCCGACTCCAGCTGCGCATAGCGCCAGTCGCCCTGCGCCGACGCCAGGGCCAGCCGCTGCGGATGCGCCGCTGCGGCGATCTCGAACAGCTGGTGCAGACCCAGCGGCACGACCGCGTCGTCGGCTTCCGCCGCAGCCAGCAGGCGCGCCCGCTCGGCGGCCGATACGTGGCTCAGTACATTCAGACAGGCACCCGGCGCAGCCAGCGCCTCGGCGAGCACTGTGCGGTACTGCTCCAGCAGCACCTGCGCCTGCGCGGCCGCATAGCGCGCCGGATCGTAGGCCAGCTGCACGGTCCAGCGGCCGTTCTGTGCGAGCACGCGCAGGCACAGATGGCTGGGTTCTTCCTGCGCATCGTGCTGCAGCAGCGGTGCGGCCAGGCTCGTGCGCGTCAGCGCGAACGCATACGGCAGATAGCCGGTCTCGCCGTCGATGGCCGGCAAGGCCTCGCCGGTCCAGTATTCCTGCCATTCCTGCACCTGCGCGAGCTGACGCTGCAGCGTGGCCGCCAAGGCCGACAGCGGCTGCGCCTCGTCCACGTTCGCACGCAGCGGCAGATAGCGCGTCAGCGGACCGAACACGCCGGCCAGTTCCTCGTCGCCGCGACCGTCGGCAGCCACCGCCACGGCGACGGCCGGCTGACGGCAGGCGCGCGCCAGCACGGTGCACCACAGCGCCAGCAGCAGACTCTCCGCGCCCTCGCCCGCCGCTTCCAGCGCCGCCGCCATCGGCGCGCCGAGCACCGTCTGCAGCGACACCGTCGCCCCCGCAGCCGGGCCCGGACGTTCGCCCGCCAGCAGCGGCATCGCCGGCAGCTCGGCGCAGGCGTTCTGCCAGAAAAGGCGGCCATCCCTGGCCGCCATGCCCTGCAACGGGTCGTTCAATTCAGCGGCGATGTCGACGTACTGGATCGGCTGTTCGTCGGGCGCGTCCGCGCCGAGCAGCGCTTCGGCCAGGCGCAGCAGGCCGGCGCCGTCGCAGAGCAGCGCCGGTGCGGCGAGCTGCAGCACGCGACGGCCGTCGTCGACCTCGAACAGACGCAGCGCGAGCAGGCCGGAGCGCTCGATGGCGGCCTGCTGCGGCCGCTCGGCGAGGCGCTGCATCAGCGCGCCGGCGGCGACCGCCTCGACGGCGAGTTCCAGGCTGGCCGTCTCGTCGATGACCTGGGCCGGCTGACTCATGCCCGCGGCGCGCACGAAACGCGTGCGCAGCAGTTCGTGGGCGCTGCCCAGTTCGGCCAGGCGCCGGCGCAGGCGCGCCGGATCGGCCGCGCCGAGGTCCAGCGCGCAGCGCACGCGCGCGGCAAAGTCCTGCCGCTGCCAGGTCCAGGCGCGCGCCTGGGGCGGCGAAAGTTCGAATCCGCTGATGCTCACTGCAAGTTTCCTTGTCGGGGTCGGCGCCGGCTCAGGCGGCCGGGTCCAGGCGCACTTCCGGTACGTCGCTGGCCTGCACCATCTCGCCCATCGCGACGATGACCTTGCGCGGGCCCTTGAACGGGAAGCGGCCGTGCGCCGTCAGCATGTTGTCGACCATGAGGATGTCGCCGCTGAGCCACGGAAAGCTGATCGTGTTGTCGCGGTAGAGACGGTCGATCTCGGCGATGACTTCCGGCTCGATCGGCGAACCGTCGCCGTAGTAGACGTTGCGCGGCAGCTCGTTCTCGGCGAACAGCGCGAGCAGCGATTCGCGCTCGTGCGGTTCCATGCAGCCGATGTGGTGCAGCTGGATCTGGTTGAAGAACACGAGCTCGCCGGTGCGCGGATGACGCGCGATCGCGCGGGCGCGCTGGCGCAGGCGCAGGCTGTTCTCGCCGGTCCAGGCGAACTGGGTGCCGAGCCGGGTCAGATGGGCCTCGACCTCGGCCTTGTCGTCGGTCTTGAAGAAATCCTGCCAGGCCACGTCCAGGCCTTCGATGAAATTGCGCAGGTAGAGCAGGCCGTGTTCGGTCAGGCGCGCAGCCACCGCCGGCGACAGCTGGCGGTACAGCCGGCGGCAATCGACGATCGGAGTCTCGCCGCCCTGCTCGGCGACGAGCTGGCAGCTGAAGAACTGCTTCATCGGCCAGCGGTGGGTATGCGAGCTCTCGTTGTGGAACAGGATGGCCTTGTCTTCCGGATACGGCGTAGACTTGTAGACTTTTTCGCCTTTGCTTTCCTTGGGCAGGTCGCCGTAGTCGCCGACGAGATCCGGGCAGACCGCGCGCGCGAAGCGCTCGAACTTGTCCACCGAATCGGTGCCGAAACCGCGGAACAGCAGCGCGCCGTGCTCGTGCAGGCGCTGTTCGATGTAGTCGCGCTGGCCCTCGGCCCATTCGGCCAGATCGACACCGGCGGCGGCCGGCGTGAACACCGGCGGATAGCCCTCGCCGTCGCCGAGGCGGCCTTCCTCGACGAGCTTGAGGCTGCCCAGGTCGATGCTCTTGCGGCGTGCGCCCTTGAAGCGGTCCGCGCGGGATTCTTGACGTTTCAGCATTTCGGTTGCCTTTGCCTGCTTTTCCGTGTCGGTGAGCATGTCGATGGCGGTGACGGCCGCCTGGGGTTCGTCCAGCGCACGCTGCAGCACGGCCTCGTAGCGGTCGGCCATCAGCGCGATGCTGGAACGGTCGAAAATGTCGCTGCGGTAGCTCCATTCCAGCGCGAAGCCGTCGGCGTGGTCGTCGACGATCAGCGACAGGTCGAAGCGCGCCGCACGGCTCGGAATCGGCTCGGCGCGCACGCCGAGGCCGCCCGGGCCGGCGATCGCTTCGCGCGGCTGGTTGTTCAGCACGAACAGCACCTGGAACAGCGGCGACAGGCCCGGCTCGCGCGGCGCGGCCACCTCGGCCACGACGCGGTCGAACGGAATCTCCTGATGCGCGAGCGCGTCCACGCTCGTGCGCGAGACGCGCTGCAGCAGCTCGGCGAAGCTCGGTTCGCCGTCCAGCCGCGTGCGCAGCACGAGCTGGTTCACGAACAGGCCGATCAGCTGTTCCAGCTCGGGCAGCGGCCGCGACGAGACCGAGCTGCCGACGGCGATGTCCTCGCCGCCGTGGTAGCGCGCGAGCAGCAGCTTGAACGCGGCCAGCAGTACGACGAACGGCGTGACGCCGTGGGCCTGGGCCAGTGCGCGCACGCGCGCCGCGAGCGGCGCCGGCAGCGGGCGGCGCACGGCATCGCCGTGCGGACTGCGCCGGGCCGGCCGCGGCCGGTCCAGCGGCAGGCGCAGGGTCGGCAGCTGCGCGAGCTGCTGCTTCCAGTAGGCCAGCGACGCGGCCAGTGCATCGCCGGCCAGACGTTCGCGCTGCCAGTACGCGTAGTCGCTGTACTGGATCTCCAGCGCCGGCAGCGCCGGCGCGACGCCCTGGGCCTCGGCCAGGAAACAGGCGGTCAGCTCGCGGATGAAGATCGCGCTGGACCAGCCGTCGGACACGATGTGGTGCATGCTCATCAGCAAGGTGCAGCCGGCCTCGCCGCGTCGCAGCTGCAGCACGTGGAACAGCGGTCCGTGTGCGAGTTCGAACACGCGACCGGATTCCTGCGCGGTCAGGCGCAGTTGTTCCTGCTCGCGCAGCGGCGCCGGCAGATCGCCGAGATCGACCACGGGCACGCGTGCGATGAAGTCCGCGTCGAAGCGCTGGCGCGGCAGACCGTCGACCTCGATCACGGTCGCGGTCAGCACGCGATGGCGGCGCGCGACGGTCTGGAACGCACGCACCAGCAGGTCGGCCTCGACCAGCGCGTCGAAGGACAGCGCGGTCGCGAAATTGAACAGCACGTTGCGCCCTTCGGCACTGTCGGCGAACCACAGCCGGTACTGCGCATCCGACAGCGGATGCGTGTCGTCGGCGTCGGCATCGAGCCCGGCGAACGCATCGTCATCGAGCTCGGCCAGCAGCGCGAGACGCTCGTCGGCGCTCAGGGTCTCAGCGGTGTTCATCGGCATTCTCCGTGGCGCGGCGCCGGGCCAGCAGCTTGCGCAGGTCGTCATCGCTGAGCCGTGCGAGCTGTTCGCGGCGGCGTTCGCGCTGCGCCGCGGCCTTGATCGCCGACCCGGCGGATGCGGCCGGCAGTGCGGCCAGACGCGGCGCGATCACCGCATCCAGCGCGGCGATGCTCGGGTTCTCATAGAGCTCGCGCAGACTGACTTCGGCCTTGAGCTGGGCGCGCAGGCGCGTCTGCACCTGCACGACCTTGAGCGAGTCGCCGCCGGATTCGAAGAAATGATCGTGGATGCCGAGCGCATCGAGACCGAGCACTTCCTTCCAGATCGCGAGCAGACGCACCTGCAACTCGCTGGTCGGCTCCGCCGCCAGGCGCGGTCCTGCCTGTTCCTGCGGCGCCGGCA